>ERZ791920.71-NODE-71-length-137017-cov-17.575028_pt1 | contig 137017 bp, 137 predicted proteins | sample MGYA00510136_ERZ791920 | MGnify/ENA primary metagenome ERZ791920 (study PRJEB30046, sample SAMN00792066) | human gut metagenome | study: EMG produced TPA metagenomics assembly of the A metagenome-wide association study of gut microbiota in type 2...
GCGGGTGGTTGTTTGTACCACGCAAGCGTGGCACTGGGTAAACCCATTAATAAAAAAAGTCAAGTATCAAAACGATGCTTGACATTTTTCTTTGTTTGGTTTAATATAATTATAGAAAAGGAGATACCTGCGATAAGCGGGTTCTCCACTGTATTGGTTAGAAGCTAACCGCCGGAGTGTCGAAGTTCGGGCGGTTGTTTCTTTTTTTATTTATGTATGTAAATAAAAAATTACTTTTTATTGCCAAAGACTTGGTAACAAAGAACGATAACACATTAATTCTTATTTGTCAATTTAATTTTCAGACGGCAGTTCTTTACGGACTGCCGTTTTTTTGCATATATTCTGCATAACCTAAAAACATATTTTCACATCTAAAGTTGGTCTGTATTTTACGAAAAAGACTTGCAATAAAAAAGCAAATCAAATATAATTTAATCAGAGAGCGTTGCTCAGATTCAATTATTGTATAAATAATATAACAACAAATTTTAACACAAAGGGACAAATAATGAATAAATTTCAACTTATAACCAATGAGGTAAAAAAGGTAATAAACGGTAAAGACAGAGCGGTTGTCACCACTCTGCTTGCGTTGCTCACAGGAGGTAACATTCTTATTGAGGATATTCCGGGTGTGGGAAAAACAACAATGGCGGTTGCGTTTTCAAAGGCGCTCGGTCTTGAATACGGCAGAGTACAGTTCACTCCCGACACTTTGCCGTCAGATATCACGGGCTTTGCGGTCTATAACAAGGATACAGGAAAATTCACTTTCAACAAAGGCGCTGTATTCTGTAATCTTTTTCTTGCAGACGAGTTAAACAGAACTTCCAGCAGAACTCAGGCGGCTTTGCTTGAAGCAATGGAAGAACGGCAGGTTACTGTTGAAGGCAACACTTTCAAGCTTGAAAAGCCTTTTTCTGTTATTGCAACACAAAACCCGACAGGAGCGTCGGGAACACAGCTTTTGCCTGATTCACAGATTGACCGATTCACGGTAAGGCTTTCAATGGGATATCCCGACAGCGACTCGGAATGTAAAATGCTGCTTAACAGAAGCGGTAAAAATCCACTTAACTCAGTAAACTGCATTGTATCCAAGAATGAATTTCTTGAAATGCAGTCGGAGGTTCAGAATGTTTTTGTCAGCGACGATATGGCAAGATATATTGTGTCACTCATTTCGGCAACAAGAAAGCATCCGTTGCTTTCAAGAGGTGCAAGCCCGAGAGCAACGCTTTCACTGACCGATATGGCAAAGGCTGTTGCATTTGCCGAGGGCAGAGATTACATTGTGCCGAGAGATGTGCAGAATATTTTTATCTGCACCGTAAATCACAGGATAATTCTCAATGCAAAAGCCTCTGCATCAAAAAAGAACAGCGAAGAAATTCTGCACGAAATTCTCAGAAAGACTCCAAAACCGAGGACTTGAAAATGATAAGGAACATAATAATTTATCTTTGTCTGCTGACGGGAACATTTTTGTTCAGCATTTTTTATTACGCCTGGTTCTCATGGTTTTTGTTCCTGACGGTTGTTTCAATTCCGATAATCTCGCTTTTGCTGAGTCTGCCTTTTATGATACGGAGTGTACGCTCCGATATTGAAATTTTTGCAAAAGAAAATGTTTTTATCAAGGATGAGTTTTACATTGCAATATCAGGCAAGAAGAAAAAACCGCTCTTCTGCCCTATGCTCACGCTGAACATAAAATCGACCAACCTTACAGCAAATCTTTGTGAAAACATAAAAATCAGATTTTCGGGTACATTTACAAAGCCGTTAATCAGACAATGCAACAGTCTTACACAGCATTGCGGACAGCTTGACATTGTATGCAAAAACGGTAAAGTTTACGATATGCTCGGTATATTTTTTATTCCGATTAGAATAAAAAAGCACAGCTTTGTTCGTGTCCTTCCAAAACAACAAAAACCGAAAATTATCCCCGACAGCAGTAATTTCACGGTTACGGGGTACAAACCTAAACCTGTCGGTAACAGCGAAATTTATGAGCTTCGTGAATACCGTCACGGTGACAGTCTGCACAATGTTCATTGGAAGCTTTCGTCAAAAAGTGACGATTTGATGGTTAAAGAACCGAATATTCCGATAATCAAGAACTGTCTTATAATGCCATTTTTCGGAGATAACGCAGATGAAAATGATGTTGTTTTTGCAAAGCTGATGTATGTCTGCCGATATATGATTAAGAGCATAGGCATTTGCTTTGCCTGCGACAGGAACGGCAATCCTTTTGAGATAAGATGCGAAAGCGATATATTAAACTATTTTTCCTCACTCTATCTAAACACGGAAAGCAGCTTTGTTGCCGACACAAATGATTTTCAGCATTACAATATTTTTGCCGATCGTGAGGAGGTTGACTTGTTGTGAAAAACAAAACAAGCTTTACGATTGACATTCTTCTATGCGTAACATTGATTTCAAGCCTGTTTTACTGTCTTGTCACCTCTTTTGATATAAAAACGGAATGGTACATCATAGTAATTCCTACGGCAATTTTCTGCACAATTTACGGATTGCTTGCCTCCCTTGTCAAAAAGTCGGGCGTGCTGTTTATCAGCGTGGCAATCACTATGATTGTTTTTGTATTTACTCTGCTGTTTTCACTTGAAAGCATACTTGAGCAATTGAGTTATGTTATTACTCAGGTTTTAAAACTGCTTTCGCAATATCTTCCCGTACAGAACAAAATTATTTTGGGAGATACCCTCGGCACAAGTGCAACAGGACTTTTTGTATTTATTTCGGCAATACTGAGTGCAGTTTTTACAATCAGCCTGATACGATACAAGCGTATTTTGATTCCGTCATTGCTGTCAACGGTACTGCTTGTCCCCTGCTTCATTCTTGTAAACACTCTGCCGTCGCTCGTTTGTCTTTTTATTGCAATTGCAAGTCTTATTGCCTTGTACATTTCAAAGAACACACGCAAATTCAGACCGTCACAGGGCGGTGTGATTGCGGCAATTTCATTCGGAACAATGCTTGTTGTGATGGCAATTTTGCTTGCGTTCAATCCGATTGAAAAATATGAGCGATTTGACTGGCAGGAAAACCTTTTGCAGAGCATTGAAAACAGCTTTAATATTGATGACGGGCGAAAAACTTCAACAGAAAAAAAACTTAATGAAATCAAAGGTTCACTTGAAGAAAAAGAAAATCTCAACGATATTTCTCCGCTGACGCAGACGCATACACCTGTTATGACGGTCACTTCGGCAGTTGGCGGTAATATTTATCTCAAAGGCACAGCATATGCCGACTACAGGGACAATATATGGAATATCATTTCCGACAATGATGTTGCAAGATATCCGCAAGATTTCGTACCGTTTACGGCAACAATCGGGAACAATGCTTTAACCGATACAAGGGTTCATATGCTGAATGAAAGTAAGATTGCCTATGTTCCCTACTTTTTGGAAAGTCTACCCGACAATCTCAATTCGGTTGCCGATGTGTGCGTAAAAAACGATACGGATAAAAACGAATTTAATTATTCGCACTATCCGTTTTATGCCGAAAACACATACAGATACAATAATTCAGCCGAAGCGGAAGATTACAAAGCATTTGTGTATGACACCTATCTTGAAATTCCGAGAACAACACAAATTGAGTTGCGTAGAATTGCAGAGCAAGAGGGCTTTCTCGACTCGGAGCTTACCGCTTCCGAAAAGATTGAAATGGTAAAGAACTATATTTCAAACAGTAAAACCTATTCGTTGAAAACTCCGAAAATGCCGTCGGGCAAAGATTTTGCAACTTGGTTTCTCAACGAGAGCGACACGGGATATTGTGTCCATTTTGCCACGGCAGGTACGCTTATGCTGAGGACACTCGGGATTCCGGCACGATATGTTACAGGCTACTATGCAACCGCATACGCAAATCAAACCGTTACCGTAACAACCGACAACGCTCACGCATGGGTTGAGTATTACAGCGATACGGCGGGTTGGATTCCGCTTGAATGTACACCATCATCGTTTCAGCCGGCAAGGTATGTCGGCTCTCAAAGAGCAAGCGGCGGCAGTACGGACACAACTCAGCCAACAACCGTTGAACCGACAACAGCACCGACTGCTCCGACAAACGGCACGGTTTCTCACAGCACAAAACCGAAAAATGACAGTAAATCTTCATTTGAATTTAACGGATTTACAATCGCTATGATGTCATTGGGAATTGTTGCCCTTGCTTTAATTGTAATTTTCTCAAGAAGAATTATCATTATCAAAAAGAGAAAACAAAGATTTGAAACAGGAAGAAACAATAAAAGGGCAATCTGCATTTATAAAGAACTTAAAAATCTCACGAAAATTTCGCATATTCTGATTACAGATGAAGTGAAATCCGTGTATGAAAAGGCGAGATTCAGCAATCACACGATAAGCGATGATGAACTAAAGATTATTGAAAACTCTTACTATAATTCCATTGAAGAAATTTATAATAATCTCCCTCGCATCAAAAAGCCGTATTACAAGTTTATAAAGGCAATAAAATAAGAAATGCTCCCGTACAATGCGGGAGCGTTTTTACACAACAAAAGGCTCTTGAAAACAACTCAAGAGCCTTAGATTTTGCTTTATACTATTTAAAAAGATTCTTTTTGTCATAATAATCTTTATCGACAAAATCGTCCTTTTCGTCAAGATTATTTTCACTGCTCTTGAAAAGTCCCGAGCCAAAACGATAATCGTGATTTGCCATTCTGCGAATTCCGTAAGCAAGAATGGCAACACACACCAAAAACCAGAAAACTAACCAAAACATAAACAACACCTCTCAAAAGCAATACAATGTTAATATTTTTATTTAGCTGATTATATCATTATGTTATATTCTTGTCAATAAAAAATTGTAATTTACCGACATAATTTTGCAAGTTAGGGTTCGGTACTGTTAATTTCCTTTTTGATATGGTAAAATGGTTGATGAACGGAGGGAATGCGATGTTTAATGTTACAATCCGTCAGGTTGGGATTGAGGAACGGGAAGAAATTATAATTTGCTGTCATGAAATCAGCGAAGAAGTTATGTCGCTTGCAAACAGCATTAAGGGGCAGAAAAGTTTTCTTCTTGCATCAAAAGACGGCGAGATGTTCAAGCTTGACACAAAGGAAATTTTCTACATAGAATCGGTTGACAACAAAACCTTTATATACTGCAAAAACAATATTTATGAAACCAAACAAAAGCTGTACGAGCTTGAAGAAATTTTAAAAGGAACAAAATTTTTCAGATGTTCAAAGTCGATGATACTGAATATTGGTAAAATCCGTTCCGTGTCACCGTCTGTCAACAGCCGTTTTGAGGCAAAGCTTGTAAACGGTGAAACGGCAATTATTTCAAGGCAGTATGTGCCGACCTTGAAGAAAAAGCTTGGAATGTGAGGTATTGTTATGAATGATTCTTTAAAGGAAATTATAAAGGAAGTCATAAAGGACTTTTTCATAATCACGGTTGCAATGCTTTTTGTTGTAAGCCTTGCAAATTCAATTGCGTTAATCGAATACTATCCCCCCTATTTTCCGTGGGTTGTAATGGGAACAGGTGTGGTAACTTCAATTCCGAGTCTGCTTTTTTACTTTAAAGAAGAACCCACCAAACTGCAGGCCCGCATACGAATTGTCATTCATTTCTGCCTTATTCAGGCAATTGTTATGACCGAGGGATTTTTGCTTGGTTGGTACAAGAATTTTCCTATGGCGCTTTTGGTTTTTGCAATGGTTACCGTCGTGTATCTGCTGACATTTCTTTTCAGCTACATTACACGGACAAGCACGGCAAAATCAATTAATGAATCGCTCAAAAGATTTAACGCCGACGAGGATTATCAGGACGAATAACTGCATTTTGACATACAAAATTGCAACTTACTCCCCTCTTTTTGCAACACAGCTAAAATTGCTTTTCTTTTGAATTGCAAGGTGCTACTATGTTGACAGAAGGAGGGGATTTTTAATGAGTAACATAATCGAAGTTAAGAATCTTGTAAAGAATTATAAAGATGTTCACGCAGTAAATGATATATCATTCACGGTTGAAGAAGGTTCGTTTTTCGCATTTCTCGGAATTAACGGTGCAGGCAAATCAACCACAATCAACATTCTTTGTACGGTGCTTGAAAAAACATCGGGCAATGTTAAAATCGGCGGATATGACCTTGACAAAGAAAAGAACAAAATCAAGGAGCTTATCGGAATTGTTTTTCAGGGTTCTGTACTTGACAAACAGCTTACCGTCAAAGAAAATCTTGAATCGAGAGCGTCATATTACGGACTCAACAAAAAAGAAATCGCCAAAAGAATTGAAAGCCTTACGCAAACCTTTGACCTTTCGGAAATTCTCAAAAGAAAATACGGCACATTGAGCGGTGGCCAGCGCAGACGGGTTGACATTGCAAGGGCGCTTATTAACCGACCTAGGCTCCTGTTCCTTGACGAACCGACAACGGGACTTGACCCGAAAACAAGGCTGCAGGTGTGGGAAATCATCCACAATCTTCGCAGAGAAACAGGACTTACGGTATTCCTCACAACCCACTATATGGAAGAAACAGTTGACTGCGACAATGTGGTGATTATTGATTCGGGCAAAATTGTTGCCAACGATTCTCCGCATAATCTCAAAAAAGATTATTCGTCAAACAGCCTTGTTTGGTACACGGAAGAAAATTCTGAAAACGATAATCTTCTCAAGGCCGATAATCTTGATTTTGAAAGAGTCGGAGATGCATATAAAATCAAAATCAAAAACAGCAGACAGGCTCTTGAAATCACAAACAAACATACTGAAATTGTCGATTTTGAGATTATCAAAGGCAATATGGACGATGTGTTTCTGACTGTAACGGGTAAAAGGCTGGGTGACTGATATGAAATTTCAAAGAACACTTTGCTCATACAAGGGTATGACAAAACGAAATATAAAGGTATATTTAAAGGACAAAACCGCAATTATCTTCTCAATGATGACGCAGATTATCATACTCGGACTTTATCTTTTATTTCTCAAACAGAATTATGTAGATTCAATGACTTCAATGCTTGACGGCTTCAACATCAAAACAGAGGACAATTTGATTAACGCACTTGTAAATTCATGGCTTGTATCGGGCGTTATCGGAACATCTGTTGTTACGGTTGCAATGAACTCGCTTTCGGTAATGATTTCCGACAAGCAGAACAAGATTGACTACGACTACAACGCTTCTTCCGTAAAGGGCAGTACGGTTGTTCTCTCCTACTTTTCGGGTGCGGTTGTAAACACAATTGTAATCAGCGCAATTTTGCTGACGGCAGGCATCGCATTTTCGTGCATATCGGGTTCAAGCTTTCCCGAATTTACAGAGTTGTTAAAATTGTACGGGCTTGTGATTTTAGGCTCTGTTTCGGCTGTACTTATCCTTATGTTTGTTGCGTCATTCTTCAAAAAGAATTCAACCTATGCCGCATTCAACACACTTATTTCGGTTGCAATCGGTTTTGTAATCGGCGCATACATTCCCGTCAGCCAGTTTTCGGACGGAGTTCAGACATTTGTAAATCTTATCCCCGGCTCACACATTGCGGCTATGATAAGAAATGTGCTTGTCAGTCCGTGCATTAACGATATTTCGACCTCACTCGCAGGAGCAGACCACGGAATGTTTGCAACAGAGGCGGAAAAGGCATTTGCAATAAACCTTAATATGTTTGGAAACGAAATGGATTTCACATTTATGATGATGTACTCAATCGGTGCAATCTTAATTTTCCTTGTCCTCAACCTTATATCATACAAATTCAGTTCAAAACGCAAGGACTGATTTATGGCAGATAAAAAGCCGACACTCCGAAAAGTGTCGGCTTTTTTATATATAGTTACTTCCAAACTTCTTCTGCAATTTCTTTTACAAGAGCAAGCTTTGCCCACTGCTCTTCCTCGGTAAGCTTATTACCGATTTCGCATGATGCAAAACCGCACTGCGGACTGAGATACAATCTGTCAAGCGGAATATACTTTGCCGCCTCATGAATACGATTGATTACAGTCTGCTTATCCTCAAGAACAGGTGACTTTGTTGTGATAAGACCGAGAACAACCTTTTTGTCACCGCTCACATATTTTAACGGTTCAAAACCGCCTGAACGCTCATCGTCAAACTCAAGATAATAAGCGTTGACATTTTCTTCACCGAAAAGTTTCTCTGCAACAGGATCATATGCACCGCTGCTGAAGTATGCAGAATGATAGTTACCTCTGCAAACATGAGTATTGATTACGAGGTCATCGGGCTTACCCTCAATTGCAAGGTTATTTACCTTGAGAAGTTTCTCACTGATACTCTTAAAATCTGCATCCTCGCCATAGCGGTTTACGCTACCCTCCGCAACAAGAACGCCCCATGTGCAGTCGTCAAACTGGATATTTCTGCAACCTGCATCGTAAAGGTCTTTGATTACCTTTTTGTATCCGTTTGCAATATCGTTGATAAGTTCTTCATCTGTCGAATAGAACTTCCTTGTCGTTTCAATATTTGCAGGAATGATGAACTGCTGGAAAAACTGTGCGGGAGCAGGGATTGTCTGCTTTGCTACTGTGTTTTCATCCTCAAGAGCCTTTACAAATTTGTAATGTTCAACAAACGGATGACTGTCAACCGAGATTTCGCCGGAAAGCCATGTATCGTCAATCAAAGCCTGTTCGCCGTGGAATGCAACACCGTTTTCGGTTTTTTTGTGTTCAACTCCGTTAAATCCCCACATAAAATCGAGGTGCCATGTTGCTCTGCGGAATTCACCGTCGGTAATCGCTTTTATACCGGCTTTTTTCTGTTTTGCAACAAGGTCAAGAATAGCCTTGTCCTCAACTGCGGTAAGCTCTTCTTTTGTGATTTTACCGTTTTCAAAATCAAGTCTTGCTTTTTTAAGATAATCGGGTCTTAAAAAGCTGCCTACTGTTTCAAATCTAAATGGTGTGTGCTGTTTACTCATCTTAAATACCTCCGTGGAAATTTGATGAGTTAATTATATTATGAATTCACAGACTTGTAAAATACTTGTTATCAGCCGTTTGCTATTAGTTTTTCTTATATCAAATATGTTTCTTTAAAGCCTCAATATATGCCTCGGCAAGGTTACTGTGTAAAATCTTTTTATTTTCGATATAACCGATTTTCATATTGCCCTCTTCATCAAGGGGGATTGCGGTTATATTATCACCGTTAAGCTCATTGTCGATTACACCGCTGCAAACTGTGTAGCCGTTGAGTCCGATTAAAAGGTTGAACAGGGTTGCTCTGTCTGTCACTCTGATATTTTTTGTACGCCCGACCGTGCTGAAAATTTCTTCCGAATAATAGAAAGAATTATGCTCACCCTGTTCAAACGAGAGATACGGATAATCGGCAAGCTCCTCCATTGTAACGGATTTTTTGTCTGCAAGCGGATGGTCGGTTGATACAAACACATGGGGCTTTGCCGTAAAAAGCTCGGTGAATGTCAGCGACTTTGATTTTATAATTTTCATCAGCGCATCTTTGTTAAAGCTGTTGAGATAAAGAATTCCGATTTCGCTTTTCATCTTTGCAACATCGTCAATAATTTCGTAGGTTTCGGTTTCACGAAGTGAAAAATCGTACTCCTCGCCTGCAAACCGTCGGATAAGATCAACAAATGCATTGACTGCAAACGAGTAGTGCTGGGTTGAAACGCAGAACTGTTGCTTTATCTTTGTTCCCGACTTATACACTCCCTCAAGCAGGCTTGCCTGTTCAAGAACCTGTCGTGCATAACCGAGAAATCTTTCACCCTCGTTTGAAGTTACAACGCCCTTGTTTGTGCGTGTAAAAATCTTTATGCCCATTTCCGTTTCCAACTCACGGATTGATGTTGTAAGTCCCGGTTGGGAAATAAAAAGTTCTTTTGACGCTTCACTCATTGAGCCTGTGCGGGCAACGGTGACAACATATTTCAACTGTTGCAAAGTCAACCTTGTTCAATCCTTTCAAAAACAAATTCCCTCATTCAACATAAAAAACACGGTTTTCTCTTCTCGGTGAAGTTTTGGGATATTCACCGTTCACATAACCGATAACGCAGTGACCGATACCCTCATAGTCACCCTCAATGCCGAGTGATTTGAGAATTTCTTTGCCCTCTTTGCTTTCAAATTCTTCCTTTGCACGGTGAATCCAACAACTTCCGAGTCCCTCATCATGGGCGGCAAGCATAAGATTTTCCATCACAAGAGTACCGTCATACAGATATGTAGGCGCAGCTTTGTCGGCAAGCACAATCAGAACAACGGGAGCGTTATAGAACGGATCAACATCTTTTCCCATAATTTCGGCATTCATTCTTGAAAGCCTGTCACGCATTTCTTTGTTTGTAACGGCAACGATAATAACCGGCTGTCTGTTCATTCCTGACGGTGCATACAGACCTGCGGAAATGATTTCGTCAATAACTTCCTTTGGCGGCATTTCAGACTTAAAGCTGCGAACGCTTCTTCTTGATTTCAGTTTTTCGATAAATTCACTCATTATGTAAACCTCTCAGTCCTCATAAAATTTTGCAAAATCCTCAACAGATTTTCTTTTTGGTCTTACGATTTCGGAATCAGTGTAACCAACTGCGATAACGCTGACAACAGCCTCTGTTTCGGGAATGTCAAATTCTTTTCTGAGCTTTCCACCGTCACGGATACCCATAACAAGGGTTGAAATGCCGAGTTCGGTTGCCTTTAGCAAAAGTGCCATATTGTTAAGACCGAGATCGTAATATCCCCAGCCGTTGCCGATTTCAGTCACGGCAGTACCGTCTTTGTCAAAACCCGAACGGTTGAGAACAACTGTTGTCACGATATATGCAGACGCATTTTCTGAATTTTTTCTGTTAAATTCGGGGAGTGCCTCTCTTACGGCATTCTTACTTTTCTCGCCTGTTGCAACATAAAAGCGCGGCGTCTGCGAGTTCTTCCACGACGGAGCAAGATTTGCCGCCGACAGCATTTCATCAAGCAGGCTTTTGTCAACTTTTTTATCTATATAATGTCTTGTGCTTTTTCTGTTATTTAAAGCCTCAGATAATTCCATAATCAAACCTCCGATATTTTTATACCTATATTGTACCAATGGAGTGGGAATTAATCAAGGGTTAAAGCAGAATATAGAACAAAATCGGTATTGTAAAAACTGCCGTCAGCTGTGACACAAGCGCAATACTTGCACCGTCATCGGGACTTTTTCCGTAGGCTGACGGAATGATTACCGTATTAAGTCCAAGCGGCATTGCATTTGCGCAAAGTGTTGCAACAACTGCCTCCTGCGGTGCGTTAAAAAGCTTTAACACAAGCACCGAAACCGTTGGCAGAAACACAAGGCGGATTCCTGCAACAACATAGGTCTGCCATTTGCCGAATAGGTTTGCAAAGCTGTAGCCGCCTATTACAAAGCCTGTCAGAATCATTGCAATCGGAGACATACAGGCAGCGGTTGAATTGATTATTGTTGTGACAAGTCTGAATTTCGGAATCGGCAATAAACCGAGAATTGCTCCGATAAAAATTGAAACAAAAATCGGATTGACAAAATTTTTTATTGAAAATTTGCCGTGTCCGTTCGGCACAAGCCACGCAATTCCTATTGAATAAGTAAACAGATTAAGCGGTAATGTGAACATAAGATAGTCGAAAAGCTCCATGCTTTCTGCGCCGTATATTCCCGACACCATTGCAGTTCCGACAAATCCGAAATTTGAAACGGAAATTGAATAGCGGTACACCTTTTTCAGATATTCCGTCTTAGCAAGAAATCTTGACGCAACAAATCCCGTTGCAATGCAAAGCAGCAGCACCCCCGTGCTGTAGGCAATGAACACCCATTTTTCACTTATGTTTTTTACTGTACAATTGGTGCGGAATGTGTTAATTACAACGGCGGGCATAAGAATTCTGTTCTCAAGCTTTGAAAAAATTTCGGCTGAATTTTCCGGCAGAAATCCGCCCTGTCGGATTGTAAAACCGATAAATATAAACGAAAACAAAACCGCAATTTGAAAAATTACCGATGAAAAAATCTCCACAAATTCATCCCCTTTTAAAGCCAAAACACCCCCAGTCCGAGGGGCTGAGGGTGTAAGCTTCAAATCAAATTACTTGCAGCTGCACTTTGCTTCAAAGCTCTGGCAGTCCGTACACTGACAAACAGTCGGATTTGCCTCGTGAGTGCCGACCTTGATTGCTTCAAGCGAACAGTAGTCCTTTGTGCTGTTGTGATGCTTACAGTTTGTTACCGAGCACATAATGCTTTGGTTACAATATGCATTGTTTTCCATAGTATTCATTCTCCTCATTCATTTTTGCGGATTAGCCGCTTTTTATATTGTTTCTGCATTTTGCGGATTTATACCGCACACTTTGAAACATCTGCAATAAAATGTACTGAGGTGAATTACATGAATGTTGTATCGGCTGTTTTTCTTGTTGTTTTTGCCGTAATCGGAATTTGTGCATTTGTCCGTGAATTGACATTTTTTCTCTTTCGTAACAGAAAAAATAATACCGTTATGTTTGTTGCTCCCATCAACGGAAAATGTGAAAATGCCGAATATATTTTGCGAAGTGCTGCCGCAAAGGTAAAATGGATAAGCAGAGGAAGAAATGACTGTGTAATTTGCCTTGACTGCGGTATGGACGATGAAACAAAAAGGATTTGCCAAAAAATATGCAGTGACTACGGCTTTGCAAAGCTTTTGACAAAACAGGAATTTTTAAAAATGATAAAGTAAAAATCCAAACGAAATTTAAACAAAAATACTGCCACGGTATATGCCGAGGTTTTATAAGGCAGTATGATAAAACTTAATAAACCCAAGACATTGCCATGGCAGGATGAGGCTTTGACTGTAAAAGGTCAAAGCCTTTTACTTATCAAAAGTCTGTGGGTGCATTTTTACATAAATCGAAAAAGAGTGTAAGAATAGGCATTATAAAAAACACTATTATTATTTGTTTATAATTACATATGTGTCTGTTATATTGTACAAAGAAATGTGAATAAGTTTGTAGACAATTATGATTATATTTTATTGTTTAAATGTGGTAAAATTCAATTAACAAAACAAATGCCCTTACAATAAACTAATATAAAAATTAATGTTGTGAGTGCTGTGAGTTTTCTAATTTCTACTTTGGTAGATTATTAGTTTTATTGTAGACAACAAAAAATAACTTTAAACACGAAAGGAGAGCTAATAATTTATTCAAGAGCGTAAAAAAATATCGCATCTTACACACAGAAATTCAGTTCAAAAAACAATTAGGATGCAACTGAATCCTGTAGGTAAAACAATGGATTATTTTCAAGCAAAGCAAATTCTTGAGAATGATGAAAAGCTTAAAGAGTACTATCAGAAAATCAAGGAAATAGCAGACAGGTTTTACAGAAATTTAAATATTGTAAGAAACATAATTACTTACATTATTCCGTTCGCGTTTACGGCTTTTTATCCTGCGTATTATATCCTTTCGGGCGAAAACCCACTGTTTAACATTGGTATGACGGTGTTAATCGCAATTGTGATGATGGTTGTTGGAGTGATTGTGTTGAACAGAGGCATTAGGTCTTTTGAAAGTGCTGGTTCATAAATTTTATGTTGACTAAATAATTGACATATGATATATTGGTAAATAAATAAATAAAAGGAGTGACTAAAGTGGAAATACAGAATTTATTTGCTCAAAGAATTGGTGGAAAAGAATTTGGAATAAATAATGAAGTTTATAAATTCGCTTTAATAAAGAAATGGAAGCAAGAAGCTGAGAAAAAGCATTCAAATAATTTTAAATTAATTGATATGGGAGTGGGTGAACCTGATTGGGCCGCTGATGATAAAGTTGTTGATATGTTATCTATTGAAGCAGGCAAACCCGAAAATAGATTCTATTCTGATAATGGAATTCCTGAATTTCAAAATGCAGCAATAAAATATATGGAGGAAGTTTTTGGTATATCAAACTTGACAATTAATAATGTAATTCACGGTATTGGTAGTAAACCAATTCTTGCAATGCTTCCTTCTTGTTTTATTAATCCTGGAGATTATGTACTAAATACTATTCCTGGATACCCCGTCCTGGCAACTCATGCAAAATATTTGGGTGGGAAGATTTATGATTTGCCTCTTAAGGAGGAAAATAATTTTTATCCGGATTTTTCGGAAATCCCGAGGGAAGTTTTAGAAAAAACGAAATTATTATATATTAATTATCCTAATAATCCAACAGGACAAGTGGCAACAAAAGAATTCTTTGAAAATGTCGTAAAATTTGCCCAAAAGAATAACATTATTGTAATTCATGATGCGGCATATGCAGCGCTTACATATAATGATGTTAAACCTCTAAGTTTCTTATCGGTTGATGGAGCTATAGATGTAGGTGTAGAGATTCATTCTTTATCAAAAGCTTTTAATATGACTGGATGGAGATTAGGTTTTTTAGTCGGAAATGAAAAAATTGTTTCTGCATATGGTGTAGTCAAAGATAATACAGATTCAGGTCAATTTCGCGCGATACAGAAAGCAGGTGCTTTTGCTCTTAATAATAGATGGATTACAGAAAATACAGTTAATAAATATTCAAGAAGATTTAAAATGCTAATTGAAGCACTCAATGAAGTTGGATTTAATTGTGTAGAGCCAAAAGGTACTTTCTATTCTTATGTGAAAATTCCAACTGGAACAGAAGAAGGAGTTAAATTCAATACTGCATTAGAGGTTGCAAGATATATTTTATTAAATGCAAACATTTCAGTTGTTCCTTGGGATGATTGTGGACATTATTTAAGATTCTCTGTTACATTTTCAGCTACTCATTACGAGGAAAAAATAATAATTGATGAAATGAAAAATAGATTGAAAAGTTTAAAATTTGTATTTTGAGAATATATAATGTAAATTTGATTATAATTGTAGTAAAATTCAAGATCTATCATATGTAAGATCAATTTATTACAATATTAATAATTGTAATAAATATAAAATTAAAATTATGACAAACTAGGGTAATGCCATTATAGCAGAGATTATATATATTAGTTCCTTTTAGGATAGTAAGAATGAAGATTCCCCTTTGCTGATAGTCGGCTAACTTCTGCAAACCCAAGTCTTAATATTTATTTTTGTCCATATGGGGTTATTGAACAATGAAAAAGTTATTACAATCTCACATATGTTATTTAAGTTATTTTGAAATTTATGTAACATCATACAACGTAAGGGTTTAATAACCCTATATAATTTCTACTATTGTAGATAGCACCATCTCGTTTGAGTTCGTTAAGCTGTTTAATAACCCTATATAATTTCTACTTTTTTGATTAGATAAAAAGGTTACTTACACCGATTAACAACAAATTCATTTTGCTACAAAAATACAAGCCATACACAAACAAAAGCAGAGAGTCCGAAAACTCTCTGCTTTTTATCGCTTTATAACATTGTACCGAACCATTACAACAAAGTTACCTACATAGCTATGGGAATTATCATAAACAGAAAAAGTCACGACTGCATATGCAATCGTGACCGAGTTGGTGGAGATGATTCGGACACGGAGAAAGTCACGGTTTAAAAATACTTGTGTCTGCCGAGTGAATTAAAAGGCTTTTAAGGAGTGTGATAAATACCTATATAAATACTATAAATTTGAATATCCTTAACTCACCAATTTTCGGCAACAGAAAAGGATATTGCAAGGCAGTTAAAACTGCCCCCCCACATCTCACGCTTAGTGCGTGGTGTGGTGTTTTGGCTTGCAATATACTTTTTGTTGCCGAATTTTTTGTCTATATATATTTTTACACTTTTGCGTGGAAAAGTACGGAAGATTTTTCCATTTGGCTGTCATATAATGTAAAAAGAGGGTGAAACAAGGCAGGTGATTGATATAGATAAAAATCAACAAAAATGCACAACATTAAACGGAGTTTATGAAACAATGAGTGAAATCATAGGCTTTGACAATGTGGTAAAACTGTATGAAAACTTTAAGGGGAGTCAGATAAACTTTCCTACCCGACTTTTTTCTAAGGAATTTGTCCTTGAAGAAGCACTCAAGGCATATGACGGAACATCGGAATCAATCAATCTGATTGCGACAAAATACTCGTATTCGGAACGAACAATCAGAAAACTATTAAAAAATCATTTAAACTCAATTTAGGCAAATCAGCTTAAATCATATTTTTATTCTTAGGAGGAATTTTAGTGTTACAAGTTATCATCTCAATCATAGGTTTAATTATTGCAGTATTTGTTTTTGCTTTGATAGCAGACAAGTTTCCGTCCATTACAAACTGCATACCATTGGCAATATTCATTTTTGTACTTTTATGGGGAGCAAGTATTTGTATTTCCTATATAGCGTGGTGGATTGGAATAATTGTAGCTATTGTCGCCCTGATTGTTTACATAATAAAAAAGAAAAAGCCTCTGCAAATGGACAACAACGAACCAATTGACAATAATCAGGAGGATAATAATGAATCTAAATGAATTTTTACAAAAAGAAAACTGCGCAAAAGAATTTAATATATGTGTGGGCAACATAAAAGTTTCAAATGAAAGAAATTTATACAATGCTTTAAGGAAATGGTATAAAAGCCTTGCAAAATCAGCACAAAACTCGTTTGATGAGGGTTATAAATCCTATAATAACTGTGAGGACATTATTTCTAAAGCAGAAGATGATTTTAAAAGCAGTATGGCAATTGTTGTTGAAGATTTGAAAGATACCTTTATAAATTTAGGTGAATATGATTATGACACCAATGCCGTTTCTGAACTAATCGAATCCGCAGGTTGCACAGAAATATTTGAAGAAAGATTTTGCTCTGTTGCCGAAAAAGTGTATTCTATTATGGGTGATGTTGAAGCTCAGAGAGAATACAGAGAACAAAGAAAAGAAAACAGAGGTCGTTGGCAGGGTGCTACTATAGGTGGAAATGCCATAACTGCAATAAGCCATCAAATTGATGTCGGTGCTATGAATATGGCGAGTGGTGCGGCACATAGTGTTGCAAATGCTGTCGGCAACTTTTTCACCGAAATGCAGGCTGAATCAGACCTGAAGAAATTATTCAAAAATAATGAAGTTAAGATTTTACTTTCTGAGGGTGTGTATTACTCAGCATATTCTGTAATTGAGGTATTTATGCAAACAGTCGGACAAGATTATGACTGGGGATATGTTGAAGATTGCGACAGCGATAAAGCACAAAGATTGATAAATAACCTTAAAAGCAATTCAATTGCTTCAGAGAATATTTCAAAAATCTGCATAGATGTACTTTCTCTTAATCCGTATAACATTGAAATATATGATTACTTATTAAAAAAATACGGTGATGACGGAAGTTTGAGTACATTGGCAGAATACTTCGACATAGACGGTTTTTCAGCAATAAAGGAATCTATGGCATTTGACTATGTAAAAAAGAATCAGGGTACAACAGAAGAAGATGCCGTTAAAGCTAAACACGGTTTAATCGAATATTGCAAAAACATAAGACTTGACATTACAGATGAGTCCGAATGTATTACATACATAAATTCCGTACTTGATGATTTTGATTTAAAATATCGAACAGTTGACGGTGTGGTCTGTGAAACAAGAGAAAGTGCTGATTTTTCAAGAAGCGAATTACCTGATATACTTGAATTTATGAAACAAATTCAGCCTTTAAAATCAAATCCGATATTGCCGTATGAAAATGACCTGTTAGCAAAGAAAGAAAAATTTATCAACACATTTTCTTCTGAGGTTTCTAAAAAGCATTTAGAAACTATCAATACATACCTAAGTGATTTTGATAAACAATTTTGTAAAACAAAATTATTTTCAAGCGTTTCAAGAAAGCAAGCGGCAAAAGATAGAGCTTTATCATATGCAAAAGGACTTCGATATTCTACAATCGAGGAGTTTGACAGAGAATACGAAAAATATAAAGATTTTATTATAAAAAATCTTGGCGTAAACATTGATGAAGCTGTTGAAGCAAAAGAATATCTTGAGAAAAAGAGAAAACGCTTGTCAAGTCCATACGGTGGCATAGGCGGATTCGGCGGTTTCTTCCACAAAAGAAAGTAATGCAATTTTTTAGTAAACGCATATATTTGCAAAAAGTGTATATAAAAAATAAATAATTTTTCACCATCTGAAAATGCACTCACCAAAAAGCGGTGGGTGCATTTTTGCATAAATAAATGACAGAAAGGAGCAGAACAATGGAAGCATTATGGTTTGTGCTTGGATTTGCTGTGACAACAACAGTTGTACTTGCAACGGAAAAACTTATCATCAAAAACTAAAATCGGAGGTAAAAATGTTTGGACTTATAATGACATTGACTGCAAAAGTCGCAGTAGAAATGTTTGCAAAAGGTGCAGGAACGGCTATTACACTTCTCTGCACAGGAACAAAGCTGAGGAAAAGAAAATGATTGAAATATTCTTATTATATCATAATCACAAGGTGCATTATGATATAATCACCCATCGAGAATTTTGCAAGGCAAAATTTGAGGGGAACATAAATTCATATAATAAGCACTCACAAACACTTTAGATTATAACTATAATTTCCGTGCTTATTATATCATAAATCCGTTAGCATTAACAGACAAAATTCATAAGCAAAACACCTGCAATGTGCATAACAAAATTTACACATAGTAAAAGCATACAAATAACCATAGTAAAACTTGATGATTATGCTGATTTATTATCTACAGTATTGTATTCGTATAACGATAATGTTACAATTATGTCAGAGCAATAATAACCGGTTTGAACTTAAAAACAATTATTAACAGAAAGGTATGAATTATATGAAGCTTGATTATATTAACGAAGAAAATAAATTTAATGAAGATGAATTTGAAGAACTCACCGAAGATGAGATTTATCTTAACAAAGGTGCAGATGCGTATCAGGCGGGCGATTATGAAACAGCAATCAGGCTTTATCAAAAGTCTGCCGATATGGGAAATATAACCGCACTGAGCAATCTTGGCTACTGCTATTACTACGGAAGAAGCATTCCTATTGATAAAGCCAAAGCTAAAGAATGTTGGGAAAAGGCGGCTATTTTCGGCGATATTCCGTCTGTTTACAAGCTTGGTGATATGTACAGGTACGGCGATTTACCGCAAAATCTCGATTATTCACACGCTTTGTACAAAAGGGCATTTTTGTTAGCTCTTGACAATATGGACAACTACTATGTTGCTCCCGATGCATTTTTAAGAATGCTAAAGTATTACCCCGAGGAAATTTCCGACTTTGGCTATTCACCTATCGACATAGCCGCCCATTGCGTTATCGGAATAAAAGATCGCATTGCAAGAGGTGACAATTATTCGGGAAAAGTTTTAAGTGATGCAAAAGCCGTACTCATAAAATTACTTGATGAATAATTTTTTTAATTAACAGTTTGGAGAAAATTATGTTTAAAAAACTTCAGGAAAGAAAACAACAACAATACGAAGAATATGTAAGAATTAGAAATGCAGAAAGAGAACGATTGTATTCGCTACCGAAAAAAGAATTGATGGTGGAAACTCTTTTGGAAATAAGAGATTTGAATAACAAAATAGATGATTTAAAAAGAACCGTTATACTTTACAGTAATCTTAACGGCAATTAAATATTAACTTAACAAAAAGGACAAATTCACTCACGGGATTTTCGCTTAACAGCGTGCCTGTTATGATGTGTGAATTTGTCTTTTTTATTGAACCAAAATTATTACTGTGATATAATTTTAACTATGAAACTACTTACGATTTATTCGGAGAAAATATGGATAAGCAACGAAAAAATAAGATGACAAAAGATACAATTCCCGAGAGGTTCAGCGTACCGCTTGCGGTGTTTGACTTGATTCCTGTTATATTTTTCGGACTGTCGGCAATTAGAGAGTAGGCAGTCTTTTTCACAGCACATTGTTTGTAATCGGAGCAGTGATATGCCTTGTTTCAGGCGTAGTCAAAGTACTTTGGAAGCTGATTGCCGCTGTTGCAAAGAAAAACATATGGCTGATGTTCGTACAAATGCGAATTTTTATGCCAATCGGATTTATTGTTCTGATAACAACGCTCATTGTTGACAGAACAAATTTAAACGGTTCGGCAATACTTGCAGGATTGCTAAGTTTCCCCTCGTGCATTTTCTTCGCAATAGGCGTAATCGGAATGATTTTGATGACCGTTCTCGCATTCAAAGCAGACTCCTCAAACCCAAAAGTGGACCTAACAGAACAATTCATCATACCACCGCACAGTTATGCTTCTTTGTATGATTGATGTTAGTTTAATAATATTTCAGCGTGATTTCATCATTCATATTTTAATAATCACTTTACACAACCGCCCGATTTTGGGTGGTTTTTATTTTGCATTACTTTACGCAAATTCGCTCTAATAATTTTTAATTAAATTTTCGAAAAATTGCATTATTCTATGCATTTTTCTTTAGATTAGGGGGGTATAAGTGGAGGGGGTTTCTTCTTTAGTTACAACAGGAGTGATTATATGAGCGGTTGCAAATACATAACAATTTCATACAACATACTCTCGGACAAGAGATTGAATTCTACGGACAAGCTTGTTTACGGTATTATTGAATCGGCTTGCAGAATGTATGACAGTTGTTGCACTATGAGTAATGACACGATTGCTAAGATACTAAATACCACCACAAGAACAATTCAAAGCTCAATTTCTAAACTTGTAAAATACAAATTCATACATCGTAAGATTGAAAATGCAAACGAATCTTACATCAAACTAAGGAGTATGACTGTAATTCAGGACACGGACACTACGAAGAATACTTCATACCCCCATGAAGAAAATTTCACTCCCCCCATGAAGAAAACTTCACATAAATATAATAATAAAAATAATAATAAATATATTGTCGAAATCAAGGAGATTATCGACTATTTGAATTTGAGAGCAAGAAAGAATTTTCGCAGTTTAACCGCTGCAACACAAAGTCTTATTAAAGCAAGACTTAACGAAGGCTTTACTGTTGAAGATTTTAAGAAAGTAATTGACATCAAGTGCAGTGAGTGGCTTGGGAGTGATTACGCACAATACCTCAGACCGCAAACGCTGTTCGGGACAAAGTTTGAAAGCTATCTGAATTCTATTGACACCGTTAAGCCAAAGAAAGATTTTGACATTCTGTCAACCTATGAAACATTATAAATTACGGAGGTTATATGAAAGATACAACAGAAATTGAAAACCGACTCATCGGTCATATTATCAACTTTGACGAGGGCAAAAGCCTCATCAGCGAATTGTCGGACGATTTGTTCACAGATGAAACCAACCGTTCCCTATTCGCAATTATCCGCAAAGAATTCAAAAGCGGAAATCCGGATACAGGTATTTTGCTTTCTAAATGCTCAAATGAACAGAAACAGCGTATTCTTGAATGTGCCGACAGTTCGTTCAGAACGGACAATGTGAATGAATATATTAAAATTCTGATTGATGAATCTGCAAAAAGATTTATGAAATCAAGCCTTGAAAACTCAATCATTGACGGCAGTATTTCACCTTCAAAGCTGAGGAGCATTGCCGATACAGCCGATGAAATCGCTCACAATGACACATTTAGGCAGAATGAGAAAATGCTCAATGATTACATTTCGCACATTGGCAAGGCTCACAAGGGCATTAAAACATACTTTCCAAAGCTTGACCGCTTTACTTCGGGATTGAAGAAAGGCACACTCGCAATACTTGCGGCAAGACCGTCTGTCGGCAAGACTACGCTTGCACTCAACATTGCGGTAAATTGTGCCTTACACGGTCAAAAGGTTATGTTCTTTTCGCTTGAAATGACCTACGATATGATTTTGGACAAGGTGTTTTCTTCTCAATGCAATATTCCTTATGAGAATTTCAGAAACAGTCAGAATGCCGAACAGCTGCAATCCACAGCAAGAAATTTTGCATTAGGAACGAACATTTCAAAATATCTTATTGTCAGGGACAGAACAAGAAATGTTGAAGCAATCACCTCTGAAATTGCCAAAGAAAAGCCTCAGCTTGTAATTGTTGACTATGTTCAGATTGTTTCAACGCTGAAGAAATTCGGTGAGAGCAAGCGACTTCAGATTGATTACATAACAGGCGAACTCAAAGCGATTGCAAAGCAGACAGGCTGTTGCGTTATTCTACTTTCACAGCTCAGAAGAGCCGATACAAACCATATTCCGACAATGGAAGATTTGAAAGAAAGCGGAGGTCTTGAACAGGACGGTGACTATGTTTTTCTCCTTGACAGAGAATATGTCCGCAACCGTGACTCAGGCATTCCTCCCGAAGAAACCATGCTGATAATTGCGAAGAATAAATTTGGCAAAACCGCAAAAATAGAGCTTAACTTTGACGGCAAATATCAGAATTTTACGGAACCAAAGAAAACAAATTTTCCGCCTTATAAAACACCGAAAGCACCCATAATGCTTGATATTTCCGAATCACTCATTTCCTCTGAAATTCAGAATTCATTTGAAACTCACGAACTTGATAACTAATGCCCCGCATAGAAAAAGTCACGACTGCATATGCAATCGTGACTGAGTTGGTGGAGATGAGGGGAATCGAACCCCTGTCCGAAAAAATCTTGCCAAGGGTTTCTCCGAGCGCAGTTGGTGTTTTAAATCTCCCTCGGTGCATCGCCCATCAACAGGCTATGCACTTTGGCAGCTCCTAAGCTGTGACAGGGTTCGGAGCGCTCCCCTGTTCACATTTACCTCTAATCGACGCCCCTTACACAGCCGAGGTACTCTGTGCAGGAACGAGCAGCACTCAGGCTGCTAAAGCAACTGTTTTGTTGTCAGTTAATTTTAAAGTTGCGGATTTTATGGCGGTTCCGCACCGCCGCTCGCTTACCAAGGTTTGAAATCCCCGTCGAAACCTTTACATCCCCATATTCAATTTAAAAATTTTATATTGAAAACCTGTATTCGGTAACAGGCTTATCAAGTATTTTTTCACAACAGACAAGACAACATTCAATATGCTTTGTGTTCTGCTCAATCGGTGAATATATCACAGCCGTTTTCAAATCGCTTTTGTTCGAATCATCCATTGCAAAAGCAACAACGCCGTCATCGGTTGCCAATACACCCATCCCTTTGAAAGGTTTGTCAAGCTCATCAGAAAGGCAGAACATCACTGAGATTTCATCGTCACACGAATACTCAACATACGGAAACACAATATCATTTTCAACAAATTCTTTCATTTCGGAATTATCGGCTGAATACAAAAGTTTAAGATTTTTAATCACAATCTGATTTTCGCCGTCAAAAATTTCAATCGGAATATTTACTTCCTTGCCAACTTCAAGGTTGAGTTTTGCTAACGGATAATCTGTTTTTTGATATTTTGAAAATATTATTTCAACATTCTTTGTCAAATCAAGCAAAGACAAATCATCAATTTTATTCTCAAGTTCAATAAAGCTTATGAACAGAGAATCAAGAGGAGCGTCCAAAAATCTGTCGCTCTTCCAGCCGAGTTTCATAAACTCTGATATGATATATGACTTTGTTAATTCGCAACATTCAAGCGTTTCGCCGCACACAGAGCTAAAGTCAAAACGCTGTCCGTCAATTACAATTGCGGAAAAATCATCGGATAAATCAGATTGATTTTTCTTTTCAAGAATAATATTTTTTCTGAAAGTCAAATCTTCACAGCAAATATCCTCTTCGGCACAATTGAAATTCAGCAGAACAAGTTCGGTTTTATCGGACGAATTTGCAAAACCGAGTACGGAATAATCGGTATCAAAGGCGGAAAAATCCCGTCCGATTAAAGCAAAATCGCTGTATTCCGAAATATTTTCGTACAAGCTACGCAAACTCATAATAACACCAAACTATCTTCTCTGTTCTTTAATGGCACGCTCCATATCACGCTTTGCGGAGCGTTCTGCCATATCGGCACGCTTATCATATAACTTTTTACCTTTGCAGAGTCCAACCTGAAGTTTTACCTTGCTGTCCTTGAAATACAGACTAATCGGGATAAGTGAATATCCCGTCTGCTTAACCGTGCCGTAGAGCTTTAAAATCTCTTTTTTGTGCATAAGAAGTTTTCTGACACGCATAGGGTCACGGTTAAAGATGTTTCCCTGTTCGTAAGGAGAAATGTGCATTCCGTTGACAAAAATTTCGCCGTCAACAATCGAACACCAGCTGTCCTTGAGATTTACTCTGCCTGCACGCAAGGATTTTACTTCCGTACCGCAAAGCTCAATTCCGGCTTCATAGGTTTCCTCGACAAAATAATCGTGTCTTGCCTTTTTGTTCTGAGCAATCGTTTTCATATTTGCCACCGCACATCCTCCTTTCTACTGTGGAATACAAGATTATACTACTGTTTTGACAATTTGTCAATAGTTTAAATCAAGAAACTAAATTTCGTTTCTGCCTTCAAGAGCCTTTGCAAGTGTGTATTCATCGGCATATTCAAGATCGCCGCCAACGGGGATACCGTAGGCAAGCCTTGTCACCTTTACACCAAGCGGTTTTAAGAGCTTTGAAATATACAGAGCCGTTGCATCGCCCTCAACGGTCGGGTTGGTTGCCATAATGACCTCCTCAACCGATTCCTCGTTAAGCCTTGCAAGCAGTTCTTTTATTGTAAGGTTGTCGGGACCGATATCGTTAAGCGGTGAGATTGAACCATGGAGAACATGATAAACACCCTTAAATTCGTGGGTATTTTCAATAGCGGTAGCATCTCTCGGAGTTTCAACAACGCAGATAACGGAATGATCCCTTGCGGGATTTGCACACACGGGACAAAGGTCTTTGTCTGTAAGATTACAGCATTTACTGCAATAGTGAATCTTTGTGTGGGCATCCATCACCGCACCCGCAAGCTGTTCCGCTTCTGTTTTTGACAGATTGAGAACATAATATGCAAGTCTTTGAGCGGTTTTGTTACCGATTCCCGGCATTCTTTCAAACTGCTCCACCAAATTTTCAAGCGGAGCAACATTATATCCCGACATAATCAGAACATTCCCGGAATGTTAAGTCCGCCTGAGATTGTTTCCATTTTGTCCTCTTTTTCCTTAGCGGCCGCTCTGATTGCCTCATTTGCGGCTGCCATAACGAGGTCTGAGAGCATTTCTACATCCTCGGGATCAACAACTTCGGGTGAAATTTCAACCTTTGTGAGTTCCATTTTGCCTGTTACTGTAACCTTAACTGCACCGCCGCCGGCTGTTGCCTCATACTCTTTTGTCTCGAGTTCCTTTGATGCGGCCTCCATATCATCCTGAAGTTTCTGAGCCTGACGGGCAAGCTGCTGAATGTTGTTTGCGCCACCGCTGCCGTAACCCTTTGGTAATCTTGCTTTCATAATTTTATCTTCCTTTCGGTTATTCTTGTGTTATTATTACATCGCTTCCCTGCAAGCTTTCAATAAGCTTGTCAACGGGATCGGTTTTTTCTTCCTGTTTTGCACTCGGTCTTTTATACGGACCGAGATTATAGTGCTGACCTGTTGTTTCTAAAATAAGCTGACGGATTTCCTGTCGTCTTTCGTTATTTTTGAGGAGTTCAAAAGCCATTTCATTATCTGTGTCAATCAGCAAATATTTTCCGCTTGTGTAAGCGGCAGAATTTGCAAATGCCGCCGCAATTGCCCTTGAAACAGGTTTCATATTGTTGACTACCTCTGCCCAATCGGGGAAAGGCTGTGCATTATTATAGATTGCATCAAGGTCAACGCTCTGTCTTTGAACTGCTTTCTTAGGCTTTTGCTGTGCAGAAACGGGTTGTTCCTGTACGGTCTGAACGGGCTGTTTCGGTGTCGGCACCTCAACAGGAGGCGTCGGAATTACCGGCTCGTCCTTTATTTTTTCCGAAACAGGTTTTGTTTCCTGTAACTTTTCGGGTTCGGAATTTTGAACCTCGGGTTTTTGAGTTTCACTTTGAACAGACTGTGGTACAGTTTGCACCTGTTCGGGAACATAGTTCACCTTTATTCCCTTTTTAACAGCCTTTTCAAGAGCGGTTACCCTTGCGGTCAAAGCCTCAATTGTACCGTCAAGCTCTGCCGATGACAGCTTTACAACCGCCATTTCAAGCTCTGTTCTGTCGCCTGTTCCCCTGCCCATATTCTGATATGCCTTTGAAAGCACATCCATATAATATACAATGTCGGCAAGTGAGAGGTAATCCGACTGCGTTTGAGCCTGTTCAAACTCATCGTCAGCCATAATCACGATATTCCTCGGATTTTTTACCGACTTTATGAGCATAAGCGTTCTGAAATGCGAAAGCAATTCATCGCAAAGCCTTGCCATATCCTTGGACTCACCGTAAAGCCTGTCAACAATTTCAAGTGCCTTTGCTGTGTTCTTATTGATTACACAGTTAGAAAGCTCAAAAAGATATGTCTTTCTCGCAAGTCCTGCGGCACTGCGAACAACATCTTCATCAATTTCCGAGCTGATTGCAATACATCTGTCAAGAAGCGAAAGAGCATCTCGCAACGCACCGTCAGCAACAGATGCGGCAAGCATTGCGGCACTGTCGCTCAGTGTCACGCCCTCCTGATTTGCAACATAGAGCAGTCTGTCTGCTATTGCACGGGGTGGGATTCTGTGAAAATCGAAACGCTGACAGCGTGACAGAATTGTCTGCGGAAGCTTGTGAACTTCGGTAGTTGCCAAAATGAATATAACATGTTCGGGAGGTTCTTCAAGCGTTTTGAGCAAGGCATTGAACGCCTCGGTTGTGAGCATATGAACCTCGTCAATGATGTAAACTCTGTATTTGCACTTTGCGGGCTTGAACTGAACCTCGTCAATAATCTGACGGATATCATCAATTTTTCTGTTGGATGCGGCATCCATTTCGACAATGTCGAGGATACTGCCGTCGTCAATTCCCTTGCAGATTTCACATTCACCGCAAGGATTTCCGTTTACGGGATGAAGGCAATTGACTGCCTTCGCAAGAATTTTTGCACAGGTAGTTTTGCCCGTACCTCTTGAACCCGTAAAAAGATATGCATGGTTAAGACGGTTGGTGCTGATTTCGTTTAAAAGAGTTGTGGTTATGTGTTCCTGTCCCGAAACATCGGCAAAGGTTTTCGGTCGCCACTTTCTATAGAGTACCTGATACAAAAATTCACCCCGCAATCAACAAAAAATGCAAGCCGTCAGCCGAAATAACGGCAATCGTACAAATGAGTGAACGACAGACTTACTGCATCGCATCGGCAATACTGCTTAATGCTGCTCGGTTCCCCGCCTGACATGATTCACAGACCCCAATCGTACAGGGCCTGTCGCTCACTTAATTGCACGCTTTTTGACTTCTTGCAATTCTGAACTAAATTATTCATTTCTTTGTTCGTAAAAAGAAATATATTGTACAAAAGAACACCATTGCAAGACAAGCTGATTGTTCAGTCTGCTTTACAACGAGCTCATTATACCATAACCGATTAATAAAATCAATAGGTTTTGGTTATTTTTATTGTTTGCAGTCACAGAAAGATATCGCCTGTTTTGCAACGGCAAACCTTGTTCACCGTTGCAAATGAATACACATTTTTGATTAAATCATAAGTTATGTGAATAAACAAAATGTTACATCAATGCGGGCGTCCAATGAACGCCCCTACAGCATAGACTGCATAAGCACTTGCAATTTTGCACTCGGGCATAATATACTGTTTATTATGCAATCTATCTTCACGAATTGGGAACGGCGGCTCGCCGTCAATTTTTAATTTGCTAAGATTTCCCTTGCAACGAATACACCGCCGGCGCTGGCATGAGAAAGTGAATGTGTAACACCGCTGCCGTCACCGATGATATAAAGTCCCTTGTGGGGCGACTCGAGATGCTCGTCAACATCAACTTCCATATTGTAGAACTTGACCTCAACACCATAGAGAAGTGTGTCATCGTTGGCTGTGCCGGGGGCAATTTTGTCAAGAGCATAAATCATTTCAATGATACCGTCAAGGATTCTCTTTGGAAGCACAAGACTCAAATCGCCCGGTGTTGCGTCAAGAGTCGGAACAACAAGTCCTTCTTTGATTCTGCTCGGATTGCTTCGGCGACCTCGAATCAAATCACCGAAACGCTGAACAATTACACCACCGCCCAGCATATTGCTAAGACGGGCAATGCTTTCACCATAACCGTTGCTGTCCTTGAAAGGCTCTGAAAAATGCTTGCTGACGAGGAGTGCAAAGTTTGTGTTCTCTGTCTGCTTTGCCTTGTCCTCATAGCTGTGACCGTTTACTGTGATAATACCGTTTGTGTTTTCGTTTACAACGCAACCCTTCGGGTTCATGCAGAATGTACGCACATTGTCCTCGAACTGTTCTGTGCGGTAAACAATCTTGCTTTCGTAGAGTTCGTCTGTGAGGTGTGAAAAGATTGCGGCAGGGAGCTCCACACGAACACCGATGTCAACACGGTTCGACTTTGTGGGAATGTTAAGGTTATGACAAACATGTTCCATCCACTTGCTGCCGCTTCTGCCGACTGAAACAATGCACTTTTTGCACTCATAATTTTCATCGGCTGTGTCAACAAGATAACCTTCCTTATCATTGCCGTTCTTGAGTTCAACATTTTCAACAGGTGTATCAAAGTAGAAATCAACCTTGTTTTCAAGGTAATCATAAAGATTTTTAAGCACAATATAGTTGATGTCCGTACCGAGATGACGGACTGATGCGTCAAGAAGATTAAGCTTATTCTGTAAGCAAAGCTTCTTAAAGCTTGTGCCTGCTGTGGAATAAAGTTTTGTACCCTCTCCGCCGAACTTCATATTGATTTTGTCAACATATTCCATAAGCTCAATAGCTTTTTTCTTGCCGATATGTTCGTAGAGCGTGCCTCCGAAATCGTTTGTTATGTTGTACTTGCCGTCCGAAAACGCACCCGCACCGCCGAAACCGCTCATAATGGAACAGGTTTTGCATGAAATGCAATTTTTAACTTTATCACCGTCAATCGGACATTTTCTCTTTTCAAGAAGATGACCTTTTTCAAATACGGCAACCTTTATTTCAGAGTTGCTTGTTACAAGCTCATATGCAGAAAAAATTCCGCCCGGACCTGCACCTACAATAATAACATCGTACTTTTTCATTATCATTTTCTCCTTTATTTGTTGTGGGTAACATTTAAGGGGAATAAAAAAACCGCCAAAACATAATACTACGCCCCTTAACGGGGATTATAGTAAACTGTTTAAGGCAGTTTGTAGAAACACCCGTCCGTATTACGGGCTTATACAATCCAACTTCTGCACACGGCAGAAAATTGTTCTGATAAAAGTCATCAAAACCTTGGATATTGTAACAAATAACATCACAATTGTCAACAAAAAAACGCAAAAATTTAAAATCTGTTATTTTTCCTTTATCGCATAAAAACTACACAATAATTATGCTTGCCGACAAATGCATAAATATTATTCAAACTTTTCGGCAACCTCACCAAGACGCTTGTAGATGCTGTTTTCGGGAACATAACCTCTTACAAACGAAAGCGGATAGATGTTGGTGTTTCTGCCGATTACCGAACCGGGGTTAAGAACGCTGTTGCAACCTACCTCTACATGGTCACCGAGCATTGCGCCGAACTTTTTAACATTTGTGTCAACCTTATCGCCGTCGCAAAGAACAGTTACAAGGCTCTTGTCACTCTTGAGGTTTGATGTGATTACACCTGCACCTGTGTGTGACTTGTAACCGAGAATACTGTCACCGATGTAGTTATAGTGCGGAGTCTGAACACCGTCAAAAAGGATTGAATTTTTAAGCTCTGTTGAGTTGCCCACAACTGCACCTCTGCCGACAATTGCATTGCCTCTGATAAAAGCACACTGTCTGATTTCGGCATCTTCGCAGATAATGAGCGGTCCGCCGAGATATGCGGAGTCAAAAACCTTTGCACTTTTTGCAATCCACACATTTTCTCCCCTCTGCTCGTAGATTTCGGGATCAAGAGTTTTTCCGAGTTCAATAATAAATTCGCTGATTTTCGGAAGAGCCTCCCACGGATAATCAACGGTTTCAAGCAAGGGCTTTGCAATAGTCCTGCTGTAATCAAACAGATTTTTTGCCAATAATTTTTCGTTTTCCATTTTTAACATTTACTCCCAATATATATTATTCTTTTAAAGAATTTTACAGTTTTATACCTCAACAAAGAACAGCCAGTAACCGCTTGCGTCCTTTCCCGCAACAAACTCAACTCCTCCGCTTATGTACTTTGAAAATACATAGCTTTTGCCGTTCTGAGGATTTGTCACGGTGGCACAACTGCCCTCATGAATCCAATGCTCGTTGAAAACATTAATTCCCTTGATGAGAAAAGATTCTTTTGAGGTTTTGCCGACAAATCTGTAATTTTTCATAAAATCAGCCTTCTTTAACCTTTTGCGGTGACAGCCTGTTGTCAAGACCTGTCTTTTTAAACACAAGCACAACGACAACGGCACAAATCACGCCGAGTAACATTCCGCAGAGAACATCTGACGGATAATGAACATAGTTATAAAGTCTTGAGAATACAATCAAAAGCGCAAGTACAAGTGCAGGAATTCCGAATCGTTTGTCCTTGATAAGCATAACGGTTGCCGCCGCAAGTGACGAACAGCTGTGTCCCGACGGAAAGCTGCTGCCTGACGGAATGGCTATGTTAAGCCCAAAGTCGGGATTCAACTCAGACGGTCTTGCTGAATAATCGATATTCACCATAAACGGCCGTGGTCGGTTTATAAGATTTTTTATTCCGATTTCACCGACAAGAAAGCCGATTGCCATTGCAACAAGCATCATAACTCCCATTGAGCGAGTTTTTTTAAAAATTATAAACACAATGCCGACTGCAATCCAGAAAAGTCCCATTTCACCAATATAGCTAAAAAAAGCCATAATCGGATCAAGAAAAGAGCATTTAAATGTGTTCTGAATAAATTCAAGAACCGAGGTGTCAAATGATTGAATCATATCAAAGAATGACATATCATTTTCCTTTCATAATATCATTATAACAACCAAAAAACAGAATGTCAAATTAAATAAATTTTAAGTTATTCACATTCATATTTTGCAAGTTTAGCATAAAGTGCTTCATCAACAACAGCCTCAACCGAAAGTCCTTCGGCAACATATTCTTCATAAATGAGAGTGCCTTTGTTGCGGATTTCGTTTGCAAGACCTGCCTGTGCAAACGGCAGAAGAATCTTTACTCTTTTCATTCTGACGGGAAGATTGTTCTCGATTGCATTAAGAAGTTCGTCTATACCTGTGCCGTTCTTTGCGCTTATGCAAACACAGGCTTTAAAGTCCTGTGCAAGCATAGTTTCGTCAAGCAAATCGCACTTGTTGAGAACGGTTATAATCGGTGTGTCACCGCAGCCGAGGGATTCAAGCAAGTCAGTTGTAACCTGCATATGTGTTCTTGCCTCGTCACTTGATGCGTCGCATACATTTAGAATAATATCTGACTGTGCCGCCTCTTCAAGGGTTGAGCGGAATGCTTCAACAAGGTGGTGCGGAAGTCTGCGAACAAGACCTACCGTGTCAATCATCATAACGGTTATACCGCTCGGAAGCTTCAACGCTCTTGATGTGGGATCAAGCGTTGCAAAAAGCTTGTCCTGTGCAAGCACACCTGCGTCCGTAAGGCAGTTCATAAGAGTTGACTTGCCTGCGTTTGTGTAGCCGACAATCGCACAGGTTATTACACCGTCTTTTTTTCTGCGTGAACGCAACATCTGACGATGCTTTTCAAGGTCGGAAAGCTCTTCTTTCAGGCTTTCAATTCTTCTGCGGATATGTCGTCTGTCGGTTTCGAGCTTTGTTTCACCCGGACCTCTTGTGCCGATACCGCCGCCGAGTCTTGACATTGCGATACCCTTGCCCGTAAGTCTTGGGAGCATATATTTAAGCTGTGCAAGCTCAACCTGAAGTTTACCCTCTTTTGACCTTGCTCTCTGGGCAAAAATATCGAGAATAAGCGTTGTTCGGTCAATTACTCTGACATCTGTTTCAGCCTCGATATTTTTAATCTGTGTCGGAGAAAGCTCGCTGTCGAACACAAGCAAATCTATCTCCTGCGATTCGCAGATTTCGGCAATCTCGGCAAGCTTGCCTGTGCCGACAAAAGTACCCTTTTCAATTTTTTGCAGATTCTGCGTTACCGACAAAACGGGATCTGCTCCCGCACTTTTTACAAGTTCAAAAAGTTCGTCAAGTGACGCCTGTGCGTCATATTCGCCCGTGTCAACACTGACGAGCAATGCACGGGTAATTTTTTCTTCGTTACTTTTAAGCTCCATAAAATCCTCACTTGAAGTTATTTATTCATACTTTTGTCAAAACAGGTTTTCATATCCTCGTCCGTGATTTTTCGGATAGGCTTGCACGGATTTCCCACGGCTACGCAGTCGGACGGAATATCCTTTACAACAACACTTCCGCCGCCGATTACAACATTACTTCCGATTGTGACGCCCGGCATAACCTGAACTCCTCCGCCGATCCACACATTGTCGCCGACGGTAATCGGATAGGCATATTCAAAGCCTGCGTTTCTTCTCGGATAATCAACAGGATGACCTGCCGTGTAAAATCCGCAGTTTGGTGCAACAAAAACATTGTCGCCGAATTTCACCTTTGCACAGTCGAGAATCACCATATTGTGGTTTGAATAGAAATTCTCACCGAGTTCGATATTGTAGCCGTAGTCGCACCAGAACGGAGCGGTAATGCAGAAATTCTCCTTTGTACTGCCGACAATTTTCTTTATCAGAATTTTTTGAGTTTCTTCATCTTCAAACGGAAGATTGTTATACTCTCTGCAAAGATTTTTAACCGTACAGCGTTCATTACGAAGCTGTTTGTCGCCCATTGGATTATACATCTGCGAATTAAGCATTTTTTCTTTTTCAGTCATAATTTTCTCCGTTAATAAATCACATAACAAAATTTACATAACAACGCTTATTATATTATAATCTCACCTTCAATACAAGTAAATCCAAAAATTAATTTACTTTTCAACTGACAACAAAATTCAATTTTAAAATTCATAGGGAGGATAAAGGGACAGCGGTCTTTTGTATAATATAGTTACATTGAAAATATCAATGGAATTTGCAGAAAAAACGATTAAATTATGAGATTCCGTTTTGATTTGAGGAGGAATTATTATGGAAGAAAAAAGAAAAACCGTCACATCAACCGAAGTAAAACACAGATACAATCAAAAAGTTTACAGTCAAATTTCATTTTCCGCCCCAAAGGAGCTTGTTGAGGAATTCAGAGGGATATGCAGAAATATCGGAATTTCACAGGCAAGTGTTTTCAAAAAGTTTGTCGCCGATTTTGTTGAAAAGTACAGATAAAATCAAAACCACTCGTTGAACGGATGGTTGCAGTCTGCAGAAAAGCCCGAAATTCAAGCTGACCGAATTTCGGGCTTTTTATTTTTTGAATTTAAAATTTTTTCAACCTGCTGTTTCAATTTGCAAAAAATTTTAAGAATATATATTCAAAGAAATAAAATTGTGGTATAATGATGAAGAATATATACAAGGTATGTACAGGCAACACAGGTTGTCTATAATTAAGGAAGTGGCAAAATGAAAAAACTATTTACTATTATTGTGTGCAAGGTTCTGAAATTTGTCGGAGGATTGCTCGGCAAGGGCAGCAGTCTGCCGGGACAGATTGCGCTTAAACTCTGCCCCGATATTCTCGGACGAATTGAGCTGCCGAAATATATTGTTGCCGTAACAGGCAGTAACGGCAAGACATCTACCGTTGAGATGATTGCACATATTCTTTGTGAAAGCGGCAAAAAAGTTGCCTGGAACAAAGAGGGTTCTAACCAGATTGAGGGCGTTACAACTCTTATTCTCGGCAGCTGTACTCTTTCGGGAAAGGTTAAATCGGATATTCTTCTCATTGAAAGTGACGAACGCTTTGCAAAATATACATTCAAATACATCACACCGACTCATTATGTTATCACAAACCTTTACCGTGACCAGCTCACACGAAACGGTCATCCGGAATGGGTTTACAATGCCGTAAAGGATAGTATTCATCCCGAAACTCAGCTTATTCTTAATGCCGACGATCCGCTTGTTTCGTGCTTTGGCTACGGCAGGGATAATGTCGTGTGGTTCGGTGCAGGCAATCTTCCGACCGATACAAAGGAGTTTGTCGGTGTTTATAATGACGGTGCATATTGCCCTCACTGCAAATCTCCCATGACATATTCAAGCTATCACTATGACCACATCGGCAACTATGAATGTCCTAACTGCGGTCTTAAAAGACAGGATACAAGCTACACAGTTACATCTGCCGATCTTGAAAAAGGCGAAATTACAATCAACAATAAGTACAAGATTGAACTTACGCTCAAATCGCTTTACAATGTTTACAATTTGCTTGCGGCATTTACCGTTGCGTCAATCACAGGTGTTGACGGCAACACAATTGCAAAGAGCCTGAGCAATTATGTTCTTAAAAACTTCCGTGTTGTAACATTCACGCTCGGAAACAGAAAGGGTACGCTTGTTACATCAAAACATGAAAACAGCATTTCGTACAATCAGTCACTCAAGCTTGCCGCATCCGACAAGGATAAGTGCGATGTTTTGATTATTGTTGACGCAGTCAGCAGAAAGTATTTTACAAGCGATGTTTCATGGCTTTGGGACATCAACTTTGACCTTCTCAAAAGCGACAATGTAAAGAACATTGTGCTTGCAGGAACATATTGCAACGACCTTGCAACAAGATTTTCTTTCTCAAAAGTTGACAGAAACAAAATCAAGGTTATCAAGGACATTGAAGAAGCCGTTGATTATCTTGACAATGACCGCAAAGAAAAGATTTATGTAATTACCTGTTTCTCAGACAAGGGTAAATTTCTTGAAAAGGTAAAGGTGGACTGATTATGAAAATTCTTCATTTGTATCACGATATAATGAACCTGTACGGAGAATATGCCAATGTTTCTGCGCTTGAAAGAATGCTTGAAAAGAGCGGTGTAAAATTTACAACCGACAGGCTTACCCTGTTTGACAATGCCGACCTGGGCGATTACGATTTTATCTACATCGGTTCGGGTACAGAAAAAAATCAGAAGCTTGTTTTGCAGGATTTTAAAAAGTACAAGGATTTTCTTGTTGAATACATCAACAGCGGCAAGGTACTTCTTATGACGGGCAACTCGTTTGAAATGCTCGGAAAAACAATTACAGACTCTGACGGCAAGGTTTTTGACGGACTCGGAATTTATGATTTTACAGTTACCGAGCAGAACAAACGCAGAATTACAGGCGATATTGTTTATACATCTGACATTCTCACAAAACCGATTGTCGGCTTTGTAAACAAGTGCAGTGAAATTAAAGGTATTGAAAATCATCTTTTCACTGTTAAACACGGACTCGGTGACTACGAAAATGCAAAAGCAGAGGGCTTGAAGGACAAGAACCTTTTTGCTACTCATGTTACAGGTCCTATTATGATTAAAAATCCGCATTTTCTTGAATACATTGCTTTGCAGATTTCAAAAAATACGGATGGCTTCAAGCCGTATACGGATTACCTTGACTACGAAAGAGCGGGCTACGAAATTACTCTCGGCGAACTCACAAAAAGATTTGAGGAGTAATTTTAATGAACAACGACAATCTTCTTCAGCTTGAGGGAGCAATTGAAAGCGTGGTTTTCCGAAACGATGAAAACGGCTACACGGTAATTGAGCTTGCTGACGGTGACGATTATTTGACCGCTGTCGGAATTATGCCACAGGTGTCGTCGGGTGATGTTGTAAAGCTTACCGGCAAATATACAAATCATCCGAGCTACGGCAGACAGTTTGCCGTGCAGATTTGCGAAATCAGCAGACCTACCGAGGCGGCTGATATTCTGCGTTATCTGTCATCCGGAGCTATCAAGGGAATCGGCACTCAGACCGCACAAAGGCTTGTAAAGGAATTTGGCGAGGCAACGCTTGATGTGCTTGAAAATCAGCCCGAAAGAGTTGCAATGCTGAAAGGAATTTCTTCGCAAAAAGCCGAGGATTTTTCAAAGCAGTTAAAGCAGAACACAGGCGTGCGAACACTCATGCTTTTTCTCGGTGAGTACGGAATTTCAAACACCGCATCGGTCAAAATTTTCAACGCTTACGGTCCGAGCTGTGTCGATTTAATCAAGAAAAATCCGTACATTCTCTGTCAGGGTGATTTTGGGGTATCGTTTGAGAGTGCGGATTTTATTGCTAAAAAAGAAAAATTAGAACCCGATTCAAATGTCCGTATGCGTGCAGGAATCGTACACATTCTTCATCACAACGAGCGAAACGGTCACACCTGTCTGCCAAAGGAAAAGCTGCTGAAGGTTTCAACCGATTTTCTCGGAATTGACGGTGAAAAGGTTTCGGAGTGCATGGAAGAAATGCTGTTTGACCGTTCGCTTATCGAGGATAAGATTGACGGCAAAAAATTTGTGTTCCCCCCCAATGTTCACCTTTGCGAAATGTACATAGCGTCAAGAATAAAGATGTTGCTCAAATTTCCGTCAGAGAAAATTAAAAACATTGACAAGGCGATTGAAAAATGTGAAAAAGAGGACGGAATCGAATATGCCGATTTGCAAAAGAAAGCAATCACTATGGCACTTACCGAGGGTATGCTCGTTCTGACGGGCGGTCCCGGTACAGGAAAAACGACAACCCTCAATGCTATAATAAAAATAATGAAAGCAAACGGCAAAACTGTTTTGCTTTCTGCCCCCACAGGCAGAGCGGCTCAACGAATGAGCGAGCTCACGGGCGATGAGGCAAAAACTCTGCACAGACTGCTTGAGGTCAGCTGGGATAAACATGACAACCCCGTTTTCAACAAGAACGAACGCAATCAGCTGAAATGCGACGCATTGATTGTTGACGAGGTTTCAATGGTTGACACATTCATTATGGAAAGCGTTATGAGAGCGCTTTCCACAGGCTGCAGACTTATTCTTGTAGGCGACTCCGACCAGCTCCCCTCCGTAGGTCCGGGTAATGTGCTCGGCGATTTTATCGAAAGCGGACTTATTCCCGTTGTACGGTTGAATGAAATTTTTCGTCAGGCACAGCAGAGCCTTATTGTCACAAACGCACATAAGATTGTGAACGGTGAAATACCCATTCTTAATTCCGCCGACAAGGACTTTTTCTTTCTTCAAAGGAACAATAAATCAGAAGTTTCAGCGGTAATAGCTGACCTTTGTGCAAATCGTCTGCCAAAGGCATACGGATATTCTCCGTTTGAAAACATTCAGGTGCTTGCTCCGTCCAAAAAGGGTGAACTCGGAACTGCCGAGCTTAACCACAAATTGCAGGCGGCGCTAAATCCGAAGGATGACGATAAGGCGGAAATCACAATCGGTTCAAAAACCTTTCGTACAGGCGACAAGGTTATGCAGATAAAAAACAACTATGATATTCGCTGGTTTCGTGAAAACGGCGAAACGGGCGAAGGAATTTTCAACGGTGACATAGGAATCATCACAAAGATTGACAGAAAGACAAAATCGCTTGTCGTTAAATTTTTTGACAAGATTGCAAGATACACCTTTGAATTTGCGGGCGATCTTGATTTCGCCTACGCAATCACGGTGCATAAAAGTCAGGGCAATGAATTTGACGCAGTTATTATACCGATGTTTTCGGGACCTCCTCAGCTTTACTACAGAAATCTGCTCTACACCGCTGTTACAAGGGCGAAGAAAACGCTTGTGCTTGTCGGCAATCCGTCAACCGTTGAATATATGGTAAACAATAACCGCCGTACAAAACGGTACAGCGGTCTTAAAGAATTTTTACTGAGAGATGACACACTTTATTAAGAAAGTTTTCGGCACGATAAAAGGATTTTTCTTTACGGTTCGTTGTCCGTACTGCGGAAGGGTTATTGAACCGAACAAAAGCTGTTGTGACAAATGCAGAAAAGAATTCCCCGAAATGCCGCTTGTACGATATGCAACGGGAGGGTACATCTGCACCTCTCCTTTCCCCTATGACGGAATTTTTCGCAGGGCAGTTCTTAACTTTAAATTTCACAACTGCGGTGCATATGCCGAATTGCTTTCACACGAAATGGTTCGTTCAATAAAAGATGTTTACCGTGACAGGAAATTTGACCTTGTCACCTGTGTGCCGATGCACAAGGATACTCTCAGAAAGCGTGGATACAATCAGGCTGAGTTGCTCGCAAAGGAATGTGCAAGGCTTCTCGGCATTGAGTATGCCGACCTGCTTGTCAAAACAAAGAAAAATAAAACCCAGCACAGCATAAAAGCGGCTGAAAGGGCAAAAAATGTTATAGGCGTTTACTCGCCGATTGACAAGAATTTAATCAAAGGCAAGCGAATACTGATTATTGACGACATTATTACAACAGGCAGTACGCTTGGCGAATGTGCAAGAATACTTAACAAGTGCAAATGCGGTGAGATTTGTTGCTGTACGCTTTGCACATCTCTGCTGATATAGCATTGGAGTGATTAAAATGGATATAGCTGTTGATCTCGGTTCTGACAGAACAAGAGTTTTTATTGAAAATAAAGGAATAGTGCTTGATGAGGCGAGCGTTGTTGCGTTTGATGTTGACACCTACGACATTGTCGGCGTCGGCAACGAGGCTTATAAGATGATTGGCAAAACGCCTGCAGGCATAAGAGCAATGCACCCGATTGATGACGGTGTTATTTCACGCTCTGAACTTGTTGAGGATATGGTTTCAATTCTTATAAAAGAGGTCAGTCCGTCAAAGGTGACTATGCCGAGAGTTGTTGCTTCAATCCCGAGTGAGGTTACCGAGGTTGAAAAAAGAGCGGTTGTAAACGCAGTAAGCTCAATCGGTGTTCGCAAGGTGTATCTTATTGAAGCACCAAAAGCGGCGGCAATGGGCTGTTCGCTCGACATAACAAGTCCTCACGGCATTCTGATTGCAGATGTCGGCAGCGGTACGGCAGATATTGCCGTGCTTTCTCTCGGCGGAATTTCGGTTTCAAAGTGCATAAAGTCGGCAGGCTGTGCAATGGACGAAGAAATCGTTAAATACATCAGAAAAGAACATAACCTGATTATCGGCACAAACATGGCAGAGGCATGCAAAATTGCAGTCGGCTGTGTAAAAATTCCGAAAGAGCCTAAGCTTTTCAGAGTTAAAGGCAGAGATGCCGTAAGCGGTCTGCCCAGATTTATTGATGTGGGCTATGCCGAAATCAAGCCTGTGATCGAGGATATTGCGCTTAACATTATCAGGGCAATTAAAGATGTGCTTGAACAGACTCCGCCCGAGCTTGTCGGTGACATCTACACGGACGGTATAATTTTGACAGGCGGTCTTGCCAAGCTGACGGGATTTGCAAGGCTTCTCAGCGAATCCACAAAGCTGAAAGTAAGAGTTCACAAAGCCGCCGCTGACTGCGTTATCAACGGTTGCGGCAAGGCAATCGAATATATTGACCATCCCGAAAAAATACAGCCGGGTGCAGTCAATCCGCTTATAGAGGCATTTTAATTATAATTTTAAACATTTTATCCGCAGATTTTACCGTCTGCGGATTTTTTGTAACATGGTATTGTAAAATCCGAAAATATGATTTAACAGTTGTCTTTATCCCGTTTCAGTACCGTACTTTTTTCTTCTTTTTTACATAAAAATCTCCCCTTAAAGCATTTCCTGAAAACCATGTTATTTCAAGAGTCTGCTTTAAGGGGATTATATCAGTTAACAATTGTTCTCCGCTTTTGTTTTATAGTTCATTATTCTTTCAAGGAATAACTGTACTTTTTCTTTGGCTATCTCTCCGCTGTTTTCAATTTCGGTATCGCCAATGTAAAACTTGTGTTCAACGGATTTCTTCAAAATATCAAGCAATTTTTTCTGTTCATCCGCTTTGTTAATGAAAACGGACACGGCACAATCACAGGCTATGGAAAATTCTGCCGGTGTTTTTGAAGCAAGTGCGTCGTAAAACCTTTCTTTTACGCTTTCAAATTTATTTTCCGTGTCAGTCGGCAAAAGCTTTGTAATCATCTTCCAGGTATTCCACGCAAGAAAGCCGTTGCAGTTGTCAAGACCTTTGGCAACAAATTCAAAGAACGGATAGACAAGTTTCGGATTTACTTCGCAAATATACTCAAGAACCTGTTCCGCCCAGTGAGCATTTGCGTAATCATCGTCAAGAAAAATCTCAATAAGCAAAGGTACAGTCAGAATTTCTTTGCTTGCAAGCTGTGCATAATATTCTTTTTCAAGCCTTTGTTCAAATTCCTGAAAAATCTGCTCTGTTTTCATAAATTCCCGTCCATAAATTCACTTAAATTTTGGTTAAATACACCTAATATAATACTGTATATTACATTCTTTTTCAAGTAAAATCATATTAAAAGTAACATTCCCCCCGAATTTTATCGGAGGGAATGCTTTACTGTTAGCAGAATATTAAGAAAAGGTTGTTCTGTAGTTCTGTTATTCTGAATAGCTTACCCAGACACCGCCGGACTTTGAACCCGGATTTGCACGGAAACAGTTCTTACCGTCAGCAACTGTCAAGTTGTTTGTCTGTGTTTTCCATGTTGATTCTGTGTCCTTAAAGAGGAAACAGTTTGCACCGGGGCTAAGCGGTGTGTCAAAATCGTAGTACCAAATATCTGTACCTGCAATCTTATTCATGTGAGCTGCTGCGTTGCCGAGTCCGCTCTCTGCCCAACCGTAGATATAAACATCAGTATAGTGTGCCTTTGAGTTATCAAAGTAAACTCTTGAAAGTGTGAATGCAGGCTTCTGCTCCGGAACATACGGAGCTGTTGAAACAGCTTCGTCATTGCTGAGTGTGATGCAGTTGTTTGTCTTTGAAACTGTTGCATCCCAGCAATTGTAAACATTACCGTCATCACCGCCTACAGGCTTTTCGTCAACCTCTGAAAGAGAACGATAAACGCTGACATTTGAAACTGTTGCGGGAACTTCAACTGTGTAAACATTCGGATAAGCGTCTGTATCCTGCTCAAACTGATAGCTTGCACCTGTGTCAAGGTCATAAGCAAAGAGTGAAACACCGTCAGATGTCATCCAGCCAAGCTTAGTCTTGAAGTAAAGAGTGTATGTGTCAGCAGGCTTTGTTGTAGGCTGTGCAGTCGGCTTTACGGTTGTAGGCTCGGCGGTAGTCGGCTCAGGTGTTGTAGGCTGTTCTGCCTGATAAACATCACCCGTGCGGCCCCAGTCTTTGAGCTGAACAACGTACTTCTGAATCAATGTTGCGTCAACAACAGAGATTGTATTATCCCCATTAACATCAGCAAGAAGCTGCTTGTCAGCCGAAAGTGTTTCAAGCTGAACGACATGTTTCTGAACGAGTGTAGCGTCAACGACTGTAATGTCACCGTCACCGTTTACATCACCGTAAACAGCATTGCCCGAAGGCTCTGTTGCGGGCTGTGCGGTTGTAGGCTGAGTTGACGGAACAGGCTTTGTTGTAGGTTCTGCTGCAGAACCCTTTGTAACATCAGTAGCCTCAATCTCAACCTTTGTAGGTGTAAGAGTTGTATCCTCCCATGTACCTGCCTTTGTAAGCGAGAATGCCTTTGATGAACCGTTGAGGCTGATAGGTGTATCTGTTCTGCCCGGATACTGCTCGCCGCCTTTTTCAGAGATGATTACTCTTGTGTTGGCTGAAGTTGAAAGGTCAAAATCCGACGGAGCCTGATTTTCATCATCTTCATCAGCTGAAATACTTGATGACTTCGGAACTTCGTAGTAATAGTAACCTGTTGCAGGATCAAGAGTCATTGCTTCGCCGGGCCAGTTTGCATTCTTGTAAACAGTACCCTTGTTTGTGGTTTCATCATAGATGTAAACCTGGTAAGGTGCTGACCAGCCCTTCTGGGTAGCAGGGTTGAAGAATACATACACTCCCGATTCCTGAGCGGTACTCTTTGTGTACTTATAAGCCATTGAAGAAGTCTTTACGCCGTCGGTTGCCGTAACTGTGAGGTTGATTGTTTCACCAGGCTTATAATCTGAACCGATACGGATTGATGTTGTACCCGTAAACTTAACAGGAGTTGAATCATCAAGACAGTAAGTACCCGATGTTGCGTTTTCAAGACTGAGTGTAAGGGTCATTGTGTCGCCCCTGAACGAACCGCTTTCAACAGAGTTTATTGCCTTCGGGGTTGTTGTACCGTTGTAAACAACAGCAACACCCGTCTTGCCGATTGAACCTGTGAGAACGCCGTTTGCAACAGTAAACTCAGCACCTGAAACCGTATCCGTATATTTGCCGTCTGCAAGACCTGTACCCGAAATGCTTACGCTTGCGTTTGTACCTTTACAATTTGAAAGGACGATACCGCTTGTGCCTCTTGCAACATAAGCAATGTCGCCTGAAGAACCGAGCTTTTCAGACTGACCTACAAAGAGGTTGTGGAACTTGTTAATTTCGGAAACAGCTGTGCTCTTGTAAGTTGAATCCGTTGAAACACCGCCCATAAGAGCTGTTCCCGGACGAGCAAAGAAGAGAGCTGTTGAATCTTTTCTTGACGCAACGATTGCCCATGCCTTTACAACATTTTCATCCGAAACATCGGCAGTGTTTGAGAATCCCGATGAACCCGAGTTGCCCTCGTATGTATCGTGGCTTTCTGCCCAGAGAACTGCATTTGACGCTGCAACACCTGATTTGTATTTCGCATTGGTAGCTGTGCTTGCCTTACCCTTTGTGACATTGTAAAGCACTGCGTCACCCGTTCTGTTGTCAGTAACATTGATATACTTGGTGTATGAGGAGTAGCTTCTGTCTGCACCGCAGTTGTTAAGAATTTCACCGTAGATGTAGAGGTCATCGCCTGTTTTCTGTGTGTAGTAAGAAGAAGCCGAGGTTGTTATATTTTTCCAGTAATCAGACGCATACTCGCCGTCATCCTCTGTTTCAATTTGCTTTGCTGCATCAAAACGGAAACCGTCAACACCGCAGTCGATGCATTCCTTGAGGAGGTTGATAATGTAGGTCTGAACAGCAGTATCGTTTGTTACAAGGTCAGGACACTTTGAAACATGACCCTGAACAACTGCCTGAACCGAACTGTCGTTTGCATCGCCTTTGTACGTACGGGTGTAGGTTCTTCTTTTCTTATAGAACTCAGGCTCGTACTTTTTAACCTGATTGCTCACAGAATCCGGCCTAGTTTCATCGGCATTTGCAATATGGTTTGAAACGATATCGCAGATGATTTTGATGCCGTATTTGTCAGCCTCATCACAAAGTGATTTAAGATCGTCCTTTGTGCCGAGCCATGACTCCTTTGCAATATGGAAGCTGATTGGCTGATAGAGCTTCCACCACTGACCTGTTACATCGCCTGAGGTTGAATAGTCCTTTGGCTGCTGAACGGGAGAAGTCTGAACTGTTGTGTATCCTGCCGCTGCAATTGCGGGAAGGTTTTCTTTGATTGTATTGTAAGACCAGTTGAATGCGTGGAGCATAACACCGTCGCCGACCTTATCACGAAGGGTACTGTCGGCAGATGCAGTCTGTGCGGAGGAATCAACCTCGGCAGCATTTACGGAGGTAATTGCCGCAAAAGAAGATGTCAGAAGCGCAGACGCAACAACAAGACTTGCAATCTTTTTTGCTTTCTTCATAGGGAAAACATCCTTTCATAAAATTTTCGATTTCATTATAACAAATTTCACCAAAAAAGTACATACTTTATGTTACAAATTCGAGGGCTGTTTTTTGTGCAGATTACACGGTTGTAAAATTTTTTTAACAATAATTTTGCACCAAAAAGCATTATATTTAACCTTTTCTGACTCTGTATGAACTTTACTTCTTTAAAAGAATATTAGTGATGCAAATTTGATTTTCTTTTTACACGATATTGATTGACATTTTTGTGCATTTAGAATATAATCAAAGAGCAGTTGTCCCCTGCCGCTTATGTGACGGGTGACATTTCGGAAAATTTAAATTGTATTGCGTGCAATCGCTTTTAAGCGGTTAATAAGGATTTTATGTGAAGAAAAAGGACGGGGCGACACAGCCGTCTTATTTTTCTGTTCAAAAATTCTGAGCATCATGGTTAGTCTTTGCAGAAACGGCAGAGCGGACTGTGTTCGCCTGCATTTTTCAGGCTGACACAATCCGCTTTATTTTTTACGGATTTTACTGTTATCACAACGGAACAGGGGTGCATAAATGGAACAGACATCAAAGAAAACAATAGTTTCACTCAAGGATATTTTCATCAAATTTGACGGTGAGGTAATTCTTAACCACATCAACCTTGATATAAATGAAAAGGAATTTGTAACTATTCTCGGTCCGTCAGGCTGCGGCAAAACCACAACCCTGCGCATCATCGGCGGTTTTGTTGAACCCGACAGCGGCGATGTTATTTTTGACGGCAAAAGAATTAACGGAACTCCTCCGAATAAAAGAAATGTAAACACGGTATTCCAGAAATATTCTTTGTTTCCCCACCTCAATGTTTTTGATAATGTGGCTTTCGGACTCAAGCTTAAAAAGATGCCGAAAGATGAAATAAAAAAGCGTGTAACCGATATGCTTGCAACCGTTGACCTCAAAGGTTATGAAAAGCGTTCCGTTGCAAAGCTTTCGGGCGGTCAGCAGCAGCGTGTTGCAATTGCAAGGGCGCTTGTGTGCGATCCCGAAATCATTCTGCTTGACGAGCCTCTCGGTGCTCTTGACCTTAAACTGCGTAAGAGTATGCAGCTTGAGCTTAAGGAGATTCAGCAGAAAACTCAGAAAACATTCATATATGTTACTCACGATCAGGAAGAGGCTCTTACCATGAGCGACCGTGTTGTTGTTATGAACAACGGTGTAATCGAGCAGATTGGTTCTCCCGAGGATATATACAACGAGCCTGTGAACGCATTTGTTGCAGACTTTATCGGCGAGGCAAATATTCTCAACGGAATTATGCTTGATGACTGCAGAATTCAAATTCTCGGCAAAGAGCTTGAATGTGTTGACAAGGGATTCGGCAGGAATACTCCTGTTGATGTTGTCATTCGTCCCGAGGATATTGAAGTTACCTCTCCCGAGGACGGTCAGCTTGTCGGAACTGTTGAGAACACAACCTTCAAGGGCGTTCACTATGAGATGAGCGTAAGATGCGGAAAGTGTGAAATTCTTATCCACTCCACCAACTCGGCTGAAATCGGAAGCAAAATCGGTATGAGGGTTATCCCGTTCAACATTCAGATTATGAACAAGCTTCTTCCGTTTTACGATAATGTTATTGAGACAACCGTTACATACTCGAATCAGAATGACAATTCCTTTGAATTTGAGCTTGAAGGCGAAACCGTTACCGTTCCCGATAAATACTATGAAGAAGGTACAAAGCTAAAAATCACTCTGCCGCCCGACGCTCTTTCACTTGCAGGCAACGGCGTGGGCGATTTAAAGGATTTGTACATTGAATCCGTAGTTTACAAGGGTGAACACAACGAAATCATTCTTGAATCGGACGAAAGAAAGTGGCTTATGCTCAGCGATACGGACGAGCAGGTCGCAACCTATGTTCCGCTTTCATTCAACTTTTCAAAGGCTCGGTTTGAGGTAATCTCAGAGTTTTCGGAAAAGGAGGGCTGATAAATGAAATCACGCAAGCCCTCTATTCCCTACATAATCTGGATGGTTGTTTTCACAATGATTCCGATTATTATGATCGGCTTTACCGCCTTTACCGACAAGAACGGTAATTTTTCGCTTCAGGCATTTACAAATGCGTTTTACTACACAAACATTTTTGTAAAATCACTTTGGATTGCGCTTATTTCAACGGCAATCTGTCTTGTACTTGCATATCCGCTTGCATACCTTCTCACGAGAATGAAAGAATCAACCCAGAACACGCTCATTATGTTGCTTATGATTCCTATGTGGATGAACTTTCTGCTAAGAATCTACGCATGGGTAACGCTTTTGCAGGACAACGGTCCGATTGATATGATGCTCTCGCTTTTGGGTATTCATTCAACCTACATCGGCAACACGGGTGCAGTAATTCTCGGAATGGTGTATGAATATCTTCCGTTTATGGTTCTGCCGATTTATACTGTTATGAGCAAAATCGACAACGGTCTTATTGAGGCGGCGCAGGATCTCGGTTCAAACAACTTTACCGTATTCAGAAAGGTTGTCGCACCGCTCAGCGTTCCCGGAATTATTTCGGGTGTGACAATGGTATTTGTTCCGAGTGCAAGCACATTCCTGGTTGCACAGTATCTCGGCGGTCCGGATGACATTATGATTGGTGATGTCATTGAAAAAATATTCTGGACAGACCAAAACACGGGTTCGGCAATTTCATTGATATTAATGATTTTTATTTTCGTGTTCCTGATAATCATGAACTTGTTCGGTGATGAGGAGGCGATTGCATAATGAAAAAGAAAACAGGTATTCTTTCAAAAATTTACATTGCAATCCTGCTTATTTTCCTTTATTCGCCCATTGCCGTACTTATCTTCTATTCCTTCAACAACGGCAAAACTACCGTCTGGAAAGGATTTACATTCAAATGGTATGTACAGCTTTTTCGTGACGACAATATTATGAACGCATTGTGGAACACTGTTATTATTGCCGTTCTTGCATCTGTTTTTGCAACAATCCTCGGAACTGCCGCCGCAATCGGCATCAGCAATTTCAAGGGCAAAAAAAGAATGCTTATTCAGAATGCGTCAAACATTCCGATCATCAGTCCTGACATAGTAATGGGTGTTTCTCTCATGCTTTTGTTTACGACTCTCGGAGTTATCTTTAACTTTGAAATGGGATTTTTCACGGTTTTAATTTCGCACATATGCTTTTGTGTTCCGTTTGTTGTGCTTAATGTTATGCCGAGAATCAAACGAATGGATCAGAGCATTTACGATGCCGCCCTTGACCTTGGCTGTAACCAATGGCAGGCATTTTACAAGGTAATTATTCACGAGCTTATGCCGGGTATTTTCTCGGGTCTGCTCATGAGTTTTACATATTCTCTTGACGATTTCATCATAACATATTTCACAAGAGGTGCAAAATTCCAGAACCTCTCTATTGAAATTTACTCGATGACTCACAGGAGAATTTCACCGAAAATCAACGCTCTTTCCGCACTGCTTTTCCTTGCTGTACTCATTGTTATGGTTATTATTAATCTGCGTGACAGACACGAAGAAAAGGTGCAGAAAAAGAGAACTTGATTTATAAAATTTTATTAAAGGGAGATTGAGAAATGAAAAGAATCATCAGCATTGTCCTTGCATCTGCAATGACGGCAACATGTGCGGCTTGCCTTTCAGGCTGTGGCGGAGGTGCTTCGGCTGACTCAGCTGACGCAGGAGAAGTTAATGTTTACAACTGGGGCGAGTACATTTCAAACGGCGAAGATGACTCACTCGACATTATCGAGGAGTTTGAAAAACGCACCAACATCAAGGTAAACTACACAACCTATGAAACCAACGAAGAGCTTTACAATATGCTAAAAAACAGTAATGTAAGCTATGATGTTGTCATTCCGTCCGAATATATGATCAGCAGATTGATTAATGAGGATATGCTGTTGGAGCTTAACTTTGACAATATTCCTAACTACGACAATCTTATGGATCGTTTCAAAAAGCTTGCCTGCGATCCCGAAGGTAAATATACCGTATGCTACAGCTGGGGCGTAACAGGTATGGTTTATGACAAAACAAAGGTTAAAACAAAGCCCGATTCATGGGACGCACTTTGGAACAAAGACCTTTCAGGTCAGATTCTTATGTTTAACAACAGCCGTGACGCAATGGCAATTGCAATGCAGCTTGAGGGCATTAATCCTGCTAACTGCACCAAGGCAGATGTTGACAAAGCCGCCGCCAAACTTAAAGAGCAGAAGCCTCTCCTTAAAAAATATGTAATGGATCAGGTATTTACCGAAATGGAAAACAGCCAGTCGGCAATTGCTCCGTACTACGCAGGCGACATTATGACAATGATTGATAACAACGAGGATCTTGACTACGCAATGCCAAAGGACGGCTCAAACCTTTTCTATGACGCAATGTGTATTCCGAAATGCAGTAAAAACAAGGAAAATGCAGAGAAGTTCATCAACTTTATGCAGGATCCTGAAATTGCCGCCGCAAACTTTGAATATCTCAACTATGCAACACCCAATCAGGTTGCATATGACGATTACATTGATGAAGACGCAAAGAAAAACGAATTCATCTTCCCGAGTGACGAGTATCTTGACAAATGCTATGTATTTTCAAATGTTTCCGATGAGGTTTATTCCTATATGCAGGAACAGTTTGTAAAAATCCAGGCAGATTGATAAGCAATAAAATTAATCCCGAGCAAAGCTTTTAAAGGCTCTGTTCGGGATTTTAATTTTGGTAATTTTTTAAAATTAATCATCCCCCATTTATACAGCCTTTAAATTTTATGTTATCTGAAAAGTATTATTCCTTATTTTAAAAGGTTTCCGTGACAGGTTGTCATATTTGCTCTGCAAACACTCAAAATACACAGAATTAACGGGGATTCGCTCAATCTTACAAATAGATTTCAATTGTCTTGTTTTGATTGACAAATTAGGAAAAAGTAATATAATATATACTGTTAAAGAGTGCATAATACATTTTTCGATTTTATTCACTTGCAGGCGGGCGCCTGTGCATCACAAAAGAGATAGGATGGTATAATAATTGTTTACAATTTTAAAAGAACATCGTGGCTTCGGAAAGCAGATTTTGCTCCTTGCCAAAAACGAACTTATTAAAACTTACAAAGGCGCCGTAATCGGTCCTCTTTGGGCTGTTGTTAAGCCTGCGTTTACAATTTTTGTTTACTGGTTTGCTTTTTCCTGCGGTATCAAACAGCTTAAAACACTTCACCTTGACATCGGCGGAGCACAGCCTTTTTCCATTGACTTCTTTACTTTTATGTTCATCGGTATCATTCCGTGGTTCTTTATTCAGGACAGCATAACGCAGGGTGCAAAGGAACTGAGAATCAACCGTCAATTTATTACAAAGGTTAAGTTCCCCGTTTCAACAATCCTTACTTATACAGAGGTTTCAAGGCTTTTTGTTCACCTGATTCTTATGGCATTTATGTACGCATATGTACTTTTCACAATCGGACCGAGCTGGTACAATCTGCAATTTTTCCTGTACTGTCCGTTGATGTTTATCTTCTTCCTTGCGCTCACATGGTCAACAGCCCCGATGTCTGCGTTCAGTAAGGACTTTGAAAGCCTGATTGTTTCCGTTATGTCAGGTATTTTCTGGTTATCGGGTATTATGTACAACTCCTACGGCTTTGATTCGCCGTTTCTCAACAAGCTCATGCTTATCAATCCGATTAACTTTTTCGTAAACGGCTACCGCAACTGTTTCCTCTACAACAGACCGTTCTATGCAAACAAAACGGAATGTCTTGTGTTTGCAATTGAATTTGTTGTAATTTTCGTCCTTGGTATTTTCAACTACAACAGACTCAGGAAAAAACTTCCTGATGTACTTTAAGGAGGTAATATTATGGCTGAAACAAAAGTATCCGATCCGATTATTACCTTTAAAAATGTCAGCAAAACCTACACACTCTACAAAGATGACAAGGCAAGATTCAAGGCTCTTTTCTTTAAGCCGAGAAATGCAAAAACAAACAAGGCACTTAACAATGTTTCAATGGTAATCAATCGTGGCGAATCGGTTGGTATTGTCGGCGATAACGGTGCAGGCAAGTCAACTCTGCTCAAGATGATTACGGGCGTTGCATTCCCCGATGAGGGCGAAATCACCGTTGACGGCAAGGTTGCCGCATTGCTTGAGCTTACTGCAGGCTTTTCCATGGAAATGACAGGCAGAGAAAACATTTATCTGAAGGGTTATGTTCTTGGTCTTGAGGACAGCTACATCAAGCAGATTGAGGAGAAAATCATCGACTTTGCAGAGCTTGGAGATTACATTGACCAGCCTGTAAGAACATACTCAAGCGGTATGAAAATGCGTCTTGGTTTTGCTATCAATGTCAACATTGAACCCGATGTTCTTGTTGTTGATGAGGCGCTCTCGGTCGGTGACGCAACCTTCAAAAAGAAGTGTAAAAGTAAAATTAAAGAGATTATCGAAAGCGGTGTAACCGTACTTTATGTAAGTCACAATGCCGCTTCGGTTAAAGAAATCTGCGCGCGTTCAATCTTCCTGAAAAAAGGAACTGTTATGTTTGACGGACCGACAGATGAAACCCTCAGAGTTTATGAGGAATCAAAAAAGAAAAAATAATTCCGTTTCGGAATAAAGCAAAAGCTCCACAATTGCGGAGCTTTTCTGATTTATATGAGAGGTAAACCCATATGGACTGTACCGTAAAAGGCAATCTGCCCTCCGAATTTTTTGAGGACATTAAAAAAATTGCAGACAACAGGATAAATTTTCAACAGTTAAAAGACAAGACTGTTTTCGTGTCGGACTGTCACGGACTTATTGCATATTACATTATATGCACATTGCTTGAGGGCAATGATTCTTTTGAAAACGACACAAGGGTAATCACCCTTGCAAAAAGCCGTGAAGATGCCGAAAAGCAGTTCGGCAGCCTTACTCTCCGCAAAGATTTTGTTGTTGAAATTGGAGAGTCAAAGAACTTTCCGGAGATTGAAAGAGCCGACTTTGTAATATACTGCAACTGCCCGTGTGAGGTTGCAGAGGAAGATTGCAGTAATCCCGAAATTGCGGATACAATCACTTCGGGCTTTGCAAATGTGCTTGAATATGCAAAAGAGTCAAATGCCGAATCGGTTCTGCTCGTATCTTCATATATGGTTTACGGGGAGGTTTTCAGCGGTAAAAATAACATTTGCGAAAACGACCTCGGCTATCTTGATCCGACCGATGCCGACAGTGCATACGCACAAAGTATGCGTTCAGCCGAAACACTTGCTGTTTGCTATGCTGAAAAGTTCGGTATGAATGTAAAAATCGCCCGTCCCTGCCCCACACTCGGAGGTGTCAGAATGAGCGATGAAAGAAAATGGGCAAAGCTGATTGTCAGTGCGGCAAAAAATCAGAGCATTATGCTTACAGATAACGGTGGCGAAAAGTTCAGCTTTTGCTATGTGACGGACACGGTTTCTGCATTGATTGATATTTTGCTTAACGGAAAAAGCGGCGAGGCATACAACATTTCAAATGATAACGCAAATGTGACAATGCGGGAATTTGCACAGCTTGTAAAATCGGCAAATCCCGAAAAGAATCTCTCCGTAGTGTTCGTTCACAGAAAAGACGAAGAAGAACCCGAATTTTCTCCGTCATCCCCCACACCGTATGTTTTGTGCAACGATAAAATAAAATCACTCGGCTTTAGTCCGAAAGCCACGCTTAAAGACGGAATAAAACGCAGTATAAGAGCAACAGAACTGCGTGCAGAATTACGAAGGATAAAGTAATGCGTATTAAAGATTTTTTAAACGAATTTGAGGCCGACAGGGCGGCATTGCCCGGAGTTGAAAAAGAAACTCTTGCAAAGCTCAGGAACAAAACAATTGTCATCTCGGGCGGTGAACTTGCAAGGTGTCTTTGCTATGCCTTTCTGTACAATAACGAGGCTAAAAGGCTCGGAATAAAAGTTATCCTTCTCGGCAAATCACGCAACGCAATGGCATCATACCACAGCGAACTCTTGTTAAGAGATGATTTTGATTTTGTCGATTATAATTCTGCATTAGAAATTTCAAGTGCCGACTATGTAATTACAACAGGAATCTGCGGTGAACATACAGACAACAATCCACAGATTATGATTGACGGCATTGCAGAGATAAACACCTGTGCCAAAATTGCAAAAGCCACAGGCGCAAGGGTTGTCGTTGTGAACGACAGCAGAATTTACGGCAAAGCCAAACCGCACAGAGTTTATTCCGAAAACGAGTACGCAGAGCTTGACGCAACCTCTCCCTCATCGCTTGCAGGTCAGCTTATGAGAACGAGAGAAACCACCTTGCACTCGGTTTTGAAGAACAGCGAATCAACCGTTACAACGCTCAGAACTGGCATAATTTTGGGAGCTTCAAGCAACTTTACAAGCGTGCTTGATCCTGTTTTTGACGATATAGCCAACCGCCGTGACACAGTTGTTCCTGCAACAAGGGATCGCTGCACCTTTGTTTATATCAACGATGTTTTAAAGGCGATTGTGTTCGCAATGACAACTCTTGAAGAAAACGCAGTTTATAATGTCGGCGGCAAAAACTGCAACGCATCGCTGATTATGATTGCGGCTGTTCTCAACGATATTTACGGCAGTCGCTGTACAATTGAGTCGGGCGATTTTACAGAGCTTGACGGCTGTGCAATTAATTCAAACAAAATTTCCGTAAACGGATGCACTCCCGACATTGACATTGAAACCATGCTAAAAATCTGCATAATGGACAAGATGAAGTCCGAAAAAGTTCTGCGTATCCCACACTCACACGAGCGCAGACTTGATTCAATTCACGAAATTCAGCTTGCATTTCTGCTTGAAACCGACAGAATTTGTCGAAAGCACAACATAAAATATTTTCTCGGTGGCGGAACACTTCTCGGTGCAATCCGTCACAAGGGATTCATTCCGTGGGACGATGATGCCGATATTATGATGCTGCGTGAAGATTTTGACCGTTTTTGCGAGATTGCGCCAAAGGAACTTCCGAGCAATATGACTTTTCAATCGTACCATACGGACAAGGCTTGTTTCTATGAATTTGCCAAGGTCAGACTTGACGACACTTTCTTTGCAACCGACTTTGCAAAAGACCATCACGCAATGCACAACGGAATTGCGTTTGATATTTTCTGTCATGATAACACAGCCAATTCAGCAATCGGACGAAAAATTCATATGGCTGTGACTCTGTTCACAAGAGCGCTGGTATTCAATAAATGGAACAATCGCAAGGCTGAAAACGGCAGTAGAATCCAGAGCATTGTAACAAATTTCTGCAAGAAAATATTTCCGCTCAGATTCAGTATGTGGCTTGAAGTCCGTACTTTAAAATTCTTTAAAAACAAAAAGAACGCAAAATATCTCTATGACGGAATGGGCAGAAATATTTATAACGGTGCTTTTCCAAAGGAATATCTTGACGATGTTGCTTATGCCGACTTTGAGGGTTACAAGTTCCCCGTGCCAAAGGAATATGACAAGTACCTTACTTTCCTCTACGGCGACTATATGGAGCTTGCACCGCTGTCAACAAGAATGGGTTGCCACGAAATTGCCCTCTGCGACATCGGAAAATATGACGGTTTCAAAATCCGCAAACCCGATTCTGAAAAATAATCAGCGTAAAACAGACCGATAAAGTAAATGTCACTTGACACTTACCTGTCGGTCTGCTATAATAATATAGCACATTTTGTGTGCTGTTGCGGAATCAGCCGAAAAGTAAGGTTTATCTGAAAGTAAGCTCCGCCTCGGTTTCCCCACCGTGTAAAAATCAAGGGAATTTAAATTGATTATGCAAAAGTTGACACTTTCATTTTCAACTTTCCATTTTCAATTTTCAATTTAATAAGCAGGTATGGCGGAATTGGCAGACGCGCATGGTTCAGGTCCATGTGAAAGCAATTTCATGCAGGTTCAAGTCCTGTTACCTGCACCAACAGCCGTTTCTTATGCAGGGACGGCTGTTTTGTACCACATTTTCGGTCTGTCTTATGGTGATTTTCAAAATATTTGAATTAATTTTGAATAAAAATCGAAAATTATGTTGACAAATCCGAAAATATGGTATATAATAATCAAGCTGTTGTTATTAAACAACATTTCGAGGTGTAGCTCAGTTTGGTAGAGTGCTTGGTTTGGGACCAAGATGCCGCAGGTTCAAGTCCTGTCACCTCGACCAAAAAAGGTGGTTTTTTAACCGCCTTTTATTTTTTGCCAAAATTACCTAAAACACCTTAAAAACGGCTTAAACACTGGGTTTTCGGGATTTCATAAATCTGGTTGGGTAATTTTGAATTAAGTTAAAATCAGATAAAATGCAGTCAAACTTACTGTCAAACTTACTGTCATTTTAGTTTGCCTGCCGATTTTTAAGGAAACAAGATAATATATTTTTTAATTTTATTACACCGTAACACAAAAGATTTTTCTATTATTAAAACAACAAAGAGGTTAAGCAATTTTTTCTAATGCTTAACCTCTTTTTTTATTTTAAAATTTAACAATTTCTCAAAAGTCACATTCATTATTATTATTTTATCCAAAAATGCCTTAATACCCTTATGTAAGTCTAAAACAGATTTTATAAAATACTTTTTCTTTTTATGAATTAGGATAACACTTGATGCAACAATCTCGTAGGGGCGAACTCTGTTCGCCCGCCAAGTAATCGTACATAATTTATGACAAACATAATTCTATAAATGCCACAAAACAATTGTAATACTGTAGCGGCGATCGCTGATCGTACCGTGTGTAAACACGATGCGAACAATAACCCACACAAATGTTTTGTTGCAATCCATTGTGATACAAAAGCAATTGTTGTTGAGTGTTTGGATTATGACCACTAAATTCAAGGTGAATTATTTTGACATGGATTTTAAATTTTGTCATAATCACGCTTATTAGAGCGTTCTAAATGCCATTCGCAGTTGCGTATGCTATCATATTCATTAATATATACCGGTTCGGTTAAAGAAAATGCTTTTGCTAACACAGGGCAATAGGGGAGTGAATTAGATTTTTGACGACCACTTGTTGGGAACACATAATTAAATCCCATATTTGAAGCTTTAACAGAAGCACAAGAAAAGTAGCGTATTCCAACTAATTGTTCATACTCATGTTCTGTATCGCTTGTATTGTTTATATGGTTTGTGCTGTTTCCCATTTCATTTCGTACCCACTGCATTAGTAATTGTGGAATAATATATTCCGCAGCAAATGGATCATTTTTGTTGATTCTTATAAATGAACAAGATGCAATAAGTGGATACCATAGTAAATATGCTGAACGAGTTTCAGTTATATTTAGTGAATATTTTGATATTGTTCTCCTATAACTTTCATTGTTATAATCCACTCCTAAAAAGTCTTGTGGTTTTATACCTAATTCTATTACACGAATATTTGTATCTGTGTAGTCAATGTCTCTGTCAATTTTAAATATTGAAGCTAACGCTAAATCAATTTGTGGGTTTATGTGAAGTTCTTCGCAACACAAAGCTAAAGTTGTCCCTAAATATAAACTGGGATATCCTGCTATACTGTATCTACTAGTGGATACCTTGGCTCTAAGATTATATGGGGTATGAAATACCCGCTCCTTTGAATAAGGTTTATTATCGTTGACTCTAACAATACGAAATAAACTTAGCTAATCACTGTAATAACTGTTGTCTTTAGTTTCATATGATTCCGTTTTACTTTTATGGTACACTTTTAATGGTTGAAGCATTAAAATATTCATTACTTTAATAAAAGTAGAGTAAGCTATTGCTGGAAATCCGTTTAAGTAATGACGTACGGTTTGCAATAATAAATCACACACCAAATTTATATTGCTTGAATTTATTTCGATATTCTCATTAATTAAATCTAATTGTTCAATATATTTATTGAACAAACCACCAAGTGTTGCGGCAAAATCATAACCATCCCAACGAATAGGTAAATGAAAGTCTTTGTTTTTAAAAAGTTCTTTAAATTTCTTGTCAGAAATATCAAGTATCATAGTATTCTCCTCGTAGCCTTCTATATAAATATACCATAATATGTTACAAATTGCAACAAATTTATAAGAAAATTGATTCGTTGATTGATGATTGTTATTGACTTTTTCTTAATGTTAAAGGTGTTTCATGTAAACGCTATATCAAAAGCAGTGGTGAATTAGTTTAATATATTATCGAACCGATTTTGCAATCGTTTCGATTGGCGATCACTGATCGCCGCTACAGTTTTTTGAATACACAATTTTCATAACATAAAAACATATGTGTTTAAACAAATTCTATCATCAAGGCGGGCGAACGAGGTTCGCCCCTACTGGATTGTTCTTTTACAGAATTATGATTTGCGCCACAATTATTCTAATACAGAAACAAAAAGAGGACTCGGTTTTTGGAATCCCCTTTTTTGCATAATGGATTTTTGATTTAACAACTTTGCTATATATGAAACTTACTCATTAATACCAACCTGCTTTTTTAACGAGGACTTTTCTATCCCAGTTATCATTTGCAGATACTTCTTCGTCATAGGCTTTTTTAATGGTTTCTGTATAAGCTTCTTTCCAATAGCCATCTTCTACTGTTTTTGTGCCTACCTGAACCCACTGTTCTTCAGCGTGATATGAACCTCTACCACCATTGTCCATTTCCCAAAGAAGATGCTCTCTTCTTGAGTTAGCATCGGGTAACTGTTTACCACAATCATTACACACATCAATGTAACCATATTTATATTCTGGTTCCTCGTGAGAGCCTGTTACAATCCACTCTTTATTGTGATGTTTTGTCACTGCATCGTGGTGCTTATAGTACTTATATACTGCCTCGTGATAAGTCTTACCTTCGTGAGGGTCTTTAGTCGCCGGCTGAACCTTTGAAGAGTTGCTCGGCTTAGCTGGTTTCTGGTTGTTATTCGAAGTATTTACTTTCGAAGAACTGTTGTCCTTCTTAGTATCAGCCTTTGAAGAGTTGTCTTTCTTTGATGATGTATTTGACTTGGTGTCTTCTTTCTTTTCGGTGTTACCCTTATTGCTGTTGTTTTTGTTAGATACCGTAGTTTTTACATCGTTAACCTTAACTGTAACTGTCTTACCGTCATCGGTTTTTACTTCTACCTTACCGTCTTTTACTTCGACTTTCTTACCATTCTTATCAGTGATGTTTCCGTCTTTGTCGACTTTGATTTCACCCTTGTCTACCAAATCTTTAACTGCCTTTGGTACTGTTACCGCAGGAACTGTAGTTGCCTGTGCAGTGGTCTGAGCAGAAGTTGTTGCGGTCGGAACTTCGTCACTTTTACAGCCTGCAAGAACGCTTGTGCCGACTGTTGTGACTGCAAAAAGTAAGGTCATACCGCAAGCAATAGCTATGGCTTTTGTCTTAACCGCTGTAACTGCACCTGTCTTGACCGCAGTTGCGGTACTCGATTTTACCGCTGTTGAAACACCCTTTGAAGCCGCAGTTACAAGGCTTTCTCCGTTTGGAAGTGTGATTTTTATGCTCGGAACGCTAAGGCTCTTTGCCTGCTCTCTGAAAATTGTTGTAAAGAACGGCACAAATACAACACCGTGAAGCCTGTCACCGCTTTTATTTTCGTAATCTTCAATTGCAGTTTTCATCTTTGCCCTTGAATAATTGAGCCTTGAAAGCACAGTACCCCTTGAACATTCAAAGACTTCTGCGATTTCATCAACAGTCATTTCATTAAAATAGTGCATAATCACTGTCTGATACTGAACATCGGACAGTACTTCCTGCATAATCGAAAGAATAATTTCTCTCTTTGCCTTGTCTGAAATGTATTCTTCGGGAATTGATATACGCTCGTCAACTATTGCCTGATTTTCAAAAATTTCATCGTCCAGTTGGATTTCACCTTTACCTTTCAAATAATTTTTGCACTTATTAACGGCAATTCTGTTAAGCCAACTTCTGATTTGTGATGATTTTTCCAAAGATTGGATTTTTAAAAAAGCCGTTATGTAAGTTTCCTGCATAATGTCCTGTGCGGTTGTTTCGTTCTTTAAAAAGCTGATACAAGTAAACCACACTTCACGCTCTGTAAGCTTGTAGAGCTTTTCAAATGATTTGTTATCTCCCTTCTTAATTTTCTCTACTAAGTGGGAAATGTTCATAAAATGACCTCCTCTCATTTCCTTTCATAATATAGACAATTTAAAACGGCTTTTGATTTTATAAAATCCGAAAAAATTTTAAAATTTTTCAAATTTTTTCGATTTTTTTAAAAAGCAAATATTTTTCGCATAAAACAAAAAGTGCGTAGCTGAAGCTACGCACGAAAAATACATAGCTCTTTTGTCGCCAAACAAAATTTTAAACTATACTAAGAAAGTATGCTAAAACAGAGCCTGTATTTTTACCGAAATAAAAATACACACTTTCAAGCATAGTTTAGTTAAATTTTGTTTGGCACTCTTATTCTATCACACGATATGTAAAAATTCAATATTATTTTAAAATAACTTTTAAAATTTATGTAAAAGAATTTAACAATATCAATTCCGTACTATCATATTTCTGTTTATCAAACATCCCGTTTACAAGCAAAAGTATATCGTTGTATCATTGTTATTATACAGAATTAAATTTGCATAAAAAAATCAGGCAATCGTTATGACTGCCCGATTTGTTTTTGGAAAATTACAATTTTAATCCTATTTATGCACTGTTTTACACGCACTAACCGTAATCAGAGTGCCATGACTTTTTGAGAAATTTCTGCCGGAGATGACACTGTGCCGACGCACTTGTACTCTTCGGTTTCTTCCTTGGTTTTAAAGCCCCAGCCGTATAGCACGGCGAGGAAGTCCATACCTATTTCTTCCGCACCCTTTGCCTCGATTGTGCTGTCGCCGACAAGGATACTTTCTTCAACGGAAACTCCTGTCTGCTCACACGCCTGTAAAAGCAGATGACTCTTTGTGAGGTTTGTACCGACATCTGTTGCACATACTGCGTCGAAAACATCCGATGCCTCGTAGGTTTCAAGAATATCCGTTGTGAACATTCTGTGCTTTTGAGTTGCTATTGCAAGCTTAAAACCGCTTTTCTTGAGTTCACGAAGAGCGTCATAAATTCCGTCATAGACGGTGAACATCTCTTTTCCTTTCTGGGAATAAAGTTTACTGTAATTCTTTACGGCATATTCAATTTCGTCATCACTCATATTAAAGAGCGTTTTAAATCCGTATTCAAGCGGTGTGCCGATTACTCCGTAGAGTGCGCTGTGTTCAACAGGCTCATAGCCCATTGCAACTGCTGTTGTATTGAAACAATATAAAATTCCGGGGGCTGTGTCGGCAAGAGTGCCGTCAAAGCCAAAAACAACTAATTTTTTCATAAAACCACCCAATCTGCAAATAGATAAATTCATAAACAATTTTCACAAAAGTCTTTGTCCTGCAAATATGGAAATACATCTCAAGGGGAATTATACCATTTTACGGAGATAAATACAATACTAATTTTTCCACAAGTATTAATTTGGGAATAAAGGTGCCGAAAAATATGCAATTATTGTTCTTTTGCAAGCATATGCCAATCGAAACAAGTCGAAAACCAGAGCTTTCAACTTACTTTATTTCTTGACAACATCGTGCGTGCGTTATAAAATTGAAGTACATTATATTGAAAGGTTATTTTATTATGACTTCTGCAAAGCATAAAAATCCGCCTGCCAAACCCAAAGAAAAATATTCGGTACAGCAGGCGCTCACAAACTACTATCTGCTTATTATGTTCACGCTTTTTCCGTTGTTTTTCACGGACGCATATTTTAACATCAGGCATGACAAGTATTACTTTTTCATTATATTGACGGGTATTCTCGTTATTGCGGAATTTCTTATTATTATGACCGCAAGCGTTGATAAACCGCCGGAAGACTCAAAGCTTGAAAAGCCTAAACCAAAGCATTTGTATGAAGAGCTTTCGTTTATGGACTGGGCATTTATTGTATTCCTCGGGATAAATGTCATTTCAACGCTGTTGTCTGCAAACCCTTTGGATGCACTTCTGGGTACTCAGGGGCGAAACAACGGACTTTTGCTGATGACATTTTACACCGCAGCATATTTTATGATTACAAGGTGCTTTAAATATTTTGAATACATATTCGTTGCGCTTGCGTTCGGTTCAATGATAGTTTATGCACTTGCGGTGCTTAACTCATTCTATATTGATCCTCTCGGGATGTTTACTCTTCTCACCGACCAACAGACTATTACCGACTTCACTTCAACAATCGGCAACAAAAATCTGCTTTCAAGCTACATCTGCATCGCTATGCCTGTTATGATTGCAATGTCGGTTATCACTGAGAAAACCTTGCTCAGGGCAATTTATCTTGTAGCAACAGGATTTGGCTTTGCGGCTCTTATGACTGCCGACAGCGATTCCGGCATTCTCGGCATGTCTGTATTTATGATTATTTACCTTGTATGGTTCTCAAACAGTCTTGTAAGACTGAAAAGATTTTTCCTTTCCGCAACAGTTATGCTGTTGTTTGCAAAACTACTCAGATTGTTCTCGCTCTGCTTTGACGACAAAAGCAAGGGCTTTGATAAGTTTCAGGAAATTTTTGTTTTCTCAGGCATCTGCTGGATATTGCTTGCAGCTTGTGCCGTTATTACAGGGATTTTGTATCTTATTGATTACAAAAAACCAAACATCACAATTTCAAAAGCCGTGCCGATTGCTCTTGCCGTTGTATTCGGACTTTGTGCTGTTGCCATGATAGGAATTATGGTTTATTTCAGTTGTGTTGACACCAAAACCGACCTCGGCAGTTTTGAAAGAATTATCCGCTTTAACGATATATGGGGTACGCACAGAGGCTTTATGTGGATAAGGTCGATATGGATTTTCGGCGACGCTTCATTCATTGAAAAGCTGTTCGGCGTAGGTCCGGATATGTTCTACTCTGCATTCAGTCCGTACTTTGACGACCTTTCAAAATACGGTGACAGCTCAACAAATGCCGCCCATAACGAATATCTAAACTACCTTATCACAATCGGAATTACGGGACTTCTCTCCTATCTTGCCATTGTGTGCGGTACGATTAAGAACGCAGTTAAGTATGCAAAGGAAAATCCGATGCTGATTGCGTGCGTTTCGGCTGTTATCTGCTATGCTGTTCAGGCTGTTGTAAACCTTTATCAGCCGATTACAACTCCGCTGTTTTTCATCTTCATAGCTTTGTGTGAGGCTTTTGTAAGAAATGCCAAGGCTGAAAAATCCGCCGTATAAGGATTATGACTGCACATCAATTCGGATAAGAAGATTCTGCATTGACTCGTTGCGGTCACGGCGATATCGTCCCAGCTCATAGAGGCTGTCGGGATTTTTAGTAATTATATTGGGCTTTTCCGTACAGGTTAGTGTACACGAAAAGCCCATTTCTTTTATCAGCTTTTCGGTCAGGTCATTTTTTGCACCGAACGGATATACAAAGCAGGTCGGTTTTTTCCCTGTTGCATTTTCAAGCAAGCCTTGAGCTTTGACAACATCCTCCGTAAGAAGAGATTTATATACTTCGTCACTCTCCCCCGCTTTTGGCAAAACACCCTTTCGTGATTTTAAAGAATGCATATCGTACGAATGATTCTGAATTTCAACATAGCCCGAATCGGACATTTCTTTCATATCGTCAAAAGTTATATGACCGTAGGTCACGGAAATGTCCTTGGTTTCGGTGAATTTTTCAGACACTGACGCAATCGGAGATATGACCGCCTTGCAGTTGTATTTTTCGAGCAAAGGGAGTGCATAATAATAATTATTATAATAACCGTCGTCAAAGGTCAGCATAATGCATTTTTCGGGCAATGATTTTTTGCCGTAAACATAATCGGTAAGGTCTTTTACAACAACGGTTGTGTAGCCGTTTTCGGCAAGATATTTTAAATCGTTTTCAAAAAGAGTCGGCGAAACGGTATAGTCATTTTGCAGTTTTTCATCCTTTAAAAGTGAGTGATACATTATTACGGGCAGTTTTACGCTGTCGGTATCAGTCGTTGTTTCTTTTGTTGCGCCTGTCATTATTGATATTAAAATTATTGCAGACAGAAAAAGTGCCGTAAAAATGATAATTTTTACTGTTTTGTTTGATTTCACTATATTTCCTCCCAATTCTTTGTGCAAGATTTTTTATCTATAATTCTTTATTGTAAATATAATTAAACATCTGCGTGATAGAATATAGCCAAAGTTAATACTGATTACTGATTTTAGTCAATCGGTACTGACTAATATTGCATAAGGATTTATGAATTATGGCAAAAAGAAATTTCAGCTCAAAACGCAATGCAATTTACAACGCTGTGTGCGGTACGGACACTCATCCGAGCGCACGCTGGGTTTATGATAAATTAAAACCCGAAATTCCCGACCTTAGTCTTGGCACGGTTTACAGAAACATTGCTCTTTTTAAGGATGAAGGAAAGGTCAGCGTTATATGCAATGTAAACGGTGAGGAGCGTATTGACGGCAACACAGAGCCGCACCCCCACTTTGTCTGCAACAAATGCAATGCAGTTATTGATGTTGAAGACAGTCAAAATGCTGATGACCTTGAGTCACAGCTTGCCGAAGAGGGATTTAAGGTAGAAAACAGATTTGTTATCTACTACGGCATATGTCCTAAATGTTCGGCAGAAGTACACTAATATTTATTACAAAGGAGAAGTAATTATGAAATGGTATTGCACAGTATGCGGTTATGTTTATGAAGGTCCCGAAGCTCCCGAGGCTTGCCCTGTTTGTAAGGCACCGAAGGAAAAATTTAAGCAGATGGACGAGGAGGCATCTTTCGCAACAGTTCACGAGGTTGGCGTTGCTCAGGGCGTAAGCGAAGATATTCTCAAGGATCTCAGAGCTAACTTTGAGGGAGAATGCAGCGAAGTCGGTATGTATCTTGCGATGGCAAGAGTTGCAGACAGAGAAGGCTATCCCGAGGTTTCTGCCGCATTTACAAAGTATGCTTTTGAAGAGGCTGAACACGCTGCCAAGTTTGCAGAGCTTTTAGGCGAAGTTCTTACAGACAGCACAAAGAAGAATCTTCAGATGCGTGTAGATGCAGAAACAGGTGCTTGCGAAGGTAAGTTTGACCTTGCAAAGCGTGCAAAGGCTCAGAACCTTGACGCTATTCATGACACGGTTCACGAGATGGCAAAGGATGAAGCAAGACACGGCGCAGGCTTTAGAGGTCTTCTTAACAGATACTTTAAGTAATCATTAAAACAATAAAAAATCAAAAAAGTCAGCTTGATAATCGTATGACCAACAACTAACCGATTACACAACAGACTTTGAACAGGAGATTTGATAGTATGAAATATGTATGCGATGTTTGCGGATATGTTTACGATCCTGAAATCGGCGATCCCGATAACGGCGTTGATGCAGGCACAGCATGGGAAGATGTACCCGAGGATTGGGTATGCCCTCTCTGCGGTGTAGGCAAGGACGAATTTTCCGCAGAAGAATAATTAACAAATTGGCAATTTGGGAGCAGGCAATGCTTGCTCCCTTTTGTGTGTACGGGAGTAAATTATGAAAAAATTGATTTCGTGGAATGTAAACGGACTTCGTGCCTGTGTTACAAAGGGCTTTGAGGACTTTTTTAAAGATGTTGACGCAGATATTTTCTGTCTTCAGGAAACAAAGCTCCAAGAGGGACAGATTGACCTTTTGCTTGAAGGATATCATCAGTATTGGTGCTATGCCGACAAAAAAGGCTATTCGGGTACGGCTATGTTTACAAAGGAAGAGCCTTTGAATGTATGTTACGGAATCGGCATTGACGAACACGACCATGAAGGCAGAGTTATCACAGCAGAATTTGACAATTGCTTTGTTGTCACCTGCTACACTCCAAACTCGCAAAGTGAGCTGAAAAGGCTTGATTACCGAATGAAATGGGAAGATGATTTCAAGGCATATTTAAAAAAGCTTGAAGAAAAAAAGCCTGTTATTATGTGCGGTGATTTGAATGTTGCACACAAAGAAATTGATTTGAAAAATCCGAAAACCAACCGTAAGAATGCAGGCTTTACCGATGAAGAGCGTTCAAAGATGACAGCGTTGCTCGATGACGGCTTTATCGACACCTACCGCTATTTCTATCCCGATACAGAGGGCGTGTATTCGTGGTGGTCATACAGATTCAAGGCTCGTGAAAAAAATGCGGGCTGGCGTATTGACTATTTTATCGTTTCAAAAGCTCTTGAAAGCAAGCTTGACGGTGCAAAAATCCATACCGAAATTTTAGGTTCTGACCATTGCCCCGTTGAACTGACTATTGACATTTAAAAAGCAAAATAAAAGCCCCGACACAGCATACACCGTGTCGGGATTTTTTTGTATATTAAGAAAAATTTTCAAGACCGACAATACAAATTCCAAAAGTGTCAATTGACAAAACGGGAATTTCGTCTTGACAAATGATTTTTTTGCAAAGAAAATGCTCCGACGCTTAAAAGTATCGGAGCATATATGAGCTTTTTTATAATTAACTGACGGTAATTTTGTTCTGACCGCCTGTTATGTCGGAAAAATTGTTTTTTGCACTTTTTACGAATGCGAAGATTGTTTTCAGAAGCATATTTCTTGTTTTGCTGTCAAGACCTGCAAAGGATTTTAGGATTGTTCCCGTGTTCTTAAACGGATTTTTCAGCATCTCATTAAAGGTTGCGGTTTCGGTCAGCGACAAAAGGGCAAAAACCTCTTTTGTGAACTCCCGTCTTTGAGCAATTGTCAGCGATTCAACAAATTCTTTCAGCGTGTGGTCAAAGAAAACGCTGAAATTTGTAGTGCTTTTCAGCCTGACAAGCCTGTTCTGCTCAATCTCCCACGAATAGACATCGTGTTGGAGAAAACCTTTTTGATTGCTCTTTACTATAGTGTAGCTCTCCTCATGCTCAAACATCATGCCGAAAATGCTCGACTGCGGAACAAAGGTGTAGATTCTGTCATCGATTTCATAAAATCCGCTGTCCCTGATTTTGTCAAGAGAAAACCCCGGTCCGTCAAAATTGTAAATATAATCAATGTGATTTCTTGAATTTTCATCGGTAAAAGCACCTGCATAAACCGCAAGATTTCCACCCTTTGAGTGCCCGCCCAGAATGAATTTTCCGTTGAGCATACGGACTGCCTTTTCAAAATAATCAAGAGCCTTTTTCTGTGACGGCAACGGAAATGTGAAGAACATATTGAAGTCCTCCTGCCAGCCGACAAGAGAATTGTCCGTTCCTCTGTATGAAATAAAATAATTCTTTTTAAGAAATTCAAAAGTGATTGCGGAAAACTGCATACTCACATCGGACTCAACCTCGTTTACATACCCCGAAACAAGAATTTTGCCGAATCTCTTGCTCTCTGCCGTCGCTTTCAAAAGGTCGGCATCACCCTTCCACAATAAATTTTTCTCGTAATCATCGGTTGCAAACACACGCATTGCCGCCTGTTCAAGGGTAATTTCATCAAACAGACAGGACGATACCGCACCGTCAAAAGGAAGATATGCAAGCCGTGAAAGCACAAGTGCGTCAAGCTCGTTAAAACCGTCCTGTTCAAATGTCAAATCGCCTCTCCGACTTATGTAATCAAATATGTCAGCCATACAAATGCCTCCAATCTGTTTTCTCTCTGTAACTATTGTACCACTTTGTACTAATTATTTCAATACAATTTTGAAAATTGAAAAAGAAAAGGACAAACGAATTCGTTCATCCTTTAACAGTATATGAAGTTATCTGAATTTTGCGATTTCTTCAAGAAATTGTTTTCCGAATTTTTCAAGCTTTGTTCTGCCCACACCCGAAACTTCAAGCATTTCATCGGGTGTTTCGGGACATTTTTTGCACATATCAATCAGCGTTGCATCGGTAAAAATAACATAGGCAGGAACGCTCTTTTTGGATGCAATGCTTTTTCGCAAAGCCTTGAGTGCATCAAGTAATTCGGAATTGACAGGCACTTCGGGACGGTGCGTTTTGACAACCTTTTCGGAGTTTTCAACTTTCTTCATCACAAGCCGTTCCCGTCCGAAAAGTACATCTCTGCTCTTTGGCAAAAGCTTTAGAACCTCGGTTTCATTGTCGGCTGAAATATACTCCTTTTCGGCAAGAAAGTCAATTGTGCCGAAAATATGCCTTGCCGTAACCTCTTTCATTATTCCGTAGGTTGACTGATTGTTAAGCTCAGCTTTTAGAATTTTCTCGCTTTTACTGCCCTTTAACACATCACAAATCACGGTTTTGCCGTACCTTTGTCCTGTTCTCGCAATACACGACATAATTTTTTGAGCGTCAATTGTGACATCAACAAGCTTGTGAACAGAAAGGCAGTTGGAGCATTTTCCGCAGTAAGCCTTTTTATCACCGCCGAAATACCGCAGAATAAACCCACGCAGACAATCGTTTGTTGTGCTGTAAAAGGTCATATATTTTAAGCGTTCAAAATCACGCTCACGGATTTGCTCGTTTTCTTCAATTGTAAGCTCCTCGTTTCCCTCGGAATTTTCAATCATAAAGCGATTTAGGCGAACATCCTTAGGACTGTAAAGCAAAATACAATCTGCCTCACCGCCGTCACGACCTGCCCGTCCTGCCTCTTGATAGTAGCTTTCAATGTTTTTCGGCATATTGTAATGGATTACATATGTAACATTTGACTTGTCAATTCCCATACCGAAAGCATTGGTTGCGACCATAATGTTTTTTCGGTCAAAAACGAAATCCTCCTGATTTTTCCTGCGTTCGTATTCGTCAAGACCTGCATGGTATCTTGCCGCCGAAAAGCCGTTATCGCAGAGCAATTCGCAGACAGATTCAACATTTTTTCGGGTTGCACAATAGACAATTCCCGACCTGTCGCCACGCTCCCGAATGAGGTCAATAAGCTTTTCGTCCTTTGATGATGACTTTATTACGCCAAAGAAAAGGTTGGGGCGGTCAAATCCCGTTGTAATTTCAAACGGATTTTCAAGCCTGAGAATTTTCTTTATATCTTCTTTTACATCATTCGTAGCCGTTGCGGTGAATGCTCCGACAATCGGACGATTTGCAAGGCTTTCAACAAATGAAATAATTTTGAGGTAACTCGGTCTGAAATCCTGTCCCCATTGTGAAACGCAATGAGCCTCGTCAACTGCAACCATTGAAATTTTTATCTTTTTACAGGTGTCGAGAAATCCGTCAGTCAACAGCCTTTCGGGTGCAACATAGATGATTTTGTATTTTCCGTGTTCAACATTTGAAAGCACTCGGAGAAATTGCGGATACGAAAGCGAGCTGTTTATGTATGCCGCAGGGACTCCCGACTGAACAAGTGAGCCGACCTGATCCTTCATAAGCGAAATCAGAGGTGACACAACAATTGTCACCCCGTCAAAAAGTAATGCGGGAATCTGATAGCACATAGACTTGCCCGCACCTGTGGGCATAATGCAAAGTGCATCTCTGCCGTCAAGCAAAGCGTCAACTATCTGTTCCTGTCCGTCTCTGAAAGAATCGTGTCCGAAGTAATCTTTCAACACGCTTAATTTATCACTCATCTTTTTGCCCTTATCTATCATTCTTTATTGGAATTATAATCATTGTATTCCCGTTCAATCCAAGCCATAAGCAGATTTACAATTTTCTGCTGTTCGACCTCGTTAAGCTGTTTGTCCTTTGCAACTCTGTACCACTTGTTAAGACACCCTCTGCAACAACAGGCACAGGCGTGCTGTGCGATAAAAACAGGGTGTCCCCTCATAGGCGTTTGCTTTCCGTCATTCGGAATATATTTTGGTGCAAGCCGTGTTCTGACAAAATCTTCTGCATGGGAGCGGATTTTATTCATTCCCTTTTCATTAATATAGTCAATGTCCTTTTGCTTTAAATGAAACCGACTGCGAAAATCAGATTTTTTCAGTTTGTTTAGTGCCTCATCTATCGTTTGCATTGTTCATGCCTTCTTTTATTGTCATACCTTAATTATAAACAATTACTACGATAATGGCAAGAAAAAATGCACTCATTTTCTGTTACAGAAAAAAACAACCCCACGATTATTTTACCGTGGGGTTGTTTTCATAGGGTTGCTTTTCAATTATTTTTAAAGATTAAACATCTTTGCAATATTTTTCAGCAAGGGCAAAGAACGCTTTTTCGAGCGAATCCAAGGTTTGTTCCGTCATGCTGACCGACATACTGTTTTTGTCGGAAAATATGATTTCAACTATTGTAACCGTGGCGTCATCGACTGTCAGTCCTTTGTTTTTTGGATTATATTTTTTCAGGATTTCCAATGCGTCATCGACAACATCACACAGCAGTCTCATATCCGTTTCGTCGATCAAAACATTTTCAAAAGCGATATAACCGCATTTGCAGATAGCGTCCATAAGGAAATTTACACCTTTTTTTCGCACATAAAAAGAACAGCAGTATTCTCAAACAAATAATCGGAAACATAAACAATCGTGTTGGTTTTACTACCTTATAGATTTACACTATTCTCAAACAATCGTGTCGGCAGTTCCAGCCTTTGAATGTTTTACTACCTTATAGATTTACACTATTCTCAAACCCTCCGGCGGCAAGGGCCTTTTCGGCAAAGTTTTACTACCTTATAGATTTACACTATTCTCAAACTTATTCTTTAATCATAGGGCAACCTATGTAGTTTTACTACCTTATAGATTTACACTATTCTCAAACGTTCGCAAGTATATGTATCGTTTGTCTCCGTGGTTTTACTACCTTATAGATTTACACTATTCTCAAACTTCATCGGTATCATAGATTGTAAATTCAACGTTTTACTACCTTATAGATTTACACTATTCTCAAACCGGCGGTGCTGCCGGCGGAGGTAAGACCGAGTTTTACTACCTTATAGATTTACACTATTCTCAAACTATTAACCTACAACCCTAACAAGTCATTATGTTTTACTACCTTATAGATTTACACTATTCTCAAACGCGAACATACAGCACTCGTCGGCATGGAAAGTTTTACTACCTTATAGATTTACACTATTCTCAAACACACAAAGGTCAAGGGCTTTACTTGCTTTTGTTTTACTACCTTATAGATTTACACTATTCTCAAACTTGTTGGGTTTACTACCACCGTCAACTTCGTTTTACTACCTTATAGATTTACACTATTCTCAAACTGCTTAATTAAAGCAAGGACATTTGCAACTGTTTTACTACCTTATAGATTTACACTATTCTCAAACCTCAAATTGAGAATAAAATGCACCCACTATACTGTGCACGGCAAATCTATAGGGTTATTTTATAACATTTGTATAATGATTGTCAATAAAATTCGCACAAATCATTATCAATCACAACAAGTTTTTCGTATTCAGAAACTTCTTTCGGTACTGAGTTTTCAATGTTAAGCAAATATATACCGTGCATAACAGCAGATTCCAAAAGATTTTCACATTCACCGTCATCAAGATAAATATGCAGATTTTGAACAATAAAACACTTTATTCCCAGATACTCTTTCATAAGTTTGAAATATCTTAAAAGATGACCGACATTATCATCCGAGGCATCCGCAGGTGCAAATGAAAACAATTTTACTAATGCCATTGTTTCGATACTTTCGCAGAACTGAAAATCATAATCATTTTCCTTAGAAAGCTCGCAGCACAAGCTCACACATAAAGCTTTAATTTCTGAAATTTGCGGAAAATATTTTGTATTACACAAATTTTCAAAAAAAGAATTTACCTTGGTCATCATTTTTCTGTCAGAAAATTCAAATGTAAGAACGCTGTCAACATATTTGACTGATTTTGAAAAATCAAGCGGCTTAAAATTTTCGGAAAACACAAACATTTCATTACAATCACATTCGCTAACCGAAAGTATTGTATGTCTGAAAAGTTTTTTATTTTCTATAACAAGAGTGACTGCATTGCTTTTTGAAAAATCAAAAGGCTCCGACATATACTTGAAAAGAAATTTCATAGCATTAACAACCTTTCGTCACTGTCAACGGTATCACTTGAATAATCGCCTGTAAGTATCTCAATTTTTGAAAACTGTTTTTCGGTAACAGACAAAATCTGAACAAGCCCCTCCGGCGGTTTATTCTTTTTCAAAGCGTCAATTATTGCCGCTGCCGTATTTTGATTCAACGCAAGCTTAACATACACAGATTCCTGCATCATCATAAAACCGTTTTTTATTAAATATCTTCTGAATTTTCCGTAGTTATGCCTCTGTAAAGGAGTTTCAACGGGCAAATCAAATAAAACCATTATTCTCATAAATCTGTAACTCATTTTCCTGCAAACCTTATAAGCGAAGTATCACATTCTTCTATTGCATCAAAAACACTTTTGCAGTATATTTTTACTGCATTTATAAAAGTTTGTGTTCTGTCGTCAATTTTGAATTCATCGTTTAACAAATTTAATATTGATATTTTCTCTTCTTTTTCAAATTTTTGAGGATTCATATCCTTTACCGCTATGTCAACGAACGGGCGAAAAGGTTCCATTAAGTCACAGCTCAGATTGTATTGATTAAACATATTATCGTGAAATAATCCCAATTGTGTGAGATATCCGTTTGCTGTAATTTCTCGGTTAAAAACGGAAAGAACAATACTGTAGCCATAGTTCAGAGCAGCGTTTACAGGACATTCGTCATTGCGACTGAATGATTTTCCAAACAAGGCATTAAAATACACCTTGGCGGCATGGCTTTCTCTGTTTGATTTATCATTAAGTTCAAGCTCATCTATATACCCCATAAGCATACTGCTTTGCGGAAGTTTGTATATTTCAAGAACCTTAGCTTGATTCTTAATTTTTTCGGCTACAATCTGAGTCCACACACATTGTTTTACCGTTTCATTCCACGCAATTTGCCTTTTAATTTTAAGACTGCAGTCGTGACTACCGTAATACGGCGTAAGTTCCGAAAGAGGATTGTGCTTTTCATCGCAGAATATGACCTTTACCTTTTTCTTGATAAGCTCACAAAGGAGAGCGGCAGTAACCGAAACAGCTGTACTTTCAATAACAAGCACGGATATTTCACTTATATGCACCTTTACCGTGCTTTCAACATCACGCACAACAAGGTGTCCCATACTGTAATCCAGCTTGGATGTTTTTGTGATTACTACCGTTCTCCAACTCATCTAAATATCCTCTTTTCTGATAACTTGCATATTTAATAAGTCAATCTTTTTCTCAAACAAACCTGTTACCGACTGATGAACAAGATAAATCGACTTTACACCTTTAATCTCCGACAATACGGAATTTGTAGAAACTACGCCCGCTTTTTTAGCTTCGTCGATTAAAGTTAAGTCACCGGTAACAACATTTGAGTGAATAATTTTAAGTATTTCTGCAAGAACGAAACATTGTTTTCTAACATCCAGTTTTTCAAAAGCATCACGGTGAGATGCGATTTTAACACCCATATCACCGAATTTAACCTTTAGAATTGTGTCTGTCATTTTAGAGGTTAAAATATCAAACAATTCAATATTCTCATCGGCACTCACTTTGTCATGCTCTGTAATATTGTAATTTTCAGGCATGGAATTTAACTTAACGACATTTCTGATATATTTTTCTGTATCATAACTAACTGTTAACTGCATAGCAGGTTTGTATACAATTTTTTTGCCTCCATTTGACTTACTGCTTATGTGCATTCTGAAACCGTCAATTTCAATGCAGGCATTATATTTTACAACAGGAATCAGAACCACTGGATTTTTCAAGCCAAGATTTTCACTCAGATATTTTTCAGGATTTGCCTCATACCGAGCTTTAATGTAAGAATCAATTGCAACAAGCTGACGCATTTCTTTGCCCTTTTTGCCCTCGTATTTAACAAATGAAAAGTACGAAGATGCCGGCTTGTCATAACCTCCGTATTTACTGATATCCGAAAGCGGAGAGTTCTGTTTTAGCGAAACCTGACCGCTTCCTTTTTTCAGAGGATTCATCTTGAAAAGTCCGCCGTTCCTTGTTAAAGCATACCTTGTGAAGCGGATATTGTTCTTGTTCATAGTCTTTCTGACAATTTTGATTGACTTATTATCATCAATTGACCATGCGTTCGGTGTATTAAAGCTGAACATTTTGTTAAGACTGTATTTTTTAGTCTGCAAGCCTTTTATAAATATTGACTTGTTGTGTGTACAGCGTTCGTTATACACATTGCCGACAACAATATTTAGATAGGCATCTTTTGCATGGTGAAAATCGTTTACTTCTCTGCATTTTAAGAAATCATATTCGTGTCTGAATTCAGAAACCGTTGACGCTTTTACATACACAATTTCAGTATCGGGATACAATTCTTTAAAAAGTGACGCAACTGCTTTTGTCGATTGAGATGTTTCAACAATCTGTCTTGCAATAAAATCTGAAAGTTCGCTGTCAGTAAGCTCAGTTACCCTTGTAAGCCTCTCGTACTTTTTCTTGCTAATAAGACCTTTATCCATAAGAAAATGCCAGGAGCCTTTCATCTTTTCACGAATGGAGCTGTCAAGCGGATATGTATTATCCTTGTGAGCATTAACCTGTTTCTTTACAAGGACACGGTTATCAAGGCTGTCATCTTTAACTTTTGAACGAGGGAAAATGTGATCCACATCGTAAATGTTTTGATTGTACAATTCCGACAGATTTATCGGTTCTCCCGTGTACATACACTTGCCGAATTGAGTATAGTAAAAATACAGTCTGTCTCTTTTAAATTCATCATCAGGTGTTTTTTCAAGAGATTCCCAGAGTTCGCCCGAATCCTCACCGCATTTTTTATACAAATCTACAAGCTTGGTCTTTCTTGACTCTTTACGGCCTTTGTCGCCTTTCACACCGTCTTTTCTTGTCATCTCAACAAATATCTTTTTAGGTGCATGACCTTGAATTTTGTTGATTTCATGCATAATTTTCAAAGACTGATACACAGGGCGTTTTACCGCAGGAGAAATATAGAGATTCTCCACCATCTTCTCAAGGCTTTGCCCTGTCTGAATACCGTCAAGATAGTTTTGTCTGCTCTGTTCAAAACCGTATTTTGAGCCAAGCAGCTCCATAAGATTATCATTTGTCTGCCATAGTGCATGGATAATGTTAAATTGCAACTCGCCTGTATTTTTATCGACATTATAAACTTCGATAAGAAACTCCTTTGATAATCTTCCCCAATCCTTGTATTTGAGTTTAGAAATTCTCATTATATCTTCATCCGATAATTTTGAACCGAGCTGCCTTTTTAAACGCTTTCTTAAAAGTTTTTTATCATCGCCAAATACAGTTATAGCTTTTATAGCGTCCTCTTTTTCGCTGTCGGTCAGATTAAACTGTGACATTTCAATTGCGGAACGCATACTTGACTTAAAATCACCGTCAATGCCTGTGATATCGGGCGTAATACCTTTTTCGCTTTTTAGATAATTTAGCAAATCTTTTCTTCTGACCTTTTTATGCGTCATAAACAAGTCATTAAATATTGCCTGTTTAAGACTTACATCAGGCTTTTTTCCGTCAAGTCTTAAATTATTCAGTTCATTAAGAACCGTAAAAGCACTGTATAAAATCGAATTCTTAGGTATTACATCCTTCGTTGGAAGATATGTACATTTTGAAGTCAGATTATTTATAAAATTCTCTGCCGATTGCTCTATGTCCACAACACTGTCAAAATTCCACGGATATATTTTTTCATCACTTCTGACAAGCCAGGATTTTAGGCTGTGATTATTCAGCGGACCTACATAATACGGTATTCTGAATTCAAAAATTTTGACTATCTTGTCACTTACAGAAATTCCGTTTTCATCTTTTTTATTAAGAAATTCAATATAAGTTGAAGCATTTTTCAGAATTGCTTTCAGCTCACTCCTATTCACCTGCATAGGAATAACGCCGTTGTCTTTTACGACAATTTTCGGCATAAATGTGCCGTTTTCAATCTTATCAAACATTTCTTCATAGCCTGTTTTGTCAATCTTATCAAACTTTTTCTTCAGATATTTGCAGAAATCCGCCTGATTTGTACGATACTGAATCACACCGTTTCTGCCGTTTTCTTTGTACTTTCCACAATATGCCGTATAGTTATCAAGCTTGTCCTTTGTAATTCTAAAGATTTCGTCATATAATGGCTTACATCTTTCCTTGAAAAATTTTTTGAGTATTTTCAAATCAGAATTATGTTCTTCATATGTTTTGACTTTGGCAAATGAAATATACTTTTCACCGTTCAAAATATCTGCAAGAATTGCCCAGTCATAAACCGCCTTTGCTTTTTCGATAAGTTCAAACTTTTCTTGTAACAAATCACGGTATGTATTTTCATTATCGTCATAACCGCTTTCAAAGGTAATACCGTTTACCTCCTCACTGTCAAACGACTTATCACCGAACATATCGGAAAATTTAACCTTTCTGCCACACATCAAATCTATCAAAGCGGTTTCATATGGATTATTTCTTTTACTGTAACCGAAAAGCTTGTATGACTCGGACGATTTTGCAGTTTTCTTCAATGTTTTGTCCTTTAATATTTCTGAAAATCTTAACGAATCATTGCACTCAAATTCAATTTCATATTCTTCTTTTAAGTAAAGTTTTAAATCGTCAAAAAGAGCTTCAAACGATGATTCATTTTCAAAATCAGATCCCATATTATCAAACAAGAAATGTCCTCTGTGTTTTATAATATGATGTAACGCAAGATATACAAGTCTTATATCGTGTGGTTGTGAGCTCTTAATCAATTCTTTTCTAAGATGATATATTGTAGGGTAGTCTGTATGGAATTCTTTATCGGTGTAATTACCGTCTGCAAAAACCGCATACGGAACATTTGATGATTTGTCATCAAGATACAGACAACTTTCTTTTAATCTCTGAAAAAAAGCATTGTCAACTTTTGAAATCTCCTCATCAAAAAGCATCTGCAGCCATTCAATACGGTTTCTTTTTCTCAAACCTCTTCTTCGTGCCGATCTAAGAGTTCTTCTCTCGGCAGCTGAATTACTCTCCTCAAACAGATCAACACCCCACATAGCATTGCCTTTAAATTTGCAGAGATTGTAATCTGTATCGGCTACTGCATATCCGACAGAATCCGTTCCTATATCAAATCCTACATAATAATCGTTATTAAAATTCTTCATAAATTTCCTCCTTTTCTATTGACAAAGTATTTATTTTGTAATATTATTAAGATAATCTAATTACCTTATTGGATTTACACTATGAGTTCAAATAAAAATTCATTCTATCCGTTGCTTAGGCAACCATCACAGTGTGTGATTTGAGGATTCGGTTTTCCGAATCCTTTTCTTTTGTCTAATTTTAGCACATACTATAGTTATTTTCAATATCTTTAAGTTATTTTATCCTTATTTTTAGTATATTTTATTCAGTTATACAATTTCGGTATACTTTCTATATATTTTGCATAGTATAACATACTACTATCAGTATGTCGTATTATACATTTTTAAAATCAAAAGATTTCTACCCCGCCAATTGCTTGCGGAGCGTAACCCTAACCCTCATCAAAGCCCTTCTATTTCAAATATTGCTCTATAATAAAAGTTAGGGCAGAAAAAGAGCTGCAAATAAAAAGTAAAAAAAGTAGAGCATATTTTGCCAAAATCCGTTAAAAGGAATTGCTTAAAAACCTGAAACGGAGGACAAAATATGCTCTACAGATATTTTACAGAAAAGCTCTTAGGGTTCTGCTCGAATTGATGGAGTCATATATATTGCAGAAAAAACACAAGCCGATTCCAATTATGCTTACTTTGACAAACTATTTCTATATGAAATTTCAGAGTTGAATTTAAAATATAGGAATGGTATAATAACAGCTGGCAATGAACAAGAGGGCGTGAAAAAATTATTGTAGATGGGTTACTTAAAAAGTTTACGAAAGGGTTGATTGAAATTGAGTAATAACTGGGCTACAGGAACATTGAAAGAAGCTCCATATTGGAGAGAAGGAATGTCCCCAGAAGAGTATGAAATCGAAAGAGATTATTTTAATGCACATCTTGAAGATTTTTATAAAGGTATTTATGTGCCACTCTGGAAACAAAAATCAGCTTAAATTTCACTATATACGATTTTTTGTACAAAAGGTAAAGCTACATAGTTGATTGAATAAAAACAAAATTAAACGAATTTAAACGGGTATTAAAGGGGTGTTTGAAACATCCCTTTTACTTTTACCCACAGATTATGGTTATAAGCTCCCGAATTTCTGGGGCTTTTAATATTGCTCAAATATCTGAGTACACACAATTGCTAATAAATTGAAAGGAGCAAACAAATGGACTTAATGGAAATTTTTAAAACCCTGTTTGGCGGCGAAGCTTTGACATTTGAACAGTTTGCAGAAAAGGTAAACAATGCGGCAGATGTTAAGCTCAGCAACCTTGCAGGCGGTCAGTATGTTGAAAAGGACAAGTACGATGATGTATCAAATCAGCTTGCAAGTGTAAACGCAAATTTTCTTGAGGCTTTGTCAAGAAAAGTGTGCAAGTTATTTTTCTAACTTACACACTTTATTTTATAAGCTCCAATCCGCTGTTTTGTTATTGCTTGAAGGATTATTATTTACACAGAATTTTATGGGGTACCGTTTGTTTACAACATTCCTTACTGCGGTGACTTACAAATATCTACTTCAATGAACATGATATTCTTAAAAAATTGTTTCAATTTGCTATTGCAATTTGCGTCCATTAATTTTTTCTCCAATCAATCTGAATTTTTTAATTCAGGTCGATTGGGGGACTTCTGTTTCTACAAATCATAATTGCCCTTTCTGCTTTCAACGCAAAAGGGCAAAAAATAATGCCGACAGTTAATAGCATTAAAAGCTATAAATTGTCGGCATTTAAATTCTAAAATTTGACTTTATTTAATCTCCGCAAATATAATCAGTCAACTATGTTATTCAATTCTTCAAAAGGTATATTGTGTTCATTTGCATATTGTTCTGCATATGAGCCTTTTATTCCATAGATTGTGAGCTTATCACAACCTTCAAAGGCATTATCCGCAATATCTTCTGCCTTATCGTAAATGATAATTTTCTCCAGCAAGGTGCAGTTTTCAAAAGCACCCCATTCAATGCTCTTAATATTTTTAGACAAAACTAACTGTTTTAAGGATATGCAATTACTAAATGTATATTGTTGTATTGCAGTAATATTATCGGGAATATTTATACTTTTTAGTGATGTGCAACCGGAAAAAGCACCGTATGCTATTCCACGATCAGCAATATTATCCGGAATTACAAGCGTTTCTAATGAAGAACAGCCTGAAAATGATAAACTTTCAATTTCTTTTACATCACCATTAAAATTAACATTTTTCAGACTTTCACAATTCGTAAAAGAGAATTGTTTTATAGTACTTGGGAGTTGTATGCTTTCTAATGAAATACAATGGTAAAAACATCCGTTAAATATATACTCTATCCCTTCAGAAACAACAATCTCTTTTACTATATCGTTATCCTCAAACATTCCTTTTCTTTCTGCTCCCCACAAATTGTATCCTGTAACATATCCGCCTAAAGCATTTGCTTTATGGAAAAATATCGTTGAAGGAATTACAACTTTCTCTGATGGGTAGTTTACCTTTACAATTGTAACCGGTGGTTTGGCTTTTGAATTGCTTCTATTATCATTAGTTTCATATGTAAAACCAAACCACCAATGCTCACTTGAACAGCTTTGCAACAATATAAGTATCGCTATCACTGCACTCAATATCCCAATAGGTAATTCATATTTTTTTATTTTCTCCATCATATCACCTAGGTAAAATAAATATTATAAAAATAATATCAGCGGAATATGCAATATCCTCTATATTCCGCTGATTTTTAACAAACTACTACTTTCTAATCTGTAGGCTCATATGTTGTATCTAATTCTTCAAAAGGTATATTGTGTTCGTTTGCATATTGTTCTGCATATGAGCCTTTTATTCCATAAATTGTGAGCTTATCGCAACCTTCAAAAGCGTTATCTGCAATATATTCTACCTTATCGTAAATGATAATTTTCTCCAACAAGGTGCAATTTTCAAAAGCACCCCATTCAATGCTCTTAATATTTTTAGACAAAACTAACTGTTTTAAGGATATGCAATTACTAAATGTATATTGTTGTATTGCAGTAATATTATCGGGAATATTTATACTTTTTAGTGATGTGCAACCGGAAAAAGCACCGTATGCTATTCCACGATCAGCAATATTATCCGGAATTACAAGCGTTTCTAATGAAGAACAGCCTGAAAATGATAAACTTTCAATTTCTTTTACATCACCATTAAAATTAACATTTTTCAGACTTTCACAATTCGTAAAAGAGAATTGTTTTATAGTACTTGGGAGTTGTATGCTTTCTAATGAAGTACAATTGTAAAAACATCGGTTAAATGTATACTCTATCCCTTCAGAAACAACAATCTCCTTTACTATGTCGTTATCCTCAAACATTCCTTTTCTTTCCGCACCCCACAAATTATATCCTGTAATATATCCGCCTAAAGCATTTACTTTATGGAAAAATATTGTTGAAGGAATTACAACTTTCTCTGACGGGTAGTTTATCTTTACAATTGTTGCCGATTTATTTGTATATCCATCGGTTTCATATGTGTACCCAAACCACCAATGTTCACTTGAAAAGATTTGCAACAATATAAATATCACTAACACTACGCACAATATCCCGATAGGTAGTTTATATTTTTTTATTTTTTTCATCATATCACCTTGGTAAAATAAATATTATAAAATAATATCAGCGGAATATGCAATATCATCTATGTTCCGCTGATTTTTAACAACTACTACTTTCTAGTCTGTAGGCTCATATGTTGTATCTAATTCTTCAAACAAACGTTTTTGGGCTTCGTATAATAAATCCTGAGTAATTTGATGACCACAACACGCATTAGACCATAATCCGCCAGAATGATACTTCTCTTTTGCTCTCTTTTGAATCAACATTTTATCATCATTATTAAATATTAATACAGAAAATGCTTTGTGACGAATTCCTTTTAGATGAGCCTCAATTTTAGGTATCTTATTGATTAATCTATCTGTCGAGTCAATTTGCATTACATATTTATTTTTATCAACATCAAAAAACACTTATTTAACATTCTTTTCGTTAACTTAGCCCTATATACTTAAATATTTGTATCAAGCCAATCTAGTATTACTTCGAGATCACCATCACTTAAGCCATGTATATTATCATCACGCACACTAAAATATATATGTTTATTATTTTGTTTTAATTTTTTATACAAATCTTCTGCTTGTGAAAAAGAAACTTGTTCATCATATTTGCTATGAATAATCAAAACAGGTACAGTAATTTCTTCTGGCCAATAAATAGCTGATCTTTTTTCATATTCTTCCGGGTTTTGCTCAGGAGTTGTCCCAATATAGTTGTAAAGTAATTTTTGCATATCTTCACGAGCTTCGTAAGATTGAAACAAATCACTAACAGCAGATATAGCTATAATTCCTTTAACTCTATTATCCTGCTTGGCAGTCATATAAGTCATCATACCACCACGAGAAACACCCGCAACACAAAAATCTTTCATGTTAATAAAGTCAAAATGTGTTTCACACAAATCAATTAGTTTTATAACATCATTAAGATCTTTACCACCAAACTCATCTTTACCACTTCCGCCATCTGCTCCTCTATATTGCGATGCAACAATAATCCTATTTGTCAATACACAAAGTTTTGCGGTATCTTCATCACCAAGCAAACCGATTTTGCTATTTCCTCCTCTGTTATACAATATACACTTTCCTAGCGATTGATTTTCAACAAGACTCAGAGGAATAGATATATAAGCTTTTACTTGATAACCATCAGAAATATATGTAAATTTATACGAGATACAACTTTTACTCAAACTATTACTTAACTCTATTTGCTCTATGTCGTATACTTCTTCATTTTGATAGTTTATGAAGTTATATATATTATCCTCAGCAATCTCTATGTTTTCACTACAACCACTCAAGGCAAACAAAAACAACAAAATAACGCTAATATTTATACATAAGAATTTTGTCATTACAATCACCTAACTTTATAAAATTCTCTATATGTCTATAAAAAAGAGATATGATTCATTCGGTACAACCTGGATTGACAATATGCTTTTGTTAAACTCATAATGAATCTCATTATTCAATAAGTTATTTATTTTGTTTATTTCACAAATTCCAAAAACACCTACATTTATATTAACTGAAGTTGAAGTATTATTCTGTGTACAAATTACAAAATAAACTCTTTTATCCGAAAATCTAGCAAATGAGAATATCTCATCTGACATATGAACAATTTTAAACCCACCATCAATTAATTTCTCTTCTTTTCTAATAACACATAGCTTTTTATACAAATTGTATATAGAATTATCTTCATAGTTATGTTCCCAATCCATAGGGTATCTGCATCATCCTTTTTCATCAACTTCCCCATCTAACTCTATTTCATCACCATAGTATATACATGGTAACCCTATAATGCAAAATAATATCAACAAACAGTTACTCACTTGTTTAGAAACTCAATTGTTGCATCTAATTCTTCAAAAGGTATATTGTGTTCGTTTGCATATTGCTCGGCATATGAGCCCTTTATTCCGCAGATTGTAAGTTTGTCACATCTGTCAAAGGCATCATTAGCTATATATTTAACTTCATCATGAATATTTACTTTTTCTAAAAAGTCGCAGCTATAAAACGTCCCACTATTAATAGATGTTACTTTTGGTGGTATAGTAACAAATGTTAGAGAATCACACTCCCTAAATGCATAAGATTCAATTGTATTTATGTTTTCAGGTAAATCTATTTTTTGTAACGCACATTCTGCAAAGGCATCACCTTCTATCTTTTCTACACTACTTGGCAATTCGATAAAACGCAGGTTTTTACAATTACTAAACATTGATTCACTTATTGTTTTTATTCCTGTTTCAAATTCCACAGACCTTAAATATTTACAAAAAGCAAACGCCCTTGTCCCGACTACTCTAACGCTGGAAGGTATATTCACTTCACAGAGACCTGAAGAATAAAATGCATCATTACATATTTCCGTTACACCTTCAGGGATACTCACTTCTGACACATTACTGTCTTCGAATATTCCCCTTTTAGCTGCTCCTGAAAGATTAAGCACCTCATACTCACCTAACTTTGTAACTGGAACTCCATAAACACTTGACGGAAGCTTAACATGATACTCTTCACCCGTATATTTAATCAAAGTTGCTTGACCATTATCCACCTCAAACCAATAGTTATATTTTTTTGACATATAATACTCCGTACCATCTGATTTGTTACTCTTCCAAGGATGAAGCAAAAGTATTATTAATGCTATAAATGCTACAATTAATACAATTATCAATATAATTTTAGTTTTTTTATTCATACACTATCACTCTTTTTGTTATAGTATATTGTAATCGGATGACATAGCAAAAGACTTTGTCATCCGATTGCTTATCAAAGTATATTACGGTTTATATGTTGACCATATACCATCTTTATACCACACATCCCGTGTTACTAAGTGACCTTCTTGTAATACTCCTGGTATCTGCTTATTTTGAGAATCATTAAATATTACTTTAGGATTGTCTATACCATATATCGTATAGGTTAACCAATTATCGTACATTTGACTATTAATCAGCGTACCAGGCCATTCCATCAGAATATTATTATCTTCATAGAAGTAAATCCTTGTGTTCCAATACTCCCAATCAGCCGGACGATAAAAATGAACTGTAATTCCTTGTGGCTTTTGACTATATGCAGTTTCATTTACTACACACATTTCATCTTCTGTTATTTCAATTCCGGGTTGATTGATACCGGGATGTTGTTGTCTGGTTGCAGGATCAGTAGTGCTATTATTAAAAATAACTCTCGGATTGTTCACACCGTAAATTGTGTAAACATACCGGTTATTACCACCATCCGGGGACATTTTCTCTCCTGGGAATGGGAGTTCATGGTCATCATCATTATAATAATAGATATGAGGAGGCTTTGTCAAGAAAAGTGTGTAAGTTTTATAAAGATCATAAAAAATTATGTTAATGCCTTAAATCATATGCTCGTATTTTTTAATACGGGCACTGATTTTTTCATTCGCAGCCAGTTGATTTCTGACCATAGCCCAATTTTGAACCTTACTGCCATTCCACTTTTTGTAAAGCTCGGTTGTGCGTAAATAGAGCAATTTGAGTAGTGCATTTCATTTGGAAAAGCACCCTTTTTTGTAACTTTTCTGAAACTTGAATTTATGCTTTCAACCGCATTGGTTGTACACATAACCTTACGAACGGCACTGCCGTAATCAAAAAGATGCACGACATGGTTGAAATTTCGTTTCCACACATCAACTGCTCCGTGAAATTGTTTGCTGTGCAAACGTGAAATACTACATAACGCATTGTGAAATTTTCTGCTAACGCAGAAAGTGAAATGAAATAAATCAGCTCACGCCGTAGGCATTTCACATTCAGAAGGAATATTTCACAAATCCGTAAGGATTTATTTCGCTAAAAAAACGACAGGTAAAAACCTGTCGTTCTTTCTGGCTCACCCAACTTACTTTGTAAGAAAGGAAAGTAACTGCCTCGCATACTATGTTTGGTTCTTAAACAGCACTCGCACAATCCCAGTTCACTAAAAACAGTCCACAGGACTGTTTTCTTAACGCTCACCTTATCGCCCGATTTAGCAGTAAATTTAGATAAAAAAGAAAACAGAGTAGTCAAAAGACTACTCTGTTTTGGCTCCCCCAACTGGGCTCGAACCAGTGACATCATGATTAACAGTCATGCGCTCTGGCGAATGTAGGGAAATAGCAGTATAAAACTAATTACAATATCAATTTAAAACTTCACTTGTATTAGTTTTATATAATATTGTTTTACCCTCGATGAATATTTTTTCAACAGATTTTCTCCATAATTCAGGTATACTGTTCCAATCTGTCCAATTATCTTGTATATATTTATATGCTACAAATGGTTTATTAGATTTTGGAGCACTATATCCTAAAACGTCCTCGATACAATTTTGTAACACAACTAATTTATCATCATCATTTAAGGCATTTCTTATAGGTTCATTAAAACGTTCTGCACCATCAGTTTCAAAGTCACCATCATGTATAACGTAAACATCTATTGCCATCGCTTTTAAATATTTAACTAAAGGAATAATTACAGCTTTGCCACGAGCTCTTACAATATGCCAATCAGATAATATTTGATTCTTTAGATCATATGGCATTCTGTTTATTGTTTCAGTCAAGACCACTTGTTCAGTATCACCTTCTACAACCAAAACCTTTTTAACAAAAAAGCATCTAGCAATTGACTCATCAATTTTTAAAATCATTTTTATGTACTCTTTTGAATCTTCTTGAAGATTTATAAATTCATCCGTAACATTAAACGGCATAGATTCAACTACTTCAGCTTTTCCATCTTCCAACATATCATCGTTTATAGTAGTCCATAAACTATTGAGTACTTGAGATGGTTTTTTGCTAATATCAATCATATATGGTGAATGTGTTGTACAGACGATTTGATTATTAGCATTTTCAGCTAAATTATATATAGTGTCTCTCATTTTATTAATCGCATTTGGATGCAAATAAATTTCAGGTTCTTCAAAACCAATAATTAAAGGTCTTGTTTCATTATTATTTTTTCGATTATCTCTTAAACTTTTATATCTTAATAATGCAAACACTGTAGATCTGATAAGTCCTGTTCCCTGTAAATTGGCAGGTGTCGCTATATTACTATTCATTTCTATTCCAAAAGTTGGCTTTATCACATTATCAGCATCGCTTAAATTAGCTGATGTTGTAATTCCTGTTCCAGGAAAAATTTCTGATACAATATCATTAAGTTCTACAATCATTTTAGAAATTTCAGTACTAGAATCTTCGGGATCTAATTCTTTACTAAGCTTATCTAGATATTTTTGAGCTTCTTTATAATTCTCTGAAGATTCTCTTATTTCAGAAAACAATTCATTTAATGTCTTTTGAAGTGTTCCAGATGATCCTGTTATCTCATCCTCCTTATCTTGTGCTGGTATAAGCAAATATTTGGGCAATTTACTCATTACATTCTGAGGAATACCACCAGGATTTTCTACCCACACTTCTTCCGATTCATCAAATTCATATATTTCATCTACTGTATCAAATAACCTTTTTTCTTTAGCTGTCAACTTTTTATTCTTATCTAATTGTTTTATTTTATCTGGTAGATTATCCTCATTTAAACCATTATCTAAATAATCTTGTACAGTATTACATGCCTCAAAATTAGTTTTAATTTCCCTTTTAAATTCTTTGGTTTCAATTTTTGCTGCAGATGATCCAAATTTGAAAGTTTTCCTGTAAATAAAACTCAGCCCTGTTTTACCAGCAACATTATCAGTAGATGGTATTACTCTACCCTTAAATCCCCTCCATAACTTTGCTTCAGTAGGTAAATCACAGAATTCTGCCGTCAAAATAATCTCGTCAGCAATCCGTTTATTCTCTCCTTCAGCAGTGATGCACGAAAAATACTCATTTAGATTTACTTTTGGTTTATTATTTAGCAAATAATCAAGAGCATACAAAATACTACTTTTACCAACATTGTTTTCACCGATTAAAAATGTAGAATCAGAAAAAACAATTGTAGTATCATAATGCTTTCTAAAGCCCTGAATTCTCAGTGAATGTAAATACATTTAGCACTCCCTCTTTCTATAACACTTTTAACAAAAAATATGTTATACATAATCAGCTTATATAGTAGAATAATCATTAAATATTAGATAGACTATTTATATTTTTCTTTTATATGTTCTGTCACATCTGAAATTTCAGGAAACAATTGACCCCTGTTAATCGAAAACTTGTCCAGCTGTTTTAAAATTCCCTTTTTAGCTTTTTTATCTATTATATAAATTTGAATTTTAGTATGTTCTTTGTATCTGTATTTATTGACTACATTATCTGTTAAATCAAACAACCCACAGATTATAAAAGCACCGTCTTGCTTAACAATTCTATCATTCTTTTTCTCAGCAAGGACAAAAAAGCAGCTTAAAATATCATCTTTTACTATCTCATCTCTAAATGCAGGCTTTTCCAACTTTACTTCATGAAGAAGTCTAATTGCTTTACGGTTAAAATCATTTTCATTAAGAGTTTTATCTTGTGCCCATTTGAGCAGATTCTTCTTCATATTGGATTTAAATAATGGTAAACTAGCTAATATCGAAACCGTATCGCTTTTTGGGTACTTAATTTCATCCGTTTTCACATCAAAAACAATCAATTCACCTTGGCTATTAAAATTATCGCAACAAGCAAAATAAAGTGCCACCAAAGGATTTTTTGTAATATCTAAAAGTCTTGTGGGTAATCCATAGTGTTGCATTTCTACTAAATAATCAAGATGGGTAACGCAATTTGCAAACGAATCCGGACACTCTATTACGGTTTCATTGTATAGATCACATTCATGCTCATACCAACTATTTAAACGCATTACCGAAGGAAGTAAAACATAATTCACATCAGAGTGACCTCTATAATATATACTGCTTCCAGATTTTCCAATTGCTTGTATTATTTTATTTGCTTTATCAAATGAAGTTATTAGATTAATCTCTACTTTGGATTTTATGTATATAATAGTCTGAGCAAATGACAATTTATCTAATTCAAAAGAACGGCTAAGTTCTCTTAACATTTCTTTTGTAGCCGCTATTCGTTCTTCAGCCTTACTATAAATTCTATAAATCCAATAAACTATTGCTTTTGCTTCAATAGCATTTAATTCTATTTTATTATTATAATAATCTGAATTGTTTTCTAAAAAAGAACTCCAGTATTTGTTTGCAACATCTAATTTCGGAAAGGAATTCTTATAAAGATAGGTAAAAGGCGATTTCATTGCAGACAAAGAAGCATACATCTCATTTTTATTTATTCTCGCAAATATGTATTCAGACATATCACAATAGAAATCCTTTTTAAGCTTATTAATAAATACAATTTCAAATACTTTTTTAATAATTTGGTTTTCTGCAAAATTGTTAGAAAAGAAAAACGCCATAAAACAATCTCCTTTAAAAAATAAAAACATATTTATAACGAATCTCATATCACACTTTACATGATTATGAGATTTTGGTTAATCTTCACCATAATCGCTATGATTGTGTTTTTTTAATTTAATACAATAATTTTTCCTCTCTCCCTACACATCTCCGACAAATGAAGGATAACTATTAATTATCTGAGAAAGGATAAAAATATGTATAATGTTCAAAACTACGGCATCAACCACAATGTTTCATGGAAACTTGCAAATACTACCGGATACGAATTTGAAGAAAAAATATATAAGATTGCTTTGAAAGAGTTAAAACAATATCTTTTAGAAGATAAAATGACTGTTGAACAAACACGCCGATCAAATGATGGAGGAAAAGATATTGTTATAATCAGTAAAACTGATTTTGTACTATTTGGAATATCATTTGAACTGGAAGGAAAAGACAAAATAACTATATATTTAGAAACCAAAAGTACCGATAAACAATTGAGGTTTGAAAAAGCAATTGGAAATATTGTTAGAAGTAAGTATGACAAAATAGATTATTTTGCTTTAGTAACAAACTCTACTATAAATCCAAATGCGTATTACTTATTTGAGCATGAATTTCATGACAGTACACAGTTCGTTTTGATAGACCAGTATTTTTTGGCCAAAAGTATAAATAGCAAACATTTAGACATTTTTGGCCGCGTTCCGGAATACATGCCGCAAAACGACAATAATGATAATTTTTATTTAGAATACCAGATAACTCCTTATTCTCATGATGGAGAATCTGGATTTGAGATAACATTTATGTTTAGAAATTATAGTTTTGAGGAATTTAATTGTAAGCTAAGCCTTGCAACTAATGTCAATTGGAGCATGGCGGAAAGAATATTAGAATTTATTATTCCTCCAAATTATGGGGTATCAAAAAAGATACATTTAAAAAATGATAATTCTGATGAATTTAATTCGTTAATGTTTAATCTTGAGAAAAACTCACACGATTCTTTGTTAAAAGTTCAAAGTATAAATCTAAGCGAAACCTTTGAACCTCCGTTTGTGAGTGAAGAAAGAAAAAATATATGTACTAACATTATAAAAAATATAAAAAGACCAAACGGAAACAGAATGTTCTTTTTATGGGGAGAATCAGGAATTGGAAAAACCCGAATTGTTCACAGAGTGTTTGACGAAGTGAATAATTCGTTATTTGATATATTTGAGTGTCATGTTAAAGATAATAATCAAGATACTATCAACAAAATTATTGAATTCCTGAATAAAAAAGAATATACCTCAAAGGAACAATGCAATTTGTATGAATTCGCCGATGTTATCAAAGATTGTGATAATCAGATAAAAACAGCGGTTATATTTATTGATGATTTTCACTATGCAACAAAAAAGTTTTTGGATCAGATAAAATCAATTAATAATAATATTAACCAGTCAGTAGCCTTTATTATATGCGGAAGAACAGATTATAGTTTTGGTAATAGTGATTATTATTCATTTGTGAATTGGTCTAATGATAATATGAAACGCAATGAGAACTTATGGGAAATAGAACCGTTAAAAGATGATGAAACAAAGAATTTAATAAAGGCGATGATTAAAGGTTTACCAGAAGAAGCATTAAACATTCTGTTTGATAAAAGTAAAAATAATCCTTTGTTTATTGTACAATATATAGAATACTTGATTGGTGAAAAGCTTGCTTATATAGTAAACAGAAATACTGTTGGAATTATTGATTTATCTAAGTTTAACACAAAATGCGATATCCCCTCCGAAATTTCAGAAATTTATTGTTCAAGAATTAAAAATCTTAAAGGAAGTGAAAAAGAAGGTGAGGCACTGTTAAAAATTCTCCTAGTATTAGCTGCGTATAAAGGGGAAATTTCAAGTGATATAATTTATGAATTTTATGATGACTATACATTAATTCCTATTCTTGTAAAAAAAAGATTTATCGTTTTTGAAAACGGTTTTTACAGATTTGTACATGAAAGCCTGATGATCTATTTTCAGCAACTTCTAAAAAATAAATATACATTAGAAATTTCAAGGTATATTCTATCAATCAGTAATGATATAAGAAAAACATTCAGTTCACATCAACTGGGCAGATTAATGAACTGGAGTGGAGATAAGAAAAATGCGGCCAAACAATTCCAGGATATAGTAAGTGTAATAAATAATGTTAATAATATATCAAATATAAGAATTGATACAAACGTATACGATTATATATATGATGTGTTTGATGTTTACAAAGATGATAAAAAAAATGTTGAATTGTTAAAAAAGCTTTTAGAAACAAGGATCTATATAACTTTACATCATATGAAGCCTTATAATGCCGCACTTGAATGCAATTATTGTTTAAATTTAATTTCAAATAATAATATTCTAAAAGGCGAAAAACATTTGTACAATTGCATTATGGCTGAAAAGGCACATGCCCTAATGAATTCAGGAAAAAATTTTGACGGGTATTTAGTCCTTAACGAACTTCAATCAAAATGGATTGTGAATAATAAAGATTTTGATAACAAAGCCATTTTTGATATGTATGATAGATTGTTAGCTTCATATATTAAATTTAATTGTATTAATATAGCCAAGAATTATGCTAAATTAGAGATGAATATTGCAAAACAAAATAAGGATATGGAAGCTATTGCAAATCGAACACAATCAAAGCTTTACTATCTGAATGACTATAATAAGTGCATCTTACATCTTGACAAGGTGGATAAAATCATGGAAACACACCTTTCAGATAGAATAAAAATCAATAATCAAATATACAGATATATCGTAGAACTTACCTATGATAAAATTGATGATTATGATCAAGCAAGGAATACTCTAAAAGAAATTATCGATTTATCCCAGAAAAATAGTTTTAATCGTGCAATTATTCAAGGAAATCTTGTGTTAGCTGCAATTATGATAAAAAGCGGAAGTAAAGATGATGCAAAAGTTGCACTACAACTGATTGATTCAGCAATAAACAATAGTGTTATTTTTAGCATAAACGGTTATTTATGGCAATTGTATAATCTTAAAGCTATTTGTCGCAGTAAATTAGGGGCTAAGTCAGACGAAGTTATGCAATTGTTTAGAACTGTATTTGAAATATTAATTAACCAAAGCTTAAATTTTATTGGAAGTAAAGATTTGTGTTATAGTAATATACTGGCTATAAGTAATGTAGGTATATTCTTTTATCAACATTCTTCCGAAGACAGTTTCAACTCCATAATATCTGAGATAAAATATTTTGGTGATATAACTATCGATGATCAAAAATATCGTACAAACCGATTGAAGATAAATGAAATACGCAATCAATATATGAGAGCGGAAAAAAAGGAAGTATTTTTTGTTAAAAAACAACCTAAAAATATCCTCAGAGATAATGAAACAGGATTTTTTATTGCTTTGACATAGTTTTTTTGTCTATAATAAAGTTGCCGATAACAAGAATGTCTATATCTGTAGTTAAAAATGTATTTATAGCATCAAGTGGTGTCTCAACAATTGGTTGTCCCGCCACATTAAATGAGGTGTTCAGTACTATAGGAAAACCATTGATTCTCTTTAATTCTAACAATAATGCGTGCAGAAATGGATCCTCATCTTTTGAAATTGCCTGTATCCTCGCAGTGTTATCTACATGAGTAATTGCGGATAACTTTTTGCGATATTCCTTTTTAACAGTGGTTGCTAAAAGCATATATTTTGATGAGCATTTCAAATCAAAATATTCAAATTGATCTTCCTCGGTGACAGTTGGCGCAAATGGTCTAAAAGGCTCACGATGTTTTATTCTATTGTTTAAAATATCTTTCATATTCGGGTTCGTAGGGTTAGCTAAAATGCTTCTATGGCATAAAGCACGAGGTCCAATTTCAGTCCGTCCTCGGTGCAATGATACAATTTTATTTTCATTAATATAATTCGCTGTTAATTTTATTAATTTCTCATCAGTATGCTTTTCATAATTTAGATTATTTTGAGTTATTACTGATTCAATAGTATCATTGTCATATGATAACCCTAAATAAGGTAAATCTATTTTAAACGGTTCTTTATAACCGAATTCCTGAGTATATGCGTAGTATGCGCTGCCAAGGGCTTGTCCATCATCACCGGCGGAAGGTAATATAAATACATTATCCACATCGCATTTTTCTAATATTTTGTGGTTAGTTAAACAATTTAAGAATAAACCACCTGCCAAGCAAATATTTTTTATTCCGTATTTTTTTGTGTAATTATTTATAATTGAAACAACCACATTCTCAATGAAATTTTGAACTGTACTTGCAATATCTCCACATCTGTCATATAAGAATTCTTTAAAGCTTTTTTTCGAAAGCTGTTGCATGATATAAAACTCTTTAATCATATCTTGATAATTCAACGAGAAGTCCAAATTATTATAATTTATATTTGAGTAATCAATTAAAGGAATTCCATAAGAAGCTAACCCCATAGTTTTTCCCTCTTGGCCAAATTTAAATCCAAGCAAATGAGAAATTTGAGAATATTTTCTGGCAAGACTCATTTCTAAATTTTGAACATGTTTTGGCATAAACGGATAAATATGATTTATTTCATCTCTTATATGTCTAACAGCCATATTTTGAAGTCTTTTATCAATAACCATCAGTTTACCCTTTTTTGCAAAATAAATGGTTTCAGATTCTTGCATTGATTCGAAAAAATCACCGCCACCATCAAAAACAAACACTAAAGCATTATCATATCCGGAAGAAAAATATGTAGAGTACGCATGTGCATCATGATGATGTACAAGATAAAATGGTTTTTCGTCGCATTTATAATGATTAAAAAACTCTTCTTTGTACAGATTATATATGTTCATTCCTTCAATTGCGACAGCAGACAAACCTATTGCAGAAACATCATTTATTTTTATTCCGGTATAATTTAGCAAAGCATCAATGGAGTCATAAGGAATCTTTAAAGACTGTGAATGCTTTATTCCATCTAAGCGTTCATTAGAAATCGCTGCTAATACTTGACCGTTTTTTATTAAGCATGCACCCCTGTCGTGTCCAATATGTATTCCAAGTGAAATATGTTCCATAATTAACTCCTTTATTTTTGATAATTAATAGTTATCCTCTATTCATTATCTTTAGCCAAAGTCAAAATACATTTCTGCCAATGAGAAAGAACTACACATCTTACATTCAACGAATGCATATCTGAGTAACACTTATGCAAGTAAATCCCATCATGAGAAAATGTAGTATTAAGCCTTAACTAAATCTATATTTCGGGTATGTAATATAAAAACATTTATAATTACACTTTATGGTGTCAATTATAACATAATTTGACAAATATTTAAATAACTTTTACGCAAATCAGTTATAAAATTTCACACGGTATTTTTATGCATTTTGTCTAATACAATTTTGTTTATTACTCAACAAATAAAATTTTAAGACAAAATAAATATGAATATTTGAATAGACTTTCTTTGTTTTCTATTGCATAATAATTTTATTAAATATAAGGAGCTATATGCGATGGAAATAAAAAATTTACAAGCAAATAATCTAACAACTGATTATCTAAACTGTTGCCTTTCAAGAAAAAATCTTGATCAGAAAACGATAAAATCATACACTATTGATTTAAGGCAGTATTTTGAATTCACTATGGAATCTGCTATTGAATGGACAAACAAAAAATCCGTTGAGCAATACATTGATTTACTGCATTTTAAGTACAAACCCAAGAGTGTTAAACGAAAAATCGCTTCGCTAAAAGCATTTTTTCACTATCTTGAAATTGAGGAACTTATTGATATCAACCCTTTTCATAAGATACAAATCAAGTATAAAGAACCCTTTATTCTCCCAAAAACTATTCCGATAAATAATATTGAACAAATTATTAAGTTTGCTTATTTAAAACTTACCAAATCTAAAACAGAGTACGCTAAAAGGGTTGCTCTGCGAAATGCACTTATACTCGAGTTGTTATTTGCCACCGGAATGAGGATTTCAGAATTATGCACACTCACGACTGAACAAATTGATTTTAATGATTACATAATCAAAATTTACGGAAAGGGCTCAAAAGAACGCCTGATTCAAATCTGCAATCAAAATGTTCAGGAGTTGCTCAAAAAGTATAATCAATCATTTAAATTTGAAATAGCAAACAACAAATTTTTCTTTATAAATAGACTCGGCAACCGTCTATCTGAACAATCTGTTCGTAATATGATAACCAACTATGCAATCGGTGCAGAAGTGCCGCTGCACATTACTCCGCATATGTTTCGTCACTCTTTTGCAACTCTACTGCTTGAAGAAGATGTTGACATACGCTATATTCAACAAATGCTGGGTCACAGCTCCATTACCACAACGCAGATTTACACGCATACGAGTATCAACAAGCAGAAGAATATTCTGTCTTCCAAACATCCGAGGAATAAACTTGAAATTGGGATATAATAAAAGCCTTGCGGGATTTTTTAACTCACAAGGCAATCAGAATACTTTATTCACTTTTATCAAAATCATTTTCTATTACATCGGAAATGAGATTTGAAAAATCGACGGCATTTTTTGAAGTAATAACAGGTTTTCCTTTTTCAATCCTTTGAGATTTTTATACTGACGAGTTGTCATTCCTGACCACGCTTTTGTAATTTCATCAGTCAGAATTGCATATTCTACCCCCTGTTTTACACCACGAGAATCCCATTCATCAGTAAGCTCTTTTCTTGCCTGTATAGCCTGAAGTCGTTGATTTATCCACTCTCTGCTATATCCTTTTTTCAGATATGTTTCAAGGGCTCTCTCTATGGTAAGTTCAGGGTCTATGGTTTCATCAATTCTCTCTCGACCAACTTCTGCAAGCCACATTTTGAAAGGTTCTGCTTTTGGCGACGGGATTGACTGTATTAATCTTAAAAGCTGTTCTGTATTTGCAACATCTGTTTTGTAATTTTTACCATCCTTAGAAGATTGCATTTTCAGTTGTACGATATTTTCGTACAACTGGTTTGCTCCTTCAGCTTTAAGTTTTCGCTTAAGATCGCTCCAGTAACGACGAGGTTCGTTACTGTCAGTCAGAACTGAAATTACATCAACTATGGAAAAATACCATTCTTCTTCCGACTCATTCCACGCAGTACGAATCTTTTTATCTTCAAAAATTTGTATTTTATTTTCTTCACTCATATATGTTCACCCACTTCTAACCTAAAATTATTATAGCAGACTGAATTTGTAAATTCAATCTATTAGTCTTTATAGAGATAAGAATTGCTCATAATTAAGGTCGAAGATAATCTCAATTTCATAACCTCGTGCGACTTTAACCTCTTTGATAAGCTGACAGGCTATCATTTTCTTCTGCTCCATTGTCGAGTTGTCAAACTCATCTGCCCATGTTCTGAATTGCGAATAATAAAAATCAAGCTTACCCATCGCATTTTGCTGATTGGCAAGCTTGTACTTTATATCATTTAATTCAATTTCCTTTTTATGGAGCAAATCGTTTGTATTGTCAATAGAAGTGGACAGTATATCGGGAGTGAAGCGACTTTCACCGAGGAGTGATCGTCCTACTTCGGCAGACAATTCAACCACCTGTCTTTTAAGCTTTTCAATTTCTTTTTCAAGCTTTGTCTGTTTTCTCCTATACTCCGATATTTCGGATTTGTAGCGTTTTTCCAGTGCTATATCTTTGGGTGTTGATTTGATTTTGGCGAGATAATCTCTAAATGTTGCAAGTACAGCACCGTCAATTCTGTGCGCTACATAAGCCGAATGCCCGTCACATGCACCTCTTTTCATCGCTTTGTTCGTACAGATATACCTTTGTCTGCGAACTCTGTACTGACTTCCGGCAAATTTTTTATCGCCATGTGCAAATTTTCCATATCCTGAGTATTATCCAAGTATTCTTCCATACATTCAACATTTATAGCGCCTCTTTCGTGTAATGTGCTTTCGTATATTTCAGAGTGTTCATAATGCCTGTCGTATTCATTCAAGAAATATCTTCAAGCTCAAATTTATTAAAACTATCAAATATTTCTTAGATATTAAAACTTTTGAATACAATTATTAGCATCTGTAAATGAGATATAGTACTTTCCCTTTTCTGTATGTAATGTGTAAGGATTATACTTATCCTTTCTTCTTTTGGGACGTTTGTTGTCCATATTTTGTCCTCCAATCAATCTGAATTTAAAAAATCAAATTGACTGGAGGACTCCTGCTCTTGTATAACAATAAAGTCCTTTCTGCTTTCAATGCAAAAAAGAGCATAAAAATGGCGACAGGTAATAGCATTAAAAGCTAAAACCTGTCGGCATTTAACAAGCACATATTAAATATCTTCTTATTTTTTCTGTTTTTGTTATTTCCCGTTCTCAAACACATACAGATACAAATCCTCAAGGGTTGCTTTTACGGATTGTATTTTATAGTTTTCAGGTGGGATATCAGTTACTAATCTTACAATGATTTTTTCGTCGTTATGATAGAGATTTGACACACGGTAATTATCTTGAAAATATTTAAGTTCTTCCTTATTAATTTCGACTTCAAATACCTTATTTTCAATTTCTTTTGTAAGGTTGGTACAGGTATCATGTGACACAAGCTTACCGTTCTTGAGCAATATTATTTCCCTTGCGATAAACTCAATATCTGAAACTACATGTGTTGAAAACAATATAATCTTATCCTCTGCAATCTCACTTATGAAGTTTCTTATGCGTATTCTTTCCTTTGGGTCAAGCCCTGCTGTAGGTTCATCAAGAAGTAATACTTTCGGATTACCAAGCAATGCCTGCGCCAGAAGAACACGTTGCTTCATTCCGCCCGAAAAAGAACCCACCTTTTTATGTGCTACATCGGACAAATTAACAAATTCTAACAACCTGTCAGTTTGTTCCTTTGCTTCATTCTTTTTCAAGCCTTTTAATGAGGCTATATATAGCAAAAAAGCTCTTGCTGATATCTGATCATAAAAACCTTGCTGCTGTGACATATAACCAAGATGTTTTCTGAACCTATTACCGAGTTTCAAAATATCTGTCCCGTCATATAAAATCTCTCCTGAGGTCCTCTTGACATTATCAGTAATCAGATTCATAAGGGTACTTTTACCTGCTCCATTTGCTCCGAGAACACCATATATTCCATTTGAGAGCGACAGGCTGAGGTTATCCAATGCACAGTTGTTACCATAGTATTTTGTTAAATTTTTTATTTCAAGTGTCATTACCAAACCTTCTTTCTTTGCACCATTTTTGTCTTGCAAAAAAGATAGATGATATTCCCAAGATAAGCATTAAAACAAGCTGAATAAAATAAGTTGTACCATTAGATGACAGTATTAACTTCATTGAGGCTAATGGAGGAATAACCGAAATATAACCCCAAAAATCAATTCCAAGTATATAGAGCAGAGCAGGTACAACCAACAGAATTGTCGAGATAATCATACTAATCTCATATTTTCCCAATGTAGAAATCAAACATACAATGAAGCAAGCAGAAATCATAATAAGCAGTTTTGAAATATATAATCCTAATAGAAAAATAATAAGACTGCAATTAAAAGGAATTATATTCAGGAATTCAATACTGTAAATCGGAGCATTTAAGTTTTCAATCGGGTATCTGATGCATACGCTAATAACTTCTACACAACTTGTACATAGCCATATTATTAGTGTAATAATAGTTGCTGCCAGAACCTTTTTTCTAAACAGAAATTGGCGTCCTTTAAACGAAGACATAAGCACAGGATATACCATTGACTGCTTTTCATAGGCAAAAACATTTGACAAAATAATAATAATACAAAAAACAGAAAGTAATGCAAAGTTCTGTTGCCTTGAAAAAGCCTTTGAATCCAGCAGTTCAATGTATCCTTCTGGGTTTACAAGCCAGGCATTGTCACCTTGCTTTTCAGCATAATTTATACGCTCCTGTATAATATTCAGAGCTTCTCTTTTACTATCAAAAGCATCTGATTTCAAGACATGCGAATTATAGTTATTTTGAGTAATTTTACCTTCTCTATAATCCAAATATGCTTGGGCAAGTTCAGAATCCACTTTTTCAATTTCGTCTTTCAAATTCACAGCGTATTGACGCGCAAAATCTGTTAATTTTCCACTATATTTCTCATAAAATTCGTTAACTATGCTTTCTGTTTCACTTTGATAAATTTCCGTTGTATTAACAGTATTAAAAAGGACAAATATCAGCACAGTTAAAACTATCCATCCCTTTTGAATGATTAAGAGTTTATAAAGTTCATAGCCGATAATAGATATTTTTTCAACTATCTGCCAGTATAAATCAGCTAATTTTTTAAAGAACTTATTAAGCAGATTCGTTAACTTATTTCCGTTAGATTCAGGGTATTTAAACGCAGAAACCAACACTGTTATTAATCCAAAAATGAGTATAAACGCTATTAAAGAGTAAAATATAAGCCAAAATCTGTTTATAACGATATTCAAAAAATTCAGGTTATGATATTTTGCAACTTCTGTTGTTGGATCCACAAAGCAAAACAAGTTTACGCATTTTAAAATAGACAAATTACTTTGGATTGGCAATAATTTATACAATGTAAATTCAACAGCCAATATTACACCGGCAAAACCCAATGCGATATTAATTGTTCTGATGAGTGAAATTATTAACCAAACAAAAAGTATTAGGACGAATTGAGATAAGGCACTTATAAAAACATAAAATGCAATAAATCCCAGTACTGACATCGGAAATACAAAATTTTGAAATTCCTGGATTGATTGAACACTTCTAAATACATCACCTATGCCACCGTATAACAAAAAAGATGTAATAAATAAAATGGTGTATGCAATAGCAGTAGACAGAAAAACACTTACCGTCAGAATTCCTATTCGCTTGATTGCAAGTGAAAATCTTCCTTTTTTAGTAGCATGGATAATATTCCAAAGACCCGATTTTCTCTCTTGAATAAAAACTATGATGATAGCTAAGTTGAAAATAAAAATTATATAATGCACTAATCCAAAATTAACTACAGAAATAATTGGTTTATCATTACCAAGCTCAAGATCTATATGTTTTAGATTTGCGTAATCGTCCGCTGTTTTTTTAATATTTGAGTTAGACAGCGAATCAGCATTTGAAAAAATACTTATTTCGTTCATTTGTTCTGATTTAGAATCAATACTATCTAAATAATCCGGATAGTCAATGATATACTCAATTTGAGTTAAAATTTCCAGAAGCACGGCTTCTTTAGCCGAATAATCATTTTCCGAATATAAGTTTTTATTTTCATCATATTCTTTCGATATTTCCGGATATAAATTACGCAACTCTTCCTCTTTATCTTGCCATACGTCTAAGTAGTTGTCTTTGTCCTCCAGTTTCATTCTCTCAAAATTAATTAATGAATTAACAGTCGAAACATAATCTAATTGTTCCGACACGATGTTTCGCGCCTGCAAAATAGTTTTATTACTTAAGTCATTAAAAAATTCTTTCCTGTAACTGTTTAGCGTTTCAACACTACATCCATTTGAATAAGTATTTTGGTATTGAGTGTAAAGGAAAAAGGAGAAGCATATTGTAATCAGTATTAAAAAGCTGAATATTATTTTTTTATTTAAGAAAACTCTTTTAGATTCATTCATTTAAAATTACTTCCCCGGTATCCGATACAGTATAAATTGTTTTCCAATTATATTTGCCGGTTCCTATTTGATTTTTTGCGAACACCTTTAGTTTTCTATCAGTTGTTTCAATATATAGATTGTCTGAAAGTCCGCCTCTGAAAAATTCACAATCTGAAATAGGAATTGTATCTATTATTTTTCCGTCCGTACTAACAACAAATATTTTGTAAGATGAGGAATCTGTAATTTCATTATCCCAATTTGTCAGGTATAAGTATTTAGTATCACCAACTATCAACCAAGAATCATCAGGTGCATCAATAAAATTAGAATTGTTTTCTCCATTAAGTTCACATTGAAAAAACTTGTTTGAATCAAAGTAATAAATCTTATTATTCATTACTGTATAACAACCCGTTGTATTTATTATTTTTTTAGTTTGACCTGAATGTATATTAAGACGACATATATATCCGTCCCAATTATCATAACTTTCATCAGTTGCATATGAATATGAAAAATACAAATAATCTCCGGCTCCGATAAATCTCGTTATAAAGACACCATTATCATTTTCCCTGAATACTTGTTCTACTTTTTTGTCATCTAAATTCATTCGAAACAGTTGTGTACCCTTCTGTGTGTTTAATGACCAAAAAGCATATTTTCTATGAATCGTAAACACTCCTATATTATTAATATCAGAAGTTTCAAATAATTTTAATACTTCTTCTCGTTTTGATGCATCCGAGTTAATTTTGTAGAGAGAAACCGAGTTGTCGCTGTCACTGCCTCTTCCTAGCATATAGATATTATCATTATAATAGGCATAACCTTTATCAAAATAAAATATACTATTTGGAAAAAATGCATTACAGTCGCTTTCCCCCTCGTCAACATTTGTTATGTGCTGACAGTCGGGTTTTCCGCAAGCGATAACAGCTTTTTGTACTTTGTTATCATAATAATATAATGTATTGTTATAAAAAGTGTACTCTCCGCTTCCATTTGATATGTTCATACCTGTTTTTGAAATAAAAAACGGCTGATCATCTTTGCCAATTTCAAACGATGTTTTTTCACAAGCCTGAGTCCCGTAGTCTGTTACTGTATCACCGTATTCATTTGATTTTAACCCGTTATTTATTCCGTTAGTTGGATCATCAGATACAGGCTGACTATTTTCCTGCTTACCACAAGCACTTAGAGAAGAGAAAACAATTATTAATAATAAAACAGATAGAAGTTTTTTCATTTTAGTCACCATACAAATTGTAAAGTTTTTATATAAAATCAATTGGGGGGGAGTATAAACTCCCCCTTTCTGTTCGAAATATGGTAGTTATACAAAATATTCATTTAACTATTTTGCTTCTTACCCTTACCTAATAACACAAAACCACAGGTGGTTGGTTTTATAAGTTATTACTCATTTGTAAATCCGATACTAAGAATATTAAGATATCAGGCCAAAAAAATTGGATACTCCTGAAGAGATTATCTTAGATATATCAATTTTGCCAATAATAGTCCATAGAATATGTACTGCCCGTTCCAACCTTATATTTTGTGTAGTCATATGTGCTGCTCGCTACAAGTTTCCAGCCGGTACCGGGAGTAACACCTGCGTAAATTGATGTACCGTTTCCAGTTGAGTTTGTATCCCTTACATAAGAATAATTCGATCCATTCTTTGTTCTGCACTGCAAAGGTGAGATGATCAAATTTGTGTAACCACTCGAACGAAGTATTACGCTCACCTTAGTACTTCCCTTTGCTGTGTACTCCAAACTGTGTGTATATGCACTTGCACTGATAGCAGAAAACGATGAGATTGCACAAACCGCCGCCATAATGGTAATAACCGTTCTCCTTACTTTGCTTTTATTTGTTTTCATTATCGAAAACCTCCTTCTATTATTTATTATTTGTCTAAATTTTATCTGTAATTTGTTGCAACAATCACAAAACTTCAATAAATTGAACAATGTTACCATAATTCAATTATCTTGTGATTAAATCATATCACTATTGACAAGGCTTGTCAATAATATTTTGATATTTAAAATATTGAAATTACAATATTTTTATGTATAATAGAATTGCTGGTAAATAATAATTTTGAAAAGGTGTTTTATGGGTACTAAAAATAATTTTTTCAGCGGAATAACAGAAATTCTTATTCTGGCAATTTTGAATGACCATGATAGCTACGCCTATGAGATTGTTAAGTACATTAAGGAATTTTCCGACGGGTGCCTTGCGATTTCCCAAAATACCATTTATGCCGTTACCTACAAGCTTGAAAATGAGGGTAAAATTTCTCAATATTCAAAGCTTGTTGGCAAGCGGAGAACAAGGGTTTATTATCATCTTGAACCTGAAGGCAAGGAATATTACACCCAACTGTTAAATAACTTTCGCGGTGCTTACACCGGTGTAGAAAAAATACTCTCATCTTTAAATGAAAATATGGAGGATAAGGAAAATGAATAAACTATGTAAGGAATATATCAACGAAATAAAAGCTATGTTTCCTGTAAAAGGAAAAGAGGAAAGAAAATACATAAAGAATCTAAGTAAGGATATAGAGGACTACTGTGAGGAAGCAGACGCAACAACAAAGGAAGAACTTTATAAAAACTACGGAACTCCTGTTGATGTAGTAGCTGAATATTTTTCTGCTACCGGTGTTCCCTATGTTATTAAAAAGCTTAAAATCAGCAAATATATTAAATCATTAATCGCCGTAATCATTGCAGTTGCTTTAGTTCTTTCTACTGTGTATGGCGTTATATTATGGGAAGAACATCAAGCAATCATGAGGCAAGAAATGATCTACGCTGAAAATGTAATTGAATAAAGGAGAAAAAGTCATGAAGAAAACAATAACCATTACATTAATTATTGCACTTATTAGCTGTATATTATTTAGTATACCTGTCAGTGCTACAACCACTGACAATACAGAGAAAACCATTGAATATTTAGAAAATGGCGATTATATTGAAACGATAATTACCGATGATACTGAAAATTCCGATATTTCTCTATATGCTACAAATACAATCACCAAAACAAAAACCAGTTATTACAAAAACAGCAGTGGTATCGTACTCTGGTCTGTTTCAGTTAAGGCTACATTTTCATACAACGGCAGTACATCAACCTGTACACGCTGTTCACACAGCACAACTGCACCTGCATCTGCTTGGTCTATAAAAAGTGCATCGCACAGCAAATCAGGCAACACGGCAACAGCAAAAGCAACAGCTACATATAAGACAAATTCAGGATCAACAGATTATACACGCTCTGTTACTATAAAGTGTAGTGCCACCGGCGTAGTGTCATAAACTTAAGTTAACTGGAATTATTTTAAACAGTAAACTACTTTTCTCACCGTTGCTTCTATATCTTTGCTTGGTTGTAATTAGTTTAGCATTTTTTAAATCTTTGATAGCCCTTCTTACTGTGGCAGACGACAGCTTGATGTCGCCTGCTATTGTATTTACGTAGGGCCAGCATTCGCCGTTTTTGTTTGCTCGGTCGTGGAGGTAGGTATATACGGCAACGGCTCGGTGAGGTAAGTCCATTTGATACAGAAAAGTTAATTTACTCATTGCTGTTAACCTCCTGTGGTGGTCGCTCGGTTCTTATGACTACTTTTCTTTGCTTGTCTGCGCTCTGTTCAACGCTTGAATTTTCAGGTTCTTCTGTTGGATCATTTTGCTGTTCTGAATTAATAGTATCTTCACTCTCGGTCTGTTCTGTATCTGGCGAGGTTTTAAGATTTTCATTTTTCTTCTTTTTTTCACCGCTTGCTTCATCAAAATCCGAGTTGGTAACAGGCTGTTCAAAGTATTGAGGACAGTATGTCTGAATTATGTTATTGAACAACTCCGAACGGTTTGCGTAATGAACTTCACGATTGCCATTTTCCATGACCTCATACTTTCCCTCAAATTCTATTCCCCATTTGAAGAATAATTTCAATTTAACTTTCATCGGATAAAAGCCTGTTTTCATAACAACGAATGTGCCTTTCGGAAGTGACTTCAACTCATCGGGAGTCATCAAAGCTCTTTCTATCATCTGCAAGGATTGCGACGGATCGTTTTTGCTCCTGCTTACAGAGCCTGACATAACAGTTCTTGAACCGAGTGCTTTTGATAGGACTTCCGCACTTGTGCTGTTTGGAGCAAAGCCGCCGAAAATAGTCAGCTGTGTGTTATCTATGATAACATCAGCACCCTCTTTGCCGTAATTTTTCTCAAGTTGTGCGAAGGATTGAATTATTGGCACTATCTGTAACCGCCTTGAACGAGAGGCAGAGAACATCATCTCTGCCGAATCAATCTTTGGCAGAGTGCCAAACTCATCACAAAAGAATACACAGCGGTTTTTCAGTACACCTCCATTTTCATCTGCAACGGAAAGTATTTCTCGGTAAAGCTGTTGGATAATCAGCGAAACCATAAAGAAAGTGTTGGGGTTTTCCTCGGGCATTACAATGAATATCGCACACTTTTCATTACAGAATTTTTCAGCGTCAATCTCCGTATCAAAACACAAAAGCTGTTCAAGCTCAGAGTCGAGAAAGGCATTCAGCCTTGAAAGTGCCGTACTCATTACGCTTGACATACTCTGTTCGGCTGTGTTCAGTGCGGCTCCTACAAACCATTTTGCCTTGTGGTCGTCGGGAAGATAGTCCATAAGCAACTGAAACTGATTTTTGCCTTTCTTATTGGTTGGTGCAAGTAATTCCTGAATGATTTTGAATACCGATTTGTTGTCAGAGAAATGTGCGATTTCATTTTCATCACACTCATCATTGCGCCTGTCAAAATTCGGTTTCTGACGCATCTCTCTTTCAAACTTCCTGAGTTCGGGTGTGTCGGTAAAATACATTTAAAATCATTCCTTTCAATTTTTTGTAAATAAAAAAGGCAACCGTTCTAATCAAAAAAATTAAAACGATTGCCAATAAAAAAAGAGCCAATTACTATATCTCTAAAATAAGAAATATAATGATTGACTCATATATTTGATAATATTAAATTAAGCAGATTAGCGAAAGTAATCAGTTTTCTTTACCTTTAACTAAATTTTGTAGCTTTTCAACGCCTCATCTTTAGTTTCAGAATCCTTTACTATTTAGATAATTGAGTTCATAAGAACATCAAATTGTTTGTCTGTCATATTTTCGAACTCCATATCTTTTCCTTTCCGATAAATCAATTATCACTTCTACCGGAAATAAATTTTGTATATAAATAATTAAGGCTCATAGAAAAACTATGAGCCTCTTTTGGCTCCCCCAACTGGGCTCGAACCAGTGACATCATGATTAACAGTCAAGATGTCTATTTTAAAAAAGTCAGTATTTATCGGCACTTTCGGACTTTTCAAACCGTGTCTGTAGTAAATCTGTAGTAATTCTCGCAATCAAAAAAATATTTACTTTTTTAAAAAATATTTCAGAAAATAATAACAAATGTCGCTTTTCGCACAAATTGAAAAAACTTTTCGCACTAAATGGGAAAATTTAAAAATCAGATTTTTGCATATTGTTGCAAAAATATTTCCAAAAAATAAAAACACCTTGCAGAGATTTTGCTCATCTGCAAGGTGTTTTTGTGTTAATTATTCTTTTTTTGGTTGCCGTTTTGCTCTAAAATGAGATTTGTGCCGGTCTTTTTAATCTTATTTGGCTGATATTCAAGGATGTCAGCAACATCACAACCAAGGACTTCGCATATCCTGTCCAAATGTTCAATGTTAATGCGGTCACACATCTCATTATATATATCGCATATTGTCGCAGGTCTTATGCCGGTTTTACGGGCAAGTTCAGCCTGCGTTATGCGGTATTTGCCAAGCAAATCGGACAAATGAATTTTAATCATAATAACGCCCCGAGTAATATAATATACTACTGCGTTATTATTTTGCTTAATCGGTAATATTATTACTAAATCAGTAATTGATTATGATAACTTCTTTAAATTCTGCACGATTTTCAGCGGTCGCAAAAGAATTTCTATTGCTACCAAAGCTACATTTAATCAAGTAAAGATATCGTGCTGCTCTTTGCAGGTCAGTAAGCTCAACCTGATTCTCAATCTCATAGTGGTATTGCGAAAACAGCTCTCGAGATTGTAACCAATCAATCTCATTTTGCAGAGCAGAACAATTGTATTTTATCTGCTTATAAAGGTTAATCAGGTCGCCGTCAATATCATTAAATATCTCCATTTGACCTTTGATTTTATCCTTACCGAATAAGACCCAGCCTGCACCGCCACACACTTCTATGTAGCGGTTACAGTCACTGGGAATAAGTGAAATAATCTGATTTTTAAGGTGACTTTTGCCACCAATCCAACCAATAAAGCTACGCATTTTTACCTACATAATAACTTTTTAGGGGCGTTATTATGGGTAAGATTAACCTAACGCTTTCTTTGCATTTGCAATTTTTTTGTCTTTAGACCAATTGCAATCATTGATAAGATGATAGATAGCGTTGATTGTCTTTTCGCCGACAATACCATCAACTGTAACCTTACCTGCTCTCTGTGCTTCTTTTACAGCTTTCAGTGTACCGTCACCGAAACCGTTTGAGTTATCAACTTTCGTCTTAATGATTTTCATGTTGTATAAAGTAATCAACTGCTTTTTAAATGCCAGAATCGCCGTATTGTGTTCGCCGTATTTAATCATTTCCTCATTCTCCTTATTTGATGTTTTACCGCCGAGCTGTGCAGTAACTTCGTCTGCAAGATTGCCAAGTCTATTGTAAAGCCAGTCGCCCGGGCAAGATTTATTTGCAAACCATCTGTGTACAGTCAGGACCATTTCGCCTGATTTTGGCGAATAGTTTAAAGTCTTGTCCTCATTTCCAAACCAAAGCAGTTTAGTTTTGCCGTTACGTTTGCAAATATCCACGCATAAAGTTACAAGCTTGTTGTAAACCTTACTGTTCATCGTGTACGGTGCGGTTGTATCGCTTGCACATTCAATTGTTACCGCCCTCTGGTCATTTGCGTTTGATGAACTACACCAAGAACGATTACCTTCATCAACGCAGAGCAACACTCTTCCGTCATAGCCGATTCCGTAATTACAGCTTGCCTCATTTCTCGTGCTCATAAAGATGTTGCCGAGGGTTTCGACACTGCACTGACCTACAACGCAATGCGGAGTAATGCGGTCAATACTGTGTGTGCGTTTACCGCTGTGGTTTGGGCTTAATTTTGTGTAATTAACAAGTTTTGAATTACTCATGTCATTCCTCACTTTCATTTTTGTTGTACTTATACGCTGATAAGCCGAGCAATGCACCAAGGCAGGTGTCAATGGCCGTAATAGTGCCGACAACCTGTTCGCCGTATGGCAAACCCCAAATGCCTGCAAGTGCAAAATAGAGCGTGCCGAGGGCGGGCAGTACGATAAGTGCAATGTACTTTAAAATGTCATAAATCTTGTTACTCATAAAAATATCATCCTTTCGTTAATTTAAATCATCGGCAGAGTGTGCCGACTGATTGAGGTACTTATCAATCTTATTGATTGCCTCGGTCACTCGACCGTTGCAACCCTGCTGTTTTAAGCCGTCAAGACAAGCACGCAGAGCGTACATAGTCAAGGTCTGTTCGTTTTTGATTTTCTTGATTTCGGTGTTCTGCTTTTTGTTATTTTCGATAAACTTAAAAATGCCGAAAATCAGACCGCTGATAACGGTTAATGCCGATATGATTTCAGCAAGCAATAAAATGTCAATCTGCATTGTTTTCGCTCTCACTTTCTGTCGGCCCGTCAGCTGTCAGAGCGTCGCCCCATACAGCCATTACAGCATTGTAATATTCATCAGACAAGACTTTTCTTATCTGTTCTCTGCCTGATTCGTCATTCATGTAGGCATTGCGGATGTTTCCGCCGACCTGCATTTCTTCACCGTTAAAGGTCAAAAACTGCTGTCTGAGTACCGACACGCTGTCCTTTGTCAGCATATCAAGTGTGATTTTTTCTTTAAGTTCCATTTTTCATACCTCCGTTATTTTTATATTTTGTAAATCAAAGAAAAGTTTACCTGCTCATCAGCAATGAAATTATAAGCCTGTTTATTGAGCGGAGTAAACTGCAACCAAGCCGATTTATTTACACTTCCTCTGAACATTCCGCCGTTTTTGCTTATGCCGATATCATGAACAATCGCATCCGATTTGTTTGAGAAAGGCATATTGAGCAAAGCTATTGCAGATGTTCCGCCTAAAGTTGTTGCGTTCATAATGACGGTGACATTTACAATAACGATATCGCCAATTTTTTCATAAAGGCAAGTTGCAGATTTTATTTTATCAATCTGAGTAGAGTACGGAGTAAGAGTGGCTGTACCGCTTTCAATATTTGCTGAATCGTATTTACCGTCAAGAAGCGCATCAACCTCTGACGCAGAGTAAGATTTAGTTGGTGTGTCGCCAGATTTAGCAGTCGGAATGTACACTAAACGACCGCCAGCACCCCGACTACGGTCACCAACAGTACCATTGGCAATCTGATAGAAACTGCCCGCATAATCGCCACTACGACAACCACCGCCCAATTGGGCAATACGGTAACCGTTCAAATTTGATGCGACATAGACATAATCACCAACAGGCAACGCACTTGTTCCGCCGATTTCTGACGGCATAAACAGCCAATCATATTCCTCTGAACCATAGCCCATAGCTTTGATGTAGCCATTTGCATTTGGGAGTGTAAAGCCAACAGGCTCATAATTATCAGAGTGCTTTGATTCATTAAATGTGAAATTATTTGCAATATAGGGTTGACCACCACCCATTTCACCATCGCCCCAAATATTGATGCCCTGAATGTGCTTAGAGATATTACCCCAGGGATTTTCAACACCCCTGTATGTAACGGAAACTTTTCCGTTTTCTGTATAAGCTGTTTGAGTGCCTCCAATTTCGTTGACCGTTGATGTTGCCTGACCTGTTGCATTTCCAAGGTCAGCGGTTGAGCCTGTCAGGCTTGAACAGTTATATGCCGTGTTACCAGTGATGCTAACAACACCCTGTCCGATGCCTTCCTGCGTGCTCATTATGCCGAGCTCAACCATCATCAGAAGTTGATTCGCACTTGTTGCCTTGATTGTTTCAAGGTGCCAGCCTTCACCCCTGTTCTGTGCCATTAATTCAAGATTTGTCTTCGTTCCAATCCCTTGTCTCAAACCGCTGATAGGTTTTTTTCCGGCAACCGAACAGAGCAAATCACCGTCTTCGTAAGTAATGAACTCATCAACATTATCGTTGACATAATGCTTAGCGGAAACATCATACATGCTTCCCTCATCAGCTGAAAAAAGAATGTAGTCAATCGCATTGCCGTTTTCATCGTAAAACGCAGGATGAAGTTTGAATCCGGTCTTTGGTTTTGCGCTAACATAATAATTCGCTTTACGCAAGTGATATCCGATTCCCGAATCGGAATTTTTTTCCAATTTGAGCGGAACAACTTTATAATAGAATGCAGGCTGATAAACCATAACCTGACCGTTTGAGCCGTCCTCGGCATAATTTTCATCGCCGTAGTATGCTGTGATTGTTCCGTCATCCGAAACATTACAGCGTTTGCGTCCGCCATACATCGTAAATTTATCAAAGTCTTCACCCTGTGAAAGATTTACCGCACTTGCAAGCCGTTTGAAAGTTTTATTCTCGTAATCGACGCAAAGTCCTGCTATATCTTCATCGGTGTAGCCGATATATGCCTTGACATCGTCAACCTCTACCTTGTCAGCTTTTTCGCCGAGCGAATTATCGGTTTCGGCTTTTGAATAAACAGAATTGACATCTGCCTTATTCCCGAGAAACTCATCCGTTTCTTCCGATGAGTAAAGTTCATTTGCTTTATAATAGTAAGCGTCAAGATATTCAATACTCGGATAATTAGTCTTGCTGTTTGTAATGTCCGTTTTTGAAATCACCTTGTTTGAGTTGTCCTCTTTTGATTTAAGAGCGTTATCGACATCTGTTGCGTTTGCCTTGCCTGTAAGGGCTTTCTCTGCCGTCTGCAAACGGGAATTAATCGAATCAATGTCGCTTTTGTTTGCTTTTTTTGCAAGATTTGCGTCGGCCGTATCAAGCCTTGCTCCGAGTGAATCATGACTGCCTCTTGCTGTGGCAACCTCTCTACAGATTTCAGCGGCTGTGCCAACGCTGTCTTTAATGATCATGCTCTTATCAAGAAGACTTGGAGTCACTTTAACTTTTAAAGCAAGCGGTGTATTCAACACCTGCGTTTCGCCGTTTGCAATCTTAATTTCGATTGCTAAAAAACCCGACATAGACTTGAAATTTTCGAGTGGAACGGTAATAACATCCGCTGCGCTGTTTATTGTGCAAGCGACTGAATCCGAAATTAAATATCCGTCAGTCGCAAAAGTCGCTGTTGCTGTGCAATCTGTGAATGTAAGCTTATTTCCGCTTGCCGTCAATGTCACATCAAGATAGCGAACCGCTTTGTCATTTACATTTGCAATCGCAACAACATTTGGTGCATTTCGATTATTGACATCAATCGTAATTGATTTGTGTTCTAAACTAATTGCCATTATTTTTTAAACCTCCTTTGGATTTTCAGCAAATCAGACATTGACATACTTAAGTCACCGATTGTAATTTCTTTGTATTTTTGGGACACGCTATCGTAAACCGTTTTTGAAATTCTTCGGCTAAGATTCGTGCCGTCCGGCATTACGACCGTCACTTCATCATAAAGTTTGATTGCGTGCATTTTAGTGAGCTCGTTTTCAAGAGTTACCCTTATACTCAGGGTTTCCGATGTTTGTTCCGTCGAATAGTTATAATCAGCAACCGCATATCGCAAAGCATCTCTGACTTCTTCGTAGTTTTCGCCGGTGCTTGGATTCAAAGTGTATTTTTTGATTTTATTGGTGCAATCAAATAAATATGTATTTTTAATACTCCGTTTTAAACCTGTTTCATACGGTTCAGGACTTGACACGACGACTTCTTTATTATTCGTAGTGTTGCATCTTGCATAAGGCATAACATGTGTATAGTAGTTGCCGATTTCAGCAGTCTGCTTATAATCTGACACATTAGCGCCGAAAGCAATTCGATAGCCGCTTTTCGCACCTGCTGTACTGATTTTTTCAAAGTGAATATCAAAATTGTTAAAATACAGAACACCGTCAAACTGATTTATCAATCCTTCGTCATCATCTTTGAAGATATCCTCAAACTTTACCGCTTGTGAATAGCCTAAATAAATCCTTTTCTTGGCGGTGATTGATGAGCTGAAATTAAACCACTTATACGGGGCTTCTGTAAACCACATATGCAGAGGTTCCCCTACTTGGCTATAATCTCGCATAAAGTGGTCAATGAGTTCTTTTGGCGTGCCATACATCGATCCGTCCATTGCACGAGGAATTGTTCCATTCTGAAAGAACATTCTTGACACATGTTCGCCCGATACGGTTAAATCACCGTTTTTATCGACCTCTATTTTGGTTACATAAAAGTACTGTGGCTCGGACACATTATTTACTTTTGCTTTAATATATGAGGTTATTTTAATTTTCGAAGCGAGTTTATCTGTGCTTTTTATTTTCGCACTAAAGCTGTATGTGCCATTTTGCTCCATTGTCGTCAAAAACTCGGTGCATTCAGCCAAAAAGCCGAAACCGTTAGATTCAAACAATGGGGTTGAATTTTTGTAAAAGTCAGCAATATTGTACAAAATAGGGTACATTACAATCTCCTCCAATTTGGCTTTATTTCAATGTCAGTAAACGCATTTGCGTTTTTTCCTGAGAGTTTTATTTTATTCCAACCAGGCAAAAGCTTTGGAAACTCTGTGCAGATTATGCAATTGTTTGCCAAACTCATGCCGTTGTTGAAAGAAGCGGACTGCTGTTCGGAATCAAGTTCAATATAATCCTTATCCGATGATGTTTTAACCGTTAAAGTTTGACCACCATTAACCGTCAGCGTCAACGGATTAACTTTTGCACCTTTGTTGATGATTTTTATTAAAGGCTCGGCTGTGTAATTTTCTGGGTTGTAAATTTCAATTTCTGCGTTTTGTGTCGAGGTCAATTTGGGTCGGATAATCTCTTGCCCTAAATCACTGTACCAAAACGGCACTCGGCTAAAATTGATAGTCGTTGACAAGCAAAGGGGGGCAACCTCTTCTATTGGCTCAATTCCAGTACAAATCGCTTTTGTAAAATAACCAGGGTTATACGTGTCCCTAAAGATTTTATATTCGCCGTCCCAAACGGAAAGCCATTCAGCAAACGCTCTTACAAGCTCTGCATTGCTTTCATTCGGCACAATGTATGGATAACTGTTGACCTCAAACGGCATTTCAACATTATCAAAAACACCATTGTCGGAAAGCACTCCGCCGTTTTTGCCATAGACAGAAGTAAAATCAAAATTACGCTTTGCAATTTGATATTTGGGAGGTGTAGCTATAAAAAAGCCTAATGTCCGTAAATCAGTGCCGTTGTATGTAAAACTATGCCTCATCTTTAACCTCCCCATTTTGCCGCTTCGCCGTCAAGGGTTTCAACAATTGCAGCGGAAACACGACGGTTAAAATCATCAACATCCATGTCATTATTGATGTTGACATCACCTGTGAAATTAATTTCAATCGTAGGTGAATTTGTAACAGTTTTTGACAGCTGACTATTTACCGCTGCATTCTGGCTTTGTGTGCGAATGCCTGCAAATTTATTGTTAATCGCTCCGATTGGATCACCTTCAACCGCTGACAAGGCTCTTGAAGTTAAAGACCTTACTGTTTTTTGCGTTTCGACAATTTCATCGGCGATTCCAAGACGATAACCCTCGCCGAAGTAAGCTCCAAGTTTTCTTGTCTTTTTTGATGGCGAATGTGAATCCTGTGCATTCGCAAGAGCAATAAGACCTGTCTCTGCGAGTTGTCTGGCCTGCCTATTCATTTCCGCATGGAGACTTCCTGTAGGTCCGCCCTCACTTAAACCTTTAATGTAACCCTGCGTAAAATCCTTACCTTTTTGATAGCCTTTGCCGTAACTACCTGAAAGACTGTTTTCGGCTTTGCTGAGAACCTTTTTGCCTGACTTATCAACTTTGTCAAGGGCATCTTCGTTCTTCATGCCATCACTTACGCCCTCGGTGCCGTTTTTACCAGCAGTTTCACCGTTGCCTTCAAGTTTATTGAGTTCACCGGTGGCTTTATCTACAAGGTCTTTGGCGTTATCAACCATTTTTTGAGTTACGCCCGGTTGATTTTCGTCCATTGCAGTTTTTAAGAGTTCGTAGTTTGCAGTAAAATTTGCGAGCTGATTTTCAAGGCTTTCTCTTGAGCCTGTTTCGGCATCAATAAAACCGTTTTTGATTTTCTGCTGTTGTGCGTTGATTTCGTCAGCTTTGCCCGTAGCAATTGCAGCGACCGTGCCGTACATATCGTTGTACTTAGCGAGCTCAATTTCTGCCCTTTCCTGCAATTCTTCAGCTTCTTCGACTTGGTCTTTTGTGACACCTTCAACGCCGTCCTTGTATGCCGTCCTTAAATTTTCGGCATTTGTCTTAAAATCATTGACCTGCTGTTCGAGAGCGTCTTTGTTACCAGTTGTATAAGTAACAATGTTGTTAGACAAGTCCGACATTGCAGCTTTAATTTCTTTGGTGTTACCTTTAGCGTTTGCCGCTGTGAGATTCTCATAATTTTGGATTGTGGTGTTATAATCAACTACTTTTTTCTGATATTCTTTGTACTTGCCATCTGCCTTGTCAAATTCTATCTGTTTAGCCTTTAAATTGTTTTCAGCTTCATTTTGCGCCTCGCCGTAAGCTCTTCCAACGGTTTTTGATAAATCTTCAAAATGCTTATACATATTTTCGCCATTTTGAAAATCTTTGAGTATTTTTTGATAATACTGCTGAGATATTTTGCCGTTTTCAAAACCCCAACCTGCATATTTCAAAGCCGTTTGACCTGGCGAAAGCCCAGTGACACTCATTTGTGTAACTTTCGCCTTAGCTAAATCTATGTCTTTTTGTGCATTTTTTTTGGCGACATAGCCGTTTGTAACATCGTTTTTTGCACTTTTTAAGCCTGATACAGCAGTTTGATAGGGTTCTTCAAGTGCTGATAACATTGCAAGTGCTTTTTTTGATTCAAGTGCTTTATCCATAGAGCCTTTAAGGTCTTTATAAGACTTTATAACCTTACCGTTCCAAGTGATTTCATCGCCTGTAACTCGGCTCAATTCATTGGTAATAAATTTTGCTCTGTCCTCGTAACCTTTTTTGACTTTGCCGTTTTGGTCTACAATACCCTGTAATTCTTTCCACAGATTATCATAATAGTCAAATTCGTTTTCAACTTCTGATGCAGCATCTTTTTTGCTCTGAACATATTCATCGTTAGCATCTTTAAGCTCTTTGACTTCCTCTTTTGCTTTTTCCTGAGCTTCGTTAAGTTCTTCTTGGGATTGTTTTGCACTGTCGTTAGCCTCTGAAAATGCCCAAATTTCGCCTATAGCACCAACAACTAAACTTGCAACTAATCCCCACAAATTTGCTTTTTGAGCAGTGTTAAGTCCCTCTTGTGAGATTTTAGCGGCATCTGTTGCCGCTTTCAAAGATTTGTAAGCTCCCCACAGATTTTTGATTTCTGTAACTATTTTAGTGGCCTTTTTACCCGACCAAATAGCAGTAGTTAAAACACCAATCTGTTTTAGCGTTGGAATAATATCATCTGTATGCTTGCTCGTAAATTTACAAAGTTTTTTGACTTCCGGAAACAGCGATTTACCAATAGGATTAATGACATCGGTTTGCACAGTTCTGCCGAGGCTTGCCCAATCTGCTTCGACATCATCATATTTGATGTCTTTAATCTTTTTCATGGTTTTTTCGGTCTTGTCGGCAGAGCCATTAACTTTCATTAGAGCTTTTACGCCGTCAATGCCCAAATCCTCCCACATCGTGCCGAAGAGGTCAACACCTGCCTGATTTTGCTTAACCTTGTCATCCATCTCAAACAGAGCTTTTAAGACCTCTGATGTTGCTGATTTTGCGCTGTCTCCGCCTTTTGCAAATCTTGCCTGCAAATCCTCAATACTGCCTTTTGTACCTTTGCCCGCAGATTCGAGGTTTGCAAGATTTTCTTTCGCTGTTTTTAAAGCTTCAGAATACTCTGCGATTTTGTCGGCATTTTTTTGCTTTGTCAATTCGCTTGTTGAATCGTTAAAGCCTTTTTGCTCCTCTTTTGCATAGTAAAGATTTTTTTCGAGCTTTGCAACTTCATCTTTTGCTTTTTGGATATCATCAGCCGAAGCTTTCGCTCCATAGCCGAGGAGAGCAAATCCCTCTTGCGTACTCGAGGCTGTGTCTTTTGAACGGATTCCAAATTCTTTCATGGCATCGCCGAGCTTGTCAACGCTGAAAGTTCCTGCTTTAGAGCCATTTTCAAGCGAATTAAAAAACTCGTTTGCATCATAGCCAAGTTGCTTATAATGTACAGAATATTCGTTGATTGTGTCGAGCAAATCGCCGTTTTTATTAAGGCCTTTTTGACTGCCCTGCGCAATGAGATTAAAAGCCTCTTCGCCTGTTATGCCAAACTGCTCCATAAGCATGTTGACTGCTCTCAAGGTTTCGACAAAATCATAATCGTAAGTATCTCTTAAAGTAAAGAGATTTTCGGTCATATCTTTGAGCTTGCTCGGATTGGTCTCGTTGGTTGTTTGCTTAATCAGAGCGAGAACATTTGCAACTTCTTCCTGAGATTCGCCGAAATTTCCTTTGTAAACATCCTCAAGCACGCTTTTATACTTTGTCATTTCATCGGCGGTTAAGCCTGTTTGAGCCTGCAAAGAGTTGAGCGCCTTTTGTTCTCCGTTTGCACTTGCAATTGCACCCGTAACAGTTCCACCAACTGCCGCTGTTGCCGCTACGGCATCTTTTACCGCATCACCGACGGCAGATTTAAGATTATTGGCAGATGACTTAACATCATCCATTTCTTTCTTGACTTTTGACAAATCTGTTTTATTCGACTTATCTTCAAGATTTTCAATCCCATTGGCGACTTTATCAAATTCATCTCTTGTCTTGTCGAGTTGTTCGTTAAAGGAGTTGAGTTTGCTTTTTGTTTTTTCAACTTCGCGCTGATAAGCTCTGTACTGTTCGGTTGAGATTTCGCCGTTTTTTGCCTGCTCTTCAACTTGATTTTGTACCTCAAGCAAGCGGTCAAGAGCAGATTTGCTGTTTTCAATTTGTTCTTTTAACACTTCTTGCTTTTGAGCAAGCAAGACAGTGTTTTCTGGGTCAAACTTTAATTGTCTGTTAACAGCCGACAATTCGCTCTGTAAACTCGTCGACGAGGACTGTACAGCTTTTAAGGATTTCTGTAAATCTATTGTGTCACCGGCAATTTTGACGGTAATACCCTTAATTGTAGATGCCATATCTATCCTCCAACTTTTTGTATCTGTTCATAAACTCGCTATACTGCTCTTCCGAAATTTCTTTGTTTTCAAATCTTTCTGTAACGAAAGGCAATACAGATTTCATTTTCTGATATTTTTCTTCATCCTCGTGGATGTTCTTATTGTTTCGTAATGCGAAATAGGTTTCGACATAATCAATCACAAAACCTATTGTAAATCTTTGTAAATCTGCGACAGTCAGACCACACCTGACGGCATAGGATAAGATTTCCTTCGCCGTCAGGAAAGTTCCGTTTAGGTCGCTGTCGCTGTCACTTTTGGGCTGTCGCTTTTAAGGCTGTCAACGATGAGCTTGATAATTGTGTCTGTCGCCGAAATAGCGTCCTTAATGCTGATTTCTTTCGCCCAAGTCTTAAAGTTGGGAATTGTATCGTCTGCCGTCTTTGCCGCTGCCCATAAAAGCTTTACAGCAGAGCCAAATTTAACATCATTGAGGTTCTTAACGAGAATACGGTCGGCATCACGCAGAAAGCTGTGGCCTTTGAATGTGTCCTCGTAGATGAGCATTGTATATGCCGTAACCTCAACCTCAACATCTGTGCCGTTAATAACAACTGTGTCTTTCATTAGCTCTTAGCCGCCTTTGTAGTGTCTGATGAGGCCTGATCTGTAGGAACTGCCGATTTTGCAGTCTTTACAGTCTTTACAGTAGGAGTTACAACATTTTCCGGCAGAGTGTCGGCATAAGATGTATAGCGTACAAAATCATTATCAGGGCGTGGTTTTGACGTGATTGTAAATGTTGGGAACTGTGGATCGAAGTTGCCTTCCGATGTTTTGTCATTTCTGGTCGCTCTTGCAGCTGTGCAGTCGAAATAAGTGTCAATCTCGTAAAGCTTGTCACCTTTGTATGTTTCCTTGGCAACAAGAAGAGCGAATCTCGGCATCACTTTGATACCGCCCTTCTCAATAATACCGCCTTCTGTGGCTTCATCGTTACCGAACCAATCTTTTTCGATGTCGTCGACTGCTGAAATAAGCTCAAGGCTGATTGTGTAACCGCCGTTTGCACTCGCTACAATAATAGGCAAGCCGTCAGCGTAGATTGTGTTTGAATCGCCAATAGGCTCTGCACCGATACTTCTTCCGCCCGCCTCATCGGATTTAAACCAAATCGGTGTTCCGTATGTGATTTCGCCTGTGCTGCCTTCTGTCAGCACAGCATAACCAACTTTTCTAATAGTTTTGTTCATAAAATAAACACTCCTTATGTTTTAAATTCTTTTTATGCTGCTCAAATCACCGCCGCCCATAGCTTCCGATGATTTAATGAGCTTTTTTATTCCGGCTTCAAATTCTTCGTGTATTTTTTTCGTCGCCGGAGCAATGTGCATCTTCGGCTGTATCGTTCCGCCTTTTTTACCTCTCTTTTTACGAGTTTTTTCAAGAAGGTGTGTAAGCCGATACTCTGGTTTTTCCGCATATACTGTTTTTTCGTAAAACCTGAATGTTTCGTTCGTGATTTTAATTCTGAACGATTTGCGATATTTTTTTCTGTAGCCGACAGGTGCTTCTTTTTTGATTGCGTTTTTAAGTTCTTTGGATTTTTCATCGACCAATAGTCGGACACCCATTTGCACATCAGCCGAATAGGTTGCAAGTTCTTTTGATAAAGTATCGCCGATTCTGTCAATACCAACTTTTTTGTAATCACTCATCAAAAGTCACGCCCAAATTGTAATAAGTTACACAAAGTTTATTTGTCGTGTCCCACGCTCGGTTCGGCTTTTTCCAACCTAAACCGTTTTCAGACATCCATTTTTCAAGCTTCGTTTCGCTTGTGTGGTCGTCTTTTGATGTGTAAAGTTCAACGATAATTTTTGCGTTTGTAAAAATTGGTTTTCCGTCAGCAAAGATGCCTGTTTCTTCATCTTTGAAATAGACAAGATAAGGCGCAACGGTCGATTTGTTGTAATCTGCCTCCACACACTTAAAACCACAAGACTTTATGAGTTCAACAAATTCATCGTAGTTCTTAAAAAACATCTGCACCACCCTCATACAGTCCCCTCTGCGACAAGCTCATAATCGAGCAAGGGGGATTTTTGCTTTTATCGTGCTGAATTTGTTCAATCTTGAACCTTGTGCCGTCAATGATGACCGCCATATCCGTTCGCAAGTTTTCATCTTTGTGGATATGTATGACCTTTGACAGTTCAATGTCATTTTGTTTCGCACCATAAAAACGAGTTACTCCAATTTTTTCATTGCCAAAACGATACTTTTTCAAGCTGTCGGCAATAACATCGTCGTTTTCGTCCGTTTCGTAGATTTTTGCAAGTCCGTCGTTGAATGTCAAAAAATCTATGTTATTCTTCAAAATCATAGCTTTTCACCTCATATTCCTGCCTTAATTTCAGAATTTCGCTTTCAAAATTATGGTCGAACATTTCAACAGCGTTCGAGTAAGCATAACGGCAGTAATCAAACAGCAAACTTCTTGCCCTTGTCGGTCGGTCAAAATCCTCATCAGTAAGCAGAGGGTTATAATCACGGAGGTGCTGTTTTCCATTGGCTATGATTATCTCAATTTTTGACTTTGTACTTTCATCGGTTTCGATATGTTCGCGGTCAAAATCAAGCATATTAACTACATCGTTCATGATTCCCATCGTTCAACACCTCCGTGAAAAATTAAGCTGTTGCTGTCTGATTAAGGGTTACTTTAATTTCGGCAGGATTGAGTGCTGAAATATCAAGCTTAAGAAAATCATTCGTGTGAAGCGAAAAGCCTGTTGCGTACGCTTTAACAAGATAAACTCTGTTATCTTCAAGGAACTGATACTGGTCTGAATAGTCGAGCTTTCCTTCCTTGCCTGTGGAAAGGCAAGCTTTGTATTTTGAAAGCTGACCGATAACAGCCGTGCCCTCTGTCACCATTTCAGATGGGTAAACATTAGTCGGGAACGGGAAAAGGTTGTTTTTGTACGAGCCGTCTGTGGCAAGCACAGTTGTTGCAGGGATAATCTTTGTGAGATAATCAACAGGATTTACGATAAGGTCAACCGATGTGATGTTGTTCGTTTTACCGCCCTTGCCCTTTGCGAGCTTTGCAACAACATCCATATATGACTTAATGTCAAGGCTTGTGAGCTTTGTTGCTGTTTTTTCAGTGTACGCACCTGCCTTTACAGCGCCCTCGGGGTCTTTAAGCATACCGATAGGCTTTCCGTTGCCGTCACCGTTGATAAACCCGTCCTCAAGGGCATATGCAAGAGCGTCTGCAAGGATTCTGCGGACATATGCGTCGATGTATACAGCGCCGAGGTCAAGTATATCTTTTGGGACAGGTACAAACGCACTTACCTTTGTTGCCGAGAAATCCTTTTCCTGGATTGTGCCGGCAAGCTCCTGCGTGATTTTGGAGTTCAGTGCGCCCCAGGCAGCAAGCTGTTTTGTGTCCGTGGCAAAGATTGCCTTAACAGAGCCGTATGTGTTTTCAATGCCGATTGCATCAAGCAGAGGATGATTGTTTGTAATATCCTCAAGCACGGTGTCAAGAATCGTCTGAGGAATTGTAACATCAAGACCTGTGAGAGCCTGCTTAACATCGGCAGATTTTGCCGCTGTGACAAAATTGTTATAAAACTTCTGCTCTGCGCTTGTAAGCTGTCTGAATCCTCTCTTGGCAAGGATTGTGTTGTCGGCTGTTTCGCCGATTTCCTGTGCGACCTCAATGATTGACTGCTGAATACTATCAGCATAGGCGTTGAGAGCCTCGGTCATTTTTGCTTCATCTTTGGAATCAATGGCAGTTTTCAAGTTCTGCGCAAACTTTGCTTTTGCATTTTTAATCGCATCAAGATTCTTCATTTTTTAAATCTCCTTTATAAATAATTTTTGTTTTTGAAGTATTCTTCAATAAAGCCAAAGCTATCCTTTTCTTCGGGATTTTTCGGCTTGGGCTCAGGTGGTGTCTGCGGTTCAGGCTTTGCACCAAGCATTTTTGCAAGTTCTGCCGCTGCCTGTTTTGCTTTTGGATTCTTCTTTTGCTGTGCATCTTCAACAATCTCTTTTGATTCGGTTAAGTCAACCGGATCAAGAATTTCGTCACACAAGCCGATATTGAAGGCTTCCTCTGCCGTCAAAAATGTTTCAGCATCAAGAAGCGGCTCGAGGGTTTCTCTTGTGAGCTTATCGCCTGCATGCACAAGGTAAGAGTTTGTACTTGCTTCACTGATTTTGTCAAGCTGAGCTGCAACTTTTCTATGCTCTTTCGCATTTCCGTAACAACCGCCGATCGCATGATGAATCATCATTGTTGTGTTTGACGGCATTATAATCTTATCAGCCGCCATTGCGACGACAGAGGCAATTGAACAAGCCATACCGTCAATGTATGCAGTGACTGGCACACTCTGCCGTTTGAGCAAATTGTAAATTGACACGCCTTCATCAACAAATCCGCCTAAGGAATTGATGTAGATTTCAATGCCTTCAATTTCGCCTGCTTTTTCAATCGCCTTGCGAATATATTCGGCGCTTGTCTTGGATTCTACGAGGTTGCCCCAAATATTCAAGTAAGTCGGCTCGATTTCGCCATAAAGATATATTTGCAAGACACTCTGATTTTCAGCAATCTGCTTGATATTGTAATTTCTGCTTTTCATTTATTCACCACCCTTCAATGCATTTGCTATTGTTTGGTAATTTTTAGTAATGTAATATGTATGCGCCCAAGCCTCTGAGCAAGGGAGCATGTTGCAATATTTTTGAGCCTGTGCAGGCGTCAACACTCCGTTTGCAATTGACTTATCAAGATTATTCGCCTGACTTACGGCATCAATGTGTCTGACTGTCGTTGTGTCAATCAGTAGATAATTACCTTTGCTAAATTCGTTAGCTCCGAATCTCTTTTTTGTAATCTCTTGCTCAAACATATTTGCAATCGGATCAATTGCGTTTCCGATAGCGCAATCCATAGCGTCTGAGAGCTGAGAGGCTTCACCGCTTAAAATTGCCGGCGGAATGTGCAAAGCGTTTCCGACAATCGTGTACGCCTCAGTTTTCAACTTTTGAATGTCGTTAATCTCGCTGTTCGTAGTCTTTCCGGCATCGGTTGACGGCTCGGTGTAGTGCATGCCTTTGTACAGAGGCATAACAGCGTTCTTATTCGCGTAAAACGCTTTAAACTGCTTTGCCAAAACTTTGTTGTAAGTTTCAGCGAAGTTTTCGTCGCCGAAGCTGTAATTATCCATTTCTAAGATGCCTTTGTGGCCGACCGCTTTGTTGTACCTTTCCTGAGCTGACAACATTAAATGCTCATATGTATTGCACATATCAGTCAATAAGCCGTTAAGAGCAAAGTTGTTATATCTGAGGTAAATTACCTCGCTCTCTAAAAAAGTGCGTTGGTATGTGAAATTTCGGCAAGTAATACCGCTGAAAGAATCATCAATCAATGCGTGTTCTGTTCTTGAAAAGCTATCAGCAATCATTAGTTGGTTATCGGCAGTTTCAACAATTAAAAGTTCGTTATCGAAAATCAATTTAGCCACAGCCTGCGTAAAAAACTCAATTTTGGTTTGATGCTTATTCGGCGAATAGTTCCACAGATAGTATTCAGCTTTGCGACTTTCTCGGTTATTGTTTACGGTAATAAATTCGCATTTTGCCAAACTTCTTGCGATAAAATCAATCGCTGTAAATAAGGCGAGTTCCGTCAGGTGGAATCTCTGTTCATCGACTGTCGAGCCGTCCTCATTAAATTCCGCTGCGACGGCATCTTTTTTAAAAAGATTTTTCACCCAGTTTATTACTTTCATTTTTTCACCTGCCTTTTAAAATACAATTGCTAAAATACAATTGCATTAAAACAATTCTTGAGTTCGTCAACCGTCATCGGCTGATTTTGTTTTAGTAAATCAAGCTGTGTATATGCGGCGACGAACGCCATAAATCCGTCTGTTTTTCTTGATTTCGGCTCAATCTTGCCATAGATAATATTGCCGTTTTTATCTTCGACAGCCGATGTGTTGTTTGTGTACCAACGCATTAACGCCGAATCACCCCAAACAATACGATGATTTGCAAAATCAGAGGCAATCAGAGGAGCGACAAGCATTTTATCTGACGGTCTGACGAGTTTAAGGTTATTTCGTCCTTTACGGTCACATTCAAAACCCAACTGCATTAACGGCTCCTTGAGCAAAGTATAACGGTAACTGTCCAATGCTCCACCGACGATGTTGTAATGCTTTTTTTGCTCTCTCAACCAGTCGGCGACGATTTCAGGCGGGATTTCCGCCCCGTCAACCCTTTGTAAATCAGGCTGTTGAGCATAAGGAAATTTAATTCGTCCAAGGTCTGCCGATTGCGAACAGTACCATGAAAACGGTTTCCATACAATTTCACCGTTAATTAAAAACATTAAACCGATACCCAAAAAGTCAGTAGTTTTGGTGTAGTCAATGCCAAAAACACACGGCTTGCCCTCAAGGTTGGGAAGAGGTCTGTTTGTTGCTTTGATATTTTCCCATGAGGTTACAGGATTAGCTTCTGTTCCCTGTGGGCGGTTCATTCTTTTCGTCATAAAAGAGGTGTTATTGTTCGGATCAATTTTCCATTTTTCGTATTCCTTCCGAAGCTCTCGAAGTAAGTTTGGGAAATACTGTAAACTCGGGTTCGCTTTGTACCAATTTTGCTCGTTATGGACCTCTTTGTCATCGTTCAAACGGCAAATAAAATAAAGCGTGCCATTGTCAGGCGCATCACCGTTCAAAACTTCAAGCCCTCGTGCAAATTCTTGGTCAAGCGGACCGTCTCGAACATTTCCCATAGTCGTCGTGGTCGTCGTTCTTGGCATCGGCTTTTTTCCTAAGCCTGTTGTAAAAACGTCAATCAAGTTGTAGTTTTCGTAAGCGTGCTTTTCATCGAAATCAACCTTACCCGGTCTACCGCCGTCTTTCGTTTTGCTGTTCGATGTTCTGTATCTGATTGTTGAATTTGTTTTTATATTTACAATTTCGGTTTTATTCCACTTAAAATGCCGCTGCATTTTGGCTGAATTGTTTTCCAAAATTTCGTAAATGTCGTTAAAGCTTGTTTTTGCTTGTTCTTCCGAAGTCGCGCAAATGTCGATGTCGTAGTTTTTAATACCATTCACCGGCGTTATAAGCGCAAAATCCTCAAAAGCTAAATAGCCATTCTTACCTGCGCCCCTCCCAACGATGATTACAAGGTCGGGAAACCTTAAAACACCGGGAGAGGAGTATGTGCAATTATGCAATGTAAAACAGAATTTTTCCCACTCGAAAAGTTTATAAGGAAAATATTTCTGCAAAGCTAAATTTTTTTCAAGCTGTTCTTCGTCAACATAGATTTCTTCATTCTCAAAGACATTTTCAACAAATTTTATCAGCTGAATTTGCTCTCGACAGACACGATATTTACCGCTTTTAACAAGGTCTATGTACTCATCTATGACTTTACAGCTCGTCATCAGATTCACTCTCAACTTTGTCAATCGACAACCCCATTTGTGAGAGAATCGCTAAGCGCTGTTTGTTGTACATTACTGCATTTTTTACCGATGGGTTGTCCTTCATGTACTCTTTACCTGTGGCACTGATAGCTTTGTATGTCAAGCCATTTCTGCGGATGTCCGCCTGCATTTTACGCTCAAGCTTCGTGCAAAAAATATAGCTGTCAATTAAATCTCTATAGACTTCAATGTTTGCCCCTTTCAAGGTCAGTTGTTCAATCAAGCTGTCCTTGATTTCTGCAATTTTAATCTGTGCCATTTTGTTCTCTCCTCTCTGAAAATTTCTCGTGTGCGTGCGCGAGACCAAATTGTCGTGCCTTTACACCGTTATCCGTAAGCCTCAGAATTTTTCGATTTTTTACCCGGGGGTATGTTTTTTTTGATTACCACCGCTCAGCAAACTCATCTTTTAATTTTTTCGATTCGTACTTGTGATGTTCTTTGTAATGACAGTCCTTGCAAAGACACTCAAGGTTGTTGATGTCAAGAGCAAGGTCAGGTCTTGCCTTGAGGTATAGCTTGTGATGCACGGCTTCACAAGGGCTATACTTGCCTACCTTGCGACAGCGTTCGCATTCATAGTGTTCAAGCGCTTTTTTTCTGTCACGGACTTCCGCCCAATTCGCCGTCAAATAAAACCTGTACGCTTTACCGCTGCGAATTTGTTTTATAATCCAATCTGTTGTTACTTTTCGTTTTATCATTACAATTTAATTGTATAACAAGTTTAATCGCTTCTACTGACATCTTTCTTTGTGCAATATGTACAAATATTAAGCCCACGAAGTTTTGCACAAAGCAATCGTGCCTCTTTGAGCCAGCGGAACACCGTGCGTTCGTCTGTATAGTTATTGACAGCAAACTTGGTCACTCTCAAATTTATTTCACCTTTGTGCAACGGTTTTGTTGGTGCAACAAAGTAAACAGCGCTGACAGCTTGACAGATGTAGTCTTTACCGCTATTTGTCAAGGCATTAAGTGTGTCTGCCACAGCAAGCAGGTCAAGTTGTAATGCTCGGTGCATTGTCTTGTCAGCTACAACCTGTGCTTTGCTTGGAAATCCAAGAGAGGCATAAAGTCTAAACTGTGCAATTGTATAATCTCTTGTTGTGTCTCTCAAATCCTTGCACCTCCGATTTTCTTGTGTTTATGGCTATTGGCTAAGTAAGTAAAATGAAAAGACGCACCCGTGAAGTCATTTATCCACATTTCGTCCTTGTAAAAATAATATCCTTCGGGACAAGGCAAAGCCTCACCTCGTTCGAGTTTTCTGTATTCTCGTTTTTTCCCTTCAACAACTTTGACCTCAGGCTTATTGAGATTGCGAGATGTTTTCAGCCGCTTTTTTCCGTTGACATCTTTGCGAATGTATTTTGCAAGGTCAGCATAATTGCTATCTTGGTAGAGTGGCGTAAAATTTATGCCGTTTTTCCACGGCCAGCATTCCATTAATATTCCACGCACGCAATTCTCAATTACAATATGCAGATGCCAATTCTTTCCGAGCTTGCCACATTCGCAGTAGCCGATGTATTTAAATTTGATTTGTTTCTTATCTGTCCTGCGTTTCACTCGCTTAAAAAAATTCGATACAACCCTCTCAAATTCATCTTCGGTAAATTTACCAAACGGAGCGGAGAATCTTGCGAACCAGTCGCCCTCAGAGAAGTTGCAGAGGATAAGCCTCTGTGTGTGTTGTTCTCCTCTGATACGGTTTGCTCTGACTTGCTTTTCGTTGGTTCGGGATTGATTGATTTGCCTCGCAAGATTTTTCTTGTTTCTCTTTCTGAAAGATTTATAATATTTCACCTCGAGCAGAGGCCCCGACTTGATTTCAGCTTTGTATGTAAACATATTAAACTTCCTATTATATATGTTAAAACTAAAACGGTCACTTAATTAATTCCTATAGCAGGCTATAAAAGGAGTGTTTCAACTCCTTAATTTGTGACTGATTATTATTCTATTTTCGCATTAAAAAAGTCAGATGATATAAATATGCAGTAGTCCGTCTGACCTCCGAACTACTGCTTTGTGCAACCTTACCGTTGCAATTGTGTGTTTGATTTTGGTGCATTTTTTGTAACAACTAAAACAATCAAAAGAAGAAGTCGTCATTTGACTGTTTTTTTAATATGAAAATTTACTTTTTACATTTTGTTTTTTAGATTTTGCATACGGTAAGGATGTTGCCATATTTAAATGTCAAAACATTCTTTGTAGCTTTTTGCGATTCCTCGACAATCGTCCGACTTAACCGGCACGTGACAAGCTACAGTTCTGATGTTGTCGGCATCCAACTCTTTGAAAATTTCCGATGCTCTCGTTTCTTCTGCCGATTTATAAAACTTAAAGAGCAAATCTACAAACGGTATGTTTCCAAACTCGTCCAAAAATGCTGTATCATTTTTGGTCAACGCTTTTAAGCAATCTGCTTTATATGTTTCTGATTTTTCCGACAAAATAAAAAGTTTGTTGTAAACATCCTGCTTTGTGAGCAAGTCGATAATTTGTAAGGCTATTGACAACACTTTCGGATCGTGTTCAGCAATTGCCTTTGACAGTTCCGTTAGTTCGCATGAGGTTTCTCTTGTGCGTTTAATCCACTCAATGTGTTCTTTTTCGGCAAAAAATGTGCCGATTCTAAATCTGCGATATTCTTGCAATAATTTATATTTTGCTTTCACACAAGATTTAGCAGACAACAATCCTATTTTCGCACAGCTGTATATTGCAGACATTGACAGAACAAGCCATCTGTTGAATATATCAAGATTATTGATTTCATTAACATCAAGAGCGCCGTCAATAAACGCAACAACGAGCTTGTCAAGCTCTGATAATGTTTCTGCCGGCGCTGTCGGTCTGTTCTGTGTTTCCGCTGCAACTGTTTTTTTGGATTCAGCCATTGTTGCTTGCCTCACTTTCAAGCCATTTTCTAATAATTTCTTCATTTCCAAGACAAGGAGCATCACAATTTTCGCAATAACCGCAAACATTGTTATTTAATGTGTCAAGCATAATATCAAGCATAAAATGTGTCATTTGCTCTTTGCTCATTGATTTGATTTTTTCAAAGTTAGTCATTTTGTCTGTTCTCCTTTATCAAACAACATCTTTTATATTTTTTTCCGCTTCCACAAGGACAAGGTGCGTTCCTATGACTATTCTCAGGTGGGTGATATGTAACGGTAGCGAGAAAAGATAGATTACAATCTTGTGTATAATACTCACATATGTCAGCAGGCTCTTTAGTTATATGGACTTTCATTCTTGCTCCCCCTTTCTTGCTCATTCCATAATTTCAAAATCTCGTGATATTCTTCATCGTTTAAGTTAAGTCCTGTTTTTACATATGCGCAATCAACGCAATAACTTGAGTATTGCAATCCGCATTTATTACAATGCATTGTTGCTTACCCCCTATCCATTTTTGCGCCACAGTAGGGGCAATATGGATACAATCTATGTTTCACCATAATGATATTTTTATGGCAGTTTGTGCAAATAAACCAAGCACAATCACAAATATCTTTTTCAAAATTCCACTTTCCGTGTTTAATCTCTTGCACATCACACACGGTTGCTTCGTTGAGTTTACTACCGTCAACTTCGATAATATGCTTAACTGTTTCAGCATTTCGTTTTGAATTAAAGTATATCGTGTTTACACTACCGTCTGCGAACGGTATATCTAATGCATAATTACCGCATACCTCACGGATTTTTAATTTATTATCCATTTTCTTTTCACCTCATTTCAGCAATTCGTCAATCGAAATATTAAAGAGTTTTGACATTTCGATTAGAGTTTGAATGTTAGGTTCAAACTTTTCTTTCTCGTAATTAGAAATCGTACTTCTGCTTACATACAGTTTTTCGCCTAACTCAGTTTGCGTTAGTTTGTGCTTTAATCTTAAAGATTTTAGCTTTTCAGCAAAATTATTTTCTGTTTTTGAGCAATCAATCATTTTTTCCTCCTAATCTGCGTAATCGTACAAACCGAGCTTTTTAATTTTGCCTGCGGCAATCTGCGAAATGAACTCGCCGTAACTGTAATTAGTACCGTGCTTCTTGTTGTAATCAGAGCAATAAAGACACATTCTGTCCAAACGATCAAGTTTCTTCTTTCTGCCCTTTTTCTCTCCGCTCATTTATATCACCCAATTTCAAATATTTTAATATCTTTTCGCTTGCTTCTTCGCACCCATAGCAAACAGCGACAGCATAGCCTTGTTCATTCAAACTTTTAAGCCATTCAGCTTGTTTTTTGGTTGGCTTGTTTTTACCGTATTTTAATTCGATAAACAATCCGTGATAGCCTCCACGGCTGACAGGTAGAAACAAGTCAGGCACACCTGCTTTCACTCCCTGCCTTTTTAGGTTGGCCGCTTCAAGTTTATTTCGACTGCCACCGTTTGGAATGTGAAACATCAAATCAACTTCTGGATATTCTGTTCTGATGAAGGTTGTCCATTGAAATAATTTCCGCTGTTGGTCAGCCTCATACTGTTTCATCGGCATTCCCTTTCTTGTTCTTTAAAATGATTTCGCTTTCAAAATACAATGACCGCAACTGTTTTACAAAGTCATCGTCAACTATTTCGTATGCGCAAATAAAACCGTATGCAACCATTCCAAACTTAACAGCAAAGTAAGGTGTTCCTTTAATGTCTTTTCGTAATGTAAGCACCATTGTTTCATTTGGTGTGTCCGTGAAAGGGTTGAGATATGTGCGGTCAATAAACATCAAGCCTTCTTCCGTGCTTATCGGTAGCATTACTTTTCCGTCATATACAATGCTTATATCCCACATTTCGGCAACTGATTCGTTCTGAGTGCAATCTTCCACATTAATTAACGGTTTGCTTTGGCTGATCGTAAAGCTAATCTTATCTCTCTGTGCATCGTTAATGTCATAGAGTTTGCATATGTAATCCTCGTTGAGCCGTGGCAGACCAAAGATAGGATAAACTGCATATCCGTCTGACAACCATTGCTCACCTTTTTCATTACTGAAGATTGAAATAACTTTATTCTTTTTACATATGTCAAATGCTTTTTTTATTTTCATTGTCACGCCTCATTTCAACAGTTTATCTATCGAAATTTTAAATAAATCTGATACAGCTATTATGGTATTAATATCAGGTTCAAATTTTCCCTGCTCATAGTAAGATATACTTGTTCTGCTCAAACAGAGTTTTTTACCTAATTCTTCCTGCGTTAATTTATGTTTAAGCCTTAACGCTTTTAATTTTTCGGGGAATGCCAATATTATCCCTCCTCATTTAGTAGCCCCAGCTGTTGTGCCAACGCAACAACAGCGTTTACAATCAAATGCAAATCCTTGCCTTTAATATCGCACATACGATATCTGACTTTGATAGTTTCTTCTTCATTGTCGATTTCATCAAAACTAACAACTACACCTTTATTTAAGGTTTCTATTTCGCCGTTATCGTAATTAACAGCAATACTTGTGATGTTACGATTATCCATTATCTCACTCCCCTTGTCGGTTCCCCTGATTTTTTTCATTTTCTCCTTATTGCACTATGTTTATTATAGATTTTTAAATTTTCAATGATATTATTTTTCCTGAATTAGGAAAGTTGGTATTTTTTTATTCAACACTCACAAATTAAAATTTTGTGATAATTTGACTTCAACAATAAAGAGAGTACAATAGTTCTTGCCAATAATCTAAAGGAGGTGAACAAATGAACGCTAAATACAAAGCTACCGCACAGTTGTCATCAGATATTTATAATAGATTCACTCCTCAGACATTATCGGAAATTTATAATATTCTTATAAGCCTTATTCCTTTTACTTCCTACAAATGCACCTCTGTTTATTGTTCCGATAATACTACAGTTTCAGCTAATATAAAGGTTGTACCTAAAAATCTTGATGTAAAAGCATTTGATTGCTTTTCGTTAAATTTTTATCTACAAGATGATTATGTTACCGCTATATTTGCCCCTGATAAAATCTGTGTTATAGTCTCCTTATCTGATACTTATACAAGTTGTAAAGCGCTCGCCAAAAAAATTCTCAAATTCTTATGTAAACATTTCCGTAATAACTATGACACTGTATGCGATAAAGATACCGATATTAATTCCACACAAAAGCAGCATTGGTATAACAATATTATTTTTTGGACGGCATTTGCGGCTGTCTCTGCTGCTGTAATCGGAATTACTGAAATTATTGTCAATATTTTTAATGCCTAGTATTATGCTTATTGTTATACCAACTATGACAAATGCTATAAATAGCAATTTGATAATTTCGCCCATTCTTATCACCTTAAATTTTAATAAATTCTCTTAAAGCTCTTACGACCTTTAAAGGCAGAACTTCCACTTCTGCCTTTGAAGGTCGTTCTTTTTTTGTAACTCTTTCAATAAAATTCACAAGGCTTTTTACAACCTTAATTCTGTCAGCATTTTCTAACATTCTTCTCACCCCCCTACCTTTATTTCCCTGTAATGTGGTCGGTTCTTATAGGGTTTCGCCGTCGGTAAGTAGCACGGCGAATTTATCATTTTTACGCCGTCCTTTCGTCTATGATTGCGTTGCCGCTGCCGAGTAATTTGTTGAGCAGGGCGGTAAGCAATGATATATCTGCACCGCTTGCATAGGCCTTTAGCCGGTCAATCGGTATGTTGTAGCTCCAGCGCCCTGAATCGCTTTGCACTGCCGAGCCTATCGGCAAAGTCTGCTTTTTAAGTCCTTCGTAAATAAAATTAAGAGCCACACCAAGATATTTCGCCGCCACGGTCGGCGGTACATCTCTGTACTCCTGATTTGTTTTAGGGTTGATAAGGATTTTTTCATTCATTTAATAATCACCTCTTACTAAGTTCGGGTTATCATGTATGTTTCCGATAACTTCAATATCTTCGGGATAATAATGTTTTCCGAGGCTTTTATAGATATTGTCGTACTCAATCCCAAATTCAGTTTCGTTTGCATCGTACTTTACAACCCCATAGCCGTCACCGTCTAAGCGGTCAGAAAAATCAATGATATCTCCCTCGAAAATTTTTCTACCGTTCTTGTCGAGCATATTAGTGTACTGACCGACTGTTTCGGGGTTGACCGCGCCATAGCTGCCTAACACCGTTGCATCAGGGGTTATACAACAGCCTTGCTTTGTTACAAGCAAATTGCCCTCTGACCACTTACCGTTAGCTATCATCTTGCCCCTGAATAAATATTCTCTCATGACTATTCTCCTCGTTTAAATATTAAAATCAGCTCAGACAGCTGCACCTGTCTGAGATATTTGTAAAATGGTAATATTCAGAAAAGTAGGTCAAAATGAGATATATATAATCTCGCTGTGCAGAGCGTGATTAACTTATTTAGTTTATTTTTATTTTACTTCGCCTGTTGTAAAAATCGGATGTGTGCCGTCACGGAGCTGTATCTCCTCATCAGACATCACATAGCCGAGTTTACATAGCAGATTATAAAATCTGTTGAGATCGGGGTTGTTTTTTCGGTTAAATGTTTTTTCCAAATAATTTACACTGATATAACTGAACGAACTGTAATTCGTCTGACACAAAGCGTATGCCGCCGCCATAAGCATTCTGCCGCTGTTATCGCACCAATGTTCGCTGATGTATCTGTCTATGCTTTCATCTTCAAAATTGTGTCCGATGATTTCTTCAAAATGATAATCTTTGATACGGGCGCCTGCCGCCACTTGAGCGGTTATGTACTCTATAAGCTCCTGCTTTTTGTTGCTGTCATTGAAATTCGTATCAAGCATAAAGCCTCTTCTGAGAGCCTCACAGCGTTCGTCTATTTCTTCCGACTGTTCAACAAGCTCGTCCCATCTCTGCTCTTCAAGCTTTCGCTTTTCTTCTTCGGGATCGTTTTTTTTCTGTTTTTTCAATGCTTCTGCGTAAATGTAAATGTTTGAGCTATACGCGAAATAAAAATATCTTTTTCTGCCGTCCGCAAAGTCTTTACCGATCAAATCTTTGAGCGCAAATATGCCCATATATTCGTAGTTGCTTGGAATTTCATGGTATTTCTGTACTTTGGTCATTCCGTGTTCAAGGCATAATTTTTCAATTTTTTCTTTCTCTTCCTCTGTTTCCTGCTTTTTAACAGCAGAATACAACAGATTGTCAAAATTGTTTGTACCGATTGATTCGAGCAGTTTATTTCTCGTTTCAATATCCTTAATCTGATTCAATCGGTCATAGTCTGCAAGGGTAGGCTGTCGGATCTGACTTTCCTTGAAAGCTTCTTCGTCAAGCTCGCAGAGCTTTACTCTTCTTCTGATTTTGCTTTCGGAAAATCCTGTTTTTTCGGCAATCTCTGCAACCGTATCACCGAGGTCAAGCAAGAGCTGACAGCCCTTAGCTTCTTCATAAACTGTCAAATCTGACCTCTGCATATTCTCTGTGAGCATTGTTGAAAGCTGTTCTTTTTCGCTCATTTCAACGACTGCACACGGCAGTTCCGTCAAACCTGCCTGCTTTGCCGCTGCTAATCTTCTGTGACCGATAACAACGGTAAAATCCGACTTATCGTCCCAATCGTCATTGTTTGGTACAACAGTAAGGTTCTGCAAAATTCCGTTAGCCTTGATAGATTCCGCAAGCTCCGTCACATCTCCGATAACCTTTCGAGGGTTCTGTGGATGTGGGTGCAGTTTGTCAGTCGGTATCATTTGTAATTTAGATTTTTTATTCATTTATATAATCTCCTTGATTTTCACAAGGTCATCTGATATAATAATGTTGGACTGTATTTATACGTTGCAGATAGCCTTGTGTTATTTGCCGACCGTTGATTGCTTGCATTACAATCAACGGTCTTTTTCTTTGCCTGTAAAATTCATCGGTTGCACTCCTCAACCGCTACGCAAATAAAGCCTTTGGAGGTTTCTTTAATGTCAATCACATCTGTGACCGCAAGCTCAATCTGTATGCGTTCAATCTCAGGCGGTAAAAACAGATTGTTGTCCTCACAAAGTTTATTAACTTCATTAAGAGCCTTGATGATTCTGACCTTAAAAAAGTCAATGTCGCTGTGTGCTGTTTCAAGCTCATCACTTTTCGTGCTGAGGCTCTTTCGGGTGTATTCAAGTTGCTCTTTGCAATGCTTATACTTTTTTCTGAGCGATCTTTTCGTCTCGTAGTTTCTTAAATGCCACATTCGTTATAAAGTCCTTTCATTTATTTGATTTGCGACATCTCGTATGAATGTCGATTTTATGACTGATGTAATTAAAAAAGTCATAATTCTTAGAGCGTTCGGCTCGGCGGTTGTCACATTTTGATTTGTACTCGAGGTATCTTTCGCAATCTGTATGACATCTTGTCGTCCGTATCTGACAGCCGTAGCACGGCGAATTTATCATTTTTACGCCGTCCTTTCGTTGATTGTATTTCCGCTGTCGATCAATTTGTTGAGCAGTGTGGTCAGTAAGGATATATCTGCACCGCTTGCATAGGCCTTTAGCCGGTCAATCGGTATGTTGTAGCTCCAGCGCCCTGAATCGCTTTGCACTGCCGAGCCTATCGGCAAAGTCTGCTTTTTAAGTCCTTCGTAAATAAAATTAAGAGCCACACCAAGATATTTCGCCGCCACGGTCGGCGGTACATCTCTGTACTCCTGATTTGTTTTAGGGTTGATAAGGATTTTGTCGTTCATTTAATCACCTCATTTTTGTTGTATATTGAACTTTTTGATGTTATAATCAAGTAAAGGAGTTGATTGTTATGTGGGTTGTAATTAGTGGAATTTTAGGTATATTAGGCTTTTTGATTTCTCTGATAAATCTAATTCAATATTTGCTGTCACGCAGAATTAATTTAGAAATTCAAATAAAAGAATGCGTTCTTCGTCCGTATGCAAGAGGACAGAAAAAACTAATTTTACATTATCAAACAAACAATAAATCTAACCTGCCTATTACTATTACCGACCTGCAAGTTATCCTCGACAGCGGAATCTATGATGAAACCACATTTGCATTTGAAGTGCTGGCTTTTGAACATGTTAGAAATGGTAAAGTTTATTATGTGCCCACTTACAACGAGCATTTGCCTATAAATCTTCCAATGCTTTCTTCACATGCAGGTTATCTCGTTTTTTTAGTTCCCGAAGATACTCCTGCAAATGTTTGTAAAGATTTGACTTTAAAAATTCGCACCAATCGTCATAAGGAAGTACGAAAGACATTCTCACCGAATGAATCGGTAGTTCTCCGCCGTATTTCTCTAAAGAAATTTCGTAAAAATCACTCTGGATAGGATAAGCAGGGTATTCAAAGGGCAATTGTCGGGTCGGCATTGCCTTTTTCTTTTTATTACGGCTTATCATAAATTTTGAGAGCATTTTTTATCACCTCAAATCCTACTTAAATCTTATTGTCTTGCCGGCGGCTTCTTTGGAGCAGTCGGCAAGTTCTTTGTCTGTGGGTATTCTGAAATTCTTTGTACAATAAACCACCATTGCTCTTGTAGCAATTTTCCATTTTACAGCTTTTATGATTGCCACTACTGCTACTACGGTAGCAACTACCGCATATATGGTTAGTGCCATTTTTACCATTCCTTTCTGAGGTAATAAGTTAAGCAGACTGCTTAAAAAACTGCCTTGGATCAACATCAAGCACTTGACATATTCCCAAAAACTCTTCTGCTGTAACCTTACGGTTGGAATTTAATATTCTTGAAATTGCATCAGCGGTCATTCCAGTATGCTCACACAAATATGATTGTTTAAGTCCTTTTTCTTCGACAATCTTTTTAAGTTTTTCGTTCACAGTCATACCTTTTACCTCCTTTCAACTGTTAAATGCTACATTTTGTAGATTTCATTTTAATAATAATCTAACTTTTGCAGATTGTCAAGAGATTTTAAAAAAATTTTTCTACATTTTTCAGATTTTTTTCTTGACAATCTGTAATTAGCGAATTATAATAAAAGCGTAGATAAAACATCTATAAAAGGAGAAACAAAGTGTCAAGAGAATTTATAGCACAAAAATTAAAAGAGTTAAGGAAAAAAAGCGGATTAACCGCCGATGAAGTCGGAAAATTAATAAATAAAAGTGGAAAAACCGTAAATGCGTGGGAGAACAATCACGGTCAACCTGATGCAGAAATTTTAATCGCACTTTGTGATATATATAAAGTAGATGATATTCTTGCAGAGTTCAGAGAAATGCCAAACAAAAGCAATACTATGATTTTAACCAATCATGAAAAAGATTTGGTTTATGCTTATCGAAATCACCCTGAACATCAGTACACAATTGATACTATTTTAAAAATTAACGATAATCTAATACCAACGGTTAAAGCCGCACGAAGTGACGGTAATAATCAACCTATTGAAATAGTTAATCTTCCTGATCTCAGTAAGTTTGAGCCTGACGATACAGACTTATAAGCAGCATTACATAATAAAAAACACCTCATAGGTTACAATACCTATGAGGTGGTAAAACTTGAATTATGGTAAATACAAACAGGCACGCAATGCCTCTTGGCAATGTTTGATTGATTATAATATAAACAGTCTGCCTGTTAAAGTCAGTCAGATAGCTAAGCAAGCCGACATTGTTTTGCTGAAAAATTCGGTGGTCAATTTGCTAACCCAAAACGAGAGCGGTACAACGCTTATGCAAAATGATAAGCTGTATATCGTCTATGCTGATGAGCAATCTCCTCAGCGTTGTAGATTTACAATTGCGCACGAACTTGGACACATTTTCTTAGGGCATTTGTTCAGCAAAGACGGCAACGGCTTTGCAACAACCGATGATGCCGAACACTCGGCGAATGTATTTGCTCGGGATTTGCTCGCACCCGCTTGTGTACTTCATGAACTGCAAGCGTTAACTTCCGCTGCAATTGCAAATTTATGCGACATCAGCCTTGAGGCGGCAACCTACAGGGCTGAACGAACGGCAGAGCTCGAACGCAGAAACGCCTTTTATCTGCACCCCCTTGAAAGACAGGTGAAAGAGCAGTTTGCGGAATTTATAAACAAAAGAAAAAACCTACCATAGCGGCAACTATGGTAGGAAAAATAGGAATAGTGAGAAGTCTGAACCTCTCTAATATTATTTTAGTATATGATATATATTTTGTCAATATATATATCAAAAGAGGAGGATTTATAATGAAATGTCAAAAATGCGGTGCTGAGATTCCTGCCGGCTCAAAATTTTGCAATGAATGTGGTGCAAAGATTGAACAAGTTGCTCTGTTTAAAGACGACGAATCTAAAAACACAGAACCCTGCAAGTGTGAAAGTTGCGGCAATATAATCCCGAACAATTCAGTATTTTGCCCGATATGCCATACATATCAAAAAAACAAATTCAACCCTACGGGCGATGTTGAAAAAAAGGCTGACAAAAAGCCTATATATCGCACTCCACATTTTTACATTGCTTTGCTGATAGCTTTGATATTAACCGCCACTGCGGTAACTGCCATTTCGCAATGTAGCAACCAACCTGATATTCAAGAACCGGTAACAACTTCCCCCACTCAAGCCCCTACCGATACTTTGGACACCGATATGTTCAGGTTGTACAATATCACTCCATTTTCTATTGCTATCCCAAGAAGCTGGTCGCATACCGCTAATGACGATAATGACTGCTTTCTTGATTCCGACAACAACATACTTTTTATCGCTACATCTCAATTGGATGATTCACAATCTCAAATTAACTCAAATGTTGTAGATGTTTTTATTGACGGATTTAAGGATTCGCTTGATGAATTTGACGAAATAGACAGAACAACAACTCATATAGATGACTTTTTCGCCTATCGTGTGGAGGCGAATGTAAAAAAATCTGAGAATAAATACCACTACACCATGTATGTATGGGCGACAGACCATTATTTGTGTGAAATGATATTTTCAAGCTACGGCAATGAGCAATCTGAAGAATTTGATTTGTTTGAAAGCGACATCGTGAATTCTATTACTGTAGATTCTTCAAAAGATGTTCGTTCACCTGAAAAAGATTCAACAAAAAAAGCTGCTGAGCCTGAAACTGAAAAACCCACCAAAAAGCCGACAGAACCGCCTACTGAAAAGCCTACCAAAAAGGCAACGGAAAAGTCTGTCAATTCAATTACTGTCAGCCAATCAAATGCCTTAGAATCCGCAAAATCATATCTTGAATATTCTGCATTTTCATATAATGGTCTTGTCGAACAACTTGAATATGAAAAATATTCACACGAAGACGCAGTTTATGCCGCAGATCATTGTGGAGCTGACTGGAACGAACAAGCCGCAAAATCTGCAGAATCTTATCTTGCGTATTCGTCTTTTTCAAGAGATGGCTTGATTGAACAACTCGAATATGAAGGATTCACCCACGAACAGGCTGTTTATGGTGTAGAACAAAACGGATTGTAATGTGTGAATTTTGTTGGCAAATATAAAATAAAAAATCCGCCCTGACCTGTTGGCGCAAGTCGGAGCGGAAACCACTACACAAGGGTGCAATGGTACTTTAATCAAGCAATAATATTGTACCACACCCCTGCGAAAATTACAACATTTTACAGGGGTTTTTTGCGCCCATTTTTAGGAGCAAAATAATGAAAAAATGTATAAACCGACGGTGTAACCGAGAACTGCAGGACGATTTTGTATTCTGTCCGTATTGCGGTAAAAATCAATCATCTGACAAGCCAAAAAACAGGCGCAGAACAAAGGGCACAGGAAGCATTTATATACGCAAAGACAGTAAGTCAAAGCCATATGCCGCTGCAAGCAGTGTCACAGGCAAGCAGGTTTATTTAGGCGCTTTCGCCACAAAGCGAGAGGCAGAAAATGCCCTCAAAGATTATGAATACAACCCTGTAAACGGCTTTAACATGACGCTTGAACAGTTACACGAAAAATGGATAAAAACTAAAGCATATAAAAAACTTGGTAACAGCGTAAAAAGCAACTATGCAAGTGCATACATCAAGTTGAAACCTCTGTACAAGCGTAAATTCAGGGACTTGCGCACCTCGGATTATCAATTCATCATAGATTATTACGACAACCCACATCACGAGGTCGGCGCAGAAGGCAAATTAAAATATCTCTTACCTAATGGTAAAGGCACTTATAAAGTCACTGATACGCCTAAAATCTGTCAGGGATTAGGTTACTCGGCTCTACATAAGATTAAATGCTTTGTCACCAGTCTTTACAATTTTGCGATGCAAGAGGATATTGTTAATAAGGACTATGGCACATTTATAGAGCTTCCGGAGCAGGAAGAAGTCAACGCTACACGCTTTACTGATGTTCAGCTTGAGCTGATCCGTCAAAACATCGGCAAGGTGCCTTATGCTGATTATGTCTATATAATGTGCTATCTCAATTTCAGAGTGACCGAGTTTCTTTCGCTCACTACCGAGCAGTACCATATGAGTGAACAGGGCATACCTTACTTTATCGCAGGCATAAAGTCAGATGCCGGCAAAAATCGTATTGTTCCTATCCACCCAAAAATTTTAAAATTGGTAGAGAATTGCATAAATAATAAAGGTGAAACAATCTTCTGCCGAACACACGAAGGTTCAGAGTTTGGCAAAGCGATGAACAAGGATTATTTCTTGAAATACGGTTTTCGTCCGGCGATGCAAGCGCTTGGCTTAGGCGATGAATTTACTCCGCACTCGTGCCGTAGGACCTTTTCAACCAGGATGTCAGCGGCAGGAGCAAGGGAGGAAGACATTATTGCACTTATGGGCCATACAGATTACAAGGTTGATATTGACCATTACATCATTCAAGAGGTTGACACTCTTTACAATGCAATCAAATTGCTGGCATAAAATAAGCCGTCCGATTACATTTCGGGCGGCTTTTGTTGTAGAAAATCTGTAGTTTATCTGTAGTATAACACATCAAAAGGTATAAAAAGAGGTAAATATTTTTAAAACTCAAAAATGTTGTAAACAAAGCAAAAAGCCAGTAAACAAGCCGTTTTTGGCTCAATTACTGACTTTTCTCTTGGCTCCCCCAACTGGGCTCGAACCAGTGACATCATGATTAACAGTCATGCGCT
>ERZ791920.75-NODE-75-length-132246-cov-36.363625_pt1 | contig 132246 bp, 125 predicted proteins | sample MGYA00510136_ERZ791920 | MGnify/ENA primary metagenome ERZ791920 (study PRJEB30046, sample SAMN00792066) | human gut metagenome | study: EMG produced TPA metagenomics assembly of the A metagenome-wide association study of gut microbiota in type 2...
TTCTAAGAGACTTCCCAACCGCTTGATTAAGAAGTCTTTTAGAGCATACAACACCTGCGGCAAGTTTATATTTCTTATACTGCCTTACCGCAAAATGGTTTGGGTTCTTCTGCTCCAGCTCCTCAAACAGCATGTGAACCGCATTTTTGAAATTTTCATCATCTTCCCTTGCTTCACTGGCATCCACCAGATCAATCAGCATGGAAAAATTCTGTTCTTCCTCCGGTGCTTCGTACCAGATATATGCGATCAGTGCCGTGTAATAGAGCTTTTCGGCTTATAGTGATAGGTAATCCTTTGAAGTTATCGCCGGATTTTCCCCCACTCCACACCGGACGTGCGACTTTCACCGCATCCGGCGTTCCATCGGTTGTTTTCACAAGCATTTAATCAATCACCAAATGAAATGTTAGTTTTCTATTGCGGACAAACCAGCCTGCTGGCGCAGACTGTTCACTTTTAACATCAGTTCCTTTGTTGCCTTGGGCGTGTCGGCTATCTCTTTTAGCTCATTCTTAGGACACTCTTGCAGGAGTGGAAGAAATCTATTATGGAACAAAATCATATTTCGATAGCGTTCCTTGCCGCCCAATTCTGCCGGTGTTTTCAGCCAGCATACTATGTCAGCCGCATTTTCAAAGAGTTCCCCACTTAGCGCACATTTTCCACGTTGAGCCGAGAATAGTGAAATCCTGCTGTCAGTAAGTTCTGTGCTTCGCCCCATAGACGGTTGATTCCTCAAACCTGATAGAACAGATGAGTTCATACTTAGGTTCGTGTGTATCAATGCCCGTCCCTCTACCGTGTAACTGCAAACCGCCGCTTTCTTTGCCATCGGTATCTTGTTCTTGATGTATGCGATAGGGTAGATAGGTTGGTCGATTCCAGATACATACCGTATCATTGCCGACTTTCCAAACCGTTCTTTTTCGCTCTCGGTCATTGCGCCGCCCTCTCGAACAAGTCTGCACCCGGTTTCTGTATTGAGCCGATTTGTTAAAACTGTCATGACCTGTCTGTGGATTTTCCTGCAATCAATGCTGATGCAGGTGGCAAGTTGAAAATAATTCTGTATTCCCAGAACCATTGAATTGTACAGCCGTATTTCGTCCAAAGGTCTTTTTCCCTCTGAAGGTCGGGCAATTCGTTTCGCCTGTTCCACCAGTTTTTGCCTTTCCAGTTCCAACTTTTTGTCACAGATATGAGATTGCACGATGTACTTCCTGCTTTTCGGTCTGACTCGTATCTTAAACCCAAGAAACTCTGAATAGCGTTTTCTAACATTGACTATCCTTGTTTTCTCTGGCGATACCTCCAACCTCAGCCTCTCGGTTATCCATGCCGTTACAGCCTCTTTCGTTCTCAAAGCGTCCTCTTTATTCCGGCAGAAAATTCTGAAATCATCTGCATATCTCACGATATACATTTCTTTCAACCCTGTTTTCCTCATTTTGAGGAATGCCTTGCTCCGGTCAAAAGTAATCGAGTTTCTGATTTTCCTCTCATACCCGTATTCCTTTACAAGAGGGTGGTTCTGCCATTGGCTCTCAACCCATTTGTCCAGTTCATTCAGCACGATATTGGCAAGCAACGGTGAAATGATACCGCCTTGCGGAGTGCCTTTGTCTGGAATGAGTGTAGTGCCGTCTGGCATTCTAATCGGTGCTTTCAGAATCCGCTTGATAATAAAAATCAACTGTTTGTCGTGTATTCCCATTGCCCATATTTGCCGCATTAGCTTGCTGTGATTTACGTTGTCGAAAAATCCTTTTATATCAAACTCAATCACATAATGCAGGTTCATGCGTTGAAGCATGGTGTAAGTTTTCTGCACGGCGTGTTCCACGGAACGGTTCGGGCGAAAGCCGTAACTGTTGTCGCTGAATTTCGCTTCGCAGATTGGCTCTATGACCTGTTTGATACATTGCTGTACCAGCCTGTCCCAGATACAGGGAATACCTAACGGTCTGGTTTTTCCGTTTGGTTTCGGAATGTCTTTGCGTCTTACCGGCTTTGGGCGGTATCCGTGCTGACTTCCTGTGACAATAAACCTCACTTTCTCTGCAACTGTTTCGGGCGGTAAACACCCGATGTCACTGATGTTTTTGTTGTCTGTTCCTGCTGTGTAGCTTCCTCCGTTTGCTTTGATGTTCCGATATGCCAGAAGAATGTTGTCCCGGCTCAGAATTAAATCCATAAGGTCGGTAAAATTTTCTCCCTCCAAACTTCGATGATAGAGTTCATCAAAAACTGGCTGCATACCGTAATACTCGGCATGACGTAAGTCATCTACACATAGAGTTTTGTTTTTCTTTGGCATAAGGCATCACCTCCTTTTTGCGAAAGTGACCCTTTTGGTCTTACTCGAATCCTTATGTTGGATTGAATAATGCCTGCTTATCTCAACCGACTTGTGGCCATTCCTCCGTAGCTCACATAACGCAAGCACATCATAGGTTCGACCACTACTTTTCAGCAGCAGTTCGTCTGCTTATTGTTTTTCGTCAGACTATTCCTTGCGGAATCTGCTGCCTTTCCTCGTTCCGATAGTTCTATCTGTTCATACATACCCATAGGTTCCTGCTATAGACCTGTCGGCTTGCCTGTGCCTGTAACACAGCATGGTCGTTCGTAGGATCAATTTCTACTAAACCACACCGACTGCGCATTAACGCACCCACACATTTCTGCGTGGTCTTCTTTTAGACCTGTACATTCGCAGGTTCGTCAGTCCGCCCGCCAAAGCGAACATTCTAACCATAGGTATCTTATAGACTCTCGGCTTATAGGTAACACAGTCTGCCTCCAGACCGCTTTCGACCACTTTAGGCAGTGGTTACGGTTACTCTCAGCCTTTGTCATGGGGCTTCGTACACCAGCCATTACAGCTAATGCACGCCCATCAAGGGTAGGCGTTTCAGGGCGTTACCCCGTCATTCCACCTATCAAACTACCAGTTCTCCGAACAACGGAAAACCGTTGCTCGTGCGCAGACTTTTTATCGTCTGCGAACGAGTCGCACTCACCCAGAAATCCTCAGAGGCTTGCTGTCCTTCCCCTTTGGTATTTACAATGATTGTGTTTACGAGTTTCAGAATGTCCTTTTCGCTCCGGATGTAAGCGAAAGGGTTGTAATGCATTGATTTTGCAAAGTTAATGGTATTAAGCACCTTAATCCGGTAATCATTCTTAGACAGCATTTTGCCGCATTCGACCAGCACAGTTCCTTTCGGATCGGTGACCACATAGGAACTGTGCATCTGCATAAGGTTCGGCTTCACAAAAAAGCGTGTCTTACCGGAGCCGGAACCGCCGATCACAAGAATGTTTTTATTCCTTGCATACTTCGGCTGCTTGGGTCTGCCGGACATCATAAGACGCTCCGTTGCCGTTAAAAGCACGTTGTTTTCAAATACCGGATCGACATAAGGCTCTATGTCTTTGACAGTTCCCCACCTTGCCGAACCGTATTCTACTCCCTGCCGGAATTTCTTTGCATTTTTCGCTTTATAATATACTACCATACGAAATCCTATCCCGCATCCCACGCCAACCAGTAAATCCCCCGGCATAAAACTAGGAAACGGGTTTACAAACGCACCTCCCATCCCATTGATCGTGTCCAACACCTTCTGTAATGTGTTATCTCCTACCTGCTGTCCATACAGCCATGAAACCTTATTAAAGACATATCCAAATATCACATAGGGAGCGCATTTGAGGGCAAGCTGTTTCCCATTTACCCCTCTGCACTTTTCTTTGAGAATTTTCGGGATTGAATGCAAATCTTTTACAATCCCGTCAATTACCTTGCTTATAGACTCTGTCCCCTGTCCTTGTTTTTCTCTCTGCTCCGCTCCCTGTTCTTGTTCTGTGCGATCATCTTCTGAAGTCCTTTCAGGTTCTGCCGTAATGACGGACGCTGCTGCTTTTTCTCATTAACTTTTACAAATTCCTTGAACGCCTGTGCAATCACATCGGCATCCTTACCCTTAAAAAATACAAGGTATTTTGGCGGTTCCGTGGTCTTATCCCGCTTTACAGCGAAATCTACATTGTACTTTCTTGCAACACGCTCAAAAGCCTTAATGTTATCATCCGTGACCTCTATGGACTTCGCACCCGCTCCCTGACCGACCAGCTTTTTCACCGGTATTTTCCCGTGGGAAGGCTCTTTATGCTTCTGATGTTCCAGATACATCTTCATCGCCTTCTGGAGAACACTTGCGGTCAGTTTGGATGTTTTGATTGCAAGGGCAATCGTTTTTTGTGTTGTTTCCTCCTGCACAGTGTACCTCCTTCCTGATCTTCACTCTTTTTATCAGGGCGGAACCAACAGCCTGTGGAGTTGTATTTTCATTCCCATATTTACAAGCCCTCTCCTTCCTCATGTTCCCTGTCCCACCAGTTCAGTTCTTCCTCATAAAAATCATCCAAAGCAGACCTGAGCTCTTCCTCCTGCTTTTTTGCCTTTATTACATCCCTCACTGCCTTTACTACAACTGCCCCTACTGCAATCACAATTAACAAATTCTTTCCATTTTTTCTACTCATTTTTGTCCCTTTCCACTTTTGGACATTTTGTCCAAAAGTCCCATAAATACATACAAAAAAGGCAGCTACAAACCTTTACGGTCTATAACTGCCTTTGCGCTGTAATAATTCTATTTATTTATATAATGGATAATATAACAAATTATCTTTGAAAAAAATCTCCCCTAGATCACTTGCTTTGATTGGAAATGCAATATCACGCAAGCTCACACCTAAATCCAGTTTTAACGGTTTCTGTGTATCATTTATAAAAGAAATTCTAAATTCATTTTGGTATTCGTATTGTGGCATTTTCAAAAACGGATTCCATTCTATAAATCCATGCACATCTTCAGATTTCATATAATCTACAAAACCAAGCTGTGCTTTTGATATTTCGCTATGTTGCCTTAATGCGTTACACACTCGTTCAAAAAACTTTTTCCTATCCAACACTAAAACACCATATTCTCCAAATTCTTCACCCATTTTAGCAGGGAATGGCGAAATAATTTCTTTTGAGACATTAACATATGCCGTATATAACGATATTATTTTTCTACATCTGTTCTCTCCTCTTGAAAAGTTTTCAATTGTCCCTGGTTTATAATTTTCTGGATTATTTGTATAATCTCGAACCACAATCATCATCTTACCATCAACAGACTCCAAATTTGCAGACATAAAATCCGGGTTGTTATGCTCAATCAAAAAAGTATTTCCCTCATTCTCATCTCCACGTCCAAGATTATCACATTGTGCAAAAAAATCTGCGGTATTAAAAAACAATTTTCCATCAAGAAAGTCTTGCTGAAATTCTTGACATGATGTGAATTTTAACAGCATATATCCATCGTATCTTCCTTTAAATTGCTCACTAATACCAATATCCATTCCTTATCTCCTTAAAATTTATAACGCATCTATGTACTATAAATATTTTCCTAATACAAAACCTAATATTGCACTTAATATACAAAAGAAAAGATTCCAGAGAAAAGTTTTAGGAAACGATTTTTTTTCCTGCTTATTTAATGTGTTCTCCAATAAAACATTTAATGCCTCAACTTGCTGCTTATTCATCTCTGAAACTTGCTGACTTATTTCTGCATCTTTCTTCATCTGCACAAATAATTTCTTTTGCTTTTCCATTTCTAAAAGTGCATTATCAATTATGTTCTTTGATTCCTCTAGCTTTTTAGATACCACATCAATACTGTCAGAGATTTCTACTTGTCCCGATTTTCTTAGTTTTTCCTTATCTAAGACTCTTTTTATTTGTTTTAAATCTATTCCAATAATATTTGATACAAGTGATATATATATTTCTGAAAAATCTAACGACATATCCATAACTCACTTTCCAAACTTTTTAGTATTTCATCTATATTATAGCCCCAAAAGTGATATTTTTCTATATACTTCTATGCATTCAAATATATCGTACATAGTTCCGCATACATCTTTCCATCATCAAATTTCACATCATCAAGTAACAATACCTGGAATAACACTTCCCGGACACTTTTTAATTTTACCATAGAAATCTCTACTTTTGAAAGACCATTCAGTTCTATATTTTCAAAGGCTGCCACTTTTCTTGCCGCCAAACAATGTGTATACAATGCCATAATATATTTATCTGATAACACAAAGGCGTATGTTTCATTTCCCTGATATGTATATCGGTACTTCTCCAGATTTTCTTGTGACATATCGAAATAGCATCTGACTGTTTCCAAATATACATCTCCATTATACTGCGGCTTTAACTTCTTTGCATACCTTTTAATTGTTGCAAATATATTATTTCTTTCGATTGCTGTTCGAGTCCTCTTGAATACAGGTTTTCTTCCACGCAAATCCATATACACATTATTCAGAATAGTTTTTCCGGCATATTGTCTGAAATCCCTTATTCTTAACAAATAGAATAACACATCTTCCAATTTTTTCTCTGATGTTATCTCCTGATACGAATAATCCCCAAATTCAATATGATCCAGCTTTAAAGGACTGCTCCCCTTTGCAATTTCTCGTTCCATTACTCTATTGATATCTCTCATTGGTTCCATAATCTCTCCTCCTACTTCTGGTCACAATGTCCAAAAGTAAAAAAGGACAGCTATAAGATTTCTCCCATAACCGCCCTACCGCTGTTAATCTTTATTATTCCATTTCAGCCACCTTTAAAAATATGTCCCTTCGTTTTTTACATTATATCTCTGCGATCACACTTTTGGACATCGTGACCAGAAGTGCCTGCGATTATCTTTATTATCTCCACAAATACTGCGATCATCCTTGCAATTACAATGATACCACCTATCAGACCACCAATGACGCCATTGAATGCCAACACCCCAATGCTTCCGGCAATTCCAAAATTTTTAGGGATGAGGAACATACACATTTTCCGAATCCCATAGGGAAAACCTACCATAATCCAAAAAAGGAAGTAATCAAATCCGTTTTCCTGTTGGCATACCGGATAACACATCAGTATCCATAAAACAAGTATCAGTACCGGAACGATAATCTTAAACAATACCCTTTTCATTCCAGCCTCCCCCATACATATCATGCTGCACTTCCTGCTGATAATAATGATTTATTGTTGATGGCGCATTATACAGTGCCGTAACCATGTATGCCTTAATGTTTGAAATTTTTGTTGTCGTGTCTTTCATACACCCCATCACATACTCCAGATGACTGCTCCTCAGCTTTAAGAATTTTGACTTTACAAGCTCATAGGGATACTCCTCCCCCGCAATCCGTATCGTAGTCCGCTTTACACATACAACCTCACAGATCAATTCAAATAATTCATCATACAGTTCCCTGTCATTTATTTCATCATATTTCATGTGATGATCGTACTCAATATTTTCTTTGATAATCTCTATGTATGCATCTGCTCCATCCATCCTATCATCGGTCTGATTTCCTTCACCGGATGGATAGATTGGATTGGTATAACTCATATCAGTATAATTTATATCAGTCTTATTATAGTTAGTATAAATAGGGGCTAAATCCTGAACCTCTGCAAGTTCAGTTTCTGAACCTCTTGAAGTCTGTTTTTTATACTTCTGGTGGTTCAGATTCTGTACCTCCTGAAGTTCAATTTCTGAACTTCTTGGAGTATCAATATTAGACTTCTTGAAGTTCAAATTTTGAACTTCTGTGGATTTTCCAGTATTCTCAGGCTCTTTTTCCTCATGTTCCGCTGACATTGTGGCAAAGTTTTTCACATAGATAATATCCGGTTTGCCAAGACCTCTGCGCTTTTTTCAATCAACCCAATCCCTTTTTCGGAATCCAGTTCTTTCATAATCTTGACACAGGTTGCTTTCGCACATCCCAAATCTTCCATAATCGCATCCACCGTATAGATGATATACGCCCTGTTTTCCTCGTCTAGCCATCCATTTTTCATAGACAGTGACATCCGATCGAGCATCAAGCCATACAGGAGCTTGGCATCGCTGCTAAGCCCCTTGAACCGCTCATCCTTAATCAGCAACCGGGGGACACGATAAAAAGAGAACTGGTCTGCTTCAATTCCATAGTAGTAATCAAATTTTGTATTCTCGTCCACTTTTTCATGCCTCCTTTGCTGCTTATTTCTCACTGTTTGAACTATTCCACTCATCCAATAGCTGATAGATAACATTTTCAATCTGCTCATTGGAATAATCTTCTGGAAAATATCTGCTGATCTTGTCTGCCTTGATGGTTACTTTTCGCTCTATCGGTTTCGGTTCTGTCAGGATCAGCCTTACCATCGGTAATGTCAGTTCATCACTTTTTCCATGCTCCTTCAGCCTTGATGCCTGTACTGTTGAAATGATCACCCCTGTTTCTTCAAGAACAACTTGCACCCACTCCTGTTGCTGTTCTGTCAGAAATGACAGCTCTACACCCTGCACGATTCCAATTTTCTTTTTATCGACCATATCTAAAAGTGCATCCGATAAGTGGGCAAGGTAAATATATCTTTGTACTGTTTTTGCACTCTCTCCGGCAGTTCCCCAACCTCATCCAGACTGTTGCCTTTTCCTTTTTTGCCCTGATGTTTTACAGCTTCATATTTCATAAAATAAGCTTTTGCCTTTTCACTCGGAAGAATATCTTCCCTCTGAATATTGCTGTCCACCATGATAATTGTAGCTTCATCATCCGTATAATCACGGATGAACATCGGCATTGTAGTAAGTCCGACAAGCTCACAGGCGTATCTCCTGCGATGTCCGGCAATAATCTCATAACCGCCATCTTTCATTGGTCTGGCAATGCCTGGCATCAATACTCCATGCTCCCTGATGCTTTCCATCGTTTCCTGCATCTTTTCATCATCCAATACCTTAAACGGGTGTCCTTTGAACTCATGCAGTTCTGACAATGCGATTTCCTGTACCTGCTCTGTTCCTGTCTGTGGTTGCTCCGTTCCAAATAAATCATCAAAGCTGTTTAACTTTACCTTTGCGGCACTTCCTGTCTTACTCATTGCCAAGCACCTCCTCCGTCAGTGATTGGTAGGCACTTGCTACCTTGCCATTCGGATCGTGCTTATAAATGCTCACACCTTCCGCAGAAATCTCCGCAGCTCTTACCGACATTGGAATACTGTTTTCAAATATCCGCACTCTGCTTCCATAATTTTCAATCAGCAGATTGCTGATATCTCTGGCATAATTGGTACGATTATCAACCATTGTAAGCAAAATTCCCTCAATCTCCAGTTTCGGATTGATCTGCCTCTTTACCTTTCCAATGGTTTTAACAAGCTGTTCCAGACCTTTTACTGGCAGATATGCCGCCTGTACCGGAATTAAGATACTGTCCGCACTGGTAAAAGCATTTATTGTAATCATGCCGAGTGATGGCATACAGTCAATCAGAATGTAATCATAGCGGTCTTTCTGCTGTTCTATGTAGGTACGAAGCACCGTCTCCCTGCTCATAACATTCACAAGTGAGGTTTCCAAACCGGAAAGCTCGATATTTCCCGGCATGAAATCCACACCTTCCTCATGTCTTAAAATGCCGTACTCCGGTTTTATTTCCTCATCATTGATAATGGCTGCCATAATGGTTGCAAGTGTAATTTCCAGTCTGTCCGGCTCCTGAATGCCAAGACTTGCCGTAAGACTGCCCTGCGCATCTGCATCTATCAACAAAACTTTCTTTCCCTGTTTTGCCAGTCCGATTCCTAAATTGCTTGTTGTGGTGGTTTTGCCAACTCCACCCTTCTGATTTGCGATTGCTATTACTTTACACATGATAAATTCTCCTATTCTCTACTATTTTGCTTTTATCTGCTGCTCTTTACATTGCTTTTCTGCACTTCCGCATAAGCTCTGTAATATTTGTTTGTCCCTTTATTGCTATAAAGCTCTGATATCTCCAGAACTTCTACTTTTGGATGACGCTGTAAGATTTTCTGAAACCACACAATGTCATTCTTCGTTCCCATCAATCTGACTTTTAACATTAGTCTGCTCCTCCAAATAAGGCATACAGTTCCCGATTATAAGTCGCATACTCCGGATAGCGGATCTGTATCGCCTGCCAAAAGAAAGGTGCATAGGCACAGCAGAACAAGTCCTCCACTGTATACTGCCTGCACTCGTTTACCTGTTCCTCTGTTTTTGTGTAATCATCTACACTCGGTGTGCCATTGCAATACAGGTTAAATGCCATTCGCACCACCTTCATACTGCCACTGGTCTGCCAGCCTTCATGCAGACACTCAGTTTTTACACATCCCGTCTTAAAATCATAGATGCTATCAACATTTCTTCTCGTATCATCGCTGATACCAAGGCAATAGCAAAGTGCCTTGTGGTACACATCCTGATAGCGTACCTCTTTTAATTTTTCATGTGCTTCGCTGATAAAATTGATTGTCTGTTCCTTTTTGTTTTCTGCTCCTAACGCTGTGTTGTTCATGTTCTGATCCTCCTTTAGATAAATAAAAAGGACTTTACTAATTGTTTTTCACAACTAATAAAGTCCTAAGTTTCATATTCATTTCTAAATTCGTGCTAGGGATTTCTTACTAATTTTTTGTTTTAGTAAATTCTTAGTAAAATGTTCCCTTAGAGTCCAAAACATACGATAAATTCAAGGTTTTCAGCGTTTGCGGAAAATACTGCCGTGGCAGATGAAAAGTACTCTAATCATAGTTTTGTTTCTCCTTGATTTGTCCCGGAATGCCCCGCTTTGCAAGGGTTTCCGGGGTTATTGTGATATGCTCTGAAATTACAGATTGTGGCAAATCAGAGCAGAACCCTGCAAGTTGTTACTACCTGTTAGTAGTAAAGTTGGTAGTAAAAGTGAAAGGGTTACTACTAAGGGGTTTCACCAACTTCACTTCCGCTTGGACAGTTAATGTTCTTTTCCGGATATCCAATAGTCCCATAATCAATATAATTTCCTTCATATCTTAGCAATTTTAATATTACCCTAACCAAGATACACTCGTATACCTGACTTGTCATAAATTGTTCTTCGTAATCAATACTATCTCCAGCATATGAACCATGCGCAGACAAATTACGTGCTTGCAATGCCTTCTTCTCTTTTTTCCCAATTACCATGTCTATTCCTTCAAAGAAATGTGTTAATTGTTCACTCACAGACATACAATTCATTCGTACAACACTTCTCTTCATTCTTTCAACATATTCTGTTCCAGCAAACTTTGTTTCCACTAATTCTTTTATCGGTTTTATTCTTTTTGAAAAATCTTTTTTGTCCATTAGCAATGTTTCTGGATTAAGTTCAACTTCTTCATACCACTTTCTTTTCAATTTCTCCAATGCCGCGGAAAATATCGGTAAGTCCATAGGTTGCGTAACTTTTTGAGCATACCAATATGCTGAAAAAAAAGAATCAAAATCAAGTTTCCCATATAATTCAGAAAATGGCTCTATATATTTTTGAATTGTATCCAAATAATTATGAAGAAACGATACATCATCTTTAATAGGCGTCTTTGCCCCAGACATACATTCTTTTTTTATATCAAAACCATATGTCCCTGGATTTTTCATAACGAAACCGATTTGATTGCCATTTTCGTCAAATGAAGACTCCCCCACATACATCAATCTCTTTCCAACAAAAAAACTCAAATACTCTCTAATTTGTTTTCTTTCTTCTATACTTGGAATTCTTCCATACTTCTCAAAATAAGAAATACTAAGATTGGTACTCCATGAAGGTCCATATTTGTTCCCAACAAAATGAATGTCAAATGCCGTATCTTTATATTTAAAGTGTATAAACCTTCCTATATACTCCTGCTCTTCCAATTCCTCTTTTATTGGAAACTGTAAATCTCCATAAACTGATGCTAGAATATAAATAGTACAAGCCAAAATGAGAAATTCCAAATACACATAAGCATGGTACAATAGAAACATGCTGAAGGAGGAGCTCATATGGCAATGCAACATGACAAACAATTTAAACTTGATGCAATCCGGTATTATCAAGATCATAAAGATCTCGGTGTACGTGGATGTGCAGAAAATCTTGGCATCGGATACAGCACATTAACAAAGTGGCTGAAAGACTTCCGTGAATCCGGTGATATTCCTGTTCGGGGTTCTGGTAATTACGCATCCGATGAACAGAAGGAAATCGCCCGTCTCAGACGTGAATTACGTGATGCCCAAGATGCACTTGATGTATTAAAAAAAGCAATCAACATTCTGGGAAAATGACGGAAGCCATTTATCTCGAAGTGTCTGAGAAGACGGAAGCTGCCCAAAAGGCTGGACGCCGGTTTTCCGTCTCCGGAATGTTGAAATTTTCAGGTGTCTCACGTTCAGGATATCGTGCATGGCTCCACCGCGTGCCTTCTGATACAGAAAAACGCCGTGAATCTGTAAAAGCAAAAATACAGGATATATATGATGATTCCAAGCAGAACTACGGTGCTCCGAAAATCACTGTAGAATTGCGGAAAACCGGTGAAGTCATTTCGGAAAGAACTGTTGGTACATACATGCGTCAAATGGGAATCCGTGCCCAGTGGAGCAAGCCATGGACAATTACCACAAAAGATTCTGATTTCAGCACTGAATTACAAAATATCCTCGATGAGCAGTTTAATCCTGACCGCCCGAATGCCGTCTGGTGTTCGGATATCACCTACATCTGGACAATAGACGGATTTGTCTATCTGACTAGTATTATGGATTTATTTTCCAGAAAAATCATAGCATGGACACTTTCAAAAACACTGGAAGTATCCTGCGTGATTGATACAATAAACAAAGCCAAAGCTCGCCGAAATATCGACCAGCCATTGATCATTCACTCTGATCGTAGCAGTCAGTACGTTGCGACGGAATATAAAAAAGTAACAGAAAATATGCAGCGTAGTTACTCAAAGAAAGCATTTCCGTGGGATAATGCCTGCATTGAATCCTTCCATTCGATTATCAAACGTGAATGGCTCAACCGCTTTAAAATTCACGATTACAAGCAGGCATACCGCTTGATTTTCGAATATCTGGAAGCTTTCTACAATACGAAACGAATTCATAGCCATTGTAACTATATGTCACCAAATGAATTCGAACGATTGTATGAAAGAACACACACTGAGGCTGAGCTTCTGGCGGGTTAAAATGGGAAAAGTTTCTCATTTTAACTTGTACTAAATCTTGACATAGGACCATTTCCACAGCTTCTACGAAGTCATATTCCTTGACCTTGATGAGATAATTGAGGGCAGAATAGCCGCCGAAACCTCTCGACCACCAATACCATTTGCTGTTGGAAATCTTCAAGCTGTCGTGTTCTGCGGTACAGTACACATTGCTTGTGCCTTTGACCTTAACGAGATTGCTCGGTTCAAACTCACGCAGATAGGATAACAAATCAATCTGCCGCACCCGTTCAAGCACATCTGGGTCAATCTGCACATAGGGTCGGTTAGTTCTCAATGGATAAAATCACCTCCAGAAATAGAAAAAGCCGAGGGGCTTTCGTTAAATGAAAACCTCTCGGCTATGTAGTATCAATTTTATTTTACGACGACCTTATAATAGAATGTTCTAAATATATTGATGTAACGCAATTTTGCAAATCTTATGCATCTATATTGGAGCAGAATTGCAAAGCACACTGAGATGATTACTAATATAATCTTGACTGTCGATGGTTGAAAAAAGCTGTTTATAAGGACTACAAACGCTAATAACGCAAAATATAAAGAAAGGCTTCTTCCCATAGAACTAATTGATTGGTCTTTATCTATTCGGGTCGTATCACCATTCTCCAAAATGTAGAATTTGCAATAATTGTAAACAACATTGTCATTGTCCTCATCGGGATTGAGGTTTAGCTTCTCTATAACATAAGAATACATTCCACTTTTTTCAATATCGGTCAAGTATATATGTGAGTTACTTGATGTTTTTAATGCTGCTTTTAATAAACGGTTATTCTTGTGAGTACTTTTTTTCTGAATAAAAGAGCTGATTTCTTGAAAAATCAATCCCAAAAAATAGCTTAACACAAAAAATAGCAGAGTTTCATTAACTTGCAAGTTCGTATCTATTGGAATTTTATAAATCAATTGTAAAACTAAAATTGTAAAAGTAGAAATACTAATTCCCGCCAATAAAACGGCAACTAAATCATATATTCCGAGTTTATCTAATATTTTGCTCATTTGCTTCATCTGCTTTCATATTTTTTCCTAAATTATACCACAGAGATATGAATTTTTCTACCTCTCGGCTATGTAAAAGCGGCATCAGCTTCACGCCAATGCCGCTGTTCTTGGTTATAAAATTCCTGCCTTTTTGAGATACCCAACGCTGTCATAGCACCCTCTGAAATAGATTGCTTCCTGCTGCATATCGCTGAGCTTGTTCCGAAGCTCCAAAACTTCTATTAAAGCCTTACACTCCTGCTCGGATAAATCACTCGGCTTTTCCGTATCCAAAACTGCCATCACTTTTAGATACTCCTTGTAAAGTTCCTCAATTCTTTCCTCCACGGAGCGGTATTCTGGATTTTCTTTGGGCAGCTTTGCGATAACGGAGCTTAGATATTCAGCAAAGATGTTGCTATGCACATCAACAAAGGTTTCAAATCTGAAATTATCAAGCACGGAAGCAGGTCAACGCCCTCGTTGTGGTGGATAATACCCTTTGAAACATCAAGCGTTGTATCGTCTATGATGTTCTGCATCACAGTAGAGAGCGTTATGGGAATATCGTCTGGTCTGTTATAACCCAGAGCCATCGTGAGATTTGCCTGTGCGTCGGCATCAATCAGCAGGACTTTTTTACTCTGCTGCACTAGACTTACACCCAGATTGACCGCTGTGGTTGTTTTTCCGACACCGCCTTTCTGGTTAGTCAGAGCAATCACTTTGCAATTTGACATAGATGCGTCCTCCTTTCGCATAGATTTAGCCACTTTGTCAAGGTGGCTATGTAAAACAGTACCAGAGAACGCAAAAAAGCCGCCTACTCTTAAAATCAATAAGAATAAACGGCTTTCTAATCTGCCTTAGACATATTCAATTTTCATTCTCTTGGACGGTGCATTTATGACTTTAAAAATAAGCTCGTCAATACAATCCGTATATCTGCCTTGCTGAATGAGCTGATTTTTTAACTCTACAGGGCTATGTATCAAAAGTTTTCTTTCGTGGCTATCCAAATACAGATGATTAAATTTCTCTCTCATAAGCACACCTCCACTTCTTTAGCTTCATTATATTGGAAAGCATGGGAAAGGACAAATCTGCAAAAAGGGACAAAAATAAGCGTACCACTATTTCTAATGATACGCTTATCGTATTTAACTATTAATCAAGGTCTATGAATACCCTTACAGTGGTATCTCTCCACTGATTTTTCTTACATACGGTCCGTTAACCTTGCGATAGTAGCCTATAAAAAATGATTAAACCCCATCACTTATACATAAAAATATCTTCAGAACCTACTATATTTGCTCATTAAACTTTCTATTTTCTCCCCGTCAAGAAAAATAAGATTGTTTTTTAAAGGATATTCTTGTATACCTTCAATTATTTTCTCAACTGCATTCAATGTAAATTTCCCTGAAATGGCAATAATAACTTTTGATATTCTTACTTTATTCCGTGAATACACATCATAGAATGGCATTGAAAAAGCATCTTTTGCCTGCGTAATTAATTCATTTATATCCCCATTCGCACCTCCTGATACATCTCCGAATTTTACCTGCACTCCATAATACTCATACTCGTCAAATTCTGTTCTTCTAGCAAAAGTAACATCTTTTCCAAATTCTTTGTTACCATGATTATACTTTACATTCACAAATCCTAACTTTCTAAAAAGCGGCAATAATATTTTAATTGTAAACTCACTTTCTTTTTCACAATCATCAATTTGCTGAAATGGCGAACCTAATGCAATATCTGTAGCTCCCTCTATTTCTCCATACAATTGCTCTATATCCATTAATAGATTATCTATAGAATCTGCAATTATATTTGTACAATATTTTAGACAAATATAAGCACCGTCATCATCATAATAATCTAACGAAATATCTCCTATTTCCCTAGAACGTTCTTCAATAATACCTTTTTTTGTTTCCATTAACAACTTTAATCCGACAACACCATCCCAATATTTCCTTGTAATCAATTCTTCATACCAAACATGAAATTTTTTCTCACCTATACGCTTAAAATGTGCTGGAATTTTAATTACTACTGCCGCATCAGATTGTGATTCACAGATTTCAATATCAAAATCATATGGGATACTGGCTATATCTGTTCTTTTTAATACAGCAACGGGAACAACTGCACTTTCTCCATCCTCTGAATATTCTTCTCCTTCAATTACAAACGAAGCTAATCCAGCCACCTCATCATAAAACTCAACTTGAGACATACTTCCTCCTAATTTCTATTCTCCTTAGAAAAAGCAAACTAATATTTGATATTTCTAATAATTCACTATAACACTAGGAAAAATGGTATCGCTATCTTATTTCTCTTCTGCTTTTTGCAATACCACTTTACACAAATCATTATCCTCTACCTCAAGTCCTGTTTTAAATGTTACTTTCTTCATTCGTATTGCATAATTAAAATCAATAATAAGATTACTTTCTTCAATCGGTTTCTTTGCATCTTTGATTCCAATTGGCATTAATAAATATCCAGAATCTTCTCTTGTAAGATACTGAAATAAATCTCTATTCTTTGAACCATTCAATTCGTCCATCCATTGATACCTACTAAAAGACGCAAGGAGTAATTCTTCTGGTTGCACTCCAGACGCCACTGCTCGATTAATTGACTCCTCTGTGTTCGGTCCGATATGAACAAAATAACCTTTACCAAAACTTCTTTCTTTATCAGTATAGACCCAACAATCTTGCGGAAATGGAGGTGTAACGTAATCAACTTTTATAAAGTCATCGGCAAAATTATCCTTAGCAGTCTTTTTCCAATCTGTAAATATAGATTTCGCAGCTGCATAATTACGATATAATAACCCCAATACTGGAACAGCTCCGGGATAAAACAAATATAACATACCTCTCCATTCAGCAGCATTCCATTTATCTAAATCAATTGGAGTTGAAAAAAACATTGTCTTTTGCTCTTTTTTAGGAAGAGGTCTCAAATTTCCAAGAGGCGGTTTTTGCGTCTTAGAAACACCTCTTAAACGCCAATATAGTTTTTCGAACCCTTCTTTTTTCCCAACATTATAATAGGTAAAGGACTTTAATGGAGTTAATATGTACTGTTCTTCTTCCTCCTCGAAAAAAACTGGGATAAACTTTGTGTTAATTGTAGACGCATCATAAATATGCTGATATACTATGTTAACTTCCCAAGATATACCTTTTCCTTTATTGTCCGAATAACATTTTTCGTAATATGACTTACTGTTTGCAACTAAAACGAAATCAGAATTGTTAATCTGATTTTCCATCCAACGTGGCCATCCCTCTGCTGGAGCCTCCTCATACAAATCAATATTTGCATCAATTCCCTCAGACCGTAAACGATTTGCAAATTCTAAAATTTTATTTTCATATTCTACATTTTGATGGCTATATGAAATAAATACTTTTGGATGTTCTGACATAATACACCGCCCCTTTTCTATATCGCAATTAAATCATTTTATAATATTTCAACGCATCCTTTATCGCTTCCACTTTCTCCGCCGTCGGATGCTTCCTCGGCTGTTTCAATTCTTCTACCGCATTAGGAGCATCATACATCGGCAATCCTAAATCTCTCTTTACCTCTGCGATATATGCGGTATGTACTTTGAAGCCGTATTTAGCTTCTATGTACTCCTTTATCATTTTGTAGGTCACTCGTTCCTTGGGCTTGTACTCTTCGGCTCTTTTAACGATATTATCAAGCGGAACTTTGCCCTCACCCTCGCCAAACTCGACTTTTACGTTGATATGTCCGTCTGGCTTTTTGTGGGAAAGCAGTACAACCGTCTCCACATGCACCGTATTCGGAAACATATCCACACACTGCACCTTATCCACGACATACCCCCGCGCCAGCAGCACCTCCAGATCCCGCGCCAGACTCGTCGGCTTACACGAAATATAAATCATATGATCCACACCATAATTGATAATCTTTTCCAGCGCCTTCGGATGAATACCATCCCTTGGCGGATCAAGCACAATATAATCCGGCCGTTCCTCAATCGTATCGAGCACCTTTAAGACATCACCCGCCAAAAATTCACAGTTGTCCAGATGATTGAGTGCCGCATTCTCTTTTGCCGCCTCTACCGCTTCCTCGATGATCTCCACGCCCACAACTTTTTTGCAGACCGGAGCGAGCATCTGTGCGATCGTACCGGTACCGCTGTACAGATCATAAACGGTCTTGTCTGCCAGCATGTCCGGATTATCCCCGAGGATAAATTCGCGGGCTGTGGAATAAAGCACTTCTGCTCCGAGAGAGTTTGTCTGGAAAAAAGAAAACGGTGAAATCTGAAAACGCAGTCCCAACAGCTCCTCATAAAAATAATCCTGTCCGAAAAGTACTTCCGTTCCTTCGTTTTTTACGACATCCGCCACGCTGTCATTTTTTGTGTGGAGTACTCCTTTTAAGGTTCCTTCCAGGGAAAGTGCCAGAAGTACATCTTTCCATCCGGCTAAAAGCTGCTTTTCTTTTTCTTCGTTTACCGTTCCGGCATGTGGACATCTGCCCTGCTTTTCCAGCAATGCAGCCTCTATCTTTGCGCGCTCGTCCGGCGCCTGCTCCTGTACATTTCTCCAATCCTGCGTCGTAGTGATCAGATCAACTAAAATCTCTCCGGTCTTTACTGCCTTTCGCACAAGAAGATGGCGCAGATACCCGGTATGACGCAGTCTGTGATAGAAGAAGATTTCCTGCTCCCTGAAATAAGCGAGCGTTGCCATGAGAATCGCACGGAAATCGCCATCCACGATCCGGCAGTCCTCTACCGTTACAATATCGTAAAAACTGCCGCGCTTGTGCATTCCAAGTGCCAGCGGTCCGTCCTTGTATTCATCTCCAAATGAAAATTCCATTTTGTTACGGTAAGCAAGCACCCGCGGACTGTGTCTGATTGGCAGAAACTCATAAGCACAGGCATCCCCGATCGCCTGCTCTATCATGCCGCGTACCTGTGTCTCCTTGATCTTTAACTGTTCTTCATAAGGCAGACTCTGATACGTACATCCTCCGCACTGTCCGAAATGCCGGCAGGTATCTGCGGTCTCCCGTGGCGATTTCTTCACGGTTTCCAGAAGCCGTCCTTCCGCTTTTCCTTTTCGTACCTTATTTACTGCAAAGGAAACACGCTGTCCCGGAATGGTATTCTTGACGATGACGCGTTCTCCCTCGTCTGTCATCACAATCCCTTTGTTCGGGAATTCTACGGTTGTTACGTTTCCTTCTGCAATCTGCCCTTTTTTCATTCTTTTACTCCTCATGCATCATTCTGAATCTTATTTTCTTACAGAAAAAGGGACTACACAACTGCAGTCCCTTCTTTCTTCGTTCGGTTTTCTTTTTCTGCGCACCGCTCAAACTGCCTGAAAGTTCTCACGCTTCCGACAATGATTAGTCCTCTGTCTTGTCTGCGGAAGCATCCTTAGACTCTGCAGCCGGCTCATCATCCTCATCCTCGAAGAAGTCATTGTCGAACTCATCTTCAAAATCGTCCTCAAAATCATCCAGATAATCCGGTGTAAAGAAACGATAAATTCCATAGATTGCTGCTGCAACTGCGACAACGATTCCAATCACGGCGAATACAATCACGAATTTGGAAGGTTTCTTCTCCTCTTCTTCCTGTCTCTTCAAAAACTTATTAAGCTTTGCTGCATCCAAAACATCCCCCACTTTGGTAGATGCTAAAATATCTTCTACTTTACTCATGATGGCACTTCTCCTTCCTGCATTTTTAATTACATCCATTATAGCATATCTTTCCCTGTTTTCCTATGAAAAATTTGTGTTTATAAAAAATTTATCATATCTTTTTTAATTTTGCAAAGCTTGCAAACATCTTCTTTGTTCCGGCTTTGTCGAAATCTACGGTCACTTCATAGTCCCTGCCCCCGGAAACAATTGCCATGACTTCTCCATCGCCAAATTTGATGTGGCGGACACGATCTCCCACCTGATAGGACAATGCTCCACCCGCGGAACCAAAATCACGCTGGTTTTCCACCTTTGTATATACCGGTTTTGTGGCTTTGGAGGAACGGAAGGTCGATCCATATCCCTCTCCCACTTCTTTTCCATATCCGCTTCCACCATAACTCGGCACCGTCCGGAATGCCTTACGCGCCTTCTGAAATGTGGACTGTTCGATGGGTTCTTCCTTTGTCTTTGGCTCATAAATCTTTCCGGAAAGAAGTTCCGGCGGAATTTCCCTGACAAAACGGGATACTTTTCCATACTGTGTCTGCCCCCGCACCATGCGCACACGCGCGGAAGTGATTGTCAGATTTTTCTTTGCACGGGTAATTCCCACATATGCCAGACGCCGTTCTTCCTCGATCTCGGCCTGGGAGTTATCACTCGTAATAGACATATAACTCGGAAACAGTCCGTCCTCAAGTCCTGCCAGATAGACATTCGGAAATTCAAGTCCTTTCGCACTATGTAAAGTCATAAGTACCACATAGTCACTGTTTTCGTCAAAACTGTCAATATCCGCAACCAGAGCGACATTTTCCAGAAAGCCGTTTAAGGTCGGAGCTTCTTCCCCCTCCGCATAATCCACAGCTTTGCTGATCAATTCGTCAATATTTTCGATTCTTGCCTCTGCCTCATCCGTTCCCTCTGCTTCGAGTTCTCTGACATAACCGGTCGTTTCAATAACTTCCTGCAGCAGATCTGCCACGGAAAGCAGCTTTGCCTTTGCTTTCATAGACTGGATAAACAACACAAACGGCCGGATCTTTGCTGCCGCTTTGCCCAGCCCCGGTACCTGTTCTGCCACACAGAGCGCATCATAAAAACTGATCTCCTGCTCCTGGGCATACAATGCCACTTTGTTGATCGATGCCGCACCAATTCCACGTTTTGGGATATTGATGATACGCCGCACCGCCAGATCATCCTGCCCATTGTCGATGGTCTTTAAATATGCCAGCAGATCCTTCACTTCCTTACGGGCGTAGAAATTTACGCCGCCAAAAATTTTATATGGAATATTTGCTGTAATAAAACGTTCCTCAAAGAGACGGGACTGTGCATTGGTACGATAGAGAATGGCACAGTCTTTATACTGATACTCTCCTTTGCGTACCCGCCGGGCAATATCCCTTGCCACAAAATCCGCTTCCTCTGCCGCCGTATCCAGCTGCTCAAAGGTGATCTTGTCCCCGGCTCCATTGTCCGTCCACAGACGCTTTTCCTTTCGCCCCTGATTGTTGGCAATCACAGCATTGGCTGCATCCAGAATATTTTGCGTGCTCCGGTAATTCTGCTCCAGTTTGATCACTGTGGCATCCGGAAAATGATGTTCAAAATTCAGAATATTGTAAATATTTGCTCCCCGGAACTTATAGATAGACTGATCATCATCACCTACAACACAAAGATTCTGGTATTTTAAAGCCAGCAGACGGATCAGTTCAAACTGTGCGGTATTGGTATCCTGATACTCATCCACCATAATATAGCGGAAACGATCCTGATACGAGGCAAGCACCTCTTTGTCCAGTTTGAACAGTTCCACGGTTTTCATGATCAGATCATCAAAATCCAATGCATTATTCTGCTTTAACGCCTGCTGATATTCCCGGTAAACCTGGGCCTGTTTTCGTTTCACATAATCGCCTGCCGCGCGCGTCTCAAATTCGATCGGATCGATCAGCTCATCTTTTGCGGAGGAAATAGCAGAAAGAAACATTTTCTCTTTGTACATTTTCGTATCGATTTCCAGACGTTTGCAGATATCCTTCATCAGAGTCTTCTGATCATCGGAATCGTAGATGGTAAAATTGGTGCCAAACCCCAGCCTGTCAATATATCTGCGCAAAATACGCACACAGGTGGAATGGAATGTGCACACCCAGATACTTTCCGAACCATATCCCACCATCTGGTCAATACGCTCCCGCATCTCCCCTGCCGCTTTATTGGTAAACGTGATTGCCATGATATTGTAGGGATTAACCCCGCATTCCTCAATCAGATATGCCGTACGATGTGTCAGTACTCTGGTTTTTCCGGACCCGGCACCTGCCAGAATCAGAAGCGGTCCGTCGGTTGCCATCACAGCCTGCCGCTGTGGTTCGTTCAGTGCATCTAATAAGCTCATATCGTTTCTCCGTCTCTTTCCATAATTCATTATTCGTGTGTCTCATTATATCATAGATAGTCCGAATAGAACATACATTCTTTTGTTTTTTGAAAAAAGCATGAAAATGCCTTGTCATCTAGTTTTTATTACTATATAATGTGATATGAGGTGAAAATATGGACAACGAAGTAAAAGAATTTCTTGCTGCACTGCAGAAGAAACTGGTTTCAATCGATTACATCAAAACGGAAGACATTCCAAATATCGGTTTATATATGGATCAGGTCACGACCTTTATGGACGAGCAGTTAGAAGCCTGCAAACGCTATGAAGATGATAAAATTCTGACCAAAACAATGATCAACAATTATGCCAAAAACAATCTGCTCCCTGCCCCGGAGAAGAAAAAATATTCCAAGGAGCATGTGCTGACCCTGTTATTCATTTACTATTTTAAGAATCTGCTCAGCATCAACGACATCCAGTCCCTGTTAAATCCCCTGACGGAACATTATTTTGGCAACAAAGCCGGATTTAATATGGAAGATGTCTATAACGAGGTTTTTAATTTAGAGAGCACCGAGTCCGAGAAATTATTAAAAGATCTCGGAAAAAAATATGCACTCTCCCGTGAGACGTTCCGGAAATTTCCGGAAAATGATCAGGAATTTCTGCAGAATTTCAGTTTTATCTGTCTGCTCAGCTACGACGTATACATCAAAAAGATGATTATCGAAAGTGTTATCGACAATATCAACAGTCAAAACAGTAAAACAAATAAAAAAGAGAATTCCAAAAAGGAATCCTCCAAAAAAGACACCGTTTAATCCAAACGGATGATTGTATTTTCAGGCACAGATGCAGATACGCATCCGTGCCTTTTTCTATTCCTGTTCCGGATGTTTCTGTGACAGACGGCTGAATACCATCTCATATCCGTCATTTCCATAGTTCAAAGAACGATTGACACGGCTGATCGTCGCTGTAGACGCCCCCGTCTTTTCCGCAATATCAAGGTATGTCTTCTGATCCCGCAGCATTCCCGCCACTTCAAATCGCTGTGATAAAGAAAGCAATTCATTGACCGTACACACATCCTCAAAAAATGTATAACATTCCTCTCTGTTCTGCAGACATAAAATTGCATCAAACAGATGATCTACTGCCTCTGTTTTAAGTTTCTTGCTCATTATGCTCCCTCTTTCCTTCCAAAAATCATGTCTGTATTTTATCATATTAAAGTTTTAAAGTAAACAGATTTCTTGCATTACCCCATTGTTATGCTATAATGTTTAGTACAGTTTACCAAACACGAAAACGAATGGAGAATCTATGATATGAAAAAGATCGGTTATTTTTTTTCCGGCTTTCTGCCAATTTTAACAACAACAGCTGCACAGATACTGGCTTCTTTTTTTATGTTCGGAATCGCAGCTCTGTTTCTGTGTCCGGCCTCCCAGAGCACAGGCTTTGATGCCGATACCATCGAAACACTTCTGACCAATACGGAGTTTAATGCATGCATCATGCTGATTTATACCGTAACCTGCATCGTATTCATGGGAATATGGTATTATCGCTCCTGTGGGGGCAATTATCTTCCAAAACCATCCCTCACGTTTCATCCTCTGCAGTTTTTATCCATCATTCTTCTGATTCCCGGCATGCAGTTCTTTTCCGGTTATCTGACTTCTGCGGTATCTCTTCTTTTCCCGAACTGGCTCAGCCAGTACGAAAAACTCATGGAAACCGCAGGCTTAGACTCCGACATCGGACTGTTCATGTTTATCTATGCCGTAATTCTCGGTCCTGTCTGTGAAGAACTGGTTTTCCGCGGCGTCACCATGCATCTGGTCCGACGGGCACTTCCGTTCTGGGCTGCCAACCTGATGCAGGCGGTTCTCTTCGGAATCTTTCACATGAACTGGATTCAGGGAATTTATGCATTTGTTCTCGGTCTTGTACTGGGATGGATCTGTGAAAAAGGAGGAAGCATCTATTTCTCAATGTTCTTCCACATCCTGTTCAACTTCTGGGGAACCATCATCGGACCGCTACTGAACAATCTCAAAGAAACGGATCTTCTGGGAATTATCATCTTTCTCTTTACGATTGTTTCTCTCGTTTTGGGCTTTTCCTTATTCCGCCTGGGAACGAAATGGCGCGATCAGAAAGCGGCGCGCCTTATGGCTGCCCCTGATCATGATGATCATTTCGAAGCAGCTGAATGATCCGGTACTCATAAAACACGGTGATCACAAGGATAGCGGCAATCACCAACAGACTGTACGCGTCCTTGAGTTCGATCCCGATCACATCTCCCACACACGGAACCATCAGACCGATGATAAACACCAGTTTTACCAGCCGGATCATCCGGATGGAATATTTACGCACCTTTCCCACACACACCTCTTTCGGAAGCCGGTTTATTTTTTCCGGCTGACAGCTTACCAGGCTGAGTCCCACATAGATCAGAACAACTCCTGCAATGTTACAGATAAATTTATATGGCGCAACTTTATAGACAATCCCATAATAGATCTGCAGTCCGATATAGACAATTCCAAGGATCATTCCTATCGCCTCCGCAAAAATTGCCGGAACGGTTAAATCTTCTTTTTTCATCTGCTTTTCTCCATTTCATTCTGTAAAATCATATCCTAATTCTAACACCTTTTTGACTTGAATTCCATAGTTCATGTGCTATAATGAAACACAGAGTAACAATATAACAAAGGAGATCTCATGGAAAATCTTATTTTACCAAAACAATACAAATCAGAACTGAATCTTCATGACACACAGCTTGCCATCAAGACAGTCAAAGATTTCTTTCAGGCACTGCTGGCGCAGAGACTGCATCTGACACGTGTTTCTGCTCCTCTTTTTGTAGACCCGGCAACCGGTCTTAATGATAACTTAAACGGTTATGAACGCCCGGTTACTTTCGGTATTAAGGAGCAGGACGATAAAAATGCCGAAGTTGTCCATTCTCTCGCAAAATGGAAACGTTACGCCCTGAAAAAATACGGATTTCAGGTCGGAGAAGGCATCTACACGGATATGAATGCCATCCGCCGCGATGAAAGTACGGACAACATTCATTCTATTTTCGTAGATCAGTGGGACTGGGAAAAAATCATTCATAAAGAAGACCGTAATCTGGACTATTTAAAAGAGACCGTTCGTACCGTATATAAGTGTCTTCGCAAAACAGAACAGTATATGGCCATCCAGTATGATTACATTGATCTGATCCTTCCAAAGGAAATTTTCTTTATCACCTCCCAGGAACTGGAGGATCTGTTCCCGGACAACACACCGAAGGAACGTGAGTATTATATTACCAAGGCAAAAGGTGCTGTATGTATCATGCAGATCGGTGACACCTTAGAGTCTGGCGAACCGCACGACGGACGTGCTCCGGATTACGATGACTGGGCTTTAAATGCAGATATTCTTGTTTATTATCCGGTTCTTGATATTGCACTGGAATTATCTTCGATGGGTATCCGTGTAGACAAAACTGCTCTGATTTCCCAGCTTGACAAAGCCGGCTGTCCGGAACGCAAGGATCTGCCATTCCAGAAATCCATCATCGATGGAACACTTCCTTATACCATCGGCGGAGGAATTGGTCAGTCCCGTATCTGTATGTTCTTCCTTCGCAAAGCTCATATCGGCGAAGTGCAGAGTTCTCTCTGGCCGGAAGAAACAATTGCAGCCTGCGAGGAACATGGTATTCAGCTCTTATAATTTATTTTACATAATAAAATAAACAAAGCAAAAAATCAAAGAGGAAAAACGAAAAAAACGTTTTTCCTCTTTTTGTATTATCTATCTCCTCTAAATTACAGCTATAAGGTTTCCTCATCCGCCTCGCACATGCGATACCCTACGCCCAGTTCATTTACAATATAATTTTTTTCTCCCGGTCTGGCTCCCAGCTTCTTACGGATATTTACCATATTGACCTGCAGTTTTTTGATGCTGCCCTCATCGTTATACCCCCAGATCTCTTTGATAATGGCTGAGTATGTCATAACCTTTCCCGCATGTTCCGACAATGCTGCAATGATATTGTACTCTGTCTGTGTCAGCTTCACTTCTTTTTTATGCAAGAAAACTCTTCTTGCATCGTAATCAATGGTCAGACCGGAGGCCTTAAATTTTCCACCCGGAAACATTCCGTTTTGCATGCGATGTGTTGTCATGCGAAGCGTAGAACGTATCCGCGCAAGAAATTCATTGGAGCCAAATGGTTTTGTAACATAATCATTGGCTCCCATATCCAAAGCCTCCACTTTATCTTTTTCATCTGACCTGGCAGAAAGCACAATCACCGGCGTCAGGGAATCTTTCCGTAACCGCTTTAAAAAAGTCATTCCGTCCTGATCCGGAAGTCCCAGATCTAAAACAACGAGATCCGGTCTGTGAGAAGCATACATCATCATTCCGTCTTCGCAGGAATATGCCGATAATGTCTGATATCCGTTTGCCTCCAGAAGTGTAGCCACCAGATTGTTAATATGTTCATCATCCTCAATAATTAAAATCTTATATTTATTTCCGTTCATGCCTGTTCCTTCTCCTCCATATCCAGATAAAACCGGAAAAGTGCACCTCCATTTTTCTTATTTTCTGCCTTGATCTTTCCACCGTGCGCTTTGATAATTGTTGCGCACACTGCCAGTCCTATTCCTGCATTGCTCCGTTTGCAATCGGAAGATACCTCATACGCCTCATGACTCCCGTAAAAAACGGATTTTAATTTTTCTTCCGGAATTCCACATCCATCATCCTGTACTTCAAATACGGCTTTGTCCGCCACAAGAAATACCTTCAGTCCCAGGTGCACCATTCCCTTTGCATGCTGCACCGCGTTTTCTAAAATATTGATCAACACCTGCTGGATCAGGATTGCATCCATGGGAATTACCACAAATTCATCTGGAATATCAATTTCAACCTCCTGATCCGGATATCTTTTATGAAACTTTAAAATCACCGAATCAATCAGCTCATCCAAAACCGTAGGTGTCTTAATGATTTTTACTTTTCCACTGTCAAGTTTTGTGATCGAAAGCAGGTTCTCAACCATCCGGAAAAGCCACTGTGCATCCTGCTGGATGTCCTGCAGCATCTTTGTCCGCTGTTCCTTCGTAAAATCATTATCCGGATCAAGCAGCGCCGAGCTGGAGCCATAGATCGTGGTAAGCGGAGTCCGAAGATCATGGGAAACCGCACGGAATATGTCTGCACGGATTTTTTCTTTTTCTCTCTCTGCTTCGAGAATTTTATTATACTTTATTTTGGTGGTAAACCCACAGGTAATCAAAGCCATCAGTATAATGATCACTGCCGATGCCATATTCTCCGGTATGGAAAAATTAAAGTGAAAAAATGGAAATGTGAAAGCAAAATTCAATTCAAGAACGCTGAGAATTGCAGCTGCCACACCATACAGATACCCCGGTGTGATCACAGAAGTCAAAAAGACTCCAAAAATAGATACTGCCGGGATCAGCGCATTTTCCACAGTACTGTTTTGTATCCACAAACAGACCATAAAACACACCAGCTGAATCCCGACGGTAATGGCTATATCTCTTATGATATACAATGTTTTTTTCATCCGAATCTTCTTTCTCCTTATCTCTTGCATCCATATGTTTCATTATAGCATAATGGCGGTTAAGATTCGAATAAAAAATGTATTTTTCTAAGAAAGCGTATTCAGTTCCTCCATCCACAATGTTGCACATGCATCACTCGGCATACGCAGATCTCCTCTCGGAGAAACAGCAACAGATCCGACTTTCGGGCCGTCCGGAAGGCAGGAACGTTTAAACTGCTGCGCAAAAAATCTGCGGCAGAACGTTTTCAGCCATTTTAAAATAAATGCATCTTCATAAGTTCCCGCAAATGCAATTTTTGCCAGACGATAAATTTTTGCAGGGGAAAATCCCTGACGCAACATATAATACAGGAAGAAATCATGCAGTTCATACGGACCTACCAGATCCTCGGTCTTCTGTGAAATTTTTCCGTCTTCCGGCGGCAAAAGCTCCGGAGAAACAGGTGTATCCAATACATCATACAGTGTATCGGAAAGCTGCTTGTCCTCACAGGTATCCGCATAATAACGCACCAGATGCCGGACCAGTGTCTTTGGCACAGAAGCATTCACGGCATACATGGACATATGATCTCCGTTGTACGTTGCCCACCCCAGTGCAAGTTCCGACAGATCTCCGGTTCCGATCACAAGCGCATTTTTTTTGTTCGCAATGTCCATCAGAATCTGCGTGCGTTCCCGCGCCTGGGAATTTTCATATGTCACATCATGCACCGAAGGGTCCTGTCCGATATCCGAAAAATGCACATTTACCGCCTGACAGATATCCACTTCCACAAATTCTGCCCCAAGGCTTTGAATCAGTTTGACAGCATTGTCATATGTGCGGTCGGTTGTCCCGAATCCCGGCATGGTGACGGCCGTAATTCCCTTATGATCCCGCCCGCACAGATCAAAGGCACGCACGGTCACCAGCAGTGCCAGCGTCGAATCCAGTCCTCCGGAAATACCTACCACAGCATTGGCTCCGGTATGTTCCAGACGTTTTTTTAGTCCCATTGCCTGAATCATCAGAATTTCATCACAACGCTTTTCCCTGTTCTGTCTGTCTGTTGGCACAAACGGTGCCGGATCAATCAACCGCGTCAGTTTTGTTTCTTCTATTTTTAAAGAGAACAGAATCTCGGTATGTGTCTGATCCTCAGTGACAAAAGTTGTCATTCTGCGGCGCTGTGCACAGAGACGTTCCACATCAATCTCCGAATACAGGATGCCATGTCCAAAACGCTTGGATTCCGCAAGAATCTGTCCGTTTTCCGCAATGATGTTGTGCCCGGAGAACACCAGATCCTGTGTAGACTCTCCCTCTCCCGCTGACGCATAAATATATGCCGCAAGAAGACGTGCAGACTGGCCACTTACCAGTTCCCTGCGGTAACTGTCTTTGCCGGTCAGTTCATTCGAAGCCGACAAATTCACCAGAACAGACGCCCCCGCCAGTGCATGGGAGATACTCGGCGGATTCGGTGTCCACAGATCCTCACACAGTTCCACACCGATTCTGAGTTTCGGCATCTGCTCACAGACAAAAAGCAGATCCCGGTCCGCAGGAACACAGCTTCCGTCCGGCAGAACCACCTCTGTCGCAAGCTCTGCTCCGGATACGAAATGTCTCGCCTCATAAAATTCATTGTAATTCGGCAGATAACTCTTCGGTACAAGTCCAAGCACTTCTCCATGGGAAAACACTGCCGCCACATTGTATAATTTTCCAAGGATTTCAAAGGGAAGTCCCACGAAAAAAATGGCGTCCAGTGAAGCACTCTCTTTTACTAATTTCATCAGCGCATCCTTTGCGCCCTGCAGCAGACGTTCCTGCAAAAACAGATCCTGACAGGTATAGCCGGTCAGACAAAGTTCCGGAAAAACTACAATCTTTGCTCCCTGCCGGGTACTTTCTTTCATCATATCCAGAATCAGTTCTGCATTGTATTTTGTATCTGCCACTTTAATTTTCGGTGTGACTGCAGCTGCTTTTACAAATCCCTGTCTCACTTTCTCAACTCCTTTAATTCCTCTACGGAAAATTCATATGCCTTATTACAGAACTGGCACTTTACCTCGATGCTCTCCCCATCATTGATGATGTCATCGAGATCTTTTTTGCTGAGCGTCGAAAGTGCGCGGGATACCCGCTCCTTGGAACAGTCACAGACAAATGCTGCCGGAATTTTGTCGGTGATTTCCAAGCCGAAATCTCCGAGAATTTCTTCGAGAATTCCTTCCGGTGTCAGTCCTCGCTCCAGCATCATAGTCACAGAATCGATCTCTGCAATACGCTTTTCCAGTTTTTCAATAATCTCGTCACTCGTAAACGGCATAAGCTGAATAATAAATCCGCCGGCCTGACGCACCGTGTTGTTTTTGTTCATCAGTACGCCCAATCCTACCGCAGACGGAATCTGCTCGGAAGTTGCAAAATAATAGGTTAAATCTTCTGCAATCTCTCCTGTCTGCAGCTGACACTGTCCCACATATGGCTCTTTTAGTCCCATATCTTTGATGACGCTCAAAATACCGAGATCCAGCGCGCCCCCTACATTTAAATGTCCGTCTTTGTTTGGCGGAAGTTCCACAATCGGATTATTGACAAATCCCTTGACATGTCCATTGGCATCCGCAATAACGGTAAGTCCCCTGGCCGGACCGCTGCACTGAATCTGCAGGGTCAGAAGATCTTTTTCCCCTTTTAACATTGTTCCCATCATCGCACCGCCGGACAACAAACGTCCCAGGGCCGCCGTCATGATCGGGGACGTATTGTGATCCTGTCTGGCGGTCTCCACCAGATCCCTCGATGTAATTGCAAATGCCCGGATTGCGGCACCTGCTGCGGTTGCTCTAACAATATAATCTGCCATGTATCATTTCTCCTTTATTCTTTTCTTGTAACAAATGTGATACGCTCACTGTCGGCTTTGACTCCGGCGTCGGTGTAATCATCATACATTCCTTCACAGACCAGTCCCGCCTGCTGCAGAAAATCCACTATCTGTTCCACCTTATAATTTCTCTGATAGTGTGTTTCCACATATCGGCGGTACAGCTCTCCCGCTTCCGGGATAAACAGTGTCAGGTCATATTCATTGATTCTGGTCTCTTCGTCATAATAATTTTCCCAGATAAAACTTCCTTCCTGCCTGCTCTCCGCAAATGTGTGATCTCCGAGAAGCTGTTCGTATTTATAGGCGGTATTCATATCAAAGATAAATACTCCACCGCTTTCCAGACAGGCGGCAACCCGCCGGAATGCATCGGAAAGTTCCTGTGGCTCAAGCACATAATTGACACAGTCACAGGTACAGCAGACTGCCCGCACACATCCATCCAGTTCGAGTGTCTGCATCTCCTGCAGCAGATAAAGAATCGGCGGATCTGTCTGCTTTTCCATGGCTTTCTGCAGCATATCCACAGAAACATCCACACCGGTCATATCATACCCACAGGCTGCCAGTCTCCGGGTCAGTTCTCCGGTTCCGCATCCCAGATCCAGCACCGGTCCGTCTGCAATTCCATGCTTTTTTAATGTCTCACAAATATATGCACACCATTCATCATAGGGCACATTATCCATAAACAGGTCGTAAACCTGCGCAAAACCCGTATACGCGTCCATTCTTTTCCTCCTGCTTTGTATCATAGTTTAGCAAGTTTTTATGGCAAAAGCAAGGTTGATTATTCTTCCCGAAACCTTTATACTGAATGCATAAGTTGAACTACAGAAAGGATTTTCCATGCCTGACAACTACGAACATTATATTTCCAAAAATATTCAGGCCTTCTATCGCAGAAGACTTTTTTCTCCAATGATATATCTGGTTTTACTTGCAGTTCTCTGGATCGTATTTCCACTGGGTGCCATGCTGCGCCCTGCACAGCTTTCCGACAATACCAAAATTGTGGACGCCTACAAGAACCATCACCGTTATGTACGCATGACCTTCACAGATCTGAAATTCAGCGGATATACCTGTGAAACCTATGGACAGACCCGCGGATATTATTATTACACCACACAGAAAAATAATTGCAGCATCATTCTCCTTACCCCGCATACATGTGAGGAAGGACTCCCTACGATCGACCGTCTGACCGTCACCGGCCGGATCGTCAAAGGAAAAGAATCTTATCTGGCACTTTTGTCCCAGCTTTCCTCTGACCTGAACTGGACCGAAACCGGTATCCGCAATCAGCTGTCTTCGTATTATTTCAGTGAGCCTGACTATCATTTAACCACGACGCGCATTTTATTCTTCGCGTATTTCGGTTCCATGATTTATACCGTCCTGTATCTTCTGATCTGTATGGTCTATATCCGGTTCCCGGTGCTTTCCCCACCGTGCCAGAACCTGATCGTCTTCGGACATCCGGGGCAGATTCTCGCCGAGGCCGAGGAAGAGCTTGCAACACTTCCACAGCTGGCAACGGAGGATATGTTTATCACCGAACATTATTTTATCATGACATCACCATATGGAAATGCCATTGTGCCTATTCAGGAGATTCTGTGGATCTATAAACATTCGACGCTCCACAAAATGCTCTGGTATCATTTCAGCATCTCTTATACCATGCATATTACCGCAAACAAACATATGTATGTAAACTGTCCGAAAAATACCAAATCCGATATTGACGGTATTATGGATTACCTGGCAGAAGCCAATCACAACATTCTGGTAGGTTTCAATGAAGAAAACCGCCTGAAAGTCCAGGCGGTTCAGGGAAAACCTTTCCATATTGAAAAATTCTATGCGTTATTGCGCCGCCGTGTCTAAAACATACAGGCTTTGCTTCCGATTTCATAATCCAGATTTTCATAGGCTTCCCTTACCACGGGAAGCCTTTCTTTTTCTTCCGGCGGTAATTCATGTTCAGAAAGTATCTTTATATTCTCCTCAATCTGTGCAATATCATAGGTATCAAATCCATACTTTAACCCTTTCCAGCACAGCCGGCGCTGCTCTTCATCCATCATGGGGAGTTTTCCCTGCCGAAGTATGTGACCACTCTCCGGTAAATCTTTGGTCTCCTGTTTTACTTCTTTCACCGTCCCCTGCAGCTGCTCTAAAAAAGTATGCAGATTCCGGTTTATAAAGGCACGATTTTCGGTCTTTGCCGCCATCTCCATAATTTCTGCCTGCTGGGCAATCTCCTCTTTTCCAATCTGGCGGCTGATCCCTTTGATTCCATGAACTTTTGTCTGAAACATATGCAGATCCCGCTGGACATATTCCGGAAGTTTCGGAAGTAAACTCTCCACCTCTTTCCAATAAGATTCCAGCGTACGGATATCCGTAGCGTTCCTCTGCCCTGTGGCTTTCGCCTTCTTTGACGCATCGACCGGATTCGGAAGTTCCCTGTATCTGACCGGAATTCCGGTTTCTAAAACCTGCCTCATCCGCTGCAGCCGGATCGGTTTCGGCATAAAATCGGTAAATCCATGCCGGATGGAACGGCTTCTCACTTCGTCAGAAATATCCGCTGTCATAAGAACAAGCGGTGCATGACTGTATCTTTGTATCTGATCCGCCGTCTCAAATCCGGACATTCCAGGCATCATCTGATCCAGAATGATCATCTGGTATTCCCGTTCTTTTACCATCTGTACAGCTTCTTCTCCTGACACCGCCAGATCCAGTATAAACTTCCATGGAGCCGCAAGTTCCTGAAAAATCACCCTGTTTGCTTCCATATCATCCACCAGAAGGACACGTGCCCGCGGATAAATCCAGTTCGGCTGTATTTCTTCGACCTGCGGATCATTCTGTTCTTTTAATATTTCCCGTCCGATGTTTCTCGGCTCTGATATCTCAGCCATAACCTGTTTCTGATAAAACCCAAAAGATACGCGTGTCCCTTTTCCCGGATCACTCTCTGCTCTTACCCAGCCATGCATCATTTCTACGAGCTGTCTGACAATTGACAGACCCAGGCCAAAGCCCTCTACCCCCATATCCTCGGAGAACGAGACATATTCCGCAAATACCTGTGCAAGTTTTTCCTTTGTCATTCCCACACCGGTATCTTCCACACAGCCGTCAAACCATACCTGTCCTTCTTCCATCTTACAGTGGAGTGACAGCGTGATCGTTCCCTGTTCCGTAAACTTGCAGGCATTCGATAAAATATTCTGAAAAATCTGTGCCACACGTAAATAGTCCCCACTTACCTGCTCCGGAAACCGGTCCAGAAACCTCACGGTAAATACGATATCTTTTTCCCGGATATTCAGCAGACAAAGACGGGCCTGTTCCTCGATCATCTCATAAAAATTGTATGTTTTGTCTTTGAGCGTCAACATTCCTGCTTCCAGCTTCGAATATGCAAGGATGGTATCCACCTGTTCAAGCAGATTATTTCCCGCGATACAGATATATTCAAGAATGTTTTTGCTCTCATCCGGAAGATTCTGCCTCTTTAAAATGTCCGAACCTCCGATAATCGCATGCAGCGGACTGCGCAGATCATGACTGACCGATGCCAGAAAACGGCTTTTTAAAAATGACTGTTCTTCTGCTTTCTTTTTCAGATCCTCCATCAGAACCGTTTCCTTCTTTTGCTGTGTGATGTCGAGCAGAGTAAGAATATATCCTCTCACCACATTTTCACTGCAGACCGGATGCAGCTGACACCTGCAATAACTTTCTTTCCACTGAACCACATAATCCTGATCCGGGTCTTTACTCCAACGCATCATTTTGGTATAAAAAGGGTACTCCTGCGGATCGTCCGTCAGTTCCCCCACAATTTCCGGAAACCATCGTCTGGCACTGGCATTGGCATCCCGGTAACGCATTCTGTTGTCAAACAAAAACGTAGGGATATCACTGATATTATAAAAGTTTTCCCGGATAATGTTCGTCACATTGGATAATCTTCCCGTCATCATCAGATAAAAGACAATCAGACAGGAAATTTCAAAAGCTCCCGGCACCAGAAATTCTTCCGCTTTCGGCGTAACTGCGCGAAACAACATTGCAACTCCCGGAAGTGCCATGCCAAGATACAACATATCATTTACATGTCCCTCCCAGACAGAAACCTCGCTTTTCACTCTCACATAAGTAGCCAGCCCCAGAAGAATTCCCGTATAACAAAGCAGCGCAATCCGAAACGCATCCTGATACGTCTCGCGCTGCGCAGCACGTATAATCAACATGGAATTAAACAGCACCAGACTGCAGAACAAAATCACTTCCGTCCTGAGTTTCAGCTGGAATTTCATAAAATCACCCACATAATGAATCATAAGATACAGCATGTGAATGGCCAGTAAATCTGTCAGTATACGAAGTGTCTGTGCCTCTCCCGTAACATAATAGGTAATGCGATAAAAACTGTTCAGTGCAATCAGCCCTAAAACCAACGGCAGCAGCCGGTGTTCCCTTGCGTGAAACCCGCTGCTGACATAACTTTGTAATACAAACAGTGTAAAAAAAAGACAGATCAGATGGAAAACCAGTCCCATATCCGTTTTACCTCCAACCACTAAATATCCGCTCTACTTCGGATTTGATATAAATTGCTTTATATGGTCGCACAATATATCCTGCCGCATGCAGTCTCCGACAGGTCATTACCGTATGCGCATCACACATGGCCGTGACAAACAGAACCGGTATCCTGCCCCCTGTGAGCTTGTTTGCTCTCATGGTAGTCTCGATTCCGTTCATTTCCGGCATATCAACATCCATAATGATCAGATCCGGAAACTCATTGTGTTCCAGATAATGCAATGCCTGTTTTCCGCATTTACAGAGAATGACGGTATACTCATCCTCGAGAATTCCACGCATGGCATCCAGATTAGTCTTCATATCATCTACGATCATGATTTTTTTTCTGGCAGTTTCCTGAACCATCTTCTTTCTTCCCGGCTCTTCCGAATCCGGAGAAACCGTATCAAGATATTCCGGTGGAAGAATCGTAACATTTAAGTTTTTATTTTCCATCAGATCCAGTTTGGTTCCATCCGGCATATTCAGAACCGGTCGCAGATTATGCGGTCCTTTGTTTTCATAGATCAGTCCCTTACGTCCGTCCGACAGGTTTACCTCCGTCCCTCTCGGAAACAGTGGGACACGTTCCATAAACACTTCCACAACGTTTTTGTCAAACATGATGCCACAGGCTCCCATGAGATATTCTACTGCCTCATAAGGAGAATATGGTTTCTTATACGGACGTCTTGATGTCAGCGCATCATACACATCCGCCACATGTACAATTCTTACGGAGAGTGACTGTTCATCTCCCATCAGCCCCTGTGGGTATCCGCTTCCATCTACATTTTCATGATGAAGAAGTACCGTCTGCTTGATATGCGCCGAAATATTCCAGCGCTTCGAAAGCAGCTGGTACGAACGGGTCGAATGGGTCTTCATCAGCTGGTATTCATCCGGTGTCAGCCTGCCCGGTTTATTTAATATTTCCTTTGGAATGGCAAGCTTTCCCAGATCATGCAAAAGAGCCGCTGTAACCAGATAATTCAGATCACGTTCACTCATTCCCATCCCCATACCGATCACACAGCAGAGCACCGCAACATTCACCGAATGTGCATATGTATAATCATCGTATGAGCGCAGATCTGTCATATCCAGACACACATTTTTTCTGGACAAAAGATTCTCCACAATCTGTTGTGCAATCTCGGCACAACGGTCAATATCATTCTCCTGCACACATTTAAACCCTTCCTGGCGCAGTTTTTCCGGTATTGTTGCTTCGATGTAAATATCTTTCGACTGTTCATCCTCGATATAGACACCGCTAAATCCGTATTCATTTAGTTTATTGATATAGGAAGCCGTCAGTTCACAGCCACTTCCCACCATGGTACGTCCCATGGAATCATATAAATCATACGCAAGACACATTCCCGGTCTGGCATCTTCAATGGAAACAAAACGCATAAAGCCTCCAATTATAACTACAACTTAAATCATAACCAGATAAATTGCTGCAAGTGAAATTACAATCTGAATGATGGCAAAGCGAAATACCACCTGGGCATTGGACCACCCACCCTTTTTTCTTACATGGTCGTGAATCGGTGTGATGGTATTCTTCAGAATATGTATCTTTAAAAACCGAAGCAGTGAAACCTTTACCAGACCAAGACCACCGTCTGCGATAAGTACCGCAGCAACCAGCAGGTACATAAACGGACTGTGCATCTTCAATACCGCAATGGCAATAAAAATACCCATTGCACGTGATCCGGCATCTCCCATAAGAAGCTTGCTCGGTGTTGCGTTATACCACAGATATCCCAGCAGACATACCGCAAACAGTAAAATACAGTAATTGAAAGAATCATTGACTTTTAAAATATTGTCAAGAACAAACACACTCATCAACGTGATAATGGTCAGTGTTCCCGACAATCCATCCACACCATCCGAACAGTTGGTAACATTGATGGAAACCCACACCAGAATAACGGTCAGAATGGCAAATACAACCGGTGGAATCACGATGGTCGTTCCCGTAATGGCAATGGTGATCTCACTGGAATTGTAATGCAGATAGGAAATGGCTACAACGACTGCCACCGCCAGATCCAGAATTCCCTTTAAATACTCTCCCCATGGTTTTTCTGCGGCATCATCAAAGAATCCGGTGAACATTTCGATGACGATCAGCACCAGATAAATGATAATTTCCTTATTCATTTTGCCAAACAACAATGCGGAAACAACAAAAGTCAACACAAAAATAATACCCGCACCTCTTGGTTTTCCTGCGGAAAGAGCTCCATCATGTGCATACTGTCTTCCCATGTCCTTCGGCAGATATCCGTTTAATTTTGCAATTGCAATACAGGTCACTGCAAAAGCAAATAAAACACCGATAAAAGCAACCAGTGCGTGTTCATATGTTCCTAATAAGTATATCATTTTCTCCTCCTTCGGGCTTTCACCCGATTTAATTATATTAGGAGACTGGAAAAAAGTAAAGTTTTTGCTTGCATTTTTATCGAATTGTGTTATTATATACTCACACGCGTCAAAGCGTTAAAGTGTAAAAGATTCAAAGAACCACAAGGAGGAAACAAAAATGGCTCAAAAAGGAGACTTAATGACAGCACGTTCCGATATTCGTGTATTGGACGCAACCATTCGTGACGGAGGACTCGTAAACAACTTTATGTTCTCCGATGACTTTATCAACGCACTCTACCGCACCAATGTAAAGGCCGGCGTTGACTATATGGAGTTTGGTTATAAAGCTTCCAAGGAGCTGTTTGACGTAAATAAATTCGGCAAGTGGAAGTTCTGTGATGAAGAATCCATCCGTGAGATCGTTGGTGACAACAACTCCGATATGAAGATTTCCGTCATGGCAGATGTCGGACGTTGCGATTACAAAAAAGATATCATTGACAAAAAAGACAGTGTAATTGACATGGTTCGTGTGGCAACTTACGTGCACCAGATGCCTGCTGCAATCGAAATGATTGAAGATGCCAAGGCAAAGGGCTACGAGGTAACCTGTAATATCATGGCAATCTCCAATGCCAAAGAATCCGATATTGACCAGGCACTTGAAATGGTCGGTCAAAGCAGCGCCGATGGCATTTATATCGTGGACAGTTACGGTGCTCTTTACCCGGAACAGATCCGTGCGATTGCAGATAAATACACCGAACTTGGAGAAAAATACGGCAAATACATCGGTATGCATGCACACAATAACCAGCAGCTTGCCTTTGCCAACACGATCGAAGCACTCTCCCACGGTGTCAGTCTTTTAGATGCTACCATGATGTCCATGGGACGGGGTGCCGGAAACTGTGCCATGGAACTGCTTCTGAGTTTTCTGAAAAATCCGAAATACAATGTATTCCCGGTACTCCGGTTCTTAGAAGACTATATGCTGCCGCTCAAAGAAACCGGTGCCGTATGGGGATATGATATTCCGTATCTGCTGACCGGACGTCTGAACCAGCATCCATCTGCTGCCATTGATTTTTGCAAGGACAACCGCAAGGATTACGCAGATTTCTATACCGATCTGTTAGACAAATAAAGCATAATACAAAACAGGCATCCGGGGTTCGCCAGATGCCTGTTTTATCTCTGTTATAAACGTTTAAATCTGTCTGCAAAGTGCATCCACTTTCGCAATTTCTTCCATCATACACATTTCTTTCAGATCCTGTGCATTTCCTTCGGAATGTTCCACTTCCTTTGAGAAAATACGCGCTACGTCAATACGGTCAGACATTGTGAATTTGCCACCGTTTCTGTAAAAACGTGCCGCATCCATATCTCTTACCACAAGGGTTGCCATCACAATCATTTTGGCATAGGATAAAATATCATAATCATATATCGAATTCATCAGATAACGATACACAAAATAAACCAGAAGATGTTCATAGCCAAGTTCCGAATAATCCGATGATCGCATATATTCTGTCAGAAATGCCTCATAGGTATCTTCGTGATACAGCTTTTCGAATTCTTCCTTGGTGTGAACCCATTCATCATCCAGCTCTTCCATATCGGCAAAAACCGCAAAACGTTCCTCGAAATCTTCATAAGAAAGTGCACGAACCGGCTTCTCTTTTCCCTCAATATTTTTCTGCTCCCACTCCCGAAGTTCATGACCGGCATCTTCGTATCTCCAGTCTGCCAGTACCGACATATCCTCTTTTGCCTGTGCATAATTGATCACGGTCTGTACACGGTCACACCACGCCAGAAACTCTCTCATGCGCTCCGGAATATTATGGGTACGATTCTGCAGAATATTCACCGACTCCTGCTGCACCCATTCCATGAATGCAACATATGCCGGATCATCCTCACCGTCATCGCAATTTCCGGGCAGCTCTATATCCACCAGCTTTTCCGGTTCTGTCCGCTCAAACAGAATCCGTCCGACTTCCTCGCAGGAAAGACTCAGTGCTTTCTGCTCCACATCTCCGTAAATCAGGGAAAAACGCGGATATTCTGTACACACTTCACACAGAGCCTCTTCCCCAAGTGCTGTATAAAGATCACAGAGATTATGGTCATTGAGCATGGCACAGCGTTTCTTCCCTTTCAGCTTAAAACGGTATCCACCGCCATCATCATCCGGATCGGCCTCATACATACTTTCTTTGAGTCTTTTGCCAAATTTGCCTTCCACACTGTTGTAATATGCATAGGAATCCTCATCAATGTCAATTTCCCAGCCTGCACAGCAACTGTCCTTGCAGCGGGATGCAATGCAGGAAAATTTCTCATAATATTCCGGAACCCGTAAAATCACGATGCCTGCCTCTCTTTCTCTTCTTTTTCTGCCATGTACTCTTTCTCCATAGTTTCCCAGTCCGGATCCTGTGTGCCTTTAAAGTGATTATAGGCTATATAGCCAATGCACCAGATCAATCCTGCCATCGTTGTTGAAAAAAGTATTTTGACAACACATACCGCAAGCAGTGTGATATTCAGGTCCCCTGCCAGAAAAGAAACTGCCAGAGTATGAAGCGGAAGCACAAGCATCTTCCACAACCCGTAATATGCTGCTGCAATCACACCGATTGTATAACAGACAAATCCCAACAATGCATTAATATGCTTTTTCATATGTATCCATCCTCGTTTTCCTAACTATTCCATCAACTTAACTATTTTGCCACTTTCCATGGTTTTTTTCAAGTCAAGAATGCGCTGATTGACCGATCCCCGGAACTTGAGCGTAATATCCTTCTGTTCCTCAATAAATGGACCGTCCACCAGTACATCGATCAGGGAAAGCAGGTCATCCGTGTCTTTCGTATGTTTTCTGCCTCCCAAAATCAGGTCTTTATCATATATATATCCGGTAAATGCCCAGACATTCTTATCCGGATATAAACTTTTTACTTTTTTCATAAAAGGAAGAAGAGCCTCCTGATTTTCTTCCTCAAACGGCTCTCCTCCCAACAGGGTCATTCCCTCTATATACTCCGGTTTCAGTGAATCAAGCACCTTTTGCTGTACCTGCTCATCGAAACATTCTCCATAGGTAAAATCCCATGTCTGTGGCTGAAAACAGCCCTTACATGCATTGCGGCATCCGGATACAAACAGTACCGTCCGACAGCCGAGACCGTTTGCGATGTCACAATACTTAATTCCAGCATAATTCATAATTTACTCTTTCTTTTTATTCAGGAAACGGATGCAGCCTGCTGCTGCCAGTAAAAAAACAATTACTGCTGCTCCAAATACCATCCGCAGATCAACCGCACCTGTCTTTGGTGTTGCATCTGTCTGGTTTCCGTTTTTTGATGTATTTCCACTGTTATTCTTTTTGTTCGATGAAGTTTTATGTGTATTCCCACTGCTGCTCTTGGAATCCTGCATATCGTCTGTATCATCATACGAATCGGTATCGTCCGTATCGTCCGTATCGTCTGTATCATCTATATCATCTGTATACTCTGTGTCATCCTGACTGTACGACTGACTCTGGGAAGTGCTCTGGGACTGTGACTGGCTCTGTGTCTGTCCTGCAGAAGCATCCACAACCGTTGTAACCGTAACCGGATTGTAACTTGCATCCGTCACTTCACGCACGGTCAGGGTAACCGGCATCGTTGTATATGCATTTTTCGCCTTAAAGGTAACCGTGGCAATGGTTTCATTCTGGGAATAAGTCTTATTTAAAATTGCCGAAAGATTAAGTGCCTGCTGATTATTTTCCGTAACCGGGGAAACCAGCTCAATATTTCCCGAATCCGAAGAAATCGTATTTGCCCATGTGGTTCCTACATATTCCAGATCAGAATCGTCATATGCCAGTCTTGCTGCAAATGTCGAAAGTCCCGGATTATTGCTTCCGACCAGACGTACCGTTACCGTATCCCCGGCTTTTGCATCATTGGTTGTTCCAACCGTCAGATTCATCTGGCTGTTCGCTGCCATAACCGGCTGCGGAACGGCTGCAAAAAGCAGCGCCAGCGCACATCCCATCATCAGTATCGTTTTCATCATCCCTAATTTTTTCATCTTCTGCCCTATATCCTTTTTGCTATGACTACGAGTCTCCCATTGTTTACCGTGTATTCACAGGTAGAGAGCATAATTGTGGTATCTCCATAGATAAGATGCTCCCCTGTATCATACACACGGTTCTCTTCCACAAAATCCAGCAGATTCTGAAACTCTTTCCGGTTTTTATAATTCCGAAACCAGTAATAACGGAATCCGGATTCGTCTTTTTCCTTTACATGTGTCTTTACCACCGCAACAATCTGATATTGTCCAGTTTCATAAATCGTATCAAAAGTAATCACCGGATGCTTTTTGTAAAATTTCTTATCCAGATAGGCATCCAGATCTCCAAACTGGCTTCCATCACTTACGTTGTGCCCAAAGATCACAATATTCTGATCCATCGGATCAATGCTGGCATCTGCGGAAACAAACGGGTTTCCCTTATTATCATCTTTTCCTTCAAAATTGTGTTTCAGATAATATTCCCCGCCTGTATGATCCTGCATCACCGGATAATCGATTGGTGTCCCGTCAACTTTGATCCATCCAACCAGATCCGGATACATACTATATAATATATCATATTGGTCTAAGATTGCAAGCTGGTCCGTCTTTTCTGTCTCACGATTTTTCATTTGCTGCTTTTCTTTGCGGATATATTCCAAAACCGCTTCCTTTTTTGCCTCTTTGATCTGAAAATAATTCAATGCAAGTAACAGAACAACCGCCATGGCCAGGAAAGAAAAGGCGATGCGTCTGCATACCTTTTCCACCATCGGCCGATGGCGGTTTCTGCCACTCGGCCCGATGGGTTTTTCTTTCTCTTCCCGGGGTTGTGGATCTTCTACCTCATGGTGTTCATACAAATGGGCATATTGTTTCCGTTTGTTTTCTTCCATGATTTTTATAAATGTAATACTCTTTCTTTGATTTCCTGTGTACGTCCCTGATTCCAGAACTGTGTTCCGATATACCCGCACGTACGACGTGCAACACTCATCTTATCCTGATCACGGTTTCCGCAGTTCGGACACTCCCAGACGAGTTTTCCGCTGTCCTTTTCCTCAACAATTTTGATCTCACCGTCATAGCCACATTCCATACAGTAATCACTCTTCGTGTTGAGCTCCGCGTACATAATATTATCGTAAATGTATTTCATAACGGCAATCACGGCATCAATATTATCCTGCATATTTGGTACTTCCACATAGCTGATTGCACCACCCGGAGACAGCTTCTGGAACTGTGACTCAAACTTCAGTTTATCAAAAGCATTGATATTTTCCGTCACATGCACATGATAACTGTTCGTAATATAATTTTTATCTGTTACGCCCTCTATGATACCGAAACGCTTCTGCAGACACTTTGCAAATTTATAGGTGGTGGATTCCAGCGGCGTACCGTACAGACTGAAATCCATATTTTCCTTTTCTTTCCACTCTGCACAGGCATCATTCAGACGCTGCATGACACGCAGTGCAAATGGTGTTCCGGTCTCCGGCTCCGTATGGGAAACACCTGTCATATAACGGGTACACTCGCACAATCCCGCATATCCCAAAGAGATGGTGGAATAACCGCCAAATAAAAGTTTGTCGATCGTCTCTCCCTTTTTCAGACGGGCAAGCGCTCCGTTCTGCCACAGAATCGGAGCCACATCACTCGGTGTGCCAAGAAGTCTCTTATGTCTGCACATCAGTGCCCGGTAGCACAGTTTTAGACGCTCATCGAGAATCTTCCAGAATTTTTTCTCATCTTTTCCGGAAGAACATGCCACATCCACCAGATTGATCGTCACAACTCCCTGGTTAAAACGTCCGTAATATTTCGGTTTTCCGGTTTCCGGGTCAATATACGGAGTAAGAAAACTGCGGCATCCCATACATGGATAGCAGTGTCCTTCCCCGTTCTTGTCCACTTTCAGTTCTTTCATCTTCTTTTCGGAAATATAATCCGGAACCATGCGCTTTGCCGTACACTGTGCAGCCAGGCGTGTCAGATAAAAATACTTGGAATCCTCATGGATATTATCTTCTTCGAGTACATAAATCAGTTTCGGGAAAGCCGGGGTAATAAATACTCCTTTTTCGTTCTTTACTCCCTTGATTCTCTGATGCAGCATCTCCTCAATGATCGCTGCCAGGTCATCTCTGGTCTGTCCCTCCGGCACTTCGTCGAGATACATAAACACCGTGATAAACGGAGCCTGACCGTTTGTGGTCATAAGCGTGATCACCTGATACTGGATCATCTGCACACCACGGTTGATCTCTTCTCTTACACGCATCTCTGCTACTTTATTGATTTTCTCCTCATCCAGATCCAGCCCGATCTTTTCAAACTCTGTCCGGATCTGTATCCGGAATTTTTCACGGCTCACCTGTACGAACGGTGCCAGATGGGACAGTGAAATACTCTGTCCTCCATACTGCGAACTTGCAATCTGCGCAATCGCCTGTGTTGCTATATTGCAGGCCGTGGAAAAACTTCTCGGACGGTCAATTCCGGTCTCGCTGATTACAGTACCATTCTGCAGCATGTCCTCTAAGTTCACCAGACAGCAGTTATGCATGTGCTGCGCAAAATAATCTGCATCATGGAAATGAATCAGTCCTTTTTCATGTGCTTCCACAATATCTTCCGGCAACAGGAATCTCTTCGTGATATCCTTGCTGACTTCTCCCGCCATATAATCTCTCTGTACACTGTTTACAGTAGGATTTTTATTGGAATTTTCCTGTTTTACTTCCTCATTGTTACACTCTAAGAGAGACAGAATCTGTTCATCCGTAGAATTGGATTTACGCACAAGCGCTCTCTTATAACGGTATGTAATATAATTACGGGCAACCGTAAATGCATGCTGGTTCATCAGCTGGTTCTCTACCATATCCTGGATTTCCTCCACGCTGGCAGATCGTTTCATGTTTTCACATGCCACTTCCACATTATCGGCAATCTCCTGAATCTGCTCATCGCTGAGTTTTTCATAATCGATTACCGATGCATTCGCTTTCTGTACAGCCGCAACGATCTTATTCGAATCAAAAAATACCTCGACTCCACTTCTCTTAATAATTTTCATGTTCCATCTTCCTCTCAAAGTCTATCTTTATAAACGATTGTTTACACAAAATATAAGATATAGAGATTACTCCCTATATCTTGTATATTTTCATTAACAAATACAAGACTACACTACATCTTGTGTTATTGTCAACCCACATTTCTACATCATGTGGAGGCTTACTCCATGGAAATGTAGACGTATCTAGGCGTTTATGCAATATGTGAAAAAATTCCGCGCCATTTTTGTAATAATTTTTACAGTCTGCTGTCCGTGCGCAGCACATCAATGAATTTGCCGGCTTCTGCCCATGCCTTCTTTGATTCTGGAATATTCAGATATGCCATCTGGAACACATGAAACATCCCTTCATAAACAGACAGGCGCACTTTTACCCCCTGCTCCCTTGCCTTTGCCGCTACCGAAACCGAATCACTCAGAAGCATCTCAATCGATCCAACCTGTATGAGCATTGGCGGAAATCCCCGGAAATCCCCAAACAGCGGAGAAATATACGGGTCCATCCGGTCATGTTCCCCCGGATAATCATTCTGGTAAATCAGACTCTCCTTCGCATTTCCAAACAGTGGATCTTTCTCATAATTGGTCTCATAAGACTCCCCGCTGGCCGTCAGATCCGTCCACGGAGACATGGCTATGATTCCTCCCGGTACCGGCATATTATGATCCCGCAGATACATACAGAGTGCCATCGCCAGTCCACCGCCTGCCGAATCTCCGGCAAGGATAATCTGTTCTCCATAATATCCCTTGGAAAGCAGCCAGCGGTATGATGCCAATGCATCTTCAAGTGCCGCCGGATATGGATTCTCCGGGGCCACACGATAATCCGGAGTAAGCACATTGCATCCATGGCTCAGCTCGTTATATAATCCTGCAAACACATAATACGCATTGCGCACAGCTCCCGTATAACCACCGCCGTGTAACTGCAGAATCACGTAATCCGTGTTTGGATTTTCCTTTAACGACAAAAGTTTCATCGTAAAATGATCCATATTGATTCCTGTCAGGTTAAACATTGCCGGTGGAATCCATGGCGGCTCTATCATCCGCTTGCGCAGCTCTCCGCTCTTTATTTTTTTTCCGATTTTCAAATCATTGGTAAAATGTGACAGCATTTCTGCCACCACACGTCCTTTTACACTCGCTTCGCTTTCTATCATATATGAAATCTCCGTTTCAGTTCGGTTCGTGCACGCTGATCACCAAGAATCAGTGTTCCAAGGAATAAAAATACCGATACCCCGAGGGACCCCCATGCCAGATATGGAAAATGAATGATTCTCATCTGCAGCAATACCACCGGTACAATGCTCAGCAATATCGTCAGCAGTTCCGACATCATATAACTCTGCCAGTTTCTCCGGTTTATCAGAATCAGGATAAACAACGCCAGATCAATGGCAATGATTCCCCCCGGAAGCACATAGTCTAACGACCAGCGCCGGTATCCGGTCAGATAATCAATTCCAAGAAGCATTACAATGGCAAGAAGTACCAGACAGACGGTTTTGGCCAGATATCCGGATTTTCCCAGAATTGCCATGCGAAGCACCACATTTCCATATAAAAGAATGATACCAATTACAAGGCTCCATGCCACTTCCCTGTCCACCTGAAAATTGATGGCAATCAGCAGACACTCCGCCACAATGGAGATAAACAGTACCAGATTCTCCACAAACCGGAATTTACGCGCCGTTGCAATGGCATCCGGATACCGGCTCTCTCCCGGTATCCCGTCCGACTCCAGCACATGTTTACAGAGCGGACAGCGGTCCGTATCGTCCAATATGACAACATTACATTTTTTGCATTTATTCATAATATACTCCGTTCGTCTCAATCTCCACATCCACACCATCCGCCGCAATCTTGCGGAAAAATGCCTTCTGTACCAGAGCCTCGGAAAAGATGGAACTGAATGTAAATACCAGCGTATCCTGGTAAGAACAGATCGTTCCTTTCAGATACTGCCCTTTTGACATGGCTATAAAAGCCGAAAAACCTTCTATATAGGGCTGGTAAATATCTTTGATCTTGATATTACCGATGTTTGTGATCGTTGTCGTATTTGCCACTGCGGATTTTTCATATACGATACGCATGGCAATATTTTTTAAAAATAACGGCACCGGACGCATAAGCAGGTTCCTCTGATTGGATACACTGTAAGAAAACAGATCCTCTAAATGTTCCTTATTGATCTGGGAGTGCAGGCTGCTTTGTATGCATGCAAGTACTTCCTCAAACGTGTAGGACTCTTTCTGTGGACGGAATTCTGCAGATACCATAACAAAAAAGTTTTTTGTCGTATCCGAATCAAAATACGGCCGCAGATTGACCGGCACTGCGATTCGGATCGGTTTTCCTCCCGGCATCCCGTGTAACAGTTCTTTATACACACTCCATACAAAGACTGCAATAAAATATTCATTCAAAGATGCATGATAGCCATGTGCTACCTTTTTCAGCTGTGAGACCGGCATCCGCCCATGCATGACACCAAATTCTCCGGCCGGAAGTTTATCTTCTTTGATCAGATATGCTTTTTCTTTATTAAATCCGCTTGGCTTGCTGCTGCGGTAATTGCGGACAAAGCTGTCCTCCCTGCTGAGAGAGGTATCTCCGCTCAGTTTGTTTCCTTCTTTTTCCGCCAGTTCCGGATGCACCAGACGCAGATACTGATACGTCAGCTCCCGGAGGAAATTAATGCCTCCCATGCCATCGGTCAGTACATGAAACACTTCCAGATTGATTCTTGACTTATAATAGGTCACACGGAACAGATAATTGCGGTTTTTGTTCTGCCGGATAAACCGGCATGGAAACATCGCCTCTTCCGTGACTTTCGGCGCCTTTTTTCCGTTCTCTTCAAAATAATACCAGAATACGCCTGTGCGCATCCGAAGATTAAACCCATCGAATTTCGGCAGAATCATGTCCAGCGCCTGCTGCAGAAATTCCACCTGAACCTCTTCTTTTAAGGTCACACTGATCCGGTACACGTTTGTCATACTCTCCCCCGCAATGGACGGGAAAAGATGTGCTGTATTATCAAGCTTATCCCAGCGCACCTGACGCGGAATCGTCTTGGTTTTTTTCTTGTCTTTCATTGATTAATTACTTCCTTGGTTATTTCAAAAACATGCCGAATCCTGCCACACTGAGCACCATCATAATAATTCCTGCCAGCAGAACCCCGAGCATGACGGCGATAATTGTTGATTTAAAATCCATGTCCAGAATACTAGCCGCCAGTGTTCCTGTCCATGCACCGGTTCCCGGAAGCGGAATTCCTACAAACAGGAGCAGTGCGATAAACAGCCCCCGGCCTGCTTTTTCCTGTAATTTCTTTCCGCCCTTTTCTCCCTTCTCCAGACACCAGGAAAAAAACTTTCCAATCACCGGTTTATCCGCTCCCCATACCAGAACTTTCCGTGCAAACAGATAAATCACCGGCACCGGCAGCATATTTCCGATAATTGCCACAATATAAGAAGAAAGTACCGGCAGCTGCAGTCCCTGCGAAATAATAATGGAACCGCGCAGTTCCACCAGTGGTACCATGGAAACAAAAAATACCCACAAGTATTTTGTCAACATAAAAAATCCTCGCTTTATTTATTTAAATATTTTTTCAGAAAATCGATCAGTTTATGCATCTGCTCATCCGTACCGATTGTGATACGCAGATATTCGTTGATCCGTGCCGGCTTGCCAAAATGCCGCACATAAATATCGTTTTTCTTCAGTGCTTCAAACAGTTCCACACCGGAAACATCCGGATGCATGGCAAAAATAAAGTTGCTTTTGGAATCACCAAATACGAACCCGAGTGCCCGAAGCTGCTCTTTGGTCCACTCTCTTGTCTTTATGATTTTCTCTGTCGTCTGCTCAAAATATGCCCGGTCACGGATAGATGCCGTTCCCAACGCAATGGTGATACGATCCATCGTGTATGAATTGAAGGAATACTTCACATCATTTAAATATTTAATCAGTGTCGGATTACTGATGGCAAAGCCAATCCTCGACCCCGCCAGAGAACGTGACTTGGAAAATGTCTGTACCACAATTACATTATCGTATTTATCAATCAGAGGCAGGGCACTCTCTCCTCCAAAGTCAATATATGCCTCATCCACGATCACAATCACATCCGGATTTGCCTGAATGATCTCCTCGATGGCAGATACCGGAAGAAGTTCCCCGGTCGGCGCATTCGGATTTGGGAATACGATTCCACCATTTTCACATTTATAGTCTGAAGGATTCAGGCGGAATGCATCATCCAGCGGAATCTGTGTATACGGAATGCGAAGCATTTCTGCCCACACGTCATAAAAGGAATAGGTAATATCTGGAAACAGAATCGGCTTCTTTGAATTAAAGAAGGTCATAAACAGCATTGCAAGCACATCATCCGATCCGACACCGACAAAGACCTGTGAAGGGTCTACCTGATAGAATTGTGCAATCCCATCCACCAGATCTGTCACAACCGGATCCGGATACAGCCGCAGATCATCCGTATGAAAATATGCCAGTGCTTCCTTTACCCCCGGTGCCGGCGGATATGGATTTTCATTGGTATTTAACTTGATGATCTGTGATTTCTTCGGCTGCTCTCCCGGTGTATAGGGAACAACCTTACGTATATTTTTTTCCCAGTTTTTCAACTTTAATCTCCTTTATATGTACAATATTACAGTCACTTACCACTCTACCGCATTCTTCCTCAAATGTAAAGAATTGACGCGGCAAAAAAAACGCAAAAAAAATGAAATTTCAGCATTTTTTCCTCTTGCAGTTTTACACAATCGTGATAAAATATCCTAGCATTTGCAGTTTTGTTTAAAATATAAAAGGAGTAAATCATTATGGCAAGAAGTACAACAAAAGAATTGACCAGCGGTTCCCCTATGAAACTGATTCTCGGTTTCGCCGTACCGCTTCTGTTCGGTATGCTGTTTCAACAATTTTACAGTCTCATGGACACCATCATCGTCGGCCGCTATCTCGGCGTGACGGCACTTGCTGCAGTTGGGGCAACCGGAAGTATCAATTTTCTGATCATAGGATTCTGTCAGGGAATCTGCAACGGTTTCGGTCTGCCGGTTGCCCAGCGGTTCGGTGCGCGCGACTATGACGGCGTGCGCAAATATGTCGGTAATTCCGCCATTCTGTCGGTTCTCATCGGCGGTGTTCTCACGGCACTGACCGTCATTTTCTGTCGGCAGATTCTGGTGCTGATGCAGACACCTTCCGATATTATCGACCTGTCCTATAATTATATTGTTGTTATTTTTGCCGGCATACCAGCCATCATCCTTTATAATATACTCTCCTCCTACCTGCGTTCTCTGGGAGACTCCATCACGCCGGTCATTTTTCTGATCGTTGCGGCTGTCTTAAATATCGGACTGGATCTGTTCTTTATCATCTGTCTGCACTGGGGAGTTTTTGGTGCCGCATTTGCTACCGTTTTATCGCAGGCGGTTTCCGGTGTGCTGTGTCTTTTCGTGATCATCCGGAAATTTGACATTCTGCACCTGAAGCGCTCCGACTGGGTACTGGATGCTTCCTATGTAAGAAATCTTCTGATTATGGGACTTCCTATGGGTCTGCAGTATTCCATTACCGCCATCGGAAGCGTCATTCTGCAGACTGCTGTCAACACCTTAGGTTCAGGCGCCGTGGCAGCCATGACGGCCGGCAGCCGTATCTCGATGTTTATGATGTGCCCGTTTGACGCACTCGGTTCTACCATGGCAACTTACGGCGGACAGAACGTTGGCGCCGGAAAATACGATCGTCTGGCAAGCGGTATGAAATCTGCCATCATTCTTGCCGCAGTTTACTCCGCAGCGATCCTTGTTGTCATCATTTTCCTTGCACGTCCACTGATCTATCTGTTTATAGATCCTTCGGACAGTGCCAATATCTCACAGGTTGTCGCACAGGCCAGACAATTTCTGATCACCAACACCTGCTTTTATATGCTTCTGTCGCTGGTCAATATTGTTCGTTTTCTTATCCAGGGAATGGGCTTTTCCGGCTTTGCTGTATTTGCCGGTGTATTTGAGATGATTGCCCGCGCATTGATCGGTCTGATCTTTGTACCGATCTTCGGATTTACAGCTGCGTGTTTTGCCAGCCCTCTGGCATGGCTGTTTGCAGACTGTTTCCTGCTTCCGGCATTCTTCCACTGTCGGAAGAAGCTTATGCGGAGGGTTTGCCAATAAATAACAGGTATAAATATAAGTTTTCTCGATGCGACGGAAGAAGGGGGACATTCTCTTTCTCCAGAAAAATTTGCAAAGCAGCGCCGATTTTGATTTCAGGTTCTTTTTTGAAAAATTTTACTTTAATGCCATTAGCGTTATGTGATGGAACTACGGCGCAGTTGCAAATTTGTTCTTCCGAAAGAAATGTCCCCCTTCTTCCTGTTGATTGGAAAAAAGATAAGTGAAAGAACGATTTTCACAAATTCTGTAAATGGGATCTATTGATAAAAAAATAATGATTAAGGTGACACATTTCCTTATTTTCAATGCCTAAAATAAAGGAATGTCACCTGCAAGAGAAAAATTGCTTCTTCAGATACCGATTTTTTGAAAAAATGGTACCTGAAGAAGCAATTTTTGTTCCATAGAGACTTTGTGGTATCTAAATGTTACATTTTAAGTGTATAGATACCATAACGGTATCTTTTATGCAAATTTTCTTTGTATAGATACCAGCACATTTTCCAAATTATCTTTTCTCCAACCAACAGGAAGAAGGCGTATATTTCTTTCGGAAGAACAAATTTGCAACTTGCTCTGGCACTCACTGAATAAAGATAATTGCATAAAATGAAAACCCTTACACAAAGAACCTGAAATCAATGCCAGAGCTGCTTTGCAAATTTTTCTGTAGAAAGAGAATATACGCTTTCTTCCGTCACATTGAGAAAACTTATATCTGCCAGAGAACGCAATTAAACAGCCGCAATAAAACGTTCGAATGCCTTACGTCCCTCCGGTGTACATTTATACACGCCGGCATCCTGCAGCACTTCATTGAACACCAGACCGATTTCCTCATGCAGAATATCCATCACATTGTCTTTTGTGATCTTATCATACTTCGGAAGGAAACTTTCTGCCCATTCTGCATGGGAAGCAAGTGTTTCTGTCGCACGTAAGTCTGTACCATTTACCAGTGCATCGGCAAGCTCTGCCATCTCATCTTTCAGGCGGGCAGGCAGTACCGCAAGTCCCATAACCTCGATGAGACCGATGTTCTCTTTTTTGATATGATGCAGTTTTGCATGTGGATGATATACTCCCAGAGGATGTTCCCCGGTCGTAATATTGTTACGCAGCACCAGATCCAGTTCAAAATCATCCCCACGTCTGCGGGCAATCGGAGTGATTGTATTGTGTGGCTCTCCGTCTGTCTCGGCATAGATGAATGCATCCTCATCGGTATAGCCTCTCCAGGTTAAGAGAATCTTGTCTGCCAGTTCGATCAGGCGCTCCTTATCCGGTCCGCTGATACGGATAACAGACATCGGCCATTTCACGATTCCAGCTTTCACATCAGAAAATCCTTCAAACTGAAGTTCTTTCTCAATCGGTGCTTTTGCCATGGCAAATGTATAATGTCCACCCTGGAAATGATCATGACTTAAGATGGAACCTCCAACGATCGGCAGGTCTGCATTGGAACCTACAAAATAATGTGGAAACTGTGTCACAAAATCCAGAAGTTTTCCAAACGTTGCACGCTCGATTTTCATCGGTGTATGCTTGGAATTGAACACGATGCAGTGCTCATTGTAATATACATATGGAGAATACTGGAAAAACCAGTCACTGTTGTTAATCGTCAGTGGAATGATGCGGTGGTTCTGGCGTGCCGGATGGTTGACACGTCCTGCATATCCCTCATTTTCCTTACAGAGCTGGCACTTTGGATACGCGCTCTGCTTTGCATTTTTTGCTGCCGCAATGGCTTTTGGATCTTTCTCCGGTTTGGACAGATTGATGGTGATATCCAGTGTTCCAAACTCGGTGTCGGTTGTCCACTTGCGGTCTTTTTTGATACGCTGTCTTCTGATATAATTGCTGTCACAGCTTAATTTGTAAAAATAATCCGTTGCGGCAAGCGGTGAGGTATGCTCATACAGATCACGGAACGTCTTGCGGACACTGCTTGGTTCCGGTACCAGACATCCCATAATTTTTGTATCAAACAAATCTTTGTATACAATACTGTTTTCTGCCATGAGACCATTCTCATATGCATAATCCATCATTTCTGCAAGGATTCCCTCAAGTTTTCCTTCTGCCTCTTCCTGTGTCCATGCCGGAAGATTTTCCACCTTTTCAAATACCGCATCCTCGATTTCGTCTACCTGAAAAAGCTCCAGCAGGCGGTTAATAGTATATACTTTGTCCTCCGGATCTACCAGTCCGGTGCTCAGACCATATTTTACTAACTCTAAAATGTTCTCCTGAATCATCTCGTACTCCTTTTTATAAAGCCTGTCGGCAAATGCGGTTTCAATCAGCTCCGCACACATTTACCCTATGTAATACGTTCTTAAATCAGACGGCTTGGGCCATCTCCGATGGAAACCACATAAAATTCCGGTGTCTTTCCGACTTTTTCCTCATATGCCTTTGTCAGCTTCTCCTTGAATTCGTCCACGGATGCATCCTTTACGATACTGACCGTGCATCCACCGAATCCGCCTCCGGTGATACGGGAACCGATCACACCAGGAATCTTCCATGCTTCATCCACAAGTACATCCACTTCCGGACAGGAGGTCTCATAATCGTCACGCAGGGAAACATGGGAAGCATTCATAAGTTTTCCGAATGTTTCAATATCATTTTCCTTTAAAGCCTTGACCGCTGCAATCGTACGCTGATTCTCATAGACCGCATGTTTGCCTCTCTTTTGGGCAACTTCATCCTTAATCGCCCCCTTGTACTGCTCAAACTGTTCATCGGTCAGATCGCCGAGAGTCTTAATATCCACAACCGTCTGCAGATCCTTCAGTGCCTGTGCACTCTCATTTCTGCGGTCATTGTATGCGGAAGTAACCAGGCTGTGTTTTACCATACTGTTGGTGACGACAATTTTTGCCCCGTCAAGTACGATTGGTGCATATTCAAAAGAAAGATCCGAAGTATCAAGGAAAATTGCATTGTCCTTTTTCCCCATGGCAGATGCAAACTGATCCATAATTCCACAGTTGCAGCCATTGTAGTTGTTCTCGGAATACTGTCCGATCAGAGCCAGATCCTGATTGGTCACATCAAAACCATACAGATCCTTTAACATATATCCGGTAACCACTTCTAAGGATGCGGAAGAAGAAAGTCCGGAACCGTTTGGAATATTTCCGAATAATGCAATATCCAGACCGGTTTCCAGTTTCATGCCGCGTCCTTCAAATGCCCACATAACACCCATCGGATAGTTGGTCCACAATCCATCCGGGTCCGGAGTAAATGCATCCAGAGAACTTTCGATCACACCCAGCTCATCGAAGTTCATGGAATAAAAACACAGTTTCCGGTCGGTTCTCTTTCTCGCTGCCATGTAGGTTCCAATAGTAAGTGCACATGGAAATACATGTCCGCCGTTGTAATCGGTATGCTCACCGATCAGATTCACACGTCCCGGTGCAAAATATACTCTGATGTCCCCCTCATCGCCAAAGATCTCTTTAAACTTTGCTAATACATCATTCTGAATCATTGTTCTCTCCCTTTCTACATGTTCATCCGCTGCTTGGTGCAACAGTTCGTTTTCTTGATAATTCCATTATACATAAAGGGGAATTCTTTGCAATATGCTTTGCGCAACTTGCAACATTCCCATTCCTTCATGCAACATTTTTACATATCTTATTTTCTAAAATCACGAATCACTTCCAGTGCCGGAAGGACATTTCCATCGTAGTCAAACAATGCCTGATTTGCCCACTCATTGCCACATGGTCCCGGATCATTCATATACTTTAAGGATGCCGGCGTTGCCCAGCCGCTTCCGTGTACCGGAATCCATGCAGGCTCCCACCAGAAAAATCCCAGACCTTTGTTGTCACGCACATGTGCCACGCGGTTTAAGAAGTCCTTCGTAAAATCTGCCTGTCCCTGTACCGTCATCGGATACTCGATCTTTGCCACAAGTTCCGGCTTTGTCGCATATCCCTTTCGCTCACTGTCCTTTAGTTTCTCATACTGCTTGTAATCTTCCATGGTATATCCCATAGAAACCTCTGCCACGATCAGTTCCTTCCCGTAACGGGCTGCCATATCGTTCATGTTGTCTTCAAGCATCTGCAGGGTGCCATGCCAGAACGGGTAATAGGAAAGTCCGATATAATCAAAATCTTCCCCACGCTCCATATAATGATCGAACCAGTCGCGGTACATCTCATTGTTTCCACCGTTGTCGAGATGAATCATCAGCGGGATCTCCGGCTTAACGGCACGGCATGCCCGGATACCGGAACTGATAAATCTTGCAATATTGTCATAATTCGGCTTTAATCCCTCCGGCCAGAGCAGTCCGTTGGTCACTTCGTTGCCCACCTGGATCATTGTCACATTGACACCGGCTTCCAGTACTTTGCACAGAGAATCCCCGGTAAACTCATAAACTGCCTGTTCCAGCTGGTCCGCGTCAAAATCTTTCCATGCCTTTGGCTTAATCTGTTTTCCCGGATCTGCCCAGAAATCACTGTAATGAAAATTTAATAATACGCCGAATCCCGCATCGGATACTTTCTTTCCGATGGCAATTGTCTCTGCCAGATCATTGCATCCGGCACCGTACGGTTCACCGGTTTCGGAATACGGGTCATTCCACAGACGCAGACGGACTGTGTCCACATCATAATCTCTCATGATGTCTAAAATATCCCGCTCTTTTCCATGGTCATAATATTTTGCCCCACAGCGCTCTAACTCAAGCAATGTGGAAAGGTCCATTCCTTTAATAAATCTGCTCATCTTTTCTCCTTTTCTTCGAAAACGTTTACCATCCCTTTAATGCGTTAATATGAAAGTTCTGTAATTTCCGCTCATACCGCTGTGGATTGATCTTCCACTGGTATGGCGACGTATTAAAAAATTTTTTAAAATTCCGGTTAAAGGTGGAAGTTGTGGGAAATCCTGCCTTTCTGGCAACCTCATCCATCGAATCATTGCCATGCTTCATCTGTTCACACGCGTATTGTACACGCACCAGATTCACATAATCCATCGGCAGCATATGCACATATTCTTCAAACACTTTCCGGAAAGATGTCTCACTCATCCCACAGACCTGCGCAAGGGTGCACACTTTTACCTCTTCCTGATAATGGTCATTGACAAACGTGAGTGCATCTGCGATCTGCCGCATTGTTCCGCTTCCTGCCGCCTCAAGTCTCGTCTGTGTCTGTACTTCATTCAGACGAAACATCTCATACACCAGCGCATGCAGATAACTTGTGATCACCTGACGATAATACGGACTCTGCTTTTTTTCTTCCCGGATGATGGCATTGACGATCTCTGCAATCTCCGGACACTCGCTCCCATGCAGCAAATGTGCCGATCTGCGTACCAGTTCAATAGCCTCATTTTTTTGTGCAATCCGGTCACCATACAGTTCCTCTATGACATGATTGACATCCACATATAAAAATTCCCAGGAATTTCTGGTCATTCCATTACTGATCGTTGTATGCGGAATATTCGGTGGAATCAGGGTAACAGAATTCGTCCGGTAGGTATACGTGTGTTCATTTATAATAAGCTCCCCTTCCCCTTTTCTGCAAATTCCAATCTCCATAAGGTTATGGAAATGCAGATAAAAATTGTCATGTCCGTATACCCGGTTCCACTCCTCTCCCAACAAAGCAAGTACCGGTTCTCCCTGTGGAATTTCATAAAAACGCAGTTCCACGGTTTCTTTTTGTTTTCGTCCCATAGGCATATTATACTCCCTGAAAGTTATACCCTGATATTAAAAACGTGCGGCAGCTGCCGCACGTTCTTTTTAGTCGAAATCAAACTTGTCGAATCTCTTATGCATTGCCCCATAACGGAATCGAACCATCTCATTTTTCGCTAAAACGTCTTCCTCCGTACCTCTGTACTGGCAGCGGATACAACTGTAAATCTTTGTATCTTTATTGTAAAACATATCGATGTCGAGGTCTCTCATAAAGCAGGACGGACATCTGTAATTTAATTTGCCTTTTCCAAGTTGAGCCATGTTGCAAATACCTCCTTGTCTGTAATAGTCTTCTTATATCCAAGTTTAAACATTGGTGAGAATGCATATCCTTCCTCAATGTATCCTTCTGCGTCTGTAGAAGAAGCAGTCAGGGAAACTTTGGTGTCGATTGGAGGCACTACAGCGCTGACTGCGGTTGCTCCTGCCAGGACTTCACTGCGGCACTTGTATGCATAGTGAATGGTCTTTTCATCTGCACCTTCGCATTTTAATACGACAGATGTCATATCTTCCGGATACTCTGTGGTTCCGTAGCATGCTACCATGTACTCATCAATGGTAACCTCTGCATCAGGATCACTCATCTCGAGAATATTTCTTTCGATCTTGATCTTAGAAGAACCTTCCTCAAAATATTCCTTTGTCTGTAATTTTACTGTCAGTCCGTTAAACTCGATGGTTACCGGGTCCAGTGTCAGGATTCTGGTATTGCCTTCCTGTGAGAAATGTGCATGTGTCGGGCAGAGGCACAGATCTACTTCCTCACCCTTGTAGCAGAGCTTTGCACTTCTGACGGTTCCTTCTCCTGCGTAATGTGTAAAGTATCCGGCACGGTACTTCTCCTGAATCAGGAATGGATAAGAAGCATCCTGTACATGAGGTGTTCCGATACCAACCGGCCAGTTTAATTTTGCAACATATGGACGAAGGTCAACAATCGCACCACCCTGATCCATATTAACACAGGCTCTCATAAACGGATCGCAATACCAGAACAGCTGCTTGTCAGATCCGTATAAAATATCTCTCCAAAGGGCACATTCCGGCTCTGTATAACGTTTCTCGTCGGTAATGCCTTTCTTCTTTCTGTAGTGATCTGCGAACTCGGACATGGTCATATCTACCAGCTTGCCCTCTTTCTTCAAATCTCCGTAATACTTACATCCGTCACTGTATGACTTTAACAGCAGATCATATGGAGCCTCCCAGCGGCCCATCTTGTTCATCCAGCCTGGTCCGACGAACATCATGTTGTAAGCATATCCATTGTTGTATTTTTCCAGATCACGATACTGATCGATCAGGTTATACAGATACGGATACTCCCAGGTCTTTGTATCATAAATCATACCGCGAAGCACGTTCTGTGGATGTGTACCGAAGTTTGATCCGTTTCCGTCATAACATGCAATCAGGTCACGGGAAAGGTGTGGGATAGCTACGATTCCACTGTCCTCTGCCTGATTTGCTGCCGGCGCATGTGTATTCTGCTTGGATGGAATCCATGGTGCCCATGGACCGCCATCGAAAAGTGTATACCAGGAGTTGTTACAGGTATGATATGCTTTCGGGCCTTCCTCCCAGCAGGTAGCTACCGCACACTTCACAGACGGGTAAGCTTCCTTCACATAATTGATCAGTTCTGCGTCCATATAGTAGGAACCGGTTGACTCCGGATAAAAGCCGAAACGATCATGGAATTTCTCGAACACATCATTAACGATTGCCTTCTTGTCTTCCATGGAAAACATCCAGATACAGAAATCTTTTGTCTTATATTTCTCACGGAACTCTTCGCAAGGCAGTCCCAAAAGGGAAAGTGCGATTTCGTCTCCATAGACTTCATGATCATGTTTTGCGATCTCAACCGCTTCATCGTTAAACAAAGAAGCATATGTCATCTGAATGGTAACTTTCAGGCCATTCTCATGTGCCAGTCTCTGCTGTGTCTTGAAAATATCGAGAGACTCTGTAAGTAAAGCCTTATCTCCGATATCCTCTTCCTTTCCCTGTCCGGTCACGGTTGCAGAATACTCTGGAACCATCTCCGGGCGATGGATGATGTTTACAATAAATTTGTCCATCTCGTTCTCCCTCCGCTAGATGTATTTTATTTCTGGACTGCGCTTTTGCGCAATCGGTTGTTCTATGGTTCTAGTATAACAAGAGAGTCCCACAGTGTCAATGTATAATTTTGATATATTTCGCTTTCTTTTTTGCACACTTTTCACAATTCCAAGCATATTCTTTTTTATTTGCGCAATCGGTTGTTTCGTGTAATTTTTAATATTTTTCGTATTTTTTAGTATATTTTTCATGCATATAGAACCCACATTTTGCGCAAATTCATTTATTTTTCATCATCCAAACACAAAAACAGCCATTTGGATATTTCCAAATGGCTGTTTTTGTGTTTGGATTTTAGAGTTTATGATCCTACGAACAGATTCCGCATGTCCGTATCCTGTCCCTTTGAAATTAGTGATGGAATAAACGGATTCCAGTAAAGCTCATAACCATACCGTATTTATTACATGTCTCGATCACATTGTCATCACGTACCGATCCGCCCGGCTCTGCCACATACTTTACGCCGCTTTTGTGTGCGCGCTCAATATTGTCGCCAAATGGGAAGAATGCATCCGATCCCAATGCCACATCGGTATTTTTATCCAGCCATGCACGCTTCTCTTCTGCGGTAAATACCGCCGGTTTTACCTTAAAAATCTTCTCCCATGCACCATCTGCAAGGACATCCATATAATCCTCACCCATGTACAGATCAATGGCATTGTCACGGTCCGCACGCTTGATACCGTCAACAAACTGCAGTCCTAAAACCTGTGGAGACTGGCGCAGCCACCAGTTATCTGCCTTCGAACCAGCCAGACGGGTACAATGGATACGGGACTGCTGTCCTGCTCCGATACCGATTGCCTGTCCGCCCTTGACATAACATACAGAGTTAGACTGTGTATACTTTAAAGTAATCATGGAAATTGCCAGATCAATCTTTGCCTGCTCCGGCAGTTCTTTGTTTTCTGTCACGATGTTGTCAAAGAAATCATCTCCGATATGAAGTTCATTTCTTCCCTGCTCGAATGTGATACCAAATACATCCTTATGCTCGATCGGAGCCGGCTCGTATGCCGGATCAATCTCGATTACACAGTAATTGCCCTTCTTTTTCTGCTTTAAAATTTCCAAAGCTTCCTCCGTATATCCCGGAGCAATCACACCATCGGAAACCTCTCGCTTGATGACCTTTGCTGTTGCTGCATCACAGATGTCTGACAGGGAAATAAAATCTCCGAATGAAGACATACGGTCTGCACCCCTGGCACGGATATAAGCATTTGCAAGCGGTGTAAACTCAATATCCATATCATCGACCCAGTAAATTTTCTTTTCCACGTCAGACAGCGGAAGTCCTACCGCTGCACCAGCCGGGGAAACATGTTTGAAAGAAGTTGCTGCCGGAAGTCCGGTTGCCTTCTTTAATTCCTTTACCAGCTGCCATCCATTAAAAGCATCCAGAAAATTGATATATCCGGCTCTTCCACAGAGCACCTTAATCGGCAGATCTTTGCCATCTGCCATATAGATTCTGGCCGGTTTCTGATTTGGGTTACATCCGTATTTTAATTCATATTCCTGCATGATTTTCTCCTTTTTCAACAATCCGCTCTTATTTATTTTTATTTATTCTTGTTTACAATTCTTGACTCATAGTTTCCGGTCTCAATGTCAATAAAACGTACAAACAGGGAAACTTTATTATCCTCATTTAAATTCTCCCATACCATTTTCGTAAACGTATCGATATCTCCATCAATATCAACCCAGGTTGGTTCACCCTCGAAACTTGGCAGTGGATTTCCGTCTCCCATATAAGTATGGATAAAATGTCCCTCTCCGGCAACCGGGTTGCTGTATGCAAACGTGTAACGGTTGCATGCATCCGGATTTCCGTTGTTGCTCTTTAAGATAGACATCGCATAATTGAACTCACCCTTATCAATGTGCATGATACCGGAAATACGTGGAGTATAATTTGGTGCGTCCGGCTCAAATTCTCTGGTGCGCAGCGCCTGCTCAAATGTCTGCTGCTTATCCATCAGCTCATAAATCGTATCGGTCTGATCTCCGTTTGTCACAATCGTCTTGTTGCCAAGTACTCGAACCGGTGCGTAAATGATCAGGCTCGGATCTTCCAGCTTTGACGGATCAAATGCCTGTGTACGGATACCTTCGCCATCCTCTACAAATACACGATTACGGCTGTTTGCGCTTCTTCCCATAATAAAATAAGCAGTTACCGCCTTCTTTCCATCCTTAGAACGTCCGATCACAATACCACGTCCCGGATATGTTGTTGCGCCTAATTCTTTACTGAGTGCTACCTTCTGCATTTGTTTCTCCTTTCGCAAATACGCCTAAAATAAATAAAAACCGACACATCCGGGAACCCACATTTCAATCAAATACATATTTCATGTATTTCCCTGCAATGTGCGGTGCCCAGACGGTCGGCTCCTGCGGTGCTTCTCTGAAGCATCGCCTTATGTGCGGTACATCTGTGATGTATCGCTCTATCTGCGGTGCAATCTTTGGATCTGTCACCTTTATATCTCTTGTTATACTCCACGTGGTTCTTCCACTTATCCGTCAGTCATATAACTAAATTTATTTAAGCATGGAAAGTTCCTCTTGTCAAGGGATCTTCTGTTATTTCATCGTTACTATTCACTCACATGTTACTGTTCACAGGTTACCCTGCGAACAGTAACTTCGCATTCAGCTGCATGCCCGTGCATATTCCTGTAATTTTTCTTTTGCAGTCTGCGACAAATGTGTCGGAACCTCTATCTGCACCTGAGCATATTCATCTCCGTGAACTGCCGGATTATTCATGGCTGCTACGCCCTTTCCTTTCAATCGGATTTTTGCCCCAGACTGTGTACCCGGTTTAATCTTACAGACAACATCTCCATACAACGTATGGATCTTTATCTCTCCTCCGAGCACAGCTGTTGTATACGGAATTTTCACCGTCGTATAAACATCCTGGCCTTTTCGCTCGTAACCAGATTTTTCTCCGACTTTGACTTTGATCAGCAGATCTCCATCCTTTCCATTGTACCCTTTCTGTCCTTTCCCTTTCAGACGCACAGACTGGCCGTTTGCAATGCCTGCCGGAATATGCACTTCAAAGTTCTGGCTCTTTCCGTCACTGGAAGAAAGCGTAAACCTTTTATCACAGCCAAATACCGCTTCTTCAAAGCTGATCGGTACTTCCGTCTCGATATTTTGCCCTCTTTCCTCATGTACTCCGCCAAAACCACTGCCAAATTCTCCAGTACTTCCAAATCCGCTTCTTCCGCCAAAACCTCCGGTTCCGTGGAATCCACCTTTTTTTCCAAACAATTTGTCAAGAATATCATCCATATCGGAAGAACCATCAAAATGGAACTCCTGATATCCGCTGCCCGGTTCTCCGGAAGAATACGACTGATAAAATCCTCCATTTCCAAATGGATTCCCGTACTGTGCCTGTTTCATCTTCTCCGGATCAAAACCTGCCTCCAGCGAAATCGGACCGTACTCATCATACAATTTCCGCTTCTTCGGATCTCCTAACACTTCGTAAGCTTCCGTTACTTCCTGAAAAATCTTTTCCGCATTTGGATTTCCTTTATTCATATCCGGATGATATTTTTTGGCAAGTTTTCGATATGCCTTTTTAATCGTTGCTTCGTCTGCATTTTTATCTATTCCCAAAACTTCGTAAAAATCTCTTTTTGCTGCCATAATTATCACCTCACCAATCACAAAAACAGGAACTGCTTTCTAAAATGCACTTCCTGTCATTCCATCTCAGTCAGAGCATTTTCCACTAAGACGTACTTATATCTTTGCTTCAGTTTTGTTATAGCATTGTTTTTAGCACTCGTCAAGCATGTCTGCTAACAATTTTCTTAATTTTTTCTAAATTGGTGATTCACGGCATGGTCTGAGGCTTTTGATTTTTTCAAGAGGAACGGAACACGCAGCAAAACAACGACTTATATACCATAGATTTTTAAATCAACACGTCCATCGACAACTGCAATTCCATCCGCCTGCAATAGCCTTGCCTGCGCACCTTCTCCACCAAACGCAAATTCTCCAGCTAATTCTCCCTTTGCGTTCACCACACGATAACAGGGAATCTTCTCCGGATCCGGATTTTTATGCAATGCATTTCCCACGGCGCGTGCCATCTTTTTATTTCCGGCCATCTCCGCAACCTGTCCATATGTTGCCACTTTTCCGCGCGGAATTTTTTTAACCGCTTCATAAATCCGTCTGGTCGGACTGTCCGTAACCAGATCATAGCTTTCCGCAATCATACGCTGGATTTCCTGCTCCGGAACGGTACCATCCAGAATAATGGTATTCCAATGCTCTTTATTCTGATGCCATCCCGGAATGACAGATGCATAGGTACTTCTCCAGAAATCACGCCACTGCGGATCCGCTTTCACATTTAAATTAATGTATCCTTCCCTCTCATAGGTCCATAAAAACGCCTTTTTGCTTCCCTCTACCCGCACAAGCTGCCAGTTATTATCATGAAACGGTGCCTCCTGATAGGTTTTCGGAAAAGACAATGCATATGCCAGCGCCTCTTCCCTTGTTTTCATACACTCCTCCTCACGGTTTTTCCGTCATATATCATATATTTTCTGTATATCTGCATTTTGGAAATCCCGTACATCCCCAAAACTCTCCGAACCTTCCGTTCCTTTTTTTCAGCGGCTGCCCACACACCGGACAATTTTTTATTTCCATCCTGCGCCCGGTAGTCCCATCCAGCTCCTTTGCCAGCTTTTCAAAAACCTGCTGGTTCATGCGGCAGTCGTTTAATGCACGGTGAGCCCCGGCTGTGGAAATCCCGTAATACTGTGCCAGATCCCCCAGACGATGATGCGAAAGTTCCGGCAGACAGAGCCGTGCCAGTTTCAGTGTGTCAATGTAATCGTTGGTTAGTGTCTGACCGAAATACCGTTCACAATCACGATACAAAAATTTCATATCAAAACGATTGATATTATGTCCTGCCAGCACATCATCTCCGATAAAAGCAAGAAATTGCTGCAATACGGAATCAAACATTGGTGCAAACGCCACCATATCATCCGTGATATGATTTACTGCACTTGCCGCGCTGGGAATCGGTCTGCCCGGATTCACAAGCTGACTGAACTCTTCTGTAACCACGCCGTTTTTTACTTTGACAGCCGAAATTTCAATAACCTCGTCATATTTACTCGAAGTACCGGTTGTCTCAAGATCATAGAGTACATAATCCGGCACATACTGATTAATCATTTTACCTTTTGTATTTCCTAACATCTTTTGTTCCTTTGCCTTTTTAGGATTGTTTCAGGAAAAAACGCAGACTTCCAATTCGAAGTACCACTCCCTGGGAAGCCGCACTGTTTTCAAAGTTTCTTGCAATTGTTTCCTTTTCCACGCTTAATGTCTTTACAATGTAAAATTCCTTCTTTGCCGCCGTCGGTACATTGTGCATAAACTGCATCACTTCCTGCAGGTTTCCAGATCCGGCATAATCCCCACCGAGCACCGTATGGGCATCCTTTTCCTGAAACACATGCGGAATGACCGAATCAATCGCTTTATCGTAATCCGCATTTCCCACATCGATCCGGATGCGCGCCAGACAGCTTCCGTCCCCCGGCTGTTCCACCTGATAATCCAAAAGTTGCAACTGCCCCCACTTCTGATTCACTGCCTCCTGCCATTTTGGAAGGAACTGACCTTTCTGCGCATTCAAAACACTGACAATCATGGAAATTTTTTGTTTATTTGGAAGCTTCATCAGCATACCCAGTCCCGGAATCTTCGGAAGCTTTACCTGATCAATATTTAATTCTGTAATATCTGCCACCAGTCGAAACATTTCTTCTCCTTCATCTTTGGTTATTTTCTATGCTATCATGCTATCACTTTTTTCGTAATTTTTCCACTAAAATAACACTCACAATATTATGCTATAATTTCATTTGGCACCGCCAAACCGGATTCACCAGAAAAGTCAGATCAATACCGTTTTGATGATGATATACAGGTATATATTTATGATAATCTTGTAATCAATATCACGGAATTATTAAAATAAAAAGGTGCTTATTTAAGCACCTTTTTAGTGGACTAGACGGGAGTCGAACCCGTGTCCAAAAACCAATTCCCTGTCCTTCTACGAGTGTAGTTTATTCTTTGACATTCCCTCCGCCACACGAAAACAAACATCCTTGTGGTTTTAGTAGCTTCATGATACGCCCACAGGTGCAAAGCTTAGCCTGCGTCGTTTCTCACAGAGTCGAAGCCTGGATCCTAAAGTGTGAGTGCCCTAGGTCAGACTGCTGCCATTAGGCAGCGTATGCTAAATTATCTTCAGCGTTTAATTTTAATTGTGGAATTTAACGTATCCCGTACGACTCGCTTCTCCAGCTGCATGATCCCTGTCGAAACCATTACTAGCCCCTGTTATGTTTTTGCGGAGCAAAAATATAACTCTTGCCTCCCGCCTGTTTTTTGCGAAACACCTATCCAAGATTCCGCACTTTGAAATCCCGTTCGGCTTCCCGCCGCTGGTCTTTTTTGGCAATGTCCTGACGCTTATCGTAAAGCTTCTTTCCTTTTGCCAGAGCAACCTGCACTTTTACAAGACTTCCTTTGAAGTATACTTCCACTGGAACAATCGTGTATCCTTTCTGCGCGATCTTACCGACCATCTTCTGAATCTCTTTCTTGTGCATCAGAAGCTTGCGCGGCCGGAGCGGATCTTTGTTGAAAATATTTCCCTTCTCATATGGGCTGATATGCATACCATAGAGGATCACCTCCCCATTTTCAATATGGATAAAGGATTCCTTGATGCTGCACTTGCCCATGCGCATGGACTTTACTTCGGTTCCAGCAAGAGCGATACCGGCTTCAAAAGTCTCTTCGAGAAAATAATCGTGATAGACTTTTTTATTGTTGGCTATTAACTTCTTCGGTTGTTTCGCCATCCCGGCTCCCTCCTTTTTGTTCTGTAAACTCAGTGTATATGATTTTCCTGCAAAATGCAATAAACTGCTGCTTTTATTTTGAAAATTTTAAGAATTCCATCAATTTTCGTCAGAATCTGCAAGTGTAAAATCAATCGTCCGCATGATCCGGTCACAGTTATCCACCGTCACACGCACCTGCTGCCCCAGTTTAAACCTGCGGTTCGTTGCTTCTCCCACCAGTTCATAAGTTTCTTCATAATACTGATAAAAATCATCGGTGAGGGAAGTCACACGTACCAGACCCTCCACAGTATTTTCCAGCTCCACGAAAAATCCGTACTCTGCGACTCCGGAAATAACACCGGCAAAGGTTTCTCCGATATGGTTTTCCATATACTGCACTTTTTTCAGCTTAATTGTCTCCCGCTCGGCCTCATCTGCACGCCGTTCCATCTCACTGGCATGCTTTGCAACCTCCGGCAGTATCTGCGTATAGTGGCCAATGCGCTTTTCGCCCAGACGCCCCCGCAGACTGTCCTTGATAATCCGGTGGATCTGCAGATCCGGATACCGGCGGATCGGTGAAGTAAAATGGCAGTAACAATCCGCTGCCAGACCAAAATGCCCGGTATTTTCCACCGTATAGCGTGCCTGCTTCATCGAGCGAAGGGTCAGACGGCTGATCAGCGGCTCCTCCGAAGTTCCGTCGATTTTTTCCAGCAGCTTCTGCAGTTCTTTCGGATGCACCTCATCACTTCCTATGTGGAGAGAGTACCCGAAATTATTGATAAACGTGGATAGTTTCTGTATTTTTTCCGAATCTGGCTGCTCATGCGTACGATAGACAAACGGAAGTTCTCTCCAGTAATATTCGGCTGCCACCGTCTCGTTTGCAGCAAGCATAAAATCCTCGATCAGTTTCGTTGCCACATTGCGGTCATACGGACGGATATCTACCGGATTTCCATTCTTATCCAGTATTACCTTTGTTTCCGGAAAATCAAAGTCGATGGAACCACGCTTCATACGCTTTTTGCGAAGAATTGCCGCCAGTTCTGCCATCTTTTCAAACATCGGAACCAGTGGCTCATATTCCGCCATCACCTCCGGATCATGGTCTGCCAGAATTTTTTTCACATTGGTATACGTCATACGCCGGTCCACGCAGATAACGGACTCTGTGATTGTGTGATCGATAATTTCGCCCTTAGGATTGACCGTCATGATGCAGCTGAGTGCCAGCCTCTCTTCCCCCTGGTTGAGGGAACAGATTCCGTTTGACAGGGCATGCGGCAGCATCGGAATCACCCGGTCCACCAGATATACAGAAGTTCCTCTCTTCAACGCTTCTGTGTCAAGAGCACTGTGCTCCTGCACATAATTGGACACATCCGCAATATGCACACCCAGAATATAATTTTCATGGTCCATGGTAAGTGACACCGCATCATCCAGATCCTTGGCATCTTCGCCATCGATGGTCACCATCTGCCAGTCGCGCAGATCCATGCGTCCTGCCATATCCGCTTCCGATACCGGCTTTGCCACATGCTCTACCTGCGTCATGACCTTCGGATCAAATTCCACCGGAAGACCGTAAGCGCGCACAATAGAAAGGATATCCACCCCCGGATCATTGATATGCCCGAGAATCTCCACCACTTTTCCTTCCGGATTCTTTCCCTTTTTCCCGTACTGTGTGATTTCAACAACAACTTTATGACCGTTTACAGCTCCTTTCGAACGCTCCAGCGGAATAAAAATATCCGAACCAAACTTTGGATTATCCGGCACTGCAAAGCCAAAATTTTTATTCAGCTGATACGTGCATACCACCTGCTTCATGCCCCTCTCAAGCACATGCAGCACCTTTCCCTCCTTGCGGCGTCCGGTCACTGCCGGTGATACGGAAATCTCTACCGTATCCATATGCATCGCACCGTTAGTTTCGGATTCCGAAATAAAGATATCTTCCTTTTCCCCCTCCACGCTGACAAATCCGAATCCTTTCGGATGTGCCTGAAACGTGCCTGTGATCTTTTTCTCTTCGGATTTGCTGAACTTTCCTCTCTTGGAGCAGACGATGCGCCCCTCCATCATCAACTCATTCAGAATCTGTTCCAACTGTGGGCGCTGATCTTTTTTCACACCGAGGACGATCGCCAGTTCCTTGATTTTCATCGGGACATACATATCATCGCACATAAAGTCATATATCATTTTTTTCCGCTGTTCATACTTTGCGTCCATACCCAGATCTTCTCCTTATATAATGAAACAAAAAAAGCTGCCGATGTAATCGACAGCTTCTGGTTTCTACCAGATTCCCAAATTCAGAACCATTGCAATGACAAGGAACAGAATCACAAAAATTCTTGTAAGCTTTACAAGCATTCCTTCCATGGAACGTCCCTTATTTTTGCCCCAGTAAGTATCTGCTGCTCCGGCGATCGCGCCAAGACCTGCAGATTTACCCTCCTGCATTAAGATAATCACTGTAATTACAATACTCAGTATAATAAATACAATAGTTAAAATCGTATTTAAAACGGTCACGATTTCCACCTCCTAATTCTAAACTCACGACTAACTAATTATATCATAAAAGAAAAGTCTTTTCAACATTTTTTTATATTTCACAATTTTCCTTTTCATTTCCACTTTATAATATAACACAGATAATATAGAACTTACTGTATCATTAGGAGTATACCATGAAATCCTGTCAAATGTACAGATTTATTCCGATTATGTTACTGTGTGTCTGTCTGTTCACTGGCGGATGTTCCCAAAACAAGGATCAGCCCTCTGCCACGCACAACCAGACCCCGGCCACAGAAGCTGCCTCCCATACGGATCCCCCCCACAGGTACTTACCCCGCAGGCAGACGGCACCAAAACTTTTACAACAGATACTGCAGTTATTGATATCTCCCACACGCAAGAAGGATATATTATGGCAAAATACACCGGTTCCAATGCCAAACCCAAACTGCAGCTGACCGGGACAGACGGCATCACATATACATACAGTCTTTACAAAGATTATAGTACCTTTCCCCTTACTTCCGGAGATGGAACCTATCAGGTCGGTGTCTACGAAAATGTTTCCGATGACCGTTACACAACGCTGCTCTCCGAGACATTTTCTGTCACACTTACAGATCCGCTGAAGCCTTATCTGTATCCGAACCAGTACGTGAACTTCACCGCCGATTTCCTCCCTGTGGCCAAGGCCGAAGAACTTGCAGACGGTGCTTCCAGCGATCTGGACATCATCAGCAGTGTATATAATTATATCATTACACATACCGCACGGACGCTTCTGCACATCAGTACCATTCTCAATCATTATATGCTTGGATTTATCATTGCCTTTCTGGTATTGCTTATCATCTGTATGATTTTATATCACACCGATCTCGGGCGCGTATTGTTCCTCGGACAGAAACTTGCCATGACGGTTGCCTCAGGACGCGTTCCAAACTGCCTGTATCTGGTTCTCTCCAGCGGACTCGACAGTAATATCGGTCTTACCCTGGCACGCGAACTTGTCAATAATCCGCATATGCAGGCACTTATCGACAAATGTCACGAGAATATCCGCCACGGGGAATCATTCGACAAAGCACTGCTGCTGTCCGGCATCTTTTCCCAGATGTACGCCAGCTGGATTGTAATCGGTTCCCGGACCGGCGAAATGGAAAGCATTGTTTCCCAGCGGAAGATCAATACCGATACCGCAAGCTATCTGACGGCACTTCGTGCTGCATTGCGCCAGATCAACGGTATTATCTACACCTCTGCCGCAGAAAATATGATCGCCATGGACAGTAGCATCTTACAGCTTTATAAAGACGGACGAATCGACAAACACACCGCCATCTCGGAAGCGGTCAATCCGGAGATCATGTCCAAACGTCTGAATCTCTTATAATGTTTCACTGATCCGCAGAAGCTGGTTATACTTGGCAGTGCGCTCTCCTCTGCACGGAGCGCCTGTCTTGATCCAGCCGGCATTTACTGCCACCGCGAGATCTGCAATAAAAGAATCTTCCGTTTCTCCGGAACGATGTGAAATAATTGCCTTATAGCCGTTCTTCTGTGCCAGTTCAATCGCATCCATGGCTTCCGTAAGCGTTCCGATCTGATTGACCTTAATCAGCACAGCATTTGCCACCTTAAGATCCATTCCGCACCGGATTCGTTTCACATTCGTGACAAACAGATCATCCCCTACCAGCATCACCTGTTCTTTCATGCGCTTTGTCAATTCCTGCCAGCCTTCCCAGTCGTCTTCATCCAGACCGTCCTCAATGGAAATCAGCGGATATTCCGTGGTAAGTTCTTCATACAGTGAAATCATTTCCTGTGCACTGCGCAGGACTTCTTTTTTTTCGGTGATCTCCTGCGTTTTCACATGTGCTTCGGATGTATAGGCACCTCCCTGCGTGTCCGGACGCCGCAGATTGACATCCACCTCTGCATGTGTCTGCGCTTCTCCCGGAAAATGATACATTCCGTCTTCCTCACTGTACAGCTCGGATGCTGCCGCATCCATGGCAAATGCAACATCGCTGCCCACCTTATATCCGGCTTCCTCCACGGCACGCTGCAGACATGCAAACACTTCTCCCGCATTGGAAAAATCCGGTGCAAATCCGCCTTCATCCCCCACTGCCGTCAGTTTGCCTTCTTTCTGCAAAATTTTTTTCAGAAAATGATAAATTTCCGCACCCATCCGGAGTGCATCCGGAAACGACTCGGCTCCGACCGGTACAATCATAAATTCCTGAAAATCCAGGTAATTCTTTGCGTGAGCTCCGCCATTTATGACATTCATCATCGGCATCGGCCATTTTTTTGCATTCGGTCCTCCCAGATAACGGTACAACGGCATATCCAGTGCTGCCGCTGCGCAGCGCGCACAGGCTAAAGAAACACCAAGTAAAGCATTGGCCCCCAGATTTCCTTTGTTGTCTGTCCCATCCAGTTCCACAAGTTTGCGGTCAATCTGTACCTGTTCCAGCACATTCATTCCCAGCAGCTCCCTGCGGATCTTTGTGTTGATGTGATCCACAACGCGCTGTACTCCAAGCCCAAAATAACGTTCCTGTCCATCCCGCAGCTCAATCGCCTCAAATCTTCCGGTACTGGCTCCGGATGGCACAGATTCCCTGCCCGTAGTCTTCTTTCCCGTTGTCTCTGTCTGCGCGGTCACTTCCACCTCAACCGTAGGATTTCCTCTTGAATCCAGAATTTCCCTTCCATGAATTTCAATAATTTTGATCATCAGACCCATTCCTGTTGTCCTCCTTTTTCATTATTGTGTGAAAAAGAAAGAAATTTATTCAAATCCAAAGAAAAAGAAAGACCTCCCCATGTTATGGGAGGTCTTTCTTAGCATAACCGACCGGTCTGTTTATAGGTTCATTTATACGTTAATTTCTGCAGTAACGCCGAGTTCCTCTTTGTGTGCATCCAGCACTGGACGAACCACATCACGCAGGAATACTTCCACCTGACGCGGTGCACGACCCACATACAGCTCCGGTTTTAAGTTTGCCTCGATCTGTTCTTTTGTCAGACCAAAAGCCGGATCTGCTGCAATCAGATCTACCAGATTGTTATCCTTACCCTCTTCCTTGACGGTCTTTCCTGCCTGCATGGACAGCTGACGGATTTTCTCGTGCAGTTCCTGACGGTTTCCACCCTCTTTTACGGCATCCATCATAATATTTTCGGTTGCCATGAATGGAATCTCTGCCATAAAGTGCTTGTAAATTACCTTCGGATATACCACCAGGCCATCTACAACATTTAAGCACAGATCCAGGATACCATCGATTGCAAGGAATCCTTCCGGAACCGACAGACGCTTGTTGGCAGAATCATCAAGTGTACGTTCAAACCACTGTGTTGCAGAAGTAATGGCCGGATTTAATGCATCTACCATCACATAGCGGGAAAGAGATGCAATACGCTCACTCCGCATCGGATTACGCTTGTATGCCATCGCAGAAGATCCGATCTGGTTCTTTTCAAATGGCTCCTCTACTTCTTTTAAATGCTGCAGAAGACGGATATCGTTAGACATCTTATGCGCACTGGCAGCAATCCCTGCTAAAACATTTAAAACACGGGTATCTACTTTACGGGAATAGGTCTGTCCGGAAACCGGGTAGCAGGACTTAAATCCCATTTTTTCTGCGATCATCGGATCAATCTTATCAATTGTCTCCTGATCCCCGTCAAAAAGCTCTAAGAAACTTGCCTGAGTACCGGTTGTTCCCTTAGATCCCAGCAGTTTTAACGTACTCTGTACATACTCCAGATCCTCCAGATCCATCAGAAACTCCTGTGTCCAGAGTGTTGCACGCTTTCCGACTGTTGTCGGCTGTGCCGGCTGAAAATGCGTAAATGCAAGGGTCGGCTGATCCTTATATTTTTCTGCAAAATTGGACAGCTCCGCAATCACGCTGACCAGTTTTTTATGTACGAGCTTTAATGCCTCATTCATAATAATGATGTCTGTATTATCTCCAACATAGCAGGAAGTAGCCCCCAGATGAATGATACCGGCTGCCTTCGGGCACTGCTGTCCATAAGCATACACATGACTCATGACATCATGACGCACCAGTTTCTCACGTGCAACTGCTACGTCATAATTAATGTCATTGACATGTTCTTTCATCTCATCAATCATATCCTGTGTGATGACCGGCTTTCCATTCTCGGAAAGTCCAAGTTCCATCTCTGTCTCAGCCAGTGCGATCCAGAGTTTTCTCCATGTGGAAAACTTCATATCCTGGGAAAAAATGTACTGCATTTCCTTGCTGGCATAACGCTCGGAAAGAGGGCTTGTATATCTGTCTGTGCTCATGTTCTTCTCCTTTTATTTGATTACATTGGTAACAACTTATCGGCTCATCTTGCGCTCAAGATCAATCTCTTTGTCATAATACTCACCGCGAATGTCCTGTTTCGGCGGTTCCATCGGGTATTTGCCCGTAAAACAGCCGGTACAGATCGGAAGTCCTTCCGCCATTTCTTTCAGACGGTCGATTCCGAGATAACCAAGGGAATCTGCTCCGATAATCTGGCGGATCTCTTCAATCGTACGGTTGTAGGCAATCAACTGCTCACGCGCCGGAATATCGGTTCCGAAATAACAAGGCCATAAAAATGGCGGAGAACTGATGCGTACATGCACCTCGGTTGCTCCTGCATCCCTTAACATGCGCACAATACGATCCGATGTCGTACCTCTTACAATCGAATCATCGATCATAATGACACGTTTCCCTGCCACTGCCTCACGCAGCACATTCAGCTTCACCTGTACGCTGGATTCCCTGCTGCTCTGCTTTGGCTTGATAAACGTACGTCCCACATAGCCGTTCTTGACAAAGGCTGTACCATACGGAATCCCGGATGCCAGAGAATAGCCAAGTGCTGCAGCATTTCCGGACTCCGGCACACCTGTCACCAGATCTGCCTCTACCGGCGAATCCTGTGCCAGAAACTTTCCGGCCTTGATCCGGCTTGCATATACACTCACCCCGTCAATATGACTGTCCGGTCTTGCAAAATAGATGTACTCAAAAATACAGCGTGCTTCCTTTTCTTTCGGAAGTGCCATGGTCATATCGGACTCAATACCTTTTTCCGGAGAAATGGTCACAACTTCTCCCGGCAGCACATCACGCACAAATGTTGCACCAATGGTGTCAAGTGCACAGGTTTCCGATGTGATAATATAAGAATTGTCACGCTTTCCGATACAAAGCGGCTTAAAGCCGTATGGGTCACGCGCCCCGATCAATTTACGTGGACTTGCCACAACCAGTGCGTAAGCTCCCTTAAGACGCTGGCACGCACGGCGCACAGCTTCTTCTGCTGACTGGGAATTCAACCGCTCCCTTGCGATATAGTAGGCAATCACCTCAGAATCAATGGTGGTCTGGAAAATTGCTCCCGTATATTCCAGCTCCTTGCGAAGCTGTGGTGCATTGATCAGATTGCCGTTGTGGGCAAGTGCCAATGTACCTTTGACATAATTTAACACGAGTGGCTGGGCATTTTCGCGGGTAGAAGAACCGGCCGTTGAGTAACGTACATGTCCGACTCCGATGTCCCCCTTCATCTGCTCAAGATTTTCCGGTGCGAACACTTCATTTACAAGTCCCATTCCCTTGTAGGAAAGAACCTTGCCCTTAGGACCGCTGGTATCGCTGACTGCAATACCGCAGCTCTCCTGGCCACGGTGCTGCAGGGCAAACAGTCCATAATATATTGTCGATGCTACATCTGCACCGTCAAAATCATACATTCCGAAGACGCCACACTCCTCATGAAGTGTATCCGCATCATAACTGTTATTCTGAATCATTGTGATCTCCTATATCTATCTTGTAAAAGGCTTACCTGTCAGAAGCTCATATGCTTCTTTGTACTTATCAACGGTCTTTGTAACAACTTCTTCCGGAAGAAGGAAATCATTGTCCGGATTTGCCTTGAGCCAGTCTCTGACATACTGCTTGTCGAAAGAAGGCTGTCCCTGTCCCGGCTTGTACCCTTCCAGTGGCCAGAATCTGGAGCTGTCCGGTGTAAGCATCTCATCACCGAGAACGACTTTACCGTTCTCGTCCAGACCGAACTCAAACTTGGTATCTGCAATGATAATTCCTTTGGAAAGTGCATACTCTGCACATTTCTTGTAGAGAGCGATGGTGCAATCCTTGATCTGTGTTGCGTAATCAAGTCCTTTTCCAGGATAAATTTTCTCCAACACATCTACAGACTGCTCGAAGGAAATATTCTCATCATGATCGCCCAAATCTGCCTTGGTACTCGGTGTATAAATCGGCTCCGGAAGCTTATCAGACTCTACCAGTCCTTCTGGAAGCTTAATGCCACACACCGTGCCGTTTTCTTTGTAGCTTGCCCAGCCGCTTCCTGTGATATAGCCACGAACGATGCACTCGATTGGGAGCATCTCAAGCTTCTTGCACATCATGCTGTTTCCGTCAAAACGCTCCTGTTGGAAAAATTCCGGCATATCCCTGACATCTACAGAAATCATATGATTCGGAACAACATCCTTTGTAAAATCAAACCAGAACTTTGACATCTGGGTCAGAATTGCGCCCTTGTCCGTAATCCTGTTCTTTAAAATGTTGTCAAATGCGGAAATACGGTCAGTAGCTACAATGATCAGGCTGTCTCCGTTATCATAGACTTCTCTTACTTTTCCTTCTTTGAATGGTTTAAATTCCTTCATTTTCGCTCTCCTTATTCTTTTATTTTTCGATTAACAAACTCTTTCCGGTCATCTCTTTCGGCTGCTCTAATCCCATAATCTGAAGCAGGGTCGGGGCAATATCTGCCAGGCATCCGCCCTCACGCAGTGTATACTTCGGATCCGCATTTACGAGAATAAACGGTACCGGATTGGTTGTATGGGCAGTATGTGGCTCACCTGTTTCGTAGTCAATCATTTTCTCTGCATTTCCGTGATCTGCACAGATAAACAGAACACCATCCATATCCTTCACCGCCTGGACTGCATCTCCTACCAGTCCGTCCACACGCTCGACTGCCTTGATGGCTGCCGGAATCACACCGGTGTGTCCGACCATATCCGGGTTTGCAAAGTTGATAACGATCACATCATACTTGTCTGACTTAATAGCCTCAACAAGATCCATACCAACCTCCGGAGCACTCATTTCCGGCTTCAGATCATATGTTGCAACATCCTTCGGGGAATTTACCAGCAGACGTGCCTCATCAACGTTTGGCTCTTCCACTCCGCCATTAAAGAAGAATGTAACATGTGCATACTTCTCTGTCTCGGCCAGACGAAGCTGTGTCTTTCCGCACTTTGCCAGGTACTCACCGAATGTATTTACAATATGCTCTTTTTCAAATGCGATCAGCTTGTTCGGGATCGTCTCATCATAGTCCTTAAAGCAGACAAATGTTGTCTTAATGAACGGACGGTCAAATCCGGTAAACTTGTTATCACAGAATGCACGTGTCATTTCACGGGCACGGTCCGGACGGAAGTTAAAGAAGATCACGGAATCATTCTCTTTTACAACAGAGACCGGTTTTCCATTCTCTGTAATTACGGTAGGAAGTACGAACTCGTCTGTTACATCCTTTGCATAGGAATCTTCCATTGCCTTAACCGCATCTTCTGCCTGTACGCCCTCACCCTTTGTCAGGGAATCATAGGCTTTCTGTACACGATCCCAGTTATTATCACGATCCATTGCATAATAACGTCCGGATAAAGAAGCGATCTTTCCAACACCGATCTCTTTCATCTTCTTTTCCAGTTCTTCGATAAATTCTTTTCCGGATGCAGGAGGTGTATCACGTCCGTCTAAGAATGCATGAACATATACCTTGCTCAGTCCCTGCTTCTTTGCCATCTCAAGCAGTCCGTAAAGATGTGTAATATGACTGTGCACACCACCATCGGAAAGAAGTCCCCACAGATGCAGGTCCGAATCATTTTTCTTACAATTATCCATGGCTGCAAGCAGTGCCTTATTCTTAAAAAAGTCACCGTCTTCGATTGCCTTGGTAATTCTGGTCAGATCCTGGTAAATAATGCGGCCGGCACCGATATTCATATGTCCAACCTCAGAGTTACCCATCTGTCCGTCCGGAAGTCCTACTGCCAGGCCGGAAGCCTGTCCTTTTACAAAAGGACATTCCTTCATTAATTTATCCATCACCGGGGTATTTGCCAGCGCAATGGCATTTCCCTCTGTACGGTCATTCAGACCATAACCGTCAAGAACCATTAAAACAACAGGTTTTTTGCTCATAATTCATCCTCTCTTTCCATTGTAACAATCCTATACTATTGTACTTCATTATTGTTACACAAACACTTATTATATTACATAATTTGAACGGGATTGCAAGTGTTCACTGCAAATTTCCCACGATATCTATCGATTTTAAATCCAGATCCACATCATCAAAATACTGTCCATAACGCCTTCCGGACGTATAGGCATAAGGCGAAACTCCCGGTTTTTCGACATTTTTATACGGATAAAAGAATCCGTCCTCATCAATTCCCACATGATTGGAGATATCTGCCAGATAATGATAAAATGCTTTGATCTGTTTTTTTTCTGTCAGAATCGAAGTCGTAAGCGAATCCTGTATGCACGGAATCATCCGCAATTTCAGACTGCCGGAATCATCAATCTGAATCTGTGCAATCGTTGTGTAAAGTTTTCCGGTAGAAAACCAGAAATTTTCCACGCTGTATGCCACCGGCACATTTTTTATAAACTCAACGCCCTGCAGACGGTGCGGATGTCCACCAATCACGGCGTCTGCACCAGCTTTTACACAAAGGTCTGCAATCTCTGTCTGATCCTGCCCATAATGGATCTTTCCTTCTGTTCCCCAGTGAACATACGCGATCACATAATCACTGTTCTTCTTCGCACGCTTCAGTTCTTTCTTCCATACCTCTTCCTGCTGGGTCTTTAATACTCCCGGTTTCTCCTTCTGGGCTTTCTGTGTAAAATGATAAAACCTTTCGATTTCCGTTGCAGATACAATCGCAATCTTTCGTCCACCTGTGACCACATAACGCACAGCGCTTGCCTCTGTCAGATTTCTGCCACCACCACTGTACGGAATTCCCGCAGCATGCAATGCATCCAGCGTATCTAAAAATCCCTGCTCACCATAATCAAACACATGATTATTTGCCACAGAGACCATATCTATTCCCAGTGTGCGCAGGAATCCGGCATCTTTGGGATCTGCCCGAAAACAGTATGCTTTGCCAACCTGCCGCTGTCCCCGTGTTGTATAAGCAAACTCATTGTTTGCCATCGTAAAATCTGCCGAAATCAGTTCCTTTTTTACTTCATCGGAAAAATAATCCGCCATGTGATTCTTTGCCGTCTTCCCAGTACACCAATTCTCATCCAGACAGATATCCCCGACAAAATCCAGACGGATGCATGCCGGATCGGATGCTTCTTTCCAGATCACATCCTCATACGAATACGACATATACTGTTGCTGCCTGCAATACATAAGCCACAGAACATGCATACTGTTTCCGGTAAACCGATACCACAGATCCGGGTCCTGATTTCCGTTTTCCAGCTGTGTATACAGACTCTGCAGCACACCGCTCCCATACTTCGTTTCAATCCATCCCATAAAGGCTTCATCCACCGGATATTTCTGAAAAAACTTTCCGGAGGCAGTCCTTAAAATCTGGTTTTCCAGATCCTGTACTTCCGGCTCGGTTTCCTGTGATTTCTCCGTGACCTGGGAGGTTTTTTCCTCATATTCAGTTTGTACTTCCTTAGTCTCTTTCAGCGGCTGTGTATTTTGGATGATGCCATGTGTCAAAGCAAAAATAAACAACAAGAGAACGACACATTCCAGACATTTTTTCTTCATGTGTAAAATTTCAAAGGCTATTCACCTGAAATTCAGATGAATAGCCCTATAACCATACAATATCAGATTCTAGTAGTTTACAATCTTACCGAAATCAGCTTTCAGGGATGCTCCGCCAACCAGACCACCATCGATGTCCGGCTTTGCGAACAGCTCTGCTGCATTTCCTGCATTTACAGATCCGCCGTACTGGATACGAACAGAATCAGCAGTAGCCTGATCATAGATTTCAGCTACACATGCACGGATTGCGCCACAGACTTCCTGTGCCTGATCGGATGTAGCAGTCTTGCCTGTTCCGATTGCCCAGATTGGCTCATAAGCGATTACCATGTTTGCAACGTCTGCTGCTGCAACGCCTGCAAGATCAGATTTGATCTGAAGTCTGATCCAGTCAAGTGTTACACCCATCTCTCTCTGCTCTAAAGTCTCTCCACAGCAAAGGATTGGAGTAAGTCCTGCCTCGATTGCCTTCTTAACCTTCTTATTTAAGAGAACATCATCCTCTTTGAAGTAGTCACGTCTCTCGGAATGTCCGATTACAACGTACTTAACACCAGCGTCTACCAGCATCTCTGCGGAGATCTCACCTGTGTATGCACCCTTCTCTTCGAAGTACATGTTCTCGGCGCCAACCTGTACGTTGGTTCCTTTCACAGCCTCTACAACCGGTACGATATCGATTGCAGGTACACAGTAAACAACATCTACGCTGTCAGATACTACTAATGGCTTTAACTCTTCTACTAACTTTACAGCCTGGCTTGGAGTCATGTTCATTTTCCAGTTGCCGGCTACGATTTTCTTTCTTGCCATGATTTTTATTTCTCCTAATCTGTAAATAATTTAACTGTCTTTTATTTATCGTCTGCTGCTACTACGCCTGGCAGTTCCTTACCCTCTAAGAATTCAAGGGAAGCTCCACCACCGGTAGAAATATGGCTCATCTTATCAGCATAACCCATCTGGTTAACAGCTGCAGCGGAATCTCCACCACCGATGATTGTTGTTGCATCGGTCTCTGCAAGAGCCTTAGCTACTGCAAGTGTACCAGCTGCAAGTGTCGGGTTCTCGAATACACCCATCGGTCCGTTCCATACAACAGTCTTAGCTGTCTTAACAGCATCTGCAAACATCTCTGCGGACTTAGGTCCGATATCGCATCCCTCACGGTCTGCCGGCATAGCTGTGATATCACATACTTCTGTCTCTACAGGTCCGTCGATTGGATCCGGGAAATCCTTGATGGTAACAGCATCTACAGGAAGAAGGATCTTCTTGCCCATCTTCTCAGCCTTAGCCATCATTTCCTTACAGTAATCAAGCTTCTCATCATCGCAGAGAGAAAGTCCGATCTCATATCCCTGAGCCTTGATGAATGTGTAAGCCATACCACCACCGATGATAAGGGTATCACACTTCTCAAGCAGGTTGTTGATAACGTTGAGTTTGTCTGCTACCTTAGCACCACCGAGGATTGCTACGAATGGACGTACCGGATTCTCAACAGCATTTCCTAAGAAGGCGATCTCCTTCTCCATCAGGTAACCAACAACATTCTGTCCACCCTTTGCAGTGATGAACTTTGTAACACCGGCAACAGATGCATGTGCTCTATGAGAAGATCCGAAAGCATCACATACATAGATGTCTGCAAGATCAGCAAGTTCCTTAGAGAACTCTTCGCCATTCTTTGTCTCTTCTGCTCCACGGAAACGTGTATTCTGAAGTAATACAACTTCTCCCTCTTTCATTTCCTCAACAGCTTTTGTAGCAGCTTCGCCTGTTACATTGTAATCAGATACGAAGTTAACTTTCTGTCCAAGAAGCTCCTCAAGTCTCTTTGCAACTGGTGCAAGTGACTCACCTTCGTTTGGTCCATTCTTAACTTTTCCAAGATGAGAACAAAGGATTACCTTTCCACCATCATTTAATAACTTCTTGATTGTAGGAAGAGCAGCTTTGATACGTGTATCATCTGTGATCTCACCATTCTTAAGTGGTACGTTAAAATCACATCTTACAAGGACTCTTTTTCCCTTTGCGTTGATATCATCAACTGATTTCTTATTTAATGCCATGTTTATATTCTCCGTTCTGCCTATATACGGCAATTTTAAAATCAGAAGAAAAGGTGCTTTCCCTAATCATTTCATACCCCGCAGCCGTATGAAACATCCGGGGCTTTCCTTTTCTTCTTTGGTTTTCCATTGAAAAAAGGCCCGGCCCTACAGGCCGGACCCTTTCACATAAACTTAGTTATTCTAAGCATATAGGGTGTGCAGTAAGTAATAACTGCACGTAATCATTCGAAAATGATTATGCTAACTCAGAGAAGTACTTGATTGTACGAACCATCTGAGATGTGTAGCTGTTCTCGTTATCATACCAAGAAACAACCTGAACCTCATACAGATCATCACCGATTGGGTTAACCATTGTCTGAGTAGCATCGAATAAAGAACCGAATCTCATACCAACGATATCAGAAGATACGATCTCGTCCTCATTGTATCCGAAGGACTCATTAGCTGCTGCCTTCATAGCTGCGTTGATGTCTTCCTTAGTAACGCCAGCCTTCTTAACAACTGCTGTAAGAATTGTAGTAGATCCTGTAGGGGTTGGTACACGCTGTGCAGATCCGATTAACTTTCCGTTCAGCTCTGGGATTACAAGACCGATAGCCTTTGCAGCACCTGTGCTGTTTGGAACGATATTAACTGCAGCTGCACGGGATCTTCTTAAATCACCCTTACGCTGTGGTCCATCAAGAGTCATCTGATCACCAGTGTAAGCATGGATTGTTACCATGATACCAGACTGGATTGGAGCAAACTTGTTAAGAGCATCTGCCATTGGAGCTAAGCAGTTTGTTGTACAAGAAGCTGCAGAAATGATTGTATCAGAAGCCTTTAATGTCTCGTGGTTTGTATTGTAAACGATTGTAGGAAGGTCGTTTCCTGCTGGTGCAGAGATAACTACCTTACGAGCTCCGGCATTGATATGAGCCTGAGCCTTCTCCTTGCTTGTATAGAATCCAGAGCACTCTAATACAACGTCAACCTTTAACTCACCCCATGGGCAATTGTTTGCATCTGGGAAAGCGTAGATCTTGATTTCCTTACCACATACTGTGATAGAATCATCGCTTGCAGAAACTTCATCTGCATGCTCGTACTTACCCTGTGAGCTATCATACTTTAATAAGTGTGCTAACATCTTTGGGCTTGTTAAGTCGTTGATTGCTACTACTTCGTATCCTTCTGCTCCGAACATCTGTCTGAAAGCAAGACGACCGATACGGCCGAATCCGTTGATTGCTACTCTTACTGCCATTCTTAATTCCTCCTAGAATTGTAAATAAATAGTCTCATGGGACTTGCGTCCCAAGCTTCCTTTATTTTACCCAATTATTTCCGAAAGTTCAAGTCTTTTCTCCGTCTTTGTTAATTTTTTCACTAAAGGTATCTATTTCCCCTGAAATATAGTATAATCTTACGAAAAGACTTTTTCCAAAACCAACCACACAGAAAAAAGGAGGCTCTTATGCTTTGGGATACACATATGCACACGCATCACAGCGGAGACAGTGACGCATTGATGCCTGACATGATCCAGGCCGCTGTACGGCAGAACCTGGATGGCATCTGTTTTACCGATCATTTTGATTATGATTACCCGGATGATCCCAATCTGTTTCTTCTGGATTTTGATTCCTATATAAAAGAAGTCCGCAGTTTTCAGGACACCTGCCGTGACCGTCTTTCCATTCGTCTTGGAATCGAAGTCGGTCTGCAGCCCCACATCACGGAAATCAACCGCAAAGCGGTGACCGGACATCCGTTTGATTTTGTCATCGGTTCCTCCCACGTTGTTCACGGAATCGATCCCTATTACCCGAAATACTATGAAGGACGCTCCGAAAAAACTGCTTACCGCGAGTACTTCGAATCCATTCTGGAAAACCTGAACACCTATTCCGACTTCGATGTATACGGTCATCTCGATTATGTTGTCCGCTACGGTCCGGACCGCAACCGTTTCTATACATATGAGGCCTATGCCGATATCATTGATGAGATTCTGCGTAAACTCATTTCCATGGGAAAAGGGATCGAAGTCAACACGGCAGGATTCAAATACGGGCTGGGACATCCAAACCCGACCGAAGCTGTTCTTTTACGCTATCACGAACTCGGGGGAGAGATTCTGACACTCGGAGCCGATGCACATGCGCCGGAGCACGTTGCATATGCGTTTGACCGTCTTCCTCAGATTCTGCGGCATGCAGGCTTCCGGTACTTTACGGTCTTTACCGGCAGAAAGCCGGACTTTCTTCCGCTTCCGGAATAGCGAAAATAAAGGATTAATTCCAAAAATTTCAAAATAGGTATTGCAAAATCCGAATAACACGGTATAATGTAAGTATTGAATGGTGTTATTTAAATATAGCATGCACGTACGCAAATGAGTATGTAGTTCAATTTTATTAAACAATTATCTAATTAACTACTCAGTTACTCAATTTCCTTTAAGTAACTAAGAAGGAGCAGGTTTCCTCGCCTGCTCCTTTCTTTGTTTTTCGGGCTTCTTCCCCGAGTCTTATATACCTGCTGTCTTTTCGCTGTTACTCTCAGACCTCTTTTTTATGAAAGTAAGAACGGCAAGCAGAAGCACAAGGCTGATGCCCAGTGCTACCCACCAGATCTGTACCAGTCCTGCAATGATATAGCCAATGATACATACCACAGCAACAACCGCTGCGTACTGCATCTGTGTTGTCACATGGTTGATATGGTTACTCTGCGCGCCGGCCGAAGACATAACCGTTGTATCCGAAATCGGTGAAATATGATCTCCGCAGACGGCACCTGCCAGCACTGCGGAAACCGCAATGATCATCATTTCCAGATGATCTGCCCCCGGAAACATGGCGATTGCAATCGGAACAAGAATCGCAAATGTTCCCCAGCTTGTTCCGGTAGAAAACGCAAGGAACACTGCAACAACAAACAAAACAGCCGGAAGGAACAGGCTTGCAGAAGCACTCGTTCCAACGATGGATTCCACAAATGTACCAATCTGCAGAGCATCTCCCATCCCCTTTAAAGTCCAGGCAAATATCAGTATTCCGATCGCCGGGATCATCAGCTTAAAGCCTTCCACAAAACTCTCCATGAATCCTTTAAACGTAACCACCTTTCGCGGAAGATACAAAAACAGCATGACAAAGACCGTGACCATGGTTGCAAAAATCAGGCTGGTCTCCGCATCACATCCTGCAAATGCACTGACCACATCGGTCGCACCGCCCAGAAATCCGGTATAGATCATGGCACCAATTGCAGAACCAATCAGAACAATCACCGGAAGAAGCAGATCAATCACTTTTCCGTTGGAAGAAATATCTTCTTTCTTAACCTTTTCAAACTCTTCCCCGCCGCTGGTAAACAGATCTCCTTTTGCAGCATTCTCCTCATGTTTTTTCATGAGTCCGAAATCAAAACCTGCAATAATCACAAAAAATACCATGACAAGCGTCAGAATCGCATAGAGATTGTACGGAATTGTTCGCAGAAACAGCTGAAATCCCGTAATCCCGGCATCTTTCGGAACATACGAATTGACGGCTGCCGCCCAGCTGGAAATCGGCGCAATGATGCAGACCGGCGCAGCGGTCGCATCAATGATATATGCCAGTTTTGCGCGGGATACTTTGTAGCGGTCAGTTACCGGACGCATCACAGATCCGACGGTCAGGCAATTGAAATAATCATCCACAAAAATCAGTATTCCAAGTCCTGTGGTTGCCAGCATTGCGCTCTTCTTGGACTTGATCTTGCTGCCGGCCCATCTTCCATAAGCAGCTGAGCCTCCTGATTTTGACATCAATACAATAATCATTCCAAGCAGCACATCAAAAATCAGAATATTCAGATTCATGCTGTCTTTCATAATCGAAAACAGGGCATTGAATGCATTCCACGGATGAAATCCGGTATATAACAGTGCTCCGACCGCCACTCCAATAAACAGGGAACTGTATACTTCCTTGGTGACAAGTGCCAGTATGATTGCCAGAAGAGGCGGCACCAGTGACCACCATGTTCCGATAAAAATCGACGTATCCATTTTCCAGATTATTCCTCTCTTATGCCTTTATTTTATATAACTATTTTAACTTGAACTGCTGCACCAGATCATTCAGAGAATCAGACTCTGCAGAAAGCTCCTGACTGGTTGCGGAAGATTCCTCTGCGATTGCCGCGTTGCTCTGTACAACCTCGGAAATCTGGTTTACACCGGATTCTGCCTGCTTGATCTGCTCTGCCTGTGTCTCGGAAAGCTGTGCGAGTTCCTGGGATTTCTTTGCCACTTCATTGATTCCCTCTACAAGAGAAATAATCGTCTGGGAAGTCACATCAACTGCCTGGTTGCCGTTTTCGATTTCCTGAATAGAGTTCATAATCAGCTCACGGGTATTTACCGCAGACTGTGCACTCTCATCCGCAAGTTTTCCGATCTGGGATGCAACTACGGCAAAGCCCTTGCCGGCTTCTCCTGCACGTGCAGCCTCAATAGATGCATTCAGTGCAAGCAGATTGGTCTGCTCCGCGATCTCCTCGATCTGTCCGATGATTGTCTCAATCTGCTTGGACATATCGCTGATTCTCTTCATTGCTTCGGTAACTGCATTCATTTCCTTCTGTGTCTTATCTGCTTCCTGAGCATATTTTACAGATAATTCGTAAGAAGCCTGTGCACTCTCATGTGTGTGCTCAACCCCTTCTGTGATATTGGCAAAGGATGCCAGAAGTTCTTCCACTGCACCTGCCTGATCGGTAGATCCCTCTGCCAGTGTCTGTGATCCCTCTGCCAGATTGGTAGAACCTGCAGATACCTGGGAAGCAGCCTCCTCAATCCGGTGCATCGTCTCATTCATATCGGTGTTCATGACATGGATTGCATCATTCATTGCCGCAAACTCACCCATATATTTCTCCGGGATTTTGGATACACCGGTATAATCGTTGTGAGCCATCAGATCCATACGGTGGTTGACATCCTGAATAACGGCGGCCAGATTCTTTGCCATCTCGCGCGCAACAATTACCATCTCAGAAATTTCATCCTCTGATGTCATCTCCGGGAATTCACTGGAGAGATCCCCCTTTGCAAATGTATCAAAACGAGCACCCAGCTGATCCAAAGGATCAACAATATTCTGTGCAAGCACTCTGCCGATCCGGCGGGCTGCAAAAATTGCAAGTGCAATAACCGCAATAATTGCAATAAGTGTGATCAATTCTACCATTGTAAGAATTTTCTCTAACTTATCTCCATGCTCGGTATTTGCATCCATCAGTTTCACCATATCCTGATAAATCTCCTCATAGATCGGTGCCACCTGATCCTGTGCCATCTGCTGTGCTTCATGGCGCGCATCAATATCCTGTGTATTCTTTCCTTTTTCCAGTACAGCATCACAGGTGTCAAAATAATCGTTCAGTTTTTCTGTGATACTATTATAAATTTTCTCCTCATCCGCAGATGAAACCGTATTTTTTACCTCTTTGGTATACTGCTGACAGGATTCCTTCTTCTTCTCATAATTTTCTGCGCAGCTGTTCACAAGGTTTTCATCCTGATATCCGATCGCAGCACGCAGATAACTTCTCGTATCGGCAAACGTAATCATCATCTTGCCGATATCCCCCTGTGAAAAACCGTAATTTTTCAATGCATAATTATAGCGGTTGCTGACAATAATTCCGGAAACGGCTCCCACAACACCGGAAATGCTGACAATCAGGGCCACCATCACAATTGCAGAAGAAATTCGTTCTTTTAATCTCTTCTTATTTAACTTTTCAATCAACTTTTGTATCATATAAGTTTCCTCCTCAAACGGGTTCTCATTTGTTTAGATATTTTTTCAGAATTTCTTCCGTCATCTCAAACGGATAGTTCTTTAACTTGGCAGGATTCTGCAACAGTTTCTGCACATCCTCCTCCCACAGTTCCTCCGGGATCTGTGGTTTGCCCAGCAGCTTGTCCAGATAGGCGATAAATTCAGCCCGGTTCTCAAACCCAAGCAGCTCAAGCACCTCTGCCACCCGCTTCTGATTATTGTAAAAACGCAAAAATCCCGGCAGGAAAAATCCGACTGCCTTTCCATGCGGAATGCCAAGCTCATATGTAACCGGATAACTTAATCCGTGCGGAATACTGGTACCGGTATGTGCAATCGCCATACCTGCCACAACCGATGCATGCATGAATGTTTCGTATCCTTCATCCGGAATCTTAATCTCGGAAGAAAGCAGGTATTCCTTTGCACTGCCCCAGATCCGAAGACCTTCCGCTGAATATATCCGGTTATATGCATTCGCATTTGTATTCAGATATGACTCAATCAGATGTGCCAGCGCATCCACACAGGTGCTGACCATATTCTCATAAGAAGAAGTCTTTAAATATCCGGCATCCACAAATGCCAGATCCGCAAACCATTTGTGTGCGATTGACTGCTTGGTATGTAAGTCGTGCCGTGTCAGAATCGCATAAGGCGTCACTTCCGATCCCGTACCGGATGTGGTCGGGACTGCTGCAACCGGATAGCCCTGCATCGGCTCCGGATGATAAAGACGCCCCTCTGCATGATCGATTGCCGATGGATTCGCTGCCAGAAGCGAAATCGCCTTGGACGCATCCATCGGAGAACCGCCTCCCACAGCCACAAAGAAATCCACCTGTTCTTTTACCGCAATGCCCGCTGCCACAGCCACGGTCTCCACAGAAGGATTCTCTTCGATCTCATCAAAAATCACATAGGTCTGCCCGTTTGCCTGCAATGCCTGTTCAACTGCTGCAAGCGAACCATTGATGCGGCTGGAATGTTTTCCCGTCACAATCATGGCTCTGCTTCCTAATGCTTTTAACTCTGCACCGTTTTCCGAAACACAACCGCTGCCAAAAAATACCTTCGTCGGCATATACAATCTCATGTTTCTTCTCCTTTATGCGTTGCACATCTCTGTAACAACTTCATTGATCACCTTTCCGTCTGCCTTTCCTTTCAGCTCCGGCATAATCGTCTTCATGATCTGTCCCTTGTTCTTCGTTGCAATCACATCTGCAAACTTTTCCTTAACAATCGCAGTCACTTCCTCTTTCGAAAGCATCTTCGGTGCATATTCTTTCATAATGTCATAACGTTTTCTGTACTCCTCCAGCAAATCGGTACGGTCTGCCGGGCAGGAATCGATCTGTTCCTGAACGGTCTTTAATTCCTTCATGATTGTGGCATTGACCATATCCTCCGGAATGTCATCTCTGCATCCGGCATCAATGGCATTTTTCTTCACTGCCGAAACCAGAGACGAAATTGCATCCTTCCGTTCCTTGTCGCGCGCTTTCATCGCTGCCATCATATCTTTGCGTAGCTGTTCCATCTGCATAATTTCCTAACCTCCATGTCTATAAAATTCAGATAACTACATTATACTACGCTTCGGGCTGATAGCAAAGAATAACCTTACATTTTTTAATTATATTTATGAATTTCTTTCTGAAACTCCCGAATATCCTTTGCAATTTCACCACTGAGCAGGAGCATACAGATCAGATTCGGGATTGCCATCAGCGCATTGGCAATATCCGAGAAACTCCATACCAGATTCAGTGTCTGTGTACATCCGAAATACACAACAAAGGAAAAAACAAGGCGGTATACCATATTAAACCGGTGCGTTCCCAGCAGATATTCAAATGCTTTTTCCCCGTGATACTCCCAGCCGAGTATTGTAGAAAACGCAAACAATGTAATCCCGATTGTCACAAGCCAGCCCCCGGCTGATCCCAGAACCGTCTCAAATGCTGCAATTGTAACATCCGAACCGGTCAGCATATTCCCGGCAGCATCGGTCATGCCAAGGACACCGGAAGAGGCAATCGCAAGTCCCGTAATCGTACAGACAACAATCGTATCCCAGAAGGTTCCCGTCATATTGATATATCCCTGACGCACCGGGTTATCCGTCGTTGCAGCCGCTGCCGTAATTGCCGCAGATCCCATACCGGCTTCGTTGGAAAATACACCTCTGGCCACACCATAACGCATTGCATTCATCATGGAAGCGACAATCGTTCCGCACAGACCGCCGCCTACCGCTTTTACCGAAAATGCCATCTGAAAAATCATCAAAATGCCTGCCGGCAGATTCGAAATATTTCCGATAATGACAATAACTCCACAGATCACATAAAAAATCGCCATCAACGGAACGACCACCGAAGAAACCTTTGAAATGGATTTGATACCGCCGACAATGATCAGCAGGGCAAGCACCGTAATCACAATTCCGGTCAGATGGGTCGGCACATGAAATGTCGTATGTAATGCACCGGAAATCGAATTTCCCTGTGTCATATTGCCGATTCCAAACGAAGCAATCACAGCAAAGAGTGCAAATAACCACGCAAGAACCGCTCCAAATCTTTTATTCTTCAGTGCCTTTTTCATCGTGTACATCGGGCCGCCGCTCATCTCCCCTTTGGCATTGATCTCACGGTATTTGATCGCCAGCATACATTCACTGAACTTCGACGTCAGACCAAATGCAGCAGAGATCCACATCCAGACCAAAGCTCCCGGACCACCGGAAACCATCGCCGTCGCAACCCCCACAATGTTGCCCGTTCCGATTGTGGCGGCAAGTGCTGTGGTCAGTGCCGAAAACGGAGACACATCGCCCTCGCCATGGCTTTTCGTCCGCGCCTCTTTGCTTAACGTACTTTTGAGTGCATAACCGAGATTTCTCCATGTCAGAAACCGCGTGCGGATCGTAAGGAAAATTCCGGTCCCCACAAGCAGAATCAGCATGACCGGTCCCCAGACAAAATCGTCAATTGCTGTAATCACATCATTTAACTTTTCCATAACCTCATCCCTCCTGTTTTCAAATAAAAAAGGGCAGTGTCTGAACAACATCGCCCTTTGTTTTTTATATCCTATGAAATTTGTCTTTATATTATACTTCCGAAAGGAATCTGTCAACTGGTTTATGCAGCAACATCCACTTCGTCATCCTTCTGACGCAGAATCCTTGCCGTTTCCATCCCATTCTTTCCCGGCATCTGGATATCCAAAAAGAGCATATCCGGCTTACAACCACTTGCAATCAGTTCATCACCCGATAAATATGTTTCTATCACTGCATCCGGTAATAATTTCTTTATTTTTCTTCTAATATCAAGCCTATAGATTTTTCATCATCGCAGATTGCAATTTGCATCCTGACAATAGTATTCTCAAAAATATATTCTCCCCGAAAATGCCACATGCGGTAATTCATAAAAAATACTGTCCCCCGGACAGATCGGACGATACAGAAGATCTGCCACAATGATCCCTGCACTTTTAAGTGCCTCTTCCATTGCTTCCTCTCCAAGCACCATTTTATCTTTTTCACCGAGCAAATCCGCACATTCCTTTAACGGACACAGTACGCGGGCGGCACGACCATATCTTTTTTCAATCCCTGCTGCTAATGATCCCATAGTGACAGGTTCTCCGACCAGCGTGATATCTGCCTCCTGCTGCATGCGGTTCTGCAAATATACAACCGCCGGCTCTGCCTGCCGTGTGGCTGCACGCTCCAGTGCATTTGAAATATCTTCTGCCAGCCACTCGTTTGGTGTTCCGATCACATATGGTATTTTGTACTTCTCCCAGAGTATCTTTGCCACACGGAGTCCTACTGCCGAGACAACCAGATTAACGTCTGCCTCCGCTGATCTTTGCAACGTTTTCAAATCATCGCCCATCGCCCACACAGACATAACCTGCCATCCGTATTTCTGCAGATTCTCTTTTAAGGTTTCTACATTTTTCTGTGGTCCGAAATCAAGTGGTGTCACACCTAACAGATTTACCGTGCGCGAAGAGGGATCTCTATTCTCCTGCCTGTCCGTTTCTCTGACAAACCGCTTTGCGATTTCTTCGAGTGCAATGCCCGCTCCATACACATAATCATTCATCCCGTTCGTCGGCACGGAAAATGCCGGAATTCCGGTTTCTGTCTCAATCACACGCGCAATTGCAGGAAAATCCGTACCATTCATAAATGGAATAGGCGAACCTGCCAGCGCGATAAATTTGGGATGCAGTTCACGGGCTGCATACTCGATATCATCAATAAATTTTCTGTCATTTCCCATGATCGCGTCAATTTCTGTAAGTCCCGAGATAAAAATAAGACTGTCCTGATCGTACCAGCGGATTTCATCATGCGTATTGTAAGTAGAGTTGCATCCGGAAGGATCATGCATAACTGTCATTCCGCCAAGTTCATACAGTGCAGAACAGACTCCTGACACATCGGCCGTATAAACCGGTATCATTCGATAAGATTGTCTCATAGACAGCACTCACACCCCCATCCTTTTTGTACAACAAGTTTTTCTGTATCCTTTTCATTGAGATATGCATCCATCATCAGCTCTGCGGTTCTTCGAATACCGTCAAATCCATACAGACCTTCTCCCTGTACCAGATTGACAAAGTGACGGCTTCGGCCAAAATAGGCCGCTTTCTGTCCGATTGCCAGCACTTCCCCGCTTGCACCTCTTGGCAGTACACGCATCTTCACCTGAATCGTTGCGATCAGCTCAAGTTCCGGTGCATGCTCCTGCAGCCAGAAAAAATCCGCTTTTTCTTCCGGACTGATACTGTCCAGATAAACAGCTTTCACACAAAAGCCATGTGTCAGAAGCAGTTTTGCCAGTCCAAGTGGTCTTGGATGATACAGATAATCCAGAGTGACCGGCATATCCCCGATCAGATTTTTTGCTTTTGCCAGAGCCTCCTCACAGGACTCCTGCTCGCGGGCCAGCTCATCTTCTGTCAGTTCCGGCAGTCCGAGTGCATCGGTCAGCTGCTTTAACTGCTTTCTGATCTCATCATAGTCAAAACTGCCGGGCAGATACAGAGATTTTCGTCCCAGGCGGCCTGCCTGTGCCTCCATCCCGTATTTTCCAGCCGGATAGCAGTCGATAAACAGGCATCCCCTGCTCATATCCAACAGTTCCTGCCAGGTTTTACATCCGGGCAGTTCCAGCACCTTATAACCATATCGTTTTAACAGACGCTTCATATCACTGTTCTCATCCAGAACAAAATCACTGCCAAAGACAGATACTGTTTTAGCGTCCGGCTCACAGCCCAAAAGAGGATCATACATTGCTTTCCGCAGCTTCTGGTCCGGTGTCAGTCCATGTTTTTGCATAATCGGGTCCATATAACAGCGGATAAAGCAGATGTCAGGAAAACGATGCTCCAGTTCCCTGTAAATATAGTTCAGATTACTTCCCACAAAATGATGCAGACAAACGGTAAAAAGCAGAACCGCCTCAGGATGATCCTTCCGTTTATTCAACACATCCGTCACACCCTCGATGGTAATATCCTCCAGATTGCCGTTCAGCAGATTCTGCTCCTCCACAAGAACAAAAGAAAAACGGTCTGCTGCATTCATTTCTGCCGCAGTCAGTACAACACCACGCATACAGTTATCCGCACAGACATAGATCTGGATAGATTCCGGAACCTGCATTCCCGTATGCACAATATTCCAGTTGCCATGCACCGGCGAATTATACTCCAGTGCCGAAACAAATGGTGTTGGAAATGAGGCATCTTTTATTTTTACCACAGCATCTTTCGAATCAACGGTTTCCCCCACACGACGTAACATTACGCTTCCTCCTGTATATATCCGGACCTTACCTTATCGCTTTTCGCTTCCAGAATGCCACCGCATATGCGATACATTTGCATGGCAAGCGCACGGTATTCGTCTGCCATTTCACCTGTTGGATAACACTCCATCAATGTTTTTTTCTGCTCCTCTGCCAGTGCCACCTGCCCGCTGTGTGATAGTGTACCAATAACAGCTGTGTGAAAATCGTCTGCCAGTTCTGCCACTTTTTCCTCTTCCCGCGGGACATCCCTGCGATTTAAAATGAGTCCGCCAAGCCCGGCATATCCACGGTTTTTAAAATTTTCCACTGCCATGGCAATATTTGCAGCTGCATGAATTGCCATGTTTTCCCCGGAGGTAATAATAAATATTTTGTCCGCATAACCGCCCCGCATCGGCATGGAAAATCCACCGCATACCACATCTCCGAGTACATCATATAAAACCACATCCGGTTTGTATACATCATATGCGCCAAGCTCTTTTAACTTTTCCAGTGCCGTGATGATACCACGGCCGGCACAGCCAAGTCCCGGTGTCGGTCCACCGGCCTCCACACAGATAACACCGTTATACCCAATGCGTATCATATCCTCCAGCTGCAACGCCTGCTTTTTCTCATTATATAAGTCGAGCACGGCCGGCACAGCCTTTCCATGACGGAGCAATATGGTAGAATCTGCTTTCGGATCGCATCCGATCTGCATCACCTTAAGCCCCATTTCTGCCAATGCAGCCGCTACATTTGAAACGGTAGTGGATTTTCCGATTCCGCCTTTTCCATATACTGCTATCCTGATCAATCCTGTGTTCCCCCTTCTGCCGGAGTAATGACATTCGAATATGCAGTCTTTGCGAATACGCCTTTTAAATGTCCGATTTTTCCGGAAAGTGCACTGATCGTGTCCTGTGGTGCATCAATGACAATGCTTATGATGCTGATTCCTTTTGCGCGGTATGGTATGCCCATTCTGCCTACAATGTACTGACGTGCTTCATGAAGAAGGATATTTAATTCTTCAATGGCATCCTCCTGTTCTACAATAATTGAAATAACTGCCACTCTGGTTTCCATGCCCTGACTCCTCCTGTTAACAGATTCTTGGTAAAAGCTCTCCCCCCGGCTGTGGAAGCAGTGCCTGTGTGCCGATTTCCGTCTCCATTATAACTCTTCCCGGTTCCTCTGCGATCACTTCACCAATAATAGCTGCATCTGCGGAATATGGACATTTTTTCAATGTTTCTACAATTCCCTCTGCCTCTTCCTTTGGTGCCATGATGACAAGTCTTCCTTCGCATGCCAGATATAAAGGCTCAAGTCCAAGCATCCCGCAGACTCCTTTTACTTCCGGCCGTACCGGAATAGCCTCTGCATTTAAACGGATGCCTACGCTGCTCTGACCTGCGATCTCATACAGGACTGTTCCGACGCCGCCTCTGGTCGCATCACGTATCACATGCAGGTTGTGTGTGGTATCCATGACTGCCTTTACGGTCTTCCACAAAGGTGCACAGTCACTGGTCACATCCGCATCGATGCCAAAATCTTCCCGCTCTAACAGGATCGTACATCCGTGCCGTCCGATATCACCAGTTACGATGATTGCATCTCCGGGCTTTGCCAGTTCTCCGCCGACGGTCACTCCTTCTTCGATCTCCCCCATTCCGGTCGTGGTGATAAAAATTCCATCCACCTGTCCTTTTCCGGCAACCTTTGTATCTCCCGATACAATATGTACTCCGGCCTCTTTTGCTGTTTTTTCCATGGCAGCTGCGATTTCTTCGAGTTTTTCCATTGGAAATCCCTCTTCAATTACAAAAGCGCAGGTAAGATAAAGCGGTTTTGCACCCATACAGGCAAGATCATTTACCGTTCCGCAGATAGACAGTTTGCCGATATTCCCCCCCGGAAAAAATGCCGGAGATACAATAAACCCATCTGTAGATACTGCCATTCTTCCTGCCGGCGGAACTAATACCGCTGCATCATCTGCCGTCAGATCATTGTTTACAAAATGTGCCTTAAACACCTGATCAATCAATTCGGATGTCTGCTTTCCACCGGCACCATGTGCCATCGTTACTGTTTTATTTTCCATGATGTTTTTTCCTTCTTTCTTATGAATACTGATAATATGCAGAGCAGGCTCCCTCACCGGACACCATGCAGGCGCCGATCGGATGCTGCGGTGTACAGCCTTTTCCGAATACTTTACAATCGGATGGTTTGCATTTCCCCTGAAGTACATCGCCACAGCGGCAGGCCGGATTTGGTTTTCCTTCAATTTTCGGCATCTGATATTTGAGACGTGCATCGAACTCCTGCCACTCCTGTCTTAATTTCATGCCGGATTTCGGAATAACACCCAGCCCTCTCCATTCGCAGTCACAGGCTTCCATCATCTCATCTACAAGCAGCTGTGCCTCCCTGCTTCCATCCTGTGTCACCACTCGCGGATAGCAGTTTACAAAAAATGGCTTTCCTTCCTGGAATTTTACCAGCGCAACCGCCAGTGCTGTCATCAGTTCTTTTGCCGTAAATCCTGCCACAACACCGCTGACCCCTTCTTCGGTCAGAGCTTCGCAAAGACGTGTTCCCGTAATGGCATTGACATGTCCCGGATATAAAAATACATCTGCACTGTCCTTTAATGCCTCATACGCCTGAGGCATGGTTTTGTTTGCCACCAATATAGAGTAATTATCCAGTCCATCTTCTCTTGCCGCCTTTACGGAAAGACATCCTGCCGGTGTCGTTGTCTCAAATCCGACCGACAGAAATGTCACCTGCTCATCCGGATGTTCTCCGGCATATTTTTCGGCATCTGCCGGAGAATACACAACATGTATTTTCGCTCCCTGTTCTCTGGCTCCCGCAAGGCTCATATTGGTTCCCGGCACTCGCACCAGATCACCAAATGTACAGATTGTAACTCCTTTTTCCAATGCCAGATAAATAGCTTCATCTATAAAACTAACCGGTGTTACACATACCGGACATCCCGGGCCGGAAATCAATTCTACCTGTTTTGGCAGCAGTTTACGGATTCCCAGCCGGAAAATCTCATGTGTGTGCGTACCGCACACTTCCATGATCCGCACATCCGGGCCATCATAATTTTCAATGATCTCTCTGGCTGTTTTCATTATAAAAATTCCTCCATGAGCTGCTCAGTTTCACTGTCGTCCTCATCGGTGATTTTTGCAATTGCTACACCTGCATGCACCATAACATAATCTCCCGGCTCCAGATCTTCCAGAAGCTGGGAAGAAACCTCTCTTTTGGCACCGCCTGCATCAATGACCGCCGTGCCATTACTGATTTTTACTACCTTAGCTGATAAACCTACACACATCTTTTTATCCTCCTATTTCTGTAATTGATACATCCCATATGCTGCCTGTCCGATTGCAATTCCTCCGTCATTCGGCGGAATCATACGGTGCCGCAGCACTTCGAATCCTTCCTGTAACAGTCGTTCTTCTGTCAGACGCAGCAGTAACCGGTTTTGGAATACGCCACCGCTTAAGGCAACTTTATCCCTGCCACTGCTTTCTTTTGCTTTGATACAGGCAGCTGTAATCATTTCTGCCAGTACCTGATGAAACCGATATGCCAGTATCCCGGTGTCTTCGCCCCGCATTTTTGCTTCTGTAATCTGCTTCACCAACATCTGTGTATTTAAAACGAAACGCTCTTTTGTTTCATGCAGCAGTATATCCTTATTTTCCTTTTGCTCCTGTGAGATATTTGAGAGGTTCTGCTGCTCGTATGCCTCTGCTGCAAACTGCAATGCCGTCGATGCTTCCCCTTCAAATCCTGACCTGCGCCTGATCCCGAGTATCGCACTGACGGCATCAAAAAGCCGTCCTGCACTGGTTGAAGCCACCGCATTGATCTTCCGGTCTGCCATGGTGAACTGTACCCTGCTTTCCTGTTCGCTGCAAAGACCCAGTGTTTCCATGATCTCCCATGCCCTTTTGCGATCTTTCGTATATCCGTAAATCATAGAGACCGCAATACGCCAGCCCTCTTTTGCAGAAGCATCGCCCCCCATCTGTAAAAACGGGGTAATACTTCCGAATCTTGTAAAATTCCCATAATCCGCCAGCAGGATCTCTCCGCCCCAGATCGTGCCATCCGTTCCATATCCGGTTCCGTCAAAAGCGACTCCGATGACCGGATCATGACAGTCATTTTCTGTCATACACGATAATATGTGTGCATAATGATGCTGCACTCTTATCACCGGATATCCAAGTTCTTCCGCTACAACCGTAGAATTGTATTTTGGGTGCAGATCACAGACCACAGCCTGTGGCTTTACTTCCAGCAATGTCTGAAACCGGTGTATTGTCTCCTGCAATGCCTTTACCGTTCTTAAGTCCTCCAGATCTCCCACATATGGTGACGGATAAAACCTGTTGTCCACACCTATGCAAAAGGTATTTTTCAATTCCCCGCCAACCGCGAGCACCTGTCCTTTCCAGTCTGCTTTTGTCATAAACGGCAGCGGTGCATAGCCTCTGGAACGCCGGATCATGTACGGTTCATTTCTGTAAAAATCCATCACCGTATCATCTGCCCGTATCCTGATTTTGCGGTTATGTGACAGCATCGCATCACACAAATGGGATAATTCGGCAACAGCTTCCTCATCCTCACGACAGATCGGTGCACCGGAAGTATTTCCACTGGTCATCACCAGAAGATCCGGCATCTCGATACCATCATCATACTGAAAAATCAATAACTGCACCGGTGCATATGGAAGCATCACACCAACTTTTGGATTGTTCGGTGCCACCGAAGATGCCAGCCCGCCATCGCTTCGTCTGTCCAGTAACAGAATCGGTTTCTGATGTCCGGTAAGAATCGTCTCCTGCTCCGGCGTCACCACACATTCCCGTTTTACAACCGATTCATCTTTTGCCATAACTGCAAAGGGCTTGGCCGGGCGGTTTTTTAATGTTCTAAGACGGCAGACCACTTCTTCATTTGTAGCATCACAGCACAGATGAAACCCTCCGATTCCCTTGATTGCTACAATTTTGCCTTCACGAATAAGCCGGCGTGTATATGTAATTGCGGCACGTCCCCGCTCGGGTCTGCCGATCAGATACACCTGTGGTCCACATTGGTTGCAGCACACCGGCTGCGCGTCATACCGCCTGGTTTTCTCATCCGTGTATTCTTTTGCACAGTCCGGGCACATCGGAAACTCTTTCATACTTGTGCGTTCCCTGTCATACGGCAGAGCATCCAGAATCGTAAGCCTTGGTCCACAGCAGGTGCAGTTGATAAACGGATGCAGATACCGTCTGTCTTTCGGGTCAAACATTTCTGCCTTGCACTCATCGCAGATTGCAATATCCGGGGAAATAAAGATTTCCCCTTTTGTTTTTTCACTTTCGATAATGTCAAACTGTTCAAACTGTTCTGTTGTATCTGCGGTGATATTCTCTGTATTTATCTTCAAAACAGCCGCACGCTTCGGTGGATGTTCTTTCAGACTGTTTAAAAATCCATCGATCTGTTCTTTTGTCCCCTGTGCATAAATTTCCACATAGGGTCCTTTATTGCAAACAGTTCCGTAAATTCCATGGTTTGTCGCATGGCGGCTTACCGTTGGCCGGAAACCAACACCCTGAACGATACCGTATACCCGGATGCGCCAGGTCATCTCATTCTTATACACACTTTTCTCCAATCGTACACTCCCTTATTGCGGGTCACATCTTACAAGACAACCGGCAACTGTTATCTCATCTCTGCAAGATGCCCCGACACCGCAAAATGTATCGTATCCACAAAGATTCCGTCAAATTCCGGTGTCATACGCCTCATACATGGATCCGCGTAAATCACATCATATTCCATGTTTTCCACCAGCCTTATATAATCTTCTTCATCCCGCAGATGCAGATCTGTGTCACTGCAAAGCTCTGGCTTTATCATAAACCAGCTTGCAACTGTCACCTGTGCATCCTTTGCTTTTTTTTGTATCTCTTCCCGGATTGCAGATCCGATCACCTGCTGCTGTACAATAAGTACCTTTTTCCCATGATAATCCATATCGTAAACCAGTTCATCCACCAGCGGATAGCCTGTCTCGTACGGTGTTCCATATGTTCGTTCCAGATATTTCGCTGCCTCTAAAGCGGCCGGCGATACCACGATATTTTTTTCCACATTGGAAACCGATTTTACATCATCAAGTCCATTTCCCATTCCAAAGCAGACAGCAGTTTTTCCTTCTGCCGCAAAATGCTCCCGGATACGGTCTGCTGCACGCAGATCACTGATATCCTGTGGTGTCATGCCAAGTATCCCGATTCTGCCCAAAATCACGTCTTCTTTTTCACCTGCAAATACCAAAAACAGTTCCTTCCAGGCTTTTTCTTCCCCCTTGTCATACAATTCCATTCCATCCGTATCCACAGTCAGAATCGGCAGATCCACTTTTTTCTCCGTCATACGCTTTAAGGCATGGTAATCCGTTCCGATAACGGCCGGAACCGGCGTCCCGATAATCGCTGCAAACTTTGCATCCAGTTTTGTCACGGCATCTGCAAGCTTTGCCACCAGCCTGTCATCACGGCCGAGAATTGCATCCATATCGCGAAGCCCTGCACTAAACAGTGCGCTTTTGCTCTCAAACCACCGCGGCTCATCAAATCCACAGATATTTCCGGTACAACCACCGGCATCGCAAATGACGATAATACCGCCAAATTCATATAATACAGACACCGCACCTGACTGATCCGGTGCAAATGGTGTCAGATATTTTCTCAGTCCTCTCATTGTGTTATACCTCCGCCAATGCCTCAAACAGTCTGCGCACACCGGCATAACCGTATGGCTGCCGTTCTTCATTCCAGAGCACATTGGAACATTCTTTATGATAATAGCCGGCATCTTTTCCTATGGTCATATTGACGCCGGACTGACTTTTGTCATAATACAGCATGGTCGGTTCCAGATTGGAAAAAACTTTCGTATCCGGGCTGATTTTTGCCAGTTGTTTTACATAGACAAAGTTTTCACCGGATAATGTTCCATAAATCTCCGACACATGAAATCCATAGTGTACCAATGCAAGTGCCAGTTCGAACGGATCTCCGTTCATCCATTCTCCGACGGCAAATACTGCATCCGGATGTATTTCCCGGAATTTTTCTACCGCCTCCTCTGCTGCCTTACGCGGTATTTCATCCTCAAATTCCACACCCAGTGCAGCGGCAAGAGCACGATACTGACTGGCAATTTTATCGATCTGATATAATCTGCGCAGCTCGATATATGGAATTTTCAGCCGGTCATGAAAATCCTCTGCCGCAAAGCGCGCTTCCGGATGCAGTACCAGATTAAAATTTGCTTCCGACATGGTCTGATACTGTGCATAATCCTTGCACCTGGAAATCTCATGGATTGTTTTTACTCCTGCCCCATGAAGCAGATCATACAGCTCACAGTCATCCGTAAGCGGTGAAAAATATCCCAGTAAATTCACCACATTTCCTTTTTTCTTTTTCGGTTCCAGCAACGAATAAACGGACTGCCGCACATGCACCATCGGTGGTTTTCTGCCCTCTCTGGTCAGTGCATACATATAACATGGCCTTACCGGAACCCCTGCATATTCCTCTGCCTTATGACAGACACGCTCCATATCCGTGCCAAGCAGCGCATCCACACAGGTAATACATATCATCACAACAGACGGCTTTTTCTTAAGTCCTTCGCATATTTCCGCTACTGCCTTAGGGATCTTTTTCAGGTGCCTTCCGGTCACAATATCCGTCTCATCCATCAACAGATAATAAAAACGGTCCTGATAGGCCCGCATCGAACTAAGCACCGAGGTATTGCGGCCACAGCATCCCGGAGACACGATCAACATAACAGAATCCGGAACCGCCAGACCTGCACGTTTGACACCAAATCCTTCTGCTCCCGGAGAATTGAATGCCAGCGTTGCAGGGGAACTGTAGATCAGATGTGTATGGGAAATAAGCTGTCTGGGAATGTTATTTTTTCCAAGCTCATCTAGCTCTTTTACCGTACAAAAATATGCTTCCTGTCTCATGCGTTTTCCTCTTCTTTCCATAACAATGTGGCAAGATCAAAGAAACATCTGCTGATTTCAGAAGCCGGATCTCCTTCGATCACAGTCTTTCCCTGCTCTTCCCAGTGAATAATTTCATTACTTCGCGGCACTTCTCCCACAATCGGCACCCCGATCTTTTCTGAAAATGCCTGTACTTTTTCTTTCTCATTTTCTACATTTCTGTGATTTAACACGATGCCAAATACCCGGGCATAACTGCGATCCTCAAAATTTCTGACTGCACTGGAAATATTGTTGGCAGCATACAGTGCCATTTTTTCACCGGATGTAACGATCAGAACCTTATCCGCATATCCCTCACGAATCGGTGCTGCAAATCCACCGCACACAACATCACCTAATACATCATACAAAACCACATCGGGTTTATAATGTTCGAATAGTTCCATATCTTCAAGAAGCTGAAAAGTCGCAATAATTCCACGCCCCGCACAGCCAAGTCCCGGTGTCGGTCCACCCGTCTCAATGCAGAGGATTCCTCCATAGCCTTCCTTTGAAATCTGCGCCAGTTCATCCGGCTCCTCGTCCTCTTCCCTCATATAATTCATTACCGGACGAAGTGGCTCACCACCAAGTAAATTAATGGTGGAATCCGCTTTCGGATCGCATCCGATCTGAATGACACGTTTTCCCATATTTGCAAAAGCTGCTGCAAGATTGGAAGTCACTGTGGATTTTCCAATACCGCCCTTTCCGTATACTGCTACCTTTAACATGCTATCCTCCTGTTATTTTCAACGCAAAAAACCATCTTTCGGGCAATCTGTCAGAAAGATGGTTCTGTAAATCCTTATTTCTTAACTATTCCTGCTCGGATCATCCTTGCCGTCAGAGTTTTTATTCATTTATATTAAAATTGTTCAACACAATTACCGTCGTATCTTTTTCACCAAATGCTCTGCAGATGAATGAATCAGATACCGTAATTTTCCCAATCATTTTATCAGCTGTTATACAAATTAGTCAACACGAACTGCATGCTTCACTCCCCTACACCTGCATATTCCAATATATTTAAGCCTATAGCCTGTCCTGTTTTTCATAGGTATACTCTCACGTCATTTTATTTTCTACAGACAGTATACCATAAAAATCAGAAATTGCATCCTCTTCATTTGCACCAAATAGAAAAAATGACTCTGTGGAATTTGCCCACAGAGCCATTTTTTCTATATGCCTTTTATTTCAGATATCCGTTTGTAACCATATCTACAATCTCACCTGTCGGAATGGAAAATTCGACCATTCCCATATATCCCGGTGCTACTTCATACTTGTCAAATACAAGGGTAAGTTTTCCCTTCTCATTGACATAGAAATTCGTCTTATTGCTGATGGACTTGAAATTGAACTTATTGTTTTCATCGTCCACAAAATAGGTAACATCTGCATTCTCTTTCATCTGTGCCCGCATCTGTTCTTTGATATTGTCGGAAATCCGGTCAATATAGCCGCTTCCTTTTTTGAACAGATTTTTCAGAGTGATTTGTTTTCCGGATTTTTTATCCACACTGAAAATCTTTGCATAACTCTGGGAGCCGCCCATAGCAATTACCGTATCAATCCGCAGGCAAAACAGCTTGTCGTTGTCGGTTACAACCTTATATCCGGAAGTAAGGCTCTCATTTCCCTTCTCTCCCTTCTTTATGGCTGCCACATCTTTTTTATAATCTTTGATAAATTTGTTCTGATAACTGGATATTGCAGCATTCAGTTTTTCGCTTTCGCTTTTCATGACTTTTCCGTCTGTACCTGTAATTTTCACTTTCGGAATCTTTACACTGGCTTCCATCCGTTTGTCTTTCTGGTGATCGGTATACTTCTTTGCCAGCGATACTTTATAAACCGGCAGACTTGTTTTTGCCTGTGTAACCACCGTTCCTGCTCCCATTGTCACCAGCATTGCCGCAGCAGCTACTGCAATACCTGTCTTTTTTAATACACTACTAAGTTTACTCATTTTATGTTCCTCCTTGTTTTTTGTTTCTATCTATTAGACCATTCATCACGCATAAAAGTTTCAAAATTACAAAAATTTCCATTTTATTTTTCTGCTGCCCGGCTTCATTGAAAAAAAACAGGAAAAAAGCTATAATAATATAAGTTTGCCATATAAAAGCAAATACAGATATTAACATAAGAAAGGGCGAAACATATGACTTCAGAACAACAAAATCCACTTGCCGTGGACAAAATTTCTTCGCTGATTCTGCGCTTTTCCGTACCGAGCATTATCGCCATGCTTGTCAGTGCGGTATACAACATTGCAGACCAGCTTTTTATCGGAAATGCGGTCGGCACACTCGGCAATGCCGCTACCAACATTGCATTCCCACTTGCCATGATGTGCACAGGACTTGGACTTCTGTTTGGAATCGGCGGTGCGGCAAGCTTCAACCTTCACATGGGTGCCGGCAAAAAAGAAAGAGCTCCCTATTTTGTCGGAAACGCCATCACAATGCTTCTTACCGTTGGCATCCTTCTTTTTGCCATAACCGAATTATTTTTGAATCCTCTGCTGGTCGGATTTGGTTCCCCTGCAGATGTTCTCCCGCTTGCCCGGCAATACGTCCGTGTGACGGCGATCGGTTTTCCTTTTTTAATTCTTACGATCGGAAGCGGACACTTAATCCGTGCAGACGGCAGCCCAAAGATGGCGATGTTTGTAAACATTTCCGGTGCCGTCATCAACATTGTATTGGATGCCGTGTTTGTTCTTGGATTCCATTGGGGCATGTATGGTGCTGCAGCGGCAACCGTGATCGGCCAGATCATCTCCGCGATCATTGCGGTCTGCTATCTGTCACACTACCGCACAGTAACCCTGCACTCCGAGCATTTCCGGCCGAATGCTTCCCATCTGGCACAGATCTGCTCACTTGGCATGGCTTCTGCCATCAACCAGGTTGCCATGATGATCGTGCAGATTACGATGAACAACCTGCTAAAGCATTACGGTGCACAGTCCGTTTACGGAGAGTCAATTCCGATTGCCTGTTCCGGAATTGTCATGAAAGTCAACCAGCTTTACTTTTCCGTGATTATCGGCCTGTCACAGGGCAGCCAGCCGATCCAGAGTTTTAACTATGGTGCGAAACAGTACAACCGGGTAAAGGAATCGTATCGTCTGGCGATTACGGTCGGTGCCATTGTATCCATTGTATCCTTTCTGCTGTTTCAGATTTTTCCGCGACAGATCCTCGGTCTGTTTGGCAGCGGAAGCAAGGAATATTTTGATTTCGGTGTAAACTATTTCCGGATTTTCCTGCTGTTTACATGGCTTAATTTTATGCAGCCGATTTCCTCGACGTTTTTCAGTTCGATCGGAAAAGCATATAAGGGAACGTTTCTTTCTCTGACAAGACAGATTTTATTCCTGCTTCCTCTGCTTTTGCTTTTCCCGCGTTTCTGGGGAATTAAGGGAATTCTTTATGCGAGTCCGGTTGCGGATGTGTTATCTTTTGCAGTTGGACTGGCAATGGTTATACATGAATTCCAGTTGATCCGGAAGTTGGAAGTTTCTGAACAGAATACAACGACTTTCTAACATGAAAGTAAAAATATATTTTCCTGCAAAAAAGCGCGCAGCAAAAGGGGGGCACCACTTTTTGCTGCGCGCATTTTTTACTGTTTCAAATCGGCTTTTATTTATTTTTCAGCCCCGATATGAGTTCTCAGCTTATTTTTGATCTCATTCTCAAGCTTCTCCACAAACTCATCCAGTGGAAGAACTGTGGTATCTTTTTCTCCATGCAGACGGAAGGATACGGTTCTGTCTTCTTTCTCATTGAAGCCGACAACCAGAAGATACGGCACCTTCTGCACCTGTCCTTCACGCATACGATAGCCAAGCTTCTCGGATCTGTCATCGAGTTCTACACGGACATCCTTTGCCTCTAATGCATCGCAGATTTCCTTTGCATAAGCAGTCAGTTCCTCGTTGTCTGTCTTAACCGGCATCACACGAACCTGAACCGGAGCCAGCCATGTCGGCAGATTTCCCTTGGTCTCCTCAAGGATATATGCCATGAAACGGTCGAGGGAACCAAGGATTGCACGATGCAGCACAACCGGTGTCTTCTTCTCGCCATCGCGGTCTACATAAGACAGATTGAATTTTGCCGGGAGGCAGAAATCAAGCTGGCAGGTAGAAAGTGTGATCTCATTGCCGACTGCAGGCTGTACGTTTACATCCAGCTTTGGTCCATAGAAAGCAGCCTCTCCAATTTCCTCTGTATAATCAATTTTCAGATCATTCAATACCGTGCGGAGTGCATCTTCTGCCTTGTTCCACATAGCATCATCATCATGATACTTTTCTTTGTTTGCCGGATCACGCAGAGACAGTACACAACGGTAATTGGTAATTCCGAAATCCTTGTAGGTACTGAAAATCAAGTCTACAACCTTGGTAAACTCATCCTCAATCTGCTCTGGTGTTACAAACAGATGCGCATCGTTCTGACAGAAATGTCTGCCTCGCTCGATACCCTTTAACGTTCCGCTGGATTCGTAACGGAAATCATGTGCGATCTCACCGATACGGATCGGCAGATCCTTATAGGAATGTCTTCTGTTTGCATAGATCATCATATGATGCGGGCAGTTCATCGGACGAAGAACGAAAGACTCTCCCTCCATCTCCATTGGTGGGAACATGTTTTCTTTGTAGTGATCCCAGTGACCGGATGTCTTGTACAGATTTACGGTACCGACACAAGGAGTCATAACATGCAGATAGCCAAGCTTTCTTTCCTTATTCTTGATATAGTTCTCCAGCTCCTGCCAGATCACATATCCCTTCGGAAGGAACATCGGAAGTCCACGGCCAACCAGATCATCAACCATAAACAGGTTCATGTCCTTTCCGATTTTTCTGTGATCTCTTTCCTTTGCTTCCTCTAAAAGCTTAAGGTGTGCCTCCAGCTCCTCTGCGGTCGGGAAACATACACCATAAATTCTCTGCAGCACTTTGTTTTTGCTGTCACCTTTCCAGTATGCACCAGAGTGACGGATCAGCTTGAAGTTTCTGCAAAGTTTTACATTGTCTACGTGCGGTCCACGGCACAGATCCGTAAAATCGCCCTGATCATATACGGTAATATTTCCATCTTCAAGATCGGAGATCAGATCCAGTTTATACTCATCATTCTTGAACATTTCCATAGCCTCTGCCTTAGAAACTTCACGTCGCATGATTTTCTTTCCGGATTTTGCAATCTTTTTCATCTCTTTTTCGATCTTTTCGATATCCTCATCACGGATTACATCTTCCCCAAGATCTACATCATAGTAAAATCCCTCTGCAACAACCGGTCCAACCCAGAATTTTGCCTGTGGGTACAGATGCTTGATTGCCTGTGCCATCAGATGTGCACAGGAATGATTCAGTGTTTTTAATTCTTCATTTTCCTTAAAGTTTACCATTTTACGTTAACTCTCCTTCTTTTGGTATGGAAATAAAAAAGCACCCCGGATATGCATGACATATCTAAGGGTGCTTTATACACGGTTCCACCTTAATTCTTTTACTCTTTGGCTTATAACGCAGCTACACGGTGACGCTTCTTTCGCGCACAGCTCAGGAGTGGTCTTCATGAAATCTTTCCATAAACGGCTCACACCATCTGCCGTTCTCTCTGTATGTTTCAATTTCACTACTTGTTCCGTCAATGCTTTTTTCTATTCTTATGCATTGTACCACGTTCTGATTTCTAATACAATAGGGTAATTTTGCTAATCTGCTTTTTCATCCATATAAGTAATTTTCAGATCGAACGACCACGGAATATCGGAAAGATACTGTTCCTTATAATAATTATTTTCTTTTGTAATTTTTTTCCGGAAACGGAAGGAATCCGGAGTAAAAATCACAAGCAGATATGTATTTCCTTTCTTTAAGCGATACGTATTTTTTTCAGATTCCATACTGTATCTGGAAATACTGTCTTTTTTCTTCTGCAGTTCCCTCTGGATAGCGCTTGTATACCCTGCCGAATTTTTTATTGCACGATTCGCACTTCTCGTAAGTTTTTTCGATGCGTTGACATCATACCATACTTTGCCATAACCACTTGCAAAAGTTCTAGAAAGAAACTGATAGTAGGTACTGTTCCATGGGTCATAAATCTCATACCCGCTTTTTAACTCTTTTGGCAGAAACATGAGATAATTGTTATCATTATAGATCACTTCATTCTTGGATTTTCCCTTAAAATCACTTTCCGTAAACTGGTATTTACCGCTCTTTCTACATTGAAATTTTACAAATGAAACATTTTCCCCAATGCCATCATCATCCACATAACTGGTATTTGCCTTTCCAGTCATACCGGACACATTAATGACGTTCCTGCCCTCATACAATGCCGGGACCTGCTGCATCGTGTAATTATACACACTTTTTGAAATCAGTTTTCTCTCATAGGCGCTTGTCTCCATCTGTCTGTAAGTCAGTTTATCGGCATTGGACTTATTTACCAGATTTCCTGTCATCAGTGCTGTAACGGAATGCACCATTGCCGCATCCGCATGATCCATTTCAACCGGTGTCACAGCAAGCGCTGCCAGAATCATAGCCAGAATAAAACAAACTCTCTTTTTCCACATTTGTTTTCGCATATTAAATGATCCTTTTTTTGTTATTATTTTATTCTATCTTTCCGATTCCTTCAAGTACTTTCTGCTCTATTTTCATTATCTCATAAATAAAACCATCAGCCACCTTACCGCAAATGCTGCCACCCAGGCGATCATACACTGCCAGATCACCATGCCTACTGCCCATTTTCGTCCAAGTTCCCGGCGAATGGAAGCAATTGCCGCGATACACGGCGTATACAACAGACTGAACACCAGAAGTGAAGCTGCCGCTACCGGTGTCAATGCATCCTTTACTGCTCCTCCAAATAAAATTTCCAGAGTTGAGATCACGCTCTCCTTTGCCATAACGCCGCTGATCAATGAAGTACAGATCCTCCAGTCTCCCAGTCCAAGCGGTGCAAAAATTGGAACCAGGCAGTTTGAAATCATCGCAAGAATACTGTCTTTAGAATCTGCCACCAGATTAAAATGCAAATCAAATTTCTGTAAGAACCAGATACAGATCGTTGCTACAAAAATAACGGTAAATGCTTTCTGCAGGAAATCTTTTGCTTTCTCCCACAAAAGCTGCATAACATTTTTCAGCCCCGGCAGACGATAATTTGGCAGCTCCATGACAAACGGAACCGCATCTCCACGGAACAGTGTTTTCCGATACAACAGCGCAACCAGGATTCCAATCACAATTCCGGTCAGATACAAAGCACACATCACGAGTGCTCCATACTCCGGGAAAAATGCGCTGGTAAAAAATGCATAAATCGGCAGTTTTGCCGAACAGCTCATAAACGGAGTCAGCAAAATCGTCATCTTCCGGTCTCTCTCACTCGGCAGCGTGCGGGTCGACATCACCGCCGGAACTGTACATCCAAATCCGATGAGCATCGGTACAATGCTTCGTCCGGAAAGTCCGATTTTTCGCAGAAGTTTATCCATAAAAAATGCAACTCGCGCAATGTAACCACTGTCTTCCATCAATGACAGAAAGAAAAATAATGTTACGATAATTGGCAGGAAACTCAGTACACTTCCGACTCCGGCAAAAATACCGTCAATGATCAGTCCGTGAAGCACTTCATTGACGCCCGCTGCCGTCAGCGCACGGTCTGTCACATTAGACAGTGCGTCAATCCCCATGGCAAGCAGGTTCTGTAAAAAAGCGCCGATCACATGGAACGTAAGGAAGAACACCAACAGCATAATACCGATAAAACATGGAATTGCTGTATATTTTCCGGTCAGAATCCGATCAATTTTCTCACTGCGGATGCGCTCCCGGCTTGCCTTCGGCTTTACTACCGTTTTCTCGCACACCTTTTCGATGAAATTAAAACGCATATCCGCAATCGCCGCACTGCGATCGAGCCCACGCTCTTTTTCCATCTGTACAATCAGATGTTCAATTGCTTCGTGCTCATTCTCGTCCAGTTCCAGTTTCTGCAGAATCAGATGATCCCCTTCAATGATCTTAGAAGCTGCAAAACGCAGAGGAATCCCTGCATGCTCTGCGTGATCCTCGATCAGATGGCTGACTGCATGAATACAGCGGTGCACGGCTCCACCAAACTCATTTTCACTACAGAAATCCTGTCGTCCTGGCCGCTCCTGATATTTTGCGATATGCAGTGCATGCCTTACCAGTTCATCCACTCCCTCATTTTTTGCAGCAGAAATCGGGACCACCGGCACACCCAGCATCGCTTCCATCCCGTTTACATCCACCGATCCTGAATTTCCGGTCATCTCATCCATCATATTGAGTGCCACAACCATCGGGATATCCATTTCCAGCAGCTGCATCGTCAGATACAGATTCCGCTCGATATTGGTTGCATCAATAATATTGATGATCGCCTTTGGTTTATCCTCCAGCACAAAATTTCTTGAAACAATCTCCTCACTGCTGTAAGGGGACATCGAATAGATTCCCGGCAGATCTGTCACCAAAGTGTCTGGGTATCCTTTGATCGGTCCATCCTTGCGGTCAACCGTAACCCCCGGAAAGTTTCCGATATGCTGGTTTGAACCGGTCAGCTGGTTAAACAGCGTCGTCTTTCCACAATTCTGATTTCCCACTAGCGCATATGTAAGCCTCGTCTTTTCCGGCAAAGGGTTTCCATCCCCTTTTACATGATACTTTCCTTCTTCGCCCAGTCCCGGATGAACCGACTGATTAATGTTTCTGGCTCCTTCATGCTTTCTGGTACGGGAAGAAATCTGCTCAATTGTAATCTGATCTGCATCTGCCAGCCGAAGAGTCAGCTCATACCCATGGATCTGCAGTTCCATCGGGTCGCCCATTGGAGCAAACTTAATCACCGTCACTTCCGCTCCCGGAATCACTCCCATATCCAGAAAATGCTGCCGAAGCGCACCCTCGCCGCCTACGGTTTTAATGACTGCACTTTTCCCGATTTCCAATTCTTTTAATGTCATATTGTCTTATCCTTTGCATTCTTTCTTTTGTGTTATTGATAATTTTTCTTAATTATACACGTAAATTACTAAAAGAGAAAGTTTTTCAATAAGAAAATATGGAAAAGAACAAGTCTATAAAGTTAGTTTTTTGTACATGGAAATTGTTTCTTCATTCGTCTCCCCGTAAATAAAATAATAGTCGATCTGATCCTCGCCCAGTGTACTGATGTAAGGCCCATAGGTTTTGATATTACAGAGCAAAACGGTTTCTTTAGCCGCTATCCCAAGCCCATACCCCTTCCTGGATAAAACAAGAGGCATCCGCATAGGCTTTCCTCCAAAAGAAATATACTTTGCCTTTGCACGCAGCACGAGCAGATCCGTAGAAAGAATTCCCTTTGCATTAATCTTTTCCGAAGAATCCCATTCAAAAAATTCCCAGGTCTGCTGATCCATAATCAGGCGCGGTTCCACGGAGCGTTCCTTTAACAGTACCGTCCCATCTGCTGTTTCAAATTGTATGGCACCTGTTTTTTTATCAATCACAGCACTGACTTTTTCCGTGGAAACTTTTAATGCCGTCTTTGACTCTCTGACACTCCACGAAAAAACATCCGTTGCCTCCGGTTTCCAGTAGGTATCCTTGATTTCTGTCGTCACACCTTTGACGAAACTTACCCTTATCACCTCGGGTGTCATCGGTGTCAGCCGAAGAATTCCTGCCATACTTGCAATGTCTATATGCTTTTTCGTTTTTTTGGCCCATTTCACCGTATAATTCATGCGGGAATGTCCACGTACCGGTAGCAACCGGTTATCCGGCAGATCCCCAAATGCATAAGGAGACGGATTGATCTGCGCAATCTCCGGGGCCTTCGACACCTTTACCGGATGGATGTCAGATTTCTCTTTCTCGGGTACAGACTTCTCTGAAACCGGATGGATGACAGGTTTCTCTTTCTTGGGTACTGACTTCTCTGAAACCGGATGGATGTCAGGTTCCTCTTCCTTCGGTGCAGACACCTCGATCCGTTCCGGACCGATATAACTTCGCGCATTGCGTTCCTTATCTGCCTCCGTCCGTCGCTGCTGCTCTATTTCTTTTTGCGTAAAGGTTTTCTTTTCATATTCCTTTGCCTTGGTCAGTGTTTCTGCTGCAAACACTTTCTGCTTTTTCTCTTTTGAAACCGGATCTGTCAGAATTCTGCTCAGATTTTCGTGATACAACACCACAAGCTCATGCAGCGCGCGGGTTGCCGCAACATACAAAAGTTTCACATGTCCGTTATCTGCCGGATATTTTTTCTGCGTCGGATCATACAAAAGAACCGCATCAAACTCCAGTCCTTTCGTGTAGGCAACCGAAAGCACCATAACACCGTCTCCAAATTCCGTAGTTCCCAGGTTACAGTCCACAATCTCCATATAAGATTTCAACTGTTCCGCCAGCTCTGCTGCCTCTTTTTCCTCACGACAGATCACCGCAATCGTTTCATATCCATCTTGCTGCCACTTCTGGATCGTGTGTACCGTCTCTTCTAAAAGCACTGTTGCATCCGGCTGTTTCTCCACCCGCACGGCTGCTCCATGCCGGATAATCGGTTCCACCGGATACACAGCAAAATCTCCATGCCGCAAAATATCATTTGCAAATTCGGAAATTTCCACCGTATTCCGGTAACTTTTCCGCAACAGCCCAAACGCATCATACGTGCCGGTCAGCACCAGTTTCCGCAATTCCTCCCAGTCATTTAGCCCATACCGGAAATGTATGTTCTGGGAGGTATCCCCCATGATCGTGTATGTGCATCCCCGCAGACAATAGTGCAGACAGCAATATGCCATCATTCCAAAATCCTGTGCCTCATCGATGACCACATGACTGGCCTCCCGCACCGGATCAGTTTCCTTGATCCGCTTGTAAATATAGGCAAGCGCTGCAAGATCGTATACATCAAAAGAAGTTTCTGGTATATCTACTTCTTTCCCGGCAACTGCCTGCACCTGTAAGAATTCCCGGTAAAAATCGTAAATAGATGTCTTCCATTTTCCATCCCCAAAAAAAGAAGCATATTTCTTATCCAGTGCCTTTTTTACTTTTGCCGGATAGGATATTTGTTTTCCCAGAACTTCGTTTTCGTATTTGGAATATAAAACCTCGTTGAGCATAAGAATTTTGCTCTGCATGGAAAGATCCGGATGTTCCCGCAGATAAGTATTGATCAGCACATGCCCGACCAGAAGTGTCTTTGTGTTTTCCAGATAAACTTCCTCGTGTGAAATTTCCCTCTGTTCATAAGCTGCACAATATAATTCCAGATCATGAAACCACTCACGGTTTCCTTTCTGCGCATTCTTTTCATCATCTTTTTCCAGGAGGTGAAAACAATATTTCCGTTCATCCCAGTCCTCATACAACAGACGGATGAACAGCTGTTCCATCGTCATCTGCCGGATGCCATACACATCCAGTTCCGGCAATACCCCCGTAATGTAATTCAAGAGTATCCGGTTGCTCCCTATAATATAGAAATCTTCCGGCCGGAAATCATCGCTGTAATTGTATAAAATATAGGAAATACGGTGCATGGCGACGGTTGTCTTTCCCGAACCGGCTACACCCTGTACAATGATATTGGTCTTTGGAGAACGCCGGATAATCAGATTCTGTTCTTTCTGAATCGTTGCAATGATCTCACCGAGCACCGCCTTCTTGTTTTTCGCCAGATACTTTGTCAGAAGTTCATCATTTGCCACCACATCGGAATCAAAAAAATCTTTCAGATGATCATTTTCAATCTCATACGTGCGTTTCCGTTTCAGGTCAATCGTAAAGGTTCCCTCCGAACTGACGGTATACTGACATGGTCCCAGACCACTCTCATAATATACCGATGCAATCGGTGCTCTCCAGTCCAATACGACCGGTTCCGAGTTATTTTTTGCAATTCCCACTCTTCCGATATAGTAAGACTCGTCCCCTTTTACATTCGGATCTTTGAAATCAATTCGTCCAAAATACGGTTTCCTGCGCGCTTTCTCATAACGCACCAGATCATACTCATTTTCCTTCAGACGCGCGGTTGCATTATTCCACAACGCCAGGCCTTCCTTATCCTGTGCCTCATACACGTCCAGCAGGTCTTCCAGATCCTCGTTCACTTTCCGGATATCTGCTCTGGCGCGTTCAAGATTTTGCTGTGCAATCCCGATAATCTCCTGCAGTTTTTGTTCTTCGGCCTCCCGCGTCAGTCCCGGAAGCATGTTTTTCTGTTCCAAATGTATTACCCTCCTGTAATTTACAGAATGTTTGAAAGACACAGGTTTCGCAACCGGCGTGTCAGGGAAAACGTGCCTGCATCTTTTTTCTGTGCTCCCATAAGGATCGTGATATCCTGTTCCGGCAGATTTGCAAAATATACGCCCAGCCAGCCATCCCAGCCATATTCTCCCTTTACACAGATTCCCTGCTGCAATTCAGGTGCCACACATCTCCGCATAAAATTTGCATAGGTATACCCTTCCAGTCCGATCCACTGCTGCATTGCCTGCTGCTGGTTTGCCGACATACTGCCAGCTTGTCCCAGGTGCAAATACCAGTGGACATGCCGCAATTTTTTCTGCCATTTCCTGTGTGCTCACCGGGTGATCACTTTCCAGACGCGCACACGCTTCCTCAAACACTTTTGTGACTGCACGTCCACCCATGGTCTGTTCCTCCGGATATACCAGCCCGGAAGTCATCGCCAAAAGATCATGCATCAGTATCGGCCTCTCCGGTGTATACAATTTTCCGTCTCGCTCCACTTTCTGGTGTGCAAATGCCGGAAGGATATCCGCTACCGGCTCGTACAGATCAAGCATTCCTCTTTCCATCAGAATCATTGCCGCCACTGCTGTAATCGGTTTTGTCATGGAATATAACCGGAAAATAGTATTCCGTTCGATTGGTTTTTCCGCTTCCCGGTCCGCCATTCCAGCCTGTGCATAGACCAGTTCTTCATTTCCTTTTGTTATGAAAAGATTAGCACCCATGACTTCGCCGGAGGCGATGGAATGTAATATCAGATCTGTAGCCTGTTGCGTTAATTTTTTCTCCCTGTTTCATCCCGTTTTTCACTATTTATAAAATTTTACTCTTAATTCGTAGAATGTGCAATTTATTTTACTTTAAAATTAAAAAGAAACGGTCACCATACTTTCAACTTTAAAAATACAGTGACCGTTCTACTCGGTTTCGCTATTCAATTTTTTATTCCTTTCTTTTGTAATTTAATTCTTCCAGCTCACAAATGTTTCCACCTGTTTAGAAAATTAGTGATATGTATGCTCTATATTGAATAATAATCTGAAGTATGCTCTCTCGCTTTTTATAGAATGAACTTCTTCCGCACATCCTACCCTCAAATTACCTTCCGTGGTATCTTTCCGCAGTATCTTCATCTGTAAAATGTCTGTACATATCCATTGCCTTCCATCGTCTCTGTTATCCTCTACTAATAACTTTAAGAATTATTCTCATCCATTTGAAAAGGCTTTTCCTGCTGAAAACTATCAGACACTACCACACTTACCATGAAGTTTTGAATTTTACTTATCGTCCCATTGGACTGTACCTCCTCTTCTCATTCAATTCCTGCTTACTCCAAGCTTCTCTTTATTTCCAATTGGCTTCCCAACCGCTTGGTTCGATTGGAAGTCTTGTGTAATTAGGTCTTGTTTGTTTTGTTGACTGTATATTACCATATGCGTTTTATATTGTCAACTATTTTGCGAAATATTTTTATTTTTTCTTTTTATTATTTATCTGTATTTAAATTGTGCGTATTTTATATTCAAATATGTATTTTTAACTGAAAGTTTAAAATGCAAAAACACGGCAAAAATCCTGATAATACAGTCCCATCTTCTTTAAGGTTTCATCGATTCCCGCCATTGCCTGCTCATATGTCTTGTGCTCTGCTGCAACTTTTGACACAACAAATAAGTCTTCTCTCGGGATTTTGCAGGTGCGGACCCCTTCCCCGACACCACGCTCAGAGGGATATTGTCAAGTGTGTATGTAAGATTTTATGAAATTGCTTCTATTTTCATAAGAGAGCCTTCCATTACTTTTATACCATCTGTTAATTCAATATGGCTGATTACCTTTGTTTCTCAAAAAGAATAGTTTATACTCTTTAGATTTTAGTATCAAGTGTTGCCTGTGCAGGGGATTTCCCTGTCTCCGCAGACTCTCTTGTAACGTCATCGAATGCTCCAGCTTTGATTGGCTTACCAATTTCCCAGTTAGGATCAGCCTTTTTTGCAGCATCATAGAATGCCTGTCTGTAAATTCTCTCATATTTTTCAAGGGTGTACCCGGCAGCCAGCCTGTCCTTTTTGGACATTTTGCGATACAAATTGTTATACACATCTGTTCGTTTTGTTGTATCACCATTGCATACACCATTTTCACGCAGAAATTCTTTTTTTGTCAGTTCATACATTTCTTCTTTGCTGCTATCCGAAATTGATATGATTCGTTTTCTCGAATTCTCGTTTTCATTTGTCACCAAAAGTCCTGCCAATCCATTTACAGGATTAATATAATCTCCATCCTTATCATAATGACTCATCAGATTTTTTATTCCCTGAATATTGCCATACATCGCACCATTTCCGGCAGACATCATCTTCTTAATAGCTGCTTTATACTGTTTACTGTTCGTATTAATTCCAGCAGCTTTTAGCTGTGATTGAACAGAACTGCTATTAAGCTGTGACACCTGAAAACTACCTATTGCATTTACTCCTGATGTTCCAAATGATTTCTGAAATAAAAAAGCACAATCCGTTATCCTTGACATAAAACAGCCTCCCTATTTTTTTAACTATTATCTTTTAACTTATCGGAATACTACTTTTATCTAGAGTAGTAGTAATTTATGAACTCAATGCTGCTACCAGCGATGAATATCTTTCCGTTCTTTTCTTAATATCATCTTCACTAACACCATAATAAAGATACAAATCCTTTGAAATCTTCTCAAATTTTTTCATTACTTTCCTGTTTCCAGAATATGATATACCAAATATATTCCAAATGTAATCAATCTCCATTTCAAGAACATCATCACCTATTCTTATTTCATATAAATGAAAGTTCATAGGAATGATATCATCTGACATTTCGGCAATCATTTCACCTCGAGCCTTTATTTTATCCAAATATTGTCTGACAGATTCTTCACTAGAAATATCCGGCTTTGGAATATCCTTCATTTCTCCTAAAACTTCCGGCTTATGCTGTAAAATCAAGCTCTCCCTCAAATTTATTCGTTGTTCAATACATTTTCTTTCCGCCACATTAATTTCAACTAAATCATATTTATTCAGTGCATATTGCACCAATTCATTCAGTGTATGTGCACCTGCAACTATTTTTTTCTCTGCTCTTTTGTGTTTATGTTTGTAGATGGCATTTCGTATTTTAACTTTTAGAGATTTTTTCTGTATTTTGCCAGCTATAAAAATACTGGTTGGACCATCGGCACCACCTATTATTGAAACTCCACTTTTACTTTTTTCTATCATAAGTTTTCATGTTTCTCCACAACGACACACTTTATCACATTTTCTGACTGCGAAATACCTTTCATAAAACATCAAGCGAATTATATTACTAAATCTGCAAATCAATATTACTTTGTACCAGAGTTTTCCGTTATTATGTAACGATTTTTCAATATCTTCCCTTGATACATTATCCAACAAACTTGCCGAAAACGGCTTCCCTAAATCCCATTCCGGATCTGCTCTTTGACCGTTGCAATAAATGCCGTTTCATACTGTTGTAGTGTATTTCCTGCGGCTAATCAATCGTTCATAGACATCTTTTTATAGAGATTATTATAAACATCGCCTCTTTTTGTCGTATCGCCATTTTGAATTCCATTATTTTGCAGGAATTCCCGCTTGGTCAGCTCATACATTTCTTCACGACTGCTTTCTGGAATAGAGATAATTTTGTGTTTCTGTGCAATATTCTCATCGGTGACAAGTAAACCCGCTAATCCCGTAACGGGATCAAGATAATTTCCGTCTTTATCATAGCTTTTCATTAAATTCTTTATAGCTTCCGGGTTTGTGTAGCCAACACCTGCTCCTACGGAAGCATTCATTCGTTTCATGACTGCCTGATATTGCTTACTATTCGTATCAATGCCGGACTGTTTCAGTAGGTTTTTTCCACCCTTACTATTAATTGGCATACCCGACATACGTGCAAAAGCATCACTAATACTTCTAATCATTATTGGCATATTAACAACCTCTCTGTCTGTATCATATTGTAAATCCGTTTACCTGTTGACTCAATATATCATCGGTCTGATATTTGAAAATAGCTGATGCATGACATTGGAAAAGTCTGCATCTTCATTTAGGTATTTCAGTGCCAGATTTGTAGCATTCACATTGTTTCCATTCTTCTTTTGTTCTGCATATGTAACCGCAGCTTTCTTCATAATGCCAGATAGTTTTTCTTCATAATTATCCGGCAAAGACAGTTCAGGTGCTTTCTGTCCACCAAATAATTCATTAATCTTTAACTGGCTTTCACATCCATTTGCTGTAAAGCCCAAGCTGTCTGCAATACGATCAAATGCCTGATTTAAAAATGTCACGTCTTCTCCCTTTGATACCTTATGGTACTGTAGCTTTCCCTCCGCATTGGAACCATCGCATATGTAAATATCCCGACTGTCATCCTCATACGACTTTTGCAAAGCGTTATACTGTCTGGTGTATGCATCCATCCGGATGGAAATCAGGTCATCTAATGTATAATTCCCCTTTGACTGCTTGATTGCATCAAGTGAATTCTGCATATCCTCTCTCATTGCCCAATAGAAATCATCCTCTGGATTCAGTTTCAATTTCGGAAGAATTTCTCTCATCTGCATCATTTCTTCCATATCAATACGTCCCGGCATGCTCTGTACCTTTCCACGTAGTGCCGCCATGCCTTCCTTTGACAGTTCCAGACTGTCAATTCTAATTTTTCGCCCTTTTAATTCCGGCACCGCATCCTGCATCTGTTTTGATTTTTCTCCATTGTTTACAGTTGACCAATCGAGCAGATTCCATATATCAAAACTGCTTCCTGTATTACTTATTTTTGTCATAACATTATGCTCCCTTACACTTTTATATCAAAGTTCCTATGCCAAAGCATCAAATGCCGAAACTCCATTTTCTGTCACTCCTGTAGAAGTTGAAGCACCTAGCAGTTCCACCAGTTTTCCTGTTAGGTCTGCCACATCTTTTCCATCAACCTTCAGATTATATTGCCGTTCTTCCTGCTCCTGTTTTTCGGCACGCTGTTTTTCCAGTCTTTCCTCTGTCTCTTTCTTTTCTGCTTTCCTTTTCTCAAGTCTTGCTTCAAGTTCTTTCCTTGCTTTTTCTGTTCCCGGATCAACTTCATCTTGAGTACACATTACAGAACTCATGCTATCATATCCATTTATAGTAATACTATAACTCAGTATCTTTGCTCCTCTTGCTGCCACATAAGCTCTTGACTGTTCTATTGTTTTTGGTATTAGCGATAAATTGTACTCCAACCATTGTTTTGTCTTTTCATCTCCCATAGCCTTTGGCAAAAGAGAACTGTTTATATTTACAGAATAATCCCTGCTTCGTAAACAATCGCCTTCAGAATCCTAAAAAATGGCATTCTCTCTTCCCGATTCATTTCGTTTGTTGTCATTACATTTTCCTCGTTCATTTCTTCCCCTTCTAAAAATAAGCATAAGAAAAGCACTTCAGATTTCTCTAAAGTGCCTGTAAACAATGTTTCTCTTCCTTCAATTACCTACGCAGTGCCCCTATTTGCCCACAAATGCCCCTCCCTATATAGTCAAGTCCTTTTTCCTTATTTTTCAAGGAATTTTTAGTTGCTTATCTCAGTTAAATGAGCCAATGGCATGGATATTTCTTTACATCTGGTGCTAAACATAGATGATTAGGGTATACGAAGTAAAACGTCATTGTTTCTCGCTTTACATGGCCTTGTGTATCCCCTTCCTTCTATGGCCGTCAACCTCCCATGTCTAACAGGATCTTTGTCCCAACTTCCTTCGTTTGGCATATCCATAATCCGGGTGTCAGCTCAGCTCCTTCACAGGATCGTGTCCTCTGGTGATTATTCCTGCCGACTACTGGCTCATTCTTTGTTTGTATTACTGACTTTGCTCTGGCAACAGCACTTTTCAGCGGACGTTTATCTGTTGCCATCTGCTTTTGCCCTTACAGGGCACTTTCCGGCTTAACCTCTTGATTACTTCTTTATCGTGGCTGGAATCAGGTGTCAGGGGTGGAACCGTTCCACGGCACTTTGTGCCCTTGATAGCTGATTCCAACCACGATACACTTACAATGTGGTTCAGCTGTTATGCTGCCTGCAGCATCTGTTTTTGTGGTCTTCTGATGTCTCTTATCATCTTTGCTCCATCGTAATCAACTCCTGTTGTCAGAATCTTATATGCGATTCTCAAAAACTTACATGTCACTGCAACAAGCGATTGTTTCTTCTTTAAAGGATTCTCTTCCCGGTGCGTGTAATAGTAGTGCAGTTCTTTGAATTCTTCATTCTTACCTACAAGGGACAGTGATGCCTCAAACAGTAAATATCTCAGCTTCTTTCGTCCCCGTCGGCTTATCCTCGTTTCTCCCTGATGCTTTCCTGAACTATCCTCTACCAACGCATATACGGCTAATTTCTGTATCTGTTTCGGATTGTCAAAACGTCTTATGTCTCCGATTTCAGCTACTAATCCCGATATTGTTTTTATTCCTACTCCCTTTATCTGGAGCATTTTTTCTACATATGGGATTTCTTTTACCAGTTCATCTATAAGTTCTACAACTTCTTCCATCCGCTTGCTGTATCTCTCATAGTCTGACAAAAGATTTTTTATTTCCATACGTGCTGTAGTCAGACCTTCCCGGCTTCCAATGCTGTGCCCTGCGGCTTCCACAAGCTTTGTTGCTCTTTTCATTCCCACACCCCGCAGCTTTGCATCACGCCAGATTTTGTTGACCCCATCCACACCTAACGCTCTGATATCAGCAGGCAGTGGTGCCTGTTCCAGTATCATCAATCCGCTTTTGGAATCACTTTTCCCATAAACGTCTTTATACTCTGGAAAATAAATGCTAAACCATCTTGCAATCCTGTTCAAAATCCTTGTGAGTTCCTCCTGTGTCTGAAATCTCAGATTTGAAGCACTCCTGAGTTCTGCATAGACTCCTTCCGGAAGGTATGGATAAGTAAATCGTCCATCTTTGATCAGTCCTGCGATTACTTTGGGATCTTTCCGGTCATTCTTTGACGGGTTATTATCATCAAGCTCTTTTGACTGTTTTACATGATATGGATTGACAAGAACCGGCTTTATGCCTTTATCCTGTAGAAACTTTCCGAGATCAAACCCGTAGTGTCCTGTAGGTTCCATGCCCGGCATCAGTTCCTCCTTGCCATTGTCTTTTGCGATGTCCTGCATCCATTCTAAAAAACTGACAAATCCTGCTTCTGTGTTACTGAAAGGGAAAGCTTTCTTTGAGTACTCATAACCTCTCCAGTCAAAAGCCCTGGCATTGTGAGTTTCGCTGCCTACATCAATACCTACAACTAAAGTTTTTTCATTTATTGTTTCAATTTTTGCGTTCTGTGTGTTACAATTCATTTTAGATACCTCTCTGTTTAAATAAGATTTTTTACTAACCGTGCAAAGGCAGTAATCTTATTTTACACTGAGGTATTTTTTCTCAACCTTCTTTCTTGGAATTCCTTATATTTGAATTATACAGGAAGCTCCTTCCTACTCGCTAAATAAGAGCAAATTTTCCCTTTCACCATTATCCCGAATAAGCAGCATTGAATGTTCGGTTAATAACTTTTTTCCATCAAAAAAAACGCCTAACAACAGACGTTTCTTCTAACGTTTTACTATTTCTACTCATAATCAGTATTCATCTCTCTATCCTATCTACCGAAGCAATAATAAATAAAATAAAGTTGAAATTGAATACTAAAAAAGAAAACCGTAATCAATAATATGTAATTAGTCAAATTTTTCATTCTCCAAAATTATCCTATGTTTTTGTACATACCCCAAATCCATTTATTTTCATATACGATATACATAGTTTCTGTATATATAGTTACTATAGATATGTGTATTACAAACCTGAAACTATATTAGTATAATACGCTTGGAGGTAAAGTATGGAAAAATATTATCAATCAATTTTACAACAACGGGATTACGGAAAAATCTCTCTCACATTTAAAGATATAATGGATTCCAAAAATATAACACGTAATAAATTAGCTTCTTTATCTGGCATTCGTTTTGAAGTTGCCAATAGATTATACCATGGCGAAACTCAAAAACTTGACTTAGATGTTCTGGCCAGAATATGTTATGTGCTAGATTGTAATGTACAAGATCTTTTACGTTATGATAAATAGTTTTATATTCTTTTTATTGCATCTATTATCTCTTTGCAAAATAGTTCTTTGCCATTAGTTCTTTTTGGCAAAATTATATTTTTATTGTCGTTCCTGCCTTGTATCATAATAACCTTTTTATAACAAACAATGTTTATATTAACAACTATTACTTTTTTTAAATATCGTAATAAATTTGGGGTTTTGTATACTAAAAATATAATGTCTGCATTTATAGCAGAGATTATATTTTTTATTACCTCTACATTCTCCAATTTCTCTAAAGAAAACGTAAGTAAGTCATTGCTATTATTCATTGATTCAAGACAAATACTCCCCACCTCTAGTCCATGCTTGTAATTAATATACTTTATATATTCCTGCATCAAACTTATATCTTTGTCTTCTTCCAATTTCAGTAAGCACACAGGCACTTCTTGCTCAAGTGGTTGTATTAATTCCACATAATCCTCTGAATACGTCTGCTTAATATCACATACTTTTAAAAGCACCTTAGATTTATCTTTTAAATCCTCCCTTTTACATTTATTTATTATTTGCCCTACTAATATTGGAAGTGCAAAACTATTACTCGGAATTATATAGTTATCAAGTTTTTCGAAGTCATATTGCACTACACATTCTATATTCAAAGCATCGTTCTCTGAATATATCATTCTATTAAATTGTGTATTTTCTAAATGATCATATCTCACTCCTAAAACTTGTTTTACACATGCCGGTAAAGTTATATGGTAATCATTATTTAATGCTGCAACTAACAATACTCCCTTTTGATATAACTGCATAATTTCATTTCTCATAAAATCATACTCTGAAATTCGAGTTGTACCAAGACTCATACAAATGATATTTATATCCAGGTCAAGACATATTTGCAGTGCTGTCTGAAGACTTTTAATCGTAGTGCTTTTGCCTTCATCAAAAACAATTATATTAACCACTTGAAAATCAACTTTCGCCATTTTGTTTAATATAGATAAAATCTTTGTAGAATGTGTATTTTCGATATTATTTGTAATATTTATATCGTTAATTACATAAATTTTTTCAATTAAAACATTCTTCACATATTTTTCATTAATTTCGTCGTCAATTATTGCTATTTTCATATTTTTTATTCCTTTATTGTTTTTTATATATCAACTCTAAGAGACTCCTATTTTTTAAATCGCAAAAATAATTATAGAAATCATTAAAAAAACCGACAGTCTGAGCAATAAAAACCGCTGAATATACGAATAACTTAATTCTCACGCATAAATCCTATCCTGCGAAATATTAAACCCTAGAATCCATTATCATTACAACTTTAAGACAAAGGGAGATGCTTTGGCGCATCTCCCCCCACGCTGCTTATCTTTTGTAAATATTAGCCCTGTTCATTGGATCTTTCTTATATCCATCCTTTGAACGTGTAGTGGAATTACTTCCTGCCGGACACGCACAATTACACTGTCCTGCACAAGAGCAATATTTACGTGCTTCATAAGCCTCTACTGTGTTAGTTACATTCTCGAATCTCTTTTTTAATTTCATTGATTCGACCTCCTTTGTTTTATTCTATATAAAGTTAAAAAAACTTATATAGCTTAATTTGTAAGCTCAGAAATATATTTTGCAATACCTTCTATCGAAAAATCTGTACATTCCATAATTTTAAAAATATCATAAACCTCAATACCCAGTTCTTTTTCCAATTCATCAAAAATATACAACCAACTATTCACAGGTATTTCTGCTGAACTATCCAACAAATTTTCATCATCAAGGATCTTCTTTCCAGAAAATGCCTCTACTTTTTCTCTTATTTTCTCTTTTACCAATTCTTTTTCCATAATAGTTTCTCCCTAAATTGCCTCTATATTGCCAGAAAGTATATTCATCAAATACCCAATTCCCTTTTCACGTCCCTGCTGATCTATCACATAAAAAATAGGTTTCTCAATCCCATCTTTAATCTGTAATTTTTCTTTTTCTACAAATTCTTTTTCAAGATACAAAACATCTAATGCTCTATCTTCAGAATTAAATGATATTCTTTGACTCGATATGGCAAATATCTCTATTGGCATATTTAATTTGTATTTTGCCAAATTACATAATTCATCAAGAAATTCTTTATTCATTTCTTTAACATAGTTTAAAGTCATAATTGCAGCATCCGCTTCAACTGCATTTCCTATTGCCAATGCCACTTCCGAAAAATGATTAGTAATATACTTATTCATCGGTAATATGGCCCCTGGTATTCCTATTATCAAAACATCCGGTTCTTCTTCGTCTACAATCGATTTTACAAAATGATTAAAACAAAATATTTTTTGTTCTAAATTTAATTGTTCATCATACATGAATTCTGGAATCACGTGAAAACCCAAAATCATCCCCAATGAATTAGATGAAATAACAGAACATTTACATCCATTTTCTGTGAATTTTTTGTATGTTTCTATTTCCATAAGAAATTTATCGCTATTTTCATTGATTCCTACACATGTAATTATAGGAACAGATATAGTTTTCTTTACCAAGTTTCCTTTTTTTATAATACAATTTTCTTCCAATATTTGAGCTGCATTTAAAAATACTTCTTTCTCTGGAAACTCTTTTTGTAACACACGTTTCATTAAAGGCGTCACATATACCATTTGTCCATTTTTTATACATTTTTCAATTTTCTCAATATACGGCTCCAGCTTAAACTGGTGAATATTATCACATATTACCATTGAATCTTTTTGTTTTACTTCTGTTATTTCTATAATATCCTCTTTCACTATTTCCTTTTGTTCTTTAAATGGCAAAAGTTTTATCTCTTTTTTTCCAAGTTCTCTATTCTCATACAGAATTTTTGAATCATATGTATATGGGAATAATACAATCCTTTCTTTCATGCTTCCTCCTCTGGCGGCTGATACCCTAATTCATATAGTGTTGCGGCTGTCATTATATTAGCCAGCACATTACTTTTTGAACCTGCACATGCACTTATTTTTTCTTTTTTCCCTGGTATATTCTCTGTTAATTGAATATCTTTGATACAAAGCATACACAACCGAAGTGCCCAACATCTTTTACATTCCTCAGCAGATAGTTTTCCTATATTTAACATACTGGATACTTTTTCCTCTTCAAACCCTGATGAAATATTTCCAATACAAGTACACTGTAATTCAGGTACTCTTTCACATGGATATAGGTTTCCATCACAACTCACAAAACATCGTTTTATACCAGGAACACACGGTCCCGAATGATGCATGTAACGAGGAATTGGTATGTGCTTCTGAAATCCTCTATACGTATTTTCAAGCTCAAATTTTTCATAAGTCATAATTCTACTGACGTATTCTGGAGCAACTTTTCCTAACATAAATAATAGCATTTTTAAATATTCAAATCTCCTCTTAATCAGTGCAATCTCCTCATACTCCAGTGTTTCTTCTAAACCAGATTCACTCAGCGAATTAAACATAACATACGAATCTGACAGCACCTCATTTACACTAAAATATTTTTCCACTCGAGAAAGGTTTGTGTTAGGGCTTATTACTGTATTAAAGTTCACATTTTTTTTAACATAAGTTGGGTAGAGTTCTTTGATTTTTTTTATATTGTTCATTATTACATCAAACGAGCCTAATCCATTAGCAAATTTCCTATTTCTATCATGTTCCTCCTTCATACCATCTAAACTTATTACAACTTGTACATCATTTTCAGACAAAAACTTCATTTTATCTTCTGTTAATAATGTTCCATTCGTAGTAACAGTAAATAAAACATCTTTTCCTTCTACCATTTCATGTACATAATTAATACATTGCTTAATCAATTCGAACTCCAGAAATGGTTCTCCTCCATAAAATCCAATACTCAATCGCCGGGAATCGGATGATCTCTCCAGTGCAAAATCTATCGCTTTCTTGGCCATCTGAAAATCCATCCTCTTATTACAATGATGTCTATTAATATAACTTCCACCATATACACAATATGAACATCGCAAATTACAGTTCTGCGTCACCTGTAATGTAAGTTGTTCTATATTATGAGCCAGTAAATGCGGTAAATATGGTGTTTCCGGATGTTCTATAACTTCTATTTCTCGCTCTTTCAATATTCCTTTTTTTTGCAACTCTCTGTATATCCTTGATTCTTCTTTTAAAATTTTTCCGTCTAATATATTTGATAATTCAATAGATTCTTCATCAGTTATTCTTACAATAGCATTACTATATCTATCATACAAATACTGATTTTTAGGTGTAGAAAACACTACAAAAGCACTCATCTTACTGTTCCTCCATTCTTGCAATCCCATCTTTTATATAAATAATTTTATCTACCATTGTTAATATATCTTTCCTATGGGTAACGATAAAATAAAAATCAAAAGAACTATCCTCTTTTACAAAGTAATTAAACTCTTGTTCCGATTGGTAGTCATAATTAGAAGTAGCTTCATCTAAAACTAATATTTTTGCTTTTCTATTAATGGCTCTTAAAAATCCTATTTTCTGTCTCTCACCACCTGATAATTTTTTTCCAGTCACCCCTACATTTGTTTTAAGCCCTTCTGGAAAATCTTGAATAAAATTCATTGCAAAATTATTATTTATATTTTCCACCATGCTATTTCCACTAATAAAAATATTCTTTTCTATGGTTCCGGAAAAAAGATGAACCGATTGCATTACTGTACTGATCAATCTTCTATATTCGTTTATATCATATAGTTTTATATCAACTCCATCTATCAATATCTTACCGGTTGTTGGCTCAACTAGCCGTAACAACAAATTTATTAGTGTTGTCTTTCCAGAACCGTTTTCTCCAACAAGAGCCACCTTTTCCTTCTTATGTATGCAAAAGTTGGCATTTTTTAAAATGTCTTTTCCATCTATAGAAACACCTACATTTTCAAATTTTATCGTAGTTATCTCCTTCGGTATTTTTCTTTTTTGCAAAAAAACATCTTCTTCTGTTTCCAGTTCAAAGAAATTCTCCAATTCCTCAAATGCCGGTTTTAATTTTTCAATAGAAACCTTTAAGTCCAGAAGTACGTTTAATGGATTTTGTAAATATCCAGAATAAGATACAAAAGCCAGCACCGTTCCTACAGTAAGGTTTAAATTGGTCAGATAGCCTATTCCCAATAAATAAACCAAATAAGATATTGAAAAATCCATATTATTAGTTATCTGATTATTAATCTCATCGAGCACTCCACGTTTAATATTCACTTCTTTCATATCCTGGAATATATGATTAACCTCATAAATCTTAGCTTTTTGTAAGCCCCACAATTTCACATCTTTAATTCCATCTATGATCTCATCAATCCAAGAGTTAAACTTTTGATATGTTTTTAGTTGTAGTTGCATACAATTTTTTATTTTCTTTCCAAAAATAAAATTAACAATATATTTTAATGGAATAAACAACAACACAATCAATGCTAATTGCCAACTCAAAAAGAACAACCCACAACAAGCTCCCACTGTTTTAAATAAAATAGCAAAAACAGTCAAAAAATTATCAGAAAAAATCTCTATAACATTATCCACACTATATAAAGCATCACTTATGACTTTATAGTATCCTAAATTATTATAGTACTTCATTTTCAGCCGAAAGCTACGTTCTAATATTTTGATTTTCAACTCTTTTTCAATTTCATTTTTCATTTTTAGCTCTATATAAAATTGATATGTTTCTAAGCAAGAATTAACTACATTTATAATTAACAAAACGATAGCTGCGGCAACCAAAACACAGATATCCTTTTCCAATACCCCTTGATCAAACATAAGTTGACTAATTAATGGATTTACAAAACTCACGCTACACACACATATAGCAGTAAATGTTAAGATAATTAATTCTTTTTTATAACTGGCAAGAATACTCTTTATCTTTTTTATTTCTCTCATTTCCTAAGTCCCTCTTTCTGCTTTTATTCTACAATAGTAGTCTATAAATTGCAATCCCTTTTATTTTGTTACTATATTTATAGTGCAATTTTCGCATTTGACTTTCTGTATTTTTCCTAGTATTATATGTTTTAATAGCATTAGGGAGGTGAAATTATGACTATTGGTGATTCTGAAATTAAAGTGATGCAAATTTTGTGGAACACACCTGAGCAAGCTTTACAAGCAAAAGAAATTAGCTCAATCGCAAACAAGATGTACAATTGGAACAAGAACACAACCTACACTCTTATTAAACGTTGCATCCAAAAGCAAGCAATTTCAAGAGAAGATCCTAACTTTATCTGTCACGCTTTAATTACTAAAGAAGAAATACAAGCACAAGAAGTTGAAAAACTTACCAATAAATTATTTGACGGTTCCAGTGAATTGCTGTTTTCTTCACTTCTTAGCAATAAGGGACTTTCAAACGACAAAATTGAAGCTTTAAAAACTTTAATAAAAACTTTTAAATAATTTAATATTTTTTCCCTTGTCATTCATATACTACAGGTGTATTATACCCATATCAGGATACACTACACATGTGGTACAAAATCAGAAAGGAGGCTTATTCAATGTACTACTTATGCCTAGCTTTTTTTCAAATTTTCACACCAATATATACCACTATATTTCAGAGCACATCCAATGCTTTATTTTTCCAATGGTAAGTGGAGGGCAGCAATGAAAATTATCTATACAAGTATCGCAGCTTCAATTGCAATAGTTTTTTGCATTATTATAAGGGCAATATTTATGATGAAAATGCCCAAGAAATTTTTTAAACTGTTGTGGGGACTTATTCTTTTTCGTTTATTAGTCCCTAGCCTCCCCAACTTACCTGGCTTAGATTCTTTTGTAATACGTAACTTTAGCAAACAGTTTCCTGATGTATCTAGTGCTCCGACATATATAAACGTTTCGGCAATAACCAACTTTGCTACGAAACAATCGCCCAGCTCTACGCACACTGATAATCATTTTCTTTTAACTGTAGTATGGTTAGTCATCTTTGCTGGATTAACTTCATTCTTTGTTTTTGTATATTTATATAATTACAAAAGGATTTCTCTCCTCCCTTCTTGTGATTCAAAGGAGATTTTAGAATGGAAAGAAAATAATATTCATTGTAAAAGGAAGATTGCTTTAAAATATGATTCCAAAGCAAAATCGCCTTTTACCTTAGGCTATATCAAGCCTATAATTATAATTCCAGCAAATATAATAGATGTTTCTTCCGAACAGTTAAACTTTATTCTGCTACACGAATATACGCACATCAACAAATTCGACTCCTTGTTTAAACAAATTGCAATATTTGCAACTTGTTTACATTGGTTCAATCCCTTTTGTTGGATTATGCTATTACTTCTTAACAGAGATATTGAATTATCTTGTGATGAAGCTGTTATAAAAGAAATTGGTGTTCGAAAACGTGCTGAGTATGCCATGGCTCTCGTTTCATTTGAAGAAACAAGGCATAAATTATTGAGTTCAAGTAGTAACTTTTCAAAAAATGCATTAGAAGAAAGGATTATATCTATTATGAAATGGAAAAAAACAAGCAAATCTATCTTATGTGCCGCTACAATCTGTTTTACTATGATGGGAGGATTTCTGATTGCTTCTAATTACTCTGTCAATGCTGCAAAGCTTCCATCCTTTACTACGTTCTCTGATGAAGAAAATGACATTATGTCAAAAATAGACGAAAGTGGAAATCACATTGTGAGTGAAGATGGTGGAAATACCTGGATTCCCGAAGAACAATGGCTTGCATCCACAGAAGAAGCATCATACGACTGGTACACATATGAAGAATACGCTTCATATATCAAAGAACAGACTAACCGTCTTAATAACATGGTCAAAAGCAAAATCACTACTTCCGCAGGCACAGAAGTATTAACGCAAGCTGACGTAGATTCTATCATCAGCGATATGAAAGCCACTCTCTTAAAAATAAAAAACGGAGAAAAAATTTCCAAACCACAGATTGGAGAGGATGGCATCGCTTCCATTCCAGAAAATGGAATTGCCCAAGTTAAAGATTAAAAAATCAAGCCCTTGATCATTCCATCTTAAAGATCAGTTTAACTCTATAGCAACTGTTATAAAAAAGTATTGCTAAATTATAAAATCCTATGATAGGGCATTTTTGCTTCTATCAAAAAAATCAGAAGATTTCCACTTACACTGTTGATTTCTTCTGATTTTTTAGTGCACTTAATAACATTTTTTAAAGCAAATGCCAAGCAGCGAGTACCTTGACATTTTTAGGCGGCTGCTTTGCAGCCACCTATATTTAAGCGTTATGGATTGAATATTCCGCTTATGATGGTTATTCCGCAATTCTACGTTTTTTATTTCACCCTGATTAGATGAGTACATATTAATACTGACATTCCAGCAATCCAAAATCTAAAAACACAGATATTTACGCCCCCTGACACAGGAATATGTAATTTCTAATTATCATATATAAAACAAGGGCAAAAAGCCCATTATACCCAAGCCCTTCACCCATTATTTTTTATAAACTACTCTTTATTACCCTTCCTTTTCTATTAAGATTTTATCTTCATATTAATCTTAGTTCCCAGAACAAGAATTGCAATATATTTTTCAATATTATTTTTTACCTGTCTATTAAATCCCTTCGTATCATAGCCATATATCTCTGCTAAATCAGCATCAAGCAATACCTTTCCCCCCTAATTTTATACAGTTTTTCTTTTAGATATTCTTCTGTTACTTCTATTACTGTAACATCGATTTCTTTCTTTTTATCTTCTGCCATAGGATTCCTCCATCCATTTTGCGGTCAAAAAAATTGTCCGCAACTCTCATATAACATATTGTTTACATCAGCAAAATGGTCTATTCCTCTTTTTCCCTCATTTTGTGCAAATTCCGCTTCATCGGATCACCGATTCCGCTAGCAACGGATCAGTGTTTCCGGTCGTAACGGAACACTTTTCCGCTTCGTCGGATCACGCATTCTTATAAAGTGTTATAGTTTTTTCGTAGTCATTATTTTTAGATTACGAAAGGAGGCATTTTTATGCAGGACTACAACACTATTATTGGTGCTATTCAGATGCGTCTGAATAAGTGCCCAACCAGATCTGTTATGGATCGTTTTCGAATCGGATCAAGCACTCTTAACTTGATCATGAGTCGATATAAGGCTCTTGAGCTTACCATTGACGAGCTTGAAGCTATGTCACCAAAAAAAGTAGAGAACCTCTTTTACCCACAGAAAAATCTTCAACGCAAAGAAGTTCCACTTCCAGATTTTCAGTATTACTATGATCGTATTCATGCCCCAAACAGTAGAGTAAATATTTCATTCTGTTGGCTGGGCTACAAAGAAAAGAATCCAGATGGATATGAAAAATCTCAGTTCTATGAATACTATCAACGTTTTGTTCAGGAAAACTATGGTGGCACAAAAATTTCAATGGCGGTAAATCGCAAGCCTGGTGAAAAAATGTACATCGACTGGGTTGGCGACCAGCCTGGACTTCTGACGGATGTTACAACCGGTGAAATCATGAGAGTTCATATCTTTGCCACAACATTAGGCGTGAGCAGTATGATCTATGCAGAGGCATTTCCAAATGAAAAACTTCCTTGTTTTATCGAAGGCTGTGTACATGCGGTATCCTTCTATGGTGCAGTTGCTAAACATTTTGTCCCGGATAATCTAAAAACAGCTGTTACGAAGCATACAAAAGATGATCTTGTATTACAGTCAACCTTCTCTGATCTGGAAGACTTCTATGATACGATTGTGCTCCCACCACCGGCTCGTAAGCCTAAGGGAAAGCCGACGGTCGAGAATCATGTGCGTTACCTTGAAACACATCTTATAGAAAAGTTAAAAGAAAAGATTTACACATCCTTTGAGGATTTGAATGCTGATATCAAAAAGATAGTAGCCGTCCTCAATGCGAGACCTTTTCAGAATCAAGCTTTTTCCAGACAAGAAATGTTTATCAAGTATGACAAACCATGTATGAAACCACTGCCAGGCGGAGAATATACAACTTGTGATTACAAAGCAGTACTGAAGGTGCCTAATAATTATCACATCGATTATGACGGCCACTACTACTCTGTATTGTATACTTACTGCGGAAAACCAGCAATCCTTAAGGCCACACCTTCTGAGATTCGTATCTGTGATCAGTACAACCGTCTGATCTGCACTCATAGAAGATCTTATAAGGATTTTCCGTTGTACATAACTACGGATGAGCATATGCCTCCGGAACACCTTTATTATCAGGAAATCAATTCGAAAGATGGAAACTATTACAGGCGCTTGGCGTCTGTGTTCGGTCCTTCCATGTCGGAATTGATTGATCGAATCCTAAAATCTTCTAAGCACGAAGAGCAAGCATTCAATGCATGTGCCGGGATACTACATCGAGTAAAAGCAATCCCTAAAGGCATTGCAGAAGAAGCCGCTCGTAAATGCATTGAAATGAACTCCTGTCGCTACTCGACGTACAGGCAGGTGCTTAAAAAGATGGAGTGCGATGAGCATCCAGAATCATCACCGGAATCACTTCCATCTCATGAAAACATCAGAGGAAAGGATTACTACAAGTAAAGGTGAATGATTATGGCATACAGACAGAAAGAATACAATTATAACGACAAACTTACAAAGGATCAAAATCTTCTTATGGACAAACTCTATAAGATGCGTATGTCCGGCATGGCAGAAGCTTTTGAAAACCAACTTATGAATCCGAATTCGGGATTAGAGAGCTTTGAAACAAGGTTCTCTGAAATCATCAACCATGAGTGGTCAGGGAGAGAAAACAAGAAGTTCAATCGGCTCTTAAAACAAGCAACACTAAAATATCCGGCAGCTGACCTTGATAGTTCTCTTTATGATCCAGAGAGGCAGTTAAACACACATGTCATTGAATTACTGGCCAAAGGTGATTGGATTGATGAACCGAACAATCTTTTGATTACAGGTGGAGCAGGAGCTGGCAAAACGCATGTTGCATGTGCACTTTGTGTCACAGCACTACATCAAATGAGGACTGTTAAATATATCCGTGCGAATTGTCTGCTTCAAGAATCCGCCCATGCGCATAGTGAAGATAATTACTATGAGTATTCAAACAAGATGGGGGAGTATCCCAAAGTTTGTGTAAACCTCCAAACTGATGTAAGATAAAATTACTC
>ERZ791920.80-NODE-80-length-127936-cov-38.528914_pt1 | contig 127936 bp, 117 predicted proteins | sample MGYA00510136_ERZ791920 | MGnify/ENA primary metagenome ERZ791920 (study PRJEB30046, sample SAMN00792066) | human gut metagenome | study: EMG produced TPA metagenomics assembly of the A metagenome-wide association study of gut microbiota in type 2...
CAGTGAGAATGTAATTCCACGATTTAAATTTTCATCATCTTCAACCACGAGTATATCTGGCATAGCATATGCACCTCTCTTCTAACATCTCATAAATTGTGATTCTGTCATCCCTACAAACAAGAATTGAGATTTCACCTGTTTTAAGAAATTTAATAACTGTTATATTTTGTTATTAAATTCTCCGCAATCCCTTGAAAACACTGGATTTATCGCAGGTGAGTTTTTTCTTAGACTTTCCCTTATGTTATATCTTCCCATATGGATTTATGAACTCTGATAAGGGAAAAACAAGGGAAAGAAAATTCTCTAAACAGTATAACACAAAATGAAAACGACATGGTGAACTGATTGAAATGCTTCTACTCATATCTCCATTTACATTTTATTATTTCTACAATTTAGAAATTCGCACTATTATTTGTAAATGGAGATTGATTCATCTAAAATTATTTTATTGTCGACTGTATTTTACTGCTTTCACGACTGTCTCAATGCCATTAATTGTTAATGCCAAAATGATGATTGAGAGAAATACCTTATTAAAATGTATAAAAACATGTGAAATAACTTCTGCATCCGTTCCAAATAACTGCTCAATACCATCAAAAAATCCACTATTCATAATCCTATCATTTAACAGCCAAATGCTTGTTAATGCTCCATCAATAATATTGGTGATAATGGTAACAAGCATCACCCTTCTTCCGGATTATCTGGCAAGCCAATCGGCTCCCTGTTATAATACCCATCAATACGCATATACTATCTATATCTCTATACGCATTGAATAAGACAACTTGTTTATAATATTGTCTTGTGTACAAGACAATATTGATATATAATTATCTCATATAGAAAGAGGTGACATATATTATGAATCGAGATACTTTAAAACAAATCATGATTGATCAAAAAGATATTTATCTCAACAATCCATTAATAACAAGACAATATTTTCTAGAAGCCAATGTCAACTATTGCTTTGTTGGTATCAGAAGAACCGGAAAGTCATATATGATGTATCAACAAATAAAACAATTAGAAGCCGATGGAATTCCCCTATCCCAAATTATTTATGTAAATTTTGAAGATGAGCGTCTTTTGGAAATGACTGCTGAAGATTTAAATCTCATTTTAGAAATTGGATTAGAAATATCCGAAACTGATATCAAGCCATATTTATTTTTAGACGAGATTCAAAATATTAACGGGTGGGAGAAGTTCGTTCGCAGAATTGCAGATATGAAGTATCGAATCAATATTACCGGCAGTAATAGTAAAATGCTAAGCAGCGAAATAGCTTCCACTTTAGGCGGGCGTTTTGTTATTATGAATATTTATCCATATTCTTTCTCTGAATATCTTATTGCAAATAATATGACAAAGAATTACCTGGATGTTATTAGCACCAAAGACAGGGCAGATGTCCAAAATCAATATAACAAATATGTAACCTATGGAGCATTTCCAGAATTAGTTGAGATAAGAAATAAACGAGCTTTTTTAAACAGCATCTATCAAACTGTGTATCTCGGTGATATTATAACCAGAAATAAAATCACCAATGATTTTGCAATAAGGCTAATCCTAAAGAAAATTGCAGAATCTGTCACAAAACCTTTATCGTATAACCGACTGACTAATATATTAAAAAGTAGTGGAATGTCTATCGGTAAACAAACCGTAATAAACTATGTCAGCTATATGACAGACTCCTACCTGCTCTTTACTCTGCAAAACTATGCCGCCAAACTTGTAGAAAAAGAGACTTCTCCTAAGTATTACTTTATGGATACCGGACTTCTAGGACTTATGCTGCTAGACTGCAAATCTGCTCAGCTGGAAAATCTTGTTGCAATCGAACTGATACGACGTTATGGTACCGAAAATGTCTATTTCTTTGAGAATAATGTAGAAATTGACTTTTATATACCATTAGACAATCTTGCTATTCAGGTCAGTATGCAGGTTCTGGATAACATAGATACAAGAGAACGTGAAACCAGAGCCTTTGTGAAGCTAAATAATTTTATCCCCAACGCCAAATGTATTCTCATTACTAATAGCGAAGAGGCGGTGATTGATTGCGATGGGATCAATATTGAGGTAATTCCTATTTGGAAATGGTTGTTGGATAACTAATCGAGTAGGAGGCTGTGATTAACCACCGTCCTCTCACAGCACCGTACGTACCGTTCGGTATACGGTGCTTTCAATAGTTGACGTGCACGGACTGGTAAGCTGTGGCTAAAAATCTTCATTTTAACCTTACTCCTTTACAATACTGTTTTATTTCTCAGACAGCATCCTCTCCAGCTTTTTCTTTCCGGTCTCATAGTCTGTAAACACTATTCCCTCCATGCCAAGCTTTCTGCCACCCTCGATATTCTCCAATCTGTCATCTATGAACACACATTCTTCCGGATTCAGATTATATTTGTCAAACAGACACTGATAGATACCGGCATCAGGCTTTATCATCCCAACCATAGCTGAAATGACTTTGCCGTCAACAAGTGACACAAAACTAAGTTCACTGTGTGTATGAAGTTCGAAATATTCCTTTGGATAATTCGATAACAAATACACTTTATAGCCTCTGTTCTTTAACTCCTTAATCCAGTCTGCTGCATAGTCGGATGCCTTTACAACAAAAGCCTTTCCCTCTTTAAAAAATCTCCTGATATCCGCCTCATACTGTGGAGCCACCTTAACCATCTCATCAATTATCTCGTTCTCAGGAATTACACCACGGTCCAGCTCAACCCAGACAGGGTTTTCATATGTTGCATGGGCTAAAGCCGCTATTTTATTTTCTTCAATGCCAATTTCACGCATTGCCTCGTCCGGCTGGAACCTGACAAGCACGTTTCCTATATCAAATATTATGTTTTTAATCATTTATGTTTTCTCCCACAACCCTGCACCTCTTCCTGCAAAAAGCAATACCATATGCTAAAATATCGCACCTGCCCTCATCGCGCAGAGCCTCATCATACCTCTTCTCCTTAATCTGTGCCATAGCAGCCTCACACGCTGCATCAAGGCTTATCATCTCTTTTGCATATTTCACTTCAATAACGATACCTGCATCCGGGTCCTCCGGCTTGATTAAAATATCACTGAAACCTTCTCCCGACTCACGATTTGACTTAATAAGCCAGCCCGGATTGCTTCCGCGAAGCAGACCGAGGAGCAGACCGTGATAGAAGTTCTCCTTCATATCATCAGAAGCCTTGGTATCAAGTATACTTATCATGCGGCTCATCACGATGTTAAGCTGTCTTGCAATCTGCTTCTCATCTTTATCAAGGATGGCTCTGGATAAAAGCTTCATGGTATCATCATCTTTTGCGACAACAGCCTTGAACCACTCCTGAATCTGGAGAACAAACACTTCACGCACCTCTTTATTTGGAATCACCAGCTTGTAGGCATAGCTCTCGCTGTCAGGCAGCCTGACCTCACCAGCCTTAGTCAGGTAGCCTGTTGTAAAAAGTACACTCCACAGATTGTCTATAGTATTGTCAATCTCATCATAGGTCAAGTCAAGGCGGAGCTGTTTCTCAACAAAACCACCAGCCACGAGCTTTTCTATCTCATCTCTCGTAGTCTGGTCCGCCTTGTCCACAAAGCGCTTCACCATGTCATTGCCACTGCTGTTAATCCAGAATGCACTCGGCCTGGCTGATGGGTCCCAAACCAGCTTCTTGGCAAAATTGATTACATCCCACGGACAATAAATGTCGGTATTACCGAAATGATAGCCATCATACCACTCCTTTACATCAGGGTATCGCTCAGACCTGTCATAATCTAAAAGCAGCTTCCTGACCTCATCATCAGTAAAACCAAACTGTTCATCATGCGCGATATCTACAATGGAATTGATTTCAAAATTGTTGAGACCTGTAAAAATACTCTCCTTGGATACACGTAGACAGCCTGTAAGTACGGCAAACTGTAGAAACTCATTAGTCTTGAGTGCCTGTCCAAAGAGCCCTCTGATGAGTGAAACCATCTCTTTATAGTAACCATTCTGGAATGCCTTATCCAGAGGTACATCATATTCATCAATTAATATTACAGTCTTTTGTCCAAAATGCTTATATAATAATTGAGATAAAATCTGCAGACTCGATACAAGCACTTTTTCATCCATTGCATTCGTTCCATCCTTCAATGCAATAATCGCCTTGTAGCGCTTTTTTTCATTTTCTGACAAATATTCACTATCTTCTAAAAAGCCGAATCTTTCTGCCTCTATTCCAATGAGCTCAGTAATACGATATCTAGCATCCTCATATTTCAATCCCTCCACGCTCTTTAATGACAGAAATATAACAGGATATTTTCCCATATGTTCTTCGCAAAGTGCCTTATTTTGCGCAATATATAAGCCATCAAACAATGACTCATCCGCACCGGTTTCAAAAAAGGCTTTAAGCATACTCATGTTCAGAGTTTTACCGAAACGACGTGGCCTCGTAAAAAGAGTGACCTCTCCACCGGTTTCAACCAATTGCTCTATGAGCTTTGTCTTGTCAATATAATAAAATTTATTCCTTCTGATTTTTTCAAAACTATCAATTCCTACCGGCAGTTTTAAAGTGCATGCCATATGAACCTCCACAAAACGTATCAATCCGCTATACTTAGCTATAGTATAGCGGATTGATGGGCAAATTACAATTATTATTACCGTTGCGGCTTTTCCGTATTAATACCAAACTTGCTTGAAATCGTCGGAGAGACAGGCTGTGCCCACCGTTATTTTTCTTGCAATCTTTACCAAATAGGGTATAATAATCTGAATAGTTGCATCTTTTATTAAGGGGGTTTTACAATGTTAAGCATTTTTATGAAAAAACTGACCGTCAACGAGGCCAAAAATAAAGTAACCACATCCGATAACGCAGTCCTCATTGACTGCCGTCCCAAAGAAGATTATGCGCACGGACATGTAGCCGGTGCCATCAATTTTCCAATCGAAAAAATCACGGAAGAACGTGTCTGCCGCCGGCTTCCGGACAAAACAACCGGACTGTATATTATCGGAAGTTATTACCACAAACCAAACGTTGCCATGAAGAAATTTAAAAAACTCGGTTACAAAAATCTTCACTTCAGCGGATTTATGGAAGAACATCACGGCATGCTGACACGTTAAGATAAACAGGAGACATAAAACACGTTAAGATAAACAGGAGACATAAAATGATAAAAACAAATGGATTTCGTGTTCTGGCGATGGTAATGACAACTCTATGGATGGTTACAATAATCCCGGTTACCGTTGTGCAGGCAGCAGACTTTCGTGGACAGGGATTTGATTTATCAAGCTATAATGGAACCGTAAACTGGGAACAGGTTGCAGAAGCAGACATGGATTTTGTAATGATCCGTACCGGAGAGGGCCGGGCACCGGATGTTGATACCCAGTTTGCGGCAAATTATGATGGTGCTGTTGCTGCCGGGCTGAAAGTCGGTGTGTATCATGTGTGCTGCGTGCGGACTCCGAAAGAAGCCGTGGAAGAAGCAGAGTATTGTCTGGAGATTCTTGATGGAAGGGATCTGGATTATCCGGTTGCCTATGACATGGAGCGCAAGGGCACCTTTGCAGGTGGCAGGGAAAATACGACTGCGATTGCAAAGGCCTTTTGTGACACGATCGCCGATGCCGGTTACGTGCCGATGATTTATTCTTCCGCTTCCTTCCTGAACGAAAACTTTGACTGGAAAAAGTTGAAAAACTGTAAAGTCTGGGTTGCATCTTACAGTGATACCAGACCAAAGCTGCCGGTATCTGCAGACTTATGGCAGTATACAAAGAAAGGTTCACTGGAAGGTGCCAACACCGACAAAGGATATTGTGATCTGGTCTATTCCTATATGGAAGCAACAAGTATTAAGTTCACGAAACCCACACTTACCATGAAAAAAAATACGACCGCGCAGGCAACGGTCAAAATAAAACCGAATGGCTGCACGGATCGCAAATCTTTTACGTCCTCCAACCCAAAGGTTGTTGCGGTCAATAAAAAGACTGGTAAACTGACCGCCAAAAAAGCTGGTAAGGCCACGATTATGGTAACAACCGGAAGTGGCAGGAAAGCGAAAATGAAAGTTGTTGTGAAGTAAATATGCCTGATTGCCCCGTGTATCAAATGTGCGGATCATCCGGATCTTCTTCCCCGGATTCTGCCGGCAGTGCTTCGTTCCCCACAGTCTCTTTTGGCAGTGCTTCGTCCACCACAGTATCTTTCCGCAGTGCTTCGTCCACTACAGCCTCTTCCGGCAGTGTCTCATCCCCTGCAGCCGTATCCGGCAACGTCTCGTCGGATACCTCTTCATCCACAATATCCTCACTCTTTTGAAACCGCTCCAGAAACTGTTGTTTCCACGTTTCCCATTTCTGCAGTCTCTTCCCCCGTTTTTCTAAGCGCACTTCCTGTTTCTGTTGGATTTTCAACAGTTTTTCGGACTCTTTTTTCTGCAGACGATCCTGTCGCAGCTCCTCTTTTGCCTGCTGCTTCTGATTCTTTTTCACCTGTTTCTTTGCAGACCGCTCGATACTGCGAATCATGCTTTTGGCATCTCCCACCCTGCGGCGTGCACTGCGGTACGGATCGTATAAAAAGTAAGAAGCCGTTGTCAGTGCAAGCAGGAAAAGTCCGACAGCCAGACAATAGGGCAGTGCACGTTCGTAATAAGAATAGTGCAGTTCACAACCAATAAACAGGATCAGCATCCCCGGAAAAATCAACGCAGAAAACACATCACAGACAAACTGCCAGAACTTCGGGCACTGTTTTTTATGTACCAGAATGGCTGCCTGTACTCCGGTAAAAAACATAAGTACAAGGCATGTCTGGGAAGCGATGCCATGCAGATACCCGGCAAACACACACAACGCCAGCGAAAAGAAAACCATTGCCAGTGCATAGCCCCTGCGGTACGCATAGCCGTATTCCCGCATGCCCTCCCGTTTGTCTGCGCTCAGGTCATGCATTTCATACACGCGGTCGTCCACACGCGCTTTCATATCTTCCCGGTATCTCCGCCCCTCTTTTGCATGCGCCATATTCTGATCCATGTCTTCATCGAGTTCCTGCAGCATCTGCTGCTCCCGCAGGATCTGCTGCAAAAGCTGATCTTCCTGCGCCCGGCGTTTTTCCAGTTCCTCCCGGATCCATGCCGCTTTCTGTATCTGAAGACTGTTTTTCGTCAGGGATTCCTCTTCTATCTGCTGTTCTCTTTCGATCTGATCACTCATGGTATTGTCCACCTTTCTTTTTCCATCATAAATGGAATACATTTATTTGTAAAGTTTTGTTCCAGTATTTCATATATTACAGAACTTTTCTTCTCTTAATGTTATAAATATTCCATGTATTACAGAACTTTTCTTTCACTTTTTGTTTTAATTTCCCTGTTTTTTGATATGCTAATGCATTAGAAAGATACTTTATAAAATACAAATTAGCAGGGAACTCTATGCATATAAATCTAAATGCCATGGGCACACGCATGAAAAGACGCAGAAAAGAATTAAAAATGAGTCAGGCAGAACTGGCAGAAAAAGTAAATGTTTCCAACAATCATATTTCTTCGATTGAAATCGGAAAACAGATTCCAAGCCTGACAACATTTGTAAAAATCTGTGAGCAGCTGGATACCACTCCCGATTTTCTTTTACTGGGAAGCCTGCACACGGACAATCTCCCGAAAAATATTTATGATTCTCTTGCCTTGTGCAACAAAAAAGACCTTCCATTGATTCAGGATATTGTAGAAAATTTTGTTTCCAAGCGGGAGTAATAATTAAGGACTTTGCATGATGCAAAGCCCTCTTGTGTTTCCCTTTCTAAAGGATAATTCTAGGACACATAAAGTGTGGTAATTTTATGGGTGGATTGCTATGTATGGCAGTCCACCTTTCTAAGAATCTTCGGGAAAATATAAGTGGAATATAAGAATTGTGCATGGTACAATAGAAAGAGAAAAATTAGATTGATCGAGCTTAAAGCTGGGATACTTCTTGTTCGAAGGACAAGAAGGTTGAGTTGAGAAAGATTATAACCATCGGGAGATATAAACTCAAAGTTATTTGGTAAGGTATTAGATACTTTTTTGTACGAGGCGATTTTTATTCCCGAATGTGTTTCTGCACCATCCAAAGATATTATTAACCAGCCAGATTTGCAGGTATATGTAAAAGACTTTGGTAAGAATAAGGGAGACTTATGTTTGGTTGCTCAAGTTAGTGATAAAATTGTTGGTGCTGTATGGGTTCGGATTATGAATGATTACGGGCATATAGATAATGAAACACCGTCTTTTGCAATTTCACTTCTTAAAGAGTATAGAAACTATGGTATCGGAACAGAATTAATGAAACAGATGCTAATGAAATTAAAACTAGCAGGATATAAATAAGCATCATTATCTGTTCAAAAGATGAATTATGTTGTTCGCATGTATAGGAATGTAGGATTTGAAATCGTTGATGAAAATGATGAAGAATATATTATGATTTGTAAATTATAGGCACTTGTAAATGCCGGTTTAACAAATTAAAAGGAACTTTCACATTAACTAATTTTACCACACTCCCACGAGTAGATTTTATCTGCCCGTGGGAGTACTTTTTTCAGCTTAGTGATTTATCTTACAGCAGCCATGATACAAAATATTCAGTCAGACCGAAAAGCCAATCCTCCAGCTCACTACATTGATATCCACTGGAATATACCTTACGGCAATCAATGCCAAAGTTACGCTGACAATACATAAGGCAAGGTTGCTGCGGTATTCTCTGCGAAAAACACATTTACCTTATAGGTGGTCTGTCCTTTTCTTTTGGTAAAAGAGGACATCGCCCGCTCCTTACTTGCTGTCTGCTCCATAATAATTTCACCTCCTCCTTGAAATGCAAACATATGTTTGTTATAATTGAAGTATCTTTGATGGACTGCGACAACGGATAAGATAAATCTTCATGGAATACGGACGATGTGCAGATGATGGCACTAATTATGACCATGAAAAACAAACCGCAGGCAGTAATGATGAGTTTTCAGAAAGAATATGCAGAAAGGTATGACTGGCTTGTAACACTGTTCAAGGACTGGGCATTTACCTTTATGTCAAGCTTCCTCTACTATCAGGACTTTGACATGCTGGATGATATGCAAAAACAGCTTTACCGTCAGGGAATGGCGACATTTGGCGGTATTGCGCCAACCTATCACATAGAGTTGCTTGAACGTCCTACCATTGTCTGGGATTTTCATTCTCTGCTATTGGGTGTGCAGATGATGTTTTCTTTTATGCTTACAGATGAAAAGTCCTCGCTGAAGGTATGTAAACACTGCGGATAAGCCTTTGTTGCCAGCAGACCCAACAGCGTATTTTGCAGTGGTAAATGTAAAAACCGGTATAATGTGTATAAGAGCCGGGCTAAGGATAAAGACAACACTAACTAATTCATCTGCTATAAGAAAGAAGGCTGATTATGAATACAGATATTACAAAGCAAATGGAAATGGTACTGTACAGAACCGAAGATGACAATGTAACGGTCAGTGCCTTGATAAAAGATGAAACGATATGGCTGACACAAAAAGCTATGGCTGAATTGTTTGGTATTGACAAATCGGGCATCAGCCGCCATTTAGCAAAGATTTTTGAATCCGGTGAACTGGATGAGGAAGTGGTTGTTGCAAAAATTGCAACAACCACTCAGCACGGAGCAATGCAGGATAAAACGCAGACTATTCCTACCAATTATTACAATCTAGATGCCATTATTTCCGTTGGTTACAGAGTAAACTCCATTCAGGCAACCAGATTCCGTATATGGGCAACCGGTATTTTGAAGGAATATATGATAAAGGGCTTTGCTATGGATGACGAACGCCTGAAGCAGGGTAAAACAGCTTTTGGAAAAGACTATTTCCGTGAATTGCTGGAAAGAGTTCGCTCCATCCGTGCCAGCGAACGCAGAATATGGTAGCAGATAACCGATATCTTTGCCGAGTGCAGCATTGATTACAATAGAGATTCTGATACGGCATATCATTTTTATGCAACCATACAGAATAAATTTCATTATGCCATTACCGGTAAAACAGCGGCTGAAATCGTCTATAATCAGGCTGACCACACCAAGGAAAATATGGGCTTGACCACATGGAAAAATGCTCCCGATGGTCGTATTCTCAAATCTGATACACCGATTGCCAAAAACTATTTGGACGAGAAACAGATTCGTCAGTTAGAACGTGCTGTCACAGGATATTTTGATTACATAGAGGATTTGATTGAACGTGAAAACGTCTTTACAATGGAGGAATTTTCAAAAAGCGTGAACGAGTTCCTTGCGTTCCGCAGATACGATATCTTGAAAGATAATGGACGTGTTTCCCATAAGCAGGCAGTGGAGAAAGCATATCAGGAATATGATATTTTTAACAAGACACAGCCGATAGAATCTGATTTTGATAAGATATTAAAAGGATTGGAAAAGAAAAAATAATTACTTTTCTGGATTATGCGATTATGATACAATTACGGAAAATAGTTTTTTAGAATCTGACAAATCGGGATTGACCGAGCTCTTTGAGCGAGGGATACTTCTTGTCCGAAGGGCAAGAAGGTGGGCGTGAAAAGAATTAGAACAATCGTAATTTTATGAAGAGAAATGGATAATTATAAAATGAATGCAGATGATGAATTACTAAAGAATTTGGATAAATTGCACACAACAGAATTAGGCGTAGAACGCATTAAAAGAAATCTGTTTTTAGATACAGATGATGTAGTCGGCTGGTGTAAAGCTAAAATCGATTCTGTAAAGGCTGTAATCACAAGAAGTGGGAAGAACTGGTATGTGAATATAGATAACTGTATCATAACTGTAAATGCTTATAGTTATACGATTATTACGGCACATAGGGAAAAGAAATGAAATATACAATTCGTGAATTAGAAGCATTTTCAGTTATAGGACAAGAAGTAGAACTTACAAATTATCATAAACGAAATATTCAAATCAGCACACAATTTTGGAGAAAGTTTAACGCTGATTTGAAGAAATCCTATCTTTCGCAATTTGAGAATTGGATAAAATATGCCTTTATGATAAAGAGAAACGGAAAACTGTTTTATTTTTGTTCTATTCCAAAAAGAAACGTAATTCCAGACGGCTTTATCTATAAAGACATACAGTCGTATAAATATCTTGCTGTAGAGCATATTGGTTCTATGGATAACCTATATGAAACTTACAGAAAGATTTATCAGGAAATATTACCTAATACGGACTACACGCCTCTGCAAGAGGAGTTTTTGCACTTTGAAAGATACGATTATCGTTTTCATTGGAATAGAGAAAATTCAATCATTGAAATATGGATACCAATTAAGGGTTAGTGAAATTCAAGTTTATATAGCTGTAAATGTTTTTTACAGCGGAAAAGGAGATGATTGATAAATGAGAATTGGAGCGTATCAATTTGCGATATCTGGAGATGTAAATGAGAATTATAAAGAAATAGAAAAAGCAATATATTTAGCAAAACATAAAGATGTTCAATTACTGATATTTCCAGAATGTTCATTAACAGGATATCCACCTAGAGATATATCAAATTCATCATGTGTCAATTTTAACCTTGTGCAGTCAATGTGTGATAGACTTCAATCGGTAGCTGACCAAAATGATATTTCTTTTATTGTCGGAACCATATTTAAAGAAAAAGAAATATATAATAGAGCATTACTATTTCAGCCTAATAAACAAATCAAGTCTTATGACAAGCGGGCTTTATGGGGATGGGATAATGATAATTTCGCAAAAGGGAATAGTGATGGAATAGTTGAGATAGATGGGGTTGTGTTTGGAATTAGAATTTGTTTTGAAATAAGATTTCCCGAATTTTTCAGAGAATTGTATAAAAGAAATACCGACATAAATGTGGTTTTGTTTTATGATGTAGCGGATACGGACGACAAGGAGCGATATAGTATGATTAGAGGACATCTGCAAACTCGTGCAGTTGAAAATGTTACTACTACTATTTCAGTAAATGCTACCTCGCCTTTTCAAACGGCACCGACAATGGTTTTTGGAAAATCTGGTCAATGTATCAAGGAATGTGTTAGAAATAAACCGGAACTATTGATTTATGATTTTGAAAAGACTGTTAATGATTTCGGAGAAAATGGAAGAACATCTATATCTAATTCATTGATTAACTGGTAACTGATTCTTTTGCAATTTCTTATTTATTGTGAATGAGCTTACATGTGCTATAATAAAATAAATTAACAGATTGAAATTTGGAGGTGAATTATGAAAATCGAACACATTGCTTTATATGTAAACGACCTGCAAAAAACTCGTAGCTTTTTTATGAAGTATCTAGGTGCAAAATCAAACGAAGGATATCATAACCTGCAAACTAACTTTCGCTCCTATTTTCTGTCATTTGATGATGGCACACGATTGGAGATTATGAATAAGCCAGAAATGCTTGATTCACCTAAGGAGCTTGCTCGCACGGGGTATGCACATATCGCATTTAGTGTAGGAAGTAAAGAAAAGGTTGATGCCTTGACCATAGAGTTGAAAACTGATGGATATGAAGTAATCAGCGGTCCCCGGACAACAGGAGATGGTTACTACGAAAGCTGTATTGTTGCAATCGAAGGCAATCAAATTGAGATTACAGTTTGAACCCGTTAACTTCAAGTTTACCAAAATGACAACCGACAGGAAACGTGATATTTTTTACAACAAAGATATCAATATATCTCCACTAATTTCCATAAATTTATGGAATTAAAATTTCATGATACTTATAACATAGAAGGAAACGGACCGATGCAGGAGCTTACACCCGAACAGATAAAAGAGGAAGAACACAAACGCCGCAAACGTGCTTGGAATCGTACTTATTGGAGACGTAGAAAAGAGCGTGAACAGGCGGCAAAAGCTGCAAAAGAAAAAGAGCTATCTGAGGCAGTCGGCTAGACTGTCCCAGAAATAACCCTTAGATAATGAAACTTGCCACAGAGTCTTATTATCTGGCATAATCTGCTCCTGTCAGATAATAATGCTCCCAATCATATTTTCCATCCTCCGACAGATCTTTTGCCGTCTCTGCAATATGATCTGACCAAAGGCTCTCCGATAAATAATATTTATAATTTTCATATCCTCCGCCAACCGGATCATCCCATGTACAATCAATATAATACCACTTTCCGTTAACCTTAACCTGATTCCATGCATGACCACCTCCATCTGCTGTACCGGATACAAACCTGCATTCAAGCCCAGCAGATATTGCCATCATATAAAAAGCAAACGCATAACTCTGGCAGACACCTTCTTTATGTAACAATACTCCACCAGCTCCATATGCCCAGTTTTCCGCGGTACTATAATCTCCATTATTGACATAATTGGCATGATAGATTAAATAATCATGAATGGCTTTTACTTTCTCTTCCTCACCCATTCCATCCTTCACTACCTGATCAACTGCTGCAAAGGCCGCATCAAATACAGCTTTTCCATCCTCTGTATATCCTCTTGCGTCTTTTTTTATCAGCGTATCCTTGACCGAATAACTGACACCAATTTTTTTGCTATATATCTCTTTTCCGGCAATAACAGTAAATGTATGATCTCCCGGAGTATAAACAATCTGATCCGGCAATGCACTGCCATCCATCTGAATTTCGATGCCTTTATTTTTTAACTGTTTATAATGGAATGATTTCCCCAAAAATTCCCATTGCAGAGAATCTGCATCATAGTTTACCCCAGCCTGGGAATTCTCTATTAATCCATCAAAAATCACATCTTTATCACAGATGTACAGGGTAATATTTCTGGTAAACTGCCCATACGAATAATAAAGCGATCCACTTGCCTGATAACCATTATATTTCTTGAAATTACAATTTCCCCTGTGGTCAATTTCCTTAAAGGCACTATCAACATACAGCTTTACCTGACTTGTATCATACTTATCGGATACTAACTTTAACTGAACCATCTGTCCGCCAAGAATCAGTTCCTGATTAAGTCTTACATCACTTTTCTTTTCCGGAACAACCGTGATCGTATAGCTTTTCTTTTTCGTACCGCTTTTTACTGTGATGGTTGTAACGCCCAGACGAAGAGCTTTTAATTTTCCCTTTGCATCTATGGAAGCCACCTTTGGATTCGTACTTGAATATTTACAATTTTTATATCCTGACGGTGCTTTCACCGCAACCGTCTTCCTGCATACAACCTTTGTTGACTTCGTAATATTTTGCACAGTGGCCGCATATGTCGTTTCCACTGTTGGTTTCACTGCGCTTATTGAAGTACATATAATTGTCAATGTAAGTACAAATGCCATGCAACGTTTCGTCCACCTGTTCATCTTTAAACTCCTCCATCTTTTCCTTTATCTGTTTTTTAATATTATTCTTGGGCTGATTTGATCGTCAGCCCAAGAAGTTCGTTAATGGAATCCGCTCCCTTTTAATTTACTTTAGTTTTTAATCCAGTAATTTTCCATCTCTGTATGACCATTCAAGGTAGTCCGGATTCTGATAATATAAATCCGTATTAAATTCTGAAATTTTATCACTGATAAAAGAAGAAAAAATATTAATTAATTCCTGTACTTCTTCTCCCTGTTTTGCGCAGTCTTCAATCATAATACTATATAGTTTTCCAATATCAAGAAAACTTGGAATTGAATATTTACAATCCGATATCGTATCAAAATTTCCCTTTTTAATTTTGTAATAAGAAATTACTTCATCACTGACCTGCTCAAAACTAAGGCAATGATCCATTTCCGCATCATGTAGTAGTTTCTTAATACCTTCTTCACCGATGGCTTTAACGATATCACCTCTGTGATTCAAGGTCTCCCTTGCAATATACTCAATCAATGCACACACATAAAAATAATCATTTCTTTCTTTCGCTGTCATAAATTACCTCGCTTTTTATGAATGTCAAACAGTCAAGTGCAGACAATGTATGGAAACTGATCTGATGTGTGGGATACCTGAACTCAGCCAATGCCCAAAACTGCTTTCTGTTAATTCGTCCAGAGAGAAAATCATTTACATAATTCCAGACCGTATCATTCGCCATAGGTCCTTCCACAATATCATATATATGTGTTTTTCCACTCCTACATTTTGCAATAAAGTCCAACCACTCATCTGATATTTCTGAAAATTTTAAAATATTCAAATTTTTATTTGGCTTATATTCATAATAATTGATTATCGGTTCACCCATTCCTCGATTTGCCCATCTTATTGCCTGCTCCATATTATTGGTACAATAAAATCCCCATGAAAAATCTTTGGTATATTTTGCCTTTCTTATTTCAGGATATCTGACAATCTCCTTACTTGCATGATATAATTCCATACTTACCTCATATAAAAATCTTCACAAAAAAATCGCTATACCGTTTATTACAGTATAACGATTTTTTATAAAAATTACAATTTTTGATTTTCTATCGCTGTGTATTTCCTGCATTCTGCTCTGAATCACTTAACATTGTAGCAATCCCGGAAATCTTAACCGTATCTACATCCGTATTTTCTATAAAAACACTCCGTATAAATTCTTTGTCGGATGTTTCAAATAACTGTCCCACCTCTCCATTTGCCTCAATATAGACCCGTTTATGGGCGGATGTCAGAATCCCCACACAAATTGTTTTGTCTGCGCGGATGTTATCGACCGTGATGCTGATTTTCTGTGGTTTTCCTTTAACCGCCCATTTGCATAACGTCTGTTTTGGAATCTCTGCGGAAAGTTTTATGCTATCCTCTGTAATATCCTCAGGAAATGCATCCATAACTGCCTGTTTATAAACATCATACGGTTCTTCCTTTACCATATAACTGTGTCCGGCATCCGTATTTGTCTCTATTTGCGTCGCATAGCAGACCTGATTGTCCATAACCTCCATCTGTACATTCACTTTTTTCTGCTGTACAGTCTTTGCATAGATTTTTTGTACAGCTTTTTGTGTACCGATGCCGGCTCCACAGGTAAAGCAGATACTGCCAAGAAAAACCAGAATAAAACTTGCCAAAACAGCCAGTGGTTTCATCTCTTTTTGTTTTCGGTACTGCTTCATCCGGCGGATACGCTCCTGTAAATGATTCTGCGCCCCAAACATGGAAAACGGAAATTCGAGAGGACGGGTCTCTTCCGTAAGCAGTTCAAGTGCTGCACGAAAATACTGTCCGACAGAAAAAACATTTTCGGAATCACGGCAGCATTCCATGTCGCATGCCATTTCCGACCAGAAATCCAGCCTGCGATTGAAAATATAGATCAGCGGATTATACCAGAATAAATCTTCCAGCACTCTGCCCACACATTTCAACGTCAGGATGTGCTGCCGCACATGTACAAACTCATGCGTAAGCACAATCTGCAGACTCTCCGGAGAAAAATCCCTCACCGGCAATACAATCCATTTATGAAATAGCCCCAGCACCATCGGGGAAGAAATACCATAGCAGCAATACACTTCTACATTTCCCCGGATCTTTAAACGCTCCTTTGTCCCTGCCGCAACGAGCTGCAGCCGTTTTTCCGCCGGCATCCGGTGCTTTTTTATGTAATGTTCCACCCGGTAATGACGAACCAGATGAAGCACAAGAACCGTTGCTGCACCAAGCAGCCAGACCACTGCCGCCACACACTCTATGTGCGCAATCACAGGTGTCAGTTCAAACAGGTGTCCCTTGATAAACAGTGCCTCCCCCATTTTGCGGTAATGCGTAACATACAACAGGAGAAATAGCCCCGGAAACAGCCAGAACGGTAACACCACAAGCAACAGCCCATATATATAGCGGTATTTTTTTAACCCTTCCAAAACGCCTGCAACAACTGCATATACCGCAAATGCAATACTGCCTGTAAGTGCAGTAAACAGCCCCATGTAAAACAAATTATTGATCCAGTTCATCAATGCTCTTTCTCAACTCCTCTATTTCCTCTTTGGTAAGTTTATGATCTTTATAAAAAGCAGTTAAAAACTGTGCAACCGATCCACGGTTCCAGAATTTTACAAATTTGCGACTCTGCTCCTGCTGATAGGAAAGTTCCGGTATTATGATCTCATATGTGGCATTGCGTCCGCTCTGGTTCATCCTTAGAAAGCCCTTTTTCACCAGCTTTGCAATATAAGTTGATACGGTCTGGGATTTCCAGTCTTTCCCGTATGTTTCGTTTGTCAGTTTCATAATTTCCTGTAGTGCCATTTCATGGGGATGATCCCAGATTGTTTTCATCACCATGGATTCCGCTGTAGTCAGTTCTTCCATATTTTCCCCTTTCATCGTTAACATTGATAATATTTTTTGAGTATAAACTAAGATTATAGTTTTAGGTTATAGTGGGATAATAACATAAAGATATATAAATTGCAACTATTTTACGCAAATTTGCAGGACATCCCGTCTTTTCTTTTGTTGTTCTTTTTCTACTTTATTCCATTCATTCAAAACAGCTTCTATCTGTGCGATTAACTGCCCTTTATTTGGAATATAAGAAATATAGCGTGAAGCAAAAAGATTGTTGGACAAACCCCCGAGAGCATATTCAGCAGCTATGCTGTCTTTATCCATACAAAAAATAATACCTTTTGAAAGCTGCTTTAAAGTCTGCTTTCCGTAATCTGCCCGGTCTTTATTTTCCTGTTCATGCCCAACAATAATCTTTCCATTTCATCTATTTGATCTCCGTTTTATGATAAGTACAATAAATAATTGGCAATAACGTCACACTTAAAATGGGGTATATTACCATCATAATTGGAATTGAACCAACAATTTTCCCACCAATTTGATACAAATTAAAAATATTGATAATCTCATTAATCTGCAATAGTTGATCAGGAAATACTCCTAATGTGCCCTTTAAGAAATGGAAATTTGATAAAAATAATGGTAAAAGCAAAATGGCGAATGGAATTGTAACCGCCACTACTGCTGTGTGTGTTTTCGCTGATATAAGCATAGACAATAGCAAGCAAAACAATGTTCCAATATATCCCGATACAATCGTGAGTAAATATAATTGCATATAAGTAATATTGTAGAAGGACTTCCAGTACCAAAATCCCGTCTGTATCATAACATTTCCACCATCAAAACCAAGACAGCCTAATACAATGACTGAATATAAAGCAATAATCATCCAATAAATAGCCGTTACTACTATAAGCCCTGCTATAAGCTTAGCTCTCGTTCCCCTATCCCTTCCGTATTTTGTCGAGAAGAATATAGAATCCGCTTTCCAGCTAAATTCATTTGGAAAAATACCTGACACCAGGAATGCAGATACAAGCATAACTAACATAACAATTGTTTGCGCATAGTGTAATGCTGATTTCCAGCCATCATAATCTTCATAATATAATGGTGTTTTCATCTGATGATATCGTTCTAACAAAAAAGCTTTTTCCTTTTTATTAAATAAATCTTCGGTTTCTTCAGAACTTAGCCATTTTTCCAAACTTTTTTCTCGATTTTCATATAACTTACCAACCTCATCTTTCGATACAGAATCAATACGATAGTAGTTGAAATCTCGAAACTCACAAAATCCCATATTAATCATATCTTTAATTTCTGAAAAGCCTTGCACTTTGGAATCATGTAGCAAATTGGCTGTATAGTCCCCCTGACGAATTGGATATTCTTCATTTACCTTTCTGTATTCATCTATAACTGCCTGTAATGCTGCTTTATCCAAAACACCTTCCCATCTCTGCTTTTCTTTCCGCAGGTTTCTGGCTGCCGCTATTCCCGTGTGCGATACCCCTCGGTTGTCAATGTACGTGATATTTGTAATCGCAAAGTAACAGGATATAATAAGTGAGAATAACAACACGATCAGCGATATCCTGCTAATAGTTTTAGAAAAAATTTTTTTAATTTCAAAACATATCATTCCATCTCACCACCCTTTTCTCCAAAATAATATAGGAACACATCCTCTAATGTTGGCTCCACCACAGATGCTCCATGAATAGGCGGTTGATCAGCAATGATACGCAATTCCACCATTCCCCTCTCTGCCTTCATATTTGACACCTTAAATTGTTTCATCATTTTAGTTGCTTCTGCCTGCGATACTTCACACGCATATACATTTTCCTGCATAGAAGCAAGCATATGATCCAGATCTCCCTGTTGTACAATCTGTCCTTCCTTCATCAGCCAAATCTCATTTGCAATATATTCTACATCTGAAACGATATGCGTTGACAAAATAACAATTCTCTCCTCTGACAGCTCACTAATCAGATTACGAAAACGCACTCTTTCCGTGGGATCAAGTCCGGCTGTAGGCTCATCCAAAATAAGAATCTTTGGATTGTTTAGCATTGCTTGAGCAATTCCTGCTCTACGTTTCATACCGCCTGAGAGTTTTTTCATCTTTTTATTAACACTTTTGGCAAGACCAACCTGTTCTAATAATTCTTTTACTCTTTTACCTGCTATCATAGAACGGATTCCCTTTAAACTGGCAATATACATTAGATAATCCTTTACTGTAAAATCCGGATAAAATCCAAATTCCTGTGGTAAATATCCAAGTAAATTTCTGTACTCTCCATCCATTTTGAAAATATCTTTTCCATCACATAAAATCTTGCCACTTGTCGGTGGCAATAAGGTACAAATCATTCTCATGAGTGTCGTCTTACCTGCACCGTTCACCCCCAATAGTCCATATACACCATTGGTTATCGTTAAATTCAAATCATCTACTGCACAAAAATCGCCAAACTTTCTTGTAACATTAACCATTTGTAATTTCATAACAACTTACCTCCAAAAAACGATTACAACCATGTATCGTCTTATATACTGCACAAAACAAAAAACATATTGCAAATACGAACAGCATAATCCATATAGGAACAACAATATTGCCATAAATAGCATTATTCATCGTAATCCCCCACCATATACCCCCCCATAAAAAACAACCTACTATAGATGTTGCTTCATTCAGCAGACTACAGTTTAACATTGCAAAACAGATACCCGCTGCAATAACCATAGGGAATAAAAACTGTACTAACAAATCTGTAAACTGCATTTTCATATTGATACAGGCTACTGTTAAAAAGATTGTGAGCATAACTATATCAACAATCCCTATCAGGAATATCCTTGCGGAATAAATCTGTCTTAAAGAGAACAAACAAGTTACCTCTATTTGACAAGAGTTACTCTCCTTATTTCTCCAAAACTCAGGAATAATCATCACTATAAAAAACACTGAAGCAACTCCCAGCATTCTCATAAAATAAGTTGTGTCCTTCAGAGATGGCATAATTAGAAATACCAAAACAAGCAACATCGCCTGTAACATCCACCATCTCTTTCGAATCAACCGAAACTGTGAAAAAAGGAATTCTGTATAACTCATTGTATTTTCAGACTGTACTTCCATCACAATCTCCTTGGATTTCTGTATCGTTTCTAAAATCTTTTCTTCTCTCGGAGTAACACTATTTTCTCTTTTATATGTTTCCATCATCTTTTCCAGGTTCATGAGAATCCTCCTCTCCCAATAATCTTTTTAATTCTTCTTTTGCCCTTTTGTGTCGATACTTTACAAGTGGTAATCCAATCTGTAATATGTCTGCAATTTCCTTTAACTTAAAGTCTTGAAAATAGAACATTATAATAATTTCTTTTAGTTCTGGATTCATCTGTTCAAGTGCTTGTTTCACATATATTTGTTTTTCCTGCTTTGGGATACCACCATCTGAAATCAGTTTTCTTTCCAATACTTCCTTCTCTACACAATCTGCCTTCCATTTCTTTACGTGATTTTTACAAAGATTACCTGCTATCACATAAAGATAATTCTTTGCTTTTCCAATATGCTGATAGGATTGTATATTATTCATAAAGCGAAGAAAGGTTTCCTGTGTTAAATCTTCCGCTTCTGTCTGATCTAAACAATGATATTTACAATAAGACAAAATATCTCCATAATACTTCCGCACAAACTTATCAAAGGCTTGTTCATCCCCTTGTTTCATTTGCAAGATTAAAATAACATCATTCAAGTTGCCATCCTTCCTCATTTTGTAATGCATAAACGTTTATTCTAATATATATAACAACTGACTGACCAAAAAAGATAGTACAAGATGGGTATCAGATGCTTCTGATTCAATAGTATAGTCTTATTTTCGTCACCACCACGCTTGAAATATGCCCTGACTTGAGCTCACGAAAACTGAAATGAAATTGATTGAATAATTATTCTCCTGAGAATTTTCTGATTATTTTATGCTATATAGAAAACAAATATTTTTAGAATTGATTATGTAGATTGCGGTTTGAAATTTTCCAGATGGTTTACTGCATACCTACAACAGGGAACGCTCCCCGTTTGCAGTAATTCCACTGGAAAAGTAACCGCCTGTTTACTCCTCGATTCCGGCAAGTGCCGTCAGTTTTTCCTTTGTAAAATGATTAAAGACCGCAATCGTACGCCCTACAAGGATCACGGCAAGCACCGTTCCGATCCCGATCCCATGCAGCCGCCCGGTGCAGACCAGGCTGATCACAATCGTAATTGTCACGTTGAGCACATCAAAACAGTTCTTCGTAAATCCGACACTTCTGTGAATACAATCCGAAATCGCCTGTACGATTCCATCGCCAGGATTAATAATCCTGCAATATAGATCAATACGCGATAGATGATTGATTTTTTCATAGAATAATTTCCCTTTCTTCTATAACCTATTATGCACTTTTTTATTTATTTTTCAATGCCTGAGATTCCTTCTTGTTTTACTTGACATTTTGTATTGTTTGTATTATTGTAACTAATACAAAATATTGTATGATATTTACGGAAGGAGAAAACATGGTAATTTCCATTAATGATGCCTCCGAAATTCCGATCTACCAGCAGATCCGCAATCAGATCGTGCTCGGCATTTCGGATGGGCGGCTTGCTCCGGGCGAACAGCTTCCCACCGTGCGGGCACTGGCAGAGGAGATCGGTATCAACTCCATGACCGTCAGCAAAGCCTACACCCTCTTAAAACAGGAGGGCTACATCTACACCGACCGCAGAAGCGGTGCCCGCGTGCGGCAGGAATTTGAAACGAATAAAGAATTGTCGGAAAAATCCCGGGAACTGCTGCGCCAGATCATTTCCGAAGCGAAAGTAAGCGGCATGACGCAGACAGAATTTTTCGACTTATGCAAACACATCTATAAGGGGTGATTGTTATGATTATGAATATTATCTTTTTTGCAACCATGTATCCAATCGTCTTTATCATACTGTTTTTATTTTCCACACAAAATAAGTATGAGAACGGACGCCTGTTTGCCGTAAACATGAAAAAAGAATGGATAAAAGATGCCACCGTCGCAGACATCCGGCAAAAATTCAAAAAGGAAATGCGTTACTACGCCATTCTCCTTGCGATTGTTCCATTTGTAAGTCTGCTGACCTCCCATATGTCCATTCAGCTTACCATCTGGATGTTCTGGCTTCTGGCAGCGATTTTTCTGCTTTCCCTGCCGATCATGCGTGCGAATCACCGGTTGAAAACATGGAAAACGCAAAACCATCTGTACGAAGACCGGCAGCCGGAACATTATGTGGAATTAAAACAGGCAGGCTCCGTAAGAAAAGTCCGTTTTCTCCCGTTTTTCCTGCCAAATATCATCAGTATCGCAAGTGCCCTGTTGCTGCTTCCAAAGTCCAGCGGGCTTGGGATTTCCTGTCTGATCGGTGCCTCCTGTGGGCTGGTCTTCTGGCTTGCAGCTGTATGGATGGACCGCCAGCCGGTTTCCGTCATCAGTACGGACAGTGACGTGAATATCAATTATGCACGCGCAAAGAAAAACCTCTGGAAGAACTTCTGGCTGATCTCCTGCTGGCTGAACACGGCACTGATCCTGTTTCTGGAGATCCTTACCCTGTCTGCCAGACACATGGGAATATGTTCCATCGCCGGCATGATTGTTTATACACTGCTTTTACTCCTGCTGTGCATTTTCTGCATGATAAAGCTGAAAAAAATTGACCGAAGCTATGCACAGAAACGGAATCTGACCAGCGATGAAAATGATGACAGAAACTGGATCGGCGGCATCCTCTACTACAATCCGTCCGATCCCCATACGATGGTAGAACAGCGCGTCGGCATCGGGACAACGGTAAATATGGCCACATCCCTCGGAAAAGGACTTACTATTTTCAGTGCCATTATGATGCTTTCCTTTCCTCTGTTATGCATATGGCTGATTCAGGAGGAATTTACTCCCATTGATCTGGTGATCCAAAACCACACACTATGCGCACAGCATCTGAAAACGGATTATCAGATTCCGCTTAGTGAGATCAAAGATCCCACACTTCTTACCGCAAGTGATCTGCCGGACTGGACCAGAACATACGGCACCAGCATGGATACATTGGAAAAAGGCACATTTACCATCTCCGGAGGGGAGGATGTCAATGTTTTCTTAAATCCAGAAAATAATACATTCATCCAATTTTCCGCAAATGGGAAAACTTATTATATGGGCGGTGTAGACGATACCCAGACAAAGGGGATTTATGAAGAACTGCTGACCCATTAGGTCCGCAGTCTTTATTGGAAGATCGCAAGACTTTTTATATCATACGTCCCCTGTATGACTGGATTTACTGATAAAAGAAGACATCTCTGTTCCGAAAAATTTAATGAACCGGTATATTCACAAAACGTCTGTTTCAGAATCTGCAGATGAAGAACTTGAGGATGTGGGAGGTTTCCTCGCCTTTTTTTGCATATGTCCCACCTTCCATACAAATTCTGATCCCCGTTATTATATATTTACAACTGCAATTCTTACAAATCCCACCATTGTTTTCGCATTTTGATACAAACGCATAATAGTTTACAAAAATTTTACTGTAAATTCGTATATCCTCACAAATGCGTTATTATGTAGATGATGTTATAATACGTAGAATAAATACAGGAGAAATTTAAACATATGTCAAAAGTGGTTCACAGGAAGAAAAGACTTTCCTCCTTTAAATTAATTGTACTGGGCTTTGCCGCTGTCATTTTTGTCGGCGCACTGCTGCTGATGCTTCCGGTCTCTTCGGTTTCCGGTACACAGACTCCTTTTCATGAGGCACTATTCACCTCTGTTTCAGCGGTATGTGTCACAGGGCTTGTGGTACAGGACACCGGCAGTTACTGGTCTTCTTTTGGTCAGGCAGTTATTTTGCTGCTGATCCAGACCGGCGGGCTGGGTGTCATCACCGTTGCTGTTTCCTTTGCCATTTTATCCGGACGGAAAATTTCGCTCATGCAGCGCAGTACAATGCAGGATGCAATTTCTGCACCGAAAATCGGCGGTATTGTCCGCCTGACCAAATTCAGCGTACAGGGTACATTATTTATTGAATTGCTCGGCATGACTGCCATGCTTCCGGTTTTCTTCCGTGATTATGGCATCAAAGGCATCTGGATGGCAGCCTTTCACTCTGTATCTGCATTTTGCAATGCCGGTTTTGACCTTCTGGGAACTTCCAGCCAGCCGTTTGTATCTCTGGGCAGATACATTGCCAACCCACTGATCAACCTCGTAATTATGCTTTTGATCATAATTGGTGGCATCGGCTTTCTGACGTGGGACGATATCTGCAGCCATAAATGGCATATCAGACGTTATCGCGTACAGAGCAAAGTCATTCTTTGGACATCGGCTTTACTTATTATAATTCCGGCCGTATTCTTTTTTGTTGTGGATTTTACGGGTTCATCAACCGGCACCAGACTGCTGGCCTCCACGTTTCAGTCTGTAACAACAAGAACTGCCGGTTTTAATACCGCAGATCTTACAGCAATGACACCGACATCAAAATCTGTTATGATTATGCTGATGCTGATCGGAGGATCTCCCGGCTCTACTGCCGGCGGCATGAAAACAACAACTTTTGCAGTCCTTATTTTAAATATGGTTGCCACGTTCCGCCAGAAAGAGGACATTGAAATTTTCGGTCGGCGGCTTGACAGTCATGCCATTAAAAATGCGGCCACCATCGTTGCTTTATATATCATTTTTTTCTTTATTGGAGGGATTGCCATCAGTTCCATCGAACACCTTCCGCTTCTGGACTGCCTGTTTGAAACGGCATCCGCTGTCGGAACCGTCGGACTTACACTTGGAATTACACCAACTCTCGGCATCCCGTCCCAGCTGATTCTGATCCTTCTGATGTTTTTCGGCAGAGTCGGTGGGCTTACCTTAATTTATGCGGCAATTTCCGTAAAGCAAAACGGAGTAAAACTGCCGCTCGAAAAGATAACAGTTGGTTAAAAAGGAGTTGAAAATACCATGAAAAATATATTATTAATTGGATTAGGAAGATTTGGAAGACATGTTGCCATACAGCTGAACAATCTCGGTCACGAAGTGATGGCAGTCGACAACAACGAAGAACGTGTCAATGAGGTTCTTCCGTTTGTCACCAATGCTCAGATCGGTGACAGTACCAATGCCGATTTCTTAAAATCCCTTGGCATTGGTAATTTTGATGTGTGTATGGTAACGATAGGTGGAAATTTCCAGAATTCCCTTGAAACTACTTCCCTGCTCAAAGAACTCGGTGCAAAAACGGTTGTATCGCGTGCAGAACGGGATGTACAGAAAAAATTTCTTCTGCGAAACGGTGCAGACGAAGTTGTTTATCCGGAAAAACAGATTGCAGAGTGGGCTGCTATCCGGTATACTGCCGATCACATACGCGATTATATCCAGGTGGATGAGGCACATGCAATTTTTGAAGTGGAAGTTCCAGAAAACTGGATTTCCAAAACAATCGGTCAACTGGATATCCGGAAAAAATTCGGAATCAATATTGTTGCCATCCGGGAAGACGACAAAATTAATATGGCAATTTCTCCAAATACCGTATTCCAGTCTGGTACCACATTGCTTGTTCTCGGTGAATATAAAGAACTTCAAAAATGTTTCCGTATGTAGTTTCTATTTCCATAACAGATTCCACAGGTTCTGATAAGCAGCTGTTTCATACAGATTTATATAATTACATGCCGTACTTCTCTGCCGGAATGCCGGATATAAAAATCCTGCTTCTGGCAGTCCCGGCTCATATTCTCCCTCAAGCGGTCCCACGGCACACAGAAGATAATTGTATACTTCCTCGGAACCTTCCTGCCATTCCTTATCGGTTCCTTTCACTGGAACATCATACATTCCATGAAACAAAAAACAATAACTTTCTTTTCCCAGTGCAACACGTTCCCCGATCATTTCATAAAGCAGATCCAAAAACGCATCGTTCTGCAGCCCGGACTCTTTGATTCCATCCAGAAGCTGCCAGATACTTCCCGGCTTTCTTGCGGTTTCCGGAATCCGGTAATCCTTCAGCTGTTTGTTGGTCTCTGCCTGTAAAACTGCCTTCGCCAGTTCCAGATTTTTCGTTTTTTCTGCTGTGGAAAGTTTTAAAAAATGCGTGTTGAATGTACCATCTATATATCCTTCTGCATCATAATATGCACCGGCGATCCGGTCAATGTGTGACCGCGCCGGAGTCATGCGCCGTGTCAGTTCGAGCATGTCTTCCCGATTAATCATGATTTCCTTCTCCGATCTTCATTTAAGAAAATTATACTGGTATTTTCCAGGTTTTCCAAGAGAATATCAGATTATAATTTACATAATCCTGTTATTTTTGTATATTTAATCGCATAATAGTATGTAAGTGTGCTGTTTCTGCGGAAATAGTTGAGTCTGCAGGCATTCCTGTGATATGATACATTTACACGGGCAAACGTGTAATTAGAGGAGGGTACTGCATGGGAAATTATTTAAACCAGGATGGAAAAAAATTTTACGAAATTACACATTCTGATATCTACGTGGATAAGACAGAATTATTGACCTATACAAATTCTGTCTTACAGACTCTGCAGAAATATATATGTATCAGCCGTCCCCGCCGTTTTGGGAAATCAATAACCGCCAGCATGATTGCTGCCTACTACAGCCGTGGCTGTGATGCAAAAGAACTCTTTTCCCCATATAAAATTGCCCGGAATCTGGATTTTGACACCTATCGTAATAAATACAACACCCTGTTTTTAAATATGCAGGAATTTTTAAGCCGGACGAAAAACATCTATGAACTGCTTGATCGCATGAAACGGCTGGTACTGCGGGATTTAAAACGGGAATACCCGAATGTTGATTATTTTGATGATACAGATCTTATTGAATCCATGCAGGATGTATATCAGGAAACTAACTGTCCTTTTGTCGTAATCATTGATGAATGGGACTGTATTTTCCGGGAATACAAACAGGATAAAGAAGCCCAGGAAATCTATCTGGATTTTTTGAGGGATATGCTAAAAGATAAGTCCTGTATTGCACTCGCTTATATGACAGGAATTCTTCCGATCAAAAAATACGGAACCCATTCCGCTTTAAATATGTTTGATGAATTTTCCATGATAAATCCGGGACCCCTTGCATCCTATGTCGGCTTTACCGAACTGGAAGTCGCTTCCCTTTGTACAGATTATCATATGGATCTGGATGAAATAAAAGCATGGTATAATGGATACTCTTTTGAAAAAATACCATCCATCTATAATCCGAGGTCTGTTGTAAGCTGCATGCGTTTTGGGAAAATTGGAAATTACTGGAACCAGACAGAAACATTTGAAGCCCTGCAGATTTATATCGATATGAATTTTGAAGGATTAAAAGATGATGTTCTCAGTATGATAGCCGGGGAATCCGTTCCTGTCAATACCGGAAGTTTTACCAATGATATGACAACCTTCCGCACCGAAGATGATGTGTTGACTCTTTTAATCCATCTGGGCTATCTTAGCTATGACTACGAAAACAAAACCGTAAAAATACCAAACAATGAAGTGCGTGAAGAATACGTTAACAGTGTTTCCGTATCCGACTGGGGCGAAATCTCTAAAGCCCTGAAAAATTCAGCAGACACCCTGCAGGCAATCTGGCAGGGAAGACCAGAACAGGTAGCACTTGGGATTCAGCAGGCGCATTTTGAGACATCACATATCCAGTATAATGATGAAAATGCGTTAAGTTATACGGTTTCACTGGCACTCTATGCCGCACGCAATTTCTATACGATACACAGGGAATTTGCCGGCGGTAAGGGATTTGCGGATATGGTATTTCTTCCACGGAAGAAGTTTCCGGATAAACCAGCACTTGTTATCGAATTAAAATGGGATCATAGTGCACAGGGCGCAATCACGCAGATTAAACAAAAACAATATTGTGAAAGCCTGAAAGAGTATCATGGAAACCTTTTACTGGTCGGAATCAATTACGATACCAAAAGCAGGATTCATACATGTAAGATAGAACCATTTTCTTTGTAAGAAACGGGAGGGCACTGCCCTCCCATTTCTTATAGCATTTTTTCAATTTCTTCCCTCTCCGGCATCACGCGGAGCGCGCCTTTGCGCGTCGTGATCAGAGAAGCCGCCGCATTGGCAAAACGAAGCATCTCTTTCAAATCTTTCTCTTCAAGCCCCTCCAGTCCATGCTCCAGCACATAATGCAGAACACATGCACAGAACGTATCTCCCGCACCGGTCGTCTCAATCGTATTTGGCTGAAGAAACGGCTTTGCCTCCACAATTCTGTCTTTATAATACGCCCGGCTTCCCTCTTTTCCCATGGAAACCAGTATGAGCGGAACCGGATAGCGTTCCCGTATCCAGCGGACTCCATCCGTATAATCTTCTTTACCCGTCAGCCACTGGATTTCATTATCCGATATTTTTAAAATATCACACTGTCCCAGACCATATAACACCTGTTCCCTGGCATCTTCCATGGAGTTCCAGAGCGGTTTACGGATATTCGGATCAAAGGAAATGAGCGCACCTGCTTCTTTTGCGACCGCGATCGCTTTTTTCGTTGCTGCGCGGACACCCGGATGCGTCATGGACAACGTTCCAAAATGAAAGATTTTTGCTCCGCGGATTATTTCCTCCGGCAGTTCTTCTTCCGTCAGCATCATGTCCGCGCCCGGATTGCGGTAAAAGGAAAAATCCCGGTCTCCATCCGGATACGTATGTACCAGTGCCAGCGTTGTGTGCACCTTGTCATCCTTTAAAAGTCCGGCTGCATCAATCCCGACTTCCGTGATCGCATCTTCCAGCTGCTTTCCGAAAAAATCGTTTCCTACTTTTCCGATAAAAGCCGTCCTGTGTCCTAAGCGCGACAGCATTGCCAGCACATTGCACGGTGCGCCTCCCGGATTTGCCTCAAACAGCGGATTGCCCTGCCCGCTGACTCCGTTTTCGGTAAAATCAATGAGCAGTTCCCCCAAAGCCACTACGTCCATGTTCTCTTCCTCCTGTTACTTTTTATAATACAATATCATACTTTTCGACCGTAATATACATCTTTTTATCGCTGAAAAACCGGATTCCCTCTACCTCCAAAGGGGTACAGACCGCCGTTGTTGCCACCTGCTGCCCGTCATTGATAAAAAGCTCAATGGACTGACGGTCCAGAATAAACCGCATTTTTTTAAGTCCTTTTGGATCTGCAATTTTAATTTTGCGCACGCAGACCACATCTTTTGTCACACCACAGTATGTGCGGTCAATCTCCAATATTCCTGTTCCCTTATGATAAGTAAAAGCGGTCTCGTATTCCTCATCTGCGGCAAGCTGTATGGAAAAAACGTTAAAATCCTGTTCATCCATTGTAACAGTCAGATCCATCGTCCGTCCACAAATGCCGGAAAGTGCTGTCTCACCATCAATCTCTGCATGCTCATAATGGCACGGATTCTTATGATACTGCGCAATCTCCCGAACCGGCTGCTGCCAGATCTGTCCGTCTTTTACTTCCAGCTCCCGCGGAAGAGTCATCATGCCCTGCCAGTCCTGCGTATCCGGCACCACACAGGCATCCCATGACTTCATCCATGCAATCATTACACGCCGCCCATCCGGGAGAAGTGTGGTCTGAGGTGCATAAAAGTCCAGTCCGTAGTCAATCGTATGCGGTTCTTCTTTTTCAAATATATGCGAATTTTTATCATAATTTCCAAGAAAATAAACAGAATTATTTCCATTGTGGAATTCGTATTTTTCCGCTTTCATATTCTGTGGGGAACAGATCAGTACATGTTTATCTCCCAGTGGGAAAAAGTCCGGACATTCCCACATCGTTCCGACTTTTCCGGTACTGTTTGCCGCAAGAACGGTCTCAAATTTCCATTCTTTTAAATCTTTGCTGGAACAGAGCACGACCTGTCCGATCTGCCTGTTATCCTTGCTTCCGACAATCAGATAATAGGTGTCCTCTTCCTTCCAGATTTTCGGGTCACGGAAATCAATCCGGCTGCAGTTTTCCGGCAGCATCTCCCCGGTCACAACCGGGTTGTTTTCATACTTTACATAATCCCTGCCATCCCCGAATGCGATGCACTGGTTCTGTCGTTCCTCTTCCCTGCCGTCCGGCAGTGTAATCTTTGTGACACCAGTATAGACCAGCACATGTTTGTTATCCGCTTCAATAGCACTTCCGGAAAAACATCCGATCCGGTCATAGTCCTGATCCGGTGCAAGTGCTGCCGGAAGCTGTTCCCAGCTTATCATATCCGTTGTCACACTGTGCCCCCAGTGCATCGGTCCCCACTCCCTTGCATATGGGTAATACTGGTAAAACAGATGGATTTTTCCATCGTAAATGGAAAAACCGTTCGGATCATTGATCCATCCGGCAGGTGCCGAGATATGAAACAACGGTCTGGTATTTTTATCGGTCTGTGCTGCTTTTTCTGCCTCATATGCTCTTGCTTTTTTTAACATCTCACTCATGCAAATTCTCCTGTTTATTTATCGTTACTGTGAACAGTACCTATTTTTCTTCTTTCAATGACTCCTGATACTGATCAAAATATTTCTGTTTGATTGCCAGATAATCGGAAAGCCCGTATTTCTCCATTTTCTTTAAATAGGAATCCCACTCTTTGTCGATTCCGCCATTTAAAATCCAGTCTGCTTTTTTCTGCTCCGCATATTTTTTAATATCGGTATCATACTGGGATACTTTATTGGTATCGTCAATACTCATAAACACATTCGGATATACATACTTGCTTTTCATATCCTTCAGATATGTTTCATGCATATTGTCCAGACGCCATTTGGCATCCGCCGGCTGTGTGACATACATATCATAATACTCATTGAGAACTGCAAGCGGTCCGTTGACGGACTGCGCCTCACGTACCTCTACCGGTGACTGGTCACCCAGATCCAGATGCTTCAACATTTCACCGCCATCTTTATTTGTGGACAGTTCAAAAATATTAAACGAATCCTTTTCCCCATAACTTCCCCAGTTATTCTGCGGGGACTGAAGCGGCGCATACATCTGATCAATCCAGGCTGCCGCCAGTGCCGTGTTCCGGCAGCTGGATGTAAGCACGCAGCGGCCTCTGTCAAAACCACTTGTTTCACTGTTATTCTGTCTTGTGATATTTCTGACTCCCTCCGGACCGGTCAGTGCCGGAAGCATCACATAATCGGTATTGTTGTCAATATTTGCAATATCCCAGGTAAAGCAGAGACCGTAACGGTGATTTTTACCTTTTGCCACATAGGTTGACCACTCCTGCGTAAATGCCTCCGGATCTACAAGATCCTCTGTTACCAGCTTATGCAGCCATTCGATGCCTTCTTTGTAACCTTCCTGCACGGTCGTATAAATCACGGTTCCGTCATCTTTTACGGCAAAATGATCGCCCGTATCTCCATATCCTTCGCCAAATCCGTTGATGAGAATCGCCGGATCCTGATCGCCATTGTTGATGATAAATGACATCGGAATCACATCTCCCTCGATATCAAACTGTTTTTTCAGATCATCCGCATGATCCCGGAACGCAATCAGCACCTGTTCCAGTTCATCGGTTGTCGTTGGAATATCCAGTCCCAGATAATCCAGCCACTTTTTATTGATATAAGGAATATCCCCGATTGCCTGAATGGCTTCTTTCCCTGCGCCAAGCTGCTCAATCCACGGAAATGAATAAATATGTCCGTCCGGTGCGGTACACATCGTCCGGTATTCCGGATATTTCTCAAAGACCGCCTGAAGGTTTGGCATATATTTGTCAATCAGATTTTCCAGCGGAATAATAATTCCCTGCTTTGCATAACGAAGCAGATCATAATCGCTCATTCCTGCATTAAACAAACCATCCGGAAGGTTTCCAAACTGTGCCAGTGCCAGATTCTTTTTATCGGAAAACTGGTCTGCCACAAAACAGGTCCAGTCAATATGTACATTCGTCTGTTTTTCGAGTCTCTTAAAAATAATCCGCTCGTTCGGATTCTGCGTAGAGGTTGCCGGAGCACTTGTGATAAATGATAATTCTGCCTGTTCTTTCAGTGGAAACTGCACTTCGGAAACCGGTATATCCGGATTGATCTCTGCCTCCAGATGCTGCTCTTTTCCGCATCCTGCCACACCGGTCATCATAGCAAATGCCAGTCCGAGTGCCAGACATTTTTTAATTTTTCTCTTCCACATATCTGTACCTGTCCTTTCTGCTTAACCTTTTACCGATCCAACCATAACACCTTTGTCAAAGTATTTCTGGAAAAATGGATACATAATAAGCAATGGTAAACTTGATACTACAATTGTTGCGTATTTTAACTGTTCGGCAACTTTTGCCATCTCCGCGGTACTCTGAATGTCCGCGATCATGCCCGGCTGCGGTGTATTCTGTACCAGAATGGAACGCAGAACCAGCTGCAGTGGCTGTAAGTTTGCATCATTTAAGTAAATCATCGCATCAAAATAACTGTTCCACATACCGACAAAAGACCACAGTGCCAGCACCGCGATAATCGGTTTGCACACCGGCATCATAATCTGGAAGAAATGCTGGATCTCATTTGCCCCGTCAATTGCGGATGCCTCCCGCAGTTCTTTTGGAATGGACTGATAGTACGTTCTTGCCAGAATCATATTCCAGACATTAAATGCTCCCGGAATGAGAATTGCCCACACGGTATTTACCATATGAAGCTGATTGATCAAAATAAACGTTGGGATCATTCCACCGCCGAAAAACATGGTGATCAGAAAAATCACGTTAAAAAATTTTCTTCCGACAAATTCTTTTTTCGACATCGGATACGCTGCTAACAATGTGACAAATACGGAAATTGCCGCAAATGCCAGTGAATACAAAAACGAATTTAAAAATCCGCGCCAGATCATTCCGTTTTCCAGCACACGCCGGTATGCATCCAGTGTCCAGTCTTTGATGTGAAAACTCAGTCCCTGATTATTCAATACCGTCGGGTCCATAAAAGATGCTAAAACAACATAGACCAGCGGAACAACAATTGAAAGAACAAACAGTCCAAGAATGGCATAACCGATTCCAAGCACCAGCCGGTCTGTCCGTGAATATTTCATTTTACTAACTGTTTCCATTTCACGTTCCTCCTATAATCCTTCTCCATCGTTTAATTTCTTTACCACCCAGTTCACAAATATAAGCAGGATCACATTGATCACCGAATTAAACAGTCCCACTGCCGTAGAATAACCGTAATCGCCATTCAAAAGACCAATCCGGTATACATAGGTTGATAAAATTTCAGAAGCCGGTAAGTTCATATCTGTCTGTAATGCATATGCCTTTTCAAAGCCGATGCTCATAATGTTTCCGGCCTGTAAAATAAACTGGATCACGATAATATCCTTGATTGCCGGAAGTTCCACATACCAGATCTGCTGCAAAAGATTTGCACCGTCCACAATGGCTGCCTCTTCCAGTTCCTTGCTTGCATTGGATAATGCTGCAGTATACATGATGGATGCCCAGCCTGCTCCCTGCCAGATTCCGCTTGCAATATAAATGGTACGGAATGCGGACGGCATGGTCATCCAGTTTGTATTCATCCCCAGCAGACGGTTTAACGGTCCTACCGGAGATAAAAACATACGCACCATACCACAGAGCACGATGACGGAAATAAAATTCGGTGCATAGATCAGCAGCTGGATTTTTTTCTTAATCCCCGCCTTGCGGATACGGTTCAGTAAAAGTGCCAGAATAATTGGTATCGGAAAACTCCAGAGAAGTCCAAAGATACTCAGCTTTAATGTGTTCAGCAGGTAGTTCATAAAATCCGGTGATGATAAAAATCTCTGGAAATATTCCAGCCCCACCCACGGGCTTCCCAAAACTCCTTTAATGACATTGTAATCCTCAAATGCAATCAGAAGTCCTCCCATCGGAAGATACTTGAAAATGATTGTGAGTAACAGTGCCGGCATCAGAAAAAAAACATACAGCTGCCAGTTTTTCTTTATATAAGACAGCTTCCCCCCCATGGTTTGTTTTTTCGCAGAGCCGACTTGTTTTGCCAGTTTTTTCATGCAATTGCTCCTCTCTTTTCATCGTATTACTCGTTCTGCTTTGATGTAACCGGTAAAGTAACCGGTTACTTTATATTCTGATAGTACTACAAAGTTTGCGATGTGTCAACACTTTTATTTATTAAAGTAACCGATTACGTAACCAGTTTTTTTCATTGCTATTTTTCTTTCCGGTTGTTATACTATGGATAAAACAGATAAAGGAGACAGCTTTCAGATGGGAAAGAAACAGGTAACATTTGCAGATATTGCAGCATATACGAATTTTTCAAAGACAACCATTTCCAGATATTTTAATCATCCGGACTCCCTGACGCTTGAAAATCAGGAGAAAATTTCACAGGCTCTTGATACTCTGGGTTACAAAAAGAATAAGCTTGCAAAGGTTCTTGCCAATGGAAAGAGTGAATTTATCGGAATCATTATTCCGAACCTTTATCTGCACTATTATTCGGAAATGCTTACACAGATTCTTTCCAGCTACCGCGATTTTCATTATAAATTTCTCGTATTCGTCAGCGACAACGGACCGTCCGAGGAGGAACAGTACATTGATGAATTGATGGCATACCAGATTGAGGGCCTGATCGTGTTAAGTCACACTCTTTCTTCTGAAAAACTGGCTTCTTACCAGATCCCGGTCATTGCCATTGAGCGCGAAGCCGAACATATCTGTGGCGTAACCAGCGACAATTATATGGGTGCGCTCCAGGCGGCAACGCTTCTGATCCGGGACAAATGCGATGTACTGATTCACGTTAATGCGGATGTTCCAAAGTCCATCCCTGCCTATGACCGTATCCGTGCCTTTGAAGATACCTGTCAGGAATATCACGTTCCTTATGAACTGAATTTAAATGTAATAGGGGATTCTTATCAGGACATTTTTGCACAGATGAAGCACATTTTCTCTGATATTGATGAGAAGTACCCTGACAAAAAGAAGGGGATTTTCCTCGCCAATGATACCTATGCAAATATGTTTTTAAACCTGATTTTCCAAAAATACGGATGCTTTCCTGACAGTTATGAACTGGTCGGATTTGACAATTCCCCGATTGCAAGCGAGGCAATTCTGCCTATCACAACGGTCGGACAGCAGATCGACCTAATCGCAAAAACCGCAATAGAACTTCTGGTACAGCAGATGGAAGAACGCAAAAAAAGAAGACCGGTTCCTCTTTCGGAACCGGTCCATAAACAGATTACACCGGTACTGATCCGCAGGGATACGACCAGCTGATGTTTTATAAATTTATGATTTTTCTTTCTGCTCCATCCCCGTATGCGTCAGATCCTTCACCCACTTATATTTCCGAAAATGATAGAGCGTCCACGGAATTTTTCCAACCTCATCAATACAGGTACACGCGTATACGACAATCACCGGCCAGTGGAACCGGTAAGTTCCAAGCGCAGCAAGTGGAATCGCGATTCCCCACATTGTTACGGCAAGGCTGTACACATCAAACATTGTATCACCGCCGGAACCAAACACGCCATTGATGGTAATTTCGTTGACGGAGCGGCCAATCATATAGACGCAGAGCACAACAAACATTCCCTTTAAATATACGGCTGCCTGCGGTGTCAGTTTGACAAAATACAAAATAAACGGTGCCGAAATTCCCATGAGAACCATCATGGCAACTCCGCACACAAAGGAAATCTTCATCATCCGCGTACCATATAATTTCCCCCGTTTTAGGTTGCCGGCACCAAGCTCATTTCCGACCATAATCCCCGCCGCACCGGAAATTCCGGCACTCAGGCAGCAGATGATATCACGGACAACCGCCGCCACAGAATTGGCAGCGGCCGCGTCTACTCCCAGATGTCCCATAAAAGAAGAATACGAAGTAAATCCGACTCCCCAGAACAGGGACGCACCGAGAATCGGCATTGCGCATTTCCGGAAATCCCGTGCCAGTTCCTGGTTTCTTTGAAACAGACGGGTCAGATACGGACGGATGTAGCCCGGACGGCTGGAAATCAGGATACAACAGGCCAGTTCTATCATCCTTGCGCTTAATGTCGCTGTTGCTGCACCCCGGACACCCATCGGGGTAATACCCAGTTTTCCGTAGATCAAAATGGCATTCAGTGCAATATTGATCCCTACCGTAGCAGAACTGATCAGTGCCGTTGTCAATGCGTGCTCGCTGATTTTCATAACCACCAGATAGCATTGGGAAATTCCTGTAAGCAGATAAGAAAATCCGGCAATCCGCAGATACTGCACGCCATAACCGATCAATACCGGTTCATCCGTAAAAAACAGCATCAGATACTGTGGAAAACAGATACAGGCAATGAAAAATGCAATCGACACCAGACCACAAAGCCGCAGTGCCATACAGAAAATATCATCCAGTGTTTTGATATTTCCCCTGCCCCAGTACTGTGCCCCGAGAATCGCCAGTCCTCCGGTTGCAGCAGAAAGAAGCATATTCTGGATAAACTGAATCTGCGTGGCAAGCGAAACTGCCGACATGTAATTCTGGTCCATCCCTCCGAGCATAAACGCATCTGCCACGGCAACCAGTGCCAGCATCAGGTTCTGCAGCATCATCGGAAGCATAAGACCCAAAAGTTTTTTATAAAAAATTGTATCTTTTGTAAACATAAAATTCTCTCTTTTTTCCTGTGTCATTTCATCTCAATCCATTTATTATATTGCCTTTTTCATCATTAAGCAACATCAATCATTGCCACTTGCCTCTATACCTGTATATAAAGTTTTGTTTCTTCGGAAAAAAGAATTGTGACGCGAAAAAAGCCGCCGCAGGAAAAATACCTGCAACGGCTCAAAAATCAGGGGATATTTATAAAGGATTACGCAATAGTAATATATTTCTTTTCTTCTGTCTTTGTCTTATCTTCCTTTGGAACAAACAGGGTAAGAATACCGTTCTGGAAACTTGCCCGGATATCTTCCTGACGGAGATACTCGCCCACATAGAATGATCTCTGGCAGCTTCCGGTATAACGCTCGCGGCGCAAATACTTACCTTCCACGGTCTCTTCTGCACTCTTGGCTGCACTGATCGTCAGATATCCTTTGTGCAATGCTGCCTGCACTTCTTCTTTCTTATAACCAGGCAGTTCCATCTGCAGCTCATATCCGTCTGCCAGTTCTCTGATATCTGTCTTCATCAGGTTCTGTGTATTCTGCGGTGCCTGCTGCTTCGGGGCTTTCTTGTTATATTCACTATCGTCATACCATGGGTTAAAAAATGTATCAAATAAATCGTACATAAGTCATTTCCTCCTGTAAACGTTTTGTTCTTTGTTTATGCCCCTATTATAGCACGTTATTAGCACTCGTCAAGTATGAGTGCTAATAAAATTTCTAAAAATTTTATTAAGTCCCGGTTTCAAAGGATTTCCGAATTTTTTCCACATCCGTTTTTCGCAGATCCCCATGAATATTGGATTCAAATGTTACATACTCATAATCTTTCTGATATTTCTTTAACTGTTTTACCAGCTTATCCGCCTGTTTTTCATATGCCTGCAGATCTATTTTTTCATATTCTGAAACCCCTGCCGCCCTCAGATTCTCTTCTATCTGTTTTTCTGCATCCTTCACAGAAATGGCCGAAGACGATTATATGATATGAACCCAAACGGTACGTCAAGTATTATCTTTAAATTGCGTTGACAATCTTCCCTGAAAATCTATAATAAAATTAGTATTATTGTATTACCTTACTTTCAGATAAAGGAGACCCCCATTATGATATTTGCGACAGGATGGCTTTCCCTGCACCTGTTTGGTGTTTTTATAATATTTGCCCTGCTGGTGATTGTAGCCCAGAAAGAAGATACTACCTATAAAAGTGAACTGCTTCTGACGATCGCATGCTGTCTTGTTACACTTGTAGCCAAAAGTATTTATATCGTAGGTGGTTCCAGGGAAACACTTCTTACTATAGGGAAGATGGAATATCTCGGAAAATGTTTTGCCAATTACTGCGCACTGATGTTTATTCTCCGCTGGCAGAACATTAAAATTCCAAGATGGTTTATCAATGCCCTGTTGTTTATCAACTGTGCTTTCTATATCCTGATTGCAACCGTTGACCATCACCACTGGTATTATAAGGATTACTGGCTTAACCCGTCACAGGCGAATATGCGTGGGTATACTCTCGAAATTGCCCCGGCTCCTATGTATTATATATTTATGGCTTTTCAGGTTATGGAAATTATAGGCAGTGTATGTGTGATTGTTTCCTCGTATCTTTCCAAAAAGGATATGCCAGATCGCCTGAATCTGCATATCATCCTGCTGTTTTCCATGCTTTCCCCTGCGATCCTTCTCTCCCTGCGCCTTCTTGGCATTTTAAAATGGGACGACCCGACACCGCTCGGAATGTTTTTCGCCTGCGTGTTTATGTGTATTGCCGTCGTCAAATACAAAATGATCGACCCGGTAAAAAGCGCAAAAAACCTGATCATCCAGAATTTAAATGAAGCTGTTGTCGTCACGGATCTGGAGGGAAGATTTCTCTTTTTGAACCCTATGGCAGAAACACTGGTTTCTTCTATGAAGAAAAAAGCCATCCACCGTCAGAAAGACAGCGAAATCTACGATATTCTCCGGGGTTCGGAGGGATATTTTGACTGGCTGGATCACCACTATCAGGTCGAGGAAACGGAATTGCAAAGCTGCAACACCCCACAGGGATATATGCTGACACTGGTAGATGTCACAAAAATTCTGGAACAGAACCACCGCATGAAAGAACTCGTCACACAGGCAGAAGCTGCCACACAGGCAAAATCCGCGTTTGTATCCAATATATCCCATGAGATCCGTACCCCTATGAATTCCATTGTCGGAATCACGGAAGTCATGCTGCGTTCCCGACATTCCCCAAGGGAACAGGAATTCCTGTTAAACATCCAGAGTTCCGGACAGGCACTGCTTTCCATCATCAACGATGTACTGGACTTTTCCAAGATTGAATCTGGAAAAATGCAGCTGGTTTTAGAGCCTTATGATACGCTCTCCCTGTTCCATGACCTGAAGCTGACAATGGAAAACCAGATCAGCAAATGCCCTCTGGAGCTGATTTATGAAATTGACCAGACCATACCATGCCTTTTATATGGGGATGCCGGACGCATCCGGCAGGTAATTACAAATCTGGTCAGCAATGCCATCAAATATACCGAACATGGACATGTCCGTTTTTCCGTTCATGTCCATAAAAAAGATTATGATAAAGTTTCCCTTTATTATGAAGTGGAAGATACCGGTATCGGAATCCGCAAAGAAGATCAGGAAATATTATTCGATTCCTTCCAGCGTGTGGATTTAAAAAAGAACCGCCGTATTCAGGGAACCGGTTTGGGCTTGACAATTTCGAAAAATTTCGTCAATATGATGGGAGGGACTATTGGTGTAGAAAGTGAATACGGAAAGGGAAGTAAATTTTATTTCTGTATTGACCAGACGATTATGGACTCGACACCAATTTCAGAAATCAACTACGAGCAGCGGCACAACAGTGTTGTCAGCAAAGAAGCAGAAAGCCTGTTTACCGCAGAGGATGCCCACATTCTCCTGGTAGATGATAATTCCCTGAACCTGCTCGTTGCCCAGGAGCTTCTAAAACCTCTGCAGCTTCAGATTGATACCGCAGAAAATGGAAAAGATGCTGTCGCTATGGTACAGGAACGGCATTATGATCTGGTACTGATGGATCACATGATGCCTGTGATGGACGGCATTGAAGCTACCAAAGCAATCCGGGCACTTCCGGAACCACAATACCAAAACCTGCCGGTCATTGCCCTGACTGCAAATGCCATGGTAAATGCACAAAAGGAGTTTGCAAATGCAGGCATGAACGGATTTGTTGCAAAACCGATTGATTTCCAGATGATCTGTAACCAGCTGCGCAAATGGCTTCCTAAAGATATGATCCATGAACTTACCCGGGAAGAAGCCGAAAAGATACTGTCGGATGAAACGGACACTGCGGATTCCATAACGGATACTTCCACCGGCAGTTCCGCGGAAAATCCTGCAGGATTCCGCTTCGAAAACGGTCTGCCCTACTGCGGATCGGAGGAAGCATTAAAACAGATCATACAGATTTTTTACAACACCATCGACAGCAAATCCAAAAAGATTGAACAATGTCTAAAGGAACAATTAATAAAGGATTATACGATTGAAGTCCACGCATTAAAAAGTTCCGCATTGCTGATCGGTGCCCCCGGTCTGTCCGAAGCTGCAAAGGAACTGGAAATGTATGGAAATGCACAAAATCTTGCTGCACTTGAAGAAAAAACAGGACCGGTGCTTGCCATGTACCGAAGTCTTAAGTCCCTCCTGCGTCCTTATGTGGAGGATAACGAAAGCAGCAAAAAGGAAGTTTCTTCTGATGACTGGATTACCGTTCTTGAGCAGATGCATCTGTGTGTAGAACAGTTTGACATGGATGGCGTGGATCATGCCATGGAAACCATGGAGACGTTTCAGACACCGGATAAGCTCAAGGATCTGATGGAACAGCTGCGTGTCTGCGTTGCAGATGTGGAAATGGAAGAAATTATGAAATTAACTGATACGATGGTCAATTTATTACAATAAAAGGGGAGACATTATGCACGAAATAAAAAGCCCATTTCTCATCCTGATGGAGGAACAAAGTTATCTCGCACAATCATTAGAAAGTGCTTTTGAAAAACAAAATGTCAAAGTAAAAATTGTAACGATAGCAGAAGCCAGCAGCATTGTCATCTCGGAAAAACCAAGTGGTTACCTGATCTGCACAAGCCCGGAGCTTTTAAAAAAAGCGGTCAGCGTAAAAGTAATGGTTGACCAGGCGATAAAAAACAAGACTCCGGTATTTATTATGGGAAACATAGATGAACTGGAACTGCTGTGGGAGACCCTCCCACAGCAGATGGTCATGGATGTGTTCACCCGCCCGATTACGGTGGGCGATATGGTCGATAATGTCTGCACACAGATGAACGATTTCTATCAGCTGAAAAAACACACGATTCTGGCTGTGGATGATTCTGGTATTATCCTGCGCAAAATCAAGGCTCTGCTCGAAGACACCTATCAGGTTGTGCTGGCAAACTCCGGTGCAATGGCGATCAAATACCTGACCTTAAACACCCCTGATCTGATTCTGTTAGATTATGCCATGCCGATCGTTGACGGAAGCCAGATCATGCAGATGCTTCGGGAAGATCCGGAATTTCACCATATTCCGATCATATTTCTGACTGGAAAAAATGATGCAGAAACCGTAAAAAATGTTATGTCTTTAAAACCGGATGGTTATTTATTAAAGAGCATGGATCCTCAGAAACTGCACGCGGCAATTGATGACTTTTTTGCATCACGGGGCAAATAAACCGGTTACGATACCCATCACTTTTTGCGGTGGGTATATTGATATCCTGCAAAAATACTTCCCACCAGACAGACAAACTCTCCCCACCGGTCAGTTTTATATCTCCTGCACTGTGTCTCATAATAATATTCTATTCCTGTTTTGCGCATTTTTTCAATCTGGCGCAACTGTTGTTTTCTCGTCTGAACATTTTCTTTCCACCCGGAAAAATCCGACCACTTACCCGGAACCAGTTCTGACAGCGTCTGCCAGCTGCGCAAATAATCCATACGCAGCACATGCCCTGTCAGACCATATTGCAGCAGAAAATTTTGTGCTTTCTCCATTTTATCACTTGCCAGCGTCAGACGGCGAAACACTTTCCTTTTCTGTTCTGTCCCCTGTAGATACACACCGCTTTCCGGCTGCTTCACCACCCCACGGATGGTACGCGTCTGATGATCCACACAGATCTGCAGTCCGGTTACACTGGTACTACCAAACAATTTCCACGCTGTATTTTTTCCAATCAGACATCCTTTCCCGTCATCTGCCGGCAGCACCGCAGATGCCGGCAATATCCATTCGGAGGAACCATACAGCCACACCACGTTTGTCTGCACACTTTTTCCGAGATCCGGATCCGTCACTGTCTGGTCAGCAGTTTCCCCCCAGGCCGTAAATACTGCATTTTCTGCGATGTTCTGTGCGTCCTCCGCAGAAATCGGTTTCTCCAGATAAAGAACCGGATTCTGCCACACAGCATCTGCACACTTTTCTGCACGCGCCGCTCCCATGGCAAAAAGAACCGCTGTAAACAGACATCCTCCCACCAGAAACAACGCAATCAGACGCCTCATGATTCCTGCAGGCGAACGTTTTCTCCTGCCGAAAGGATCGCATCGGAATCCACAATCACAGCATCTCCCGATGACAGATCGCCATCTTTAATTGCCGCATATTCTCCATTTTTCTCAGCAATTGTCACATTTGTTTTCTTTGCCACATACGCTCCTCCAAGCACCGTATCTGCTTTTTCCATCGTGTATACAAAATATTTGTCTTTTTCACTGTGTATGGCGGTGATTGGCAGCGTAACGGAATATTCCTCTGAAGTTTTGCACAGCTCCATACGCACATTTGCCCCCAGGGAAATTGTTTTTTTCGGCACATACACCGTAACTTTTACGGTATGGTCTTCTTCCGTTTCCGTAGATAGAACCGTCATGTCCTCCCATGTCCGATCCTCTGCTTTTAATGCAACCGTATCACCGGTGTCCACATATACGGCATCTTCCTTGCTGATCTGTGTGGTAAAGCGCAGTCCACCGGATGTATCTGCCAACAGAAAAGCCGCTGTATCCGTAGTTTTTTCTCCCACTGTAAGCTGGACACCGCTTACAACACCGCTCATCTGTGCCTTCACTTTTCCCCCGGACGCTTTCACTTTCTGCAATGTGTCAAGTTGTTGTTTTTTTTGCGCAATCGTGACCGCATTGATTTTTGCACTGTTGTCTTTTACTTCTGTTTTCGCAGCATCCTCAAGTGCCCGCTTTGCTGCCTTATTCTGCTGTTCCTGCTGTTTTTGTGCAGTCTTTACTGCTTTTTTTGCATCCTCTACCGCAGAAGTATCCTGTGGTTCTTCGTCTTCCCCCTGCGCAAATGCCTGCAAGGTGCATTTGGATTCCTTCCATTTCTGTTCTGCCTCACTGACAAGCTTTTCATATTTGCTCACAACATTTTCATAGTCCTCCTGCGCACGGGCAAGCGTCCGTCTGCGGTCTGCTTCCTGACGGGATGCTTCGTTTTTCTTTGCCTGCTGCCGGAGTTTTTCGGTTGCAAGCTCATCTTTTAAATCCTGCACCGTGTTGTACTGATTTTCCCACTGATCAGAACAGGAATTCCACTGTGCCGTCAGCGCAGAAATCTGGCTTTCCAGTGATGCAATCTCTGTTTTTAAATTCTGCTTCTGTGCTTCGTCTTTCTCCTGCGCAAACGCTTTTTCTAATTGTGCTTTCTGTGCATTCAGACGATCCATGGATTTTTGTATCCCGTCTTTTTGCTTTGTGAGGGCATCCAGTTTTTTTTGCGCGGCATCCAGTTTACGCTGTTTCTGGTTGATCTCTATCTGTGTGATGGTGTCGGAATAATCGCTGACCGGAGTTTTGGCAGCATCCTCTACGGCACGTCTCGCCTGCTGCTCTTCGGTTTTCTGCTGTTCTATAGCATCATCATATGTCTTTTTTGCCTCTTTGACCGCTGTCTGTAATTCTTCCAGCTTTTTTTCATATGCCTGCGCCTGCTCCCTGCGCAATCTGGTTTTCGTATCTTTTACATCTTTCTTTGCGTCCCTGACGGCATCCGCATTGTTTCTGACCGTATCCCTGTAATCCTCTTTGGCACGGGCAACCGCCTGGTTCCGGTCACTGTTTTTCTTTGCCTCGGCAGAGAGCAGCGCGTCATTTTGCAGCTGCAGTATTTCAATGTCATCAGAAAACGTCCGGATTTTATCTTTCAGGCTGTCCATGTCAAGCACTGCAAGCGTCTGTCCCTTTTTTACGTTTTGTCCTTTACGTACATTCACTTTTGCCACCAGAATATCCGCCGGGGCATACACTGCCTGATCCAGCAGTTTTTCCACTGTACCGTCCCCGGTCACTTTATGCTCAATCTTACGCGCCTGTGGCTGCTCAATGCGCACCTGCGCAACGGTAAAAGATGCTGCCGAACGGGAAATCACTGTAAACAAAAGCATGATTCCCAGCAACACGATAAATATTTTTGTGGGTTTTCCCATGTATTTCCTCCTTTGCATTTTCTATTTCGTAATCACCCATTCTATTCTTTTACTGCCGCTGCTGTAATGCCTAGTTCCAGGTACTGCTGCCCCATACCAAATACACAAAGTGCCGGAAGCAGTGCCACCAGAGAACAGCACAGTGCAAACCCCGTCTGTCCCTCTTTAATCTCCGGCAGATACAGCGAAAGCGGCCACAGTTTTTTAGTCTGCAGAAACACCAGCGGCTGCTCAATCATACTGAAACACTCCAGGAACTGCAGCACCAGTGCCGAGAAAATTCCGGAGGAGCCAAGTGGCACCCCTATTGCCCAAAAAATCTTCCATTCCCCGGCACCGTCGATCCTTGCTGCTTCCAGCAGTTCTTCCGGTATTCCGCAGAAAAAGCGGTACATAAGAAATACCGAAAAGGTAGAAAACACCCCCGGCACAATGACTGCCCATGTCGTATCCATCAGATGCAACCGATTGAGCACCAGATATTGCGAGAGCATTGTCACCTGAAACGGTAACATCATAAGCAGAATATATAAGAAGTATAAAAAACGTTTCCCGGGAATCGGATAACGTGCCAGCCCCCATGCCGATGGCAGGCCAAATACCAGCTGTCCGGCAAGTATTCCCACCGTAATCTTCATCGTATTCCAGAACATCTGAAAAAATTCTGGAGAATCGAAACAAAGCTCCACCAGATTTCGCAGCGTCGGATACAATGGAAACAGTCTCCAGCGCGCATATCCCTTTGTACTCTCCAGAACCGGTGCAAGATATTCCGCCAGTTCCCCGCTTCCCATCAGACTTCCGCAAGCGAGAAAGACAAGCGGTGCCGCGGTAAGGGCTCCAAATAAAACAAGAATCGTAATGACTATCGCTTTTTTCATTCATTTGTCTCCCACAATTTCTGAAGCAGCAGGACAAATACTGTAATGACCAGTGCAAGAAGTACGCTTCCCGCCGCCATTTTATCCACAGACAGATCCGTAAACCAGTTATTAAACAGGTGCTGCAGGAGATACATATCTTCCTGCGGATAATTTCCTGCCACAAGATAGGCCTCCCGGAACACCTTAAAAGAGTTCAGAAACGAAAGAACCACAATGGTAAAAATCAGCGGTCGGATCAGTGGCAGCGTAATCTTAAAAAACTGCGTCATTCTTCCTGCACCATCCATCTCTGCCGCCTCATACAGATCCGGGGATATCGAGGAAAGTCCTGCAAGCCAGAGAACCATTGTATAACCCAGATTTTTCCAGATATAGCTGAACACCAGCACAAAAAACGCTGCACCAGTGTTCATCCAGTCAACCGCATGGATTCCGCACAAATGCAGGATACCGTTGACAAAACCATGTTTGTCAAACATCAGTTTCCAGAGCAGCACAAGCGATGCCGCCGGAATTGCCATAGGCACCAGATATGCAGCTTTGAGCAGACGCAGCTTTTGATGAAATGCCATCTGCCATGCATGCAACAGAAAGGCAAGCACTAAGGAAATCCCCAGCAATAGTGGCAGACATACCAGAAGAAATCGCAGCGTATTTTTCACGGCAAGCAAAAATGCACGGTTATGTAACACAATGCGGTAGTTTTCGAGTCCGCAGAATCTGCCACTGACCACCTGCACAAAGGAGCTGCGGATCACATCCATAAACGGCAGGAGAGAAAAAACCGCCACTCCACAGAACCCGGGAAGTAAAAATGACAATCCCGTCCACTTACTCCGCCTCATACAACTGCACTTTCTTCATAATGGCGGAAAGCGTATCTTCCAGTGACTGCTTCCCCTGCAGATACTTTTGTCCTTCACTCAGCACCAGATCCCGCACCACGCGGTCGTTCCACGTCGGTGTATCAAGGCTTTCCAACATTTTTGTCAGATCTTCCTGCTGTTTTTCAGATATTTTCTTTACTTCATAACTGATCTCATAACTACCGTCCGATGAACTGCTTCCCATCTGGCTTTCCCGACTGTTTTTGCACTCTGTATCCAGTGCCGTGCGGTTGATGGAAAAGCCTTCCGTCATCTGGTTTTGTCCTTTTGCCAAAAGGGCTGTCTCAATAAATGCCCGTGCATTTTTATTATCTGCACTTTTCTGTGCCAGCCCAAGGCTTAAAAACGGAACAAACGATTTATGCTCTCCGGCATCAAACAGGGTAAATGTGCCTTTGTAACTGCTTTCTATTCCATAAAGCTGCTGCACATCATTTACACTTGTCAGTGATCCGATCACAATCTGTCCCCCTCCCATCAGTCGGGACATTGCTGCACCTGTGCCCATCCCCAGCAGACTACCCTCTGCGAAACCGTTTGCAATTCCATCGGTAATCCGGTCTTTTTCCGCATAACTATCGGCATCATACAACGCTTTTGCAGTTTTCAAAAACTGTCTGATCTTCTCCTGATCCACACTCGTTTTTGTTTTCCATGAGGCACTGTCTGCATCGTAAAGCATCCCAAGTGTGGTCTGTGGTCCCCAGTTTCCGAATACTTTTTCTTTTTCAGAATTCAAAGAACCGGCATAGTTCTCCAGCTGCTTTAAATTCACCCCGGCATCGGTCAGATCCTGTGCTCCCTCCACAACGGTACAGTAAAAACGCACCGGAACCTGATTGATTTTTCCTTTCTTTGTATAAGCATCTGTAATATTGGTAAAAAGCCCTTCTTTTTCATTTGCTGCTTTTACATAACTGCCAAGGTCGGCAAGTACCCCCTTTTGTACGTAACTGTCTGCCGGAAGCCCGTCAAGTACCAACACGTCCGGACCTTTCCCTGCAAGCACCTCCGTATTTAATGTCCGGATGGCATCCTCCGCAGTGACACCGTCCTCTCCCGACATACCGATGGTCTTTTTAACCATCACATCTGGATGGTCTTTCTGATATGCTGTGATCAGCTGCTGCAATGCATTGGAATCCTCCAGCGCATATACGGTAATCTGATTTTGAGGCACCGCAGAAACGTCCGCATCATATGTGTAACGATAACAATGCCGCGCGCCCTGTGAGTCATTGACAAAAACCATATAGTTTTTATCATCGAATTTATACAGTGCCTGAAATGTCACATTCCTGTCTCCTAAACTTGTAAGTTCTCCGTTCATCAGCTGTTCCGTGGTGCTTCCCCCAATTTTATGGTAAAAAAGTCCATCGTTGTTTATATAATACAGTTCATCTCCGGAATCCCCCATTGTCATGGCAATATTATTGCTGTCCGTGTTATGTGACTTGCTGATTTTACCCACTGCCTGCTGCAGCACGTCATCGTTTTGCATACGCTCCGCAAGTGCCCCACTCTTAGCATCCGCAAACTGGATGCCTTTGTCCGTCATAAGTGCAAACTCTGTTCCTGCTGCAATCAGACGGTTAACCTTTTCGGAACTATCGGAAAATGCTTTGCTCATCTCTCCGGTCTGTGGATTCACCTCATAGACCACCCAGTTTAAGTCAGTCACAAACAGTTTATTGTCGGCATACACTGCGGAAGTAACAAAATTCTCCATATCATCACTTTCTTTTCCAGTGGCCTGATATTCGGGAAGCTGCAAATTTACTTTTGTTACTTTTCCGTCTGCTGACACCCGTTTCATTCCGGATTTTTTATTATACCCAAACACTGCTGCCGATCCATCCGCTCCATTTACGGCAGCCACATAGCAATCTGTTTTTTCAAGTTCTTTCTGCGACCATGTCTTTCCCTGATCTTTCGAATGCGCAAGATACAGTTTCCCGTTGTCGTTATCATAGCCAATCAGTGTAAGCTCCCCTTCTTTACTTTTTCCAACTGCGTTGATAACCTGCAGATTGTCCGGCAGCGTTACTTCGCTTTCCACAAACCGTCCTTTGCCGCCCTGTGTAGACGCGGCATCCTCTGTATTTTTCTGATTACCGGTGCCACGGGAACCGCAGCCAGCCAGCAGCCCTGCCACTATGACACATACCATCAGTAGCATGGAAATTTTCCTTTTCATCTTCATTTCTCTACAATCTCCTTTCTGCCTTTAAGTGTAGCAGAGCTTTCTTTAAATTTTCTTTAAGGGAATCTTTAATTTTCCGGTACATTTAAAGATTTCTTTAAGATAAATCTGCTATACTAAGGACAATTCAAGAATAACAACGGGGAAATCAAATGAAAATTCTGCTGATAGAAGATGATAAAAATTTATGTGAAATGCTGTGCTTTCAATTGGAAAAAGAACACCACACAGTAGAGATCTGCATGGATGGACGCGACGGGCTGGATCTGGTTTTGCAGGATGCTTATGACCTGATTCTTCTGGATCGCATGCTGCCCACCATGAACGGACTTCTTGTTCTGCAAAAAGCCCGAAGCAAAGGCATTTCCACTCCTGTCATTATGATCACAGCCCTTGGAGAGCTGTATGACCGTGTGGAAGGACTCGACTGCGGTGCAGACGATTACCTTGTAAAACCGTTTGCGTATGAAGAACTTTCTGCGCGCATCCGCTCCATCGGCAGACGCAATCATGTATACGATGACAACAACCGGTTTTCTTATGCAGATATTACATACGACAGCCGGCTGCGGGAACTGACCGGGCCTAAAGGAGGGATACAGCTTTCCGGGCGGGAAGGACGTCTTCTGGAGATTTTTTTGCAGAACCCCTCGATGATCCTGCAACGCCTGGTGCTTCTTTCCCGCGTATGGGGTGCGGATGCCCCGGTAGAAGAAAGCAATCTCGATACCTACATCCATTTTGTGCGCAAACGCTTACAACAGGTGGGAAGCCACGCAACCATAGAGACGGTGCGGGGAATTGGATACCGTATCAAATAACACATGGGAGGAAAAGATGTTTCAAAAATTACACCGGCAACTGACTTTTTTCTGCACGGTTATCACAGGGGCAATTCTTCTGGCACTCAGCGTAGTGTGTCTGCTTTTTGCGCGAAAGGCAATTGTCCACACGGGATATACCGCCTTTCAGAAAGAACTGGTTTCTGTGATTGCCAGTCTGCAGAGCCAGAATTATATCTCCCATCAGTGGTTAAAGCAAATGCAGGAACAGCATCATTTCACCATTTACCTGTACGATAATCAGGAGTCGCTCTACTATGACCGTCTGCAGGACAGCCACTGGGAGGATCTGCGCAACGCTGTGCTGAAAAAAAGCGGTACAGATATCTTTATCGGTAAAGACAGACAAACGATTGCGCATAAAGAACTGACCTATCGTTCTTCTGCAAAAGAAACTTACTATGCCTCTGTCGGATATTTGCTGCGCGGAAACGGACAGATCCGTTTTGTGATTCTCTACGACACTTCCCATCAGACAGGCCAGATTGCGCATATGACCATAGGAGTATTTGCAGCCGATCTGATAACCTTTCTTTTGCTGATTCTGTTCTCCTGGTTCTTTACCGGACGCATGGTACAGCCACTGGAAATTTCACAAAAAAAACAGCAGCAATTTGTTGCCGCTGGCTCTCATGAACTCCGTTCCCCCCTAACTGTAATGCTGTCCGGGCTGGAAACGGTAGAAAAATCGGAATCTTCCACGGAACGGCATCATTTTCTCTCTCTGATCCGGCAGGAAGGACTCCGCATGCAGCATCTGATTGCGGATATGCTGCTGCTTGCAAACGCTGATGCCCGCGGAATTTCCTTACAGATCAACGATGCCGCCCCTGATGATCTGCTGCTTTGTGTCTATGAAAAATATGAAAACCTGGCTGCTTCCAAGGGGATTTCCCTGCAGTTTTCCCTTGTGGATGCGGCTTACCGTGACTGCGCGCTGGATACGGAGCGCATCACACAGGTTCTGTCCATTCTTATGGACAATGCACTGTCTTATACCCCACAGGGGGGAAAAATCCTGCTGCTTTTGTCTCAGTCCGCACACCACACCATCTTTGCCGTGGCAGACGACGGGTCTTCCATTCCGGAGGAAGAAAAAGCGCATATTTTTGAACGCTTTTATCGCACGGACCATGCACATACTGACCACGATCACTTTGGTCTGGGCTTATGCACAGCACAGGAAATCGTTCGTGCACATCACGGAAAGATTCTGGTACACGATCCCCGTGACTGCTCTCCGCTGCCTGAAGGTTTTCCACGGGATCGGGGCGTTGTTTTTACTGTGGTACTGCACGGATAAATTTCTAAAATACTATTCTGCTTTGTTACAGCAGGCAATTCCCAGCCCGTCCGGTCCAATATGACAGGACAGCCCCAGCGACAGATTATCGCACATGACATCCATACCCGGAAAGCTTTCTTTGATCTGCCGTATCCACTCTTCCGTTACTTCTGCGGTAGAACTTGATGCAGCCATAAGATATAGTTTTCCTGCTTCATAAGCCTCCTTAAAATTCGTCTCAAATTCTTTTTTCATTGCGTCTATCATTGCTTTTCTCGCATTTTTCATTCCACGGCACTTCTGATAGACATCTAACTTTCCCACACCAAATTTCATAACCGGCTTAATCTTCAGCACATCTGCTGCCACCGCAGCAACTGAACTGATCCGTCCACCCTTTTTCAGATATGTCAGCGTGCTGAGTCCCACATAAATGACCATATGCTGTCTGTTTTTTTCGAGAATATCTTTAATTTTCTGTGCACGGTATCCTTTCTCTGCAAGCTCCACGGCATCGAGAACCGAACGGTGCATCGGCGTAGACACGCGTCCATTATCTACAACAAATACTCTTCCGGCATACGGCTCCTCCTGTGCCATTGCCTGTGCCGTCATGCAGGAACCGCTCAGACCGCTGCTGATCGGAATATAGACAAGTTCTTCATATTCCTGCAGCATGGCTGACCACATATGCATCACACTCTCCGGTGACGGCTGGGATGTTGCCACATCCGCACCTTTACGAAGCATTTCATAAAATTCCTCTCTGGAAATATCCACTCCTTCACGATATAATTTTTCATCAATATAAAAAGGCATTGGCAGTACGGCAATCCCCAGCTTAGATGCTTCGTTTTCTAAGATGCCACTGTGGCTGTCTGTCATGATTCCTGTTTTTTTCATAGAATAGTCCTGTCCTTTATCGTTTTGTTTTAGTATAACACAAAGCAGGGGACAATTATACTGCTGGCGTAAACTGTAACAAATATTTCCCCAGTTCCTCCAAAATTATCTGCTGGCTCTCCCGAGTGTGAATCAGTGCATAATAATTTCTTCCGTATTTTGCCTGTCTCTCCTCTTCCCGGATTCCTACGGCTCTTCCCTTTTCCGTCACACGCTTTATCTTTTCTTCTCCCTGCACGGTTTCCTCAAGATATCCTTTTTCCACAAGCAGCTGATTGATAAATGAAGCGGTCAGTTTCTTTCGATCCGTCTCCCCACATAGCGCATTGATCCGGTTTGTCAGTTCTGAAAGCATACAGGTGTCGGTCAGTTCCACCTCATCAAGTTTTTCCGGAGCGATATAAAACGGCAGCTTCTTTTTTCTTGCCGGAACTGCTGTCGTGGTGTCTACTGTCATGCCGGAAAATGCCTCCGCTGTGGCAGTTTCTCCACCATGCTCGTTCAAAAATGCTGTGATAACCTGTGTAAAACGCGCACCGTAACTTTCGATTTTCTGTGCTCCCATTCCGTACACAGCTTCCATTGCAGCGGAATCAACAGGACATTTCGCACACATATCTTTCAGCGTTTTATCGGAGCAGATAATATACGGCGGCACCCCTTTTTCTGCTGCAAGTTCTGTCCGGCATTTGCGAAGCTGTTCAAACAATTCTTGTCCTTCCGGTGTCAGACCGGCAAGCTGCAATGCCTTTTTCTTTGCCTTTCCTGTCTGAATATAGGTTTCCTCTGCGTCCTCCTCCACAACAACACAGTTACTGCATTTCTCACAAATACAGGGGCTGTTGTCCCCGAAATAGGACAAAATGAACTGACGCAGGCACTGATCCGTCTCACAGTAACGGATCATCTCATTGAGCTTCCGCTGTTCATTCGCCCGAACTCTTGGATCATCTGCCGCTGCCTGTCCCGAAGTCGCTTTATACTGCAAAAGCCGTTTGTTGATCATGATATCCTGTTTGGAGAAAAATAATACGCACTCCGCTTCTTCTCCATCACGTCCGGCACGCCCTGCCTCCTGATAGTAATATTCCAGACTCTGCGGCATATTGTAATGAAGCACATAGCGCACATTCGATTTATCAATTCCCATACCAAAGGCATTTGTTGCAACCATCACACGAATCCGGTCATACGTAAAATCGTCCTGATTCTTTTTCCGTTCTTCTAAGGACAAACCCGCATGATAATGCCCCGCTGCAATACCGTATTGCTGCAAAAGCGCATATACACTATCCACATTCTTTTTCGTTGCACAATAGATGATTCCACTCTCATCCTCATGCCTTTTCACATAATTTAAAATACTGTTGTCCGTCTCTTTCCCGCCCTTGCGGTTGACCACACGGAAAAACAGATTCGGCCGGTCAAATCCTGTCACGACTGTCACCGGATTTTGCAAATGCAAACTTGTTATGATATCCTGCTTCACGCGCTCTGTGGCGGTGGCAGTAAATGCACTGACAATCGGACGGTCTGGCAGTTTTGCTAAAAAATCCGCAATTTCAAGATAGCTCGGCCGGAAATCCTGTCCCCACTGGGAAATACAGTGTGCCTCATCTACCGTAACCATGGAAATGTCCGCATAGCATGCAAAGTCTAAAAAACGTGCCGTGTTGAGCCGTTCCGGTGCCACATAAATAATTTTGTATTTTCCCTGCGCTGCATAGGCAAGTGCCGCGTGTATCTGGTTTTCCGTCAGGGAACTGTTGATGTAGGCTGCATGCACACCTGCCTGATTCAATGCCTTGACCTGATCTGACATGAGTGAAATCAGTGGGGAAATCACAAGCGTAATTCCCTCAAGCATCAGCGCCGGAACCTGATAACACAGGGATTTCCCCGCGCCTGTCGGCATAATGCCAAGGACATCCTTTCCCTGCAGGATTCCATCCATCAGTTCCTTCTGTCCCGGCCGCAGGCTGTCGTATCCAAAATAATGTTTTAATGTTTCGAGTAAATTCAATTGGTTCTCCTTGTTGTGTTTTCTTTGCTGCTGTCCAGATGATCTATCCTGTTTAATGCTAAGTGAACAGGAACAAATGATCATCTGTATACAGTAAAATTTAAAAATTACTTGACTGTAAAATGAAATGGGGTTATTCTTTTTATATTAAGAAATGGGTTTTCACCGGGTAGGGTTTATGCCTGACAGGACTTGCTCGTTTCTTTTTTTATTTCCAGAACATCATACAGGTACTTCTTTCCACTGGAAGCGTGCCGTATCAATAATCGACCTGTAAAGATATTATATCTGTCCACTTCCCCATGATCATTATATACTGGCAATGCAAATCTCGTATCATACCGATACCAGCCCATCTTCGCATCGTGCGCATGTTTTGCTTTGCGATTATGTTCAAATACACCATTAGAAGCTATCTCTATCATTTCCGGTAAAATCTGTACTGCATTTGCTTTTGCCTTTGCATTCATCCCTCTTAATTTTTTCGTGTAAACAGATCCTGCATATTCCCCTGGCAATTCTGTTCCTATAAAAACAATTTCTTTATCTTCTGCAATACTATAAATCTCACCAACATATTTTCTGAGATATTTTTCGACATCATCCCAGGCTATTTTCTTTCCCTTAAATATAATATCATTTATCACGACAATTTTGTTTCCATCTGCATCTTTTACAACAGAAATATTGCGTTTTGTCCCCTCACTCATGCATGTTTCCTTTATTTTTCTGCAGCTCATCGTAATAAGCTTTATACCGGTACGCTGTCCTACGGCTGATTTCCCCCTGTGCAACAATTTCCATAATTGTCATCCCGCCCTCGTATTTTACAGCAAAATCCCGGTAAGAAGTCATCCATGCTTCGTCATGCTTTTTCCTCCCACCGGTATTGCGATTTTTATATACTTCGAGTTCCGCTCGAAGCTGCTCGTTTTCCCGTTCCAGTTGCGCAATTCGCTGCAATGCACTTTTCAATGATGTAATTGTCATATGCCTCCCGTGCCACTTTTGTTTTTGACACAATTATAATCAATTTGCTTTCATGTGTCAATATCTGTTTCTGGCACATTTTCAAAAAATAATTTATAATGAAAGTGTAACAAAACAAACAAAAATTCTATTTATATATAGATTGCGCAATACGAGGAGGTGAAACAGGAAAATGCAAAAGAATACTCCACTTGAAACGATGTACATGGAGTATGCAAATACCGTAAAACATTTTTTAATTTCCTTATGCGGCAATTTTGATCTGGCAGAAGACCTGACACAGGAGACCTTTTATCAGGCATACAAATCAGCTCACCGTTATAACGGAAACTGTAAAATTTCGGTCTGGTTATGTCAGATTGCAAAACACTTATATTTTGATTATCTGAAAAAAGAGAAACATAAAACCACAGTCGGAATCGAACATTTAGAATCTTTTGAAGCAGTAAACAATCAGGGGAATCTTGAGGACACGTATCTCATAAAAGAAGAAACCAAAGAATTGCTATCCGCTTTAAGACAGGTAAAGCACCCTTATGGACAAGTGTTCTGGCTGCGAGCATACGAGGAAATGAGTTTTAAAGAAATCGGAGAAATTTTTGACAAAAGTGAAAATTGGGCGCGCATTAACTATTTCCGCGCAAAAACAAAGATCAGAAAGGTAATTGAAGATGAAAATAACATGTGATATCGTAAGAGATTTAATGCCATTATATGTTGATGACGTCTGTTCTGACGACAGCCGAAAACTTATTGAAGACCATATAAATCATTGCAGCAAATGTCAAAACGAACTGGCAGCCATGAAAGATCCGATCGAATGTCCCCCACTTAGTGAAGTCGGAGACAGTAAGACTCCATTTTCTAAAATCAGAAAAAAAGTCCGGATCAAAATGATTGCTGCAATTATTTCTACCGCGTTTCTTGTAATGACTGCTATGTTTGCCATTCAGGAAGTAGGAGTACTTCACGACTTTTTCTCCCCTATGGATATAGCATTCATAGATAACAACCATGGTTCGGATGAATGGTTTCAAGTACGCATAAATGACGGTGATTATTTGATTTTTTCATCTGTTTTTTATAAAAAAGAAGTAATAAATGACATAAACAATCCCTATGATATAACCATACGCATTCTAGATGAGAACCAAACAATTGTTTTAAAGGATACAACTATTAAACTTGGAGAATCCATAAATTTACATTGTTTGAAATACAATAAAAATTACATTGTGCAGGTAAAATGTAAACCCGGAAGATATAATTTAAATTTTACATAATCCATCACTTAATGATGATTTTAATGCTTTATACTATTAAAATAAAAAATGGCATCGGTTAGGCTGCTCTAACCAATGCCATTTTTGAATGGAATATCCCCGTTTTGAAATTTTCCTCACTTATTGCATAACCATTGTTGTTTCGATTTATTTCTTCTCCAATACCTCTTGTGCCGTTTTTGCATCGTAGCCCAATGCGGTCAGTTTTTCTACGGTATCATTTCCCCTGTTGATCGCATCCAGAATTTCCAAGATTGATTCGCAGCCTTCGGTATAGCCTGAGTTATGTCCCTCGGTATAACCTGATTCATGTCCCTCAGTGTAACCTGATTCATGTCCCTCTTTCCATATGGACTTTGCAAATTTCTTTTCATCAAATTCTGTTAACAGCATATGACGCACCTCGCTTCGATTCTTGAGCAAAACATCCTTTAAAATGTCATGCCGGATACAATACGATATGGATTCATCAATTGCCTGCTCAATCGGCATTCCCCTGTCAATGTTCTGCCGTATCCTTGCAATAAACAAAGAATAATGCATCAGCCGTCTGCACTTATTCATCAGTTCGGCATTGTGTCCACTGTTTACATTAAGTATCCGAGCCTTGCATTCTAACGCCGGTTCCATATCTTTTGCAGACGGATCACTCTCAAAAGCATCCGACAACAGAAGCGTATAATCATCCGGAATTTTCTCTGTACCATTGTAAAATACAATATACTGCGGCATCGGCAGCTTTACCAGTTTATGACCATACATATTCAGATCATGCAGTTTGATGTATTCATCATACAACTGCGCAAAATAAAGCAGCCCACGGACCGGCATATTCGGGTTTACAGTTGACTGATGCTCGTACAAGTTCATGGTCGATGAAATCATAAACGATTTATCATTTTTCATGGACATAAATATCACATCTTCCAACGTCGTAATCTCAAGTTCCTCCGGATTCTGATGATCTGTTCCGTTGATCGCGTTATACAGTTCGAGCAGATCCTCCTTATCCTGAAACACTCTCTGAAATAAGCGGTCCTTATACTTCCTGTTATGAAACCGGAACCTGCGTACAAACTTTAACCAGCTTTTTGTTCTTTTGTAATTCAATCACTGTCCTCCTTACATTATACGAAAAGAAAAGCGGTTATGCAATGTATTCAGTTTAATTCGTTATGGAAAATTTTAGCGATATGCTATGGATTTGCCATTCAACATTTTTACTATACAATACCTGTTGTATTTTCGCAACCGGAATTGTATTTCATACTTAGAATTGTTAATAAGGTTCTGCTTCGAACAAACATAAGGACATATAGGGGAAAACGTCATTTGTCATGTCCCAGCTATATAAAAAAGAAGGACATAATCAGAAAATTTTTCTGTATATGTCCTTCAACTGCTGTGTCATAATGTCCGTTTAAAAAATGCAATGATCTGCTGCCATACTTCATCCTGGAAAAACATCAGGTCCGCATGCTCTGCACCATCAAGCGCAAGCAATGTCACATCACAGCCGGCTGCTTCTAACGCATCATACAATTCCTCACTCTGCGAAAAAGGCACGGTACTGTCTTTGGTTCCATGAATCAGCAGGAATGGCGGCGCATCCGGTGTCACTTTGGAAACCGGGGAATTCTCATAAGCTTCCTGCGGATGTGTCATAACATTAAATCCCATCAGCAGCGACTCTGAAGACATGGCTGCCTTTTCCACATCATCATATGGAAAATGGGACGCATCGGTCGGCGGATACCACGGACAGGCCGCCTGTACCTGACTGGAATACTCCAGATACTCACCTGTATCCAGTTTTTTATCCTGATCCAGTGCTGCCATACATGTCAGATATCCTCCTGCAGATTCTCCCATCACACCAAATTTTTCACTGTTAATCCGATATCTTTTTGCATATGCACGAAGATATCGGATTGCTGCCTTGATATCACACAGCTGCATCGGATGCGTTCCCTCGTTGGATGTCCGGTACTCTACGCTGGCAACAACAAACCCTTCCTGCGCCAGTGTGCCCAGATATGCCAGATGCGCTGCTTTGTCCATGCGCTGCCATGCGCCACCGCAAATCCATACAATACATGGATATGTCTTTCCTTCCCCGTCCTCCGGATAGATGAGATCCAGTTTGAGATCTCTCCGGCAATGACCGAACCAGGAATCAACCTGCGCATAAGTAATGTCTGTTGTCACAACATATTGTGGTTTTGTGGTTTCCGGTTTTAATATTTTCTTCATTATAATTTTCCTCGTTTCCGATGTAAAATTTCCTTTTTCAATCCAAATGAAACTGTGCGACAAAATCCCGGATCACATTGACGGACTGTGTGCACTCCTGCAGCTTGTCGTAACCCTCGGTTACAAGGTTCTGCGTACTGCCGGATTTCTCGGCAATACCGCTGATTCCATCTGTGGACTGTTCCACCATGGAGTTGATCTCTGATACGGTAGAAGAGATCTCTCCAATGTGCTGCTCTAATGCATCCACTGCTTCTTTTGTCTGCTGCATGATCTGCTGGAATGTGTCCGCATCGGCATGATACTGCTCCCCCACCTGTGCGAAATGCTCATAATCCCCAAGAACGGTCTGTTCCAGAAATTCCATAATCGTTGTGAGGCATTCGGTCATATTGGAAACCGAACTGTTGACCTCTCCTACAATCTCGTCAATTGTGGAAACGGTATCCAGTGTCTGCGTTGCCAGATCTCCGATTTCGGAAGCAACAACCGCAAATCCCCTGCCCGCTTCACCAGCCCTGGCTGCCTCAATATTGGCATTTAATGCCAGAAGGTTTGTCTGGGAAGAAATCTGTTTGATGTTGTCTGTCAGCGCATTGATCTTCTGTACGGATTTCGCCTGCTCCACAGCGGCATCCGTCTTCTGTTTCATGACCGCATACATCTGGTCTGTCTTGTGGCGGGACTCCGTACTGATCCGCTCCATCTCTCCGGCACGCTCCTGAATCTGTCCGGAATTTTTCTCTCCATCCTCTGCAAGCCGCTGGATATTGTCGGAACTTTCTCTCATAATTCCAACGTTTTCCACAATGTGCGCCGCATTTGCACTGGTCTCTTCCATCCCTGCCGCCAGTTCCTGCGTAGCCGCCGAATTGTCCTCCGCATAAGCGCTGTTCTGTTTCATAAGCTGGTTTAAATTTCCGGTATTTGTTTCCAAAACCTGCTGCGTCTGCTGCAGGTTTTCCATCATCGCCCGGAGCTTCTTTCGCATATCGTGGATCTTTGTTGCCATATCCCCGATTTCATCCTTCTGCTTCCGCAGCTTTGCTCCAGCCTCTGTCGGGCGGAAATCCAATGCAGCGGTCTGCTCAATCACAGAAGTCAGCTGACGGATTGGCTTTGTTAAGCCGGTACCCATAACAATACCAATCACTGCCGAGAGAATAAATGCAACAATCATTGCAAGAATAATCATCTTTGCAAGTCCGTATGCCTCGGAATAAATCTCCGACACCGGTGCCGTAAGCACCAGCTTCATGCCATTGTCCAGATTATAAAAGGCCAGCTTCTTGTCTACATTTTTGTAAGTATACTCTAAGGTTTTCCCCTGATTGCCATCCTCTGCCAGAAAATCTGCACCCTTTTTCAAGGAGCTGTCCAGATCGGTAATGACTGTACCCTCATCCACATTTTTGTGATGCATGATGGAACCGGAAGCATCCATCAGGAATGCATAGCCGGACTGATATACGGTTGTCTCATCCACCAGATCAGTAATCTGTGAAAAATCAATATCCATACCGACAACACCGATAGATGTTCCGTCTTCCGCAAACAATGGTACAACGTATGAAATCATGTAAATATTGACATTTTCATTCATATATGGAGACATCCAGATAGCTTCCTTTGCCTGCACCGGAAGATAATACCAGCCGACATGCTCCACATCGCTTTCATCATACATGGAAAAATCCGTCGGTGTCAGACACTGCAGATCACTGTCAAGTGACTGACGCTGTGCAAAGATACCGGACGTTGGATTGGAGTAATTCGGGTTATACCGCAGATATACCGTCACTGCTCCATTTGTATGGTTTGCAAAATCAAGCACCGCCTGCTGTACCGTCTCGGTGTATGTATCCGCATAATCCTTGCTCTGCCGGAACGAATCATAGTCAAAATTACTCATTGCAACTTCACTAAGCGTATCCACCGACTGCTCAATCTTCTGAATTGTGGAATTGATCTCTTCGGTCTTCTTCTGCCCGGTAAGCTGCATCATGGTCATTGCATCTTTTCCGGCTGTCCGCACAGAATTTGAAATTGCAATCACCCCGATCAGCACCGATGTAAAAAGAGAACAGATCAAAATAGATGCTATAAGCTTTGTCCGTACTGATTTCATAATCCTTTGCCTCCCAAACTCATTTTTTCTGTTGTTTTTATAAGTAGTCCCCTTATGTATTCCGAAAATCATCCAGTACCGGTATCTGCAGAACGGTATCCCGGTAATTTTCACTTTCCATTATAACATACCATGCTGAATTTTTTAGATGTAATCGGAAATATATGGAATTTTATGAAACAGTACATCATCCAGACGGTCTACCGCTTCCTGCTTTCCTTCAATGCGTTCAAGGGCATACAGACGCTCAGCCGTTTTATATCCCAGTAAAAGGGTAGTCAGCGTACCTATCTCCATTTTTAACTTATACTCTGCCGGTTCATCGGTCAGCATACATGTTCCATCGGAAAAACAGAGCCGAAAACTGCGATTGTTCCACGGAAGCAGGTGATCCTCAATTTCAAGTTCGATATACAGTGTTCCGCCATCCGGATCACATGGATAATCCTGTAAAAAGCTCTCGATATCAATAATCCGTCCCATGGCATACGGCCGGATCGTTTCCTTGATATCCCCATCATCCATCTCAAACGCAATCGGTTCGCTGAAATAGGTATAGCCATGCACCGCATCGATCATGGAATCATGCGCGTGGATATACTCCCACAGCCCCTTTTTTGCCTCGCGGTTTAAGTAGATCATTTCCTTGATATGCATGATATCGTTTTTGATCAGATAGACCATAAATCCGCATGGCTTGTCCTTGGTGTTATAGTAAACTGCCACGTTCGTATCGTCCTCATCCCAGCGCCAGTATTCCTCCCACGCCAGTGCATTCCGGAACAGGCAGCCGTGTGTGATTGATGCAAAATGCGAATGCAGCTCATGAAAATCGGTATTGTCCCAGTCCACACGCCGTACATACCCGGGTGCTTTTACTTTCGTCGGAATCTGCCGATCCTTGATATTGAAAGAAATTTTATTGGATATGATCTCCCAGCCCAGATGATGATACAGCGGTATGGAATATGGATACAGGAGAGCAAACGGTCTTCCCTGCTGTTTCATATGTTCCAGACTCTGATACATCAGTTTTTTCATAATGCCCTGCCCGGTATATTCCGGATATGTACAAACACTCGTAACAAATCCAACGGGAAATACCTCCCCGTATATATTCATTTTCAATGGATATACGGCAAACTGGGAAATCAGGGTATCCCCGTCAAAACATCCCAGCACATCCGCACGCTCCAGTACCGGGAACTTCGACTGTTTGATCTCTTCATCCTTCCATCCGGTTGCCGTCAGTTCATCCTCCGTTACCTGAAAGGTATAGCGCAACAGCGCGTTATACTGGTCCAGATCCTTCACATCCTTTGGTTCTAAGTAGCGTATGGCATAATTTTCTACCGAATTCATTTTTCCTCCTTCATACAAAGATATAACCATGGCAACTTTTGGGAAAGCTTTTCCATATTATGCACTTATCATCTGTTTTCTCTTTATTTGCGCTAAAACATCTTCACTTTTATTATTTTCGTTCCATGTGCAGGATGTTGCATAATTCAAAAACCACTTAGAACGTGTCAGGCGCATAATAATCGTCCACATATCAGAAAAATCGTTTTTCTTTTCTCCAGCACCGAAAGAAAGGACTTCTCCTTCTGCCACACATGAAATATTTTTTTTATCAAATTCCATTTTTATAGTTTCATAAATATTTGACATTGTATATCCATTTTTTTCTATTATTTTTTTGTCAAATGTAAAATCTACTCTCAGCATAATCATTCCTCCCCATATAATATTATTCTCCGATTCTCCATCATTTCTTTCAATTATATCATTGTATATATGCATCATCAATATCTTTCGCTGATTGTCCCTTTGGTTATGATCCGCAGATTGTCTGTCATACAGACCATAATTCGGTTCTGCTTCCTGTAGTATTATTTTTCTTTGACAGTTACTGTCATGCGTACCTTCGTGCCATCTTCTTTCGCATAAATATATGCACGTCCCCTGCCGATGGCTGTGATCACACCGGTCTCATTTACCGTGGCAACATTTGTGTTCGAACTGTAGTATTCCGGTTTGTTGCCGGAAGATACCGTCACGTTCAGCTGACATGTTTCGCCGGCCGTTAACGAAATCTGTTCCTGTCCGACGGTAATCTTTGGCTTCTTTACCGTGACCTCACAGGTTTTGCTGACACCGTCGACTGTAACCGTGATGATGGCTGTTCCGTTTTTTACAGCGGTAACTCTGCCCTCATTGTCCACCGTGGCTACGCTTTTTTTATTTGTTTTCCACCTGGGAATACTTTTGGATGTGGAAGAAACGGATAACCAGAGCGTCCCCTTCCGGTAAAGGGATGCGGATGTCCGGTCCAGCCGGACCGTTGGCTGCTTTACCGTCACTTTACAGGTCTGGGAGGTTTTATCTGCCGTGACCGTGATGGTAGTTTCACCCGGTTTTTTCGCTGTGATCACGCCGTTTTCGTCCACCGAGGCGATGCTCGAGCGGGCGGATTTGTACGTGACCGGATGCCCGGTTGATGTCTCAGCGTTCAGCCGGGCTGTATATCCGTTCTCCAAGGATATGGTTTTCTGACTTAATGTAATGACCGTTTTTTCAACTGTAACCCTGCAGCTTGCCTCCCCATTGGCAATTTTTGCAGTGATCGTAGCATTACCGGCCTTTTTCGCCGTGATCTTTCCATAAGTGTTCACGGACGCGACTGTGGAATCACTCGAAGAAAACTTTGGTTTCTTTCCGGTAGAAGTAATCGCAGTCAGATAATACTCGTCTCCAATTTTCATGGTCTTAGTGTATTTTGTCAGCAGAACGTATTCGTATCCGCTGGCAGCATATACTGTTGTGAGTCCGTTGTAACTGGAGAATAAAAGCATGGAAACCATGCAGAAGACAGCCAGTGCTGACTTTAAGAAGTTCTTTTTTGTGTGTAACATATGCCCCCATTTCCGGTTGCAGAAACAAACGGGACAATCAGCTTGTATAAAAATCTAGCATATCTTCTGCGGTTTGTAAAGAGATTTTTGTTTTAAAAATAGAAATGAAAAACTCTGTATTTATGAATGCCGGAAACTATCTGGGCAGTCTTTCTTCACGTTCTGTAAGTCTTGCCTCAAAACCACAGGGTGAATCAAGATACCAGTATGCCACCGAACAAACATCGTCCTGTCTTTCAAACAGTCCATATGGAGAAAGACCTATTTGCTGCAATGTCACCCGGATATCCTTATCAAAGCATATCGGATCCAATATATGCCACCGGTAAAGGCCACGCATTGGAGGACAATCATCATTAAAATAAGCAGACTGATATAAAGAATCACTTTTTGAGTAAAAAGGATATCCTATAAATGGGGTACAGAAATTCTGTTCTTTAAATTTTCCATTTTCAGTGCCCGCATAACTCCAGGCACCTCCAAAATAATCCTCCGTTCCTGTACCACAGATTGTCGGGTATTCAACATCTCCGTCAAGGTAAAATTTCATTTCACCTTCTCCCCACCAATAACGTTCCAGGGCAGCAATTCCCACATAAGTTCCTATATATTGTCCTCTTCCTCTCACCTGATCAAGGATGGTATAATCTTTTTTCTTACCGGTTAGTGGCTCACGTCTCCATTGTGCGCAAAAATACCCGGCATTCTCAGGAACCGGTTTTAAGTTATAATCTATCTGATAAAAAAATCCACCAATATCTGCCGGGTGCTGGTTTTCTATTGTTATCTTTGCATGTTTCTTAAATGGCATTGGAAAATAACAATGGAATCCCCTTACAGGATTGACTACAACCGGCAGGGAATTTACCGCACAGTCTACCCCAAAACCACAACAGAAAAAATCTCCCACCGGACATTCTACGGATGGTTGTTCTTCCCCATCCCAGTAAATACGCAAAACCAGATCCCTTAAAACAAAACATCCTTTTTCTGTTTTATTTGTAACCGTGAAAAAAATATGCTGAATAATTCCCGGTCCTTCAATATCTGCCAGTACTGTCGTTTCTCCTGTCAGAAGAGATGTACACGGTGAACCTTTTCTTCCTTTTCCCAGTTCTCCTGATGCCTGCCCTCCGGCACCTTTTTTTCCTTCTTTGTTTTCTCCTGTAATTGATCTGGACTGACCACCGTCCAGAATCATAACCTGACTCATATCAAACATTATTTGTCCCTCCTATCATTGTGTCACGTTCAAAAGGGGAATTTTCCCATTTGAATTTTCCCTGAAACTTCATTGGAGATACCTCTGTTTCTTTGCGGATTCCATCATGTTTTATTCCAAGGAACTGTGTGATATACATTACTGCAAACACACCTGAAGCCCACGCACATTTTCCACATCCGTTGCTCCTGCTTACTTCCCCCCTGTGGCTTTCTACTCCATATGGCCACCACCACCAGCTTCCATCAACATCTGCCAGACGAAGTAATTCTGTCAGTCTGCCTTCTTTTCCTCTGAACTCTTCTTCGTTTTCCGCTACAGACAATGCGCTTATAAACCCCGGAAAAGTAGCTCCTGACATTGCCCCCCAGCGGATTCCTTTAATTTCCGCATCGTAAGTAGGATTTTCCGTTACTGTGAAATTCATAAAATTTCTGTACAGATCATCAAAATAATCACAATATCCATAAAATGGCATTAACGTTGTATCACTTTCTTCACCATCATGCATAAGAAGGTTAATTTTTCCATCTTCTACAACATCCTGTAAAAAGACAAGTGCCGTATCAAGAAACGGTTTTCTATAATTTTCTTCCCAAATCCACATTTTTTGTGAATTTCCCGTTCCCCCGATGCCCTCAAGGTACTGTCTCTTTCCGCCAACCGTAACCGTCATTTCTTCATCAATTGCCATTTTTAACTGTTCAGCCTTTTGGGTATAATGCGAATATTTTTTCACATCATGAAAAACCTCCCCACAGATCTCAGCCATGCTTTGAAAAGCTTTCCATACGCAAATATTACTTCCTGTATGATATTTCCCTAATGCCAGTGCATCCGAAATCCAAGTACATGGATATAAACAATCGTTATCATCCTCTGTACGCTCCACCTGATCCATAATATCCACAAGTTTTTGGAAAATTTCCGGTCTATTTTTTAAGATCTCCGCTTTTCCCGTATTTTCAAAAGTAATTCCTGCTAACAGGATTCCCGCCAACGAATTTCCCAGCGAATGTGTAACTCCGCCCCTGCACTTGTCCCCTTCAGGTCTGATCCCATAATTTATAAACCATTCCATTCCTTTCCATGCCAGATCCGGTTCCAGAATACAGAATGGAAGAAATGCATAATACATATCCTTCATCCATATCTGTCGTGTTGCAGGAAATGAACCCCAGTTTGATCCAGTCACTTCCCCCGATGCATTCATTGCAATCGCATGAAAGCACTGCATCACTGCTCTTTCAAACAAAGCACCTTCCACCGGATGATCTTCCACTACCAGTCTTCCTAACATATTTCTGAAATAGTTATGTGTCTGCTCAAACCAATAACTGCTGTTGTTTCTGATCTTTTCTGCCTCTTCATATCTTCCCGGAGCATAAATGACAGAAGGAATCCATATATGTTCCGCTGCCGGGAGTGAAAACTCTGTTGTTTCTCTCCCGCTCCCCTGTAAAATGCTTATCTCATTTTTCAGGAAATCGTCTTCTGCATCTGTTTCACCAATAATCCGGATTTCACCATTTACCGGATCCGGACCGGTATTTTCAATACACATGCCATATACAAAAGCATTGCTTCTCGTATCACCGTTTTCGCTTATAGGGGCATACAAAATAATAGAGACCTTTACATTTCCAAAGTACAAAAGTGTTCTCGGAAATATATTATCAACCAAATCCATTGTATATTCCGTGTTTTTGTCAATTTCCTGTTTTTGCCCATTTATAAAGATTTCATAAGATACTGCCACCGAAGAGAAATCTTTATGCATCCATACGCCGGGAATGTCATCTGCCGGATAACAATCCCGGTAGAAATTTGCTGCTTTGATTTTACCGGATTCTCCCATGTGGACAAGCACCTTATTGTTGGAAATATCAAAGGTGCACCTGTCATCCCGGGGAATTTTTCCGTAATAGCTTTCCTTATTTCCCGTCTCAGACCGTCCATCTTTTACTTTTATGTAAAAATATGGATTCAACTCTGAAAACAAAGCATTATATAGTTTATTTTTCATATTTATTTTATAGCTCCCGCTGTTAATCCTGATGTTATATGTTTCTGTGCCAGTATATATATGATTACAATAGGAATTAAAGACACGGTAAGACCGGCAATGAATAAATCCCATTCTGTATTTGTACTGCTCCGGAAAACATAAAGGTTCATGGTAATCGTTCTGAGTTCTTCTTTTCCAAGCATAATATTCGGGAAAACAAAATCATTCCAGCACCATAAAAAATATAGTACCCCTAAAGTAACGGTTGCAGGTTTCAGTAAAGGAAAAACAATCTGTACCATGCTTCGGAATACTCCACAGCCGTCAATCATTGCAGCTTCTTCCAATTCTGCCGGAACACTTTTAAGAAATCCCATATAAGTCATAATTCCAAATCCGCAGTTCAACCCACCATACATAAGTGCCAGACCAAACAGTGAATTATTTAAATGTGCTGTCTTCGCCATAATCGTAATGGCAATCATAACCGCATGAAACGGAATGACCTGACCTAAAATAAAAAAGATATAAAAGCCGGATGATAATTTTCCTTTCAGGTGAGAAATTCCATACGCTGCCAGATAGCTGACAATCAAAGATATAAATACCGTAAGAACCGTTAAAACTGCCGAATTCAGAAAAGAAGATGCATATCTCATTGTCTTCATTGCCTGAACAAAATTATCTAAATATAAAGATGTTGGAAAAGAAACAAAATTCGTAAGAATTTCTTTCCCCGTCTTAAAAGAATTCATCACAATCAGGAATACCGGGAGCATAAAAACAGTTCCCAATACCAGCATAATTATGCCTTTCCATATATTTCCTTTTGCTTTTGTCATGCCTGTACCTCCTTCTTTCTGGTCACATAAAGCTGTACAAGAGTTACCGCTGCTACCATAAGAAACAAAATAACCGATTTTGCGGATGCATATCCATACCGGAAAGATCCAAATGCATCATTATAAATATCAAGTGCAATTGTCTGTGTGCTTCCTCCCGGTCCGCCTCCTGTTAAAGCAAACGGTATATCAAACGCTTTAAAACTATTTGCAATGGATACAAACAAATTAACTGTAACCGTTGTCATTAATAATGGAATTTCAATATAACGAATTTTTTTTAAGCCAACACATCCATCCAATTTTGCAGCTTCCAGTACATCCTTTGGAATTGTCTGAAGGCCTGCAATATATAAAATCATCAAGAATCCTGTTCCCTGCCAGATACTTACAATAGATGTGGCAAAAAAAGCCCATCCCGGTGTTCCAAACCAGCTTATATTGGCCAGAAAATGGTTTGATAGCATTTTTCCAACATCCGGTATTGCTCTTGTAAAAATAAAATACCAGACATAGGAAACCATTACCCCACTGATGATGTTAGGTATGAAAAACATTGCTCTCGAAACACTTCCCCCAAATACTTTTTCACTAAGGAAAAACGCGGTGATAAATGCAAGTATATTAGTAAATATAATTGTAATGATTCCCAATATCAGTGTAAAAATAATTGCCTGTTGAAAATCCTTATCATGAAACAAACGCACATAATTGTCAAATGCCACAAACTCTTTTGTTCCCTTCATCAGATTCCAGTTGGTAAGAGAGTTCGGCAATGTTCCCCCCAGCAATGGAATAACCAATGTAAATGTATACAGGAGCAGTGCCGGGAGCATTAACAATAAATATCTTTTTCTATTTTTTTTATATATTGAATCGGTCATGATATCCCCCTCATATAAGATAAAGAGGAACGCAATGTCCTCTTTATCTTTTTGGTTTACTATGGGTTAAGAAGTTCCTTATTACTTTCATCCAATTGCGTCAATGCCTGATCTTTGTTTACAGATCCCGCCATATATGCCTGAATAATATTGCCAATTTCCGTATTGCTCCCTGCTGGCAGCTGCTGATATACCCACGGTCGGTTCGTGCCATTATCCATATATGCTTTGTAATCATCCATATATTTTGCTGAATACTGTCCCTCATATGGCATACATGGAACAGCTTCTCCCATGGCATCATTTGTATTTGCGAACCAGCCGTCTTTACTTGTATCATCACTTAAATAATCCAGAACCTTTAAGCATGCCTCTTTATTTTTTGTATGACTATTAATGGCACATGCAACACCAACATCAACATCCAATTTTGCATCCGATGGGTCATCCGTGACAGGTGCAGCAAATAATCCGATTGGAAGATCCGGATCAATGGTGGATACATTCAATAATGAAAATTCTCCTGAAAACAGCATTGCCGCATCTCCATTCGCAAAAGCAGTAAATCCGGCTGTAGAATCTGAATCCATATAATTACCTCCAGAATTTTCTTTCATTAAGTCCAGAAAAGCGAATACATTATCAGACTTATCTGTTTTATAACTTCCAGATCCGTTGTTCATGGATTCTATCCAGCTTTCCATATTGTCGTTCTTATCAACTGCCGCTCCTTCCAGACAGCTGAATGCATGATTCAATGTCCAGGAATCTTTATAAGTAGCTGCAAAAGGTGTGATACCTGCATCCTGAAGCTTTTTACAGTCTTCTTTTAATTCGGAAAATGTAGTTGGTACTTCTTTGATTCCTGCTTTCGCAAACAAATCTGTATTGTAAAAGATTCCGAGGAATTCCTGTCTAAGTGGATATGCGTAAACTTTACCATCATCACTGGTAGCTTTCAACGAATAGTCATATACCTTTTTTGTGAATTCCTGATCACTCAAGTCCATAAGATACCCATTCTTTGCAAACTGTTGTACCTGTGCATATGGAGTCAGCCAAAACATATCCGGCAGATCATTGGAAGCTGCCCTTGCACCAAGATACTGATTGTAATCACCTGTTGCCGGCTGAATAGAAAGTTCTATTTCATCCTGCATTTCATTAAATTTAGCAGTAGCATTATCAAATGTATCCTGTCCGCCCCCACCAAAAATAACCATCGAAACTTTTGTCCTGTCCGAACTTCCTGTTTTTTCTGGTGATGATGCCCCACATCCTGCTAGTCCAGTTACCAGCACAGCTGCGAGTATTCCCGCCAGAATTTTTTTTGTTTTTCTCATCTTTTTTACCTCCCATGTCATTTAATTTTTGATGTAATTATGATAACATACACCATGTACGAAATGTACTGCACAATATTTTACATTTGATTCACAGATTTTGACATCATCTGGACTTTTCATTAGGGAAAATACATAATAGCCTTAACAAATATATAGACTACAGAGGAGGTCTGCAATGAAAGTTATAAAAAAGAAAGTCAGCAATTTTATAAAAATGCTCAGCATTAAACAATTATATTTTACAGCCGTACTTCCATTATCCATAATTGGATATATCCTTATTGCATTTTCCGTCCGGAATGTTTACTTTCACCAGATAAAAAACACACTTACCTCGGAAACGCAAAACGCTATTATGAATAAAACTGACAATTTTAACAGGTATTTTGATTCCCTTTATTATGCAACTGATTCCATCATTTATTCTGATGCCACACAGCAATTTCTTCGAAAGAACCTTGTGTCCCCATCGACAAATGATCAATTGCAGTTAGCAGAAATTTTAAATAACTTCATGAACCAGCCTTCAGATTCTTATATTATAAACAGTTGGACAACCTCTAATCCCATGATTACCATCTCCATTCAGAACGCAAACGAGGATCTTTTTTCAACAACCGCTGTTTATGAAACGGAACGGAAGCACACAAGCGCATTACTTAGTCTATTAAAAAATGATATTATTTCACTCCACGGACAGGGAGATCTATACTGGGATTCCCAAAGTAAAAGCTTATATTTTTTTCGCGCCATATACAACAGTCAGATATCTCAACCGAATCAATTTCTAGGTTTATTTTCGGTACGCCTAAGTAAACGGGTCTTTTCGGATGCTATAGGATATTACGCTCCATCAGCTTCGACCTCTTACTGTTTTGCCAATTTAAAGGGTGAAATTATCTCTAATTTTTCCCTTTTATCTGATTCTGACTGCCGTGAACTATTAAAAAAAAATAAACTGACCTTATATCATTACAATTACCATATAAGTTCTCCAAAATTAAAATATGGCAACTTTATACTTATGGGAATTGTAAATGATTCAAAATTATATGCCGGCTCCTATCGACTGCTACGGCACTTGCTTATCCTTACCACTATATCTCTGCTATTAATTACAGGTTCCATCACCCTGGCTTACGGAGTAATTGCAAACCGCTTTAATCAGTTTATTAAGAAATTAAATTCTACGGATTCTTTTGGAAAAGCATCTTTTATACATATGAATGTAAAGGGTGAATTTGAAGAACTTGAGGACGTGTATAACTCTATGCTTGTCAGAGTATCCCAACTTACTTCCTCCCTGCATGCTCAGGAGATTGCTACAAAGGATGCCGAATTGGCCTCTTTATATGCACAGATCAATCCTCATTTTTTATACAATACTCTTGACTGTATTAATGGTCTTATTTCTTTGCAGAAAAAAACGGAAGCACAGGAAGCTATTATTTCTTTGAGCAAATTATTAAGGTTTGCCATAAAAGAAAGAAATATTGTTCCCCTGAAAAAGGAATTAGAATACGTGAGAAATTATTTATTCATTGAGAAAATCCGCTATCAGAATAAACTGCTTGTTCTGATTGATGTACCAGAAGAACTGCATGCATATACCATTCCGAAATTGACACTGCAGCCTTTGATCGAAAACGCAATTATACACGGTTTTCATAATTCCCTAAACGAAGTCATCATTGCCGTTACCGCAGACTCTGATGAAAAATCTATTATTCTACACATAAAAGATAACAGCGGTGGAATTCCAGATGAAATTATGGATAACATCAATCATTGGAATCCATCGGATGATTCTGAGAAAAACCTTTCCGGATGCAGCGGTGTCGGTCTAGTGAATATACAAAAAAGACTCCGTCTTACATACGGAAATAATTATGGAATTACGATACAAAAAAATAACAAAGGTGGAACACATATTCTTATACAAATACCAAAAAGGAGCGATCTATGAAAATCTTAATTGTAGATGACGAAGAAATTCAACGCAGAAAACTTGCCCGGCTTATATCAGAAAGTTCTATTTCTTTTTCTGATATTTTATGTGCACCAGATGTTCCGGGAGCAATAGAAATTATTGAAAGCCAACATCCCAGTATCGTACTATCCGACATACGGATGCCAGTAAAAGACGGTCTTGAGCTGACACAATATATACAGGAATCTTATCCGGAAATACTCGTAATTTTGGTTACAGGATATTCTGAATTTGAATATGCCCAGGCCGCAATCCGTTATAATGTATTTGATTATATTTTAAAACCTATAGATCCGGAATCTACATTATCATGCATACGTCATGCTACTGCAAAACTTGAATCCATAAAACGGCGAGAAAATAATTATAAGGTATTACAAAATTATTTCAATGAAAATGTATCTTACATCAGGAATCAGTTTTTGCAAGAGTTGCTTTTCTGGCCCTCTCCACTGTCTGAGGAGCAACTGCTTGTGCAAAAAGATCTGTTGCACATAAACATCACCAATTTCAGACTTGTTGTTTTAAAATGTCATCTTCATACAGACGCTGTTTCCAATCAAATAGAAGAAAAATATTATTACTCACATCTGGCAGAACTGGCAATAAAAAAAAGAGATTCCGAGGCTCTGTTATATAATATTGGAGATATTCTATACTGGATTTATCCTTCAGATAATAATGGCATCTCAAATTATGCCATGATGAAAGATATGGAACTTCTATTAAATGAACTGGATGGAAATGATGTTATATTCCAGATCAGCATAAGCAGCCTTTCCAATAATTTTAACCAGTTAAATACTCTGAGGCGTCAGATAACCATATGCCAGTCCCATTATGAGAACCATTCCGATGATTTAATTATTTTCTATGACGATTTAAGCACACAATCATATGACCTGTTTAATGTTCACGAAAAGACGCAGTTTCTTTCAACACAAATTTTAGCCGGTAACACCAAAGAAGCCATAAAATGTCTGGATAGTTTTACATCTGATTTATCTGGGAATAAAATTATAAGTGAGGAAATCTTTTTTTTCCTGCTTTCCTCCATCTCCTTTACTTTGCGTGAAATATCGCAAAACGATGATTTAAAAGATGAAATCTATGATAAATTAAATACTCTAAAGAACTGCACGGAAAAGGATTTTTCTGTAACTAGATTTTTCCCGATTGTCACATCTATATGCAAACTGGTGAATACCCAATATAAGACAAACGGAAACACTATTGTTGAGCAGGTATTGAAATATATAAAATCCAATTACAATCAATCCATCAGTCTGACCAGTGTATCTGAATATGTACAGCGAAATCCTTCCTATGTCAGCCGTCTGATTCGTCAACACACAGGAAAAAACTTTACTATGATTTTAACAGAAAAAAGAGTGGAAGCATCCAAGCGCCTTCTGAAAGAAACCGACAAAAAAATAACAGATATTTCCGATTTAGTCGGATATCCAAATCAGCGGTATTTCAACCGGGTTTTTTCATCCTATGTGGGAATGGCTCCAAATGATTACAGAAAAATCACCCAGACATTTGACTGAAAAACCATTCGTAAAGACGATTTTTTCAAGAGTTTCCTTGATAGGAGACAACGCAACAGATTTAATAAACGTTTCCCATGATGCCATAGATGATTGTCTGGGAATATGCAAACAGCGAGGGGAAAGGAATCATGCTGTGTAGAAACCTCCCCCTTTCTTTTCCACAAAATAAGCTATAAGTAGTATAAACTATCCACAGCTTATTGAAGGGTTAACTGTTTATCCATGCATCCAATGTATTTATGAATACTTGGAAAAAAGAAAGTAACTGTTCAGAACCAATGTCACTTAGTTAGTGATACGAGTTGGGAATATTCATAGAAATATAGCATTAGTCATGTTCCTGTATCCACAAACCAGTTGAAAGCAGGAAAATTTCTTGCTGTTTATGGTACAACAAAAGGCTGATTGCGAATCTGCCTCTTAAAAAGTTATAATGATAATGATGTTTATGCAGCCTTACATATGAAATATCGTGGTTTTCCAGAAATGGGTTGCTTGAAGTCTTGAGTACTGAAGATCATTCCAGACAGGGATTAATTTCTTTGGCAATAAAGACATCACGTCATATTTGTCCTTCTCCATGTTCAGACAGAAAAAGACTCTGCAGATGCAGATATGTGCAGCTATTGTAAAATTGACTTTATACGCATGTTTTGTATCGTTTGTTTCCAACACTATATAGTTTATCACAGTTTCCATGATGTTATAAGTGATCAGTTTTGCCCATATCTCCTGTTCGATATACTGTGGTTTATAGGAATGAAAATTGCTCAGTCCAATCATGTATTTCAGCTTTCTAAAAAAGGATTCGACTCCCAACCCTGAAATGTAAGGCATTTCTATATCTAAAAAATAATTCCATATGTTTTCAGATTCTCCTTAACCACTTTCAAACATTCTTTTGCAGAAGCAAAGGTTCTAATATTTCCGTGCATTTTACAACCATCCATTAACTACTAAACATTTCCTGAATTTCCCTGTCCTATTCTCCAACCACAACCTTACAATCCTTCTTAAAGCACGCAATTCCATACTTAATAAAGTTCCTCATTCCGTCCTGTCTCAGCCTATCCACATAGTCTTTTTCCTCTATCTGCTCCAGTGCTTTGGCACATGCCGCATCCATATCTCCATTTTCTGCATATTTGAGTTCGATTACGATTCCTGTCCGGTTGTCCGGCACCTCAACCAAAATATCACTGTAGCCGGTTCCGGACTCGGCATTTGACTTTGTAAGCCAGGTTGCTTTATAGCCCAGCAGACCAAGCAGAATGCCATGATAGAAATTTTCTTTCTTTTCTTTTGCAACCGCTGTGTCTCTTATGCTGATCGTGTTCCACAGATAATCTCCAAAGATCTGCTCAATTTTTTCCGGATTTTTTTCCAAAAATGCATTGCTGAATTCTTCCAGTTTTTTACCGTCATTCCTGGACACATCGCTGAACCATTCCCTGATTTTCTTTATAAAAAGGTTTTTAATTTCCCTGTTTGGTATGGTCAGGCGGTATTTTCCGCTTTCTGTACGTCCCTAATGCGTCAGATATCCGGTGGTAAAAAGTACGCTCCACAGGTTTTCAATGCTTTTATCAAGCTCATCATACGTGAGTTCCAGCGAGATTTCTTTTTCAATACATTCTCCTGCAATCAGACGCTCGATTTCGTTTTTTGTCTGGACATCCGCTTTGTCTATAAATCTACGCACAATGGCATTGCCGCTTGAATTCGACCAGAAATCTTCTGGCATTGCGTTCGGATCTGCACACAGGCTTTTACAATACCGGATAACATCCCACGGACAGTAAATATCGGTGTTTCCGAAATGATAACCATCGTACCACTCCTTAACTTCCGGATAGTGGTCTGAAAACGTGTAATCATCCAGAAGTTTTTCAACCTCATTGTCCGTAAATCCAAAACTCTCATCATACGGAACATTTAAAACCGACAAAACCTCGAAATTGTTAAATCCTGTAAAAATACTTTCTTTGGAAATACGCAAGCATCCTGTTAAAACGGCAAACTGCAGACTATCATTGGTCTTTAAAGCCATTCCGAAAAGTCCCCTAATGAGTGAAACCATCTCCCGATAATAGCCATTCTGAAACGCTTTATCCAGTGGAACATCATATTCATCTATGAGGATTACGGTTTTTTGTCCATAATGCCTATGCAATAAATGTGACAGTATATATATGCTTGATGTCAGTATATTCTCATCCATAGAATATTTACCATTATGCAATGCGACAATTGCCTGATACTGCTCCTTTTCATTATCAGATAGTTTGTCACTCTCTGACAAAAATGAAAAACGTTGTGCCTCTCTTCCTGCCAGCTCTGTGATACGATACCTTGCATCCTCATAAGATAATCCTTCCACGCTCTTGAGTGAAAGAAATATGACCGGGTATTTTCCCATATATTGTTCGCAAATTTCCTTGTTTCCCGCAATATATAACCCGTCAAACAATGTCGTATCCGCGCCTGCCTCAAAAAAAGCCCGCAGCATACTCATATTTAATGTTTTTCCAAAGCGGCGGGGACGGGTAAAAAGAGTTACTTTGCTCCAATCTTTTCATTGTAATTCTCGACTTACATTGATTTAAGAGGCTTGTTCGGACAGGGAAATTTTAATGTTCGGATATCTCCGGATTTGCACAGAAAAGTCTTTGTATAAGCAATCACACACTAGATGTCCATGAATCGACATATCTGGGGAACCCTTAAAAAATCGCCTGCTGCCCAGGAACCATGCTGAGAAATTTATACCTAAGTTTATAAGTTGTTTCGAATTTTCATAAACTCTTTAGCATGTTGTCACAACCTGTTCATAATGCACTGGTAATATAAAACCATCAAAACAAAAGGGGCTGTTGTATTTTAACAAACGGTGTTGGGGTGCTGTCAGTTCCGACTAAAAACAATTCGCGAAAGCGATTTTTCTTATAGATCCGCCACAGAATATCTTTTCCTCCCTCTGTGGCGGGATTTTTTATGCACATTGCCTTCTGGATATTGGCATATGTATGAAAATCTGCTGACTGAATTTTTTTCTTCTCTCTTTCGGGACATATGTATAAAAACTTATTGGCTATGTCCCTCTTCTTTTTTCTTGTGGGACATATGCACGGAAACTTATCGGCTATGTCCCTCTTCTTTTGCTCGCTGGGACATATGCACGGAAACTTATCGGCTATGTCCCTTTTCTTTTGCTCACTGGGATATATACATGAAAACTTACTCACTATGTCCCTTTTCTTTTGTTTACCGGGACATATATGCCAAAAAAACGCTATATGTCCCATTGCCACAGACTTAGGGGACATAATGCAAAGGAATGATTCTATATGTCCCACTGTGCCAAAAAAGCGGGACATAACAGAGCAAAAATTTTCTATATGTCCCCAGGATCGCCTTGCTTATTGCCGTTTTTTGTATGTCACGGTCTCCTCCCCGCTGACATGCGACTGGTTGCGCTTTTCGCGCATGAGGATTTCTGCAATCTCACGCTGTGCTGTTTTTGAAATTCCTTTTTCTTTATAATAAGGCGATGGCTTTTTGTCTTTGCCCGCACTGTTTCTGGCAACATTTATTTCGCGCGGTGCATCCACCAGCAGATGTATGTTGTTGGCAGAGCCTCCGGAAAAAACGATTTTAATGTTATCTCCCAATGTGATGTATTCGCCCGGTTTCAAGCTCAGTTTCAGCATAAGAACCTCCATGTTTATTCCCCTTCATCCAGAGGATGCAACTCTCTTATAAGAATTGTTGCATTTTTATGTTGCAATTTTATTATGTTTATTATATGTAAAACTATGTGTTCTTTTTTCTTTTCCAATCAGATCTTTGGACTCCATTTTTCTTAAAAGAACTGCTACCCGCGCCGTGCTGATTCCAATCGTATCGCTGATTTTTCCTGCTATAACCTGAATCTATGGAGAAATGCATCATTTATGTATTATACAGTTTTATTTTTTCCTGCTATAATCATGGTAATTACAATAATTTTGAACGAAAGACGGTATTAAAATGAAAATTTCTGACGCATGTAATCATAAAAAAAGCTTATCTTTTGAGATATTTCCTCCGAAAAAGGACAGTGAACTGAAAAATATTGATGCGACACTTGATGTGCTGTGCGAACTGCAGCCGGATTTTATCAGCGTGACGTTTGGTGCGGGCGGCAGCTTAAACTGTAACCGCACGATTGAACTTGCCAAAAAGATTAAGCAGAACTACCATGTGGAGCCGGTTGTGCACCTGACCTGCCTGCATTACAACCGGGCAGAAATTGATGAATTTGCCAGAATCCTTACCGCAGAAGGCATCCAGAATGTGCTGGCACTGCGCGGAGACCGAAATCCGGATCTTACCGAAAAAGATGATTTTAAGCATGCATCCGACCTCATTTCCTATCTGAAACCGAAGGGGGATTTCTGCTTTTTAGGTGCCTGCTACCCGGAATGTCATCCGGAATCTGCCAATAAGATTGAAGAGATCCGACACCTGAAGGAAAAGGTAAATGCCGGAGCAGAAGTGCTGCTTTCCCAGTTGTTTTTTGACAACACACAGTTTTACCGTTTTGTGGAGGACTGCCGGATTGCGGATATCAATGTGCCAATTGTTCCTGGCATCATGCCGGTCATCAATGCCGCGCAGATCAAGCGAATGATTACGATGTGCGGAGCTTCTTTCCCGGAGCGTTTCCAGAAAATTATTCATAGATTTGAAGATAACAAGGCAGCTTTATTTGATGCGGGTATGTCGTATGCGTTAAGCCAGATCATTGATCTGCTGGCAAACGATACCGATGGAATTCACCTGTATACCATGAACAATCCGGTGGTTGCCCGCAAGATCTGTGAGGGAATTCAGCATATTATATGATGTTTATTGTGTCAGGCACTTTGTTCTTTTAGGCATTATCTGCAAAAAAGTGATTCCTTCAACTCAATATACCCAATGAGCATCGGTCCGGTCAAAAATAAAAGAACACCTTCCATCACCCTCACAAGAGAAATTTTTTGCGTAAAGCTCATGCTTCCGATCACGATCAGCATGGCAAATGCGCCAAATTTCCACACAAACTTCCAAAGATATTGCATCCTCACACGGATGTAGTTTTTTCCCGAAACCGGAACAAACCGAAGTATTTTTGAAACCGCATCTGATTTTGGCATCCTCCGGCTGAAGGTTTCATTGCTCCATCGATACGGTGCCAATACATAGTTATCCATATAAACGACCATCCACACATAACACAGTATCAGCCACGCATCCTGATAAAATATCCCATCAAATATCAGCACCATCCCTAACATTAGCGCAAAAGCTGCAAACATCCCGTATAAAAACCATGCCAGCTGCCCCGTACTCTCCTTTAAATTCCGGTCAAAATTCTTCAAATTTTCCTGTTGCTTCTTATCCTCTATCGTCATCCTCGACACTCCTATCTTTTACACATAATACCCATGTGTTTCGATTCAAGCACATTTTTCTGCACTTCACGCAACCATTGCCGTCTCACCGCATAATCTTCACTGCCACAACGCCTTATGCATTCTCATAAAACGAAATAAATTCCCCATGCTCAAACTGTCCGATATAATCAAATTCTTTCCGGATGTCATCCTCTAAGTGCGATGACATGATCACGGAACAGTCCAGCACTTCCAACTGCTGCCGGAGCAACCTGTAAAATTCCTTGCGGAAGATCGGATCCATCCCCGCAGTCGGCTCATCTAAAAGAAGAAGCCTCGGTTTGTGTGCGAGTGCAAATGCAAGCTGAAACTTCATATTCTCACCGCGCGACATCTTCTCCACGGTCCGTGCCGTGGTAAGATCCATCTGCTCCATCAGCGCAGCAAACTGATCCATATCAAAGGTATCATAGAAGCTGCCCAGCATCCTTGCATTCTCTCTTGCACTCTTCTGCCGCAAAAACAACCGCTCCTCAGAGACAAATCCGATCCGGTTCATCGACCACTCATGATCTTCCGCGATATCGGTTCCGTCCAGATAAAAGCTGCCGCGATAATGCTTCTTTTCCTCCATAATATAGCGGAAGAATGTCGTCTTTCCGGCACCGTTTTCCCCGATGATTCCCATAATATATCCACTTGGAAGTTCAAAATCCACATTTTGCAAAGCGAACCTGCCTTTGCCAAATAACGCTTTCTTCCCCTGTACCTGCTTCGCAGAAAAAATAATATCTTCCATCTTACAGCAATCCCTCCAGCATCTCACGAATATCCTCAGTTCCAAGTCCCGCCTGTTTTGCAAGCGTAATCCACTCCTGCAGGCGTTTTTCCAATTCCATCAGCTGCTTTTCGTGCAGATAATCCGTGTTGTATTTGCACACATAAAATCCTTTATTGGAAACGGAACGGATCAGTCCCTCCCGCTCCAGTTCCTCATACGCGTGCTTCGTCGTAATCACGCTAACGCCGATATCCGCTGCCAGTCCCCGAATGGACGGCAGCGCCTCGTCCGGCTGCAGTTCACCGGATATGATCTGATTCTTGATCTGATTGACGATCTGCTCGTAGATGGCATACGTTCCATGCGGTTCAATGACGATTACCAGTCCCATGTCTCCTCCTTCGTTGCAAGTTCATAGACGGCGAGTTTCTCTCTGATTCCACCCCAACGCTTGTGAAGCGCATAAGAAAGAGGTGCGTAAATGATGAGATAAATAACAAGCGCAACCCAAAATTCCACATTCGTAATCTCCGAAGAACAGATGCCAATCATCACGCAGCTTGCGATCACACTGAATACCGTGATCGGTCCGTTAAAATAACTTACCTGCCCATAAGCTGCCCGCGACGCATTATTCCGCCAGACCAGTCCGTCGTTTGTAATTCCCACACAATAGGACATAAAGAACACCGTTACCAGCTGCAGGATCACGCCTTTTATCATCATCGGCTGCACGATCAGCAGGATGATATCGATTACTGCACACAACGCAAGCGGCAGGCCAATCTTAACCTTTAACATTCTCCGGATATATTCCTCGCGCAGCTTTTTCGATCCGGGAACCAGATACAGCATCGTCGGCAGGGCACTCGTATGTGTGATTGCTGCAAACAGCGCAAGAGCCATCGGAAATATGAGCCATATATACCCAAGCCCTTCCTTTGCACTGCCAAATACAAAAGGCAAAAACGATGCGCCAAACAGGATCACATAAAAGATACTTTTCAATACCTGATCACGGTTCTTATATTCCAGAAAATATTCTCTGATCACATTCTTATATTTGATTGCCTCTTCCATGCTCCGCTCCTTTCGCCAGATAATACATCAGTTCCTCCGTGTCCGGCTCCCACACCTTAAGTGCCCGGTCATACTCCGCGTGATCATGTTTGACCAGAGCACTGCAGCCCACCGGTGTCTCCTCCATATAGACCAGCCGCCCGCCAAAAGCCCTTAACGCATGACGCTCGCCTGCCACCATCCGGTATGCATCACGGACCGACTCGATATCTCCATACAACAGTTGTCTGCCTTTCTTAAGCAACAGCAGATAGTCCGCAAACCGGTCCACATCCGAAGTAATATGTGTCGAGAGGATCACACTCTTCGTTCCGTCCGCGGTAAATTCTCTTAAAATATGATGGAATTCTTCACGGAAGGTCTGATCAAAATTCGCCCCCGGCTCATCGAGCAGCAACAGTTTCGGATGATGCGCCAGCGCAAAAGCAAATGCAAACTTCAGCTTTTCTCCCTTGGACAGTTTCTTATATTTTTTCTTTCCATCCAACCGGAATCTCTTAAGATATTCCTTTAACAGTGTCTCATCATAATTTTTATAATATTTTCCATAATGTCTGCTGTTTGCGATCAGAGAATCCCAGTCATCGAACCATTCCTCATGAAACACAAATCCAATATCCTGCTGTAATTCCATCTGATTTGTACGGTACTCCTTCTCCTGTATAGAAATCGTTCCATCGTACTCATAAAGTCCCGCCAGAATGTTTAACAGTGTGGTTTTCCCCACACCATTCTCCCCGATCAGTCCGCAGATATAACCTGCCGGAAGTTCAAAATGGATGTCCTGTAATGCAAATGAACCGAATCTCTTGGATACGTTCTCGGTTTTGATCATTGTCTGTTCCATGCCTTTACCTCGTATTTTCATTCGTGCAAAGTTTTGTTCCGTCTGTGTATGTGTATATATACATATATACACCATGTTGTTTTAGTTGTCAACGTAAACTTACACCCATTCGACTTTTTTCTATCTCTCCATCCGGTTTCAGGCGATTGTACGCCTAAACACGCTGGTAACCATTTTAATTTTTTCCGGATCCGCTCCAACAAAATTTGTTTTTAAAAATAAAGGCTTTGGGACATTCTTTCAATGCTTACCTGATCTTCCATTATGTCTAGTTGCTTTCATTCATATCTTTCCTTTCTTTTCTACAAAAAAAGACCAAGTAAATTTCTCTACTCAGTCTGTTAATAACAACAATATTTAATTATTTTCCCGAAGGGAACAGCAACGAAGTTGCCAAAACTTGTGAAGCTCTGCTACAAGTAATACCCAGTACTTAGTGGCGAAACGCCACTAACTGGGCAATGGTTGCACCCTTGACCTGCTAAGGCGCTTCGCCCTTAACCCGAGCGGAGTCTTTCTCCTGCACCTTGCGTAAGGCTCTGCCTTTACAATCCGACAACCTAGAATTTATCTAAGATATTATTTGTCAATTAATTCCGCAATATCAATATTAGTTTTATAGTTTTGTTTAACTCCTCCTGGTGAAGTAGTAAAAAATGAAACATATTCTCCATTACTGTAAATAGTAATCTCTTTTATATCATCGTTTACATCTTGCTTCGTAGTATCATAATATAACTCTAAGGTGTATATAGGATTGATGTTTTTATCTATATTCTCTACTTTTTCCCAGTTCTCGATATCTAAAATAGCATTGACCTTATCTATACTACTTTTATCCCCATATTTTGCTATCAGCTTGTCGCTTTGAGAGTCATGTATCTCTATTGATACCGCAGAATTTAACATCAAATCTGCATAGTCTTTTGTAGTATCACTAAGCCTTTTGTCATTGGCATAAATAAAGGAAAATAAAGCAACAACAACAATAACTAAACCGATTATAATTCCTATATAGAATGGCTGTTTTTTTATCTTCTTATCAATATCTTTTACTATACGAAAATCTCCTTTCAATAAAATGTCAAGAGAAACATTGAACTCATCACTAATTTTTACTAATGTAGATAAATCTGGATAGCTCTTTTCGTTCTCCCAATTTGAAACCGTTTGCCTTGTTACATTATACATTTTTGCAAAAGCTTCTTGTGTCAGCCCTCGTTCCTTTCTGATTTGTGCAATCGCTTGACCTAATTGCATATTCCTACCTCCTTTCAATTACATTTTTATATGTATTTGCTAAATTAACAAGCAATTAGCTTTTTACATTTCTATTTTTTAACGCAAATATTCTTTGCCTTCTTGTTTTTCATGATATTTTCATATACAACGTGTGAGGCAACTTCAAAGTTTCTGTTCCTTACAAACTAGAATTGCCTCAACCGCAAATATATCCGCAAGGAAAAAAAGTGCCGTCTTTTTACCGACGAATTTTGTCATCATCTGATAATCCTGATTTCTCTTCTGCTCCGTCTCATGAAGGGAGATAAAATCATTTGTCAGATAATCTCTTCCCGTTTCCTTCCATGCCTTTCTGTATCCAAGCCAGCGTTCATGATCGACTCCAATGTTTTTTCTTGCACATACATAAATATTTTCATATCCTCGCTCCAGCAGATATTTCGTCATAATATAGCCTCCATTTTCATCCTGAAGACCTACATTGACATAATCTGATTTTTCTTTATTGATCAGATCAATTGCAACGATCGGTTTATTGACAAGGGTTTTGAGTTTCATGTAATTTTGATATTTAAAAGTGATTGCAATAAGACCATCCACATTCCATGCCAATGCCATATGAAAAATATCTTCTAGACTTTCCGCCGCATACAACATCATGTAATATCCTTCTTTTCGAAGTGTTTCTTCCATTGCACCAATGATGTGACTGTAAAACGTATCCGAAGTGCGGCAAACACTTCTGCCTCTGTAAACCCGAAACTCACAGCATACTGATTGGAAGTCGTTGTAACAACATTCAGGTTATTCAAATCCGAAACATGGATTCTTTGGATACTCTTGTAATCCCTGTCATGACCGCACGTTCCATACAGGCATTTGTCTTAAATGTCGCATGAAACAGATTACGCAAAAAGGAAGTCATTTCTTCCCAATAACCGTAAACATTCGCTTCCTGCATCGGCGTATCGTATTCATCCAGTAAGATAATTACTTTTTTTCATATGCATGCTCCAAATATCTGCACAAATAATTAAGACTGTCACACGCGGTAACATCATCCCTGTAGTTCCACCACTGCCGTATGAAATCTGTCTTATCAATGTAAAAGCACTGACTTTCTCTTAATGCTGCAAAATCCTATTTGCCAATTCCAACCTGTTTTTGCATAGTTCTACCCACTTTCCACTGTTTTGTGCTTTTCATTATTTTTATTTATCATAGCAGATAACGTTTTAAAATGCCACCTTCTCCAGATGTTTTCATTTCTAAATGCGTCTGTAAGTATGGAGGACAAAACTTAACAGATCCCAAAGCAATTCTAAAAAAATATAAAAAATTTTCCTTTACAGTTATTCAATTTTAATACTATAATACAAGGGATTATAAAATAGTAAAGAGGCCTGCCATCATGCAGAACATAAAAACGATTGCCGGAACTTTCACGATAGGCACTTATGAAATTCCAAAACAATATGTATGTGCAAAAACACCCATAATTACACAAAAAAATGATATCTGTGAGATCGTAACCTACGATCAGCAGATTACCGTAAATGGACATAACTATGCTCCGGTACTGCATCAAAACTGTATGCAGCCGGAGCAGATTACATTATATCCACTTGTAATCCGGCAGGAACACGCGACACTGACCGTGTCCGACCGTTATCATACCGGACATTGGAAATCCGGGGATGACACACAGGTTTCCGACTGGCGTCCAAAGCTTATGCACCGGGGATGTGTGCCATGTACCAATTGCGGAAGGTGTTAGCACTTTTTATATTTTATTCCAGCCAAAGTGTAACCACAGATTTATTTTCACTTGGTCTGTAATATATTTTACGGTCTTTTATGCTAACTCTATGACATATTATTTAAAAAACCTTGGGAGTGCCAGCTCCCAAGGTTCTAAAGTTCATTACGGAGAACTACCCCGTCAGGCTAGTGCTGTCATTTATCTCTGTCTAACCGCAACTTGATTTTTCTTTTATATGATTGTAATATATATTTAGCTAAGAAAAGTGATTATGATTCCAAGTGGGTCAATAAAAACCTGAAGTGCCAGCTTCAGGTTTTTATTTTACAACAATTTCTTATTTTTTTGCCTTCTTTGATTTTGTTTCCTGTCATTAACAGAAAACCGGTTACCATCCACAGGTTTCCCTGTAAACAGTAACCGGTAAAAAAATTTCTCACCTATTTTTTTCGGTTTTATTTCCACACTTCTTCCGCGATTTCCTTCACAAGTGCAAGTTTTGCCCACTGCTGCTCTTCGGTCAGCTTGTTTCCGATCTCACAGGATGCAAATCCACACTGCGGACTCAGGCACAGACGCTCCAGCGGAATATACTTTGCTGCTTCACGAATTCTTGCGATCACCTTATCCTTATCTTCCAGTTCCGGCTTTTTGGTTGTGATCAGACCAAGTACAACTTTCTTGTCCGGAGACACCTTTGCAAGCGGTGCAAAACCACCGGATCTTTCATCGTCATACTCCAAAAGCAGTGCATCCACATGCTCCTGCGCAAACACGTAATCTGCCACGGAGTCGTATGGACCGCTGGTAAAAAATGTGGAATGGTAGTTTCCACGACAGATATGGGAAGTGATCACCATATCCTCCGGTCTGTTTTCGAGTGCAAGGTTATTCACCTTTAAGAGCCGAGCCTTTACCTCTTCAATATCAACACCAAGTGACTGGTATCTCTGCTTTGCGGCATCTCCGACAATTGCGCCCCAGGTACAGTCATCCAACTGCAGATTGCGACATCCGGCTGCATAAAACTGCTTGATTACATCCTGATATGCCTTTCCGATATCCTCGATCAGTTCGTCATCGGTTGCATAAAATTTTTTTGTCTGCCCGATGTTCTGCGGAACGATCATCTGCTGATACATCTGTGCCGGTGCCGGGATCGTATATTTTGCAACGGTCTGCCCATCTTCAAACTGTTTTAAAAACTTAAAGTATTCCACAAACGGATGTGCTTTTGCTTTTACCTTTCCTACGAGATAAGTTGCTTCAAGATCTGCCATCTCTCCGTTAAACTGTACACCGCCGCCATCTTTCTCGTGGGCAACGCCTTCAAATCCCCACATAAAATCCAGGTGCCAGAATTTTCTGCGGAACTCTCCATCGGTGATCGCATGGAAGCCTGCTGCTTTCTGCTTTGCAACGATTTCTGTCACGCACTCATCCGTGACGCGGTCAAGTTCTTCCTTTGTGATGGTTCCTTCCTCAAAAGCTTTCTTTGCAGCTTTTAACTTTTCCGGTCTTAAAAAACTTCCTACAAAATCATAACGAAATGGTGTCTTTAATGTACTCATGTATTTGATAACCTCCTGTGGTTTTTTGTCCTTTTTCTGAGGTTATCCTACCATTTTGCGTTTTGTTTGTATAATACCTTATTTATCGGGTTATTCATAGTTTAAAGCTATATCGGCTCATAATAAACCTATCTGTACCTGTGTTTATTGTGTCAGGCACCAATTATACACTAAGCGTGGACTCGGTGCATACTACGAACCACAGTCGGATGATGAAATACCGGAATATTCAATAGCAATGCTTTCAGAACTGTTTGATTTGCTGCAGAAATTCCCTTATCAAACAGCGGAAGTCGACGGCGTGAAGGTAAGATACCAGTATGGCGCTGTAATGATAAACCTACAAACCCCCAGACTTATTTTAAGAGATTATACAGAGAAGGATTTTGAGGCATACAGCAGATTGAAAATGGATGCCGAGACCATGTACTATCTGCAGGACATACAGTTGCATTCCGTTGAGGAAGCCAGACGGGATTTCGCGGAAGTCCTGTCTGACATGAAATCCCCGGAGCGGAAATTCTATTTCTGTCACATGGAGCTGAAAGACACGCACGAACAGGTTGGCAGCATCGGGTATACGGTTGAAGCCGACACTCCGGTAGGAAAGCTTGTCCATCTGGGCTATTTTACATATCCGAGGCATTGGGGGAATGGCTACACCTCGGAGGCATTGAAGAAGGTTCTGGAATATGCCTTCACACAAGACAATGTGTACAGAGTTACAACCGGGTGTCTGGCAGAGAATAAGGGCTCCGAGAGGGTTATGCAGAAAAACGGGTTAATAAAAGAAGCCGAGCATATTGATTATGAATGGCACGATGGTAAAATGAAAACCCGCTAGAATATCGATTATTAAAACATGAATGGGAGCAATTACAAAAAACACTTTAATTTCCCCTTGCAAACCACACGTATTATGTTATAATACATTTAACAATTAAGTTAAATGTTAAGCGTAGGAGGGATAAGTTTGGGAATGCAGGATACGCTTCGCGCGCTTGCCGATCCAACAAGACGCGAAATCCTTAATCTGCTCAAGAAATCACGGCTGTCTGCGGGCGAGATCGGCGACCATTTTTCGATTTCCGGTGCGGCGGTTTCCCGGCACCTGTCCGTTTTGAAGGAGGCAGACCTGATCCGCGACGAGCGGGAAGGAAAATTCATCTATTATGAGCTCAACACCACCGTGCTTGAGGAGATCATGCTATGGATCACTGAATTAAAAGGAGGAAATGACCATGATCAGACAACATAAAAAAATGATATTACTCACATCGATTGCGACGCTGCTCCCGATCCTTATCGGATTGCTTTTGTGGAAGCAGCTTCCGGATTCCGTTGCAACCCATTGGAGCACAGGCAACGAACCGGACGGCTACTCATCCAAGGCTTTTGCAGTGTTCGGGCTTCCGGTGATCATGCTGATCCTGCATCTGGTATGCGTGATCGCAACGAACATTGATCCCAAGGCAAATAGCATCAACAAAAAAATATTCTTTATTGTCCTGTGGATCTGCCCGGTATTTTCCATCATTGTATGCAGCACGGTTTATGGGTATAATTTAGGGTATCAGTTTGATATTGGTTTTCTTTGTGGGCTGCTCATCGGAGTTTTATACTTGATATTAGGCAACTTCCTGCCGACGGTAAAGCCGAATTACACCATTGGCTTCCGCATTTCGTGGGCGCTGAATGATGCCGATAACTGGTATCACACGCACCGGTTCGGTGGAAAATGCATGGTGATCGGAGGGCTCCTTCTGATCGTCACCACGCCGTTCCAGAATATCTGGGTGCTTATGGCGCTCGCCATCCTCCCGTGCATTTTGCCGGTGATCTACTCCTACATGTACTACCGCAAGGGGCAGTCACGGTAATATTTTTTATTGTGTCAGACACCAATGGTTCAAATACATTTTAGGAGAATTGCTCGTTTATCACAAGATATTAGTAAATTTATAAGTTGCTATTAAATTTCATAGTATGAAAAGCCACGACCTGTACTCTGATTTGAGTACAAGCCGTGGCTCCTGTTCTTGCTGTCTTTTTTCATAACCAGCCGATTTTCCCTCAGACATCTTTGCCTGAATATCAATGAGAAGGTGAAAGTCTCTTTATGAATTTTCTGATTTTTCAAATGGAAAATACAGGCAGATCCGATAAGACTCCTCCCCACATTCTTCTTCGCATCTGCCCTGCATTTGTTCCATCATGATTTCAATATTATGAACCCCAATTCCCGTTCCTCTATGATCCTGTTCTTTATTTGCCGCTGCATTCATAATGGAAAAGAAAAACTCGTCCTGACAAATTCCCATATCCAACAGGATTTCTTTTGTCTTGTCTGCATACTTCAAAAGATTGGATAACAAATTATTCATAATGCGTCCGATATAATCATAACAAACACTTATCTTTACTTCCTCCCACTGTTTCCATCCCAGTGTAACCGTATAGCCATTTGTCTGCAATACATTGCACAATTCCGAACAGTAATCCTCCATTACAAAAGCTATGGATTCCGACTTTTCCATCTGTGGCTGCTGCCCTGAATTGATAAGAAAAAACTCAAATAGCTGATCTGAAAGATTTTTAATCTGAATCGCTTTTCCCACTGTTTTCTTTACATAAAGTTTCACCTTATCGTGTTCGGGTTCTCTTTTTATAATTTCAAGATATGCCATTAATGCAGTCAATGGCGTCCGCAAATCATGTGCCATCCCCAGAACCAGTTTATTCTGTGCCTTTTTCATATTTCGTTCTTTTTCTTCCTTCTCCAAAAGAACTGTTTTCATATGCTCCAGACCGCGTGCCAGATCTGTCAGCTCATCCTCTCCTTTTATAGTAAAATCCACCGACCATAATCCATCTTCCAGTTTCGCTACTTCCCCACTCAATTGCCTGATGTACCGTACATATCCGCTTACACCAAACGCAAACACTCCAATCCAGACCAGCACACCACAAAGTGCCGCAGCCACATCTACCAGGATATAATACTTTCGCTCACGATTCACATATATAAATACATCTGCATTCCCATCTGTAAACGATACTTCTTGAAAATATTGCCATGTATAGTGTAATTGCTCTGATTTTGTACGATCCAAGGCAACTGGAAGTGCGTAATAATTATCGTAAAGCAGCATGCGCTTTCTTGAAATCGTAAAATACCCAATATGGTTTTCTTTTGCCCACTCCCGGATACGCTCCGTGTCGGAAGCCGCCAGATGATGTCTGGATACATATTCCTGAAACATTGCTATGGTTTCCTTAGAAACATTTCTTCGATACATAGAACTTTCAAAATACCGGTTTAATGCTCCATTTCCCATAAAAAATATAAGCAAAAACAACAGCAGTGCAAGAAAAAATCCCAACAGCAGAATTCCGATCATTTTTTCCATCAGATGTTTTCTTTTTCGTTTATTCAATGCGGTATCCTTTCCCCCACACCGTTTGTATAATTTGCGGTTTCTGCGGATTCTTTTCAATTTTCAGTCTCAATTTCCGAATATGAACCATAACGGTATTTGCAGAATTATTGAAAAACGGCTCCTGCCAGACGCTCTCATATATGTTTTGTACGGAAAAAATTTTTCCCCTGTATTTCAGCATTAATGACAAAATTTCATATTCTGTTTCCGTCAGGTAAATCTCCTCATCCCCTGAAAATACTTTATTTCCTGTAGTATTGATCTTCAGATCTCCTTTTTTTATCCACACATTTTGTCCATTTTCTTTCATGTTTCCACAAGTATAAACCTGTTTTCGACGCAACAATGCCTTTATCCTTGCCAGCAATTCTGCATAAGAAAATGGTTTCACCAGATAATCATCTGCCCCGGCTGTAAATCCGATAATTTTATCATTCTCACTGCTTTTTGCGGTCAAAAATAAAATCGGCACATAGGAAATCTTGCGTATTTGTTCACAGGTTTTGATGCCAGAAATCCCAGGCATCATAATGTCCAAAATAACAAGATCCGTATCCTCTGAAATCTGGTGCAGCCCATCCATTCCATTATCCGCTTCAATTACATGAAAACCCTCGTTTTCCAGCAATATCTTTACGCTTTCCCGGATATCTTCATCATCTTCAATAATCAAAATTGTTATTTCATCCATATTTTCTCCCATTTATCAAGCATTATTTAATTTATATAGTATTGTACCATATTTTTATAACATAATATCACTCTGTAAAAATGTTAAGATTTGTTAAGAAATATTAAGACTTATTTTAAAACATATATGCTATGATTAAGCTATCCGTTTAGGAAAACAAAAGAAAAGAGACCGTATAATGAAACAGAAAAAAAAGAAACGCAAAAGAAAAATTTTTCTACCATTATTTTTAATATTTTTCATCATCATCGGATTTTATTCCCATCAATCCTACGAAACAGCCATGCACGAACAACTCCCGGATTCTCTTATCGAGTTTGAGCAAAAATATCCGGAAGCAACCGATTTTGTAGAAAATTATCACAAATACAAAAACAAATCCTTTGACCCTGATGTGTCACACGAAGTAAGAAAAGACAACATTCCTCTATTCATCCAGTGGGATAAGCGATGGGGATACAAAACATATGGCAGCAATTTCCTTGGTGTCAATGGTTGTGGTCCAACTTCACTTTCTATGGTTATCTGCGGATTAACTGGAAAAGCAACGTGGAATCCTTATAAAGTGGCACAATTTTCGCAAAAACAGGGTTATTATATCAGTGGACAGGGCACTTCGTGGGATCTGATGACTGCAGGTGCAAAAAAGCTGGGCCTTACATCCACAGAGGGAACCATAAATAACGATTATATCCGGCAAAATCTTACCTCATCCACCCCGATGATCTGCTCCATGCTGCCCGGAGATTTTACTTATAGTGGACATTTCATTGTTCTCACCGGCATCGATTCCGAAGGACGCGTTGTCGTCAATGATCCCAACAGCCCCAAAAACAGCGAAAAACACTGGGATATGGATCGACTTTTGCCACAAATCCGGCATATCTGGAAATTTGAGGTGGAAAAAGCTGCATAATTCTTTGTTCTATGCCTGTCTCGCCCGTTGTTTATTGTGTCAGGCACCAATTGTTTTCTGATTTTTGCTTCATAGAAAATATTTCCGAATTCAGGTACATCACTACCTCATTTTCCAGCATCAAGCAACTTCAAAATGCTCTGTGCCCGTTTCTTAAATACTTCGTTTTCCGATCCCTGGGCTATACTCGCAATGCGCACTATCTCATCCTCATACGGCATACAAAATTTAACCGCATCTGTTAAAAGCCGGTCAGACTCTAATGTGCTGTCTAATGCATGATCAAAGTCATACAACGGTGCCATGCACACATACTCTCCGGTATCCGTATTTCTAATCCAGCCAAAATTACCTGCATGCCGGTCTCCATTTCCGATTATCGCATCTATAATAAGCATTTGCGCTCCGGCTTTTCCAAACAGATCTATAATCGTCTGCTCATCAAAATCATCCGGATCAATTCTACCCGACTGATCGGCCTGCTCAAGCATCACCTTTGGGGAGGTTATATTAGAAATTGCGATTCCTCCGTCTGTCTCATCTGCTCTTTCTACAGAAATTCCGCATTCCCTGCAAAGCTTAATACATTGCAGTTCCACGGAAATATCGCCATATTTGTAGAGCTTTCCGTCCTGTTTCCATTCCTTTGACAGTGCACCACCCACGTAGAGTGTCGGTGCCGCCTGTCCTGTAAATTCTTCGTTTCCGTCCCAGAATGGTTTGTAATACGGACTGATCTCCTCAAAACATATCGAATCATCCTCAGCTTTTGTCCAGTAACAGTCGATGAAACTCAACGCTCTGGTCTCACGGTTAATGCGCATACGCGCTCCCTGTCCGAATGTGATGCCCTTTAATTTCCGTGCTATCGTGTTGGTACCTGAGGAATAGCGGTATTTCATCCATTTTGTGAAGGTGTGATTGTCTGCACCTTTTTGCTGCATCAGCCCCGGAAGAAGATTATAATTTAATGTTTTTTCTTTCTCTATGTCGTAAACAGGTGTGTTTTTACACATTAGCATCATGGGATCACCCCTTTTATATAAATTCGATCGGTAATGCAACAAGATTTTCTCTTAAATATGTCTTTTTATCAATCAGACATAAAATAACTCCGAGACCTCTTTTTTTATCACTTACCTTATCCAGTACCTGATTCGTTGCTCCCATACTTGCCCTGGGATTGCCGGACATTTTAATCTCGACCGGATATAAGACTCCATCCTCCTCTATCACAAGATCAATTTCGTTTTCACCAGAAGCATTTCTGTCTTTCCCTCTGTAATAAAAAATGTTAAATCTGTAATCTTTTCCCTCGTTGGAATAGGATTTTAAAATTTCAGACACTACAAATGTCTCAAACATATTCCCTGCAACCGCTGAACATTTCAATGTATCGGCAGTAAGCCATCTGGTAAGATAACATGCCAGTCCGGTATCCCGGAAATAAAGTTTTGGTGTCTTTATTGCCCTTTTAAGTGCGCTCGCACTATACGGCTGGAGCAGATATACAATTCCGGTTCTTTCCAAAATAGATATCCAGTTCTTAATTGTCGGCTCACTTACCCCGATGTCTCCTGCTATGTTGGAATAATTGAGAAGTTCACCTGTTCTTGCAGCAACTGCCGTCAGAAATTTGGTAAATGTAATACCATCTGCCGCCACCAGTTCATTGATATCCCTCTCCAGATAAGTTGCAACGTAAGAAGAATAATATTCTTGCCAGTCCCTGTCTATATCATAAAGCTCGGGATAAGATCCTTTGTGGATAATTTCCCATATATTGTCATATTTTACAATCTCTTTTTCACGTTCTTTGATATATGCATCGGTTGGGATAAAATGCCGGTTAAATTTTACACCATAAATCTCCCGCATTGATAATCCGGTAAGCTCTGAGATTGACACTCTTCCTGCCAACGATTCACTCTTGCCTTTCATAAGTTCAAGTTTCTGAGAACCGGAAAGAAGAAACATCCCTCGCTCATCCGATTCATCGACAATCTGCTTGATATCTTCCAGAATACTGCTTTCTTTTTGAACCTCATCTATAAAAAGCGGCTGTGGATTGTTTAAAAAAAACAATTTAGGTTCTTCCTTCGCTTGCATTCTTGTCAGTCTGTCATCAAAATTTGCCCGGTTAAAATCCTTGAATTCATGCTTTATAAGTGTTGATTTCCCGACCTGTCTGGCTCCTACCAGTAACATGCACTTGCTGGTAGACACTCTTTGTTTCAATATTGGCGTTATCGCTCTTTGTATATATGGCATAACAAACCTCCGGCTAATCTAAACTCTGATTTTATTATAGTCGTTAATATATACAAAATCAATAAAAATATACCGGCTAATCTAAAGTTATATTTTAGATTAGCCGGTATTTTTCAAGACACACAAGCTGTACATCCGGAATCCCGTTAAACACGCACGGTACAATGCCAACTTCCTCATCATGAATGTGGTTGTATATCGTTTCAATCCGGGCAAGATCCATTTGTTTTGCACTTCGGATATTTATCATAAAATATACTCCATCTGCTGCTCCTTGGTTTTCAGCCCCATCTTTTCATAAAATTTCTCCGCCGAGGTATTTCCCGCCCAGACATTGAGCGTCACTTCATAACAGCCTAAACGCTTTGCCTCCTCTTTTACATGCACAAACAACTTCTCTCCGATGTGCTGTCCTCTGGTACTTGCATCGACACACAGATCATCGATAAAAAGCGAGGTAAACGGCACCATATTGTTGGAAAATGGCTGCTCCCGCAACTGACAGAATGCATAGCCGAGACAGTTGTCATTCTCATCTGCTGCAACATAAATCGGTCTGGTATCATCCTTTATCATCTGGGAAAGTTCTTCGTTTGTGTATTTTGTGGTTCCCGGGATAAAAATATCCGGCCGGATATCTGCATGGATCTGAAGCACCTGTTCTAACAGTTCCAGCAGTCTTGGGATGTCGTTTTCGTTTGCTCTTCGAATAGTCATTTGATTATACTCCTTCTGCCATTCGCCCCTGCGTTTTTTTACAATTAAATAGGGATCATAAAAGGGGATGTCTGATTCTTTTAATTCCAGTTTTATTTTATCTCTCGATCTTGGCAAACACCTTGATTCCAAAAAATCTTCATAATCTGCAATACTCGGTTCGGTATTACTTCCAAACGCGGTAAATTGCACATTATCCACATAATTTTTATTCGCACAATCTTTTTTGCCTCATCAACATCAATCAATGCACATGGCTTATTTTTGTACATATACCACATCCGAATCGGCAATTCTTTCGGTGGAATTTTCAGGGAAACAACATAATCCATATCATGATTGAGCATTTCAATCAATAACACAATTTAACATCTTTTTTTATCTAAGTAAAGAAATAGTCATCAAAATAATTGTTTTTATAGATAAAACAGAACCATTTTAATGGCTATTATGATTGCTATTATGATTTTTCCTTTTTGTAATTTTATTGTCCTGTTAAGTGATATAATAATATGGTAAATTATTACAATACAGTTATAAAAAGGACGATAAAAATGTTTTTTGCATACGGAGAAAAAGAGATTACATACCTCAAACAGAAAGATAAACGCCTCGCAGAAATTATCGATAAAATCGGAATGATTGAACGGGAAGTTGACACCGATTTATTTTCAGCCGTAATTCATCATATCATCGGTCAGCAGATTTCAACAAAAGCACAGGCAACCATCTGGAAACGAATGAAGGATCAGTATGGTATCATTAACGCAGATACCATACTGAGTGCCGGAGTTTCCAATTTACAGTCACTGGGAATTACCTTCAAAAAGGCAGGGTATATTACCGATTTTGCCCGAAAAGTAAAGGACAGAACCTTTGATATTGACGGAATCTGGAAAAAATCGGACGAAGAAGCCATAAAAGAATTATCTTCTTTACAGGGAATTGGTGTCTGGACCGCGGAAATGATTCTGTTGTTTTGTATGCAGCGTCCAAATGTATTGAGTTTTGGTGATCTGGCAATCCAACGCGGCATGCGGATGGTTTATCACCACAGAAAAATTGACCGCAAACTGTTCGAAAAATACCGGCGGAGATTAAGTCCGTATTGCAGTGTGGCAAGCCTGTATTTCTGGGCTGTAGCCGGAGGTGCTATTCCTGGCATGAAGGATTTTGCACCTCAAAAATAAAACTCCTGACTTTATCAAAAATATTCTAATGTAAAATTACAACTGCTTCCGGCAGCATCGGACGAATCTGTACCGCTCCATTTTCCAGTGGCTCGATACCAAAGATTTTGTATATGACAATATCTGGATACTTGAACCCAAAATATCCTCATCCATAGAAAACTTTCCATTTTGCATCCCGGTAATTGCTTTATATTGCAGCTTTTCATCGTCAGAAAGGTTGTCACTTTCCAAAAGGAAATCAAAACGCTGTGCTTCCCTTCCTATCAATTCCGTAATACGGTACTTTGCTGCTTCAAAATTCAATCCCTCCACGCTCTTGAGGGATAGAAAAATAACCGGGTATTTTCCCATATATTCGTCACAAAGTGCCTTGTTTTCTATAATGTTTGATGTTTCCATTTCCACACCTCCCTGTGTTGTTGTTGCCTGCATTATATACGCGGCAGTATGGAAATGACAAAGGCAAAAAGTGAAATCGTTTTCACCCTTTGTTTTTTATTTCCCTGTATTCATACATGATTGGTATGAATATAATTTTTCTAAAAATGCAGTATTTTACAGGATTTAAGGACAAATAATCCGGGGATTTTATTCTGAATTGTCGTTATGTTTTATGAAATGTACAGATAGATATGCCTAATATATGAAAACGTTTACAGTTGTTTTTTATTGCCAAATAATCCCTTTTTTCCTATAATAAAGGATACTAAGACCATATTCCTTTCCATGGTCTGACCGCATAAGAGACGGCAGTACCGGGAAAGTGTTCAAAACCGCTTCCTGATATGAAGCAAAAAAGGGGGAAATCATGGAATTTAAAGAAATCATCAACGCTATCCGCCAGTATCCATGGCAGGTAACTGTAGCCGTTATATCGCTGATACCACTGTACATCATTGATCTGAAGTTTTTAGCCAAAAGAAAAGTTGGACTGAGCAGAAAAATTGAAATTGCAAAAGAACGCGGACATGTCACAAAGGGAATGATTATAAAAAAAGATGCAAAAAGAATCACGGTCAACCGGTCAAATTCCGACTAATTACTGGGCTGCAAGGTATACTTACACAGTAGCCGGAAAGGAGTACTGCAGAAAATTCTCCTGTTCTCCGCTAAGCAGTACCAGATCCCATCTGCGGACAATCATAAATGTCTACTGGATCCATGATCCTGCCAGACCTTTCTGGGATTACAGCGAGGATCCACTTGGAGACCTGTATAACATTTTTACCACACTGTTCCCATGGATCGTCGCTATTCTCCTTATTCTCTTCCTGCCTGGTGGTGCTGATGCGGTCAGACAGTATCAAATACCAACTATTTCCGGATAGTATCCACAAGTTTTCTGGTCTCTGCGGACAATTCCCTGATATTGCCGAAATCTCCGGCTTTTACAAGATCCCCTTTCACCATCCAGCTTCCACCGCAGCAGAGGATCTTGTCACAGGAAAGATACTCCGTTAAATTTCCTGCGTTAATTCCGCCGGTCGGCATAAACTTAAGCCCCACATACGGTGCTGCCATCGCTTTGATCATGGCAATTCCGCCAGCCTGCTCTGCCGGGAAGAATTTCACAATGGTAAGACCTCTTTTGACCGCCTGTGCGACTTCTGAAGGAGAAATGCAGCCCGGCAGAACCGGAATCTTCTTTTTCAGACAGTAATCTACGATCTCCGGATCAAATCCCGGACTTACGATAAACTTTGCACCGGCTGCTGCAGCCGCATCGACCTGCTCCTTCGTAAGCACCGTGCCGGCTCCCACCAGCATCTGTGGAAAAGCCTCCGTCATCCGGCGGATGGACTCCTCTGCTGCTGCGGTGCGGAAGGTCACTTCCGCACTCAAAAGTCCTCCTTCGACCAGTGCCTGTGCAAGCGGCACTGCATCCTCTGCATCTTCCAATACAACGACCGGAACCACTCCGGTTTCATAAAATTTTTCTTCTAATTCATTCATGTTATTACCTCACCGTTTTATCGTTTGATATCAAAATTCATTTCCATCACATGCCGAATCAAAGAAACATCATCCGTAATATTTCCGTCCCCATGAATCGTATGCTTTACAGCACTTGCCGCAACACCGAAATTCACCGTATCCTCCGGTGTATAATCATTCATCAGGCCATAAATAATGCCGCTTACAAATGCATCTCCGCCTCCGACCCGGTCGAGGATATGAAAGGTCAGACGTCTGCTTTCATAAATCTGTCCATCTTTCCACAGATATGCCAGAAAGCTGTTTTCGCTGCAGCTGTGTGTAAAACGGACATGTCTGGCAATACATTTCAGATTCGGATACTCTTTGACAAATGCGCAAAATACCTGTTCCTGCTGGTCACGATCCGGCTGGAACGGAATATCATCCTTTACATCGCCTGCGGCATGATCCTCATCCTTTTTCCAGATATGGTAAGGCTCGATGCCAAAGAGGACATCCACATACAGAACCGGTGATGATATGGATTTTGTTGCTGTAAAACCCGGAACTGCAAAGATCCGGTGCTATGTATATGGGAAAAACAAGGATCGTTACGGGGACACAATCAAGGTATCTGTAACAGAGGCAAAGAAAGATTACTCTCTCCGGAAGTCCGGTGCTTCTGTCAAGTATGAGAAGGTCTGGGACGATTTTGATTTAGAGGAACAACAAAGATCACCTGCAGCTATACTAATTCCAAGGATGAAAAAATCGGTTGTGTATACGGTAAAAGTAGTTGCTGATGATGATTGATTCCATCGAAGCACTATGAATCCATGTTTATATTAAATAATATGTAAAGCCACGCAGTCAAAATATTTTACTGCGTGGCTTTTTCTCTATATATTCCTCGGCTCTGGGGAACATCATCATAATCCAAAAGTAATTCTAACTTTTCCTTGTCAGAATCGTGTTCTTATGTTATGGTAAATATATCTTTTTTCAGTGGCAGTTTCTGCCAGAAATCCCATTTGTATATTTTTGTACGATAGAACCAGATAAATTTTACATGATACAGGGGCAAGCATGCCTTTTGCTCCCATATCATTTTGCGCGTTGAAAAAAATGCAAAAACTACATATAAAATATAAGGAGAACAGTTGGAAAAAGAACTATCGAAAAATAAAAGCCCCTGCAGATTGACTGCACGGTCGTAAAGGTGAAGAAAAACTGCAGGATTAAAAACGAGATCGGCAAAATTTTCCGTACACACAACATTTTTGAATACAAGTCACCAAAAGACGAACTGAATATCGACACTTTTTACAAGGCAGTTGCGTATGCATGCCTGTATAAGGTGCTGCCGAAACATGTGAATGAAATCCCGGCAGATGAGCTCACGGTCACTCTGCTCCGTGACCGTAAGCCAGTAAAGTTGCTGCACGAACTGGAACAGACCGGGTATGGATGCCAGACAGAAGCCTCTGGGATTTATTACGTCAGCGGTGTCATGTTCCCGATGCAGATCATCGTGTCATCGGAGCTGAACACAAATCTGCATGTGCAGCTCAAGGCACTGACAGACCAGCTGGACAAACCTCTGATACGCCGGTATCTGGAAGAAGCCAGTGTATTCACGGAACGTGAAAAGAGCCTTGCGGATGTCGTGCTACAGGTCATTGTGGGAAGCAACATGGAGAAATTTCAGGAATGGAAAGGAAGTGAACAGGCAATGTGTGAAGCATTAAGGGTATTGATGAAAGAAGAACTGAAGGCAGAACGTGCGGAAGGACAACTCTGTGCATATGCATCCCTTGTACAGGATGGCATTATTACCGTGGAAATGGGTGCTAAAAAAGCGGGATTGTCAATCGCTGATTTTACGAAAGAAATGAAACAGGCAGGATATGTAATCCCCTCCGTATAGGGATGTTCCACTGATAAATATGTAAAGCCACGCAGTCAAAATATTTTACTGCGTGGCTTTTTGTGTGGAATTCTTATATAAAGAATCTTGATTTCTTAGGAAATGCATTCGATGGTGTTCTGTTCAATATTCTGAAATTATTTGTGTGAATCCCCCATGAACATTATCTATTTCACTTTTATTTTTGTAACGTTTGAACAGGTACCCACATACGTTTTCCCATTATAAGATTTATATGCACGGACTTTATACTGGCTGGCAGTCCCCTTTTTCAATTTGGAATCCTTATAGGAAAATGTTTTGTTATTGTTAATAGTAGCAATTTTATCATACTTTTTCGTTTTACTGTTATAACGGTAAATCTGATATCCGGTTACATTGCTGGTTTTATCCCATTTTAATGTGACTGCACAAGATTTTGTCTGCAGCCGGAGATTTTTTACCTTCAGCGGATTTGTGCACTCTTCATGTGCGTCAGAAGCTTCTCCCCAGACGGTTTCCCCTTCTGCTTTTTTATAAGATTTCACTTTAAATTTGTACGTTGTAGCTCCGCTCAATCCTGTAACTTTATAAGAAACTTCTGCTCCGCCTGCAATCGTTGCCACACTTTCGTATTTCTTTTCTGCTGTGTTATATTTATAAACCCGGTATCCGCTGGAACCTGATATTTTGCTCCATCCAAGTGTCACATATGTGCTGCTGCGCTTTTGTGTTTTTACATCGGACACTTTTGCCGGCGGAACGGTGGCCGATACCACCGAAGAATAATTTCCATAATAATTTGTCCCACCGATGGTCCAAAAGCAGCGCACCCTGTACTGATAAGTCTTTCCGCTTGTCACATCGGTATCCGTAAAGCTTTTTCCACTCGTCTGCTTCATATAAACATATTTTTTCTGTTTTTCGTCATACCGGTACACGCGGTATCCGGTTACATCATCGGCAGCTTTGCCCCAGCTTAGTTTCACAGGGTCAAATGCATTCCCCACAGTTGCTTTCAATCCTCCGGTTTTTGCACTGGTGTCCTTGTACCAGAAATTTACGTCCAGATTTCCCGTATATCCACTCACTTTTGCAACGGATGAATACTGCCAGAATTCATAGTCATATGCTGTGTCTGCATAAGGTTCCCCGCTTTTTGCATTGCTCGTTGTCGTATTATTGTACCGCGCAATCCAGATGCCGCAATCCTCCAGAGAATCTGTATCAATATAGGATTTGATCCATGCATAGGAAGCATAAACAACCGGCTGATATCCCGCATCGGAAATCGTATCTGCAAATGACTGGCAGACCGCTGTCTCTTTTGCTTTGGAGAGTTTCCCCCCTGTCAGGCGGTTGTGACTTCCTTTTTCCCTGTCTATAACAATCGGAAGGGTCACATCCCAGCCGTATTTATCTGCCAGATCCAGCACATATTCTGCTTCCTGTTTTGCCTCTTTTTCTGTCAGTGCCTGTGAAAATATGTACAGACCGACATTGATGTCGTTTTCAAGTGCCGCCTGAATATGGGAATCCGCAGCCGTGTCTTCGTAAATGCTTCCATCGGAAGTGTCCCTTGACGCTACACGGACAAATGCAAAATCTATTCCTGCATCATGTATTTTTTCCCAGTTAAGTGCTGTTGTTTTTTTATTTTTTGCCTGCCACCAGGAGACATCTATTCCGTTCAAAAGCTGCGCATCTTCATAGTCCGATTTGTGATAATAGGTAACACTTGTATAATCCACTTTCGAAGTAAAAGAACCATCCAGAAAATCCTGTGTATATCTGGAAGATGCCTTAGATGCCCCCAGCAGCCGTGGCATGGCATATGTGGACAACAATCCGTCCCTCTGCGTATCCACGTCTGAAATCTGTGTATCATCCATCTCTTCTTTGATGCTTTGTCCCATCACACCATCCATCTGTGTTTTGGGTACCTCTGCCCTCAGCTGCTGTGGTGCAATCATACAGATTCCCGCCAGTATCATTCCTGCTGCTACAATTTTTGCTTTTGTAAATCTCAATTTCTATATCTCCTGTTTGTACATTTATTTCATAAAAGTCATCACCATACCTATATTCTGCAAGCAAAGCATCACCATGATTTTCATTAACAGACCACCAATGATTGGTCTGATCCATTTTCGAATAATACGAAATACCTGTAATGTGATCAGATAATCATACAGATGATATGCAAGCATAAAAATACTGCATGACGCGGCAATACTGCATCCAAAACCTGCTATAGAAAATAATAATCCAACTCCTATGTTCTGTGTCAGGTTCCATCCTGTATAATATCCGGCTGCCGCCAGGGTTTTACACAAAATAGATCCGGGCAATACATTTACCGCCGGAACAATATGATTGTAATATTGCTGGGAAGTGATCATTCCTCCTCCCACAAAAATTCCATCCGCTATGGTCATATATGCATCACCACCGCCAAAGGACATCCATGCAGACAAAATTCCCCTGCCGGAAAAACACATGATCTCATGGTTTACAAACCAGACGGGAACGACGAAAACTGCCGCAAATACAACCCATGTTCCAACATCCTTTGCAATTATACCCCAATTCTTCTCTCTTTTCCATCCGGTATCTGCTATATTACAGAAAATGCCATAACATCCAAGTATTCCCATCACAATATCAACCACAGGATGCCATCCGGACAGATCAAACGAAAACACTTGTACATGTGTCAACAGATAACTGCCAATAATGCCGGTAAGAATTATCAGATTCTTTTTGCTGTAATTGCCTCTGGTGAAAAAAATGCTGAAAAATGCCAGTATCAGTACCTGCACCGAAGAAATAAAAAAAGACAGTACAAAAACCCCAAGCATTAAAAAAATCGCTTTCACCTTTCTGTGTTTTCCGTCTTCCCCGCAGTCTTTTAACATTTTTCTGATATAAGAAAACAACAGATACAAAATAAAAACAGAGACTCCTATGGAAATCATATTTACAACAGAAAGGATTTTTTCCTGAAATACAGACAACACCGCTACCAGAGCCACCGTCATCAACGCTCCCGGCAATGCCATCATGACAGCACCTGCGATCATTCCCCTGATTCCAAATTTGCGGCGCCCGATAGACGCTGCAATCTCTACCGGAAGTGCTCCCGGTGTAATACTTGCAACCACCACATCTTTGTCAATATTCTGTTTTTCGTCTATTCCCTGTCGATCTGCAATCTCTTTTTCAATAACTGGAATAAGTGCGCTTCCTCCGCCAAATCCAATACATCCGATCCAAAACATTGACCGGATAAACTGTCCTGCCTGACTCACACGGATTCTCGCAACAGACTTTTCAGTTGCTCCAATATATGATTCACACATGTTTCCACATCCATCTCCGCGGTATCTACGACAACATCTGCATGTTCCGGAATTTCATAAGGGCTGGTAATTCCTGTAAACTGCGCAATTTTTCCTTCCCGCGCAGCCTTATACAATCCTTTTACATCCCTCTTTTCACACTCTTCAATGGAAGTGCTGACATAAACTTCCCGAAAACCGTCTCCGATAATCTGTTTTGCATTCTCGCGATCATGCCGGTACGGAGAAATAAATGCGGTAATCACGATCAGGCCTGCATCATTCATCAGCTTTGCAACCTCTGCAATCCGCCGGATATTTTCTACCCGGTCCTCCTCGGAAAAACCAAGATTGCTGTTTAAGCCCATCCGCACATTATCTCCATCCAAAAGCATCGTTTTTTTTCCCATCGCATACAGACGCTTCTCCAGTGCATTTGCTATTGTAGACTTTCCTGCACCGGACAATCCGCTCATCCAGATGGTAAAAGCCTTCTGCTGCATCTGCTTTTCGCGCTTCTGCCTGTTAATATCCATCATATGCCATGTAAGATTGTGTCTGCTGTCTGTTTTTTCATCTCTTTGTGTATTGAAACCCTCTGTCATCTGCCCAGTCCCTTTTATCGAAATAATTTTTTCCAGATCGTCCGAAATGGATGCTTTGCTTTATCCCGGAACATCACAAATTCATTTGCCCTCTTTTCCAGCTGTCTGATTCTTTTTTCCTGCTGGTTTATTTTCTGACGCTGAATTTCATTCGTTCTTCTGAGATCCATAGTAACTGCTGCAAAGAACTGAATAATTTCTTCCTGCATTTTTTCATTTTGCGGATTCCATTTCGGTAAATCTTTAACTTCATTCGAAAACAAAGGCTGTCCATCCCCGATATACTCCTCGGCTACCCGTTCATTTTCCTTCGCATACAATTCCAGAAACTGCTGCAATTCCTCTTTTGCAAGCATTTCTGTATTTTCTTCTTTTATGTAATCTTTTGAGATTTCCTTCAAAAATCTACGAAAATAAGAGATTTCTTTTTCTGTGAGAAATTCACTCTTATTGAGTATTCTCTTAATTTCCGTGGTATTTTTATCTAACCGGAGATTTTCACTTTCTTCCAATTCCTGAAATTCCTCTGTGACGTCCAATCCGATCTCATGCATAAAATCATGAATGATTGATCCGTCTTTCCAGCTCTTCGGAGAAAATCTCCTGACTATTAAATTATTTTTTCCTATGACAGCTGCAATCTCATCCAGTTTCTGTGCATATTGATAAATCTTTTTTTCTTTTTTCTCTGATGCAGCAAGATACTCTTCACATGTCATAACAGCGGCACTGGTAAATTTTTGTTTTACCTCCTGGTTCCATCGGGAAATCAGCAGTCCATCCTGTCTGCGCAGATATACAATTACCTTAATCTGATACTTCTGTTTATCCGCCTCCTTTTTTAATTCCTGAAGAAGTGATTTTTTTGAATAGCTTAACGCATGCCAGATGGATTCATCTGTCAGTATCACATGATCGTATGCCCCAAATGCGGTTCTGATCTGCTGTAACCCCTCTTCAAAATATTCCTTTTCCTTCGATTGGTTTCTGTTGCCGTCTGCATCCCACACTTTTGCAACCAGAAAGTGTGCATTTCTCCTTTTATTTGCTCTTGGATACACATGCAGTGAATCAGGAAAGCAATACCCATGTTTTTGCAGTACGTCTTTGTTTTCTTCTAAAAATCTCTGAATAGACGTTGTTGCTGTCTTTGTTGTTCCAATATGCAAATATAAGGTTTTCATGGCTTTATTCCTTTCCAATGTTTTATAATTGTTATAATATAAAATGTTCCTTGAATGAACCTTGAAAACATATCAATTTTCTTTTTAACTTTTTTTATTCATCCAAAAATAAAAATTATGATTGCAAGATTTCCAAGATTCGTTATAATAAATTCCAAATACAACAATAATTATTTTGATTTAGCAAAGGGGATTCCAATTGAAAATATTGATAATTGAAGACTCCGTCCGGCTTGCGGATACCATTGCAGAAGCTTTACAAAACGAAAACTATGTGGTAGATACCGCAAATGATGGACAGCTCGGCTATGAACATGCCTCCACCGGCATTTATGATATGGTTATCTTAGATCTCATGCTTCCGAAAATGAACGGTTATGAAGTTCTATCTGCCCTGCGCAGGGATGGACAGAATGTTCCGGTACTCATTCTCTCCGCAAAAACAGAAATTGATGATAAGATACAGGGATTTACTACCGGTGCGGACGATTATATGACCAAACCATTTGAAATTCGTGAACTGCTCATGCGCATACAGGCGATCAGCAGACGCAGCCATCATCAGGATACTTCACACCCTGTCGTTGGAAATCTCTCCTACGATCCCGCTACCTGCGAAATCTGCAACACACAGACCAAAAAATCTGTCCAGGTATCCGGAAAAGAAATGCAACTGCTGGAGTTTTTTATGAATAACTGTAATCAGGTTCTCGAGAAAAACCAGATTACCACAAAAATCTGGGGATTCGATTCCAATGCAGAATACAATAATGTGGAAGTATATGTTTCTTTCCTGCGGCGGAAATTTCACCACCTGCAGGTCAATGTGACACTCCGCGCCATTCGCGGAGTCGGTTATATTATGGAGGTTTCCGATGATTAAATCTTTACAAAAGAGAATCAGTACACTTTTTATGTTCCTGCTTACCATCATCTGGCTTGTTATTTTACTGCTTTTTGTCAACAACTCCTACCGGAACAATCTGAGTGATCTCCAGCAAACCGTTCGTGCCGCTCTCCACTATACTACATGGGATGCATTTGTCATCTCTAATGGACAGACGTCTCCGTCCGAACTTGATCATATTTCCTATTGTCTTTTTTCTATTGATGAATCCAATGAAATGGATATCATGTTTGACACTTTTTCTGATGTCTCCGACAGTTATCTTTTAAAACAGGGAAAAGCTCTCATATCCAATAGTAAGAAATATGTATTTATCAGGCGTTATGTCTCTGTAAATCATCTTCGCGCCAAAAAAGGACAATATTATGTTTTGATGCTCAGCGGAACACCTGCTTTAAAAGCAACACTTCCGACGATCTCTCTCTGTTTTATTCTGGCAATTCTCGGTATTATTGTATTTACCATTTCCTCCAAAGCACTTTCCCGCTGGATGGTAAAACCGATTGAAAATACCATTTTATCCGAGAAAAAATTTATTTCCAATGCCAGTCATGAGCTGAAAACTCCACTCTCCGTCATCAGCGCCAATGCCGAACTTCTCTCTTCTGAAGTAGGCAGGGACAATAAACATCTGCTGTATATTCAGCAGGAAACTTCCCGGATGATCTCTCTTGTCCAGAAAATGCTTACGCTCACGCGGCTGGATGCCCCGCAGATCCAGAATACCCATGCGGTTTTCCCTGTAGATGACGCACTGCTCGACATTATCTATCCGATGGAAAGTGTTGCTTTTGAAAAACACATTGCGCTTTCCATTGATGTTCAGGAACAAATGAAAATGGATGGAAACGAGAGTCAGATTCAAAATCTCGCTTCCATCCTGTTAAATAATGCTTTAAGTTATACCCCAGAAGGCGGAAATATCGAAATTCACGCCCATATCCATAACCGTAAATTTTATTTATCCGTGGAAAATACCGGCAATCCAATTCCGGAAGAAATCCGTGACCGCCTGTTTGAACGTTTTTTCCGCGCAGACGAAGCACGCGCGGATAACGGTCATTTTGGGCTCGGTCTGTCCATTGCGCACTCTATTGTCACGAACCATTCCGGCAAAATTACCGTAGAACGGCAGGGGGACAAAAATGTATTTTCCGTTATGCTGCCTGTGACTTTCCACAAATAATTCAGCGCACCTGATTGCCCACAATGCGGTAATAAATTTTTGAAGTGATCCGGAATACCACATAATAGATAACCGCAAATGCAAGTACCGTTGTAACGAGACACCAGACAAACAACTGCCCGCTGTCCATAATCAACAGGGAAAGCACTCTGCGGATCAGTGGAAATGCCGCCACGACATGCAATGCTGCCACCACGATCGGCAGAAAGAACACCATGCGAATCTGCGTCTCGATCGCCGACTTCACCTCGACATTGCTCATGCCCACCTGTTCCATGATCCGGTATCGCTCCTTGTCCTCGTACCCCTCCGATACCTGTTTGTAGAAAATAATCATCACTGTCACTGCCAGAAAGACGATGCCAAGGAAAATCCCAAGGAAGAAAAACCCTCCGTACAGTGCCAGCAGCTCCTTCCGGTTTACTGCCCTGCCGCGCACGCGCCGCCAGACAACGCCATATTTTTCCCCAGAGGAATAATTCTCCACGTTTCCGCTGCACGCGATCTTTTCTGTCTCCGTTCCGGTAATATTGATTCCAAGTACATTTTCATAGGCATACGCACTGACATTCTCTGTATTTGCCTCAGCGATGGCCAGTTTCTGCAACTTCTGCAGCGTCTGCATATGATCCACAACGATATAATAAACCCCGTCCATGAACGAAATAGCCCCACCATTGCAGCGATTCTTACAGTATCCATTTTGCTGTACGGTAAACGTTTCTCCAAGAATCTGTATCTGATCTCCACGCAATGTTTTTGTAGACTGGAACCGTTTTTCCCGGTAGATAAGAATTTTTCCGGCTTCTACCTTTGGCACATCCGCCTCTGTCAGCGTGTGATCCATCCGAAGGAAATTATCCCGCGTCAGAAAATACAGGCTCGCATTTGTCGGTTTCTGCCCAATCGTAAGAGAATCTTTCTCCAACGTCATCGCAAAATTCAGATACGAATAACTCTCACTGTCCGTCACGTTTGTTCCCGTATCCTCTATAAACTGTATAATATCCGAACTCTGCTCCGATACATTTTCCTTCACCTCAGAATAGCCGGTCTGCACGTTGATCTCATACGGATAGAGTATGTTAATCTCATCATCAAGACCCGCAAACATACAGACCGTGGTAGACACCATGACCATCACCATCGTCGATAAAATACAGATGCTTGCCAGCCCCGCCGCATTCTGCTTCATCCGGTACATCATCGTCGATACCGCGATAAAATGCTTTTTTTGGTAATAAAATCCATGGGTTTTCCGCAGCAGCTTTAACACCGCAATACTGCCCGCCGTAAACAGCAGATATGTTCCAGCGATCACCAGAAGCACTGCCACAAAAAACAGGCTGATCACTTTCATTGGCTGCTCTGTCGTAATGGCAATTGCATATCCCGCACCGAGACATACTACTCCTAAAATTGCCATAAGCCACTTCGTTTTCGGCTCCTTTTCTCCCACACTGCTGCCCCGCAAAAGTTCCACCGGATTTGCCAGTTTCATCTGCATCAGATTGTAAAAAAGCGTCATCATATACAAAATACCAAACACCAGCACGGTATTTTTCACGGCAGACGGCGGAACGGAAAATTCGATCGTCACCGGAATCCCCAGAATCCGGTAAATCAGCATAAGTGCCAGTTTGGAAAACAAAATTCCAGCAACAATGCCTCCGATGATCGAGACAAACGCGGTAAACACCGTCTCAATGGCAAGCACTTTTGCAATATGCCGCTTTTCCATCCCGAGAATATTGTAAATTCCCATCTCTTTTTTACGCCTTTTACTGATAAAGCTGTTTGTATAAAAAATATAGATATACGAGAAAACGCCTACCACAATCACACCAAACGACATGATTGTTGTAATATAATAGGCTCCGCGCATTTTTTCAAACCCGGCACTGTTGTTGATAAACATCATAATGTAAAACATAAGCACCGTGATCATTCCCGCAACCATATAAGGAACATACAGTGATTTGTTATTTTTCAGGTTGTTTTTTGCCAGCCGTACATACAGATTATTCATAGTTCTCACCACCTGTCGTCAGAACGGTCAATGTTTCCGAAATCTTTGCATACAATTGTTCATTACTCATGCTTCCGCGGTACAATTGGTGGAAAACTTCCCCGTCCTTGATAAAAAGCACCCGGTTTGCATGGCTCGCCGCCTTGGTACTGTGCGTTACCATAAGAACCGTCTGCCCCTCCTTATTGATCTGCGAAAACAGCGTCAGCAGGCTGTCGGTTGCCTTGGAATCCAAAGCTCCTGTCGGTTCATCCGCAAGGATCAGCTCCGGCTTTGTGATGATTGCCCGCGCCACCGCCGCACGCTGTTTTTGTCCACCGGACACCTCATACGGATACTTCTCCAGAATATCCACAATGCCAAGTTTCTGCGCAATTGGATAAAGCCACTCATTCATCTGCTTATAAGGCACATTTGAGAGCACCAGCGGCAGGAAAATATTGTCCTTCAGCGAAAAATTGTTAAGCAGATGAAAATCCTGAAACACAAAGCCAAGATGCTCCCGCCGAAATGCTGCAATTTCTTTTTCCCGCACCGTCACAAGGTTTTTCCCGTTCAGCAGTACTTCTCCCTCCGTCGGACGGTCAAGCGCCGCCAGAATATTCAAAAGTGTTGTCTTGCCCGATCCGGACTCGCCCATGATCGCGACATACTCGCCTTCCTCTACCGAGAACTGGATGTTTCGCAGTGCCTGCACCTGATTGCCACCAAATCTCGTCGTATAAACTTTTTTCAGATTATGCACTTCTAAAATTGTCATGATTTTTACTCCTTATAAATCTGTCCTTTTTTCTACTGTTTTCATAAAAATAACTCTGTCCCTTTTTTACAATTTCAGAATAGCAAAAAACCGAAATGCAAGCCATTGATTTGTCTTACATTTCGGCTTTGTATCTTACATTTGTGTAAGATACCTGTTTTTACGTCCCGAGTATCCATGTTATTTGTCTCCCACGTCAAAACACTTAATCCCGGACATCCAAATTATTTCTTTCAAATACAATTGTCACATCCGTACCTTTTCCAATTTCGGATGTGATCATAATCCCATGCCCAAGCTTTTTGGTAATCTTCCGGCACAGATAAAGTCCGATTCCCATCGAAGTTTTATCTGCCCGTCCGTTATACCCGGTATAACCTTTTTCAAAAATCCTTGGCAGATCCTCCTTCCGGATGCCGATTCCCTGATCAGAGATCACAAACTCACAGGTATTGTCGGCTTCATTCCGGTTTATATGTATTGTAACCGCGTGATTTTCGCCGCTGTACTTAATCGCATTGGACAAAATCTGCTCCACAACAAATTCCAGCCACTTTTCATCCGAGAGCACCATCTCCTGGCATTCCTCATAGTGAATGGCAATCTTTTTGCGAATCATAATCGGCGCAAACCTCCGGATCGCAGTGCGCACCACCTGATCCGCTGAAACCATCTCAAGCACCAGATCATTCATACCGGAATTCATCCGCTGGTATTGAAGTGCCATATTGATATACTGGTTAATCCAGAATAATTCCTGCTGCATGTCATACAACACACTTTTTTCCATTCCCACTGTTTCATCCTCTGTCTGTTTTTGTTCTTCCCTCTGCAAAAGCAGACGCATCGCGGAGATCGGCGTTTTGATCTGATGCACCCACAGAGCATAATATTCTTCCATTTCCCGCTGCTGGTTCCTGTATGCTCCCTTTTCCTCCTGCCGCTTATTCTGCAGTTGTTCAAGCGCATCCATATACACTTCCTCCAGCGCATCCTCCGTATCTGAAAGTGTCTGCATGCCCTGCATATAATCCCGGATCTGCCTTTTTACTGTCCGCAGGCGATACCAGTACCGTATCCCGCAAAATACAGCGGACACCACAAGAAAAACAATTTCCAATCCCGCAAAATACCGGATATCTGCCGCGGATACGCCACAGAGGTAAAGCGTGAAAATATAGAAAATCATAATTCCTGCCACAAGTGCAAAACAGCCTTTGTATCTGTTTAAATACTGTTTGATGTATACCTTCAAGGTGTTCCCCTTTTCATGATCCATTTTTAATCTGATAACCGATCCCTTTTCGTGTTAAGATAAAATCCGTCAGCCCAATTGTTTCCAGTTTCCTTCGCAGCCGGTTCACATTGACCGACAATGTGTTTTCATCCACATACACATCACTTTCCCACAATGCCATCATCAGATTCTCCCTCGTTACAATTGTCCCCGGATTTTCAAGTAGCGTCTGCAAAATCTTCCGCTCATTTTTGCTTAACTCCAGTATCTGCTCTTCGTAGGTCAGTGTCCCATCCGACAGATTCAGCCACACCCCCTGATGCTCAAGCATATGGCTTTCCCCAGCAAATTCATAAGTCCGGCGCAGCATCGCCTGAATTTTCACCGTCAACACATTCAGATCAAAAGGTTTTGTGATGAAATCATCCCCTCCCATATTGATCGCCATCACCAGATTCATATTGTCATTCATCGAAGAGACAAATATCATCGGCAGCTTTGATACTTTCCGGATCTCCGTGCACCAGTAAAATCCATTGTGAAACGGAAGCCTTATATCCATCAGTACCAGATGCGGTTTCACCCGGGCAAATTCTTCCATCACACTATTAAAATCCGCTACTGCAAAGACTTCATAATTCCAGCTCTGTAAATGCTGCCGGATTGTTTTTGCAATCACTTCATCATCTTCCACAACTAATATCCGATACATATTTTTCCTTTCCTGTAAAATATTCGTTACTGCTCACACCCACATCACAATCATACTCCCCCGGACAGGATGATATTCAGATGCTGAGTGAACAGTAACAAAATTCCACTATGTCCTCATATACTTGCACCGTCTGCCCTTTCATGCTAAAATGAGCGCGTAAAAAGGAGTATAAATACAAATAAGGAGAAATTATCTATGAAACCATTGAACTGGGCAACCCTTGGCTGTGGTGTCATTGCAAACGAACTTGCCACTGCACTTGCCAGGCAAAACCGTCATCTGTATTCCGTTGCCAACCGCACACATGAAAAAGCAGTAGCATTTGCGGAAAAATACCAGATTGCCAAGGTATATGATCACCTTGAAGATGTCTTTACCGATCCGGATGTGGATATCATCTACATCTCTACCCCACATAATACGCATATTCAATATCTGCGTCAAGCACTGGCAAACGGAAAGCATGTCCTTTGCGAAAAATCCATCACCTTAAATTCAAACGAACTGGATGAGGCCATTGCCCTTGCGGAAAAAAATCATGTCATTCTGGCAGAAGCCATGACCATTTTCCACATGCCGATCTACCGCAAACTTGCAGAGATCATAAGCTCCGGCACTCTTGGACCACTTCGTCTGATCCAGGTAAACTTCGGCAGCTATAAAGAATATGATATGAACAATCGATTTTTTAACCGCAATCTGGCCGGAGGTGCTATGTTAGATATCGGTGTTTACGCTTTATCCCTGATCCGCTGGTTCTTTGCCGAAACTGCCAATCAGGTACTTTCACAGGTAAAATACGCACCAACCGGCGTGGATGAACAGGCAGGCATCCTTCTTATGAACCCAGCCGGCGAGATGGCAACCGTCACCTTATCGCTTCACGCAAAGCAGCCAAAGCGCGCAACCATCGCATTCGATAAGGGTTACATCGAGATCTTTGAATACCCAAGAGCTATGGAAGCAACCATTACTTACACCGGGGACGGACATAAAGAAACTATTTCCGCAGGAGAAACTGCAGATGCCTTAAGCTATGAAGTTGCTGACATGGAAGCCGCTGTATGCTCCGGCGATTTATCCACAATTGAATCACTTATGCATCTTAATTATTCACAGGATGTTATGCATATCATGACTGAAATTCGAAACAACTGGGGTATGAAATACCCGGAAGAAGAGTAATCTTACTTTAAACCAAAATTCGACTACACATTTAGTATAAATGTATGATTTTTCCTGTCAATCTGGTTTTTAAAACCACATCTATCCAACATGATAGTCCTTGATCCTCTCCCAGATGTGCGTATCGTACTGCGCTTCCGTGCTGCGCCGATCTTCTTTTAAAAGCTGGGCATAGATCAGATCAAGGATCAGCAGGATCGGAAATTGCGGGGAAATGACATTTCCGTATTCGAGGTTCTTTTTTACCGGTGCGAGCACGATCTCCTCATACGTCCGTTTTTCCCGCTCTGCGTTGGAGGAAGTCAGATATATGACCGCTGCCCCACGCGCTTTCGCCCGGTCAAGTGCATCAATGAGCTCGCGCGTCGCGCCGCTTAGGCTGATGCCGATCACGAGGCACGCGTTTGTGATACGCGCTTCATTCAATACCATCTGGTGCAGTTCCGTGATTGCCTCCGCATCCATGCCAAGCCGCAGCAACCGAAGTTGAAACTCCTGTGCCGCCAGCCCAGAACTGCCAAATCCATACAAAAAAATGCGCGTATGTTCCCCGATTAGCTGGGACACATGTTTGATCTGTGGTTCGCGGATTAAGCTGTATGTTTTTTGCAGCAATTCCTCATACGAATACAGGACGTGGATGGTCTGTTCCTCCACATTCGGTCGCTCCGCGATCGAGGGCTGGTAGTTGTAAATAAACTCCCGGTATCCGCTGTAACCCATTTTCTTGGCAAAGCGTGACAGAGATGCTTCTGAAACATGTAGCATCTTTGCCATGCGTCCCGATGAAAAATCCATCTCTTTTTCATTCGAAATAAAAAAATCGGCGATTGTTTTCTCCACCACCGTAAACATCTCATAATTTGCCTCGATCATCGGCACAACACTGCTTCCATAAGTCTGCATACGCGTTTTCTCCTTTTCCTGCTTCCTCAGTTACTTGCGGAACATCAGAGTTTATGGTGCCCACGTCCAACGGGATATATAACTCTATGTCCATAACCCGATCTGTAATTTTATTTCATTATATCATATATTTTTGAAAGTTCTTTCAAAAGCACACACGATTTTTCTTTTTTTCCGTTTTTGGGGATTGTTCTTTCCATTTGCCCAAACCCTATGGATTTTTCCAATTTTGCATCCTATAATCAACTTAACAAATGCAGGAAACGCAATTTTAAGGAGGAGAACTACTATGCGTATTTATAAAACAAAAAACTATGACGAAATGAGCCGCAAGGCGGCCAACATTATCTCCGCACAGATAATCTTAAAACCGGAATCTGTGCTCGGACTTGCCACCGGTTCTTCACCGATCGGCACCTACAAGCAGCTGATCGAGTGGTACAACAAGGGCGATCTTGATTTTTCACAGATCCGCAGCATCAACCTTGACGAATACAAAGGCCTTCCTGCCGACAACGATCAGAGTTACGCTTACTTTATGCGCCACAACCTGTTTGACCACGTAAACATCAAATCCGTAAACACCTTTATTCCAAACGGCATGGAAGCTGATGTGGAAAAGGAATGCTCCCGCTACAATGCCATCATCCGCAGCATGGGCGGCATCGACTTACAGCTCCTTGGCATCGGCAACAACGGACATATCGGTTTTAACGAGCCATCGGATTCCTTTGCAAAGGAAACCCACTGCGTCGACCTGACCGAAAACACCATTCAAGCCAATGCACGTTTCTTTTCCTTCATTGAGGAAGTCCCGACACAGGCATATACGACCGGCATCAAAAACATTATGCAGGCACGGCACATCCTACTGATCGCAAGCGGTGAAGCCAAAGCCGATGCACTCTATGAGGCAGTTTACGGACCGATCACCCCGCATGTACCGGCATCAATCCTGCAGTTACACGACGAGGTTTCCGTCGTTGCCGATGAAGCTGCATTATCCCGCATCATCAAAGAAGGACTGATCTAGGAAAAGGAGTACGCCATGATCATAAAAAACGGACTGGTCTGGGAGGAGTCTGGCTCCTTTCGGAAAAAAGAACTGGTTGTTGATACAACGACACACCGCATCGCAGAAACCGCAGAAGACGATACGGTATTTGATGCCGAGGGGCTTTATGTGATCCCCGGTCTGGTGGATGTCCACATCCACGGGGCAAGAGGTCACGATTTCAGTGACGGAAATTCCAAAGGACTTGCCGAAATCGCACAATATCTGCATTCCTGCGGTGTGACTTCATTCTGCCCGACTTCCATGACCCTGCCGGAAGAACAGCTTACAGCTGCCTTTGCGACGATTAACGATGTGCCGGATGCTGCCGGATATGCCCACATCGCGGGCATCCACATGGAAGGTCCATACCTCTCCCCGGAAAAGAAAGGGGCGCAGAAAGCAAGCTATCTGCACGCGCCGGATGCCGCCATGTTCCGACGGCTCTCTGCTGCAAGCGGAAACAAGATCCGCATCATCACGATCGCCCCGGAACTGCCGGGTTCCGATGCGTTTATCCGGGAGTTCAAAGACACCGTTGCGATCTCACTCGGACACTCCACAGCATCGTATGAAATCGCAGAAAATGCCTTTGCCGCCGGTGCCAACCATGTCACCCATCTGTTCAACGCCATGCCGCCACTACACCACCGCGATCCTGGCATTATCGGCGCGGCAGCGGACTGTCCGCATGCGATGGCAGAGATCATCTGTGACGGCATCCACATCCACCCGTCGGTCATCCGCAATGCCTTCCGCATGTTTGGCAACGACCGCATGATTTTAATCAGCGATGCGATGCGTGCAACCGGTATGGAGGACGGCGAGTACGAACTCGGCGGACAGCCGGTAATCAAAAAAGGCCGCCTTGCGACCTTAAAAGACGGAACCATCGCAGGTTCCGCCACCAATTTGTTTGACTGTATGAAAAATGCGGTGCAGTTTGGCATTCCGCTCGGCGTGGCCGTCAAAGCCGCCACCTGCAATCCTGCAAAGAGCATCGAATGTTCACAGGAAATCGGCACCCTTGCCGTCGGGGCAAGAGCCGACATCCTGCTTTTAGATCAGGATCTGAATATTGTAAAGATCCTGTAATTATGCTTCTGTGCTCACCACGCCTTTCCATACAAAGGAAAACTGCATGGTTTTGTCCGTCTGCAACAGATATTCCGGATGCGTCTGCGCGCCCCAGCTGTCGTCGCCGCCGACACCCATCTGGGCTTTTGCCACACGGACAACCGTGTAGTGTACAGGTGGCAGCTCATACGGATGCATCGCATTTTCTATCTCATGCGGCGTATACGGCAGTGCGGAAAATACCATCGGACCTGTTTCTTCTGTCATTTCAAACAACATGCCATCTCCGGCACGGTTAGTCACACGCGCCCAGCGCACGCCACATTTTGCCCCACATTCCTGCGGAACCATATACCGCGCCACATTGTCTTTTACCTTATTGCTGTAGATGCCAAGTTTGGCTCCCTTACAACGGTCAGCATAGGTTTCCTGTTCGCCCAGTCCATACCACTGCAGTCGGTCGTAATCGGCATTAAATTTAAACAGTACGCCAAATTCCGGCATGTCGCCCAATTCTTTGACCGGATCATAACAGAGCGTGGTCTTTACCCTGCCATCCCCAAATACTTCATAGGACAACCGACATTCCGAAACCGGTGTGGTCGGCATAAAATAGCGGAACGAAACGGTAATGCTGTGTTCGTGTTCCGTGACTTCCGGCGTACTCGTCTCCTGCGGGCTTTTATGGCTGACATACAGACTGGCCGTTTTCCACTGTGCATAGCGCGCCGGCATGAGATTTCCACAGTCATTGTCCGTCGGTGCCCGCCAGAAGTTTGGTTTCGGGATCGCCTCGATCATCTCTTTTCCCGCATATTTGTAGGAAACCAGCCCACCGTTTAATACGGAAAACAGGACGGAAAAATGCGCACCCTCTACACCGATGTTGTGTGTGCTGTGGATCACTTTGATCTTGTCTGTGCATGTTTCTGCCTCACCCGCAACCGGATAGACATACTGCCCGAAAGCCACCTCATGCCCTGCCTTTGCCCAGACAGTGTCCGCTTTCAGATGGAAGGAGACGGTCACGGTGTATTCGCCTGCCTTTGTCTCTTTTGCAAACGGCAGTGGATAGGTCTGTTCCGAGAGCGGCTCCACAGCCGTCGGTAAGTCTGCCCGGCGGATCTCCTTTCCGTCTTTTGCAACGGTCACAACACACGCAAAGCGGTCGGTGTTGACAAACAGGTTTTTATTTTTGACCGTTACGGACTCCGCAGTCACTTCCGCCGTGATGTTCTGGTAATTGAATTTGACTTCCTGCATTTTTGGTGACACATCGCGGTTTCCACCGTAGACAATACCGTTTCCACTAAAGTTATAGTCGGTTGGACGTTCGCCAAAATCCCCGCCGTATGCTTGAAACTCCTCGCCGTAGCGGTCTTTTTTGTAGATCGACTGATCGATGTAATCCCAAATAAAGCCGCCCTGATACTTCGGTTCCGTGTCGGTCAGATCCGTATATTTGTGCATCGCACCACAGGAATTGCCCATTGCATGCGTGTACTCGCAGCAGATAAACGGCTTGCTCGAATCCTTTGCCAAAAATTCTTTGATGCTCTCCACCGATGGGTACATCTGACTTTCCATATCACTCGTATCGTTGTAACTTCTGTCGTGGAACAGCCCCTCGTAATGAACGAGACGGGTATCATCCAGACGGTGGAACAGACAGGACATTTCATAGATGTCCTTGCCGCCGTAAGACTCATTGCCACACGACCAGATCAGGATCGCCGGATGGTTTTTGTCACGCTGGTACATCGAATTGGCACGGTCAAGCATCATCGCAAGCCACTCCGGTTTGTTGTGCGGCACGATATAGGTATCGTCCTTCGTAAACTCTGCCACATCCCAGGAACCGTGCGATTCCAGATTTGTCTCATCAATCATGTAAATGCCATACTCATCACAGAGCTCATAAATCTTAGACGCATCCGGGTAATGGCAGGTACGGATCGCGTTGATGTTATTCTGCTTCATCGTGCGAAGATCCTTGCGCAGCTCTTCCTCCGACACATGCCGTCCGCTGACGGAACTGAACTCGTGGCGGTTCACGCCCTTAAAGACGATCCGCCTTCCGTTTAATGTCATAATACCGTCCTTCATCTCAAACCGGCGGAACCCGACGCGCTGCGGGATCACTTCCTGTAAAGTTCCCGCGCCATCGCAGACTTCAACCGTAAGGTCATAAAGCTGCGGGTCTTCCGCGCTCCACAAAACAGGCCGCTCCACGTTCCAGGTCAGGATCTGTTCCCCTTCGGTAACAGCCGATTCGTCTTCCAGCACAGTCTGTCCGTCTTTTTTGAGGACGACTTTCACCTTGCCGCTTCCCCACATCTGTAAAGTCAGTGCCAGTTCGGCAGCGGTAAGTGCTGCATCCGGCAGTGCCCGCACCTTTACATCATAGGCATGTACTTCCGGCACAGTATACAGGTATACATCGCGGTAGATTCCGGAAAACCGGAAGAAATCCTGATCCTCGCACCAGCTGCTCGCTGTCCACTTAAACACCTGTACCGCCAGTTTGTTTTCCCCGTCTTTTACCGCATCGGTCAGTTCAAACTCAGACGGAGTAAACGAATCCTCGCTGTAACCGATGAATGTGCCGTTTAACCAGACTGCAAGTCCGCTCTCCGCGCCCTGAAACGAGACAAAGAGCCGCTTCCCCTGCATCTGCTTCGGCACGGTAAAATATTTGACATAGCTTGCCACCGGGTTAAACTGCTCCGGGATCTCGCCCGGATGGATGTCCTCATGGCCTTCCCACGGATACTGCACGTTAGCGTACTGCGGCACATCGTAACCCTCCATCTGGATATGAGCCGGAACCTTGATGTCATCCCAACCTACACAGCAGTAGTCTTCCTTCTCAAATCCGGCAACTACGTCGGCATAGTTTTTTGCATAGTGGAACTTCCACAGCCCGTTTAAACTGACGCGGTAGGAACTCTGTTTCTCTTCTGCCTCCTCTTTCGTCCGGTAATATATGTGGTCAGAATGCGCATCCATGCGCGCATCACGAAAATACTGAGGATCTTTTACTTTCTTATAATCAAATGTATTCATAGGCATATACCCCTTTCCTGTTATGGTAAAAAATGCCCTCCAAAAAGGAAGGCATTTTTTACCATTTTTATTTAACCGCTCCGGTGATACCTTCTGCAAACTGCTTCTGTAATACGAAGAATACGATCATCGTCGGGATTGAGCAGAACAATACACCACACATGAGCATACCGTAATCCGTCTTGTATCCGGTAATCAGGTTGGCAATGAGCATTGGCATAGTCATCGCACGGTTATCGGACATGATTACCTTTGGCCATAAGTATGCATTCCATGCATTCATGAATGTGATAACAGCGGCTGCCGCATAGGTCGATTTCATCGTCGGGATAAACATCCGGAAGAAAATCTGTACCTCGCTTAATCCATCAATACGCGCAGCTTCGATGATGTCAACCGGAAATGCACGGGCATTCTGGCGGAACATCATGATCATAAACGGTGTGGATATGATCGGAAGCATAAATCCAACCGCTGTATTTAACAGCTTTGCCTTGGAAAACATCTGAAACAACGGAACCATTGTTGCAACCTGTGGTATCATCATGGCAAGAAGCAGGATGGAAAACAGGCGGTCTTTCCATTTGTCATGGTAGATCTCAAAACCATAACCGGCGATGGAGCAGACCAAGAGACACAGCACCGTCGTAAGGATCGCATACAGGAACGAATTCCCGAGGGCTCTCCACAGTGGCTGCTGGGACATTAAGTTCTTAAAGTTCTCCATAAAGTGCGTACCCGGAAGCAGGCGACCACGGGATACGTCCGTGGATGTATTCGTGGCTGCGGAAATCATCCAATACAGCGGGAATACGGAAATAAAGGACACGATCCCCAGAAAGATATACGTCGGGATCAATCTTCTCTGGATCATTGATTTGCTTTTCTGCTTAGTCACGCGTATCACCTACTTTCAAGTTGATAAATGCAAGGATCGCTACCATGATAAAGATCAAAAATGACATGGCTGCCGCATATCCAAAGTTTGGCACATTGATAAAACATGTGTTGTATACATAGTGTGACATGGTAATAGTCGTATTGGCAGGTCCACCCTTTGTCAGGTTGACGGACTCATCGAACAACTGCAACGTACCATTGATTGACATGATAAAGGTCATGATGATCGTCGGTTTTAACAGCGGTACGGTGATCCTCCAGAATGTTTTCCAGCCGTTTGCACCGTCGATCTTGGCGGCTTCGTATACGGAATACTCGATATTCTGTAAACCAGCCAGATAAAAAACCATGTTATAACCAGTCCATCTCCAAATCAAAGCAAGGATAATGACCGCTTTGGCACTTCCGGAATGACCCAGGAAATTATAGCCGGAATGTAAGATACCAAGTTTCATGAGGATACTGTTAATCAGTCCGTCTGTTGCAAACATCGAACGGAAGATCAACGAATAGGAAACCAGTGAAGTCGCACATGGGAGGAAGACACAGGTTCGGAACAATCCCCGCAATTTTAAATGTTTGTTGTTTAATAACTGTGCCAGCAGAATTGCAAGTATAAGCATGATTGGCACCTGGATAATCAGGTAGAAAAATGTGTTGCCGATGGACTGCTGGAACACCTTATCAACAAGGATTCTCTGATAATTGGAAAATCCAGTAAAGCGCATATTGGCACCCGTTCCCTTTTGCAGGGAAATGATAAATGCCCGCACCATCGGATAAAAACTCATGATCGCAATCAGAATCGATGCCGGTGCTAGAAATGTCCATCCTGCCGCTCTTTGTTTTGCAATAAGTGACATCCCTTTTTTCTTGGAATTCACAACAAATTCCCCCTTTCGCATTTCTGGTCATTTTCACATATAGCGGAGGTCGCCCCCCGCTATACAAACTTGTCATTCTTTTTTATGTACCGGATTACTCCGTCATCTTAAACTGTAAGGTATCTTGTGCTTCCTGTAATGCATCAGCCTTAGCTGTTCCATTTACGATATTGACAACTGCTGTGTTGATGCACTCTCTTGCCTCATAGTGATACGGAGTCTTTGTAAACTCCGGAATATGGGAAGAGTATTCTACGATCGTGGAGTAAATCGGCTGATCGTTGAAGAACTCGTTTGGCTCGTTGTATACATCCGATTCTCCGGCTGGTAAGTAGCAGGCAATCGCACCGGTCTGTGGAAGGATTGCATCATAGAAATCTGTACTGGAACCAAAAGTGCTCTTTAAGAAATCTTCTGCAAGATCTTTGTTCTGGCAGTTTGCGGTAACATACCAGGAAGATCCACCGTTGTTTGCATAATGAGTAGCGGAATCCACACCATCTACACTTGGCATTGTGGTGATTGCCCACTGGCCTTTCTGGTCTTCGGTAGAAGCGATCGTTGCAGTGATCCAGTTACCATTGACAACGCCTGCTGCCTCACCATTTGTGATGGTGGATACATACTCATCCCAGTTGTTTACTAATTTTACAACATCATTCTGTACGAGTTCGGTGTAGATGTCGACACACTTCTCAGCGATGTCATTTCCTACAATGTAAGCATCTCCGTTTTCATTGACAAAGTTTGCACCGCAGGACTGGATCATCATCATCATAGTGTCTCCGCCAGTTCCCTCACTGGTCAGTAAGTATTTGCCGGTCTTATCATGAACATCTTTTCCGATCTTTGCAAATTCGCTCCAGGTAATATCGGTCAGGTCGTCGATGGTGTATCCGGCTTCTTTTAAGATGTCGGTACGGTAACATGCGATAACAGCACCGTTATCAAACGGAACACCGTAGTGCTTGTCGTCTACCATAGAGTAAGACTGTTTTAATTTTCCGAAATCATCCCAGTTGATTCCCATATCCGTCAGGTCGGTAAAGGCATCCGGATAACTTTTTAAGAATTTCTGGTAGCTGTTGTCCTGCATGAGTACGATATCCGGCAGTGTGCTGTAATCACCGGCATTTGCTGCGGTTGTCAGCTTGGTCTGGCAGTCATCAGAAGAGGTCTCAACCACTTCGAGTTCAAAATCCGGATGGTCTTTCTTGTACTGCTCGGCTGCGGTCTCTATTGCCTTGATGTTAAAGTTCTGGTCCCATGCCCATACGGTCAGCTTATTACTGTCGGATGAGGAAGAAGTACCGCTTCCGCTGGAGGATGTATCCCCGCCACCGTTGCTGTCTGTTCCGCCTCCACCGCAAGCAACCAGTGACAATACCATTGCACTTGCAAGTAATGCTGTAATCATTTTCTTTTTCATATAAATTTCCTCCTTCTCCCTAAGAGTATTTGTTACTTTTGCTGATGAACGTATTATAGCATTGCTTGAATATATCTAGTTTGCATAATTGTCCGTATAATGTGCAATTTCAATCATTTTGTGTGCTTTGCACTATTTTTTCGCATATTTTCGGTTATTTCCATTCATATTGCCATTATGCGTGCCATGTGATGCAACAAATCCACCATTACAACCGCTTGCATTCCTGCAATTCTTCGTCGAAATGATGGATTCTCTGATTTTGCGCACATTTGTTGTTCATGATTTGTTTGCAACTGTTCATATTTTATTCACCACTTTATGCAAAAACCTTAGAAGGATACTGTTTTTTGAGTGCAAACAGCAGTTCCTGATTGAGATCAAGCAACAATTTTTTCTTTTCCCGGTCCTCAATGACGATCATCGTGTAGTATGGAATGTCATCCTCATAGGAGGTATAATCAAACTTCGGCAGTCGGACCCCGCCCCCGTCTTTGCGGTACTTTGCCACAGCCTCGTGGCGGTTTGGCGCGGTCACTTCCATCTCGGTCATGTCAATGATGTGTGCCGTTTTACGGTACCGCTTCCCATAGATCACATCAATTGTGAGTGTTTTCCCGTCGAGGATGTACTCGTACTCTTTCCGGCTTAACACATCAAATACAAAATACAGTGCCACCAGAAGAAAGCCCGCTAACATAAATGCCTGTGAGATCATGATCCCAAGCAGCACAAAAAATACCCCGAATACGACCATGAGCTTCCGCAGAACCCCCGTCATCTTCTTTTGTTTCCTCTTTACCTGTTGTATCAGTTTTGCCCCCTGCATCGGTTGTTACCATCCTTTCTCTGTGTGGATCTCATAATTGAGCAGCCGCTGTTCGTAATTTTCCGGACGCTTCCTCCACTCCACGGGTGTGACCCCCATCATCTGCTTGAAATTGCGGTTGAACGTGGAGTTGGTCGTAAATCCGCATTTGTGGGCGATGTCCGCCACCGGTTCCTCGGTCTTTTTTAAGTGCTCGCACGCCGTGCGGATGCGCACCGTGTTGATATATTCAAGCGGCCCCATATGCATATATTCGGTAAACACACGCCGGAAATGTGTCTCGCTCAGATGGCTGTACTTCGCCAGTTGTTCTACCCTTATTGGTTCCATGTAGTGATCGGAGATATAGTCCATGGCGCGGGAGACGATGCAGGTGATCCTGCCCTGCTCGGCATCCGCGCGCGTCTCTTTGTTCGTGTAGTTTAACCGTGTGATCTCCAAAAGAAGACAGCCCAGCAGTGCCTTTGCCTCCTCAAGATAAAATTCATCGCCTTTTCGCATGATGTTTAAGATTTCTTTAATTTTTGCCGCTTCCTTCGGATACTCTGCTTCCTCCAAAAACCACGGCTTTTCATAGAGCCGCTGCAGTGCGCGCTCTTTGCGGAGTGCATTGTCCGGGAAAATACCGTCAAGTACCACCTCCACATCGACAAACAGATATTCCCAGCGACTGATGTTGCCCGGATCGCTGTTTGTCGTGTGCGGAAAATTCGACGGGATGACGGTAAACTGCTGCCCCGAAAAACGGTAGGTGTCATCCCCCAGTACCACGTCGCCTGCCCCGTAATAACAATAGCCAAGTTCCATGTAATTGTGGAAATGAAGCCTGTCTGCCGTGCGGTCACCATAATTCTGCACCCACTTTTCTCCCAGAAGTGCAAGAATCGGACTTCCGGGCGGTAACTGGTAGTACCTAAACTCCATCTTCTTCTTTTTCTTTTCTGCCATTACCCTGCTGCCTTTCTTACAATGTCCTGCATCTGCTGCATCTTGCGCTCCATGTCTGCCACAAGCGTAAGCTGCGTGCGGGCACGGTCGAGATTCTGTCCGTCCCGGTGGATCTTGAAATAACGATCGCCCTGTAAATAATCCATAAGAAACCGCATGCCGCACTCATACGTCATGACCTTTGCCCCCATCGGAAGCAGCGCGGTCTCCTCCGGAGTCAGGCTGCCGCCGCAGCCCTCCAGAAATCCTTTGGTAAAGAGGGAAAACAGCTCCATGCTGCACGAGACTTCGGAGAGATCCCGCTCATCCTCCGCCGCAGTGCTCGCCCCGTAGCGGATCGCATCGCCAAAATCATTCATGGCAAGCCCCGGCATGACCGTATCAAGATCAATGACACAGACCCCCTTTCCGGTCTTATCGTCGAGCATGACATTGTTTAATTTCGTGTCGTTGTGCGTCACGCGGATCGGAAGCTCCCCGCGGTCAAGCCGCCCGGCAAAATAGCAGGCCGTCTCCTTCCGCTCTAAGAAAAAAGCGATCTCCTTTTGAACCTCCGCGGCCCGCCCCACAACATCCTCCCGGACGGCTTTTTCAAATGCCGCAAACCGCGCCCGCGTGTCGTGGAACCCCGGAATTGTCTCATGGAGTGTCTCTGCCGGATAATCCGCCAAAAGCCGCTGGAAGCTGCCGAATGCGACCGCGCTCTCATAAAACTGCTGCGGCGTTTCCACCTGATCAAAGCTGCTCGCCCCGGTGATAAACCGGTACGACCGCCAGTAGTCCCCGTTTGTGTCACGGTAGTACGGTTTGTTGTCCACGGTCGGGATGATATTTAACGTCTCCCTCTCCGGGTCGCCGCCCCGCGCAATAATCTTCTTTTTTAAGAACCCCGTCACACCCGCAATGTTTTCCATGAGTTGTTCCGGATGTGGAAAGGCATCGGCATTCATCCGCTGTAAGATCACATCCAGATCCCCCATATTGCCGACTGCAAACGTCAGGCGGAACGTGTCGTTGATATGTCCGCTCCCGTACACCGTATCTGCAATCAGTGTTCCCTCGTATGCAAATGCTGCAATGGCTTCCTGTTTCTGCTGTTCTGTAATCGCTCTCATATTGTTTTCCCCCTTATGTGTTGTGTCTGTTACCACTTCATGATAAGGCGCGTGCTGCCGCTCCGCTATCGGGATCTTGTTTACATTGTTATAAATCTTGCGCTATAATTACTATAACAGATTTCAGGTGCAAATGCACATGCTATTTTCAGGAGGGGATGCCTATGCCATACCAGCAGTACAACTTCAAACCACAAACCTTTGACGCGCAAAAGAAACGGCCGGATCTGCGCCTGCTTTATATCAGCCATTCCAGCTACGACAAGACCTGGCCGAGCGTGCTGCACTCCCACCCGTTTACCGAGCTGTTTTATGTCTTAAACGGAACCGGCACATTCCAGACCGAGACACAAACCTTCTGCATTGCGGCAGATGACCTGATCCTCATCAATCCCCATGTCATGCACACAGAATTCAGCAACGGCGATGCGGCTTTGGAATATGTTGTTCTCGGATTTGAGGGCATAGCGTTTGAAACCGACGGACACGCGCCCATAACCTGCCTCTGCAAAAATGTAAAGACAATCCGCCCTGCCTGTCTGTTTTATACCAGATCGCTCATACAGGAACTGCATGACCGCAAAGAAAATTATGTAGAAATGTCACAGAATCTGCTCGAAAATCTGCTCTATCTGATCCGGCGGGAGATCCGCGTCACGCCGGAGGCCGTCTCCGTCGGCAAAACCTCACAGGAATGCCGCATGATCGAGCAGTACATCAATGCGCACTACGCGGAAACAATCACGTTAGATACACTAAGTGCCTTAACATTCCACAGCAAATATTACATTGCCCACGCCTTCACCAAATACAAAGGAATCTCGCCCATCAATTATCTGATTACCAGACGCATTGAAGAGGCGAAATCCCTGTTAGAACACACCGACTTTCCGGTCGCAAAAATTGCCCAGGCGGTCGGCTTTTCTTCCCAGTCGTATTTTTCGCAGGCATTCCGTCGGGAAACCACGCTCTCCCCCGATGCCTACCGCAGACAGTTTCTTTCCTAGATCTCGTACCAGAGGATCGCATTGGCCGCAAGGTCGACCGCAAAACTGCTGCCGTCCCCCCGGTAAACGGTCGTCTGCTGCGGTTCATACGTGTTGTTGACGACACAGTATTTGCCGTTTTTTACATAAGCATGCACTTCGACATTGTAATTTGTGGAAAACCAGCGGTGAATTTTCCCCTCCGCCGAAGCCGCCCACAGAATCGCCCGGTACAGCAGGCGGCTGTTTGCAAAGCTGTACGGCAGGCCACTGATATACACACCCCTGCCCTGCCCGAACGTATTCACGGCAAGCTGTACACCTTTGTCGATCTGGCGTAGCACGGTCGCGGATTCGAGCGCGAATATGTTTTTCTTGCCCTCGCCAAAATCAATCGCATCGCCGCTGTCCTCCGTGATAAAATGCGCATGATCTTGCCAGTTATACTTGTCCACATTCAACGTGTAGCCGGTTTCTTCTTCCACGCCAAGGATGTCCGCAAGCTGGAAGAAGTGCCCCTGCCATTGGCAGGATGCCGGTTCGCCCACGCCGATGAAACCGCCACCCCGGTAGACAAACCGGCGGACTGCGGTCAGAATCGCCTCATCCTTCCAATTGTCCCCGCCGGTATAAGCGGTGTAGGCATCGCCCACATTTAAGACAACATCAAAGGAATCGAGCAGATCCGGATGATTCCTTATATCATCAAAGCTGATAAATTTCACGTCAAACGGAGCACCGCTGAGTGCCTCGATGATGCCCGCATAAGAATAATTCTGCTTGTAGTAAATGGCATGGTGGACCATATGGTTGCCCCACGCGCGCATTTTTCCCCAGCAGTTTAATATTGCCACGCGCTTGACGCAGTACGGGGTCGTTCCCTTAATATTTTCGTACAGTTCGCGGAACTCTTTGCACACGCTCTCCACATAGTCGATAAAATCCGGAAACTGTGTGGCAAGTTTTAAGTACCCACCATAGCCGATCCGATCGATCGGTTTGCGCAGAATCGCCCGGCGCGCCGTCACCCAGTTGACTTTCGCCTCGCGTGTCGGATCGCCTCCCTCGTGGAAGGTATCCGGGAAAAAGTACGGCAGGAACCGCCCCTCAGTGTATCTGACCCCCTCAATGTCACTAATGAGACGCAGCGTTGCACCGTTTCCGACGCTTCCGACCACAGCATCCAGCCCGATCGTCTGGAACTCCTCCATAAACGGCTCCATACCGATCCAGTGGTCACCGAGGAACATCATCGCCTCTTTTCCGCACGCATGTGTGATATCCACCATCTCCTTTGCAAGCTTTGCCACTTCCCTGCGCTGAAATGCCTGAAAATCCTGAAATTCTTTGGACGGCACGCGGTAAGTATTGTTCATATAGCCCTGGTCGATAATAAACTCCGGGCGGAACCGATAGCCCACTTCCTTTTCAAACTGCTCTAAGATATACGGGCTGACCGATGCGGAATAGCCATACCAATCCACATATTTTTCCCGCGCCAACTCGTCAAAGATGAGCGTAAATTGGTGAAAAAAGGTCGTGTAGCGGATGACATCCACATACGGATGCTCCGCGATAAATCTGCGCAGCCGCTCCATGGAGTAGGTGTGGGTCTTTGGCTGGCGCACATCAAACGTAATCTGCTTTTCCACATCTTTCCAGCCGTTGGTCACGGCATTATACATATGCACCGGGTCCCACATAATGTATGCCAGAAAACTGACCGTGTAACTGTGGAACGCCTCCGGCTTGTGGATCGTCACGTCGCCAGTTGTCTCATCATACGACCACTGGCTGGTTGAAACAACCGCCCCCGTCGTGCGGTCGATAACTTCCCACCAACGCGTAATGTCATCACGGTTGTTGACTTTTAACATATCCGGGTACAGATGCGTCATGAGATGGATCTGTAAATCTCCGTCGACCGCCGTATAAAACGGCGTCATAATATACATCTGCTGTATCTCCTCCGGATGTGCCTTTGCCCATGTATTGTCTTTTCTTGTGGTGTAATAGGTCGAATAGACCTTGGCATCCACAGCGCGCAGTTCCTCTGGGTAATCCGTACCATCGCAGTCGCGGATGGCATCGGCCCCCCAGCGCTCCATCAGTGTAAGTGTCTCCGGCACGACATCTACATCAGTCGGAATAGTGACTCTTCCTCTTTGCTGCATATTGCTTCCTCCTCCGTAATTCCTGTATTCTACTTTCAGCATACGGAGTTTGGAAGCAAATGTCTATGGATTTCTTGCTGTGAATGTTAGAAATATTGTTCTCTATCTTAATTTACCAGATAAGCCAAAATGTCTTTATATTAGACATAATTTTATTAAAAAAACACGATGAGAAGTCTCATCGTGTTTATAAAAGGTGACTGACGGATTTGAACCGACGATCAGGGAGTTGCAGTCCCACGCCTTACCACTTGGCTAAGTCACCAAAACTCCCCGAGTAGGGCTCGAACCTACAACAACTCGGTTAACAGCCGAGTGCTCTACCATTGAGCTATCGAGGATTATTTATAAGAAAACAACGTAGACAAGTACGTTGTTCACTAACTATGTTATTGAAAAAGTTTGTACTTTCAAAACTTCATACAGATTTAACCGCTTTTTAATCAAGCCCTCGACCTATTAGTAACAGTCAGCTCCATGTGTTGCCACAC